>Ga0209570_1000030_pt1 | contig 429625 bp, 412 predicted proteins | sample EBPBio172007_DNA_FD_185861 | JGI IMG/M metagenome (GOLD analysis project Ga0209570, IMG submission 185861) | Wastewater treatment Type I Accumulibacter community from EBPR Bioreactor in Madison, WI, USA - Reactor 1_9/17/2007_ DNA (SPAdes)... | ecosystem: Engineered > Bioreactor > EBPR >... | reverse complement strand
GTTCACGAATGTCCATCGAAAGGGGTTTCGTCATGAAGGCTGGCCTCCATACCCAGCCTCCATGATGAATCAGAAATCCCAACCCAAGGGAATCCCCCCCGATTCACTCAAGCATCATCCCGCTCTAAGCGGCAGGCGTCCTATCGTTATCCAGCCCTACGCGCCGTCGCAGGGGACTGGCCCGTATCCGCCCCCGCCGGTGCCGCAGATCGAAAAACCGAAAGATGAGGGATAGGCGGGTCACGAATGCGTTATCGCTTCCCGGCCTGCGGCGGGTAGAAAGGTGCCGATTTTTTGCTGTAGTAGTTCTGTAGTAGGATTTTGCGCCTTGAGAATTTAGCAGCAAAATCAACAACTTACAAGGATAAGTGGCAGCCCGTAGGGGAGTCGAACCCCTCTTCCCAGGTTGAAAACCTGGTGTCCTAACCGATAGACGAACGGGCCACGCTGTCGGTGGGCGGTGTCTAATCGGGGCTGCCGGGATGCGCAAGAGGAAAAGTGCAGGGGCCGCGCATCAGGCCGGGGCGGCGTCGTCCAGGCGCAGTTGCACACGGCTGCGCCCGCCCCAGCTGTTCACCTCCAGCTTGCCCGCAAGGTGGAACGGACGGGTGCCAGTCGTCTCCAGCGCCGCGCCAAGGGGGCTGTCGAAGGCACCGAAGGCCACGGCCTCGATCGGCTGGCCGCCGGGATTGCGGATCGACAGCCGCAGATGCGATTCGCCGATGCGACGGGCGGTCAGCGTCACTTCGGGCAGGACGAATCGCGGGGCCGGGGCCGAGGCGCCGAACGGCCCGGCCTGTTCGATCTGTTCGGCCAGCGCAAGCGTCACCGCCTGCGGCATCAGCAGGCCATCGACGCGCAGATCCTGCGGGCCTTGCGCGCCCGATCCCTGCCGCGCCAGAAGATCGGACAGCCGTTCCATCGCCTCGGGCAGCTGATCCTGCGCCACGGTCAGCCCGGCCGCCATGCGGTGCCCGCCGCCCTTGATCAGCAATCCTTCGGCCGCGACCCGCTGGACCGACGCCCCCAGGTCGATGCCCGCGACCGACCGGCCCGAGCCCTTGCCGATCCCGCCTTCCAGCCCGATCACCACGGCGGGGCGGCCCGATGCCTCTTTCAGCCGGGCGGCGACGATGCCGACCACACCGGGATGCCAGCCTTCCCCCGCCGCCCAGACCAGGGGCGCATCAAGACCCCGCGCCTCGGCCTGGGCCAGGGCCTCTTCGCGCACGCGGTCGGTGATTTCACGGCGCTCGGTGTTCAACTGGTCCAGCCGTTCGGCCAGCATCGCGGCTTCGCGATCGTCGTCGGTGGCCAGCAGACGCGCGCCCAGATCGGCCTGGCCGATGCGCCCCCCGGCGTTGACGCGCGGGCCCAGCAGGAACCCCAGCGCATAGGTGGTGGGGCCGCTGTCCATCCGGGCAACATCGGCCAGCGCCCGCAGGCCGGGCCGTTCGCGCCGCGCCATCACCTTCAACCCCTGCCGCACCAGCGCCCGGTTCACCCCGGTCAGCGGGGCCACATCGGCCACGGTGGCCAGCGCCACCAGATCCAGCAAAGCCATCAGGTCAGGCGTGTGCCGGCCTTGCAGCCGCAACTGGCGGTTCGTCTCGACCAGCATCAGGAATACGACCGAGGCCGCGCAGAGATGGGCAAGACTGCCATCCTCGTCCTGCCGGTTCGGATTGACGACGGCATGGGCGGCGGGCAGCGTTTCGGTCGCAAGGTGGTGGTCGAGGATGATTACATCGGCGGGCGCGGCGGCGGCCACGGGATCATGCGAAAGCGTGCCGCAATCGACGCAGACGATCAGGGAATGCTTGGCCGCAAGCCCTTGCATCGCCGGGATATTCGGCCCGTAGCCTTCGTCGATCCTGTCGGGGATGTAAAGCGTGGCCTGCTGCCCCATCGCGCGCAGCCAGGTGATCAGCAACGCGGCCGAGGCCCCGCCGTCCACGTCGTAATCGGCGAAGATCGCAATCCTTTCCCGGCCCGTGACCGCCGCCAGGAACCGGGTGGCGGCCGTTTCCATGTCGCGCAAGGATCGCGGGTCAGGCAGCAGGTCTTTCAATGTCGGGGCCAGAAAGGCGCTGGCCCCGGCCGGGGAAACGCCGCGGGCGGCAAGGATGCGGCAAAGCGGCAGGGGCAGCCGGGTGTCCTGGGCGATGGCCTCGGCCAGCCGGTCCCGGCCGGGATCGGGGCCCACCCAGCGGCGGCCGGTCAGCGAGGCTTCGACGGAAAGGAAGGCGGGCTGCATGGTTCAAGGGGTGACAGACTGGCCTTTGCGCCGCAAGAGGAGAGATCATCCGGGACAGCGGGTGACGGGGCTGCTATGGCTGTTGCGATCCCGCAGGAAGGGCCACATGACGATCACACATGAAGACGAGCTGGACGGGCTGAGGCACATCGGCCGCATCGTGGCCAACACGATGCAGGCCATGGCGCGTGCGATGGAGCCGGGGATGACCACCGCCGATCTGGATGGCATCGGCCGCGCCCTGCTGGAGCGGGAGGGGGCGGTATCGGCCCCGCAAGCGACCTATGATTTTCCCGGCACCACCTGCATCAGCGTCAACGAGGAAATCGCCCACGGCATTCCGGGGCCGCGTCCGCTGGCAGCAGGGGATCTGGTGAACATCGACGTCTCGGCCAGCAAGGACGGCTATTTTGCTGACACGGGGGCCAGTTTCCGGCTGGGGCGGGTGACTCCGGCGGTGGAGAGGCTGTGTCGCGATGGCAGGCAGGCGATGCAGATCGGGATCGCGCAGGTGGGGCATGACAGAGCGATCTCGGGCATCGGAGCCGCCATCGGACGGTTCGCCCGGACGCGGGGCTATACGCTGATCCGCAACCTTGCCAGCCATGGCGTCGGCCGTGCGCTGCATGAGTATCCCGAAGAGGTGGCGACATGGCCCACCCGTGGCGACCGTCGCCGCATGCATCGCGGCATGGTGCTGACGGTGGAACCCTTCCTGTCGCGCGGCGGGCATTGGGCGGCACAGGGCAAGGACGGCTGGACGCTCTACGCCCGGCCCGCCGCCCCGGCGGTGCAGTATGAACATACCGTCGTGGCAACCGATCGCGGGGCGATCATCGTCACCTTGCCGGGCTAGAAGTCAGCGCGCGGCAAGGGGGGCGGCATCGCGTCCGGCGACAGAATCCCCGGTGGTTCGGTCTACCGCAGCGGGCTGCGATAGCTCATGCGGCGGACAGAGCCGGTCTTGGACCGCATCAGCAGGGTTTCGGTGGTGATCCAGCCCGGTTCACGCCTGATCCCGGCCAGAAGCGAGCCGTTGGTGACGCCGGTCGCGGCAAAGATCACATCGCTGCGCACCAGATCGTCACGGGTATAGACGCGGTCGAAATTGGTGATCCCGGCCTTCCTGGCCCGGTCACGCTCGTCCTCGTTGCGGAAGATGAGCTTGCCGAAGAACTGGCCGCCCATGCATTTCAGCGCCGCTGCCGCCAGCACGCCTTCGGGGGCACCGCCCGAACCCATATACATGTCGATCCCCGTCACCTCGGGTTCGGCGCAATGCATCACGCCGGCCACATCGCCATCGGTGATCAGCCGGATCGACGCCCCGGTCGAACGGATTTCGGCGATCATTTCCTCATGCCGGGGGCGTTCCAGCACGCAGACGGTGATGTTCTCGGTCGACACCCCCTTGGCGGCGGCCAGGGCCGAGACGCGCTCGGACGGGGACATGTTCATCGTCACGGTGCCGGTCTTGTAGCCGGGGCCGATGGCCAGCTTTTCCATATAGACATCGGGGGCGTGCAGAAGGCTGCCGCGCGGGGCCATGGCGATCACGGTCAGGGCGTTCGGCATATCCTTGGCGGTCAGCGTGGTGCCTTCCAGGGGGTCAAGCGCGATGTCGACGGCGGGGCCGTTGCCGGTGCCCACCTCTTCGCCGATGTAAAGCATCGGGGCCTCGTCCCGTTCGCCCTCGCCGATGACGACGACGCCCTTGATGTCCAAAAGGTTCAGCTGGTCGCGCATCGCATTGACGGCGGCCTGATCGGCGGCCTTTTCATCGCCGCGTCCGACAAGGCGGGCCGATGCCAGCGCCGCCGCCTCGGAGACACGGGCAAGGCCCAGACTGATGAGGCGGTCCTGGAATTCCTTGGCGTCGGCCATGATCTCTTCCTTCGTGCTGACGTTTGTCCGTGCTTTAGCCGGGCCGGGGCAGGGGCTGCAAGCGTGGTGACGCTAACGTCCACCAGAGGGCCTGCGACTTTTCGACGAAAAGTCGGCCCGTGCCGGGAAGAAACGACTTTTCGACGAAAAGTCGGGCCTTCACACCTCTTCGATACGGATCGCCACCGGAGAGCCGACCAGCACGCCGGTCGCGGCAAAGCGCGTCATGGCATGGGCCACATCATCCGGCGCGGCCTTGTGGGTGACGATCAGCACCGGGGCATTGGCCCCCTGATGGCCATATTGCCGCATCTGGTCGATCGACACCCCGGCATCGCCCAGGCAGGTGGCGATCTTGGCCAGCGCGCCGGGTTTGTCGACCAGAGTCATCCGCAGGTAATAGGGCGCGGGCGTTGCGGCGCGCGCGGGCTGGGCTGCCGTCAGGGCCGTTGCCGGAATGCCGAAGGTGGGCAGGCGGAAGCCGCGGGCAAGGTCGATCACATCACCCATCACGGCGCTGGCGGTGGGCCCCATCCCGGCCCCCGGCCCGCGCAGCACGATCTGGCCGACGCTGTCGCCTTCCAGCACCACCATGTTGGTGCCGCCCTGCAACTGGCCCAGCGGGCTGTCGGCGGGCACAAGGCAGGGTGTCATCCGCTGTTCCAGCCCGCGCCCGGTCATCTGCGCCACGCCCAGAAGCTTGATGCGGTAGCCCATGTCCTCGGCCAGCCGGATGTCGTCGATCGAGACATTGCCGATCCCCTCCAGTTCCACCGCATCAAAGGCGACGCGGGTGCCGAAGGCGATGGAGGCCAGAAGCGACAATTTGTGCCCGGCGTCGATGCCGCCGACATCAAGATTGGGGTCGGCCTCCAGATAGCCCAGCTGGCGGGCCTCGTCGAAGACGGTTTCATAGGGCAGGTTTTCGGCCTGCATCCGGGTCAGGATGTAGTTGCAGCTGCCGTTCATGACACCCATCACCCGCTTCATGCGGTTGCCGGCCAGTCCCTCGGTCAGCGCCTTGATGACCGGGATGCCCCCGGCGACGGCGGCCTCGAAGCGGATGACGCGTCCGGCGGCTTCGGCGGCTTCGGCCAGCGCCTGACCGGAATGTGCCAGCAGCGCCTTGTTGGCTGTCACCACATCCTTGCCTGCGGCCAGCGCGGCCTCGGTCGCGGCCTTGGCCGCCCCTTCGTGGCCGCCCATCACCTCGACAAACACATCCACATCGTCGCGGCGGGCCAGCGCGACGGGATCGCTTTCCCAGGCATAGCCGGAAAGATCGGCATCGCGGTTCTTCGTGCGGTCGCGGGCGGAAACGGCGGTGATCACCACCTCGCGCCCCGCGCGGGCCGCGATCAGCCGGGCTTCGGTCTGGAGGATCCTGACCACCCCGATGCCGACCGTGCCAAGACCGGCGAGACCAAGGCGAAGCGGGGCAGCGGACATGGAGGGACCTTTCGGAAACGGCGTTCGGCAAAGCTGTTAGCGGTTCGGCGCGCGGCGCGCAATGCGGGCCGGGGGCGGGCAGGGGGGCGGGCGGTTCAGGCGCGGCCCGCAGAGATCGCGGCCGCCAGGCGGGCGCGGGTGGCCGGGTCCATAACCGGGCCGCGCATCAGGGCGGCGCGCGCGCGCAGCCGTGCGGCACGGGCCGTCAGGCTGGCGGCGCGGGATTCGGCAACGGCGGGGGCATTGGCCTCTGCCAGAAGCTGATCCAGCGGCAGAAGGGCCGGGGCCGCAGCACCTGCGGCCTGGGGGAATTCGGCGAAATCCGGCAGCGGGGCACAGGCGGTCAGGCAAGCGGACAGCAGCAGGGCCACGGGGGCCGCAAGCGGGGAAAGTCGGGGTTTCATCTGCCTCGGTCGGCTCCGCTGGTTCGGCCAGTCGGGGCAGGATAGACGCCCGCGCCGCCGGGCGAAAGACCCGGCAGCGCGACGGGTCAGGAGGTGATGACGGCGGGGCAGCTCAGGCCGGTGTAGCAGACCTGGCGGTCATAGCGGGGCCGGGTCACGATGAAATTGTCGAAGGTATGGGCCGGGATGCCCACTTCGAAGCCGGGGGTATAGCTGACCTCGGTTTCGACGATCACCACCGAATGCTGATTGGCGGTGATCGGCAGGCGCGCGCGGAACGCCGTCTGGTTCACATTGGTATTTGTCAGCTGCGGCATCCGGTTGCCCGGCGAGCGCGAGAACAGCACGGTATAGCGGTTTGTCGTTTCGTTGTATTTGGCCGAAGTGATCCGCACCCGGATGGCGGGCGAGTTGCCGACGAAATATTCCATCACCGTCTGCGTGCCATTGACGAAGGTCGCGTCAATGTTGCTTTGCCGCGAGATCAGGTCCGAGATCGAGTAGCTGGCCTTCTGCGCCTGGTTGATCATGCGGAACGCATCCCAGTAGATGAACAGCGCCATGAAGGTCCAGACCAGCAGGGGCAGCATGATCAGGAATTCGGTCATCACAAGACCGTCTTCCTGCTTGCCGAAATGGCGGATCTGGCGTGCGAGGGATTTCATGCTCGATTTCCTCAACTTTTTCGTTTTCTCAGCGTGGCTCGTTCACGAACAGGGACGAGGCGGTCATCTGATAGCCCCCCCTGGCATCGGCCCGCATGTGCAGCCCGATCCCGGTCGACGGGAAGATCGGGTCCTGAACCGCGCAGATCCGCACGATCATGAATTCGTTGGAGCCGCCCGGAATGATCTGCGTCATCGGCTGCACCTCTTCGCCGCGGTCGACGCAGGTCGTGGGCGCGTTGGGCATCGAGAAGCTGGTGGTCGAGACGGGTTGCATCTCGACCTTCAGGATGTTTTCGCAATCGGCAAGGATCGGCGTCGCATCGCAGATCATGTCGCGCAGGTCGTCATGATCCAGCGAGGCGACCCGGCCCAGCCGGACATCGCGGATCACCATGTCAAGCCCGCGTTCCATCATCACATGCTTGGCCATGTAGAAGCCGGCTTCGACCGAGGCCATGAAGATGGTGATCACGATCGGCACCACGATGACGAATTCGATCGTGGCGGTGCCATCCTCGGCGCGGGCGCGCCGGAACAGCCGGGCAAGGGCGCGGCGGATCATTGGGTCAGCCTCAGTTGCGACAGGTTCGAAGCGATGAGGGCAAAGGCCGTGCCGATGTCCAACCCGTCCACATCGAAGAAATAGGTCTGCGAGGGCTGTGAGGCACAACCACGGATCGCATTCGCGCCATTGGTGGGCGCTTCAAAGGCGATGCCATAGATCAGCACGCCCTGGGCCTTGGCGGTTTCGCAGACCAGATCAAGCCGGCTGTCCATGGTCGAGACTTCGGTATAGGTCCGGAACGCATTGACCCAGTTGGTCATCGAGGTGCTGGTGCTGATCCCAAGCCCGCCGCTGGAGACGCTGGTGCCTTCGGCGCGCGCGAACAGCTGCCATGCCACCCAATTGGTGCGCGCCTTTTCCCAGACCTGCTGCCAGGTCAGGTTCTGCACGTTGCTGTATGTGTCGCTGGGCGAATAGCACAGGCTGTTCGACGGGGTGGAGCCGTTCCACGGCCGGGCATGCCAGGCATTCAGATGCGGCACATAGAAGGGACGGCAACGCTCGGTGCTGGTGCGGCTTGCCCCCAGCCGGTAGGGGTGGAAGCTGGACATATAGCCGTTGCTGCCGTTCTGCCAGATGCGCGATGCACCGGTGCGATAGGCGTCGCCGTGGCGTTCCTGGGTGAAGTTCTCGCCATCCGTCATCAGCACGATGACCTTCAGCGTCTCGCGGTCGCCATAGTTGGCGGGACGGCTGGAGAAATAGGTCGGCACCTGTCCCGATACCGCCATTTCGCCGATGATGGAGCGGGCGCTGGGGTCGATCAGGGCCGCGCCCCATTTCAGGCCAAGGTCGATCGAGGTCGCGCCCACGGCGATGAGGCCGTTGATCTGCGCCTTCAACTGGGTACGGTTGTTGCGATGGACGGTGACGAACGTGGCCGCGTTGGGCTGGCACCACATGTTCGAGAACAGACCGGCACCATCGACCGTGGGGCCGGTGATCGCCACATAGCTGCTGCCCTGGGTCGTGCTGGACCAGCTGTCGACATGCGGGGTCTGCGGCAGCGGGGTGCTGCGCGACAGGCTGGTGGACCCGTAGGTCGAGGTCGGCAGGTCAAGGCAGTAGGAATTTGCCCGCCCATGCGCATTGGTGACATTGTATTTCGAGAACAGCGTCGGACCCAGGTTCACCTGGCCATTGTAGGGCACGATCGAGATCGAGATCTTGTTCTCGGTATCGTTGTCCAGAACGGTGTCGATGAATTCGTTGGCCGCCGTCTTCAGGTTGTTGATCTTGTTATTCGAGGCCATGGACCCCGAGATGTCCAGCACAAGCGCGATTTCCACGTTGGTCACGCGCTGTTCGGCTTCGGAGGTGTTCAGCGCCTGAAGATAGGGCACGTTCATCATCGACATGAAATAGTTGCCGGATTTCACCGTGGCCTTGGCCGTCACCGTGCGCGAGTTCATCGCCTCGACGACGGTGATGTCATCCAGTTCTTCGCTCAGCCCCGAAACCTCGAAATAGCTGTTCACCACGTCTTCGGGGTCCAGCGTGTTTTCAAGGCTGGCGGCGGCCAGCGTCGCGCGGTCCATGGTCTGTTGCAGGGCGACGCGCCGCGTCTCGAAGCGCATCAGATCGACGGCGACGCCGCCGACAAGCAGCATCAGGAAAAAGAAGATGAGGATCTGCGGCGCCATCACGCCGCTTTCGTCCCGAAGGAAGCCCGAGACCTGCCTTTGAAGGCCCGATTTCTTGGTCGGACGGTCCATCATGTCGATTGCCCTTTTCAATGTCACACGTCCCTGCCGCAGCGGACAGGGTTTCCCGCAGACAGAAAGCGGGTCGGATCGGGCGGAATTGTGGCAGGCTGCGGTCTGACGTCAGACATTCCTGCGGCATGGAAACGGTATTCGGGAAAGGGCTGGATTGTCTGCTGGTCTGGGACGGCGGATTGCAATCCCTGATTGAGTTTGCACGCATGGGTTGTTTGCACTCGGGGTGCAAGGTCAGCCGGAGTGATTCGGGCGGCCAGTCTGGTGGGACTGGGTTAAGAAATGCCTGCTTCCCGCGGGCATTTCCGGCATTTCTTTAGGTGTCTTTCCCATGCCGCTACAGATAGACTGCGGCGACGTGCCGCGACCGGGGCGACCCCCGCGCGTGGTGCATGGGAGGAGACAGAAGATGAATATTGCCGGTGAACCGAGTTTCCGCGACTCCGTGGATCTGATGTTCAACAGGGCGGTCCGGCTGATGGATCTCAGCCCCGGACTGGAAGAGAAAATCCGGGTCTGCAATTCGACCTATACGGTGCGCTTCGGCGTGCGGCTGCGCGGCAAGATCGAGACCTTCACCGGCTATCGGTCGGTCCATTCGGAGCATATGGAGCCGGTCAAGGGCGGCATCCGCTATGCCCTGTCGGTGAACCAGAACGAGGTCGAGGCGCTGGCGGCGCTGATGACCTACAAATGCGCGCTGGTGGAAACGCCGTTCGGGGGGTCGAAAGGCGGGCTTTGCGTCGATCCGCGCCAGTGGGAAGAGCATGAGCTGGAACTGATCACCCGCCGCTTCGCCTATGAGCTGATCAAACGCGACCTGATCCATCCGGCGCAGAACGTGCCGGCCCCCGACATGGGCACGGGCGAGCGCGAGATGGCCTGGATCGCCGACCAATATGCCCGGATGAACACCACCGACATCAACGCCAAGGCCTGCGTCACTGGCAAGCCGCCCCATGCCGGCGGCATCCGGGGCCGGGTCGAGGCAACGGGCCGTGGCGTGCAATACGCGCTGCGCGAATTCTTCCGCCACAAGGATGACGTGGCCAAGGCCGGGCTGAAGGGCGGGCTGGAGGGCAAGCGCGTCATCGTGCAGGGCCTGGGCAATGTCGGCTATCATGCCGCGAAATTCCTGTCGGAAGAGGACGGCTGCAAGATCGTTGCGGTGATCGAGCGCGACGGGGCCATCGTGAACGACAACGGTGTAGACATCGAAGACCTGCGGCAATGGCTGACCGGCCATCAGGGGCTGACGGCGGGCTATCCCGGCGGCACCCATGTGGCCGAAGGCGCGGCGGTGCTGGAGGAACCTTGCGACATCCTGATCCCAGCGGCGATGGAAGGCGTGATCCATATGGGCAATGCCGACCGCATCAAGGCCCGGCTGATCATCGAGGCGGCGAACGGCCCCGTGACCTTTGGCGCGGATGAAATCCTGCGCAAGAAGGGTGCCGTGATCATCCCCGACATGTATGCCAATGCGGGCGGGGTGACGGTCAGCTATTTCGAATGGGTCAAGAACCTGTCGCACATCCGCTTTGGCCGCATGCAGCGCCGGGCCGAAGAGGCCCGCAGCCGCCTTCTGGTCGAGGAACTGGAGCGGCTGTCGTCGGACAAGGGTCTGGGCTGGACGCTGGCCGACGACTTCAAGGACCGCTTCCTGCGCGGCGATGACGAACTGGCGCTGGTGCGCTCGGGTCTCGATGACACCATGCGCTCGGCCTATCAGGCGATGCGCGAGGTCTGGCACAGCCGCAACGATGTCGAGGATCTGCGGGTGGCGGCCTATCTGGTGTCGATCGGCCGCGTGGCGCAGAGCTATCGCTCGAAGGGGCTTTAGGGCCAAGGGCGACATTGCCTGTCGCGGCCGGGACAGGAATTCGCGCGCAGGTCTTGAATAACCCTTGCTGTCCCGGTTTGATGGCCGGGACGGCAACCAAGGTGCGCCCATGCGATATTCCGGCTTCAAGGTCTTTACCGAAGGGCTGTTCGGCAACAAGGGGTGGAAGCCCGCCTGGCGCGATCCGGCGCCCAAGGCCGAATATGACGCCATCATCATCGGCGGCGGCGGGCATGGGCTGTCGACCGCCTATTATCTGGCCAGAAACCATGGGCTGACCAATGTGGCCGTTTTGGAGAAGGGCTATCTTGGCGGCGGCAACGTCGGGCGCAACACCACCATCGTGCGGGCGAACTACTTCCTGCCGGGCAACAGTGAATTCTATTCGCATTCGCTGAAGCTGTGGGAGGGGCTGGAGGCCGATCTCAACTACAACGTGATGCATTCGCAGCGCGGGCTGATCAACCTGTTCCACAGCGACGGCCAGCGCGATGCCTTCGTGCGGCGCGGCAATGCGATGATCAACCAGGGCGATGATGCGATCCTGCTGGACCGTGACGGCGTGCGCGAACATCTGCCCTATCTGGATTTCGAACAGACCCGCTTCCCGATCTACGGCGGGCTTCTGCATCCGCGCGGGGGCAGCGCCCGGCATGATGCTGTGGCCTGGGGCTATGCCCGCGGGGCGGACCGGCGCGGGGTGGACCTGATCCAGAACTGCGAAGTGACCGGGATCGACATTGAAAACGGCAAGGTGCGCGGCGTGCAGACGACGCGCGGCGCGATCCGGGCCGGGAAGGTGGGGATCGTGGTGGCCGGCCGGTCGTCTCAGGTCGCCGCCATGGCCGGGATGCGGCTGCCGATCGAATCCCACATCCTGCAAGCCTTCGTGACCGAAGGGCTGAAGCCGGTGATCAACCATGTCGTCAGCTTCGGCATGGGGCATTTCTATATCAGCCAGTCCGACAAGGGCGGCCTCGTGTTCGGCGGCGATCTGGATTTCTACGCCAGCTATGCCGCGCGGGGGAACCTGCCGATGGTGGAACATGTGATGGAGGCCGGCATGACCCTGATGCCGATGATCGGCCGGGCCAAGGTGCTGCGGTCATGGGGCGGGATCATGGACATGTCGCCCGACGGCAGCCCGATCATCGACAAGACCCATATCGAGGGGCTGTATCTGGATTGCGGCTGGAACTACGGCGGGTTCAAGGCGGTGCCTGCATCGGGCTGGTGCATGGCGCATCTGATGGCTACCGACACGCCGCATGAGGTTGCCAAGCGCTTCCGTCTTGACCGTTTTGCCACCGGGCATCTTCTGGACGAAGAAGGCACCGGCAGCCAGCACAACCTGCACTAGGGGGGACACGATGCGCATCCTTGCCGGTCTTGTCGCCCTTGCCCTTGCCGCCCCAGCCATGGCGCAGGATCTGCCGCAGGGCTGCTATTCCCGTGACTATTCGTCGGACCATCTGAAGCAGAACCCGGCCCAGAATGTCGCCTCGTTGCGGCTGAACTTCCTGCGCGCCACGGAAGAAACCGGCGGCGCCCCGGTGATGGAGGTGATGGTGCGCTTGGCCGATCAGGGCCGTGCGCGGGCCGAGGGCATGGGCGGCATGATGCTGACCCAGACCGCCTATTGCTTCAATGAGGGCAAGGGCTGGATCTGCGGTGTCGAATGCGACGGCGGGATCATGGAAATCGGCCGGATGTCGGGCGATACGCTGGACGTGAAGACCAGCAATTTCTGGGTCGGCAATACCGACGAATGCGGCGGGGCCTTCGATCTGGCCGAGGACCGCGGGACCACCACCTATCGCGTGAAGAAGGCGGCCGCTTCGGCCTGCCTTGGAGGCTGACGACATGCGCCTGAAATGCCCCCTGTGCGGCGACCGTGACCGGCGGGAGTTTTATTACTACGGCTCGGACGATTATCTGGCGCGGCCTGCTGCGGATGCCCCGGCGGCGGCCTGGGACGACCATCTGCACAACCGCGACAACCCGGCGGGGATCACCCGCGACCTGTGGTATCACGAGCAGGGCTGCGCCCAGTGGCTGCGGGTCACACGCAACACGGTGACGCATGAGATTTCGGCTGTCGAGCTGGTCGCGGGGAGGGCCGCGGAATGAGGATCGACGGCAAGGGCATCATCGACCGCACGCGGCCGGTCAGCTTTCGCTTCGACGGGCGGGAATATGGTGGCTACAAGGGCGACACGCTGGCCTCGGCGCTGCTGGCCAATGACGTGCGGCTGGTCGGGCGTAGCTTCAAGTATCACCGCCCGCGCGGCGTTTTGACCGCCGGGTCGGAAGAGCCGAACGCGCTGGTCGAGGTGATCGGCAAGACCAACCAGACCCCGAATGTGCGGGCAACCGTGCAGGAGGTTTTCGACGGGCTTGAGGCGCGCAGCCAGAACCGGCTGGGGTCCCTGCGCTTCGATCTGATGGCGGTGAACGATCTTGTCTCGCCCTTCCTCTCCGCCGGGTTCTATTACAAGACCTTCATGTGGCCGCGCGCCTTCTGGGAGGGGCTGTATGAACCCGCGATCCGCCGGGCGGCGGGCTTGGGCAGCCTGTCGGGCAAGCATGACGAGGGCGCCTATGAAAAGGCATTCGCCTTCTGCGACATTCTGGTGATCGGGGCCGGTCCGACGGGGCTGATGGCGGCGCTGGTCGCCGCGCGCGCGGGCGCGGATGTGATCCTGGCCGACGAAGGCACGCATCTGGGCGGGCGGCTTCTGTGCGACGCGGGCCATATCGGCGGAGAGCCCGCGGCGATCTGGGTGGCGGGCGTCGAGGCCGAGTTGCGCAGCCTGCCGAACGTGCGGATCATGACCCGGACCACGGTGACGGGCGCCTATGACAACGGCACCTTCGGCGCGCTGGAACGGGTGGGGCTGCACCGGCCCGCACGGCCGAACCTGCCGCGCGAATGCTTCTGGCGGATCGTGGCGGGGCGGACGGTGCTTGCCGCAGGCGCGCTGGAACGTCCCATCGCCTTTCCGATGAACGACCGGCCGGGGATCATGATGGCGGGCGCGGTGCGCAGCTATCTGAACCGCTTCGGCGTGGTGCCGGGGAAACGGGCGACGCTGTTTGCCAATACCGATGCCGCCCGCGCCACCGCGCGGCAGCTGATGGCGGCGGGCGTGCAGGTGGCGGCGATCATCGACCCGCGACCCGATGCCAGCTCGGTCGAGGATTGTCCGGTGCATGTGGGGGCCGAGGTGGTGGATACCGCTGGCCGCCACGGGCTGACGTCGATCACAGTCAGGAAAGGCGACGAGGAATTCCGCATCGAGACCGACTGTCTGGCGATGTCGGGCGGCTGGAACCCGACGCTGCACCTGACCTGCCACATGAACGGCCGCCCGCGGTGGAGCGAGGATCTGGCCGCCTTCGTCCCGTCTGAAGGGGCGGTGCCCGGACTTGTGGCGGCGGGGGCGGCGAATGGCTCCATGTCCACCCATGGCGCGCTGGCGGCGGGCAAGGCGGCGGCCGAAGCGGCGCTGAAGGCGCTGGACCGCAAGGCATCGGATGTGGCGGTGCCCGCGGCCGAGGATGCGCCCTATGCGGTGACGGCAACCTGGGCTGTGGCAGGCAAAGGCCGGGCCTGGCTGGACTTTGCCAATGACGTGACGGTCAAGGATGTGAAGCTGGCGGCGCAGGAGAATTACGCCTCGGTCGAGCATATGAAACGCTACACCACGCAAGGCATGGCGCCGGATCAGGGCAAGAATTCCAACGTCGCCGCGCTGGCGGTGCTGGCCGATGCCACCGGGCGCGGCATCCCCGAAACCGGGACCACCACCTTCCGGCCGCCTTATGTGCCGGTGTCCATCGCGGCCATGGGGGCGGGCGGGCGTGGCAACGGCTTTGCGCCGCAACGCTTCCTGACCAGCGATCAGGCCAGCCGCGACCGGGGCGCGCCGATGATCGAGGCGGGGCTGTGGTATCGGCCGTCGTATTTCCCCAAACCGGGCGAGACGACCTGGCGCGAGTCCTGCGACCGTGAAGTCATGATGGTGCGGCAGGCGGTGGGCGTGGCCGATGTGTCGACGCTGGGCAAGATCGACATTCAGGGCAGGGATGCCGGGCGGTTCCTGGATTTCGTCTATACCAACACCTTCAGCACCCTGCCGGTGGGCCGGGTGCGTTATGGGCTGATGCTGCGCGAGGACGGGCTGGTGCTGGACGATGGCACCACGGCACGGCTGGGGGACAGCCACTACCTGATGACCACCACCACCGCCGCTGCGGGTCTGGTGATGCGGCATCTCGATTTCGTGCATCAGGCGTTTTGCGCCGATTGGCAGGTGCGGTTCATCAGCGTCACCGAAAGCTGGGCGCAATTCGCCGTGGCGGGCCCGCAGGCGCGGGCGCTGCTGGCGGGCTATCTGGGCCAGCCGGTCGATCTGCCCTTCATGGGGGTGATGCCTTTGGACATCGGCGGGGTGCAGGGGCGGCTGTTCCGCATCTCGTTCAGCGGCGAGGAAGGCTATGAGATCGCCGTCCCTACCCGCTATGGCGAGGCCCTGTTCCGCGATCTGCTGGCGCGGGCCGAAACCATCGGCGGCGGTGCCTATGGGATGGAGGCGCTGAATGTGCTGCGGATCGAGAAGGGATTCATCACCCATGCCGAGATTCACGGCCGCACGACGGCCTTTGACATCGGCATGGAAAAGATGGTCAGCGCGAAGAAGGATTGCATCGGCAAGGCGTCAGCGGCCCGTCCCGGCATGATCGGACCGGAGCGCGAGCAGCTGGTGGGCCTGCGGGCCGAGGCCGCGATCAGTGCCGGGGCGCATCTCTTCAAGCCGGGCGAGACGGTCGAGCGGGTGAACGATCAGGGCTATGTCACCAGCGTGTGCTGGTCGCCGACGATGAATGCCTGGCTGGGGATGGCTTTCCTGCAGAACGGCCGCGCCCGGCATGGCGAAAGGGTCCGGCTGGTCGATCATCTGCGCGGGCTGGATGTGATCTGCGAGGTCTGCGATCCGGTCTTCCATGACCCCGAGGGAGGGAAGTTGCGTGCCTGAGCTGATTGCGAAACCCGCACTGGATGCGGCCCCGGTGTCGCATGGCGATGCCAGTCTGGCGCTGCTGGACCCTGGCCCGATCACCTCGGTCGCGCTGTTCCCCGATGGGGCGAAGGCGGCGGCCAGGGGGTTGAAGGCGCTGGGGCTGACCTTCCCCGAGCCGGGAACATGGATGGCCAAGGGTGCGGCACGGATCATCTGGACCGGCCGCGATCAGGCCTTTGTCACCGGCGTGGCCCTGCCCGCGCTTGAGGGGGCCGCCGTCACCGATCAAAGCGACGGCTGGTCCGGTTTCGCCCTGTCCGGGCCGGGGGCCGAGGCGGTTCTGGCGCGGCTGGTGGCGCTGGACCTGCGGGCGGCGGTCTTCCCCGTGGGCCGCGCCGCGCGGGCGGCGCTGAACCACATGTCGCTGATCCTGCTGCGGGTCGGGCCCGATGCGTTCGAGCTTTACACCTTCCGGTCAATGGCGCGCAGCGCCTGGACCGAACTGACCGAAGCGATGGAAAAGCTGAAGGCGCGCGGGGCCGGGGCAGCCAAGGTATAGCGCATCCCGGCCGATACCGCATCTTGTATCCGCCGCATCGCCACCCGGCAGATTCCAGCCGGGTGTTGCAATTGTCACTGGCGCGTGACCCTTGGGGTGTTTACACACTTCCTGAAGCATAGTTTCAGGAAAGCTGAAAAATGGCACCCGATGGTCAGATCGTCGCCCCCAATTGTTATGACGCCGAATCCATCCCCGACGCCGCAAGGGCCGAGATTGACCGGCTGCTGATGTCGGGCGATCTGTTCCGCTATACCGCGCCTGCCGATGCGCCGGTGGCGCTGCTGGAAACGGAATTCGCGGCACTTCTGGGCGCGCGCTATGCGCTGGCGGTGTCGTCCTGCTCGGCGGCGCTGTTCCTGTCGCTGAAGGCGCTGGACCTGCCGAAAGGGGCGAAAGTTCTGATCCCGGCCTTCACCTTTGCGGCAGTGCCGTCCTCGGTCGTCCATGCCGATTGCGTGCCGGTTCTGGTGGAAGTGGGGGCGAACTACCGCGTCGACATGGCGGATTTCGCGGCCAAGCTGCCGGAGGCGCAGGCGGTGATGATCAGCCACATGCGCGGCCATACCAGCGACATGGATGCGATCATGGCGCTGGCCGATGCCGCCGGTGTTCCGGTGATCGAGGATGCGGCGCATTCGCTGGGCACGGTCTGGGCCGGGCGCACCATCGGCACCATCGGCAAGGTCGGCTGTTTCAGCTTTCAGTCCTACAAGCTGGTGAATGCGGGCGAAGGCGGGATCATGGTCACGGACGACCCCGAGATTGCCGCCCGCGCCATCATCATGTCGGGCGCATATGAGGAAAACTGGAAGAAACATCCGGGGCTTAGCAATTCCTGCGCGCATTGGCAGAACAAGCTGCCGCTGTATAACCTGCGGATGCAGAACCTGTCGGCGGCGGTGATCCGGCCGCAATTGCCGCTGGTGGCGGAACGGGTGGCCAAGGGGCGGGCGGGGCATGACCGGGTGGCGGATCAGCTGAACGGCTCGCCCTGGCTGACGGTGCCTGCGGCGCTGGGGCCGGAAGAGCGGGCGCCCGATTCGATCCAGTTCAATCTTGCGGGCGACTGGTCCGATGACGAGGCGCGGGCCTTCCAGAATGCTGCGCGCGCGCGCGGCATCTCGGTGCAGGTGTTCGGGCTGAGCGAGGGCAATGCACGGGCGTTCTGGAACTGGCAGTTCCTGGGCGATCTGCCGGACCTGCCGCAGACCCGCGCCATGCTGATGCGGGCCTGCGACGTGCGGCTGCCGACCCGGCTGACGGCGGCCGAGCTGGATTACATCGCGCAGGCGATTCTGGCGGCGGCGGCGGATGTGAAGGGGTGAGGCCGCTCCTCGGTCACGTCGTGCCTCGTCGTGACGACAAGCCGAAGGCGCAGGAGGAACTGTCAGAGTACGGTCAGGCTTTGCCCCAGAAAGGGCAGGGCGGCGCGCATCGGGCCGACAACCTCGGTCTGGATAAGCCCTTTCAGATGCTGTGAAATCTGCCCCGGCACCCCGCGCAGCGGCCCGGCACGGGCCGAAAGCGACAAGGTGCGGTCCAGGGGCGCGAAGGGAAGGGGGCTGACCTCGACCTCGGCGCGGAATCGGCGGGCCTGATGCAGGGCGAGCGGAGTCAGGATGGCCCAGCCCGCCCCGGCGGCGACCATGGCCAGAATGGCGTGATAGCTGTCCAGCTCGAACCGGGCTGCGGGTTGCAGGCCAAGCTGCGCCAGATGGGCGGCGATCTGGCGGCCCATCAGATGCCGCGCGGTATAGCGGATCAGCGGCAGGTCGTCGGCCGACCGGCCGCGCGGGGTGACGGCCAGGAAGGGTTCGCGCAGGATCGGATGCACCTCGCGCCAGTCGCCATCGGCATCGGGCGTGTCGGCGGTGACGACGATGTCCAGCGCGCGGGTTTCCAGCAGGTCCAGCAGCCGGTGCGACGGGCCGGTTTCCAGAAGAAAGCGGCAGCCCTTCAGATCCCCGGCCAGAGCCGACAGCAGGCGTGGCGTCACGTCGGCCTCGAAATCCTCAATCATTCCAAGGCGTAACGTTGTCAGTCCGGCCAAGTCGGCCATGGCCAGTTCGGCCCGCGCCTCATCTGCGGCATTGAGGATGGTCTGGGCGTGACGGCGGAACATGGTGCCGGCCGGGGTGACGGCCATCGGGCGGGTGCTGCGGTCAAGCAGGGCCGAGCCGAGCGCGGATTCAAGCCCGGTCAGCTGTTGGGATACCGCCGACGGGCTGACGCCAAGACGCCGCGCTGCAGCAGAAATCGCCCCTTCTTCTGCGGCTGCAAGAAAGACCTCGATCCCCCAAAGCGTGACCCGGCCTTCGGCTTCGGCCATGGATCAGAGCTTTGACAGCTTTGACTGCAATTCGGCCAGCTGCTTCTTGATCTCGGCCAGATCGTCACCCTTGCCGGAGGTATCGTCATCCGGGGCCGGGCCGGACGACCCGGTCCAGCCGGGCATGCCGCCCATCATGGATTTCAGGAAGGCTTCCTGCTGCTTGCGCATCGCCTCGAACCCCGGCACGGCGGCCATGGGATTGGGGAAATGCGCCATGTTTTCCATCATCTTGGACTGGCTGTTGCGCAGCATCTCGAACGAGGCGGCCAGGAATTGCGGCATGACGGCCTGCATCCCGGTGGCATAGCTGCGCACCAGATCGGTCAGCACATCGACGGGCAGGACATTCTCGCCCTTCGATTCATGCTCGGCCACGATCTGCAACAGATACTGGCGGGTCAGGTCGTCGCCGGTCTTCAGATCGACGATCTGCACCTCGCGGCCTTGATGGATGAAACCGGCGATGTCTTCCAGCGTGACGTAATCCGAGGTTTCGGTGTTGTAGAGCCTGCGGCTGGCATAACGCTTGATCAGTAGCGGCTTTGCTGTGTCGGCCATGCCATCCCTCCCCAGGGTTATGCGCTTGCAGAGAAGTTTAGGGGCGGTGCGGCACAAAAAGCAAGGGCGGGCCTTGTAGGGCCCGCCCGAGATGTTCCACCGGCAGGGAGGTGCCGGGAACACATTGATCCCGAAGGATTACTTGGCAGCTGCAGCGGCTTTCTTGGCCACGGCCTGCACGTCAGCGGTTGCCTTTTTCACGGCGGCGGTCGCGTCTTCCGAAGCTTCCTTGCCAGCGGCCAGCATCAGCTCGACGGTTTCCATCTGCACTTTCTTGGCGACTTCGGCGAAAGCGGCCAGGTTTTCGGCAGCCATTTCGGCAGCGGCCGAAGCGAAATCCGTCACCGATTTGGTGTAGTCGGCCGGATCGGCCTTGGCTTTGGACACGTCGGACAGTTTGGCGATCGAATCCTTGGCCCATTTCGAGGTGATCTCGGTGGACTTTTCAGCGGCTTCCAGCGCGACCTTGGCGAATTTCTCGCCGAAAGCGGCCTGGGTCTTGAAGGCGTTCTGGAAGGCCGAAGCATCGACCGGGAATTGGGCCAGAGCGTCCTGGAAGGCTTTGGTGAAGTCGGGGGTCTTGGTCATTTCAACATCTCCTGGTTCCGGGTGTGATCTGCCCGTTTCATGAGCAGAGATATACATGCTGCGGTGCAGCAATTCAAGTCCGTTTCTGCAATGCAGCAATATCAGGAGTGCATAACTATACTGTGACACTCGCCTTTTGGGTGAGTGACGCCAGGGCAGCCGGAAGGGCTTGAGAACGCTGCATTTACCGGGGAATGCAACGGTTTTCGGAAAGTATGCTTCACGTATGGCTTACGTATGGCTGATGTATGGCTGACGTGCGTAGGCTGGGGTGCGGCCCGCTGTTAACCTTTTGCAGGCGCGAAGGGACGAATCGTCAAGGATCAGGCCGGGCGGGACAAGGCGAGGCACTGCCTCGCCCCCGCCCGAGTGGGAACGGCGCGTCACGACCATCAACAACACAAGACCGGATAGGTCAGCGCCCGCCCCGGCGGGTGGAACACCCGCCCTGCGGGGGGCGGGCGTTGACCGTGGCCTTGGGGGCCACGGTCGCATTGTGGCAAGGGTGAGCCGTGGCGACGGCGATGGCCGCCGCCAAGGGAGCCGGGCGGCTTGGCCCGCCGGATCAGACCTGCGGCGTGGCGGTGACATAGGTGCCGGGGGCGGGGGCCAGCACCTCGGCCCCGTCGCCGGGCACACGGGCCTTGACCATCGGCCCCGAGCGTTCGGCCAGCCATTTCCCCCAGCGCGGCCACCAGCTGCCCGCGGTCTTGGTCGCCCCGGCCAGCCAGTCCTCGGGTGCGCCCGCAACGGGACCGGCATTGGTGTAATGACCGTATTTGCCCTTGGACGGCGGGTTGATGATTCCGGCGATATGGCCCGATTCCGACAGGATGAAGGTCTTGTCCGCCGATCCCATCTGCTTGATCGAGTTGAAGCTGCCCTTCCAGTGCGCGATGTGGTCGGTTTCGCAGGCGATGGCGCAGACCGGCAGTTTCACGTCCTGCAGGCTGACCGGCTTGCCGAAGACCGGAAACTCGCCGCGCGCGAAACCGTCCTGCTGGCACAGGCCGCGCAGATATTCGATCGCCATCTTCGCGGGCAGGTTGGTGCTGTCGCCGTTCCAGTAGAGCAGGTCGAAGGCGGGCGGCGCCTCGCCCAGCATGTAGCTTTTGATCGCGGGGGTGTAGATCAGGTCGTTCGAGCGCAGGAAGGAAAAGGTGCGCGACATGAAGAAGGACGACAGGATGCCGTCCTGCGCGGTCTGGCGTTCGATGCCGTCGACGAAATCATCGGCCAGGAAGACGCCCACTTCGCCGGGGTCCGAGAAATCGGCCAGCGTGGTGAAGAATGTGGCGGATTTGACGGTTTCATCCCCCGCCCTTTGCAGATGCGCCAGCGTCAGGCCCAGCGTGGTGCCCGCGATACAATAGCCGACGGCATTGATCTGCTTCTCGCCGGTGATGCGCCGCACCTCGGCCATGGCGCGCAGATAGCCGTCGCGGATGTAGTCATCCATGCCAACCCCGGCATAGCTGGCATCTGGATTGACCCAGGAGACGACGAACAGGGTAAAGCCCTGGTCGACGATCCATTTGATCAGGCTGTTCTGGGCCTTGAGGTCCATGATGTAGAACTTGTTGATCCAGGGCGGAAAGATCAGCAGCGGGGTCTTGTGGACCTTGGGCGTGGTCGGTTCATACTGGATCAGCTCCAGCATGCGGTTGCGGTAGACAACGGCGCCGGGGGTGGTGGCGATGTTGCCGCCGACGGTGAAGGCCTGCTTGTCGGCCAGCGTGACCAGCAGGTCGCCCTGGTTGCCCTCGATGTCGCGGACGAGGTTCTCAAGCCCCTGCACAAGGGATTCGCCGTCGGTGGCCACGGCCTTTTCCAGCGCATCGGGGTTGGTGCCCAGAAAATTGGTGGGGGCGAAGAGATCGACGATCTGGCGGGTGAAATATTCCACCCGGCGGCGGTCTTCGGGGGCCAGCGTCTCCATGTCGCCGACGGCGGTGGCGATGGCGTCCGAGTTCAGCAGGTATTGCTGTTTCAGGTAGTTGAAGAACGGATGGCTGTCCCAGAGCGGATTGGCAAAGCGGCGGTCCTTCGGGCCGGGGTCGGCGGGGGCCTTGAATTCGCCCTTGGCCAGCACCTGCTGCGCCTCGACATAATGTTTCAGCGTCTTGCCCCAGTAGCCGATCTGATGTTCCAGCACCTTGGCCGGGTTCTGCATCATCTCGGCCAGATAGGCGGCGGCGGCCTTCATGTAGACGTCCGACGAGGGGCCGGCGAGGGCGGGATCGGCCTGGCGGCGATGCGTCAATGCCGCAGCGAGACGTTTTGACAACTCTTCGACGCGGGCGAGATTGGCATTTAGTCTCTCTTGCCTCAGGCTCGGATCGTCGGATTCAGTTGCCATGTTAATCGTTCCCCCCTATCTTCGCTGCTGTGCAGCATCGAACGCCGACCTGGGGGGGACGGCACGAGTGCCGGGGAGCCCGCCCAAGGAGACGTCATGAAGTATATGGCCACCTATGATCTGATGGAAAGTGCGCGCAACACGAATGAGTGGTTGGGCGCGTCCGCCAGGGCCTTTGCCAGCTATCCCTTGTTCGCCATGTCGATGAACCCGTTGTTGCCGATGATGGCAGCCTGGGGCGAAGTGACGGAACGCAGTTTTTCCCGCATGGTGGCCAAGCCGGACTGGGGCATCCGGTCGATCGCCGGGCCGGATGGCACCGATCATCTGGTGGATGAGAGGGTGCTGGTCGAAAAGCCCTTCGGCAACCTGGTGCAGTTCTTCGTCCGTCGTCGTCCGCCGATGGCACGGCGCATCCTCTTGGTGGCACCGATGTCGGGGCATTACGCCACGCTTCTGCGCTCGACCGTGGCCAGCCTGTTGCCCGATGCCGATGTTTTCGTGACCGACTGGCACAATGCCCGCGACATTCCGGTCAGCGCGGGCAAGTTCGATGTCGAGGATTACACGCTCTATCTGGTGGAGTTCATGCGGGCGCTGGGGCCGGACACCCATGTGATCGCCATCTGCCAGCCCGCGCCGCTGACCCTGGCCGCGACGGCCTATCTGGCGGGCGAGGATCCGGCCGCGCAGCCGCGCAGCCTGACGCTGATCGGCGGGCCGATCGACCCGGATGCCGCCGCGACCGAAGTGACGGATTTCGGCCGCCGGGTGACGATGGGTCAGCTGGAGCATCTGGCGATCCAGCGCGTCGGCTTCAAATACAAGGGCGCGGGCCGGCTGGTCTATCCGGGGCTGATGCAGCTGGCCGGCTTCATGTCGATGAATGCCGAACGGCATTCCAAGGCGTTCAGCGAACAGATCCTGCGCGTGGCGCGGGGCGAGGCGGGCGACCACGACGCCCACAACCGGTTCTATGACGAATATCTGGCCGTGATGGACATGACGGCGGAATTCTACCTGTCGACGGTGGAGCGTATCTTCAAGAACCGCGAAATCGCGCTGAACGAATTCACGGTGGCGGGCCGCAAGGTGGATATCGGGGCCATCACGCAAGTGGCGGTGAAGACGGTCGAGGGCGAGAAGGACGACATTTCCGCCCCCGGCCAATGCGTCGCCGCGCTGAAGCTGTGTACCGGCCTGCCCGAAGAGAAGAAGGCCAGCCATCTGGAGCCGGGGGCGGGGCATTACGGCATCTTCGCGGGCAAAAGCTGGCGGCTGAACATCCGGCCCCTGGTGCTGGATTTCATCGACGCGAATTCCGGCGCGCCGAAACCGGCGAAACGGGGGCCGGTGCGGCTGGCGGCGGCGAAGTAGAAGCGAGTTTTCGTCGAAAACTCGGGGTTTGCATAAGGCTGGGGGTTTCGATTTTTCGACGAAAAATCGGGTCACTTCAGCAGCATCGGCCCGGCCAGAAAGCTGCGCAGCGCCTCGGTCACGGCTTCGGGCTGTTCCAGCTGCGGCATGTGGCCGGCAGAGTCGATGGGCTGCAACCGGCCGAAGGGCATCAGTCCGGCCAGGAATTCCTGCCGGCGCAGGGGAAGCAGGCCGTCCTGCGCCCCGGCGATGATCAGCGCCGGGATGCGCACCTTGCGAAGGGTCTTCTGCTGGTCGGGGCGGCGTTGCAGGGCGCGGGTGTGCTGGACATAGGCGTCCAGCCCCAGTCCGGCGGCCATGTCCTGCACCAGCGCCAGAACATCGTCGGCCCAGTCGGTTTCGGCCAGCGCGGCAGGCGGATATTCCGCCGCCACAGCTTCGGCCAGCCTCCCGGCGCGGGCGGTGACGAGGCGGGTTTCGCGGGTGGCGGCGGTGACGGGCGGTTCGCCCAGGGGATCGGTGGACACAAGGGCGATCCGCGTCACCGCATCGGGCAGGCGGCGCAGGATGTCCATCGCCACATGACCGCCGAGACCATGGCCCAAGAGCGCGAACCGGCGCGGCAGGTCGCGGATGGCATTCAGGCTCATCTGTTCGACGGTATCGCCCTGAAGCCGGGGCAGCACGATCTGGCGATCGGCCCCCAGATGCACTATCTGCGGCAGGAAGGCGCGGGCATCCATCAGGAAGCCGGGCAGGATCACCAGCGGTTCGGTCATCTCAGCACCTCCTCGACCGAAGCGGCGATCAGGGCCAGCATGTCGGGGGTGGAAAAGCGGTGGTTGGCGTCCCGGACCAGGGTCAGCCGGATGTCGGGGCCGGTGGCGTGGGTCAGAAGGTTGACGGCGACCTGCGGCAGCACGTCCACATCGGCGGTGCCCTGCAAGAGCCGGGTGGGGAAGGGCAGGGCCAGCGGCGCAGTCATCACGCGCTGGTTGGCGCCATCCTCGAAGAGGCGCGCCGTGAAGACATAGGGATTGTCGGCATAGCCCGAATCCATGGTGGTCCGGCCGGTATCGCGCACCTCGGCGCGCTGGGCTTCGGTCAGTTCGGCATCCCAGGTGATCACGGTGAAATCCGGCGCGGCGGCGATGGTGACAAGGCCGGCGATCCGCTCGGGCATCTCGCGCGCCAGAAGAAGCGCGATCCAGCCGCCCATGGAGGAGCCGACAAGGACCTGAGGCCCCGAGGTCAGCGCCAGAAACACCGCGCGGGCATCGTCGCGCCAGTCGCCGATGCAGCCTGCCTCGAACTCGCCGTCCGAAACGCCATGGCCGGAATAGTCGAATCGCAGGAAGGCGCGGCCTTGCGCCCGCGCCCAGTCTTCCAGAAAGCGGGCCTTCGATCCTTCCATGTCGGATTTGAAGCCGCCGAGGAAGACCACGCCGGGGCCGGTGCCGGGCGTGCGGTTGTAGGCGAGGCGGCGGCCCTGCGGGGAGGTAAGGTATTCGGTCATGACGGCTCCTTGCGGCGCCGCGACCCTAGCCCGCGTCGATGGAATGCGCCAGCACGCGGCTGATCTGGTTCAGTGTCAGGCCGGATTCCGCGCGCCAGGCGTTGAAGGCGGCCTGGATCGCCTTTTGCGCCCTGGCCGAGGTGGCGGGGCCGGAGATCACGCCTTCGGCTTGCAGGCGGGCGGTGACATCGGCGGACAGCAGGAAGGTTTCCTTGCCCATGAAGCGCAGCATGTAGGGCCCGGTCGAACCGCCGAGCCGGCTGAATTGCGTGTTCAGCCATTGGAAAAGGCCGGTGAGGTCTTCGACAGGCCAGTCGGCGATGCGGCGGCCAAGGCCAGGATGCGCGCGCAGCACGGCGGCATTGTCGCGGATGGCGGCGATCTTGGCCCCCGAACGGATGACGCGCGGGTCGGACAGGAGGGCATCGAAGGCGTCGCCTTCGATCATCGAGACGGCACCGGGGTCGAAGCCGTGGAATGCCTGTTCGATGCCGGGCCATTTGGCATCGACGACCTTCCAGCTGATTCCGGCCTGAAAGATGCCCTTTGCCATCTGGGCCAGCCAGCGGTCATCGGGGATGGCGGCCAGATCGGCGGCGGATTTCGGTGCGGTGGCCCCGGCGAGGATGGCCTGAAGGCTGCCCTTGCGGGCAGCGGCGATGGCGGCGATGTCGGCGAAGCTGCGCATGGGGGCAGGCTAGCAGGGCGGGCGTGGGCTGTCACGGCGCTCCTCGGGGTCTTCGCCCCTTGTCGCGGGGGCGGGGAGTCGCGGGGGCGAGGACAAGCCGGAGGCGCCGGACGAGCGGGCGTTGACTTCGCCGGGGCGGCGGCGCAGAAGGGCGCTACATAACCCGCAACCGGGCGTCTCGTGGGCGCCAAACCGACGAGGATCAGGCTGATGGCCCAAGACTCCGCACAAATTTCCCTGACTTTTCCCGATGGCAATATCCGCAGATACGACGCGGGGGTGACGGCTGCCGAAGTGGCGCAGTCGATTGCACCCAGTCTTGCCAAGGCGGCGATCTCGGCGCAGCTGAACGGCAAGCACTGGGATCTGCAATGGCCGATCACCACCGATGCCACGCTGTCGATCAACACGATGAAGGATGACGGCCCGGCGCTGGAGCTGATCCGGCATGATTGCGCGCATATCATGGCCCGCGCCGTGCAGGAGATCTGGCCCGATGTGAAGGTGACGATCGGCCCGGTGCGCGACCATGGCTGGTTCTACGATTTCGACCGGGCCGAGCCGTTCACCCCCGAGGATCTGGGGGCGATCGAGGCGCGGATGAAGCAGATCATCAACGCCCGCGACCCGGTGAAGACCGAAGTCTGGGACCGCGACCGGGCGCGCCGGTATTATGAAGAGCGTGGCGAGCCCTTCAAGCTGGAGCTGATCGACCGGATTCCGCAAGGCGAAGACCTGCGGATGTACTGGCACGGGCCCTGGCAGGATCTGTGCCGGGGGCCGCATTTCCAGCACACCGGGCAGGTGCCGGCGGACGGGTTCAAGCTGACGCATGTCGCCGGGGCCTATTGGCTGGGCGATTCGTCGCGGCCGCAGTTGCAGCGCATCTATGGGCTGGCCTTCCGCAACCGCGACGACCTGAAGGCCCACATGCACATGCTGGAAGAGGCGGCCAAGCGCGACCACCGCAAGCTGGGCCGCGAGATGGGCCTTTTCCACATGCAGGAGGAAGCGCCCGGCCAGGTGTTCTGGCACCCGAACGGCTGGACGATCTACACGACCTTGCAGGATTACATGCGTCGCCGCCAGCGCGCGGATGGCTATGTCGAGGTGAACACGCCGCAGGTGGTGAACCGCAAGCTGTGGGAAGCCTCGGGGCATTGGGAGAATTACCGCGAGAACATGTTCATCGTCGAGGTCGACGAAGAGGGCGCGCGGGAAAAGGTGATCAACGCGCTGAAGCCGATGAACTGCCCCTGCCATGTGCAGATCTTCAACCAGGGCATCAAGAGCTACCGCGACCTGCCGATGCGGATCGCGGAATTCGGGTCCTGTGCGCGCTATGAGCCTTCGGGCGCGCTGCATGGCATCATGCGGGTGCGTGGCTTCACGCAGGACGATGCGCATATCTTCTGCACGCTGGATCAGATCGAGGCCGAGAGCCAGAAGTTCATCGAATTCCTGGCGATGATCTATGCCCAGCTGGGCTTTGACACATGGCGGATCAAGCTGTCGACCCGGCCGGAAAAGCGCGTGGGCAGCGATGAAATCTGGGACCGGATGGAGGCGGCCTTGGCCAATGCGGTCACGGCGGCCGGGCATGCCTACGAGATTTTCCCCGGCGAGGGGGCGTTTTACGCGCCGAAGCTGGAGTTCGTGCTGACCGATGCCATCGGCCGCGACTGGCAATGCGGCACGCTGCAACTGGACCCCAACCTGCCCGAACGGCTGGATGCCGCCTATATCGGCGAGGATGGGGCGCGGCACCGGCCCTTCATGCTGCACCGCGCGGTGCTGGGGTCGTTCGAGCGGTTCATCGGCATCCTGATCGAGAACCATGCCGGCAAGTTGCCGTTCTGGCTGGCGCCGCGGCAGGTGGTGGTGGCCTCGATCGTGTCGGATGCCGATCCCTTCGTGGAAGAGGTGGTGACGGCGCTGACCCTTGCGGGCGTGCGGGCCGAGGCCGACATGCGCAACGAGAAGATCAACTACAAGGTGCGCGAGCATTCGGTCGGCAAGGTGCCGGTGATTCTGGCGATCGGGCTGAAGGAGGTCGAGGAGCGCACGGTTTCGGTGCGTCGTCTGGGCGAGACGCGGGTCGAGACGATGACGCTGGAGGCGGCATTGGCCGAGTTCGGCCGGGCCGCACTGCCGCCCGATCTGGCCTGATCCCTGCGGCTGGCGGCCGGGGAGGTTTCACACCTCCCCGGACCCCTCCGGGGGTATTTGGGCAAAGATGAAGACGCATCACAGAGACCGGACTTTGTGCGGCTTGCCGCCCGCGCGGCGGCGGTGTCGCGTTGCGGCTTGATTTTATGCAGCTTGGTGGCATCATCGGCGCGTGACCACAGACGTTCTGACTGCGCCTCTCTGAAAGAAGGCCCTGAAAGACCTGGCGGCTACGCCCTTTCGGCAATGGTGCCGCGGGGGGATCAGAAGGGGAGAGACGGAATGCCGACAGGCACCGTGAAATGGTTCAACTCGACCAAGGGCTATGGCTTCATCGCGCCGGATGATGGCGGCAAGGACGTGTTCGTCCATATCTCGGCGGTGGAACGCGCCGGGCTGAAGGGGCTGAACGACAACCAGAAGATCGGCTACGAATTGCAGTCGGGCCGCGACGGCAAGCAATCGGCCGGCGATCTGCGGCTGCTTTAGGCCGTCAGTTCCGCCTCGGCGGCGGCATCCCAGCCGAGGTGCCAGCGGTCCGCCTTGATGACGGGCCGCTTCATCACGGTCGGCTGGGCCTTGATCTGGGCCTCGGGCTCTGACGCTTTCAGAAAGTCGCTGAACGCGCGGTAGGTGGTGGACTGGGTGTTCACCGCCCTTGAGCCGAATTCGGTGACGATGGCAGCGATTTCCATATCGGTCAGAGGATTGGCGCGGATGTCGCGGAAGGTTACGTCCTTGCCGGCGGCCTGAAGGGTCTTCAGCGCGCGCTTGCAGGTGTCGCAGGTGGGGATGCCGTAGAGGATCATGACCGGTCCTTTGCTGGTGCCCGGAGCGGGCAGATTTTCGATCTGTTATATTTCAACAGGTTATACTGTCGATTTAACCCTTTGTTAGCAGGTTCGGCGGTGCCCGCAAAGGATTACCCCGGTTGCTCGTGCAAGTGCAGAGCAGAGCAGAGAATACCTCATCCCACGATCCATGACGGGGATGACTGGGATATTCGGCCTATGGCGCGGACGGGATGTTCGGGAGGAACACGCGGGCGGCGATTTCCGGCTGGCAGCGGGATGAGGGGCTGGCGGTGACGGGGTATCTGGCGGCGGATCAGGTGCGGGAGTTGCGGGTGCAGACGGGGGGGGAGGGGGCAATAGTGCTATCCGGTTCACCGAACCGTCATCCCCGCGAAAGCGGGACCCAGATTTGCCAAGGGTGCGCGTTAGAAACTGTGGGTCCCCGCGTTCGCGGGATGACAGGGTAGAGGTGGTCAGCCTCGGCGCGCGATGGCCAAGGGTTGCGCAAAGCTCGCCACGTTAGGTTGCCTTTAGTGCGACCAAATAGTTTGAGAAGGCGCTACACGAAACAAGCATATATCTTGCATCAGCTTGACTTAAGTTGCTTTCGCTCAAGAGTGCGTGGCGAATTCCCTCAGCATCAGATGTATAGGCGTATAGCTTCTCGAAGCCGTCTCTAAGGGCTGGGTGGACCACAAGCTTGTCCACTGCCTTCCTCAACGGCACTGAAATTCCGCCAACTTTCTTTGCCTCTGTTACGAAGGCGACTGCGGCTTCGACAGCTGAAATGGATTCCTTTATGCTATTTCGGTAGTCTGGTGTAGGGCGTTGGCTGTATAATTCGGCGGCACGTTTAATGTGCTGGCGAATAGCCGAAGGGAGGTCTTTGGACATTGCGTCCTCAACCGACTGAAGCTCATTCTCATCAGTTATCTTGACAAGCGTCTTTCCTGCGAACCGAAACGCACCACGTTCTCGCTCAAAGACTCTATTGCAGAAGGCAGCGAATTCCTCACCGCCACCATTGTACCTATAGTGTTCAATGTCGCATGCAGCTAGAAATTCAATAAAGTCATATACTTGAAAAAAGCTAGCTCCAAAAAAGAACTTTCTAATTTGCGAGACCGCCGATATTGCATTGGCGTCTCTTGTATCAATGGGCTTTCTAAAGAAATCAAACCAGATCCGGTTCGTTAATACATGGAAATGATCCGCCAGATACTCTTGACGCCCGATAATATCATATTTGGCGTTACTTTGAAAGAAGGTCAAACTCACTGCATCCCAAAGGCCATTCCTCAAAGCCTCAGGCATATCATCTTCGTTGAGATCTAGATTAGGCTTAACATAGCCGAAACGCTGTGAAAAATTGCTCACCCCCAAACCCCCTCAAACTCCCGCCATTCCCCCTTGGACATGCCGGAGTCGTCCTGGCTCACCGTCTCACCCGCCAGTCGGCGTTTCAACACCGCAATCGCCTTGGCCGACAGGGTGACGCCTCCCATCCGGTAATCCTCGAACGCCGCGAAGGCCAGGGGGACCCAATCCTTCACCGTGGCCGCAATGGCCTCGGCGTAGACGCGGATTTCGTATTGGGCGTGGGGGTCGGCGCGCAGGCGCAGGAAATGGAAGAGGTTGTGCAGGTCGGTCTTCCAGTACCATTGGGTATAGATGTTCATCGGCAGGTTCATCCGCGCCAGTTCGCGGGCAAGGCCCTGCTGGCCGTCCTGGCTGAGCATTTCCTCGTAATGGTCATACATCCGGGCTGCGTCGGATTTCAGCATGGCAAGGACGCGGGCGGATTCCTCGCCCGACAGCACCTCGCCGCGGCCCTGGTTGTTGACGGTGCTTTGGGCGGCCAGCTGGGCGGGTTCGGGGATGTAGAACTCGCGGTCCAAGATCGAGTAGCGGGCCGAGTATTCGTTGACGTTGGCGGTGCGGTGGCGGATCCACTGGCGGGCGACGAAGACCGGCAGCTTCACATGCAGCTTCACTTCGCACATCTCGAACGGGGTGGAATGCCAGTGCCGCATCAGGTAGCGGATCAGCCCTTCGTCGTTCTGGACGTGTTTCGTCCCGGCCCCGTAGCTGACCCGTGCTGCCTGCACGATGGCGGAATCGTCGCCCATGTAGTCGATCACCCGGATGAAGCCGTGGTCCAGCACCGGATGCGCGCGGTAGAGATGGGTCTCCATCCCCTCGCTGACCGCGCGCAGGGTGGGGCGCGGCGTGGCGCGGGCGGCTTCGATTTCGGCCAGCTGGTCGGGGGTAAGCGGCATGGGCGCTGCCTTTCGCGGAAGGTTGAGTCGGGCTGGACTATATCTGGTGGTGACGGGTGGGGGAACCGCGACATGAAGCGTGATGCGGCGCGGCAACGCGCGCCCTTCGCGGTGCCGCATGACGGTTTCCGCTTTGACACGCCGGGCCATTGAAGGCAGTCTGGCAAAAAATGAACGAACCTGGGGGCAGTGCCATGTTTTCTCGTGTTTTGCCGATCCTGATTGCCGCGGGCCTGTTGACGGGCTGTGGCGGCAACCCGTTTCAGGACGATCCGGGGTCGGACGGCGGGGCGGCCGATACGGCCACCGGCTCGGTCTATGGCGGAGCGATGAATTCCGATCTGGTCATGAACAGCATGGTTTACGATCCGGCAACGGATGAAATCGTGGTGAACAACATCCCCTTCGACGGCGCGACGGCGGCGAACGGTCAGGCGACCTATGCGCGGACCGGGTCGCTTCCGGGTGGCTTCGGGCGCTATGAAAACACTGCGGGTGCCGATCAGTATTATGCGGTCTTCCGGCGGTCGGCGAGTGGCGCGGTTGAAGGCGGAGCCTTCGCGACCGCCGGTTATGTCAGCTTTGGCTATGGCGGTGCGGCGGCAAAACGGGTTGCCGGCAACGTCACCCTGCCGAGTTCCGGCGAATACACATTTACCGGAGAATATGCTGCGGTGCGGGTGTTTGACAGCGCCTCGGGGATCAACCTGCCGCAATATGTGACCGGCACGGCCGAGATCGACGTCGATTTCGGCGATTTCGACGGGATTGGCGCGATCATCGGCACGGTGACCGGGCGGCAGGTCTATGATGTCAACGGCGCGCCTCTCGGGGTGATGCAGGATTATATTTCGCTTGCCCTGGGCGACGTGGACCGGACAGACGGTACCATTGACGGTGGCGGTGCCTCGATTCGTACCCTGGTCGGGGCGACCGAGACGGCCAGCGGCGACTGGTCCGGCGTCTTCGGAGGCGTGAACGGCACCGAAATCGCGGGGATCGTCGTGGTGGAAGGGACTGCCAATGACGTTGGCGGCAGCGGCCAGATGCGGGAAACGGGCGTCATCATCGCCCTGCGCTGATGGCGGGCGTGCGGGGCTGTGTAGCCGGTATCAGGCACAACATCAGACTGGGGCTGGTGTTTCTGCTGGTCGGGTGTCTGACGGGCTTGGCCGTTGAACCATCCAGGGCTGAAACGCGGCTTTCGGTCGAGGACGGGCGGCAACTGGCCGTCGTGCTGGTGCAGGCCGGTCATGTGACGGCCGCGCGCGAGGCCGCGCTGGCGCTGCTCAGCCGCGATCCCGAGGATCAGGTGGCGCTTCTGGTCCTGGCGCGGGCCGCGCGCGATCTGGGGCTGTATCCCGAGGCGATTGATGCGGCGCGGCGGGCGCACAGGCTGGCGGAAAAGGGCAGTCTGCACCGGTTTGGTGCGTCGCTGGCTATGGCACAGGCGCTGGCATCATCCGGGCAGCGCGGGCGGGCGCAGTTCTGGTTGCGCCGCGCCGTGGACGAAGCTCCTGACGCGGCTGCAAGGGCCTCGGCGCTGCGCGATTTCAACTATGTCCGCTGGCGCAATCCCCTGAGCATCCGGTTGCAGTTCAATGCCTTCCCCTCGTCGAACGTGAACGGGGGGCCCACGTCGAACACGGTCGTGATCGGCGGGATCGAGTTCATCAACCCTGCGGCGGTCCCGCTGTCGGGGCTGGGCTTCTCGACCGGAGCCGCCGTCAGCTATCGCTGGGCCATGGGAGAGGATGTGCTGAGCTTTGGCCTGTCGGTGGATGCGACGACCTATCGGTTGTCGGACCGGGCGAAGGCGCTGGTGCCGACGGCCCGCTCGTCGGATTATGCGACCAGTCAGGTTGCGCTGTCCTTCGGCTGGCTGCGTCCACGCGAAGACGGTGTTCTGTCCGTCACCACGGCCTTTGGCCGGGACTGGCGGGCTGATGCCGCGCTGGCCGATTGGGCACGGCTCGGGATACGTCGGACCCGTGATTTCAAGGCGGTCGGCAAGCTTGATTTCAGCGCGGACCTGGTCACGCGGCGGCGGCTGGATCTGGCGATCCGGTCTTCGGACGAGCTGGGTCTGGGCGTCGGCTGGACCTGGACGCTGGCAAACGGGGATTCCCTGCGACTGGGTGTCGATGTGCTTCGGGTCTGGTCGGAGTCTGCGACGATGGCGCGGAAATCAGGCAAGGTGGTGGTGAACTGGCAAAAGGCAGAGCCTGTGCTGGGAATGCAGATATCGGCCTTCGGCAGTCTTGAAAAAGTGACCTATGACAAGCCGTTGGCCCTGCTGGGCGTTCAGGAGGACCTGAGGGTCGAACTGGGGGTGACGGCATTGTTGGAAGAGCAGGGTTTTCTGGGCTTTGCGCCTGAAGTCGGCGTGGTCCTGTCACGCACCGACTCGAACATATCGCTGATGACGACGGAAGCGGCCGAACTGCGGCTGGGCATCCGCTCACTTTACTGACGGGGATTGACGATGACGATACGCTATCTGCACACCATGGTCCGGGTGAAGGATCTTGAGGCTTCGCTGGCTTTCTACCGGCTTCTGGGGCTGGAGGAGACCCGGCGCTATGACAATGAGGGCGGGCGGTTCACGCTGGTGTTCCTGGCACCGCCCGGCCAGCCGGAATGCCCGGTGGAATTGACCTACAACTGGGATGGCGATGACGGCCTGCCCGGCGACAGCCGCCATTTCGGCCATCTGGCCTATGAGGTGGACGACATCCATGCCACCTGCGCGCATTTGCAGGCCAATGGGGTGGTGATCAACCGCCCGCCGCGCGACGGGCGGATGGCCTTCGTGCGCAGCCCCGACAATGTGAGCATCGAGCTGTTGCAGCGGGGCGCGGCCCTGGCCCCGGCCGAACCCTGGGTGTCGATGCCGAATGTCGGCCATTGGTGAGGGCCCCCTCGTCGTTCGCCTTCGGCTTCTCCTCGGGCGAAGAGCGTCGAAGACCGCGATGAGTGGGTGCGTCAGAAGGACCAGAGGCTGAAGAGATCGGGGCCGAGGGTGCGGGTTTCGGTCAGGGTCGGTCTTGGTGCGTCTTTCAGCGCGGCAAGGCCGAGGGGGCCGAGGGCCGGGATGCCGTCGGCACCGATCAGGCAGCCGGCGCTGTAAAGCGCAAGGTCGTCGACAAGGGTTTCGGCGACAAGCCGGGCGGCAAGCGTGCCGCCGCCTTCGCAGAGGATGCGGGTCAGCCCTTCCTCCGCAAGGCGGCGGAAGGCGGCTTGCAGGTCGAGATGGCCCGCGCTTTCCGCACAGTCGATCAGCCGTGCGCCGGTTCCGGCCCAGTCCTTGCGGGCACCGGCGGGGGCGCCGGACCCGTGCAGCAGCCAGACCGGATGGTCGCGGGCGGTCCGGCCCAGTCTGCTGGCCGGGTTGTGGCTCAGGCGGCTGTCGATCACGATCCGCAGCGGCTGGCGACTGGCACCAAGGTCGCGGACGGTCAGGTCGGGATCGTCGGCGCGGGCGGTGCCGGAACCGACCAGCACCGCATCATGCGTCATCCGCAGCATGTGGACATGGGCGCGGGCCTGCGGGCCGGTGATCCAGCGCGATTCGCCGCTGGCGGTGGCGATGCGGCCATCCAGCGTGGCGGCGAGTTTCAGGGTGACATGCGGCAGGCCCTGCGTGACCCGTTTCAGGAAGCCTGCGGTGATGCGGCGGGCCTGCGGGGCCAGGATATCTTCGGTGACGGCAACCCCGGCGGCGCGCAGCATGGCATGGCCGCGCCCGGCAACGCGCGGGTCGGGGTCGGTCAGGGCGGTGACGGTGCGGGCAATCCCCGCCTCGATCAGTGCTGCGGCGCAGGGCGGGGTCTGGCCGTGATGGGCACAGGGTTCCAGGGTGACATAGGCAGTGGCCCCACGGGCTGCCGTGCCCGCCTGGGCCAGCGCCATCCGTTCGGCATGGGGGCGGCCGCCGGGCTGCGTGGTGCCGCGGCCAAGGATCAGCCCGTCCTTGACGATGACGCAGCCGACAGAAGGGTTGGGCCAGGTCGACCCGATGCCCCGCGCCGCAAGGCGCAGGGCATGGGACATGTGGTCTTCGTCGCTCACTCTTCCGGCTTGTCGCCGGGGCGCAGTTCGCTGACGAAGCGGTCGAAATCGTCGGCGGCCTGGAAGTTCTTGTAAACGCTGGCAAAGCGCACATAGGCAACGGTGTCGATCCGGGCCAGCGATTCCATCACAATCTCGCCGATCTGTTTCGACGGGATGTCGGTTTCGCCCAGCGATTCCAGCCGCCGCACGATGCCGCTGATCATCTGGTCGATGCGTTCGGGGTCGATCGGCCGTTTCTGCATCGCGATGCGGATCGAGCGTTCCAGCTTGTCGCGGTCGAAATCCTCGCGCTTGCCGCTGGATTTGATCACCACGAGGTCACGCAACTGCACCCGTTCATAGGTGGTGAAACGGCCACCGCAGGCCGGGCAGAAGCGCCGGCGCCGGATGGAGACGTGATCTTCGGCGGGACGCGAGTCCTTCACCTGGGTGTCGATATTGCCGCAGAATGGGCAGCGCATTCGCTCCCTCCTTGCTTGTTGTCGTTGGCCTGCCTCAAGCCCAGGTGTCCCCCTGGGTCTTTCCTGCCGACTATAGGGGGATGCGGCGGATATGGGCCAGCGCGAAGTATCGGCCGCAGCATCTGGGGGGACGGGTGTTGCGGCGGAGACTCATACTGCCGGACAGGGACGGTGCGAAAGGCAGCGGAAGCGTCATATCCATGTTACGCTTCGATGCATCATGGCCCGCCGACTCGCCCTGTTGCCGCTGCTCATGCCGCTGCCCGCCGCAGCGCAGTCGCCGATTGCCGAGGTGATCTGCGCCCCGCGGGCCGAGATCGTGGCGCGGCTGGAGCAGGCACAGGGCGCGCATCTGGCCGGAACCGGACTGCGCGACCGCGAGACGGTGCTGGAAATCTGGGCCGATCCGGCGGGTGACTGGACGCTGGTGCAATCCTACGCCAACGGGCAGGCCTGCATCCTGGCGATGGGGCAGGTCTGGGAGACAGTTCCGCCGCCGCCGTCCTGACCGACCGGTGACAAGGGGGCGGCGCGCCGGGTTTGGAGCCCGAGGTCAGGGCTGTGCCAGCGACCAGACGGCATCGGGGCCGGGGAAGGGATCGGCCAGAACCCGCTTTCGCTCGGCAAGGTCGATGAGATGTGCCAGCGCGTTGCGACGTGCTGCGGGAAGAAGGGCCGGGGAGAGGTCGCGGTAGACCTGATCCGTCACCTCGGTCAGACCGGCGGGATTGCGGTCCAGAACATGCAGGATCTGCGCCTCGCGCCCCTTGCGATGCGCCGTCAGTTCGGCCAGCCGCGCATGCGGGGCCGTGACCGGATCGCCATGGCTGGGCAGAAGCAGCCGCCAGTCGCCCGCCGCCAGCCGCGCCAGCGAGGCCATATAGGCCCCCATGTCGCCATCGGGCGGCGAGACGAGGCTGGGGGCCCAGCCCATCACATGATCGCCGCTGAACAGCACATCCTGCCAGGCGAAGCAGAGATGCCCGCCCAGGTGGCCGGGGGTATGCACCGCCCGCAGCGCCCAGTCGGGGCCGGAGATCGACGCCCCGTCGGCAAGCCTGCGGTCGGGGGTGAAGGCGTGATCCAGACCCTCGCCGCCGCTGTGCAGGCCAAGGGCCACCAGCCGCTGCATCCCGGCGCTGCGGCCCTCGGCCGCGCCGCCATGGGCCATCACCGGGGCCCCGGTCGCCCGCGCAAGGGCAGGGGCAAGGGCCGAATGATCCAGATGCGCATGGGTGACAAGGATGGCCGAGATGGTTTCGCCGGGGTCCAGCGCGGCAAGGATGGCCTGAAGATGGCTGTCCGACAGCGGGCCGGGGTCGATCACTGCCACCTGGCCGGTGCCGATGATGTCGGTCCAGGTGCCCGGCCCGGTCATCGGCGAAGGGTTGGGGGCCAGCACCCGGCGCAGACGGCCGGGAAGGGGAAGGGCGGGCTTTCCAATCGGCTCGGTCATGGCTAGCCTTTGCCCATGGTCCTGAAACGCTTTCTTCCGCGCGGTCTTTACGGACGCGCCGCGCTGATCCTGATCCTGCCCATCGTCACCATTCAGCTGGTGGTGTCCATGGCTTTCATCCAGCGCCATTATGAAGGGGTCACGCGGCAGATGACGCAAGGGGTGGCGCTTGAGCTGGCGCTGCTCTTGCAGGAGATCGACGCCGCGCCGACGGCGGCCGAGGGGCTGGCGCGCGCGCAGGCGCTGGCAGGGCCGTTGCAGATCGAACTGACGATGCCGCCGGGGCCCCTGGCCCCGCTTGCCGACAGCGCCGGTCTTTTCGACGTGTCGGGCAAGGCGACGATCAGCACGTTGCACGATGCGCTGCCGACGCTGATCGCCGCCGATGTGACCGATCCCGACCGGATCGCGCGCCTGCGCTTTGACAGCCGGCATGGGCCCTTGCAGGCCGATCTGACGCGCCGCCGGATGGGGGCATCGAATCCGCATCAGCTTCTGGTGCTGATGATCTTCACCTCGGTGCTGATGACGGTGATCGCCTTTGTCTTCCTGCGCAACCAGCTGCGCCCGATCACCCGTCTGGCCGAGGCGGCGGAAGCCTTCGGCAAGGGCCAGCGCGTGGCCTATCGTCCGCGCGGGGCGATCGAGGTGCGGGCGGCGGGGGCGGCGTTTCTGGACATGCGGGCACGGATCGAACGCCAGATCGAACAGCGCACCCTGCTGTTGTCGGGCGTCAGCCACGATCTGCGCACGCCGCTGACCCGGCTGCGGCTGGGCCTGTCGCTGTTGCCCGAGGATGAGGAGACCCTCGCCCTTGGCAAGGATGTGGCGCAGATGGAACGGATGGTCGACGAATTCCTGGCCTTCGCCCGTGGCGATGCGATGGAAGAGATGGATGAGGTCGATCCGCGCGCCCTTGTGGCCACGGTTGTCGAGGATGCCGCCCGGATGGGCGGTGCGGTCCGGCTGCTGGAGACCGAAAGCCTGCCCGCGCGGATACGGATGCGGCCGCATGCGGTGGCGCGGGCGGTGGAAAACCTGATCGGCAATGCGCTGCGCTATGGCAGCCGTGCCGAGGTCAGGCTGCATGCGACCGACCGTTCGCTGCGCATTCTGGTCGAGGATGACGGCCCTGGCATCCCTTCGGATCGCCGGGACGAGGCGCTGCGTCCCTTTACCCGGCTGGAAGCCGAGCGCGACCCGAACCGGGGCGGCGGGGTGGGGCTGGGCCTGTCCATCGCCGCAGATGTGGCGCGCAACCATGGCGGCGGATTGTATCTGGGCGAGAGCGATGCCCTTGGCGGGCTGAAGGCCGAACTGGTTCTGGCGCGGTAAGACCTGCGGGCATCCGGCTGTCGGCCGCCGGGGGTTTCACACCCCCGGACCCCCGTGGGATATTTGCCGAAGGGAAAGGGGCGAGGGTGCCGTCCTGCGGGGGCCGGTGGAGCTGCCCTTGCAGCCCCCGCAACGCGACACTAAGATTCTGGAAACTCTCCGCCGATAACCCTGAGCGCGAAAGATGAGGCAGGCCCAAGATGCGTGATCCGATCGACACCTATATGAACACCCTCGTCCCGATGGTCGTGGAACAGACCAGCCGGGGCGAACGCGCCTATGACATCTACTCGCGCCTGTTGAAGGAGCGGATCATCTTCCTTGCCGGTCCGGTGCATGACGGCATGTCATCGCTGATCTGCGCGCAGCTGCTGTTTCTTGAGGCGGAAAATCCGTCCAAGGAAATCTCGATGTATATCAACAGCCCCGGCGGTGTCGTCACCTCGGGTCTGTCGATCTATGACACCATGCAATACATCAAGCCCAAGGTCAGCACGCTGGTGATCGGGCAGGCGGCGTCGATGGGGTCGCTGCTTCTGACCGCAGGCGAAAAGGGCATGCGGTTCAGCCTGCCCAACAGCCGCGTGATGGTTCACCAGCCGTCGGGCGGCTATCAGGGCCAGGCGACTGACATCATGATCCACGCGCAGGAGACCCAGAAGCTGAAGGACCGGCTGAACGGCATCTATGTCAAGCATACCGGCCAGACGATGGAAAACGTGGTGGCGGCGCTGGAGCGCGACAATTTCATGTCGGCCGAGGATGCCAGGGACTGGGGCCTGATCGATGAGATCCTGGCCGATCGCGGCAAGATGGACGACGCCGCGAAGTAAGGTTCTGCCCCCGGCGACCGTGGGCCGGCGGGGGCGTTTTCGCATTGTGGCGGTTCGGGCCTTGGCCTAGACTTGACCGAAGGGCGCGCGCCGGAACCGGCGGGCAGGACAAAGGGAAACGGATGGCGACGAACTCGGGCAGCGACAGCAAGAACACGCTTTACTGTTCTTTCTGCGGCAAGAGCCAGCATGAGGTCCGCAAGCTGATCGCGGGGCCGACCGTGTTCATCTGCGATGAATGCGTCGAGCTGTGCATGGACATCATCCGCGAGGAGACCAAGACCTCGGGTCTGAAATCCAGTGACGGGGTGCCGACCCCACGCGAAATCTGCAAGGTGCTGGACGATTACGTCATCGGCCAGATGCATGCCAAGCGGGTACTGTCGGTGGCGGTCCACAACCACTACAAGCGGCTGAACCATTCGTCGAAGCAGGATATCGAACTGGCCAAGTCGAACATCCTGCTGATCGGGCCGACCGGCACCGGCAAGACGCTGCTGGCGCAGACGCTGGCGCGGATTCTGGACGTGCCCTTCACCATGGCCGATGCGACGACGCTGACCGAGGCCGGCTACGTGGGCGAGGATGTGGAGAACATCATCCTCAAGCTGTTGCAGGCCAGCGAATACAATGTCGAACGGGCGCAGCGCGGCATCGTCTATATCGACGAGGTCGACAAGATCACCCGCAAGTCGGACAACCCCTCGATCACCCGCGATGTCAGCGGCGAAGGGGTGCAGCAGGCGCTTCTGAAGATCATGGAGGGCACGGTGGCCTCCGTGCCGCCACAGGGCGGGCGCAAGCATCCGCAGCAGGAATTCCTGCAGGTGGATACGACGAACATCCTCTTCATCTGCGGCGGGGCTTTTGCGGGCCTTGAAAAGATCATCGCGCAGCGCGGCAAGGGATCTGGCATCGGCTTCGGGGCCTCGGTCAAGGGGCCGGATGAACGTGGCGTGGGCGAGCTGTTCCGCGAGCTGGAACCGGAAGACCTGCTGAAGTTCGGGCTGATCCCTGAGTTCGTCGGCCGTCTGCCGGTCATCGCCACGCTGGAGGATCTGGACGAAGCCGCGCTGGTGACAATCCTGACCGAACCGAAGAATGCGCTGGTCAAGCAATACCAGCGCCTATTCGAGATCGAGGGCGTCAAGCTGGTCTTCACCCCCGACGCCCTGACCGCCATCGCCAAGCGGGCGATCAAGCGCAAGACCGGCGCGCGCGGGTTGCGGTCGATCATGGAAGACATCCTTCTGGATACGATGTTCGAACTGCCGGGCATGGGCAATGTGTCCGAAGTGGTGGTGAACGAGGAATCGGTGAATGCCGGGGCCAAGCCGCTGCTGGTCCACACCGAGCCGAAGAAGAAGGAACCCGCCGCGGCCGGCTGATCCGCCGCGACGATCCTGGCGCCGCTCCGCAACGGGCGGCGTTTCACATGCGAGGCCCGGATGAGCATCCGCCGCATCACCACCGGATCGACCTGGGAGCCGAAGATCGGCTATGCTCGCGCCGTTGTCGCCGATGGATGGGTCTTCGTCTCGGGCACCACCGGAACCGACCATGCCACCGGGATCATTCCCGAAAGCGTCACCGAGCAATGCACCCTGGCCCTGCGCATCATCGGGGCCGCCCTGAACGAGGCAGGGGCAAGTTTTGCCGATGTCGTGCGTGTCCATTACATCCTGCCCGACCGCGCCGAGTTCGAACCCTGCTGGCCGATCCTGTCGGCCACTTTCGGCGCCCATCCCCCCGCCGCCACGATGATCGAGGCCGGCCTGATCGACGCGCGGCACCGGATCGAGATCGAGGTGACCGCCCGTCTGCCCGTCTGATCCGTTGCAGGATTGCGCGCCTTGACAGGCGCAGGTTTGATGTCTCGGCTCTGGCGCAAGCGCCAACCGCCTCGGGTCTGCTCCGCAGGGGATATTTGCAGAAGGGAAAGCCGGAAGGCGGTCTGCTCTTTCCCTTCTGGAAATATCCTGGGGGGTGCGGGGGGCCAGCGCCCCGTCCGGCATCTGCAAGAAGGTGCTGCCGCTGCCTTCGCCCACTGGACCTTGGCGGCGCAATCGGCCATATCTCTGGCAACGCAACGGAGGCCCGCCGCATGTATTTCCTCAAGCGCCTGCTGACCTGGTGGAACAGCCAGACCCTTGGCACCCAGCTGTTCACCGCCCGCAAGGGACGCAGGGTGGGCGAGGATGATCAGGGCAATGTCTACTATCAGACCGCAGACGGCAGCCGTCGCTGGGTGATCTTCAAGGGTGAGATGGAAGCCAGCCGGGTGCCGCCCGACTGGCATGGCTGGCTGCATCACACCTGGGACGCACCGCCGACCCAGGCACCGCTGGCCCACAAGGGTTGGGAGCAGCCGCATCACGAGAACCTGACCGGCACTGCGCTGGCCTATGCGCCGCCGGGGTCGATCCGCCGCCCGCAACCTGCCGCGCGGCAGGATTACGAGGCCTGGGCCCCCGAGTGATGGCCGGAACGCGTGCTGAAATCGCCGCCGGGGCGGCCGTTCTGGCCGTTGCCGCGGGCTTTGCCTTTTATGCGGCGCAAGGTGCGGGCCTGACCGCAGGGCGCGGGCAGAGCTATCCGTTGACGGCCAGTTTCCGGGCGGTCGACGGCATTTCAACAGGGTCCGATGTGCGACTGGCGGGGCTGAAGGTCGGCACCATCACCGCGCTGACGCTGAACCCGCAGACCTTCATGGCCGATGCCGTGATCGACATCCGTCAGGACATCCTGTTGCCGCAGGATTCGGCGATTCTGATTTCCTCGGAAGGTCTGCTGGGCGGCAATTTCGTCGAGATCATTCCCGGCGGGGCGCTTGAGAATCTGGCACCTGGGGATGAGATCGAGGATACCCAAGGGTCGGTCTCGCTGGTGTCGCTGCTGATGAAATTCGTCGGTGGAGACAAGGCTGACGACAAGGCCGGGGATGAGGCCGCCGCGCCATGAAGCAGCTGGCGCTGATTTTGATCCTGGTTGCCGGTCCTGCGGTTGCGCAGGGCTATGACGAGGCACCGGGCGGCGTGTTGCGCTGGCTGGACAAGCTGACCGGGCAGACCGGCGACATGGAATTGTCGCGCGGGCAATCCGCGTCGAACGGGCGGCTGACCATCCAGCTGGACGGCTGCCGCTATCCGGCCGACAACCCGGCGGGCGATGCGCAGGCGCATCTGACCGTGATGGATGCCACCCGGTCCGAGCCGGTCTTTTCGGGCTGGATGCTGGCTTCCAGCCCCGCGCTGTCGGCGATGGATCACCCGCGCTACGATGTCTGGGTGCTGCGCTGTGTGGTGCCGGGCTATCAGCCGCCCGAAGTGCCCGAGACGCCGGACAGCACCGACGAGACCGAGGGGCAGTAGCCCGGCGGATCGAAGCATGCGGGCAGGGCGATGGCTGCGGCCAGCCTGCGGTGATATTCGGTGCGCGGGATTTCCACGGCCCCAAGGCTGGCCAGATGCGGGGTCAGGAACTGGGTGTCGAAGAGGCGAAAACCGCCTGCGCGCAGACGGTGGATCAGGAAGGCCAGCGCGGCTTTCGATCCGCCGGAGCGGGCCGAGAACATCGATTCCCCGAAGAAGGCGGCCCCCAGGGTAACGCCATAGACCCCGCCTGCAAGCTGGCCGTCCGACCAGACTTCTGTGCTGTGGGCATGGCCCGCGCGGTGAAGCGCCAGATAGGCGCTGCGGATCGGGGTGCTGATCCAGGTCTCTTCCCGCGCGGCGCAGGCGTCAACGACAGCCTCGAAGGCTGTGTTGGTTCGAATAGTGAAATTCCAGCGCCTGATAAGCCGGGACAAACTGCGTGAGATGTGGAAATTGTCCAAGGGGAAAATACCCCTGTGGTGCGGATCCACCCAATGCACCTTGTCGTCGGTGCGGGATCCCGCCATCGGAAAGATGCCCGCAGCATAGGCGCGCAGCAGCAGGTCTGGATCAAGCGCGGACGGCATCGGCCTATGGGACATCAGCAAAATCCTTTGAAGGATTTTGACAAATTTCTTCGAAGAAATTTGCCGGCGGCGCGGGCGGGGCCGCGCCGCCCGACGCTCAACCGAACTGGGCGGCCAGCCACTTTTCCAGCCAGTGAATCGAATAATCCCCGGCGCGGATGTCCTTCTCGGCAAGAAGGGCGCGGAACAGCGGCACGGTCGTATCGACCCCATCGACGATCAGCTCTCCCAGCGCGCGGGACAGGCGGGCCAGTGCCTCGTCGCGGTCGCGGCCATGGACGATCAGCTTGCCGATCAGCGAATCGTAATAGGGCGGAATGCGATAGCCATCGTAAAGCGCCGAATCCATCCGCACACCCAGCCCGCCCGGCGCGTGATACTGCGTCACCTTGCCGGGGCAGGGCGCGAAATTCGGCAGCCTTTCGGCGTTGATCCGCACTTCGATGGCATGGCCATGCACCTTGAGATCCTTTTGCGCAAAGGACATCGGCAGGCCGGCGGCCACGCGAATCTGTTCCCGCACCAGATCGACATCGAAGATGTATTCGGTGACGGGATGTTCCACCTGCAAGCGGGTGTTCATCTCGATGAAGTAGAATTCGCCGTCCTCGAACAGGAATTCGATGGTGCCCGCGCCGATATAGTTGATCTTCGCCACCGCATCGGCGCAGATCCTGCCGATGTTGTCGCGCATCTCGGGCGTGATCACCGGGCCGGGGGCCTCTTCGAAGACCTTTTGATGACGGCGCTGCAACGAACAGTCGCGTTCGCCCAGATGAACGGCCTTGCCCTTGCCGTCGCCGAAGACCTGGATCTCGATATGGCGCGGGCGCTGGAGGTATTTCTCCATATAGACTTCGTCATTGCCGAAGGCGGCCTTGGCCTCGCTGCGGGCGGTGCGGAAGGCCACTTCCAGCTCGGGCTCGTATTTCGCCACCTTCATGCCGCGCCCGCCGCCACCGGCGGTGGCCTTGATGATCACCGGATAGCCGATCTGGGTCGCCACGGTTCTTGCGGTCTCGAAATCCGGCACACCGCCGTCAGAGCCGGGAACCACCGGAATTCCAAGGGATTTCGCGGTTTCCTTGGCGGTGATCTTGTCGCCCATGATGCGGATGTGTTCCGCCGAAGGGCCGATGAAGGTGATGCCGTGATCTTCCAGCGCCTGCGCGAAGGCGGCGTTTTCGGAAAGGAAGCCATAGCCCGGATGCACGGCCTGGGCACCGGTGATCTCGCAGGCCGAGATGATGGCGGCCTTTGACAGATAACTTTCCGAGGAGGGCGCGGGGCCGATGCAGATCGATTCATCGGCCATGCGCACATGCATCGCATCGGAATCGGCGGTGGAATGCACCGCGACCGAGGCGATCCCCATCTCGCGGGCGGCGCGGATGACGCGCAGGGCAATCTCTCCGCGGTTGGCGATCAGGATTTTCTCGAACATCCCTGCGCCCTTATTCGATGATCATCAACGGTGCGCCGTATTCGATCGGCGTGCCGTCATCGACAAGGATGCGCTTGACGACACCGGCCCTGGGCGCCGGGATGTGGTTCATCGTCTTCATTGCCTCGATGATCAGCACGGTCTGGCCTTCGGTCACGCTGGCACCGATGGTCACGAAGGGCGCGGCCCCCGGTTCGGCGGCCAGATAGGCGGTGCCCACCATGGGCGAGGTCACGGCACCGGGGTGCTGGCTGGGGTCTTCGGCCGCGGCCGGGGCTGCGGCGGCAGCGGGTGCGGGTGCGGCTGCCTGGGCCGGGGCTGCCGGGGCGGCGGCATGGACCGGGGCCGCGGCGGCCTGCACCACCACCGCCTGTTTCACCACGCGCACTTCAAGGCTGTCATCCTCGCCGTATTCGCGTTTGACCGACAGTTCCGTCAGCTCGTTCTTGTTCAGCAACTCGGCCAGGGCCGAAATAAAGGCGACGTCTGCGTCGGTCGAATGTTTGCTCATGCCGTCCTCTGGGGCTTATCTTGCCGGGTCTTGCGGCTGCCTGCTTATAGGACAGCGCGCAAAGCGTGAAAAGCGCCGTTTCCTTGGGCGCAGAATCTGTCGTGCTGCGCGGATGGGCCGAAACTTTCTGTCCGGTCAAAATTTACCGTTTGATAAAAAATCAGACCTGTGAGACGATTCGTCCAAAGCAAGACCCCCAATGACGTTCCCAGGGAGGGGATAGCCAATGCCGAACACCCAGCTGACGCCTGGCATCGTGCCGGGGCGTCTGTCGACCGACAGCCTTGCCCGCAACTTTTCCGACCACACCCCGGCGCTGGACGGGCATGAGGCGCGGGTCGCTGCCGACCGCTGCTATTTCTGCCACGATGCGCCCTGCATGACGGCCTGTCCGACCACGATCGACATTCCGCTGTTCATCCGGCAGATCGCCACCGGCACGCCCGAAGCGGCGGCGACGACAATCTGGAGCCAGAACATCCTGGGTGGCATCTGCGCCCGTGTCTGCCCGACCGAGACGCTGTGCGAAGAGGTCTGCGTGCGGGAAACCGCCGAGGGCAAGCCGGTCGAGATCGGCCGCCTGCAACGCTTTGCCACCGATACGGCGATGGCCAAGGGGTTGCATCCGTTCGTCCGGTCTTCCTCCACCGGCAGGCGGGTGGCCGTGGTGGGCGCAGGTCCGGCCGGTCTGGCCTGCGCCCATCGCCTTGCCCTGAAGGGGCATGAGGTGACGGTGTTCGAAAAGCGGGCCAAGGCGGGCGGGCTGAACGAATATGGCATCGCCAGTTACAAGGCCACCGGCGGCTTTGCCGCGCGCGAGGTGGACTGGCTGTTGCAGATCGGCGGCATCACGGTGAAGACCGGGGTGGAACTGGGCCGCGACATCCAGCTGGACGACCTGCGCCGTGATTATGACGCGGTGTTCCTGGGCGTCGGCCTGCAGGGGGTGAATGCGCTGCGGGCCGAAGGCGAAGACAAGGCCGGCGTCCGCAACGCGGTGGATTTCATTGCCGAGCTGCGCCAGGCGACCGATCTGGGGGCGCTGCCCGTGGGCCGCGATGTGGTGGTGATCGGCGGCGGCATGACGGCGGTGGATGCCGCCGTGCAATCCAAGCTGCTGGGCGCGGAAAACGTCACCATCGTCTATCGGCGCGGGCAGGAGAAGATGGCGGCCTCGGGCGATGAACAGGATCATGCCGTGCAATCCGGCGTGCGGATCATCCACAATGCCGCACCGGTGCGGTTGATCGGCAACGGCCGGGTCGAGGCGGTGGAATTCGCCTATACCGAAGACCGGCCCGAGGGGCTGCAAACCCTGTCCGAGACCTTTACCCTGCGCGCCGATCAGGTGTTCAAGGCCATCGGCCAGATCCTGACAGGCGCGCCCGAGGGCACCGATGTTCAGGGCGGCAAGATCGCCGGGACCCCGGCGAAGGTCTGGGCGGGCGGCGATTGCGCGGCGGGGGGCGAGGATCTGACCGTCACCGCCGTCGCCGAGGGCCGCGATGCCGCCGAGGCGATTCACGCCCATCTGACCTCGGCCTGAGGGTAGGGCGCGCGATGGCCGCGATTTCGCCTTGCTCTCAACAGCGTCCCGCGCCACAGGGGGCGGGGGCTTGGGAACGGCATGGACGCGATAGCACAGGGCTTCATCGGCTGGATCGAGCGGTATCAGGATTGGCTGCCGCTGATCATGCTGGTCTTTGCTGCCGCCGAGACCACGGCCTTCCTGTCGATCGTGGTGCCGTCGACGGCCGTTCTGGTGGCCGTGGGTGCGATGGCGGCCACCGGCGCGGTGCCGTTCTGGCCACTCTGGGCCGGGGCCGCGGCGGGCGCGCTGATCGGATCGACCTTCAGCTATTGGCTGGGCCGGCGCTATGGCCGCAGCGTGTTGCAGATGCGCCCGCTGTCCCGGCATCCCGAGATGGTGGAAAAGGCCCGCGCGGCCTTTGTGAAATACGGCCCCGCCACGGTGCTGATCGGGCATTATCTGACCGTCCTGCGCCCGGTGGTGTTCCTGCTGGCGGGCATGACCGGAATGCGGCTGCGCCGCTTCATGTTGTGGAACATCCTCGGCTGCGCCTCATGGGCCTTTCTGATCCCGAAACTTGGCCAGTTCGGTGGCGACATCCTTGGCTGGCTCTGGTCGGTCTTCGCCTGATCCGTCGCGCCCTGCGGCGCGATTCCTGCCTGACGTCCCCTCTCCCAGCTTGTCGCAAGGAGGCCCATGATGGCTGACCTCACCTCGAATTTCATCGGTATCAAGTCGCCCAACCCGTTCTGGCTGGCCTCGGCCCCGCCGACGGACAAGGAATACAACGTCGTGCGGGCCTTTCAGGCCGGATGGGGCGGCGTGGTGTGGAAGACCCTGGGGTCCGAAGGGCCGCCGGTGGTGAACGTCTCGGGGCCCCGCTATGGCGCGGTCTGGGGGGCGGACCGGCGCCTGCTGGGCCTGAACAACATCGAGCTGATCACCGACCGCCCGCTGGAGGTGAACCTGCAAGAGATCAAGTCGGTCAAGCGGGCCTGGAAGGACCGCGCGCTGATCATCAGCCTGATGGTGCCCTGCGACGAGGACAGCTGGCGCGACATCCTGAAGCGGATCGAGGATACCGGGGCCGACGGGGTGGAGCTGAACTTCGGCTGCCCGCATGGCATGGCGGAACGCGGCATGGGGTCGGCCGTCGGGCAGGTGCCGGAATATATCGAGATGGTCACGCGCTGGGTGAAGAAACACAGCCGGATGCCCTGCATCGTCAAGCTGACGCCCAACATCACCGATGTCAGGAAACCGGCCGAGGCGGCGAAACGCGGCGGGGCGGATGCGGTCAGCCTGATCAACACCATCAACTCGATCACCTCGGTGAACCTTGATGATTTCGCGCCCGAGCCGATGATCGACGGCAAGGGCACCCATGGCGGCTATTGCGGCCCGGCGGTGAAACCGATCGCGCTGAACATGGTGGCCGAGATTGCGCGCAGCGCCGAAACGCGCGGCCTGCCGATCAGCGGCATCGGCGGGGTGACGACATGGCGCGACGCGGCGGAATTCCTCAGCCTCGGGGCCGGAAACGTGCAGGTCTGCACGGCGGCGATGACCTATGGCTTCAAGGTGGTGCAGGAGATGATCACCGGCCTGTCGCAATATCTGGATGACAAGGGCATGGATCTGTCGGATCTGGTGGGCCGCGCCACGCCGAATGTGACCGATTGGCAGTATCTGAACCTGAACTATGTGACCAAGGCGCATATCAACCAGGACGATTGCATCAAATGCGGCCGCTGCTATGCCGCCTGCGAGGATACCAGCCATCAGGCCATCGCCATGGGGCCGGGCCGCGTCTTCACCGTGAAGGATGACGAATGCGTGGCCTGCAACCTGTGCGTCAACGTCTGCCCGGTGGACAATTGCATCACCATGGTGCCGATGGCCAAGGGCGCGCTGGACCCGCGCACCGGCCGCAAGGTGGCCGATTATGCCAACTGGACGACGCATCCCAACAACCCCAGCGTCAAGACCGCGGCGGAATAGGGCCTGAGGGACCCGATGATGTCGAAGGGCTGCCCGGTCGGGGCAGCCCTTTGCCTTGCATAGGGCCCGGACCCCGGCGGATCAGGGCACCGGATCGTTCAGCGGATTCAGCCCGGCCACCAGCGAGGCCATGGCATAGGCGCGCTGCGCGGCCATGGCCCGTGCCTTGGCGCTTTCCACGGCAAAGCTGCGTTCCTCGACCGGGTAGCCCTGGGCAGCATCGCTGTGCCCCTTGCCGGTGGCTGGTGCCACCGCCCGTTCGGTCTGTGGCGCTGCGGCGAATTCTGCGCGCGCGCCGTTGATGGCAGCCGAGCTGCCCAAGTCCAAGCCGGCCGATGGCAGCGGCGAAGTTCCCAACGTCTGCACCGACGACCGGACGGATGAGACAGGTCCCATGTCCGTCACCCCAGTCTGGGTGCCCCCACAGCCGCGATCATAGCGCAGTCCCGCCACAGTTTCCGCAGCAAAGCCCGAAGGATTAGAGACGAATTGCGGGCGTTCCCTGGAGCGTGTCCGACAAAAGTGGACTCCGGTTTGGCGAAAGACGCGCGACCACGAAGCCTCTAGGGGGCCAGCAGGCGGCGGAACAGGATGTCCAGATGCCGCCGCGCCTCGGCATAGGGATCGTGGCCGGGGCCCAGCACCATGCGGACCTGCGCGTCGAAATCGGCGTAATGCTGGGTCAGCGCCCAGATCGAGAACATAAGATGCACCGGATCGACGCGCGCGATGCGGCCCTGATCCATCCAGCGCGTCAGGACGGCGGCCTTTTCTTCCACCAGATTGCGCAGATCGGTCTGGATCACCCCGGCCAGACGCGGGGCTCCCTGGATGATCTCGCCCGCAAAAAGGCGGCTTTCGCGCGGATAGTCGCGCGCCAGATCCAGCTTGCGCTGGACATAGGCCAGCACCTCGGCCACCGGCTCTCCTTCCGGGTTCATGGCTTTCAGCGGATCAAGCCAGGTGTCCAGAAGCCCGGTCAGCAGGGCATTGTGGACGGCCTCTTTCGACGGAAAGTAATACAGCAGGTTGGGTTTCGACAGCCCGGCCACATCGGCAATCATGTCCAGCGTCGCGCCGCGATAGCCATGGGCCGAAAACACCCCAAGCGCGGCATCAAGGATGGTCTCGCGGTTCTTCTGCTGGATGCGGCTGCGCTGGGGCGTCATGGATGGGCTGGATCGGTCTGGTTCTTTCCGGGATGCCCATCCTTCACGCAATGCTGCCCGGTTTCAAGGCTCTGGACGCCGGGCGGCGTCACTTCCTGCGGGTCTGTCGCCGCAGCAGGCGCTGACGCTCAACCGGGCGCAGCTGATAAAGCGCCAGTTTCTCGCGCAGGCGCTGCGCCACGCTGAAGGCGATGGAATCCAGCTCTTGCGGCGTCAGCATCGCCAGTGCGCCCTGACTGCGCGACAGAAAGGCCGTCGCATCGACCACGCGCCCGACCAGCGCATTGATCAGGCTGTCGCGCGACCGCACCGGATGCAGCACCCGGCCCGGCGGCACATTCAGGCTCACCTCGTCCAGCAGCCGGTCGGGACTGGGCACGATGGCGGTGCCATCGAACCAGCCGGGGGCGTGGTCTTCAAGACTGGCAAGCGTGAAGCCCGGCAGGTCATTGGCCGTGGTATAGCTGAACAGCTCGTCATTGGGGTAGAACCGGGCGCTTGTCGCCTCGCGGCCCTTCTCCTGCCGTGTCAGGAACAGCCGGTCGATCAGGCGTCCCGACATCCGGGTCAGGGCGAAAGTGGCCCGCAGCAGCGCCTTGCCCTCCAGCGTGCGGGCAAACCGCATCCGTTCGTGAAAGGGGGCGATGTCGCTGCCCATCAGATCGGCGGTAACAGCCTCGAAGGCGGCGAAGAATGGCGCGGGATCCGAAGTGAAATGCACATCCGGTTCGATCAACCAGTAGAAATCGGCATCCGGGCGGGCCTGCCGCAGCGCGTAAAGGAAATAGTCGCCGCAGCGCCAGCCCCAGTCTTCGGGTTCGAACAGGCCCTGACCGGCGGGCCACCCGTCGGCGATGTCGATGACCGGAACCGGCAGGGATTGGCCCTTGCGGTTGTGGAACACCACAACCAGGCGGTCGCCAAGCGCCGGAAGCAGCCTGTCGCACAGCCGCTGCGCATCGGCCCCCCAATTGTGGGTGCGAATTGCCACCAGTGTCTTCATCGCCCGATCCTGCCCGGCCTGTTTGTGCGGGGTCACGCCCGCTTGCCGCTGATTTCGGCAAGCATAGCATGCCCGGCCATGGCCGGGCAACGCAGGGCTGCGCCCGGACGTCCCTGCCCGCGCATCAGGCGCTGGCGGCCAGAAGGGCGGTGATGGCGCGCACGGCCAGCCGGTGATCTTCGATCTGCGGCAGGCCCGAGACGGTGACGCAAGCCACCACCCCGACCCCGTCGACCCGGATCGGCACCGCCCCGCCATGGTCGGCGTAACCTTCCGGGGACAGACCGTGTTTCGCCAGTGTCTCTCCCTTGTCGCGGTGACGGGTGCCGACCAGCAGGGACGCTTCCTGAAACATCAGCGCCGTTGCCGATTTGCGCCGCGCCCACAGGTCGTTCAGCGGGGCCGAGCCGGGCAGGGCGGCGTGGAAATAGCAGCGGTCGGTGCTGCGGATGTCGATCACCACCGGCAGATTGCCCGAGCGTGCCAGCTCCACCAGCATCAGGCCAAGGGCAAGGGCGGTATCCTCGTTGAAACGGGGAAAGACCAGATGCGCAGCCTCCTCTGTCAATTCGGCGGCGGTGGGGGCGGCGATCGGGGCGGCGGGCATGGCAGGTCCTTGCGCTGGGGGCGGGGCCCGATTTTCGGGGAAAATCGGAACAGGGCTGATTTTCGACGAAAATCAGGGGGGAGTCACGCCGATGCCGCGCAGGATGATGGCGGTCACGCTGTCGGCGGCGGCTTTCCACTGGCGGTCGGAATAGGCCTTGCCGCCGTTCAGCGTTTCGATCTGATGGCCGAAATCGGCATAATGCTGGGTGGTGGCCCAGATCATGTAAAGCAGGTGCCGCGGGTCGATCGGGGCCATCTGGCCGGTGTCGATCCAGCGCTGGATCGCCTTCACCCGGCCTTCGGTCCAGTCGCGCAGCGTGGTTTCCAGATAGTCCTGGATCACCGGCGCCCCATGCATCACCTCGGACGCCCAGACCTTCGACCCGAAGGGATGGTCGCGGCTGATCCGCATCTTGGCGGCGATATAGGCCCCGATGCCGGTGGCGGGGTCGGCGGCGGTGTCAAAGCTGTCGGCGGCATGCAGCCAGATGTTGAAGATGTTCTCGACGACGCGGCGGTAAAGATCCTCCTTGGTGGCGAAATAGTAATGCAGGTTGGCCTTGGGCAGGCCCGCCATGTCGGCGATCAGCTGCATCGTCGCACCGCCGAATCCGGCTTCGGCAAACACCTTTTCGGCGGCGACCAGGATGGCCCGTTCATTCGCCTGACGGATGTCGGTGCGGCGGGCGGTCCGGGTGCGCGAATTTTGTGCGGTGGTATCCATGGCGGGGCGGGGAATGTGTTGACCGGATGGTCAGGTTGTGGTCGCGTATGTCCTGACCATACGGTCAGGAAAAGATTCGCCGCAAGCTATGTTGACGGGCCCGACAGAGGCCGCGCAACAGGGAGTAAGCCAGATGCCAGCACCGGGTGAGAACCTGAGGATCAATTCCGCGCGGCTGTGGGACAGCCTTGAGGAGATGGCGAAGATCGGCCCCGGCGTGGCGGGGGGCTGCAACCGCCAGACCTTGACCGATGCGGATTCCGAAGGGCGGCATCTGTTCCAACGCTGGTGCGAGGCGGCGGGAATGGTCATGGGTGTCGACACCATGGGCAACATGTTCGCCACCCGTGTCGGCACCGACCCGCAGGCGCTGCCGGTCTATATGGGCAGCCATCTGGATACCCAGCCGACGGGCGGGAAATATGACGGGGTGCTGGGGGTGCTGGGGGCGCTGGAAGTGGTGCGCACCATGAACGACATGGGCGTTCAGACCCGGCATCCGGTGGTGGTGACGAACTGGACCAATGAAGAGGGTGCGCGCTTTGCCCCGGCCATGCTGGCCAGCGGTGTCTTCGCCGGCATCCATACCGAGGATTATGCCAAGGCCCGCACCGATCTGGACGGCAAGGTCTTTGGCGAGGAATTGCAGCGGATCGGCTGGGTTGGCGATGAGGTTGTCGGTGCGCGCAAGATACATGCGATGCTGGAACTGCATATCGAGCAGGGGCCCATTCTGGAGGCCGAGGGCAAGTCGATCGGCGTTGTCACCCATGGTCAGGGCCTCTGGTGGCTGGAGATCACGCTGACCGGCAAGGATGCCCATACCGGATCGACCCCGATGAACATGCGGGTGAATGCGGGGCTGGGCATGGCGAGGATCACCGAACGCGTGCATCAGATCGCCATGGCGCACCAGCCGAATGCCGTGGGCGCGGTGGGGCAGGTCAAGGTCTTTCCGAACTCGCGCAACGTGATCCCCGGCCGGGTGGTGTTCACGGTGGACATCCGGTCCCCCGAACAGGCCAAGCTGGATGCGATGCGGGCCGAGGTCGAGCGCGCGGCGCATGCGGTGGCGAAGGAGCTGGGCCTGGGCTGTTCGATCGAACCCGTGGGCCATTTCGACCCCGTCACCTTTGACCCCAATCTTGTGAAGATCGTCCGGCAATCCGCTGAAAAGCTGGGCTATTCCCACATGGACATCGTGTCAGGTGCTGGCCACGACGCCTGCTGGATCAACCGCGTCGCGCCGACGGTGATGGTGATGTGTCCCTGCGTGGGGGGGCTGTCGCATAACGAGGCCGAAGAGATCAGCCCGGAATGGGCGGCGGCGGGGACGGATGTTCTGCTGCATGCCGTTCTTGAGGTGGCGGAGGTGGTGGGGTGAGCTTGATACAGGTGGATATTGCCCCTGACGTCGATCCGGTCGCTTTCGCCAGATGGGGCCTGTGCAAGATCACCTCGAACGTGAAACGGGCGATGCTGGCCGAGTATCTGGTGGCGCGTGCCTTGGGCGTGGTCTCTGAGTTTCATGAACAATGGGAAGATTATGACCTGCGCTATGGCACCTTGCGGGTCGAGGTGAAATCCAGCGGCCATGTGACGCCGCCGTTTCCCACGAGGTTCCTTACCGAGAACCCCCGGTTCGATATCGAAAAGCGCCAGGCGTATTGGTCGTCAGCCCAGAACAGCCGCCTTTCCTATGACTGCCCCGTGCGGCCGGCGGACATCTATATCTTTGCGCTGCATGAGGCACGCACGGAGGCCGAATTCCGGCCCTTTGACACCCGGCAATGGCGGTTCCTCGTCGCGACCCGAGATCGCCTTGATAGCCATTTCGCGAATCAGAAGTCAGCCTCTTTGACCCGTATCGCTGCTATAGCCACATGCAGCGATTTTCACGGTTTGCGAGAGGCGGTGGACCAGACCCAATCGGAGCGAACGCAATGACCACTCTCATCAAGAACGGCACCGTCGTCACGGCCGACCTCACCTACAAGGCCGATGTCCGGATCGAGAACGGCACCATCACCGAGATCGGCCCGAACCTGACGGGCGGCACCGAGCTTGATGCGACCGGCTGCTACATCATGCCGGGCGGGATCGACCCGCATACGCATCTGGAGATGCCCTTCATGGGCACCTATTCCACCGACGATTTCGAATCCGGCACGCGGGCGGCGCTGGCGGGGGGCACCACGATGGTGGTGGATTTCGTGCTGCCGGGGCAGGGGCAGGGGCTGATGGATGCCGCCCAGATGTGGCACAACAAATCGACCCGTGCGAATTGCGATTATTCCTACCACATGGCCGTCACCTGGTGGGGCGAGAAGGTCTGGGACGGCATGGCGGAGTCCGTCAAGGCCGGGATGACCAGCTTCAAGCATTTCATGGCCTACAAGGGCGCGTTGATGGTGAACGATGACGAGATGTTCGCCAGCTTCCGCCGGGTTGGCGAGTTGGGCGGGCTCGCCATGGTCCATGCCGAGAATGGCGATGTGGTGGCGGAACTGACGGCCAAACTGCTGGCCGAGGGCAACACCGGCCCCGAGGCCCATGCCTATTCCCGCCCGCCGCAGGTGGAGGGCGAGGCGACCAACCGCGCCATCATGATTGCCGATATGGCGGGGGTGCCGCTTTATGTGGTGCATACGTCCTGCGAAGAGGCGCATGAGGCGATCCGCCGGGCGCGGCAACAGGGCAAGCGCGTCTGGGGTGAGCCGCTGATCCAGCATCTGACGCTGGACGAAGGCGAGTATTTCAACGCTGACTGGGACCATGCCGCGCGGCGGGTGATGTCGCCGCCGTTCAGGAACCGCAAGCATCAGGACAGCCTCTGGGCTGGGCTGCAATCGGGGTCGCTCTCGGTCGTCGCCACCGATCATTGCGCCTTTACCACGGCGCAAAAGCGGTTCGGGGTGGGGGATTTTTCCAAGATCCCCAATGGAACCGGGGGGCTGGAGGACCGGATGCCGATGCTCTGGACCCATGGGGTGAACACCGGGCGGCTGACGCCGAATGAATTCGTGGCCGTGACCAGCACCAATATTGCCAAGATCCTGAACTGCTATCCGAAAAAGGGCGCGGTTCTCGTGGGCGCCGATGCCGATCTGGTGGTCTGGGACCCCGAGAAGGAAAAGACCATCGGTGCTGCCAGCCAGCAATCCGCGATTGATTACAACGTGTTCGAGGGCCAGAAGGTCAAGGGCCTGCCGCGCTATACCCTGACGCGGGGGCAGGTCGCGGTGAATGACGGCAAGGTACAGACGCAGGAAGGCCACGGCAAGTTCGTCGCGCGTGAGGCCCGCCCGGCAGTGAACAAGGCGCTGAGCGCGTGGAAGGACCTGACCGCGCCGCGCCCGGTGGTGCGGACGGGTGTGCCTGCGACGGGGGTGTGATGGCGGCGGCGATCAGGGCGGATCAGGGCGGCAAGGCAAGGGAACTGGGCATAGGGGTGATTGCCTATGTGCTGGCTTCGCTTGCCGGTGGGGCGGTGATCGCATCAAGCCTTGGTGCGAGGCTGGGGTTTGAACACATTCTCTATGTCTTTCCCGTGATGGTCGCGATCTTCGCGCTGCTGCCCTTCCTGCTGGTCAAGCTGATCATGGCCCTTGTCCACCGCGACGGGCCGGTCGCGCATTTTCTGGGCGGGGGCGTGGCGGCGCTTTGTGTGGGCGCGGTGCTGTTTCAAGAGGCGATCTGGTCGCTGGAGCCGCCCCGCCTTGGTATGGTTCTTGGCTTGGCCGGCGGGCTGGCAGGGGCGGTGTATTGGGCGGCACGACGGGCTATGCGACTGATCTGGAAAGGAAAGACGGCGTGAAGGATACCATGATCCAGCCGGTGGTCGAGGCGAAGGGGCTGAATCTGGTGTTCCAGACGGCGGATGGGCCGGTGCAGGCGCTGAAGGATGTCAACCTGACCATCGGCAAGGGGGAGTTTGTCAGCTTCATCGGGCCAAGCGGTTGCGGGAAGACGACTTTCCTGCGCTGCATCGCGGCATTGGAGCATCCGACCTCGGGCACGCTGACCGTCAATGGCATGACCCCGGACGAGGCGCGGCGGAAGCGGGCCTATGGCTATGTCTTTCAGGCGGCGGGGCTTTACCCGTGGCGGACCATTGCGGGAAACATCCGGCTTCCGCTTGAAATCATGGGGTTTTCCAAGGCGGAGCAGGCCAGCCGGGTGGAACGGGTGCTGGATCTGGTGGAACTGTCGGGCTTTGGCGGCAAATTCCCCTGGCAACTGTCGGGCGGGATGCAGCAACGGGCCAGCATCGCCCGCGCCCTGGCCTTCGATGCCGATATCCTGTTGATGGACGAACCCTTTGGCGCGCTGGATGAGATCGTGCGCGACCGGCTGAACGAAGAGGTGCTGAAGCTGTGGGACCGCACCGGGAAAACCATTGGATTCGTTACGCATTCCATCCCCGAGGCGGTATATCTGTCGACCAAGATCGTGGTGATGAGCCCGCGTCCGGGGCGGATCACCGACGTGATCGACAGCCCCCTGCCGCGTGAGCGGCCGCTGGATATCCGCGACAGCCGCGAGTTCATCGAGATCTCCCATCGTGTCCGCGAAGGGCTGCGCGCGGGGCATTCGGATGACTGAGCGGGCGCAGCATCAGCCGGGGGATGGAATGCGTCTGGATCACGTATGGCTGACGTATGGCTTGCGTATGGCAATGCACGTGCAGCATCGCCGAAGGGGGGGCCGGGGATGAGCGGGACGGGCATGCTGTTCCTGGGGCTGGCGACTGCGATCTTTCTGGGCGCGGCCTCGGCGCTGCGGGCCTATGTCGGGCAGGGGCATATTTGGCTGATCGCGCTGTCGATGCTGCTTTATGCGATCGGCAATCTGTGCATGGTGCGGGTGATGCGCGACAGCGGCATGGCTGTGGCAATTTCGGTTTCGGCCGTGTTGCAACTGGCGGCGGCGACGCTGGTGGCAGTGGCCTTCTTTGCCGAACGCCCGACCGGGCTGCAATGGGCGGGGATCGCGCTGGGGCTGGTGGCGGTGGCGATGATCGTCTGGCCGACGGGGAGGGCGGGATGATGCGCGCGCTTCCCGTCCTGACCGTCCTGCTGGCGCTGGTGGCGATCTGGTATCTGGGCGCGGTCTGGATGAATTCCGCCTGGGTCTATGATCAGGCGGCGCGCAACGGGCAGACCGTGACGCTGGCCGAGGTGATCCCGCAGACCATGGCGCAGGACCGGCCGCTGCTGCCGCCGCCGCATCAGGTGGCGGCAAAACTGTGGGAGGGGCTGGCGGGGCAGGCCGTCACCTCGAAGCGCAGCCTGGTCTATCATGGGTTCGTGACGTTCCGCGGCACGATGGCGGGCTTTGCCCTTGGCATCGTGCTGGGCGTGGGGCTGGCGATGGCGATCGTGCGGTTCCGGGTGATGGACATGTCGGTGATGCCCTGGGCGATCATCAGCCAGACCATCCCCATCGTGGCCATCGCGCCGATGATCCTGGTGGTGTCGAACCAGCTGGGCATTCAGGGCCGCGAGGTGCCGAAGGCGATCATCGCTTCCTATCTGAGCTTCTTCCCGGTACTGGTCAGCATGGTCAAGGGGTTGCGGGCGCCGGATCAGATGCAGCTGGATCTGCTGAAGACCTGGGGGGCGAGTGAGGCGCAGACCTTTGCGCGGCTGCGGATTCCCGCCTCGATGCCCTATTTCTTTGCCTCGCTGAAGGTGGCGGTGGCGGCGGCGCTGGTGGGCACCATCGTGGGCGAGTTGCCGACCGGGGCGGTTGAAGGACTGGGCGCGCGGATGCTGCTGGGCAGCCAGTATGGCGAGCCGCTGATCACCTGGGCGGCGCTGTTCGCCAGCGCCATTCTGGCGGGCATCCTGATCCTGGCCGTCGCGCTGGCCGAGCGGCTGGCCGGGCGGGCGATGGGGGTGCGGGCATGAGCGGCGGGATGATCCTTGCGCTGGCGCTGCTGTTCTGGGCGGCGGCCTGGGCGGTGAATACCGTGGTCGCCGGCGGGCCGATTGGGCGGACGCGGGCCGGGCGCATCTTCGTGCCGGCGCTGTTCGGGGTGACGCTGCTGGTGCTGTGGGAAGGCATCGTGCGGGGCCTGGGCGTTTCGGCGGTGATCCTGCCGCCGCCATCGGCGATTGCGGCCAAGATCGCGGAATCGACCGGCCTTCTCTGGGCCGATTTCGTGCAGACGGTGCTGAAGGGGGCCCTGAGCGGCTTTCTGATCGGCACGGCGGCGGCCTTTGTCACGGCGGTGATCTGCGACCGGGTGCCGTTCCTGCGCGCCGGTCTGCTGCCGGTGGGGAATTTCGTGGCGGCGCTGCCGATTGTCGGCCTGGCCCCCATTCTGGTGATGTGGTTCGGCTTCGGCTGGCAGTCGAAGGCCGCCGTCGTGGTGGCGATGGTGTTCTTTCCCATGCTGATCAACGTCGTCGCCGGGCTGGCGGCATCCGACCGGATGCAGCGCGACCTGATGGCGACATGGGGCGCGAGTTACTGGCAGGGGTTGTGGAAGCTGCGGCTGCCTGCGGCGATGCCCTTTGTGTTCAACGGGCTGAAGATCGCGGCCTCGCTGGCGCTGATCGGGGCCATCGTTGCCGAATATTTCGGCAGCCCGGTGGTGGGCATGGGGTTCCGCATTTCCACCGCCGTCGGCGTCTTGAACATCGAGCTGGTCTGGGCCGAAATCGCGGTGGCGGCCCTTGCCGGATCGGCGTTTTACGGGCTGATCGCCCTGATCGAGAAGGGGGTGACATTCTGGCACCCAAGTCAAAGGAATTGAAACCCTGACCCGGAGGCGAAACCATCCGGGCGGCAACATGGAGGTGACGATGAAGAAGATTCTGACCGCAGGTCTTTTGGCGCTGATGGCCGGTTCGGCCAGTGCCGAGGATGTGACCCTGCAACTGAAATGGGTGACGCAGGCCCAGTTCGCGGGCTATTATGTGGCCAAGGACAAGGGCTTCTACGAAGAAGAGGGCCTGAATGTCACCATCAAGCCGGGTGGCCCGGATATTGCCCCCGAGCAGGTGATCGCTTCCGGTCAGGCCGATGTCATCACCACCTGGATGCCGGCGGGCCTTGCCGCGCGCGAGCGTGGCGTGCCGCTGGTGAACATCGCGCAGCCGTTCAAGAATGGCGGCTTGCAGTTTACCTGCCTGAAGGAAATGGGCGTGGAAAGCACCGCCGATTTCCCCGGCAAGACGCTGGGCGTCTGGTTCTTCGGCAATGAATATCCGTTCTATGCCTGGATGGCCAAGCTGGGCCTTGCCACCGATGGCAGCGCGGGCGGGGTGACGGTGCTGAAACAGGCGTTCAACGTCGATGCGCTTTTGCAGAAACAGGCGGCCTGCATCTCGGTCATGACCTACAATGAATACGGTCAGGTGCTGGATGCCGGGATCACGCCGGATCAGCTGGTGACGTTCAGCTACCGCGACGAAGGCGTCACGGTGCTGGAAGACGGGCTTTATGTGATGGAAGAGCGGCTGGCCGATCCGGCGTTCGAGGAGACGATGGTGAAATTCGTCCGCGCCTCGATGAAGGGCTGGAAATATGCCGAAGCCAACCCGGACGAAGCGGCGCAGATCGTGATCGACAACGATGAATCGGGTGCGCAGTCGCTGGAGCATCAGAAATACATGATGTCCGAAGTGGCCAAGCTGACCGCAGGCGGCACCGGCGCGCTGGACCCGGCCGATTACGATGCCACCGTGGCCTCGCTTCTGGCCGCAGTCTCGCCCGAGAACCCGGCGATCACCAAGGCGCCCGAGGGCATGGCCTGGACCCATGCCATCACCGACAAGGCCTTGGCGCCCTGAGGCGCCGGGCAAGGCGCTGGCCCCCTGATCCGGGGCTGATCTGAAGGGACGGGCGCGGGGAAACCCGCGCCCGTTCTGCATTGCTTAACCTTTGCCTGTTCTGCTGCGCCGGGACAAAGGGGGCCAGGGTGAAGCTGATCGGATGGGGGCTGACGGTTCTGGGGCTGCTGGGTCTTGCCTGGCTGGTCTGGCAGGATGGCCGGGGCGCGCCGCCGCGCTATCTCTTCGCCATGTCGGGGCCTGCGGAAGAGGCGGCCTATTGCCTTGCGGTGGCCGAACGCATCCGCGAGATCACGCGCGGCACCGGCGATCCCGGGATGGAGCGGCATCTGGACGAACAGATCGGCTTCTGGCGTCTGCGCGCCGGATCGGCGCTGGGCAAGGGCCGGGCGGCATTGGCCCGCGACAGCAATGCGCCCGGCCAGAACGAACAGGCGCATCTGCATCTGGCGGTGCAGGACTGCGGTCTGCGGGCGATCGGCTTTTACGGACACCGCTTTCCGTCGCTGGATGCGGCAGCAGGCTGATTGCGCGCCTTTCAGGCGCAAGTCCTTTCTCTCGCCTCTGCGTGCAAGCACGCAACCGGCTCGGGATTGCGCTCCGCGCGGGGGTATTTTTCGCAAAGATGAAGTCGGCCGTTTTCATCTTTGCACAAATACCCTCAGGGGGTTTGGGGGCAGAATGCCCCCATCGGCCGGACGCTTGCCGCGAAGTCCCCGGTTGGCCGGGGAAAAGGCTTGCGGCGGCAGCCGCGCGATTGATTTCGGGCCGGTGGAGATTGTAAAGTGCTTGTAAATTTACAAGGCAGGGGACCGTCGCAGCGTGGCGATCACGGCACTCACCGGGACAAGGCTGCGGGAACGGCGGCTGGCGCTGGGCTTGCGGCAGGCCGATCTTGCCGGACAGGCGGGGATCTCGCCGTCCTATCTGAACCTGATCGAGCATGGCCGCCGCAAGGTCACGCCGGAGGTGCTGGCCCGTCTGGCGGCGGCGCTGGGGCTGGAGGCGAAGGTGCTGGCCGAGGGCGCGGGGCAGGCGCTGGCCGAGGATCTGCGGACCGCGGCGGCGGGATGGCCTGCGGCGGCGGTCGAGCTGGACCGGCTGGAGGAATTCGTCGGCCGGTTTCCGGGCTGGGCCAGGGTGACGGCCGGCTTGCAGGCGCGCAGCGGATTGCTGGAACGTGCGGTCGAGGCGCTGAACGACCGGATGACGCATGATCCGCATCTGTCGGCGGCCTTGCACGAGCTGTTGTCGGCGCTGACCTCGGTGCGCGCCACGGCCGAGATTCTGGCCGAGACCGGCGATCTGGAGGCTGGGTTGCAGGCCCGGTTCCACCGCAACCTGCACCTGGACAGCGAACGTCTGGCGGGCGGGGCCGAGGCCCTGGTGGCCTATCTGGACGGCACCGGCGGGGCGGCGCGCGAACAGGGGCTGGCGACGCCGCAGGAAGAGGTGGAGGATTGGCTGTCGGGTCAGGGCTGGCATCTGGCCGCGCTGGAAGGCGGAGAGGCGGCGGCGCTGGAAGAGGGGATTGCGGCGCTGGCCTCTTCGGCGGCGCGCGATCTGGCGCGGGCGCATGTGGCGCGGGCGGCCGAAGATGCGCGGCGGCTGCCGCTGGCGGCCTTCGCGGCGGCGCTGGCGCGGACGGGCCCCGATCCGGCGCGGCTGGCGGCGGAATTCGGCTGCGATGTGATCGCGGCGATGCGGCGGATTGCGCTGATGCCGGGGGCGGGGACGGGATTCGTGTCCTGCGACGCCTCGGGGACGCTGGTGTTCCGCAAGCCGGTGGCGGGGTTCGCCCTGCCGCGCTTCGGCGCGGCCTGTCCGCTCTGGCCGCTTTATGCCGCCCTTGGCCGCCCGATGCAGCCGGTGCGGGCGCAGGTGCAGGTGCCGGGGCCGATGGGCGCGCGGTTCGACGTGCTGGCCTTCTGCCAGCCGCGGTTGGCGGACGGTTTCGCCGGGCCCGAGCTGCGTGAGGCGGCGATGCTGATCCTGCCCGATCCGGCCCCGGCTGCGGTGGGCGTTCTGGGCATCGGGTCGACCTGCCGGATCTGCCCGCGCCCCGATTGCGCCGCCCGGCGCGAGCCGACGATCCTGCGCGAAGGGATGTAGGCCGCGCGCAGTGCGGTTTTGACAGCCGGACCGGAAGTGCGGATAGTGCGCGGGGCAGGGACCAGCGGCGGAGGAGCGATGGCGGGGCAGGTGCTTCTCGTCGAGGATGAGGAGAACATCGCCGAGGCGATCCGGTTCATCCTGTCGCGCGACGGCTGGCAGGTGACGCATCTGGCCGAGGGGCAGGGCGCGGCCCGCCGCGCGGCCGGGCTGATGCCCGATGTGGTGATCCTGGACCACATGCTGCCGGGGCGGTCGGGGCTGGAGATCCTGGCCGAGCTGCGCAGCGATCCGGCGACGGCCCGGCTGCCGGTTCTGATGCTGACCGCCAAGGGACAGCCGCGCGACCGCGAGGCCGCCGAACGCGCCGGGGCCGATCACTTTCTGGCCAAGCCCTTTGCCAACAGTGACATCCTGGCCGCGGTGCGGGCGCTTGCCACGCGGGCGCGGCCATGAACGGGCTGTCATGAGACGCCCGCGCCGCCCGATCTTTCTGGCCCGCATCCCCTATCGCCGCCGTCGGCTGCGCGATGCGGCGCGGCTTTTGCCGGTCTTCGGGGCGTTTCTGCTGGTGCTGCCGGTGATGTGGTCGCCGCCCGATGCGGGCGCGCGGCGCCTGTCGGGGGATGTGGTCTATTTCTTCGTGATCTGGACGCTTCTGGTGCTGATCGCGGCCGCCTTTGCCCGCGGCCTGTCGGCCGAAGATGCCGCAGGGGGCAGCGGGCCGGACGACGGCGGAGGAGATGACGGCGGGGGGGACGGCTGAGGCCATGCCCTTCAACCTTCTGGTCCTGGCCTGCCTGGCCTATGTGATCTTTCTCTTTTCGGTGGCCTTTCTGGTCGAGCGCCGGGCAAGGACGGGGCGGCTGGGCTGGCTGCGGTCATCTCTGGTCTATACGCTGTCGCTGTCGATCTACTGCACGGCCTGGACGTTCTATGGCGCGGTCGGCTATGCGGCGCGGTCGGGGCTGGAGTTCCTGACCGTGTATCTGGGGCCGACGCTGGTGTTCATCGGCTGGTGGTGGGTGCTGCGCAAGCTGGTCAGGATCGGACGGCAGCACCGGGTCACATCCATCGCCGACCTGATCTCCAGCCGGTTCGGCAAGTCGAACAGTCTGGGCGTGGTGGTGACGGTGATCGCGGTGGTGGCGGCGACGCCCTATATCGCGTTGCAGCTGCAATCGGTGGTGCTGTCCTTCGGGGTCTTTGCCAGCCGCACGCCGGACGGGTTCACCCCGCCCGATGCGGCGCAGACGGCGATCTGGGTGACGGCGGGGCTGGCGCTGTTCACCATCCTGTTCGGCACCCGCAATCTGGACGCCAAGGAGCAGCACCACGGCATCGTCACCGCCATCGCGGTCGAGGCGGTTGTCAAGCTGGTGGCGCTGGTGGCGGTGGGCATCTTCGTGGTCTGGGGGCTGGCGGGCGGCGTGGGGCAGATGCTGGACCGGATCGACGCCTCGCCGCTGGCGGGCTGGTCGATGCAGCCGGGGCGCTGGACGGGGCTTCTGTTCCTGTCGGCGGCGGCGGTGATCTGCCTGCCGCGGATGTTTCAGGTCATGGTGGTCGAGAATGCCGACGAGGGGCATCTTGCCCGCGCCAGCTGGGCCTTTCCGGCCTATATGGCCTTGATGAGCCTTTTCATCGTGCCAATCGCGGTGATGGGGCTGGATCTGATGCCCGCCGGATCGAACCCCGACATGTTCGTGCTGACCCTGCCGCTGAGCCAGGGCCAGGGCGGGCTGGCGATGCTGGCCTTTCTGGGCGGGTTCTCGTCCGCAACATCCATGGTGATCGTCGAGGCGATTGCGCTGGCCACCATGGTGTCGAACCATATCGTCGTTCCGGCCTGGCTGAAGCTGCGCCCCGCGGCGGCGCTGGCGGGGGATCTGCGCGGGCTGGTGCTGAATGCACGGCGGGTCAGCATCGCCGCGGTGATGGCCATGGGCTATGGCTATTACCAGCTGTCGGGCGGATCGGCGGCGCTGGCGGCGATCGGGCTGATCGCCTTTGCCGGGGTGGCGCAGTTCCTGCCCGCGATGATCGGCGGCATCTTCTGGCGCGGCGCCACGCGGACGGGGGCCATGACCGGGCTGGTGGTGGGCTTCGTCACCTGGGCCTATGCGCTGTTCCTGCCGTCCTTCGGCCCGGATGCGGTGCTTTCCGCCAGCCTTCTGGCCGAAGGACCGGCGGGCCTGTCCTGGCTGCGCCCGCAGGCGCTGTTCGGGGTGGTGGGGATGGACCCGCTGACCCATGCGCTGTTCTGGTCGCTGATGCTGAACGCCACCGCGTTCTTCATCGTCTCGGTGCTGACCTTCCCCGGCCCGGTCGAACGCCTGCAGGGTGCGGCCTTCGTCAATGTCTTTGACGGCCCGTCAAGCGGACCGCGGCGCTGGAGCGCGGGCGAGGCCGAGCCCGAGGAACTGCTGGTGATGGCGCAGCGCATCCTGGGCGAGGATGAGGCGCAGTCGCTGTTCGAGAGTGCCGCGCGCGCGCAGGGCAAGACGCAAAGCCTGCTGCCCGATCCGACGCCGGAATTCCTGTCCGAACTGGAACAGCGGCTGTCGGGATCGGTCGGGGCCGCCACCGCCCATGCGATGATCAGCCAGCTGGTCGGGCGGGCCATGGTCTCGGTCGAGGATCTGATGGCGCTGGCGTCCGAAAGCGCGCAGATCATGGAGCATTCCGCGCAGCTTGAGGCACAGCGCGAGAAGCTGGCCCGCACGGCGGGGGCGCTGCGCGAGGCGAATGAGAAGCTGACCCAGCTGTCGGTGCAGAAGGATGCCTTCCTGAGCCAGATCAGCCACGAATTGCGCACGCCGATGACCAGCATCCGGGCGTTTTCCGAAATCCTGTCCGAAGGCGACCTGCCGCCCGAGATGGTGGCCCGCAACGGCCGCATCATCCATGACGAGGCCAAGCGGCTGACCCGGCTGCTGGATGACCTTCTGGATCTGTCGGTGCTGGAAAGCGGCAAGGTCAGCCTGACGCTGGGGCTGGCCAATCTGCGCGAGATGATCGACCACGCCGTCCAATCCGCCGAGCAGGTGAAGCCGGAGCGGGATTTCGCCATCCTGCGCGATCTGGCGGCGGAAAACCTGTTCCTGCGCACCGATGCCGACCGGCTGACCCAGGTCTTCATCAACCTGATCTCGAACGCGCGGAAATACTGCGATGCGGCCTTCCCCGAACTGCGCATCGCGGTGCGGGTCAAGGGCGGGCGCGTGGTGATCGACTTTGCCGACAACGGCAAGGGCATTCCGAAAGAGGCGCAGTCGACGATCTTCGAGAAATTCACCCGGCTGCCGAACGAATCGCGGGCCAAGGGCGCGGGGCTGGGCCTGGCGATCTGCCGCGAGATCGTGGCCAATCTGGGCGGCTCCATCGCCTATCTGCCGGGGCAGCGCGGCGCGGCCTTCCGGCTGATCGTGCCCCTGCGGCTGGACCGCAGGGCGGCCTGAGGCGGCCGGGCCGTCGTTAACCTTATGGCAAGGCTGCGGGCGGTAGGCTTGGGCGCGGGGCCGTGGTCCCGCCAGACAGGTTGGGCATCGGGCATGGGCGACATCATCCGGCGCAAGGTGGCGCGCGCCGCAACGGCGGGGGGGCAGGGCGGGCCGGGCAGCGGCCTCGGCGGGCCGGGGGCCGATCAGGGCTGGCGGCTGGCCTTTGCCCGCGCCGCGCGCGATACGGCGGGCCTGATGGTCGAGGTGGCGCGCATGACCCTGCACCGGTGCAGCCTGGCCGAGCTTCTGGAACTGCCGCCCGAACGCGGGCTGCTGGCGCTGCTGGACGGGCCGCAGGGGGGGCTGGGCCTTCTGGTGCTGTCGCCCGAGGTGATGGCGGCGCTGATCGAGATGCAGACCACCGGCCGCGTGGCCGCCGCGCCGCCGCTGCACCGCCGCCCGACCCGCACCGATGCCGCCATGGTCGCAGCCACCATCGACCGCGCGATGACCGAGCTGGAGCATCTTCTGGCCGAAGAGGCCGATCTGGTCTGGGCCGGGGGCTTTCGCTATGCCTCGTTCCTGGAGGACCCGCGCCCCCTGGGCCTGTTGCTGGAAGAGCAGTCCTATCGCGTGCTGTCGGCCGATCTGTCGATGGCGGACGGGATGCGCAAGGGCGGGCTGATCCTGGCCCTGCCGGCCGAGGGGCGGGGCCGCCTGCCGGTCGGTCAGCCCGCGCCCGCGGGCACCGAAACCGCCGCCCCGCCGGGGTTCTCGGCCGCGCTGGGCGAGGCGGTCCTGGCCACGGATTGCGTGATGGAGGCGGTGATCGGGCGGCTGGTGCTGCCCCTGCGGCAGGTGATGGACCTGCAGGCGGATCAGCTTCTTGTGCTGCCCAAGGCCGGGCTGGACCGGATCAGCCTGGAAAGCATCGACGGGCGGCGGCTGGGCCGGGCAAGGCTGGGCCAGAACAAGGGAATGCGCGCGCTGCGGCTGATGGAGGATCAGGACGGCCGCGCAAGCCCGCCTGCGGGCGGTGGGATGCCCGCTGCCGAACCTGCCTTGCCTATGGCGGCACTGCCCGAAGCACTGCTCCCCGCCGACGACAGCTTTGCCGGCTTCGATGCGGGGCCTGGGTCGGCGGGGGGGCTACTGGCGGCGGGATAGCGGCACCCGGCCATGGCGACGGCGGTGCAGCCTGGCGACGACAGGGATGGCCTTGCTCTGCGGCCCCCCCGCCGGTCTTTCCCTTCGTCAAATATCCTGCGGGGTGGTCTGGAGGGGTGCAAAACCCCTCCAGCGGACGGCCAGAGGCAAGGACGGCGGGTCGGGGGGCGAAGGCGCGTTCAGCCCCTGGCGGCCAGCGCCTCGATCTGGCCGCGCAGATGCTCCAGATTATAGCCGAAGCGCGCCGGAATGCCGATCAGCTCATCCGCCGGGCGCTTGCCCGCCTGGGTCAGCGCCCAGACGATCGAACAGCGGTTGCCGCTGGCGCAATAGGCCAGCACCGGCCCGGTCGCCGCCGCCATCGCCGCCGCCTGGGCGGTGACATTCTCCATCGTCAGCGCGCCGCCGATCACCGGATTGGCCACGAAGCGCAGCCCCAGCGCCTCGGCCGCGGCCCGCATCGCGGGGCTGTGCAGGTCGGCCGGAATCTCGGCATCGGGCCGGTTGTCGATCACCGTGGTGAACCCGGCGTCCCTGATCGCCTGAAGATCCCCGACCGCGATCTGCGGCGAGACGGCGTAATCGGGCGTAAGGGGGCGGATGTCCATGGCTGCGGGTCCTGATCGGGTTGCGCGCCGACCTTAGCGGCTGATGCGCGCAGGCGAAAGCCCTGCCGCGGTTGACCTGCATCAAGCCAGGGCGCGCTGTCGCATGCTAGACAGGGGCGACAGGACAGGAAACGGAGGGTGCCGCATGGCGAAGGTTCCGGTGACGCGGCGCAAGGCGGTGTTGCAGGCGCGGCTTCAGGATCTGGGCGTGCGGTTGCAGGCCATCGAGGCCGAGCTTGATTCGCATGACGAACAGGACTGGGAAGAGCTGGCGGTCGAGCGTGAAGGCGACGAGGTGCTGGAGGCCTCGGGCCTGAACGGCCAGCGAGAGATCAGGATGATCGAGGCCGCGCTGGCCCGGATCGAGACGGGCGACTACGGCTGCTGCACCCGCTGCGGCACCGAGATTGCCGAGGCGCGGCTGGATGCGCTGCCCTTCACCCCGCTCTGCGCGCCCTGCGCGGGTGCCGGGCGCAGGGCGTGACGATGCGGCTACAGAGGATGGAGGACAGGATGACCCCGACCCCGACATTGCCCCCGAAACCGGCCCCGACGGCAGAGCCGACCGGGTTGGCGCTGCTGCTCTTGAGGGCCGAGATGATGGCGCTGGCGGCAATGATCCCTGGGCTGACCCCCGCCCCGGCCGGCCGCCCGGCAAGCCGCATCGAAGACGAGGCGGAGACCGAAGCGCTGTTCGACAACATGCCGGTCTGACCGGCACCCGCCCGGCGCAGGGTCGAAAAGGGCCGAAAGGCTTGCCAAAAGCAAGGGCTTGCCTGTTAACTGGCCCAAAGGGGCAAGGGGCGGGCCGTGCGGCACCGCCCGGATGGGGCGCAGGAATGTCTGCAACCGGAAACGGGGTTCGCGCCGAGTTGCGGCCGGACTGGGTGCTGGTGGTCACGCTGGACCATCCGCCCGCCAATGCGCTGGTGCCCGCCTTGCGGGCGCAACTGGTCGAGATCTTGCAGGACGCGCCGGGACGCGGGGCGCGCGGCGTGGTGATCTGCGGGGCCGGGCGCAACTTTTCGGCGGCGACGTCGGTGGATATGTCGGCGGGGCAGCCCGCGCTGGCCGAACTGTGCGCGCTGGTCGAGGATCTGCCGCTGCCGGTGGTGGTGGCACTGACCGGGGCGGTGATCGGGCCGGGGGCGGAACTGGCGCTGGCGGCGCATGCCCGCGTGGCGGCCCCGTCGGCGCGGATCATCCTGCCCGAAATCGGGCTGGGGCTGGTGCCCGGCGCGGGCAGCACGCAGCGGCTGCCCCGGCTGGTGGGCGCAGCCGAGGCGCTGCGGATGCTGTTGCGCGCGGCGCCGGTTGCGGGGGCCGAGGCGCTGGCGGCCGGGCTGGTCGATGTGCTGGCCGAGGGCGATGTGACCGAAGCCGCCATTGCGCAGGCCCGCGCGATGCCGGGGCCGCGCCCCACGCGGGACCGCACCGAAGGGCTGGCAGATGTGCCGGGCTATCTGGCCGCCGTGGCCACAGCGCGGGCCGAGGCGGCGCGCGGTGTCCTGCCTGCCCCCGCCCGGCTGGTCGATTGCGTCGAGGCGGCGCTGGTCCTGCCCTTTGCCAATGGTCTGGCGCTGGAGGCGGTGGCCCGCGAGGATCTGGAGGAGGGGCCGGAATCGCGCGGGCTGATCGCGGCGGCGCTGGCCGAGCGGCGGGCGGCGCAACTGCCCGCAGCCGTGGCGCGGGTGCGGCCCAAGGCCGTGGCCCGGCTGGGCCTTGTGGGGGCGGCCCCGCAGATGGCCCCGCTGGCGCTGGTGGCGCTGGCCAGCGGCATGGCGGTGCAGTGGGCCGATGCGGATGAGGCCCGGCGGGCGGCGTCGTTGCGCTGGATCACCGACCGGCAGGAGGCGGAATTGCGGGCGGGGCGGCTGTCGGCGGTGCAGCGCGATGCCGACCGGGCGCGGTTGGCTTCGGGCGGCGATGCGGCGGCTCTGGCCGGTTGCGATCTGGTGATCCATGCCGCGGCGGGCGAGGATGTCCTGCGGCTGGGCCGCGCCATGCCTGCCGCGCCGCAACTGGTGATGGGCGGGGGCGAGGGCCTGTTCGGGCTGGCGCTGGCCCCGTCGGCCCGGCTGGCGGAACTGGCGCTGCCGGTCTCGGCCCGGCCCGAACCTGTGGCGGTGGCGGTGCAGATGCTGCGCGGTCTGGGGCTGGCCCCGGTGCTGGAGGGCAAGATGCCGGTCGTCGGGCGGCGGGTCACGGCGGCGGGCCGGTCGGCGCTGGCGCGGATGCTGGCGATGGGCGTGCCGCGCCGGGTGCTGGCGGCGGCGCTGGACGGGTTCGGCCATGCGATGCCCGATCTGCCGGAGCCGGCCGCCCCGGCCCCGATGCGCGCCATGGCCGAGCCGGAAATCCTGCGGCGCTGGCTGGCGGGAATGGCGAACGAAGGGCTGAAGCTGGTGGATGCGCGGGTGGCGCTGCGGCCGTCGGACGTGGATCTTGTGCTGGTGGCGGGGCATGGCTTTCCGCGCTGGCGCGGCGGGCCGATGCATCACGCGGGCGAACGCGGTCTGATGGTGCTGCGCCGTGACCTGCGCGCCTGGGTCAGAGAAACCGGCGCGCCCGAGGATGCGGCACTCTGGTCCCCGCATCCGCTGATGGACCGGATGATTGCCGAAGGCAGGCGGCTGGCCGATCTGGACGCGGCGGTTCCGGGCTAGGCTGGCGTCAGGCCAGGAAAATTCCCAGCACGACCATCATCAGCCCCAGCGCGGACACCGCCAGCGCCGCCATGTTCACCACGACCACCCGTTGCAATTCGGCGCGCATCGCGTCCTCGGGCAGGCCCGCGCGGCGTGCCCTGAGCGCCCGCAGGACGCAATAGACCAGACCGGCAACCCCGCACAGCGAAACAAGCGCCCCCGCCCAGACCAGCATCTGCATGATCGGTTCCTTCCCGTTCTTCCGGCCCTGTCGCCAGCCGGCCCCTGTCGCTAGCCCGTCGCGCGGCCCGGCGCAAGCGGCGCGTGACCGGCGCAGGCCGGGGCTTGAAACCCGCCGCCGGGGCAGGCTACACCCGGTGCCTGACCTTTGACGATACGCCCCGGAAGGATGCCATGGCCGACGCGAATGACCCCTATGCCGTCACTGCGGATGAGCTGCGCCAGTTCATCGAGCGGTTCGAGCAGCTTGAATCGGAAAAGAAGGACGTGGCCGAACAGCAGAAGGAGCTGATGGCCGAGGCCAAGGGACGCGGCTATGACACCAAGGTGATGCGCAAGGTGATCGCGCTGCGCAAGCGCAAGCCCGACGAGATTGCCGAGGAAGAAGCGGTGCTGGAGCTTTACAAGGCCGCGCTGGGGATGAGCTGAGGCGCCTGCGGCGGGCCGCAAGGACCGTTTGCGACCTTGGCGGAGGGTCCGGCCGCGACATCCCGGCCGGAATCGCCTAACCTTGCGGCATCTTCCTGCGGGTCCCGGACGGAGAATGGCGATGGCTGCCCCCGATCTTCTGCAACGGCTTGACCTTGCCGCCCCGATCGTTCAGGCGCCGATGGCGGGGACGGCGACGCCCGCGCTGGCGGCGGCGGTGTCGAATGCCGGGGGGCTTGGGTCGATCGGCATCGCCACGGCGACGGTGGATCAGGCCCGCAGCATGATCGCCGAGACGCGGGCGCGCAGCAACAAATCCTTCAACGTCAACGTGTTCTGCCATCAGCCCGCAAAACGGGATGTCGTGGCCGAGGCGCGCTGGCTGGCGCATCTGGCCCCGCTGTTCGCCGAGGTCGGGGCCGCACCGCCGACCGAGTTGCATGACATCTATCCCAGCTTTCTGGGCAATGACGATGCCTTCCGCATGCTGCTGGAAACCGCCCCGGCGGTGGTCAGCTTTCACTTCGGCCTGCCGGGCCGCGACCGGATCGCCGCGCTGAAAGAGCGCGGGATCATCACCTTTGCCACCGCCACCAACCCGGCCGAGGCAAGACAGGCCGAAGCGGCGGGGATTGATGCGATTGTCGCGCAGGGGATCGAGGCGGGCGGCCATCGTGGCATCGTCGATCTTGACGCGGTGGACGAGCGGCTCAGCACTGCGGGTCTGGTGCAGTTGCTGGTCCGGCAGACTGCGCTGCCGGTGATCGCGGCGGGCGGGATCATGGACGGGCGCGGCATCCGGGCGGCTCTGGAACTGGGGGCTGCGGCGGCGCAACTGGGCACGGCCTTCATCCTGTGCCCGGAATCCGCGGCCAGCGCCGAATACCGGGCGAATTTGCAGGCGGCGACGGCAGCGGCCACGCGGCTGACGGGCGTCGTTTCCGGCCGTCCGGCGCGTGGGCTGGTGAACCGTCTGATGCGGCATGGCGAGGCACCGGGCAGCCCGCCGCATCCGGCCTATCCGGTGGCCTATGACGCGACGAAGCGGCTGGCGGCAGCGGCAAAGGCGCAGGGCCGCGATGAATTCTCGCCGCATTGGGCCGGGCAGGGCGCGCCGCTGGCCCGCGCCATGCCTGCGGCCGATCTGATGGCGGTGCTGCGGGCCGAGATGCAGGTATAGCGTCGGCGCTCAGGCCGAGATGAAGCTGACGCCGGGCATGGCCCGGATGCGCTGGATGTCTTCCAGATAGTTCGCTGTCATCGCCTCGACCAGATCGGGCGTCCAGCCCGGCATGTCGAACTGCATCTCGATCCGGTCGGGCAGGGCGAACTTGTCGAGGAAAGCCGAGACGATCCGGCGGCGTTGCAGCACCGATTGCGGCGGATGGGTCGAGATATAATTGCGCATCCGTGCCAGACCGTCGGGCGACATGATCCCGGCCAGCAGTTCGTCGGTTTCTTCCAGATCGGTCGCGTCGTCATGCCCCGAGACCGCCTGCAACACCTCGGGCCAGATCAGCGGCGTGTCCTCGTCGGCCCAGATCACCAGCGGCACGCCGGGGTTCTGCGCCACGATCTGCGCCACCACATCCGACCAGCGCAGATGCAGCGGATCGGCGTTTTCCATGAATTCTTCATGCGTCTTGCCCTTCTGCTTGTCGAACAGCGCGGGCAGAAAGGTCGCAGGGTTGCGGATCGCCAGATGGAATTCGGCCTCGATCTGCGGAAAGATCTGGGTGAAGGCGCGGATCCGTTCACCGGCAAAGGCATACATGGTGCCGCGGATCACCCATTGCGGGAAGGACAGGAAGCTGTCCCAGGACAGGATCAGCCGGTCGGCGACATCCTCGTCCATGATCTGTTCCAGCACCAGCGCCTGTGTCTCGATCGCGGCCGGCTGGCCTTTCAGCTGCACTGCCGTATCGCGCAACAGCTTGCGATAGCGGGTGGGGGCGGGCACGACGATGCCCTGATCGGCCAGGGTGGCGCGGTTCTTCAGAAGGCAGCGGACCAGCCGCTCCTCATCTGTGCAATGGGCGCCAAGATGATAGACGATGCGCATGGAACGAAAGCTGCCCGGATTGTTGTGCCGACCGCCTGAGATGCGGCCTTGGGGCCGGACTATAGGGGCGCTTGCTTTACAGATAAACCGCTTTCCTGTAGCCCCGAAGCCGTGATGACCGAGGCAAAGACCCGACCGCCCCTGCGCCTGCCGCGGCCCGATCCCTGGACGCTGGGGGCGATGCTGATCGCGGCGCTGGTGCTGGCCCCGGTGGTGTCGGTGCTGTGGATCGCCTTTCACCCGACCGAGAACATCTGGCCGCATCTCAGCGCCACCGTTCTGCCGCGCTATCTGCGGACGACGGTGGTTCTGATGGCCGGGGTGGCGGTGCTGACGGCGGCGGTGGGCACCGGGGCGGCCTGGATCATCTCGGCGCATGAGTTTCCTGGCCGGCGCTGGCTGGCGCTGGCGCTGGCCTTTCCGCTGGCGATCCCGGCCTATGTCGGTGCCTATGCGCTGGTTGACGTGATGGATTATGCCGGGCCGGTGCAATCGGCGCTGCGGGCGGCTTTCGGCTGGACGTCGGCCGGCGACTACTGGTTTCCGACCGTTCGTTCGGCCTGGGGCGCGGTGCTGGTGCTGTCGGCGGCGCTGTATCCCTATGTCTACATCCTGGCCCGTGCCGCCTTTGCCGAACAGTCGGGCGCCAGTTTCGAGGTGGCCCGCGCGCTGGGGCAGGGGCCGTTCGGCGTGTTCCGCCGGGTCGGCCTGCCGCTGGCCCGCCCGGCCATTGCCGCCGGCGTGGCGCTGGCGCTGATGGAGACGGTGGCCGATTACGGCACCGTGCATCATTTCGGAGTGCAGACCCTGACGACCGGGGTGTTCACCACCTGGCTGGACGGCGGCAATGCCGGAGGGGCGGCGCAGCTGGCGGGGGTGATCCTGATCCTGATCTTCGTCCTTGTGGCGCTGGAGCGGGTGTCGCGCCGGGGCGCGCGGTTCCACGCCGCCGCCCGCGCGCAGCGCCCGGTCGAGCGGCAGGTGCTGACCGGCTGGCGCGCTGCGGCGGCCTTTGCCGCCTGTGCGCTGCCGGTGCTGGCAGGGTTCGTGCTGCCGGTGGCGGTGATGCTGTGGCATGCCTCGGCGGCCCCGGCGCAATGGCTGGCCCCCGGCCTGCTGACGGCGCTGGTGAATACGCTGGTGGTGGCGGGTCTTGCCGCGCTGGCCACGGTCGCGGCGGCGGTGTTCCTGGTCTATGGCATCCGGCTGGCGGGGCGGGGGGCGGCGCGGCTGGTGCTGCCGCTGACCACGCTGGGCTATGCCACGCCGGGGGCGGTGCTGGCGGTGGGGCTGCTGTTTCCGCTGGCGGCGGTGGATCACTGGCAGGCCGACACGGTGCTGGCGCTGACCGGGCATGACCCCGGCCTCTTGATCACCGGCACCGCATTCGCGCTGGGGCTGGCCTATCTGGTGCGGTTCTTCGGCATCGCACAGGGCGCGGTGGACGGGGCGTTCGGCCGGGTGCCGCCGTCGCTGCCGATGGCGGCGCGGTCGCTGGGCCGCACTGCCGGGGGGGCGCTGCGGGCGGTCTATCTGCCGCTGATGCGCCGGTCGGTGCTGGTGGCGCTGCTGGTGGTCTTTGTCGATTGCGTCAAGGAACTGCCCGCGACGCTGCTGTTGCGCCCGTTCAACTACAACACCCTTGCGACGCGGGTGTTCGAGCTGGCCTCGCTGGAGCGGCTGTCCGAAGCCGCCCCGGCCGCGCTGCTGGTGATGGCGGTGGGTCTGGTGGCCGTCGCCGTTGTGGCCAGGGGCGAAGGCCGCTGATCGCCATCTTGCGCCAGGGGGGCGAAAGGCGGTATGCAACGCGCGTGCCTCTATAGCTCAGCTGGTAGAGCACCTGATTTGTAATCAGGGGGTCGGGGGTTCGAGCCCCTCTGGGGGCACCAAAGAATTCAAGGGGTTGGCTGAAAGCTGGCCCCTTTTGCTTTTCGAGCCGTTTTGCGTTTAGGCACCTTGTGAGCCGTTTTCGGGTATCGAGGCAGTCGCTTGCAACGGTGGCGGTGTCGGAGCCGTCTGGTCTATGCTGTAGCAAAGAGTCCGTTGCAGACGGTCGGGATTGGGAAGCAACGGAAGGCCAGCACCCGGCCGCGGGTGGGCGCATCCAACGGTGCGGGAGCAGTGCTTTATGGTGCGGTCTCTCCTGTGATCTGAGCGGAGGGCCGACGGCGCAGAAGCGCCCGCCCAGGGGGCGGTCGGGCGCTGGCCGGGGCGGCTGACGCCGCTGTTAACCCGGCCGGGACATCATTCCGAAGGTCAGAGACGGGAGCGCCATTCGCACCGTCCCCTTCGTCCCGCTTGCACCCAGAAGGGGCTTTCGAGAGATGCACGGATAGCTTCACCCTGCGGGATTGAGGACCGACAGGCCCGCCGAAGCAAGGCCATATCCGAAGCCGTCGGGAATGTGGGCTTGCCCTGCACAGGCAGCAACTGCGCGCGGCGGTTCAATTCGAAACTGTCTTCCGGTCTGAATCCATACCGGGCCAGTTCAACGAGAGAGGCACGGGCTATGTGCCGGTCTTCCGGCCCGTCCGCCCGGCCCGGCGGATGTGCCGCGCCATCTTTTGCGCCAACAGTCCTTGTCTATTCCTGACTGAATTGATAGGAAATGCGCGATCAAGCCCGCAGCCAGATCTTTCCTCTGGCTTGAAGGGCCCTGCCATGTCGCGTTTCCCGACCTCCGATCGCCGCCTGCTGGCGGCGCTGCTGTCCCTGGACGATCTGGCGCGGGCGCATGGGGCTGGGGGGCTGGCCCCCGCACTGGCAGCAGCCATCGCATCGGATCTGCGCTTTGCCCCGCGGGTTGCGGCAGCGGGGCAGCCGGCCGCGGCCGATCTGCCCGCCCATGTCGTCCGGCTGGACGATCACCGCCCCGCCGGGGCCGGACAGGAGGCATGGGCATGAGTCACGGCCACAAACCTTCGGACGATGCGATGCCCTTGGCGATGCTGGGGCTGGACAGCTTTGAAAGCGGGCTTCTGGCGGTGCTGCGGCATTTCCTGATCGCGTTTTCACAACCCGAAAGTCAGGCCTGGCAGACTGCCTTCACCATCGCGGCCGAACGCTGGGGAGAGGCGAAGGGACCGCAGATCGCGGCGGCGGGCCTTGGGCTGTTGCAGGGGGTGCGGCGCGCGCGGGCGGCTGAATTCCTGTTCGCCAACCCGATGTGTCTGGGCTGCCGCCAGATGGTCACGGGCGACGAGACCGCGCTGATGCAGATGGTGCAGGCGATGCGCCGCGACCGCGCCGATCTGGCCCGCCCGGCGGTGCTGCGGCTGACCGGGGGCACGATGGACCCGGCCCTGATCCGCGCCGCGCTGGCCTTTGCCGCACGGCATCCGGCCCCGTCGGACGCCGCCCCCTTTGCGCCGCTGCCCGAGGTTGCGCCCTGGCCGCAGCACGGTCATCTGCGGCTGGTGCATTGACCGCTTTGCCGGGTGCCTGAAAATCGGGCACGGCTGCCGCCGGATTGCGCAGCGGCCGGTTTTCGCAGGGTCGGCGGCAGGGGCCGGTGGCTTTGCCGGGGCAGGGGGCCGCAGGCCATGCAAGGCTGCGCGCATGACGACTCCTGCGCCCCTTGGCCTGCAACGATCCTTCGGCCGCGCCGATGTGGCGCTGGGCTCGCATGGTGCACTGGTCCGGCTGCATCAGCAGGGATCGGCGAAGGCCATTCCGCTGCCGGGGGGCGATGTCACCTTTCTGAACACCTCGGGTGGGCTGGCCGGAGGAGATTCGCTTGATCTGTCGCTGTCGCTGGCCGCAGGGGTGCGGGCGGCGGCCACGACCCAGACGGCCGAACGGGTGTATCGGTCGACCGGACCGGCGGCCGAGGTGACGGTGCGGCTGGATCTGGCGGCGGGGGCGCATCTCGACTGGCTGCCGCAGGAAACCATCCTGTTCGACCGCTGCCGTCTGTCGCGCCGCACCGTGGTGACGCTGGCCGAAGGCGCGGGCTGTCTGCTGGCCGAAACGCTGGTGCTGGGCCGTGCCGCGATGGGCGAGAGGCTGCGCGACCTGGTGCTGCGCGACTGGCGCGAGGTGCGGCAGGGCGGGCGGGTGGCCTGGCTGGACCCGCTGCACATCCGCTCTGATGCGCTGCATGGCCCCGCCACCCTGCAGGGCGCGCGGGCGATTTCCACCGTGGCGCTGATCGGGGCGGGGGTGGCGGATGCGCTGGACCCGCTGCGCCGCGTGCTGGATGAACCGGGGGCGCGCGCCGCTGCCTCGGTCCTGCCGGGGCGGCTGCTGGTGCGGATCATGGCGGCGGACCTGCTGCCGCTGCGCCGCCAGTTGATCCGGGTGCTGGCGATCTTGCGGCAGGGGCGGCCCTTGCCGCGGGTCTGGCAGGTCTGAAGGGGATGGCATGAACCTGACACCGCGCGAAAAGGACAAGCTGCTGGTCGCGCTGGCCGCCATGGTGGCGCGCGGGCGGCTGGCGCGGGGGGTGAAGCTGAACCATCCCGAGGCGGTCGCCCTGATCACCGATTTCGTGGTGGAAGGTGCCCGCGACGGCCGATCCGTCGCCGATCTGATGGAGGCGGGCGCGCATGTCGTCACCGCCGGGCAATGCATGTCCGGGATCGCGTCGATGATCCCTTCCGTGCAGGTCGAGGCGACCTTTCCCGACGGCACCAAGCTTGTCACCGTCCATCAGCCGATCCGGCAAGACCCATGACACGCATCCTGCTGGCCCTGCCCCCCGTTGTTCTGCCCTCCGCTCTGCCGCCCCGAAAGGACCCGCATGATCCCCGGTGAAATCCTGGCCGCCCCCGGCGACATCACGCTGAACGAAGGCGTGCCCGTCACCACGCTGACGGTGGCCAATACCGGCGATCGTCCGGTGCAGGTGGGCAGCCATTACCATTTCGCCGAGACCAACCCCGGCCTGTTGTTCGACCGCGCGGCGGCGCGCGGGCAGCGGCTGGACATTCCCGCCGGAACCGCCGTCCGGTTCGAACCGGGCCAGACGCGCGAGGTGCGGCTGGTGCCCCTTGCGGGGGCGCGGCAGATCTATGGCTTCAACCGGCAGGTGATGGGGGCGCTGGAGTGAGGGCGCGCTTGACGGAAAGGCCGGGGCGGTGGAACGCTTTCCCGGCGTGCCGCCTGGGCGCGCCAAAACAGGGATGACCGATCATGTGCAATGCCTGTCTGATTGAAAGCGTGAAATCCAGCATGCTGTCGCGCCGTGCGCTTTTCGCCGGGGCCGCGGCCACCACCGCCGCCGTTGTCGCGGGCGGCCTGACCACCGCCCGCCCCGCGCTGGCGCAATCCGGTGGCAGGGTCGTCGATCTGACCCATGCCTGGGACGGCAGCTTCCCCACCTTCGACGGCAATCCGGGGATCATCTACGAACCCGCCGTCAAGTTCGAAGATTCGGGCTATCAGCTGTGGAAGCTGACGATCTACGAACATTCCGGCACCCATATCGATGCGCCCCTGCATTTCAGCGCCGATGGCACCTCGGTCGCCGATCTGCCGCCCGAGAAGCTGATCTGCCCGCTTTGCGTGCTGGACCTGACCGCGAAGGCCGCCGAGGATGCCAATTGCATGGTGGAACCGGCGGATATCGAGGCCTGGGTTTCCGCCAATGGCGAGATTCCCGCCGGGGCCTGCGTGGCGATGCACACCGGCTGGGCGGCCAAGGTCGGCAGCCCCGATTTCCGCAACACGCCGGACGGCAATTTCGCCTTTCCCGGTTTTTCCAGGGCGGCGACCGACATGCTGGCCGGGCTGGACGTGGCCTGCATCGGGGTGGACAGCCTGTCGCTGGACCCCGGCAATTCCGCCGATTTCGCCGTGCATAACAGCTGGCTGCCGGGCGGGCGCTTTGGCATCGAATGCCTGGCCAACCTTGACCAGATGCCCGCCAAGGGGGCCACGGTCTTCATCGGCGCGCCGAAGCACAAGGGCGGCACCGGCGGCCCCGCCCGCGTGATGGCGGTGATCTGATGGCTGTCCTTCCCCTGTTGCGGGACGAAGAGGCGGGGGCCGAGGCCCTCGCCGTCTTTGCCGACATCCGCGAAAAACGGCAGACCGATCATGTCAACAACTTCTGGCGGGCGCTGGCGCATGATCCGGCGCAGTTGCGCGCGGTCTGGGGGCGGATCCAGCAGGTGATGGCCCCCGGTGCGCTGGATCCGCTGGTCAAGGAGCTGATCTATGTCGCCGTTTCGGTGGCCAATGGCTGCGACTATTGCATCCATTCCCACACGGCGGCGGCAAGGGCCAAGGGCATGACGCCCGCGATGCAGGCCGAACTTCTGGCGGTGATCGCCATGGCCGCGCAGACCAACGCACTGGCGACGGCGCTGCAAGTGCCGGTGGATGACAGGTTCAAGGCATGAAACCACCGATGGTCCCGCTGTCGACCCCGGCCGAGATGATGCGCCTGATGCTGCGGTCATCGGTCATGCTGGCCGAGGCGCAGATGGTGATCGGGATGCGGCTGATGGGCATGGCGGGGCTGTGGCCGGTCACGCCGTCGGAAAACAGCCGGATGGTGGCCGAAAAGGTCAGCGCGTTGCAGGCCGCGGGCCGCGCCGCCACCAGCGCCGCGCTGTCCGGGAAATCCCCGGCCGCGGTGCTGGATCAGGCGCTGAAGCCGATCCGCCGCCGCACCCGCGCCAATGCGAAACGGCTGGCCGGACGAGGCCCCGGAAAACCCTGAGGAGCCCATGGCCTATACCCTGTCCCGCGCCGCCTATGCCGAGATGTACGGCCCCACCGTAGGGGATCGGGTCCGGCTGGGCGATACCGCGCTGATCATCGAGGTGGAGCGCGACCTGATCGCCGAACGGTCCTCGGGGCGGGCCAATGCGCTGCGCTATGGCGAAGAGGTCAAGTTCGGCGGCGGCAAGGTGATCCGCGACGGCATGGGGCAAAGCCAGATCCCCCGTGCGGGCGGGGCGATGGATACCGTGATCACCAATGCGCTGATCCTGGACTGGACCGGCATCGTCAAGGCGGATGTCGGCCTGCGCGATGGCCGCATTGCGAAGATCGGCAAGGCCGGCAACCCCGATACCCAGCCCGGCGTCAATGTCATCATCGGGCCGGGGACCGAGATCATCGCGGGCGAGGGCCGCATCCTGACCGCAGGCGGAATGGATGCGCATATCCATTTCATCGCGCCGCAGCAGATCGACGATGCCCTGCATTCCGGCATCACCTGCATGCTGGGCGGCGGCACCGGCCCGGCGCATGGCACCCTTGCCACAACCTGCACGCCGGGGCCGTGGCACCTGATGCGGATGATGCAGGCAGCGGATGCGCTGCCGATGAACCTGGCCTTTGCGGGCAAGGGCAATGCCAGCCTGCCCGCAGCACTGGAGGAGCAGATCCGCGCCGGGGCCTGCTGCCTGAAGCTGCACGAAGACTGGGGCACCACCCCCGCCGCCATCGACTGCTGCCTGACGGTGGCCGATGCGATGGATGTGCAGGTGATGATCCACACCGACACGCTGAACGAATCCGGCTTCGTGGAAAACACCCTTGCGGCGATCCGGGGCCGCACCATCCACGCCTTTCACACCGAAGGCGCGGGCGGCGGCCATGCGCCCGACATCATCAAGGTGGTGGCCAGCCAGAACGTCATCCCGTCATCCACCAACCCCACGATGCCCTACACCGTCAACACGATCGAGGAACATCTCGACATGCTGATGGTCTGCCATCATCTGTCGCGCAAGGTGCCCGAAGACGTGGCCTTTGCCGAAAGCCGCATCCGGCGCGAGACCATCGCCGCCGAGGATATTTTGCACGACCTTGGAGCGTTTTCGGTGATCTCGTCGGACAGTCAGGCCATGGGCCGGGTGGGCGAGGTGATCACCCGCACCTGGCAGACCGCGCACAAGATGAAGCTGCAGCGCGGACGGCTGGAGGGCGAGCAGGGCGACAATGACAACCTGCGTGCCCGCCGCTATATCGCCAAATACACCATCAACCCCGCCATCGCCCATGGCATCAGCCAGCACATCGGGTCGGTCGAGGAAGGCAAGCGCGCCGATCTGGTACTGTGGTCGCCCGCCTTTTTCGGGGCCAAGCCCGAGATGGTATTGCTGGGCGGGGTGATCGTGGTGGCGCAGATGGGCGACCCCAATGCCTCCATCCCGACGCCGCAGCCGGTCCATACCAGGCCGATGTTCGGCGCGCTGGGCGGCAGCCTGATCCGCAACGCCGTGACCTTCGTCAGCCGGGCCGCGCAGCAGGACGACATCCGCAGCGCCTGCGGCCTGCAGAAGGAAACCCTTGCCGTCGAACACACCCGCGGCATCGGCAAGCGCGACATGAAACTGAACGATGCCACCCCGCAGATCGAGGTCGATCCCGAAACCTATGAGGTGCGGGCCGATGGCGTTCTGCTCACCTGCGAACCCGCCCGCGACCTGCCGCTGGCGCAGCGCTATTTCCTGTTCTGAAGGCAAGTCTCTGCAAAGGGCCGTCAAATGAGAGGCAATCCGAAAACATCCATGATCATGCTGCAATGCAGCAAGTCCATATCGGCAATGCCTGCCCGCCCCCCTTCATGGCATGCTTTCCAGCAGGGGAGGACGGCTTGTCCCGAAGGACCGTCCCATGTCGCAACGCCATTCCAATCCTGTCGCCAGCCTCTGGTGCCATCTGATCACCCTGGCCGAAAGTCGGCCCGAGGTACGGGCGATCAACCGTCTCTCGATGATCTCGGACGAGCAGCTGGCCGCCGAGGGCCTGACCCGCGCCGCAGAGGTGCGGCGCATTCTGGGTGCGCGCTATCTTTACTGACCGGGGCGGTCCCCGCGCAGCAACCCCGGCAAGCGGGGGGCTGACATGGTTGATCTGCCGACTGCCCGCAGCCTCTTGTCCACCGCGCCGGAAAGCTGTGACGACCGCGTTGTCCTGACCTATGACGACCGCCTTCTTCGTCGAAAACGGCTGATCACGGAAACCGGCGGCAGCTTTCTGGTCGATCTCGCCACCGTCACCAATCTTGACGATCACTGGGGGTTTCGGCTTGACGACGGCCGCGCCATCGAGGTGGTCGCCGCCAAGGAAACCCTTGTCCAGATCACCGGCGCCAATCTCTTGCGCTACGCCTGGCATATCGGCAACCGCCACACTCCCTGTCAGATCGAGCCGCAGCGCCTGCTGATCCGCGCCGATCCGGTGCTTGAACATATGCTGGCCGGGCTGGGCGCCACACTGACCCCGACCTCGGAGCCCTTCACCCCGGAAGGCGGTGCCTATGGTCATGGCCGGACGATGGGGCATCATCATGGGGGGCATGATCATGGGGGGCATGGCCACGCCGCGCAGGATCATGCCGGAACCTTCGGCTGGCATGACCATGGCGACGGCCATCCGCATTATCATCCGCCCGGCGACAGGGCCGCGTTCAGCCTGCCGTTCGGCCACAAGCATGCGAAATGACGGCACAGCCGCCGCCCGCGCCGCCCCCGGTCCTGACCCCGCTGCTGACGCTGGTGCAATGGCTGTCCCCGGCCTTTCCGACCGGGGCCTTCGCCTATTCGCACGGGCTGGAGCAGGCGATTGCCGATGGCGTGGTGGCCGATGCCGACGGCCTGCGGCTGTGGCTGGCGGATGTCCTGACCCATGGCGCGGGCTGGCAGGATGCGGTCCTGCTGTCGCTGGCACTGCGTGCCGGGGCCGATCCTGCGGCGCTGGCCGATCTGGCCCGCGCCCTGGCCGCCAGCGCCGAACGTCTGGCCGAAAGCGCCGAGCAGGGCGCGGCCTTTGCCCGCACGGTTGCCGCCCTGACCGGCCAGCCGCTTGCCCCGGCCCCGCTGCCCGTGGTGCTGGGGCAGGCTGCGCGCCCGCTGGGCCTGCCGCCGGCCGAGGTGATCGGGCTGGCGCTGCTGGCCTTTGCCGGCAATCTGGCGCAGATCGCCACCCGCGCCGTGCCGCTGGGCCAGACCGAAGGGCAGGCCGTGCTGTCAGCACTGCTTCCGCTGATCGCAACGCTGGCCACCCGCGCCGCCGCCGCAACAAAGGACGATCTTGGTTCGGCCGCCTTTGCCGGGGATATGGCGGCGATGGCACATGAAACACTGGACGTAAGGCTTTGGAAGACATGACATCCCTTGATGCCCCTTCGCCCGCGCCCCCCGATGCCCGCCCCGCCGGGTGGCCGTCAGTCCGCGCCCTGTCGGCCCGGCAGACCCAGGAATTCCCGCCAGTCCCGGGCGACCTTGCGCTTGCCGAACAGCTCGATCGCGCGGGCGCGGCCCGCCGCCGAAAGATCCTCGGCCATGGCGCGCGAGGCCAGAAGCTGCCGGATCTTCGCCCGCCCGCGGTTGGGGCTGTCGACCAGAATGCCGCAGCGGCCGTGCTGAAGGATCTCGTCCACCTCGAACATCGCGGCCGGATAACCGGGGCTGCCCTCGACGACATGGGGAAAACGCTCGATCACCCGGCGGCCAAGGGCGGCCACGGGGGCACCTGTCATCAGCGCCTCGATCAGGTTCAGGGTATAGCTGGCGGGCAGGCTGTGTGTTGCGAACATCAGGTCACTGCGGCGCAGCATCGGCACCAGATCTTCGGCCGGCAACAGGCCCCGCGCGCGGGGATGGCCTTCGTTGCTGCCCCACAGCGCCCAGTCAAGACCGGCAAGCGTTTCCTCGACAATCTGATGGTCGGGCAGTCCGCGCCGGTTGAAGGCAAGGGACAGCAGGTTGATGCCATCTCCGCCGGTCCAGCCGGAAAATTCGGTTTCGTCCTTGTAGAAGCGGATCATCGCGGTTTCCCCGGCATAGACCGGCCAGTTCCGTTCCCGCGGGGAATAGCGGACGATCTCGACCCCGCGGCATCTTTTGCGGACGATCTCTTCCCGAAACGGGCCGGTCTGCCCGATGGTACGCCAGATCACCCGCTGCCCCGGCCGTCGCGCGGCATGGATGCGTTCCAGCGCGTCGATATCGTGCATCACGACGATAACGTCATAACCGGCAAGCGTGCGTTCGTCCCAGCTGACCGGATGCCCGACATCGGGACGCAGCCGGTTCGGCCCCGGTGCGCCCCCGGTCGGGGTGCCGACATCGACATCCGCCCCGAGGTCCAGGAACAGGCTGACCTCGTCGTATTGCAGCGGCTCATGCACCGAAATGTAAAGCAGCTTCATCCGCCCGGCCCCCGCATCCTTTCGCGCGGGGAACCTTATGGGCCGTGGCGGGGCGTGGCAAGGCAGGCCCCCTGCGGGCGGCGACGGCGCAACATGAAACATCTGATGCAAGGCTTTGGAAAAAAATGACATCCCCAAACGGCCCGCTGCGGGTGGGCATCGGCGGCCCGGTCGGTGCGGGCAAGACCACGCTGACCGAACATCTGGCCCGCGCGCTGGCACCGCGCTGTTCCGTGGCCGTGATCACCAATGACATCTACACCCGCGAGGATGCCGAATATCTGACCCGCGCGCAGGTGCTGCCCGCCGCCCGCATCCGCGGGGTGGAAACCGGCGGCTGCCCGCATACCGCGATCCGCGAGGATGCCAGCATCAACCTGGCGGCGGTGGCCGATCTGACCGCGGCCTTTCCCGATCTGGACCTGATCCTGATCGAATCCGGCGGTGACAATCTGGCCGCCACCTTCAGCCCCGAACTGGCCGATCTGTCGATCTATGTCATCGACACCGCCGCCGGGCAGGACATTCCGCGCAAGCGCGGGCCGGGGGTGGTGAAATCCGATCTTCTGGTGGTCAACAAGACCGATCTTGCCCCGCATGTCGGCGTGGACCTTGCCCTGCTGGAGGCAGACACCGCCCGTGCGCGCGGGCCGCGCCCCTATGTGATGGCGCGGCTGCGGCAGGGGCAGGGGATCGACCGCATCATCGCCTTTCTGGTGGCCGAGGGCGGGCTGACCCTCACCCCGGCCTGACCGGTCCGGTTCCGCCCTTTACGCCCGCCGCCCCAGTGCCTAACCATGGGGCAAAGGGCAGGGCCGATGGCACCGGCACCGCCGGTCACGGCCGCGACCGGCGGCCCGGCCCGCCGCCCCGGCTGTGGATGGAGTGCAGATGACCGCCAATGCCGCGATCTGGTATGCGCCGGATGGCTATGACCCCGGCACCAAGGGGATCAACGGCCGTCGCGTTGCCGGTGAAAGCTTTCTGACCGGCTTTCTGACCCATGCGCAGGTTGATGAAGTGGTCTGCCTGACGCTGGGCCGCAGCGACGAAGATCATTTCCGCGCCTTCGCCGCCCGTCTGGACAGCGGTCTGGGCAGCGGTCCGGGCAGCCGCCCGATACGGGGCGTCCGGTTGGACAATCCCGCAGCCATCGCTCCGGTCGATGTGGTCAGCTACCCCAGCCCGAATTTCGCCGCCGAGACCTGGCGGCGTGCGCTGTGCGGCGGCGGGGCCTATGCGATCTGCGGCATCACCCACACCACGGCCACCAAGGCGGTGATGCAGGGCATGTTCGATCTGCGCGCAGCCCCGCAGATGCCCTGGGATGCGGTGATCTGCACCTCGCGCGCGGTGCATGCCTCGCTGTCCGACCAGATGGCGCTGACCGATGCCCATCTGGAACAGCGCTTCGGCGGGGCGGGCAGGGCGGTGCTGCCGCCGCGTCCGCTGATGCCGGTGATCCCGCTGGGGATCGACTGCGCTGCCTTTGCCCCCGATGCCGCCGCCGGGGCTGGCTTGCGCGCCCGTCTCGGCATCGCTGACGGAGAGATTGCCTGCGCCATCATCGCCCGGCTGACCCCGCATGAGAAATTCGATCCGCTGCCGCTTTATCTGGCGCTGGCGCGGGCACAGCGGCAGGTCGGCACAAGGTTCCACCTTCTGCTGTGCGGCCAGTTCCGCGACGATCATTCCCGCAGGATCTTTGCCGACGGCGCGAGCGGGATGATGCCCGAGGTGGGGTTTCACCTTCTGGACGGGGCCGATGCGGCAGAGCGCAAGGCCACGCTGTCGGGGGCCGACATCTTCCTGTTCCCCATTGACAATGTGCAGGAAACCTTCGGCCTTGCCCCGGTCGAGGCAATGGCGGCGGGCCTGCCGCTGATCGTGTCGGATTGGGATGGGATGCGGGATACCGTCACGCCCGAAACCGGGCTGCGGGTCGCGACCGAGATGCCGCATGGCGAGTTGACCAGCTATCTGGGCTGCCGCCATTTCGGCGGCACCGACAGCTATGTGCAATATGTCAGCCAGCTTTCGGCGCTGACGCGGGTGAATGTTCCGGCGCTGACCCTTGCGCTGGTGCGGCTTGGCTCTGACCCCGCGCTGCGGGCGCGGATGGGGCAGGCGGGGCGGAAACGGGCGCGGGAGGTCTATGACTGGTCGGTGGTGATCCCGCAGATGCAGGCGCTTTGGGCGGAACAGTCGGCGATGCTGGCCCATGCCCGCGCCTCGGGCCAGGTGCCGCCGCCGATCCATGCCGCGCAACTGCCGCCCGCCCCGGCCCCCGGCCGGTTCTTCCGCAGCTATCCCACCGCGATTGGCGCCCGCCCCGACCGCCGCTTTCGCGCCCGCCCGCGTGCGGACCGCCCCGGTCTGGAGGAAACCCTGTCCCTGCGCGATTATGAACGTCTGCGGCGGCTGGTCGAGGCCCGTCCGCAGATTGCCGCCGTTCTGGCTGCCCTGGATGCCGTCGGAGGGGCGGGGACCACGGCCGGGGATCTGGCCCGTGCGCTGGCCTTGCCTGCCCCTGCGGTGATGCGCATCCTGTACTGGCTGATGAAATACGACTTTGCGGAGTGAGCCGATGACCGCCTTTCCCCCGACCATCCTGATCACCGGCGCCGGGGCCGGGATCGGCCGTGCCACCGCCCGCGCCTTTATCGGGGCGGGTTGGCGCGTGGCGCTTCTGGGCCGCAGCGATGCCGCGCTGGTCGAAACGGCGGAAAGCGACGAGGCGATGATCCTGCCCGCCGATGTCGGCGATCCGGCGGCGGTCGATGCCGCCTTTGCCCGTATCGAAGAACGCTGGGGCAGGCTGGACGTGCTGTTCAACAACGCAGGAATCTCGTTGCCCGCCGCGCCCATCGACGAGATTGCGGTCGAGGACTGGCTGCGTCTCAGCCAGACCAATATCACCGGCATGTTCCTTTGCGCCCGCGCCGCCTTTGGCCTGATGCGGCGGCAGGCCCCGCAGGGCGGGCGGATCATCAACAACGGGTCGATTTCCGCCCATGTGCCGCGGCCCGGCTCGGTGCCCTATACGATGTCGAAACATGCGGTGACGGGCCTGACGCGGACGCTGGCGCTGGACGGGCGGCGCTTTGGCATCGCCTGCGGCCAGATCGACATCGGCAATGCGCTGACCGGCATGGCCGAAGCCTTTACCCGCGGCGTGCCGCAGGCCAGCGGCGACATCCGGCCCGAGCCGGTGATGGATGTGGCCCATGTCGCCCAGACCGTGCTGCACATGGCGGGGCTGCCGCTGGATGTGAACATGCCCTTCGTAACGATCATGGCCCGCGACATGCCCTATGTCGGGCGCGGCTGACCATCTGAAGGCCCGTTCGGACCAAGGGGCCTGTCTCGCCCCTGCGCCGTGCAGGCGCAACCGGCTCGGGCGATGCTTCCGGCGGGGATGTCTGGCCTCTGAAAGAGGGGGTCAGGGGCCGGGCGTGCAGAACATCCCGTAGACCAGCGTGATGGTCTGCCGCACCTTCGGGTCCTGGATCGAATACCAGATCGCCTTGCCCTCGCGCCGGGTGGCGACCAGCCCTTCCATCCGCAGCCGGGCAAGCTGCTGGCTGACCGCGGCCTGGCGCTGGTCCAGAAGCTGTTCCAGTTCGGTCACGGTCTTTTCGCCCCCTGCCAGATGGCACAGGATCATCAGCCGTCCCTCATGGCTCAGCGCCTTCAGGAAGGCGGCGGCTTCGGTGGCCTGTGCCAGCATCCGGTCGGCGGAAAGGGGGGCGTCGGGTGGGGGGGAAAGCGACATCTGGCAGGGCCTTGGCGATCTGTGACCCGATCTAGCACGGCAGCGCGGGATTGGCGAGGGGCAGTGCCCTCTTGCCCTTCGCCCGCGCCGGGCGCAATCCTGCGGCAAACGAAAGGGATTCCCATGATCCGCCACTCCGCCTTCACCGCCCCTGGCCGCTTCTGGCGCGGCAACCTGCACACTCATTCCACCCGCTCGGACGGGGTGCTGTCGCCCGAGGAGGTCTGCCGCCGCTATCGGGCAGAGGGTTATGATTTCCTGGCGCTGACCGATCATTTCGTCGGCGTCTATGGCTATCCGATTGTCGATACCGTGCCGATGCGGGCCGAAGGCTTTACGACGATCCTTGGGGCCGAGCTGCATTCCGGTGCCATGGCGAACGGCGAGCTGTGGCATATCCTTGCCGTCGGGCTGCCGGCGGATTTCGCGCCTTCGGACAGCCCGGATTTCCACCCGAAGCCGGGGCAGGAAAGCGGGGCCGAGATCGCCGCCCGTGCGGTGGCCGCCGGGGCCTTTGTCGCCGTGGCCCATCCGCAATGGTCCGGCCTGACGCTGGCCGATGCGCGCGGGATCACCACCGCCCATGCGGTCGAGATCTACAACCACGGCTGCGCCATGGGCTGCGACCGGCCCGATGGTGCGGCGATTGCCGATCTGTTGCTGACCGAGGGGCGCAAGCTGTCCCTGATCGCCACCGACGATGCGCATTTTTCCGAACCCGACCATTTCGGCGGCTGGGTGATGGTGAAGGCCGAACGGAATGACCCGGAGGCGCTGCTGGCGGCGCTGAAGCGCGGCGATTTCTATTCAAGCCAGGGGCCGGAGTTGCGCGATGTGCGGATCGAGGGCGACAAGGTGGTGGTCGAAAGTTCCGCCGTGGTCTCGGTGGTGGCGCTGGGCCATGGCACCGGGGCCAAGGCGGTGCATGGCCATTCGCTGACCCGCGCCGAGGTGCCGTTGCAACGGCTGAACGGCTCCCCTTGGGTGCGTGTCGCGGTGATCGACGCGGCGGGCAAACGGGCCTGGTCGAATCCGATCTGGCTTTGAACCGGAAGGTCAAGAGTAATTCCCCCTGCCGACAGAACATGGCGGCAGGGGTGTGGAAATGTCCGGTTTCAGTTCCCCAGAATGCCGGGCAGCCGCAGGCCGTGGTCGCGGGCGCAGTCGAGCGCGATGTCATAGCCCGCATCGGCATGGCGCCACACGCCCGAGGCCGGGTCGTTCCACAGCACCCGCTCCAGCCGTTTCGCCGCCTCGGGCGTGCCGTCGGCCAGGATCACCACCCCGGCATGCTGGGAAAAGCCCATGCCGACACCGCCGCCATGGTGCAGGCTGACCCAGGTGGCACCCGAGGCGGTGTTGACCAGCGCGTTCAAGAGCGGCCAGTCGGAAACGGCGTCCGAGCCGTCGCGCATGGCTTCGGTCTCGCGGTTCGGGCTGGCGACCGAGCCCGAGTCCAGGTGGTCGCGGCCGATCACGATCGGGGCCTTCAATTCGCCTGAGGCGACCATCTCGTTGAACATCAGCCCGGCGCGGTGGCGGTCGCCAAGGCCGATCCAGCAGATCCGCGCAGGCAGGCCCTGAAAGGCGATCCGCTCTCCCGCCATGTCCAGCCAGCGGTGCAGGTGCTGGTTCTCGGGGAACAGCCGCTTCATCGCGGCATCGGTCTTGCGGATGTCTTCCGGGTCGCCGGACAGCGCACACCAGCGGAAGGGGCCGATCCCCTTGCAGAACAGGGGCCGGATATAGGCGGGCACGAAGCCGGGGAAGGCGAAGGCGTTCTCGAACCCTTCGTCCTTGGCCACCTGGCGGATGTTGTTGCCATAATCCAGCGTCGGGACGCCTGCATCCCAGAAGCCGACCATCGCCTCGACATGAACACGCATGCTGGCGCGGGCGGCCTTTTCCACCGCCGAAGGATCGGTTTCGCGTTTCGCCCGGTGTTCGGCCACGGTCCAGCCGGCGGGGACATAGCCGTTCAGGGGGTCATGGGCGCTGGTCTGGTCGGTGACGATGTCCGGGCGCCCATTCGGAATGGGGCCGCCTGCCTGCATGCGCTTCAGAAGTTCGGGAAAGATTTCGGCGGCATTGCCGAGAAGGCCGACCGACTTCGCCTCTCCCCTGGCGGTCCAGTCCGCGATCAGCGCCAGCGCCTCGTCCAGCGTGCGGGCCTTGGCGTCAACGTAGCGGGTGCGCAGGCGGAAGTCGATGCGGGTCTCGTCGACCTCGACCGCCAGACAGCAGGCCCCGGCCATAACCGCCGCAAGCGGCTGCGCGCCGCCCATGCCGCCCAGCCCGCCGGTCAGGATCCACTTGCCCTTGAGATCGCCGCCGTAATGCTGGCGGCCCGCTTCCGCGAAGGTCTCGTAGGTGCCCTGCACGATGCCCTGCGTGCCGATGTAGATCCAGCTTCCGGCGGTCATCTGGCCGTACATCATCAGGCCCTTGCGGTCCAACTCGTTGAAATGCTGCCAGTTTGCCCAATGGGGGACCAGATTCGAGTTGGCAATGAGGACGCGCGGTGCATCCGTGTGGGTGCGGACGATGGCGATCGGCTTGCCCGATTGCACCACCAGCGTTTCGTCATCCTTCAGATCCTTCAGCCCGGCAACGATGCGATCGAAATCGGCCCAGGTCCGGGCCGCGCGGCCGATGCCGCCATAGACCACCAGCTCATGCGGGTTTTCCGCCACATCGGGATGCAGGTTGTTCATCAGCATCCGCATCGCGGCCTCGCCCCCCCAGGTGCGGGCGGTCTTATCGGGGCCGGTCGGCGGGTAGATGTCGCGGGAGTTGTGGCGGGGATCGGTCATGGCGGGCCTCTGCTTCTGGCGGCAGGCGCCGGGGGTTTTACACCCCCGCGCAGCCTTGGTTACTTGGACCACTCGCGCAACCAAGGCTGCACCCGTGGGGTATTTGGGCAAAGATGAAGTCAGGCAAGGGCGGGCAGGGAGATGCCGCTGGCTGCGGCAAGGCGGCCTTCGGCCACCAGGGCGGCAGCCCGCGTCAGGTCGGGGGCAAGGTAGCGGTCATCGCCAAGGGCCGGGATTTCGGCCCGCAGCGCGCCGAGGGTGGCCTGCAGCGGGGCCGAGGTTTTCAGCGGTGCGCGGAATTCGACGCCTTGCGCGGCGCAGAGCGCCTCGACTCCAAGGATGACGTAGAGGTTTTTCGCCATCCTGCCCAGCCGCCGCGCACCATGGGCGGCCATTGAGACATGATCCTCCTGATTGGCGCTGGTGGGGGTGCTGTCGATAACGGTCGGATGGGCGAGGTGCTTGTTCTCGCTCATCAGAGCGGCAGTGGTGACTTCGGCGATCATCAGGCCGGAGTTGAGGCCGGGTTTCGGGGTCAGGAAGGCGGGCAGGTCGAAGCTGAGCGTCGGGTCCACCATCAGGGCGACGCGGCGCTGCGCAATCGCCCCGATCTCGGCCATCGCCATGGCGATCATGTCGGCGGCAAAGCCCACGGGTTCGGCATGGAAATTGCCGCCCGAGACGATCTGGCCGTCGGACAGCACCAGAGGATTGTCGGTGGCGGCATTGGCTTCGACCTCCAGCGTGCGGGCGGCCATGCGCAGAACATCCATCGCCGCCCCCGTCACCTGCGGCTGGCAACGGATGCAATAGGGATCCTGCACGCGGGTGTCGCCTTCCCGGTGGCTGTCGCGGATCTGCGAGCCGGAAAGCAGGGCGCGCATGGCGGCGGCGGCCTCGATCTGGCCGGGATGACCGCGCAGGGCATGGATTTCCGGTTCCAGCGGTGCGGTCGATCCCATGATGGCGTCGGTCGACAGGGCCGAGATGGTCAGCGCCGCGCAGGCGGCATCCCAGGCGGCAAACAGGCCCGCCAGCGCATAGGCGGTGGAGAACTGCGTGCCGTTGATCAGCGCAAGGCCCTCCTTGGGGCCAAGGACCAGCGGGGTCAGGCCCCTGGCACGCAGCGCCTGTGCGGCGGGCAGGGTCTGGCCGTCAAGCGTGGCTTCGCCATGGCCGATCATCGCCGCGGTCATATGGGCCAGGGGGGCCAGGTCGCCGGAAGCGCCGACCGAGCCCTGATCGGGCACCACGGGGGCGATGTCATGGGCCAGCATGGCCTCCAGCATCTCGACCACTGCCGGGCGAACGCCCGAGGCGCCGCGGCCCAGCGACAGCAGTTTCAGCGCCATCATCAGCCGGGTCACGTCACGGGGCATCGGGTCGCCGACGCCGCAGCAATGCGACAGGATCAGGTTTTCCTGAAGTTTTGCCGTATCTTGCGGGGCGATCTTCAGGCTGGCGAGCTTGCCGAATCCGGTATTGACGCCGTAAACCGGGGTGCTGCCGGCGGCGGCGGCGGCGATATGAGCCTGCGCGGCACCGATGCCGGGGCGGGCCGCATCGTCCAGCCTTGCGGCGCAGCCGTCGCGCAGGATGCGGCGCAGCTGCGCCAGCGGGGTTGCGCCGGGGGTCAGGGTCAGGGTCTCAGGCAATTCGGCCTCCGAAGATGCGGGCATGGGGGGTGGCCCAGCCGATGCGATAGGACAGATCCGCCGGCTGATCGGCGTTCCAGATCACCAGATCGGCCAGCTGGCCCGGCGCGATGGTGCCGCGATCCCGCAGGCCAAGGGCCGCGGCGGCATGGGTCGTGACCCCCGCCAGCGCCTCTTCCGGGGTCAGGCGGAACAGCGTGCAGGCCATGTTCATCGCCAGCGGCAGGCTGGCCACGGGCGAGGTGCCGGGATTCAGGTCGGTGGCCACTGCCATGCGGACCCCGGCCTTGCGGAAGGCGTCAACCGGCGGCGACTGCGTTTCGCGCAGGGTGTAGAAGGCACCGGGCAGAATGACGGCAACCGTGCCGGCGGCGGCCATCGCCTCGACGCCATCCTGCGCGACATATTCCACATGGTCACAGGACAGCGCGCCGTGACGGGCGGCAAAAACAACGCCCTTCAAGTCCGACAACTGCTCGGCATGCAGCTTGACCGGCAGGCCAAGGGTGCGGGCCGTGGCGAAAAGCGGCTCCAGCTGGGCGGGAGTGAAGGCGATGCCTTCGCAGAAGGCATCAACCGCATCGACCAGCCCTTGCGCCTGGGCGGCGCACAGCGACGGAATGGCGATCTCGGCGATGTAAGCCTCTGGCTGACCTTTGTATTCCGGCGGGATGGCATGGGCGGCCAGATGGGTGACGGCCACGCGGACGGGGCGCAGTGTGGCCAGTTTCCGGGCGACCCGCAGCATCTTCAGCTCGTCGGCGACGGTCAGGCCATAGCCGGACTTGATCTCGATCGTTGTCGCGCCGACCGCGATCATCGCGTCGATCCGGGGCAGGGATTGCGCCAGCAGCTCCTGTTCGGTCGCCGCGCGCACGGCGCGCACCGTCGACAGGATGCCGCCGCCGGAACGCGAGATTTCCTCATAGGAGGCACCGTTCAGCCGCGCTTCGAACTCGCCCGCCCGCGAACCCGCATAGACCGCGTGGGAATGGCAGTCGACCAGCCCCGGCGTCACCAGCCGTCCGCCGCAGTCGATCACTTCGGCGCCGGATGACGACACCTCGCCCACGGCCGCGATCCGGTCGTCGCGGCACAGCACCGATCCGCGGATCAGCCCGTAGCCGTCCGTCATCGTCGCAATCAGGGCGTTGGTCAGAAGAAGGGTCATCGCACTTGCGCTCTCTGTCGAGTCGGGTCTAATATGTCTATACATAATTGCCCCGTCAAGGATGAACCCATGCTGATGCACGCCGCCTCTGCCTTGTTGCCCGATGGTTGGGCCCGCGATGTCCTGATCCGGGTCGAGGCGGGGCGGATTGTCGAAATCACGCCTGGGGCTGCGCCGCAGGGCGAGCGGCTGCCGGTCCTGCTGCCCGCGCCGGTGAACCTGCATTCGCACACTTTCCAGCGCGCGATGGCAGGGATGACCGAATACCGCAGCGCCGGGCAGGACAGTTTCTGGACCTGGCGCAGCCTGATGTATCGCTTTCTTGACCACCTCGGCCCCGATGAGGTGCAGGCGATCGCCGCCATGGCGATGGTCGAGATGGCCGAGGCCGGTTATGCGGCGGTGGCCGAGTTCCACTATCTGCACCACGGGCCGGGCGGAGTGCCCTATGCCAACCGGGCCGAGATGGCGGGGCGCATCGTGGCGGCGGCAGAAGAGACCGGGCTGGGGCTGACACTGTTGCCGGTGGCCTATCAGCAAGGCGGCTGCGACGGGCGGGCGCTGGCGGGCGGACAATTGAGATTTATAAATGATATTGATGAGTTGTGCGTCATTCTTGATGCATCGCATGAATCTATCGGCGGACTGGCCCCGGATGCCGTCCTGGGCGTCGCGCCGCATTCGCTGCGGGCGGTTCCGCCCGAAGCCCTGGCCGAAATGCCCGCCCTTGCGAAGGGTGGCCCGGTGCATATCCATATCGCCGAGCAACTGGCCGAAGTCGAGGAAGTCTGTGCCGCCTATGGTGCGCGTCCGGTGGAATGGGCCTGTGCCAACCTTCCGCTGTCGCCGCAATGGTGCATGATCCATGCCACCCAGATGACCCCTGCCGAGACGGCGGCGCTGGCGGCGACCGGGGCAGTGGCCGGGCTTTGCCCCGAGACCGAGGCCAATCTGGGCGACGGCATCTTTGACATGCCGGGCTGGGCGGCGGCGGGGGGGATCTTCGGCCTTGGCACCGACAGCAACATCCGCATCACGCTGGCGGGCGAGGCGCGGATGCTGGAATATTCGCAGCGGCTGGGGCTGAAGGCGCGGGCGGTCATGGCGACGGATGCGGCCTCGACCGGGCGGCGGCTGCTGGAGGGGGCTGCGCGCGGCGGGGCGCAGGCGGCGGGCCGCGCGGCGGGGGCGATCCGGGTCGGCGACTGGGCGGATCTGATGGTGCTGGACACCGGGGCGCTGGCGCTGGAGGGGCGGGCGGGTGACGAACTGCTGGACGCCTGGATCTTTGCCGCAGCCGAAGCCCCGGTGCGCGATCTGTGGTCGGCCGGGCGCAGGCTGGTGACGGGGGGTCGTCACCGGGCGCGGGATGGGGTAGAGGCGCGGTTCCGCAGGGTGATGCAGGGCCTGAGGGCGCGGTTGTGAGCCATGGCTGGGAAGATCTGCGCGCAATCATCGGGGCCCGCATCCGCGACCGCGAATGGCCGCCGGGCAGCCTGATCCCGGCCGAGGCACAGCTGGCGGCCGACTATGGCGTTGCGCGGGCGACGGTGAACCGCGCGCTGCAATCGCTGGCCGAGGACGGGCTGATCGAGCGCCGGAAACGCGCAGGCACCCGTGTCGCCGAACTGCCCGCGCGGCGCGCAAGGCTGGAAATCGCCGTGATCCGCAAGGAGGTGGAGGCCCGCGGCGCGGTCTATTCCCACCGCATCAGCCATGACGCGACCGAACCCTTGCCCGCCGATCTGGCGGCGCGGATGCAGCTGGCCGCCGGGCTGCCGTTGCGCCATCTGGTGACGCTGCATCTGGCCGATGGTGCCCCCCATGCCCATGAGGACCGCTGGCTGAACATGGCGGCGCTGCCGGGGGCACCGGATTTCGGGGCGCTGTCGGTCAATGAATGGCTGGTGGCGCATGTGCCGTTCCAGGGCGGCACGCTGGCCTTTCTGGCCGCGCCTGCCGGGCCGCAGGTGGCGATCGCCTTGCAGGTGCCGGAAGGGGCGGCCCTTCTGATGACCGAGCGGATGACCTTCGGTCCCGGCGGCGCGATCACCCATGTGCAGCTGTGGCACCGGCCCGGCCATCGGGTCGAGACCACGCTCTGACCAAGGGCAGGGGCGATTTTTCGACGAAAAATCGGGCCCTATTCGGTATCGACGTCCTTTCCGGCCAGGCGGCGGAACACCACCCGGCGCAGGCGGCGGTGCAGCGGCGCGATGCGGTGGCGGATGTGAAGGGCGGCATAGACCGGCTGGCGCAGCACCGGCGCATCCTGCACCCGCTGCACCCGGCCATCGGCCACCAGCGCATCCGCCGTCTTTTCCAGCACATAGCCCGACCCGCCCATGGCCATCAGCAGCGACACCACCGACCCGGATTGCCCGACCGAGACCGGGGCTGCCGCGAGGTCGGGTGTGATCTGGCGGTGCATGTCTTCGAAGGCGGGCGAGAAATGGCCGAAGACGAAGCGGTCGGCCGTCACCTCGGCCAGGGTCGCGGCATGGGTCGAGACCATGTGATAGGCCACATCGCCCACACTTTCGAAATGCAGGTCGGGATGTGGCTTGGGGCTGAACATCACCGCGAAATCAAGGATCCCGGTCAGGAGGTCGGCGCACATCTGGTTGGAATAATCCGGCTCGATGTAGAAGGCGGTGTTCGGCGTGGCGCGGCGGAACCCGGCCACCCAGTCGCCGAGGTAAAGCGCGGCAAGGTCGTTCTGGATGCCAAGGCGCACCAGATGCGCCGCCGATTGCGGCACCACGATCCGGCGTTTCGCCTCGTTCCATTCATGGCGCAGGGCGCGGGCATGGGGTTCGAACCGCTTGCCTTCGGGGGTGAGGTCGGTTCCGGCGCGCGAGCGGTCGAAAAGCCGGCTGCCGACCGAGGATTCCAGCGTCGCCACCCGTGCCGAGACGGTGGATTGGGTGATGCCGAGCTTTTCCGCCGTGCGGTGGAAGCTGCGCGTCTCGGCGAGGTCGAGGAAGGTATCGAGAAGTTCGATCTGCATCGTGGCACCTTTGGACGCGCCGGGGGCCAGCCCCCGGACCCCCGGGATATTTGGCGAAGGGAAAGCCGTGATCGGTTCTGTCGATCAATAGCGGGGAACTGGCCGAATTGAAAGGGGGCCGTTGGCGGGGGATACTGGCCGCGCAAGCAGGGAGGCGGAGATGGCGGAATTCGCAAGCGCGCGGGTGGTGATCATCGGCGGGGGCGCGGTGGGTGTTTCGGCGCTCTATCATCTGGCCAAGGCGGGCTGGACGGATTGCCTTTTGCTGGAGAAGAACGAGCTGACGGCCGGGTCGACCTGGCATGCGGCGGGCAATGTGCCGACGTTTTCGTCCAGTTGGTCGATCATGAACATGCAGCGCTATTCGGCGCAGCTGTATCGCGGCCTGGGGGCCGAGGTCGACTATCCGATGAACTACCATGTCACCGGCTCGGTCCGGCTGGGGCATTCGCGCGAAAGGTTGCAGGAGTTCCAGCGGGTCGTCGGCATGGGGCGCTATCAGGGGATGGATCTTGAGATCCTGTCGCCGGAAGAGATTCGCGGCAAATACCCGTTCCTTGAGACGCATGACCTGACCGGCGCGCTGTATGACCCCTATGACGGCGACATCGACCCCGCGCAGCTGACGCAGGCACTGGCGGCAGGCGCGCGGCAGAGGGGCGCGCGGATCGAGCGGTTCTGTCCGGTGACGGGCGTGTCGCGGGTGGGCGATGAGTGGGTGCTGGACACTCCGAAGGGCACAGTGCGGGCCGAGATCGTGGTGAATGCGGCGGGCTACTATGCCCGTGAGGTGGGCCGCATGTTCGGCCGCGACCTGCCGATGATGGTGATGAGCCATCAATACATGCTGTTCGATACCATCCCCGAGCTGGAAGCCTGGTCGAAGGAGGTCGGGCACAAGCTGCCTTTGCTGCGGGACGTGGACAGCAGCTATTACCTGCGGCAGGAAAAGAACGGTTTCAACCTGGGCCCCTATGAGGGCAATTGCCGCGCCCATTGGGTGACGCCGGACGATCCCTTCCCGCAGGATTTCAGCTTTCAGCTGTTCCCCGACGATCTGGAGCGTCTGGAATGGCACATCAATGATGCGATGGAGCGGGTGCCTTTGCTGGCCAAGGCCGGGCTGTCCAAGGTCATCAACGGGCCGATTCCCTATACGCCGGACGGCAACCCGCTGATCGGGCCGATGCCGGGCGTGCCGAATGCGTTCGAGGCCTGCGCCTTCACCTTCGGCATCTGTCAGGCCGGGGGCGCGGGCAAGGTGCTGGCCGAATGGGTGACGGAAGGGGCGACGGAATGGGACATGTGGTCCTGCGATCCGCGTCGCTTTACCGGCTTCGAGGACCCGGATTATTGCGTGAAGAAGGGGATGGAGGTCTATGGCCACAAATATGCCATCCATTTCCCGCATCATACCTGGCCCGAAGGCCGGATGAAGAAACTGTCGGCGGTGCATGACCGCACGGCGGCGCTGGGGGCGCAATTCGGTCCCTACAACGGCTGGGAGCGCGCCTTGTGGTACGCGGCACCGGGGGATGACACCTCGGAAGAGGCGCAGCGGACATGGGACCGGCAAGGGCCGTGGTTCCGCGCCGTGCGAGCGGAATGCGAGGCAGTGCGTGATGCCGCCGGCATTCTGGACCTGCCGGGGTTCAGCCGGTTCCGCCTGTCGGGGGCCGGGGCGCGCGACTGGCTGGCGCGGCAGATCACCGGCAAGGTGCCGAAGCCCGGACGGATCGGCCTGGCCTATTTCGCCGATGATGCGGGGCGGATCGTCACCGAAATGTCGGTGATGTGCATCGCGGACGATCTGTTCTTCCTGATCACGGCGGCGGTGGCGCAGGTTCACGATCTGGACTGGCTGCGTGGGCATCTGGACGGGGCGGATGTCGAGATCCGCGATGTCACCGAGGAATTTTCCTGCCAGATCCTGACCGGGCCGAAAGCGCGCGAGATCCTGTCGCGCGTGACAGAGGCCGATCTGGGCCAGCCCTGGCTGAGCCATCAGTCCGCGCAGATCGCGGGCCATTGGTGCCAGCTGGTGCGGGTCAGCTTTGCCGGGGAACTGGGCTGGGAAATCCATTCTAAGCCCGGCGACACCCTGCCAATCTGGGATGCGGTCATGGCGGCGGGCGCGCCGCTGGGGCTGAAACCCTTTGGCATGTTCGCGCTGAATTCGCTGCGGATCGAGAAGGGCTATCGCGCCTGGAAGGGCGATCTGTCGACCGATTACACCGTGCTTCAGGGCGGGCTGGAGCGGTTCGTGGATTGGGGCAAAGCCGATTTCCGGGGGAAATCGGCGCTGGAGGCCGAACGGCAGCGCGGGGTGGTGAAACGGTTCTGCACCCTGCTGATCGAGGCGGGCGATCAGGACCCGCCCTATATGGCGACGATCTGGGCCGGTGATCAGGTGGTGGGCGAGGTGACGAGCGGCTACTGGGGCCATCGGGTCGGGGCCTGCATCGGCCTGGGCATGCTGCGCGCCGATCTGAACCGGCCTGGGCAGGCGGTGGAGGTCGAGATCTTCGGCACCCGCCATCCGGCCGTGGTGCAGGAGGATGCGCCGCTGTGGGACGCGAAGAACGAGCGGATTCGTGCGTGACGGGCCGGGCAGCCGGGGGGGGGCACACCCCCCATGCCGCCGGTTCGCTTGAACCGGTGGCGCAGAACCGGGGCATAGCCCGTGGGATATTTCTGGACAGATGAAAGAGCGGGCGATGGCTGGAATTCCGACAAGGGCGCGGGCGGTGGTGATCGGGGGCGGGGTGTCCGGTTGCTCGGTCGCCTATCATCTGGCCAAGGCGGGCTGGACCGACGTTGTGCTGCTGGAGCGCAGGAAGCTGACTTCCGGCACGACATGGCATGCGGCCGGGCTGATCGGGCAGTTGCGGGGCAGCGCGAATATGACCCGGCTGGCGAAGTATTCGGCCGATCTTTACCGCGGGCTTGAGGCCGAGACCGGGGTGGCGACGGGGATGAAGCAGGTCGGCTCCATCTCGGTCGCGCTGACGGCAGAGCGGCATGAGGAACTGCTGCGGCAGGCCACGGTGGCGCGGATCTTCGATGTCGAGGTGCATGAAATCTCTCCGTCAGAGGTGAAGACGCGCTATCCGCATCTGAACATCGACGGCGTGGTCGGCGCGGTGGCGCTGCCCTTGGACGGGCAATGCGACCCGGCGAACATTGCCATGGCGTTGGCCAAGGGTGCGCGGATGCGCGGTGCCCAGATCGTCGAGGGCGCGCTGGTGACGCGCGTTGCCACGGCCGGCGGGCGCGTTACAGGTGTGGACTACGTCTTCAACGGCGAACCGGGCCATATCGCCGCCGATGTGGTGGTGAATTGCGGCGGCATGTGGGGCCGCGATCTGGCGGCACAGAACGGCGTCACCCTGCCGCTGCATGCCTGCGAGCATTTCTACCTGATCACCGAGCCGGTGGCCGGGATCGACCCCAACCTGCCGGTGCTGCGGGTGCCGGACGAATGCGCCTATTACAAGCAGGACGCCGGCAAGATGATGCTGGGGGCCTTTGAGCCGAAGGCGAAGCCCTGGGGGATGGATGGCATCCGGGCAGATTTCGAATTCGACACCCTGCCCGAGGACTGGGACCATTTCATGCCCATCCTTGAGATGGCGACGAACCGGATGCCGCTGTTTGAAACCGCAGGCATCCACACCTTCTTCAACGGGCCGGAGAGTTTCACCCCCGACGACCGCTATTATCTGGGCGAGGCGCCCGAGGTCGGCGGCTACTGGATTGCCGCGGGTTACAATTCCATCGGCATCGTGTCTTCGGGCGGGGCGGGGCAGGCGCTGGCGCATTGGATTACGCAAGGCGAGGCGCCGTTCGACCTGTGGGAGGTCGACATCCGCCGGGCCCAAGCCTTCCAGAAGAACCGCCGCTACCTGAAGGAGCGGGTGAGCGAGACGCTGGGTCTTTTGTATGCCGACCATTTCCCTTACCGGCAGATGGCCACCGCGCGCGGGGTGCGGCGCAGCCCGATCCACGACCAACTGGCGGCGCGCGGCGCGGTCTTTGGCGAGGTGGCGGGATGGGAACGGGCGAACTGGTTCGCCAATCCGGGGCAGGAGGCGGACTACCGCTATTCCTGGAAGCGGCAGAACTGGTTCGACAACCAGAAGGCTGAACATCTGGCGGTGCGGGGGGGCGCGGGCCTGTTCGACATGACCAGCTTCGGCAAGATCCGGGTCGAGGGGCGCGATGCCTGCACCTTCCTGAACCGGCTCTGCTCGGCCCAGGTCGATGTGGCGGCGGGGCGGATCGTCTATACGATGCTCTTGAACGACCGCGGCGGGATCGAGGCCGACCTGACGGTGACGCGCCTGTCGGAAACCGCCTTCCTGCTGGTGGTGCCGGGGGCGACCTTGCAGCGCAATCTGGCCTGGCTGCGGGCGCAGGTCGGCGATGAGTTTGCGGTGATCACCGATGTGACGGCGGCGGAATCGGTGCTGTGCGTCATGGGACCGAAGGCGCGCGTGGTGATGCAGGCCGTCAGCCCGAACGACTTCAGCAACGCCGCGCATCCCTTTGGCACAGCGCGGGAAATCGAGATCGGCATGGGTCTGGTCCGCGCCCATCGCGTGACCTATGTCGGCGAGCTGGGCTGGGAGTTGTATGTCAGCGCCGACCAGACCGCGCATGTGTTCGAGGCCCTGATGGAAGCCGCGCCCGACCTGAAACTGTGCGGGTTGCACACGCTGGATTCCTGCCGGATCGAGAAGGCCTATCGCCACTGGGGCCATGACATCACCGATGAGGATCATGTGCTGGAGGCGGGGCTTGGCTTCACCGTCAGCCGCAAGAAGGCCGGATTCATCGGGCGCGAGGCGGTGTTGCGCAAGGAAGAGGCGGGCCTGTCGCGGCGGATGCTGCAATTCCGGCTGACCGACCCTGGGCCGCTGCTCTTTCACAACGAAGCGATCGTGCGCGATGGCAGGATCGTCGGCCCGGTGACATCGGGCAATTACGGGCATTCCCTCGGCGGGGCCGTAGGCATGGGCTATGTACCCTGCGCCGGGCAGTCCGAAGAGGAGGTGCTGGGATCGCGGTACGAGATCGAGGTGGCCGGGGTGCGGCATGCGGCGGTGGCATCGCTGCAGCCGATGCATGATCCGACATCGGAACGGGTGCGCATGTGACGGGCGCCGGGGGACTTCGCGTCCCCCGGACCCCCTGCGGGATATTTGGAGAAGGGAAAGTGGGCAGGGATCTTTCGGCACGGCATGAGGCGTTCCACGACCTGCATCGGGCGGGCTGTTTCGTCATTCCGAACCCCTGGGACCGCGGATCGGCGCGGATGATGGCGGCGCTGGGGGCAAAGGCGCTGGCGACATCTTCCGCCGCCCATGCCTTTACGCTGGGGCGGCCTGACATGGGGGGCGTGTCGCGCGACGAGGCGCTGGCCCATGCGGCGGACCTGCTGGCGGCCACCGCGCTGCCGGTTTCGGGCGATTTCGAGAACGGCTTCGGCGATGCGCCCGATGTTGTGGCCGAAACCGTGCGGTTGGCGGGTGAGGTCGGTCTGTCGGGGATTTCGGTCGAGGATACGCAGATGGTGCCGGGCAACCCGGCCTATGGCTTCGATCTGGCGGTCGAACGGGTGCGGGCCGGGGCGGCGGCGGCGCGGGCGCTGGGGCGGCCCTTCGTCTTTTGTGCGCGGGCCGACGGGGTGATGAACGGGGCCTATGATCTGGCCGAGGGCATCCGTCGCCTGCGGGCGTATCAAGCGGCCGGGGCGGATCTGCTTTATCTGCCGGTGCCGCCAGGGCGGGCGGAGCTGGCGCAGGTGCTGGCTGCGGTGACGACGCCGGTCAATGCGCTGGCGGCGGGGCCGCTGAAGGCGATGTCGGTGGCGGAGCTGGCGGCGATGGGGGTGCGGCGGATTTCCACCGGCAGCCAGATCGCGCGGGCGGCCCATGCCGCGATCCGCGATGCGGTGGGGCCGATGCTGGGGCAGGGGTCCTTTGCCGGGATCGCGGCCCCGGCTTCGGGGGATGAGATCGACGCGCTGTTGCAGCGCGGGGCGGGATGAGGGCGGCGGACCGGGGATGCCCCCCGGACGACCGTGGCGTATTTGGGTCAAGAGGAAGGGCCTGAGCAATGAGCGAGATCAGCGGAATCGGCGAGACCTGTGCGCCAGAGGCGGCGCGGCGCGTCGAACGGGCGGGCCGGGCCGGCGGCCGGGCGGCGCGAGTAGCGGCCCGCGCGGCACCCCTGTCCGAAGAGATGCGGCCGGTGCGGCCCGGCCTGCCGGGCGGGCAGTACAGACCCCTGACCGAAGAGGGGGTGAAGCAGATCCACGCCGCCGCACTGGACGCGCTGGAGGAGATCGGGCTGTCGCAGACCCCGCCCTCGGGGGTGGAGATCCTGACCGGGGCGGGCGCGGTGCTGGGCGAGGACGGGCGGATGCGGTTTCCCCGCGCGCTGGTCGAGGACATGCTGGCGGTGGCCGCGCGCGACATCACCCTGCATGCGCGCGATACGAAGCATGACATGCTGCTGTCGGGTTCCAATGTGCATTACGGCACAGCCGGGGCGGCGGTGCATATCGTCGATCCGGTGACTTTGGACTATCGCGATTCCACCGCGCAGGATCTGTATGACGCCGCGCGGCTGGTCGACAACCTCGACAACATCCATTTCTACCAGCGCACCATGGTTTGCCGCGACGTGCTGGACAACAAGGAGATGGACCTCAACACGCTGTACGCCTGCCTTGCCGGTACGAAAAAGCATGTGGGGACCAGCTTCTTCGACCCCTCGCATGTGGCCGATTGCTTCGAGATGCTCTACATGGTGGCGGGCGGCGAAGAGAAATGGCTGGAACGGCCGTTTGTCAGCAATTCCAATTGCTTCGTCGTGCCGCCGATGAAGTTCGCGGAGGAAAGCTGCAAGGTGATGGAGGATTGCGTCCGCCGTGGTATGCCGATGCTGCTGCTGTCTGCCGGGCAGGCGGGGGCGACGGCACCGGCACCGATCGCGCTGACCATCGTGCAGGCGGTGGCCGAATGTCTGGCTGGCGTGGTCTATGTCAATGCGATCAAGCCGGGGGCCCCGGCGATCTTCGGCACCTGGCCCTTCGTCAGCGATCTGCGCACCGGGGCGATGTCGGGCGGATCGGCCGAGCAGGCGCTGCTGACCGCTGGTTGTGCGCAGATGCACCATTTCTACGGGCTGCCGGGCGGGGCGGCCTCGGGCATTTCCGACAGCAAGCTGCCGGACATGCAGGCGGGATGGGAGCAGGGGATCACCAACTCCTTGGCCGGGCTGGCGGGCCTCAACATGTGCTATGAGGCGGTGGGGATGCATGCCAGCCTGCTGGGCTTCTGCATGGAAAGCCTGATCCTGGGCGATGACCTTCTGGGCCAGACCATGCGGCTGGTGCGCGGGATCGACGTAACCCCGGATTCGACCAGCATCGACGCGATGAAGGAGGTCTGCCTGGGCGGACCGGGGCATTATCTGGGATCGGACCAGACGCTGAAGCTGATGCAGACCGAATATATCTATCCCAAGGTTGGCAACCGCATGTCGCCGAAGGAATGGAACGAGGCCGGCAAACCCTTGCTGCTTGACACCGCCATCGCGCGGAAGAACGATATTCTTGCCAAGGCCGGGTGCGTGGTTGATCCTGAGGTCGACCGCGCCATCCGCGCGCGTTTCAACATCTTCTTCAAATGAGGGCGACATGATCCCGCAGAACATGACGAAATTCTACATCAACGGGGCATGGGTCGAGCCGCTGTCGAAAACCCGCGTCGGGGTGGAAAACCCCGCGACCGAGGAAATCGTCTGCGAAGTCGCCCTTGGCAACCGCGAAGATGCCGACCGCGCCATCATGGCCGCGCGCGCGGCCTTCGATGCCTGGACCGTGACGCCGCCCAAGGAGCGCATCGCCTTGGTGAAGCGCATCCTGGAAATCTACAACGAGCGGTACGAGGATTTCGCGCAAGTGATGTCCACCGAGATGGGCGCGCCGATCACCTGGGCGCGCGGCGCGCAGGCCTGGGCGGGGCAGGTCCATATGGAAGCCACCATCAAGGCCGGAGAGGAAATGGTCTGGGAATCGATGCGGGGCAGCACCCGGATCGTTTATGAAGGGATCGGGGTCTGTTCGCTGATCACGCCCTGGAACTGGCCGATGAACCAGATCGCCTGCAAGGTGGCCCCGGCGCTGATCGCGGGTTGCACCATGGTGCTGAAGCCCTCGGAAATCGCACCTTTGTCGGGTGTCCTGTTCGCGCAGGTGCTGCATGATGCGGGCGTGCCGAAGGGGGTCTTCAACCTGGTGAACGGGGCGGGGCCGGAAGTCGGCGCGCGCATGTCCGAACACCCCGAGGTGGACATGGTGTCCTTTACCGGATCGACCCGCGCGGGCACGGCGATTGCGGCGGCGGCCGCGCCCACGGTAAAGCGCGTGGCGCAGGAACTGGGTGGCAAGTCGCCGAACATCATCCTGCCTTCGGCCAATATCGCCGAAGCGGTGGCGGCGGGCGTGACGGCGGTGATGTCGAACACCGGGCAAAGCTGCGATGCGCCGACCCGGATGCTGGTGCCGCGGGCGAAGCAGGCCGAGGCGCTGGCCGTGGCGAAAGAAGCGGCTGAGGCGATCATCACCGGCGATCCGCGCGATGAGGCGACGGTGCTGGGGCCTCTGGTGTCGAAGATGCAGTTCGACAAGGTGCAAAAGCTGATCCAGGCCGGAATCGACGAAGGCGCGACCCTTGTCACCGGCGGCGTCGGCCGTCCGGCTGATCTGAACCGCGGCTGGTTCGTGCGTCCGACGGTCTTTGGCGACGTGGTCAATTCGATGACGATTTCCAAAGAGGAAATCTTCGGGCCGGTGCTGGCGATCCAGCCATATGATGACATCGACGATGCGGTGAAACAGGCCAATGACACCGTCTACGGCCTTGCCGCCTATATCGCCGGCCCGGTCGAGGATGCCAAGCCCGTCGCCCGCCGCCTGCGCGCCGGAACGGTGAACCTGAACTACCCGGACTGGGACACCTCGGCCCCCTTCGGCGGCTACAAGCAATCGGGCAACGGCCGCGAATATGCCGATTGGGGCATCCATGACTTCTGCGAGGTCAAGGGCATCGTCGGCTGGGGGGCCTGAGGCGCGGGCTGCCGCCGGGTGCGATCTTTCGTCGAAAGATCGGGGTCCGGCGCTGACAGGGGCATCCGGGGCTGCGGCAGGGCGCTGCGGCCCCGATTTTTCGACGAAAAATCGTGCTGGCGGAGGCCGCGATGAACTACGGCTACATCGGTCTGGGCAATCTGGGCGGCCATCTTGCGGCCAGCCTGATCCGCGCCGGTCATTCCGTGACCGTCTATGACCGCAATCCGGCGCTGGCCGAACGGCACCGCGCGCTTGGCGCCACGGTCGCGGCTTCGGTCCCGGAACTGGCGGGCCAGGTCGATCATGTCTTCACCTGTCTGCCCAGCCCCGCCGCGTCCGAGGCGGTTCTGGCGAAGCTTTTGACCGGGCTGAAACCCGGCGCGACCTGGATCGAGAATTCCACCCTTGGCCGCGATGACGTGCTGCGCCTTGCCGGGCTGGCCCGCACCTGCGAGGTGCGGATGCTGGAAGCCCCGGTAACGGGCGGTGTCCATCTGGCGGCGAAGGGCCAGATCACCGTGCTGGCCGGAGGTGACACCGATCTGTTCGACCTGCACCGCCCGGCGCTTCAGGCGATCGGCGGCAGGCTGTTCCACATGGGGCCACTCGGCTCGGCCGCGGTGATCAAGGTGATCACCAACATGCTGGCCTTCATCCATCTGGTCGCCGATGGCGAGGCCTTGATGCTGGCCAAGCGCGGCGGGCTGGACCTGAAGACGGCGTGGGAGGCGATTGCGGCCTCCTCCGGCAGCAGTTTCGTGCATGAGACCGAGGGCCAGCTGATCCTGAACGGCAGCTATGACGTGGCCTTCACCATGGATCTGGCGCTGAAGGATCTGGGCTTTGCCATGGGTTTTGGCCGCGAATTCGGCGTGCCGCTGGATCTGGCCGGGGTGACGGCGCAGACCTTCATCAAGGGCAAGGCCGCCTATGGCGGGGCGGCGCAATCGACCCAGATCGTCAAGCTGCTGGAAGACGCGCTTGACACCAATCTGCGCGCCGACGGGTTCCCCGCAAGACTGGAGTGAGCTGATGTCCGACGCCGCCAGCCGCATCGCGCGCCTGCTGCATCACCGCAAGCCCGGTCTGGCGCTGGGCGATCCGGTGGTGCCGCCGATCACCGCCTCGGCCACCTATCACCTGCCGCACACCCAGGGCGCGCCCTTCGTCTATGGCCGCAACGCCATGCCGACCTGGGACGCGGTGGAGGGCCAGCTTGCCCTGCTGGAAGAGGCGGAATGCGTCAGCTTTCCTTCCGGCATGGCGGCGATCTCGGCTGCCCTTTTTGCCACGCTGAAGGCGGGGGACCGGCTGGTCATCCCCTCGGACGGCTATTACGTCACCCGCATCCTGTCCGAAGGCTTTCTTGCACCGCTGGGCGTCACGGTGACACAGGTGGCGACCACGGATTATGCCACTGCGGATTTCACCGGGGCGGCGGTGGTCTATCTGGAAACCCCGTCCAATCCGGGGCTGGAGGTGCTGGACATTGCCGCCGTGGCAGCGCGGGCGCGGGCGGCCGGGGCGCGGGTCATTGCCGACAACACCACGATGACGCCGTTGTTGCAACGCCCGCTGGATATGGGGGCCGATCTGGTGGTGGCCGCCGATACCAAGGCGCCGGCCGGGCATTCCGATGTTCTCTTCGGCCATGTCGCGGGGCGCGATGCGGCGCTGATGGCCCGCCTGCGCGACTGGCGGCGGATGGCGGGGGCGGTGCCGGGGCCGTTCGAGGCCTTCCTCGTGCATCGCGGGCTGGAAACGCTGGAGGTCCGGCTGGAGCGGATGTGTGCCTCGGCCCATGTCATCGCCGGGCGGCTGGCCGCGCATCGGCAGGTGCGGGCGCTGCGCTATCCCGGCCTGCCGGGCGACCTGTCGCACCGCGCGATCGGTGGCCAGATGGCCAATGGCGGTTTCCTGATCACCTTCGAGATGGCCTCGGCAGGCGAAGCCGAAGCCTTCCTGTCCCGCTGTCCGCTGATCGAACAGACCACCAGCTTCGGCGGCACCCATACGGCGGGCGAACGCCGCGCCCGCTGGGGCGATGCGGTGGCCGAAGGGTTCATCCGCCTGTCGGTCGGGGTGGAGCCGGTGGAGCCCTTGTGGGCCGCGATCGACGCGGCGCTGACCGGCTGACCGGAACCGGAAATCATGCGATTTCCGGCCCGATTTCCGTCCGGAAATCGGCACCCGGTTCCGCAGGTCAGCCGGTGGCCTTGCCGGCGAAATCCGCCGCCGAATGCCGTTCGGGCAACTGTCCCTCTTCCGGCCCCCAGCTGCGGTTGACCATCCGGCCCCGGATCACCGCCGGACGCGCGGCAATCCCGGCGGCCCAACGGATCACATTCTTGTAGATCCCGGCATCCAGGAATTCGGCCGCTTCATAGGCTTCGTTGCGCACCACCGCGCCATACCAGGGGAAGATCGCCATGTCGGCAATGGAATAGTCATCGCCGGCGATGAAGGGCCGCTCGGCCAGTTGCCGGTCCAGCACGTCGAGCTGGCGCTTCACTTCCATCGCATAGCGGTTGATCGGATATTCCAGCTTGACCGGCGCGTATTTGTAGAAATGCCCGAAGCCGCCGCCCAGGAAGGGGGCCGATCCCATCTGCCAGAACAGCCAGTTGAAGGTTTCGGCGCGGACGGCACCCGAGGCGGGCAGGAAGGCCCCGAATTTTTCGGCCAGCCAGACCATGATCGAGGCGCTTTCAAAGAGCCGCGTGCCGGAGGCTTGGTCGAACAGCGCCGGAATCTTGGAATTCGGGTTCACCGCGACAAAGCCCGAGCCGAATTGATCGCCCTTGCCGATCTCGATCAGCCAGGCGTCATATTCCGCGTCGAACCCGGCCTCCAGCAATTCCTCCAGCAGGATCGTCACCTTCTGGCCGTTGGGCGTGGCAAGGGAATAAAGCTGCAGGGGATGCTTGCCCACCGGCAGCACCTTGTCATGCGTCGCCCCCGCAATCGGGCGGTTGGTTGAGGCGAAGGCACCGCCGTTTTCCTTGTCCCAGGTCCAGACGCGGGGCGGGGTCCAGTCGGTATCGGCCATGGCATGTCTCCTGTGCTGCGCGCTCAGGATAGGCCGATGCCGGGCGGGGGCAAGGCTCAGAGCTGTGCGATCAGGCGCAGGGCCTCTGTGCGCGGATCGGCAAGGGGGGCGCGGTCCTCGCCGGGGTAATGGCGGGCACGGGTGGCAGTTGGCATCGGTGCCGGGGTCTCGATCAGCACGCGCGGGCCGGTCCGCACGGTTTCGGCCTGCCAGGCGCGGGCCATCTGCATCTGCGCGGTCTTGGTGATGCCATAGGCGGCGGAATAGCGGTTGGCGGCGGCGGGATCGTCCAGGAACATCGCCGTGCCGTTTCCGGCCCGCAGCAGGGGATCGACCATGGTGACAAGGAAGCTGGCCGCCCGCAGGTTGGTGGCAATGGATTTGTCGAGATCCTTCATGTCCAGCGACGGCGCAGGCGACAGTGCGGTGACATGCACCGCGGCATGCACCCAAAGCTGCAAGCCGCCCCAGCGGTCATGGATGGAGCGGCAGAGATGGCGCATGGCATCTTCGTTGGTGATGTCCATCGGCGCGAGGGTCAGCTGCCCCGCGCCGGGCAACCGTGCCGATCTGACCTGATCGTCCAGCTCTTCCAGCCCCCCGACCGTGCGCGCCACCGCGACCACCTGCCAGCCCTGCAGGGCCAGCTGTTCGGCCATGGCACGGCCAATCCCGCGCGAGGCACCGGTGACGAGAGCGATCTTCTGGGTCATGGCATCCTGTCCTGCGGCGGGTCATCTGGCAGGCCGGGCTGCCTCCGGCGGGGATATTTGACAGAAGGGAAAGGGGCAAGGGGCCGTCAGTGCCCCCGGCCTGCGGCAATTTCGGCCTGGCGGGCGCGAAGGATGGTTTCCACCAGCGCATCGGGCAGGGGTTGCGCCGGGGTGAAGAGGACGCCGGATTTAGAGGTCTTGAAGGGGCGGCAGTCGATCTGCGGGATCACGGTGCCGGAATGCGGGTAAAGCCCGAGGTGGTGGTTGAAGGCCGCGTATCCGACGACCATCCTGCCCTTTGGCCCCGGCTGGCGAAAGCCGGGCATGGCGTAGCTGAGGCATTCGATGTGATCGGGCAACAGGCGGGCCAGGGTGGCGCGCAGGCTGCGCAGGGCGGATTGCTGATCGGCGGGCAGGGCGGAGAGATAGGCGTCGACCTCGGCGCTCACTCTGCCGCCTTCATCTGGAAGCCTTCGTCCAGCTTGTCGGCGGGGGCGACGGGGTAATCGCCCGAGAAACAGGCGTCGCAGAAGCGGGGGGCAGCGTTGTCGCGGCCCTTCGCCTCGCCTGCGGCGCGGTAAAGGCCGTCGAGCGAGATGAATTTCAGCGAATCGACGCCGATCCAGTCGCGCATTTCCTCTTCGCTCATCGTGGCGGCGAGGAGTTTCGAGCGTTCCGGCGTGTCGACGCCGTAAAAGCAGGGCCAGGCGGTGGGGGGCGAGGCGATGCGGAAATGCACCTCGGCGGCACCGGCATCAAGGATCATGTCCTTGATCTTGCGGCTGGTGGTGCCGCGCACGACGGAATCGTCGACCAGGATCACCCTTTTGCCGCGGATCAGCGCGCGGTTCACGTTCAGCTTCAGCCGCACGCCCATGTTGCGGATCTGCTCGGTCGGTTCGATGAAGGTCCGGCCCATGTATTGATTGCGGGTGATGCCAAGGCCGAAGGGGATGCCGCTTTCGGCGGCATAGCCGATGGCGGCGGGGGTGCCAGAGTCGGGCACCGGGCAGACGAGATCGGCGTCGATCGGGGCCTCGCGCGCCAGTTCCACACCGATCTGACGGCGGGTTTCATAGACCGACCGGCCGCCGATGATGGAATCGGGGCGGCTGAAATAGACCTGCTCGAAGATGCAGGACCGCGATTTGGCGGGTGCGAAGGGGCGGGTGCTTTGCACCTGGCCGTTCTCGATCACCACCATCTCGCCCGGTTCCACCTCGCGGATGAACTCGGCCCCGATGATGTCGAGCGCGCAGGTTTCCGACGACAGCACCCAGCCTTCGCCCAGCCGCCCCATCACCAGCGGGCGCACGCCAAGCGGATCGCGCACCCCCATCAGCTTGGTCCGCGTCATGGCGATGACGGAAAAGGCGCCTTCCACCAGCCGCAGCGCATCCTTCAGCCGCTCGGCCTGGGTCTTCTGCATCGACCGGGCCATCAGGTGAATGATGCATTCGCTGTCGGACGAGGACTGGAAGATCGCCCCGCGTTCGATCAGGTCGCGGCGAAGGCGGGTGGCATTGGTCAGGTTGCCGTTATGGGCGATGGCACAGCCGCCGATGGCGAATTCGCCGAAGAAAGGCTGCACGTCGCGGATCGCGGTCGCGCCTTTCGATCCGGCGGTGGAATAGCGCACATGGCCGATGGCCAAGGGTCCCGGCAGGGTGGCCATCACATCGGCCTTGGTGAAATTGTCGCGAACATAACCGAAGCGGCGGGCCGAGTTGAACCCATCTTCGGGGTCATAGGAGACGATGCCGCCCGCCTCTTGCCCGCGATGTTGCAGGGCATGCAGGCCAAGGGCGACGAAATTCGCCGCATCGGCCAGGCCGATAACGCCATAGATCCCGCATTCCTCCTTCAGCTTGTCATCGTCGAAAGGATGGGCAAGGAACGGGCGGGTTGCTGAAAGCAAGGGTGGCCTCCGAAACCTGAGCGGACGAATCCGGTGGGCGGGATGCGCCTTCATCTAGTCCTTATGGCGGCCGGTGTCACGCCCTGCCGCGCTGCATCTGCACATTCCCGGCTTGCGCGTGCCGGGTTTGCGGCATCAGGGCGCGGCGGGGGCTTCGGTCGGGGCGCAGACGGCGGTCAGGTCGTTGTAGCGATCCACCACCCATTGCGGCGCATTGTTGGGGATCGACTCGTCGATGGAGGCCTGGAAATTGGCAAAAACCTTGGCGGTGCGGGAATTGTCCACCATCGGGATCGACTGGTTCGACAGTGCCCGGTCCCAGACGATGAAGGCGACCGCGATCAGCAGCACACCGCGCGCCACGCCGAACAGAAAGCCAAGTGCCTGGTCGATGCCGCCCAGGGCCGACCGTTGCACCACGCTGGCAAACAGCGGGGTGAACAGCGCCATCACGATCAGGCCCACCGCAAAGACACCGGCAAAGGCCCCGATCACCGACAATTCGCAACTGTCGGCCAGAAAGTCGCCGACCACCGGAATTTCCTTGACCAGCGGCGTGGCCGAGGGCGCGAAGAGGAAGGCGACGATGGCCGCGCCGACCCAGCCGACGATCGACATCAGCTCGCGCACCAGCCCGCGTGAATAGGCCAGCACCGCCGAAATCAGGATGATCAGCGCCGCCCCGCCATCGACCGCGGTAAAGTTTTCCATTCGCCACTCCCGACCGGTTATCCGGCCCCGAACATTTCACCCGTGACGGCCGCCAGGTCGGCCATCTCGCGCAGTTTCATCCCCGGCTCGTCCGTGGTCTTGGACCGGGCCGGGATGGTCGCCTGTGTGAAACCAAGTTTCGCCGCCTCTTTCAACCTGTTTTCGGTCTGGGCCACCGGGCGAAGCGCGCCGGACAGGCTGATTTCGCCGAAAAGCACCATGTCGGGCGGGATGGCCACATCCTCGCGCGCGCTCAGAAGCGCCGCTGCCACCGCCAGATCGGCGGCGGGTTCGGTGACGCGGAAGCCGCCCGCCACGTTCAGGAACACGTCCAGCCCGGTGAAGGGGATGCCCACCCGCGCCTCCAGCACCGCCAGAATGGTGGAGAGCCGCCCCGAATCAAGGCCCACCACCGTCCGCCGCGGTGTGCCGAGGGGGGAGGGCGCGACAAGCGCCTGAATTTCCGTCAGCACCGGACGGGTGCCCTCGATCCCGGCAAAGACCGCACTGCCGGGGGCGGGGGCATCGCGCGACGACAGGAACAGCGCCGAAGGGTTCAGCACCTCGGCCAGCCCGGCCCCGGTCATCTCGAAGACGCCGATCTCGTCTGCGGGGCCGAAGCGGTTCTTGACCGCGCGCAGGATGCGGAACTGGTGGCCGCGCTCGCCCTCGAAATACAGCACCGTGTCGACCATGTGTTCCACAACGCGCGGGCCGGCGATCTGGCCTTCCTTGGTGACATGGCCGACCAGGATGACGGCGACGCCGCGGCGTTTGGCGAAAGTCACCAGCTCATGCGCCGCCGCGCGCACCTGGCTGACCGAGCCGGGCGCGGCCTCGACCGTATCCAGCCACATGGTCTGGATCGAATCGATGATGGCCAAAGCGGGCCGTTCGGCATCCAGCGTGGTCAGGATGTCGCGCAGCGCGGTTTCCGCCCCCAGTTGCACCGGGGCCTGCGCCAGACCCAGCCTTTGCGCCCGCATCCGCACCTGCGCGGACGCTTCTTCACCCGAGATATACAGGCATTTCAGACCCTTGCGGGCGAAACTGGCAGCGGCCTGCAAAAGCAACGTCGATTTCCCGATCCCCGGATCGCCGCCGACAAGAATGGCCGAGGCCGGCACCAGCCCGCCGCCCAGCACCCGGTCGAGTTCCGCAATCCCCGACGAGGCGCGCGGCGGCGGGGCCTCTTCGGTGGACAGATCGGTCAGCGGGATCATGCGCCCCCTGGCCCCCAGCGCCTTTGGCCCGGCCGACAGCGGGGCCTCCTCGACGATGGAATTCCAGGCCCCGCAGGCCTCGCACTTGCCGCTCCACTTGGCCAGGCTGGCGCCGCAGGCGGTGCAGGTGAAACTGGCGCTGGCCCTGGCCATGATGATCCTTCCGTTCGGGGGCCGAGCATAGGCAGCCGCCGCGCGGGCCGCAAGGAAGAGGGGGCGTCGCCCCCGTCGCGTGCCGCGACTCCCCCAGGGTATTTCAGGCAAAGATGAAGTCCCGGCAGCTTCATCTTTGCAAAAATACCCCCGCCGGAGGCGAAGGCCGGCAAGGGGCGGGCTGTCAGCCCTGGCGCGTCTTCAGGGCCCAGCATTCGGCGGTCAGGGCCAGCGAGCGGCGGCGGGCGTCGACATCATGGATGTCGGCCAGCATGATCAGCTCATCCGCTTGGGTGTCTTCGGCGATCCGGGCCAGCCCGGCGCGGACCTGTGCGGGATCGCCCACCACCGCGCAGGACAGCATCTGGCCGACCTGCATTGCCTCGCGCGGGGTCCAGAAGGTGGCGATGTCGTTGATCGGCGGCGGTGACAGGCGGCGGTCATTACGCAGGATGCCGCAAAAGCTCATCTGCGTGGTGGTGAACAGGCGCCTGGCCTCGGCCTCGGTCGGGGCGCAGATCGCGTGAACGCCGACGGCGGCATAGGGCTGGCTCAGGTGTTTCGACGGCTTGAACCGGCTGCGGTAAAGATGCAGCGCCTCGTGCAGGTAATCGGGGGCGAAATGGCTGGCGAAGGCATAGGGTAGCCCCAGTTCCGCCGCCAGCACCGCACCGAAGCTTGAGGACCCCAGCATCCAGAACGCCACCTCTGCCCCAGGTGCCGGCCAGGCGCGGACAAGTCCGGGCTCGGTCGCCGGTTCGAACCAGTGCATCAGCTCCTGCACATCCTGCGGAAACTCCTGCGCCCGGCCCGGCGTGGTACGGATCGCCCGCAGCGTGGCCTGATCGGTGCCCGGCGCGCGGCCAAGGCCCAGATCGACCCGGCCCGGAAACAGCCGCGCCAGCGTGCCGAACTGTTCCGCGATGACATAGGGCGAATGGTTGGGCAGCATCACCCCGCCCGCACCAAGCCGGATGCCCTTCGTCCTCTGTCCGGCATGGGCCAGCACGACCGAGGTGGCGGCCGAGGCGATGCCTTGCATGTTGTGATGTTCGGCCACCCAATAGCGGGTATAGCCCAGGGCATCGGCAAGAGCTGCGGTATCCTGCGCTTCGGCCAGCGCATCCGACGCGTCGCGTCCTTCGCGCACCCGCACCAGATCCAGCAGAGACAGCGCCACCCTAGCCATGGGTCTGCGTCCTCCAGCCGATCAGGACCGAGGCCAGGATGCAGGCGGTGAAGAGATGGATACCCCAGGCCACCTCGATGGTGACATGGCCGGCGCCCTTGGCGATCACGATGTACAGTGCGATCAGGAACACGTCCGCCATGGCCAGCTTGCCCAAGAGGTTCAGCGCGGGCAGGGTGCGGGGCGACAGAAGGTGCCAGTGCAGCAACGCCAGTCCGATGGTCTTGGCATAGGGCGCGAAGATGGCCAGGAAGGTGACGGCCAGCGCCAGCGGGATGTCGCTTTCCCACAGCGATTGCAGGCCGGTGACGACGCTGATCTCGTCCATGCCGAACACCGGCAGCAGGGCCGCGCGCATCAGCGGCGCGAACCAGGCGACGGGAAACAGGACCAGCAGGCAAAGGTTCAGATAGCGCATGCGCCTTGGGTGACAGCCCGCAAGCGCAAGGTCAAGCCGGGGTACCCTCGGGGCGTTGCGGTGGCGGAATAGGGCGGGCCGGTTCCACCCGCGCAGCGGCGGGTTTCGGCAGGCTGACCACGTTGCCGTCCGGCCGGTCGTCGATCTCGATCGCATAGCCGAGGCCGGGCAGGATTTCCTTCAGATCCGCCTCCAGCCGCCGCAACTGGACCTGGGCCTGCCGCTCGTCCGCCTCGATGTCGGTCAGCCAGCGTTTCAACTCGTCGCAGGTGCGCCGGGCGATGGCCAGCCGGTCGGTCAGCGCCTGCACCTCTTCCTGCCGCTGGGTCAGGAAGCTGCGGGCGCGCGCCACCTTCACATCGGAATAGGCGCGGGCCAGTTCGCGGGTCTCATGGCTCATCTGCGCGGCCAGTTGCAGCAGTTCCGGCTCCAGATGGCCGAAATCGGGATGCTGGCGCAGATGTTCCATCCGGGCGCGCACCGAATCGAATTCCGACGACAGCGAGAACACGCCCGCCCGGTCGGCGGCATGGGCCATCCGATAAGCGCGGGCCACATCTTCCACCCCCATGGCGAATTCGCGGTGGCTGCGTTCCAGTCGCGCCATCCGGGCATTCGCGGGCAGGAAGAAGCACAGGATCAGCAGCAAGCCGGTCAGCCCCAGTTGCAGCCACATTCCGGCGGCAGGAACCTCGACCGGGCCGAAGGACAGATCGACCCTGGGCCAGGGCATCCAGCCCAGGGCGGCAAAGATGCTTGCCACCACCAGCGCGAAGGCCAGCGCCACGATGATCGCCTGCGCCGCGGATTGCCCGGCCTCGATGAACTTGCGGGCCACGCCGCCCTGACTCTTCAACATCCACCGCCCCCACGGTTTTCCTCAAGGAAGCCGGGCACCGCAGATTCGGCAAGGGGAATCGGAGAGATGGGGCAAAAATGTGGCTGAAATCAGGTGGATGCGTGAAACTGTTTCCAGATCGGTGACAGTCTGCAACCGGCGCGAGAACCTGTGGTCGTCAGCTATGCATCCAGGCGCGGATCACCGCCACCACCACAGCGACAAGGATCGCCACCAGATGCGTGATCACGGTGGCATGAACCCAGACCGGGGTCGGGCGATGCACCCAGACATGCCGCGCCCAATGCCCCACCAGCCCCAGCCAGCCCAGGATCGAGACCGCGCCCGACAATTGCGCCATCTGCTGATCCTGCGGCTGCCAGGGCAGGAACAGCCAGATCCCCAGCACCGCCGCCCAGAGCGACAGCCGCCGGTTGCCGGTTTCGCGCTCGGCCATGCCGAACACACCCGACAGGGTGATGGTCCAGGGCAGCAGCATCAACAGCCAGTGCATGATCGGCGACGGGGTGACGAGCAGGCTGAAGAACTGCGATGTCATCGGATCGCCTCGATCGGCCCCTCGGCCCGGCCATGGATGAACTGCTGGACGTAAGGGTCTGGCGTTGCATCCATTTCAGAAACCGGGCCCGTCCAACGGATCAGCCCGCCATGCAGCATCGCCACCCGGTCCGCGATGGCGCGGACCGAGGACATGTCATGGGTGATGGTCATCGCCGTGGCCCCCATCTCGACCACGATTTCGCGGATCAGGTCGTTGATCACCCCCGACATGATCGGATCAAGCCCGGTCGTCGGTTCGTCGAAGAAGATGATCTCGGGTTCGGCCGCAATCGCCCGCGCCAGACCGACGCGCTTTTGCATGCCGCCCGACAGTTCCGACGGGTAAAGCTCGGCCACCTGCGCGCCAAGGCCGACCCGTCGCAGCTTTTCCACCGCAATCTCGCGCGCTTCGGCCTTGGGGCGCTTCAGTGCGCCGCGCATCAGGCGGAAGGCGACGTTTTCCCAGACCCGCAGCGAATCGAACAGGGCACCGCCCTGGAACAGCATGCCGAACCGGGCCAGGAACGGGTCGCGCTCGGCCCGCGTCACATCCTGGCCGTCCAGCGTGATCGTGCCGCCGTCATGGCGCACAAGGCCAAGGATGCATTTCAGCAGCACCGACTTGCCGGTGCCCGATCCGCCGATCACCACCATGCTTTGCCCCTTGGGGATCACCAGATCCACCCCGCGCAGAACGCGGTTCGGGCCAAAGCTCTTGGTGACGCCGGAAAGTTCGATCATGCCGAGAAGAACACCTCTGTCAGCAGATAGTTGGCCGCCAGGATCAGCACGCTGGCCGCGACCACCGCCGATTTCGTGGCAGCCCCCACGCCCTGCGCGCCGCGGGCCGAATTCATCCCGTGATAGCAGCCCATCAGCGCCACGAGAAAGCCGAAGACCGCGCCCTTCACCAGACCGGATCCGATGTCCCAGAATTGCAGGAAATCGACGGTGTTCTTCAGATAGGTGGCCGAGTTGAAGTCCAGCCGGGTGATGCCGACCAGCCAACCGCCCATGATCCCGATCGCATCGCCCACGCCGACCAGAACCGGCACCGTCAGGGTGGCCGCCAGAAGGCGCGGCACGGTCAGGTATTTCATCGGGTTGGTCGACAGCGTGGCCAGCGCGTCGATCTGTTCCGTCACCTTCATGGTGCCGATCTCGGCCGCGATGGACGATGCCACCCGCGCCGCCACCATCAGCCCGCCCAGCACCGGGCCCAGTTCGCGCGCCATGCCGATGGCGACGATCTGCGGCACCACGGCCTCGGCCCCGAACCGGTTGCCGCCGGCATAAATTTGCAGGGCCAGCGCGCCGCCGGTGAAGATCGCGGTCATGCCGACGACCGGCAGGCTGAACCAGCCGATCTGCATCACCTGCTGGCCGAATTCGCGCCAGTAGAACGGCGGGCGGAACAGATGACCCACGGCGACGGCGGCGAAGATCGCCACCCGGCCCACGGCGGCCAGGGCCGCCAGAACCGGGCGGCCCAGCCCGGCCAGTGCGGTGCCGATCACCTCAGCCCCGCCTTTCGACATAGCGGCGCTGATAGCGGGCCCCGAGTCCGGTCAGGATTTCATAGGAAATCGTGCCCGCTGCCTCGGCCAGTTCGTCCACCGATTGATGCGGGCCAAGGATGTCCAGCGCCTTCGGCATTTCGGCCAGATGCGTCACATCGGCGGTGATCATGTCCATCGAAACCCGTCCGATCAGCGGGCAGGGCGTCTCGCCGTCCCAGAACACGGCATTGTTCGACAGAGACCGCAACAGACCGTCGGCATAGCCGCCCTGCAGGGTGGCGATGACGGCCGGGGTTTCGGCCTCCCAGCTGTTCGCATAGCCCACGGTTTCGCCGGGGGCGACCTCGCGCGTCTGGATCACCGGCAGCGACAGGGTGACGACGCGCTGCGCCGTTTCGAACGGCAGCCCGCCGTAAAGGCCGATGCCGGGGCGGGTCAGGTCGAAATGGTATTTCGGCCCCAGAAGAATGCCACCGGTGGCCGCAAGGGACCGGGGCAGGCCGGTGCCGTCGGTCATCTCGTGAAACGCCTCAAGCTGGGCAAGGTTCATCGGATGATCCGGCTCGTCGGCGCAGGCCAGATGGCTCATAAGCATGACCGGCCCGGCTTCCAGCAGGATGGGTGCCACCGCCTGCCATTCCAGCATCTCGATGCCAAGGCGGTTCATGCCGGTGTCCAGCTGCACGCCGAAGGCATGGCCGGGCAGGGCCTCAAGGTGCCGGGTGATCTGTTCCAGGCTGTTCAGCATCGGCGTCAGGTCGAGATCCGAGATCATCTCGGTATCGCCCGCCATATGGCCCGACAGGATGTTGATCTGCGGCCCCGGACCCAGCGCCTGCCGCACGGCGGCGCCTTCCTCGGAGGCGGCGACGAAGAACCGCCGCGCCCCGGCCTGCGCCAGCGCGCGGGCAACCCGCGGCGCGCCCAGCCCATAGGCATCCGCCTTCACCACCGCCCCGGTCTGGACCCCCTGACCGGACAAACGGTCAAGCGCCCGCCAGTTGGCGGCAATCGCATCAAGATCAATCGTCAATGTCGCTGTAGCCATGCGGCTGTTTCGGCTGCCGCGCCCCTCCGGTCAAGGGGGAAATCCTTTGTGGTCCCTCTGCTGCCGAATGTGCCGATGCGCGGCTGCCCCGCCGAAGTCTGGCGAAGGCCATCGCCTTCGCCACGCAATGCCCATCCGCCCAAACCGCCGGGCCCCAAAAGCCCGGCCAGCCCCCGACCGCCCCTCGGCGGGGGCTTCTCCCCCGCCCGGTCGGGGGCTGGCCTTTGTCAGTCTCGTGCCGCACCGTTTCCCGTGGACATGCCGCGCACGGGCGGGGGCGAGGCAGCACCTCGCCTTGTCCCGCCCGCTTTGGCGAGGCGCATCTCAGGTCAACGACCTGTCCAGATGCACATAGCCGCCATCGGGGAACAGCCATTGCCCGGTGGTGTGGCCCGCCCGGTCGGACAGTAGGAACACCGCGGTGGCGGCAATCTCGTCATCCGTCGTCATCCGGTGTCCCAACGGAATGCGGGCGGTGATCTTCGCCTTTTGCGCCTGCGGGTCGGGAAAGCTGTCCAGCCATTGCGCATACATCGGCGTCATCACCTCGGCCGGCAGGATCGCGTTGACGCGCACGCCATGCGGGGCCAGCGCCGCCGCCCATTCCCGCGTCAGCCCCAGCTGCGCCGCCTTTGCCGCGACATAGGCCGAGGTGTTGCCCTGTCCGGTGACGGCGGTTTTCGAGCTGATATTGACGATGGCGCCTTTCGCGGCCTTCAGATCGTCAAGCAGCAGATGCGCCAGCGTATAATAGTGCAGCAGGTTGCGGTCCAGCGAGGCGCGGAACGCCTCGGGCCCGGCGTCGAGGCCGATGCCGTCGTTGCTGCCGGCATTGTTGACCAGCGCATCGACCCGGCCCCAGCGGGCGCGGACCCCGGCCATGGCGCGGCGGCAGTCCTCATCCAGTGACAGATCGGCATGCACCCAGCCGCTGTGCGGGCTGGCCTGTTGCAAGTCTGTCAGGAAACTGTCTGCGGGCGGGCTGCGGGTGACGATCACCGGCACCGCGCCTTCGGCGGCCAGCGCCCGGCTGATCGCGCCGCCGATGCCTGCCCCCCCGCCGGAGACCACCACCACCTTGCCCTGCAAACCCAGATCCATGATGCCCTCCGGTTTCTGCCAGCATGGCCGAAGCTGCGCCTCTGGAAAAGGGGGCCGCCTCGGGGGCCATCGAGGCCCCGCTCGGCGGCGCTGCCGCGGATCGGGGGTTGGTGCTGCGCCCTGGGCTGGCCGGGGCCTCCGGCGGGGATATTTGCAGAAGGGAAAGCGGGGCCGTGGTCCTGTAGGTCAGAAGCCCACGTCCGGCCCGCCATCGCCCTGCCAGGGTTTCGCCAGGTTGCCGAAGCGGGTGAAGCGGCCCTCGAACGACAGTTCCACCGTGCCGATCGGACCATGACGCTGCTTGCCGATGATGACTTCGGCCTTGCCGTGGCATTGTTCCATCACCTGCTGCCAGGCAGCCATCTTCTCCAGTTCGTGATCGGCGGGTTTTTCGCGTTCGCGGTAATATTCCTCGCGGAAGACGAACATCACCACATCGGCATCCTGCTCGATCGAGCCGGATTCGCGCAGGTCGCTGAGTTGCGGCCGCTTGTCGTCGCGGCTTTCCACGGCGCGGCTGAGCTGGGAGAGGGCGATGACGGGGATGTTCAGCTCCTTGGCGATGGCCTTCAGCCCCTGGGTGATTTCCGAGACTTCCTGCACCCGGTTGTCGCCGCTCTTCGACGATCCCTTCAGGAGTTGCAGATAGTCGATCATCAGCACGTCCAGCCCATGCGTCCGCTTCAGCCGCCGCGCGCGGGCGGCGACCTGGGAGATCGGCAGGGCGGGGGTGTCGTCGATGTAAAGCGGGCAGGTTTCCAGATCCTTGGCCGCATCGACGAAGCGGCGGAATTCGCCTTCGGTCATGTCGCCGCGGCGGATCTGTTCGGACGGCACTTCCGAGGCTTCGGACAGCACGCGGGCGGCCAGCTGTTCGGCGCTCATCTCAAGGCTGAAGAAGCCGACGCATCCGCCTTCGACGGCACCTTCCTGCCCGTCGGGCTTGCGGCCGCGGCGATAGGCCTTGGCGATGTTGAAGGCGATGTTGGTGGCCAGCGAGGTTTTCCCCATCGAGGGCCGCCCGGCCAGGATCAAGAGGTCGCTTTCGTGCAACCCGCCCAGTTTCTTGTCGAGATCGGCCAGCCCTGTGGAAATCCCCGCCAGCCCGCCGCCGCGCTGATAGGCGGCATTGGCCACGTTCACCGCATCCGTCACCGCCTTCAGGAAGGACTGGAAGCCGCGTTCGGCCACACCCTGTTCGCCCAGCTTGTAGAGCCGCTGCTCGGCCTCGGTGATCTGTTCGCGCGGCTCGGAGTCGATTTCGACCTTCTGAGCCTTGTCGGAAATGTCGCGGCCCAGTTGGATCAATTCGCGCCGCACGGCGAGGTCATAGATCATCTGGGCATAGTCGCGCGCGGCAAAGCTGCTGATCGCCGATCCCGCCAGCCGCACCAGATAGGCCGGGCCGCCCAATTCCTTCAGCCCTGCGTCCTCTTCCATGAAGGCTTTCAGCGTCACCGGGCTGGCCAGGGCATTCTTCTGGATGCGGGCGCTGGCAATCTCGAAGATGCGGGCATGGACCGGATCGAAGAAATGCTCGGCCCGGATCAGGCTGGCGATGCGGTCATAGATGTCGTTGTTGACGAGGATGGCGCCGAGCAGCTGCTGCTCGGCCTCGATGTTGTGCGGCAGGGCTTCGGTGGCATCGGCGGTGGCCGGAAGATCGGCGCGGATTTTTGCAACTTCGTTCATCTCTGCCTCTCCCTGCCGCGGTCGGATTAGCTGTCACCTTGGTCAGGGGCAATCGGGACAGCCTTGTTGGAAAGCCTGTGGAGAAGCGGTCGCCCCGGTCGTTTCATGTGGTCAGAACGGGCGGGCGCACCAGATCTTGTGGCCTTCGGGGGCCAGATTAGCAAATCGCGCGATTCGGGGCGAATGTTTCCACAAGCGATCCACAGCGCCGCCCCCTGCTAATCCGGGCTGACGTGACGTCAGGTCGCCTTGCGCGCCTCCTGCCAGCCGCGCGGATCGTTCAGGAAGGCTTCGACCCCGGTCAGGGTTTCGGCGTCGAAGGTGCCTTGCGCGCGGGCCTCGGCCAGCATGTCCCACCAGGTGCAGAGGTGGATCAGCTTTACCCCATGGTCGGCCAGCCGCTCTTCGGTGCCTTTGAAGATGCCGTAGTAGAAGATGACAGCCGTATGGCCGCAGGTCGCGCCGGTATCGCGGATCGCATCGACGAACGAGAGTTTCGAGCCGCCGTCGGTGGTCAGGTCTTCCACCAGCAGCACGCGCTGACCTTCGGTCATCGTGCCTTCGATGCGGGCGTTGCGGCCGTACCCTTTCGGCTTCTTGCGCACATAGGTCATCGGCAGGGCCAGACGCTCGGCCACCAGCGCGGCAAAGGGGATGCCGGCAGTCTCGCCCCCGGCGATGTTGTCAAACGCCTCGAACCCTGCCTCGCGCATTACGGTGACGGCAAGGAAATCCATCAGCATCGACCGGATGCGCGGGTAAGAGATCAGCTTGCGGCAGTCGATATAGGTGGGTGAGGGCAGGCCGCTGGCCAGGGTGAACGGCTCGCGCGCGTTGAAATGCACGGCGCCGATTTCCAGAAAGGCGCGGGCGGTCAGGCGGGCGATTTCCTCTTTCGGGGGGAAGCTGGCGGGAATCATGCGCGGTCCTTTGGGTCTGGTCGGGCGCGAGTTTTCGTCGAAAACTCGGAAGTTTCGGATTTTCGACGAAAATCCGGGGCGGCGGTTCAGCTTTCGACGTGCCAATGCACCGGGAAGCCGGGGTCGAAGACGGTGACGGGGCCAGCCTCGGTCAGGATCTTGGCCGGAAAGGTCTGCGCGGTCTCGTGCCGGACCAGCCTGATGCGGGTCTCGTTGGCCGGCAGGCGGTAGAAGGCGGGGCCGGACAGCGCGGCGAAGGTCTCCAGCCTGTCCAGCGCGGCTTCTTCCTCGAAGACATGCGCCAGCAGGGGCATGGTGTTGGTGGCTGTGAAGCAGCCTGCGCAGCCGCAGGCATGTTCCTTCAGCGCGTCGACATGCGGCGCGGAATCGGTGCCGAGGAAATAGCAGGGCTTGCCGGAGGTTGCGGCCTTGCGCAGCGCCAGCCGGTGCTGTTCGCGTTTTGCCACCGGCAGGCAGTAGTAATGCGGCTTGATGCCGCCGACGAGGATATGGTTGCGGTTGAGGATCAGGTGATGCGTGGTGATGGTGGCACCCAGATTAGCGCCCCCTTCGGCGGCATAGGCCGCGCCTTCGGCCGTGGTGATATGCTCCATCACCACCCGCAATTCGGGCAGGCGGCGGCGCAGCGGGTCCAGCACCGTGTCGATGAACACCGCTTCGCGGTCGAAGATGTCGACCTCTGGCGTCGTCACCTCGCCATGGGTGCAGAGCGGCAGGCCGATTTCGGCCATTTTCTCCAGCACCGGCATGACGTTATCAAGGTTTCCTACACCGGAATGCGAATTGGTCGTGGCGCCCGCAGGGTAGAGTTTCACCGCCTTGACCAGACCCGAGTCCGCCGCTGCCGCCACATCGGCCGGATCGGTGCCTTCGGTCAGATACAATGTCATCAGCGGCTGGAATGCCGCGCCTTCGGGCAGGGCGGCAAGGATGCGGTCGCGGTAGGCGGCGGCGTCCTTTGCCGTCACCACCGGCGGCACCAGATTGGGCATGATGATCGCGCGGGCGAAATGGCGCGTGGTCTCGGGCAGCACACCTTTCAGCATTGCGCCGTCGCGCAGATGCAGGTGCCAGTCGTCGGGGCGGCGGAGGGTGATCTCTTGCATGATCCCGCCCTAGCGCATCCCGCCGCGCGGTTCCAGAGGATACGGGTCTCCTGCCTTTTGTCCCGGCACGGTTTCGGGCAGAACGGGGCTGTCACACCCGGAGGACCCCATGCGCCTTGCCCTTTGTCTCATGCTTCTTGCTGCCCCGGCCGCGGCGCAGGACATCGACTGCGCTTCTGCCATGGCGCAATCCGACCTGAACCAATGCGCATGGCAGGACTGGCAGGCACAGGACGCCGATCTGAACGCGGCCTATCAGGCGGCGATGACGGTCGCACGCGACTGGGATGCGGGCCTGCCCGCGGCCGAGCAGGGCGCTGCAACGGCATTGAAACAGGCGCAGCGGGCCTGGATCACCTTTCGCGACAAGGCATGTGAGGCCGAAGGCTATGCCATGAAGGGCGGCAGCGCCGAGCCGCTTCTGGTCTATGGGTGCAAGGCCCGGCTGAGCGAAGCCCGCGCCGAACAGCTTTGGGCCATGGTCGCGGTCGGCGATCCTTGAAAGGTCAGGTCGCCGGTCCCGTCAGCTCTGCCAGCCGGGCGGCAAAGCGCGGGGCCTTCATGCGCCGTGTGACCGACCGGCAGACAGCGGCTTCGAGTCCGGGGCGGCGGGCAGCGGCGGCCCCGGCCAGAATCGCGCGCAGATAAGGCGCATAGGACCGGCGCGAACGCCAGTGCCGGGCAAAGACCGCCGGGGTCAGCGTATCGGCCATCGCATCCTCAAGAATCTTGTCCAGGATCTGCGTGGCGATCAGGCTGAGTTCGGTCGCCTCGGCGGTGCGCCGGGCCTTCAACGGCATCACCCAAGGGGCGCGGAACAGGGCCGCATGCATCGCATCGGGCGCGTGCAGCGGATCGTGGACAAGCCAGACCCGCCCGGCCCCTTCGGTCATGTCGGGCGCATAGCCATAGCGGGAATTGAAATCCAGCCGCCGGGCCGACAGGTGGCGCCGGTCCCAGCCCGCAAGCCCTGGGTCCAGCGTTGCGCGCGGCGACACCGCCAGCACCTTGCAGCCCGGTGCCGTGACCGCATAGGCGCAGGCGGCATGGCCTGCGGCCCCGGCCCCGTAGAACAGCACCTGATCGAAATCGTCGAAGAAGGCATCGTCGACCAGCCGGTCGAAATAGCCCCAGACCGCGCGGTCGCGCCACCAGGTTTCGCCCTCGGCCACCAGCGTCAGCAGCGACCAGCCGCGCGCCTTGCACATGGCATAGGCGGCGGGCAGCCGGTCGTCGCGCGCCCGGATCGTTTCGGCCCGTTCGAATGTCACCAGCAGGGTGGGGCGGTCTTCGGCAAAAAATGCCCAGTGCCGTGCCCCCAAGGGTTCCAGATAGCCGTCATCCTCGGCAATCGCATCCATGGCCGACAGCCAGTCATCCCCTGCGGCGGGGGCGGCGGCTTCGCTGTGAACGGTTTCGGTCATCATGGCTTTCCGGGGTGGCGGGCCGGGTGGCACGCGGTTGGCCACAGTTTCGCGCGTTCCGGCAGACGGGGCAAGCAAACATGCGGCAGTTTCCGCGCTGCGGCAGGCAACAATCCGTTCGCTCTGCGGCAACCTTCCGCCTGGAGTCTGTCCGATATAGACAGACGCGCCGGACCGCCTCTGGCTTCTTCGTGGCCGCGCGCCTTTCGCCAGAACCGGAGACCGCTTTTGGCGGACACGCCCTAATGCTCGGCTTCGCCGGTGAATTCGACGGTAAAGAAGAAATCCGGGGGCATCTCGCGCCGGTGCAGATCCTCGGGGATCACCGCAGGCCCGGCGTTGAACACGGCCGATCCGAAATGCGCCTGCCTGCGGCACAGCCACTCCATCCGCTCTCCCGTCAACTCGTCGTAGAACCGCTGATAATTCTCGGTCGCGCGCAGCTCTGCAATCTTCGCGCGATGGCAGGCGACCGAATGGTCATGCGCGGCCCGGATTTCGGGATCGGCCATCAGCCGGTCCCATTCCGCCCTAAGGGCCGGGATCATCCGCTGGATCGACCGGTCTTGCTGCACGTTGTGGTTCATGCGGAACCAGTAGTTCAGCCCCTGATCGCGGTCGACATGGTTCACCCGGCCGCGGTCGCGCTTGACGAGGAAACTTTCGGCGCTGCGCACGGCGTAGTGATTCAGCTGCACCCAGTCATAGCCATAGGTCGTCATCGTCGACCGCCAGCCGTTGCGGAACATCTCTTTCGGCATCGCCCGGCCCGACCCGTTCAGCCAGCGCACCTGATCCCACAGATCGGGCTTCAGCCCCTTCGGCCGATGCACCCCCAGCTTCTTGTAGATGTCGATGTTGCGGAACAGCGTCTTGAAACCCCAGGCCTGATGCGGCTTCCTGATCATTTCGGGCGCGCAGCGGGTGAACTGCTCCAGCAGGAAATCATCGGCATAATCATGCACTTCGGAATTTCCGAACAGCCGCCAGGTCAGCGCGATCATGTTGGCACCGGGCAGCGCCGCCTGCATCGCGGCATACAGGGCGGGCAGGGTGCCGTCGCCGATCCTGATGTCGATGAATTCATCCACATCCATGCAGATGCCCCAGGCGCAATCGCGCATGACAGGTTCGGATTCGGCGGCCTGAAGTGCGGCATGCTGCGGTTTCAGGTCCATGTCGCGGAACGGATTTTCGCGCCACTGGCACAGGCCCTTGCGTTGCAGCATCTGCAACATCGTGTCGGTGCCGTCGGTGCAATCATTGGTGTAGATCAGGAAGTCATCCACCCCGATGGCGCGGTGATAGGCGATCCATTCCAGGATGAACGGGCCTTCGTTCTTCATCGTGGTGACGATGGCCGTCCGCCCGGCCTGTGCGTCCGGGGCCGCAGCGGGCCGCGCCTTCGATGCCGGGGGCCGCACCGGCCGCGCGCCCAGCAGCCTTGCCAGCCCCAGCAGCGCCTCGTCCTCGATCAGCGATGTCTTGGGGGCCAGCACCGAGGCCGTATTGCCGCTGACCCGCAGCGCCATGGCGCGCCAGAACGGCAGGGCCAGCTTCGGCCGGGTATAGGCGATGCGGGTCTGCCGCCAGGTCTTTTCAAGCCCCAGGCCCGCAGGCGCACAGGTCCAACGGGCGGTGCCGCCCGTCGCATCGAACTGCCGGCAGACATGATCGCCGAACCGTGCGGCCTGCCCCTCGCGCAGCCGCCAGGGATAGACGCGTTGCCCCGCCAGCAGCACCATTCCATCCGCCACCGCCTGATCGAAGATACTGGCCGCGCCCGGTACGGGCGGCGGAAGGATGTCGCAGGCTTCCAGGCTGACCACCGCCCGCGCCGCCGACAGATGCCGCCATTTCATCCATTCATACAGGATGCCCTCGCCCAGGGGGGCCAGCCATTCGTCGGGGTCCGGGGGCTGCATCCGGTCCTTGCCGGGGGCATCGGGGGCCAGAAAGGGATGCGTTTCGGGCCCGGTGTTTGGCTTGCCCGAGGGCAGGGCCAGGTCGACCACCCGCACGAACAGCGCCGCGCCGGAAACCTGCGCCAGCGCCTGCATCAGCGCCGCCGCAAAGCCCGCATCCGGCACCCGGTTCACCACCAGCGCCGCATCCGCACCGTGATGGGTGGCGTGATAGGCCAGCCCCTCGGCGACCTGTGCGGCCGTTTCCGCGACGCGCATCGACAGCAGCACATTGCGCCCGGCGAAATCTTCGCTCTGGTCCGGTGCCACCGGCACCACAAGGCCCGACCCGTCGGCCAGCGGCAGGCGGAAGTCCCCCGTCGGCCCCCTCAGCGTGACCATCACGCCGCCGCCGATCTCGCGCACTTCCTCGATTCCCTGCGGCAGCACCGCTGCCGGATCGCAGCCGCCGCCGAAGAACAGCCGCAGCCGTCCGTCCGCGCAAACCAGGCCATCCAGAAACCGCGGCAGCCCCGCTACGCCCGTCAGCCGCGAAGGCACCGCCCGCCGTTGATCACCGCTCATGTCACTGCCCATCATTCCGACGGTCTTCTGCCGCCTCACTCTGGCGCCTTGCTAGCACAAAGCCGGGGCCGCTGCACCTGTTGCATGCGCGACTCGCCCCGGCCGCCTTCTGCCGATGCCCCTTCCGCTGTCCACGCCACCCGCGCTATTGTTTCCGTGGTGTAAACGATGAAAGTGCCCGGCATGACGCCCGAATATCAGGTTGCCGCCCTCTGGATCGGCGGACCGCTCAGCTTTCTGGAACAATTGTGCCTGATCTCCTTTGTCCATGCCGGGCAGCACATCAAGCTTTACACCTATGAAAACGTGCCCAACGTGCCGCCGGGGGTCGAGGTGGCCGATGCCAACCAGATCCTGCGCCAGTCCGGCTATCTGAAACATGCCAAGACCGGCAGCCCCGCGCTGCATTCCGATGTGTTCCGCTATCACCTGATGGCGAAATCCGACCGCACGATCTGGGCCGATACCGATGCCTATTGCGTGAAACCCTTCACCACGCCGAATGGCCATTTCTATGGCTGGGAATCGAAAAAGCATGTTAACGGCGGTGTCCTTGGCCTGCCGAAGGATTGCGACACGCTGGGCCGCCTGCTGGAGCATGTGGCGGACGAATATACCATCCCCACCTGGTATGGCGACGATTACACGCGCGAGTTGGAAGAGAAGAAGGCCGCCGGAACCCCCGTTCACGCCGCCGATCAGCCCTGGGGCGTCTGGGGGCCGCATGCAATCACCCATTACCTGCACCAGACCGGTGAGATCAGGCACGCCTTGCCCCGCGTCGCGCTTTATCCGGTGCTGTTCAAGGATCGTCGCCTGATCCTGCGCCCGGCCTGGGATGCTTCCGAGATGATCACCGACGAGACGATCTCGATCCATTTCTATGGCCGCCGGATGCGCCGCCGCATCGTCACCAACGAACCGGGCGGCATTCCCCGCCCGCGGTCTCTGTTCGGCAAGCTGTTGAAAAAGCACGGAATAGATCCCGCGCTTGCGCCGATCCCGCTGAAGCCGGGCGATCCGGGCTATGGCGCGGATGACGACGATACGGACGATTGAGCACAACTGAACGTATGGCTGTTTGCCATACGTGGGCCATACGTCAGCCATACGTTCCGCAGATCCGGCCCTTGGCCGCTGTCGCGGCCTCATCCATGAGGCGATGGAAAGTTTAACACCCCGCGCGGCCTCTTATGGCGACGGTCATCGCCGCCGCCACTGCGCAACACATCCACATTCCCGACCGTGGCAGGTCTTGTGCATCTGATGGTCTTGGGGATGTGTTCCCACAGGGGCGGGGGCACGGCAGTGCCGCGCCTGTTCCCGCCCGAAATGGCCGGGATTCGGGCGGTATTGTCCCGCCCGCCGCCGCTCAGAAGAACGCCTGCAACCCGGTGATCGCCCGGCCCAGGATCAGCGCATGCACGTCATGCGTGCCCTCATAGGTGTTCACCGTTTCCAGGTTCACCATATGGCGGATCACCTGGAATTCCTCGGAAATCCCGTTGCCGCCATGCATGTCGCGGGCCCAGCGGGCGATGTCCAGCGCCTTGCCGCAGTTGTTGCGCTTGATGACCGAAATCATCTCGGGCGCGGCATTGGCCTCGTCCATCAGGCGTCCCACCTGCAGGCAGGCCTGCAAGCCCAACGAGGTTTCGGTCAGCATGTTCGCCAGTTTCAGCTGGAACAGCTGGGTCTGCGCGATCGGCTTGCCGAACTGCTTGCGGTCCAGCCCGTATTGCCGCGCGGCATGCAGGCAGAATTCGGCCGCGCCCATCACGCCCCAGGCAATGCCATAGCGCGCCCGGTTCAGGCAGCCGAACGGCCCCTTCAACCCCTCGACATGCGGCAGCAGCGCGTCTTCGCCGACGTCCACATTGTCCAGAACGATCTCGCCGGTCACCGAAGCGCGGAGAGAGAGCTTGCCCCCGACCTTCGGTGCCGACAGACCTTTCGTGCCCTTGTCCAGCACGAAACCCTTGATCTTGCCGCCATGCGCCTCGGATTTGGCCCAGACCACGAAGACATCGGCGATCGGCGCATTGCTGATCCACATCTTCGTGCCCGTAAGCACATAGCCATTCGCGGTCTTCTTCGCGGTGGTCTTCATGCCTGCGGGGTCAGACCCGGCATCCGGCTCGGTCAGGCCGAAACAGCCGATCCATTCCCCCGTCGCTAGCTTCGGCAGGTATTTCCTGCGCTGCTCCTCGGTGCCATAGGCATAGATCGGATACATCACCAGGCTGGATTGCACCGACATCATGCTGCGATAGCCGCTGTCGACGCGCTCCACCTCTCGCGCAACCAGACCATAGGCCACATAGCTGGCCCCCAGACCACCGTATTCCTCGGGCACCGTCACGCCCAGAAGACCCATCTCGCCCATCTCGCGGAAGATGGCCGGATCGGTCTTTTCCTCACGATAGGCGGCGATGACGCGGGGTTGCAGCTTTTCCTGCGCGAATGCGCGGGCCGCATCGCGCAGCATCCGCTCGTCCTCGGTCAGCTGGTCGTTCAGCCGGAACGGATCCTCCCAGTCGAACCGCGCCAGATCAGGGGCGTCCTTGGCTTTCAGTTTCGGCTTCTCGGTCATGGGGGAAATCCTTTGCGGGAGGAACGGCAAGAGTTGCTCAAGACACTTGTTGCACGATTCCCCATTTCGCACTAACGAAAGCTCATCACCTATATATGAGCATTCGGAATACATGTTCCCCCGCCGCCATCTGCCCTCGCTGCCCTCTCTGATGGCTCTCGAAGCGTTGGACCGGCTCGGCACCGCCTCGGCCGCCGCGCGGGAATTGGCGCTGACGCAGGGGGCGATTTCCAAACAACTTCAAGTGCTTGAAGATCAGCTTGGCGTCCCGCTGCTGCAACGCGAAGGCAAGCGCCTGATCCTGACGCCGGCCGCGCGAGATTTTGTGGCGGAATCACGCAAGGCACTGAAAATCATAACGGATGCCTCTGTCATGCTGCGGGCGAACCCCAGGGGCGGCACGCTGAACCTTGCCATCCTGCCCGCCTTCGGCATGCGCTGGCTGGCCCCGCGTCTGGCCGAGTTTTCCCGCGCGCATCCCGAGGTGACGGTAAACCTCTCCACCCGGCTGCGCCCCTTTGATTTCGCCACGACTGCCTTTGATGCCGCCATTCACTACGGCCGCAGGGATTGGCCCGGCGTCTCATATCTGAAACTCATGGATGAAGAGGTGCTGGCCGTCGCCTCTCCCCGGCTGATCGCAAAACCCCTCGACCACCCCGCCCAGGTCCTCGACCACCCACTCCTGCAACTCGACAGCCGCACCGGCGACTGGACGCGCTGGTTCAGCCATCTCGGCGATCCCACGGCGCACCCCCCCGCCATGCTGTTCGACCAGTTCTCGACCATGGCGCAGGCGGCGGTGCATGGGCTTGGCCTTGCCCTTCTGCCCACCTTCCTGATCGGCGAGGACCTGGCCGAAGGCCGTCTGGTGCCCGCCTTCGGCTCTTCGGTCCCGGCGTTGGGCAGCTATTACCTCGTCTGGCCCGAATCCCGCCCCGAACGCGCGCCGCTGGCCTCGTTCCGCGCCTGGCTTGCCGCGGCCGAGGCGCTGCCGGCCTGAGACATTGGTCGCAAGACCACTGTGCCGCCTTGACCGCCGCCGCAGCGCGGACCAGCATCGCCCGGATCGAGGGAGGCCCATTTGACCGGATTGCCCGACAGCATAGATGCGGTCGAAACCCTGCTGACGGGGCAGGGCTATGTGTCCGGCCGGGCGCTGGCGACGGTGGTGTTCCTGTCGCTGAAACTTGGCCGCCCGCTGTTTCTGGAAGGCGAAGCCGGCACCGGCAAGACCGAGATCGCGAAGACCCTTGCCGCAGCCCTTGGCCGCCGCCTGATCCGGCTGCAATGCTACGAAGGGCTGGACGCCGCCTCTGCCGTCGCCGAATGGAACTTCGCCGCCCAGATGATCGCCATCCGCACCGCCGAAGCCACCGGCGAGACCGACCGCAGCCATCTGCAATCCGAACTTTTCGGCGAGGATTACCTGATTGCCCGCCCGCTGTTGCAGGCCATGCGCCCGCAACCCGGCGGTGCCCCGGTCCTGCTGATCGACGAGATCGACCGCACCGACGAACCCTTCGAGGCCTTCCTGCTTGAGGCGTTGTCGGATTTTCAGGTGACGATCCCCGAAATCGGCACCATCCGTGCGCCCGAACCGCCGATCGTCATCCTCACCTCCAACCGCACGCGCGAGGTGCATGACGCACTGAAACGCCGCTGCCTCTATCACTGGGTCGACTACCCCGACATGATGCGCGAACTGTCGATCCTGCACTCACGCGCGCCCGAGGCCGGTGAAACCCTCAGCCGCGAAGTGGTGGCCTTCGTCCAGCGGTTGCGGCAGGAGGATCTGTTCAAGAAGCCGGGCGTGGCCGAAAGCATCGACTGGGCGAAATGCCTCTTGGCCCTCGATGTCATCGCGCTCAGCCCCGAGGTGATTTCCGACACGCTGGGGGCCATCCTGAAATATCAGGACGACATCCAGAAAATCCAGGGATCCGAGGCTAAACGCCTGCTGGAGGAGGTCCGCAAGGATCTGTCGGCCGCATGACTTTCCCTTCTGCAAATATCCCACGGGGGGTCCGGGGGGTGTGAAACCCCCCGGCTGCGACAGTGGCCATCACTCCCGACCTTCCCCTTCCCGAAGACGGCAAGCTGGCTGAAAACATCGCCCATTTCGCCCGTGCCCTGCGCAAGGCCGGCCTCAGCGTCGGGCCGGGCCGCACGCTCGATGCGGTCCGCGCGGTCTCGGCCGCAGGTTTCGCCCGGCGCGAGGATTTCTTTCACACCCTTCAGGCCGTCTTCATCAGCCGCCCCGAGGAGCGCATCGTTTTTGCCCAGATCTTCCGGCTGTTCTGGCGCGATCCGCGCTACATGGAACAGATGATGAGCCTGATGCTGCCGCAGATCCGCGGTGTGCAAGAGGAACGCGCCGCTGCCGCGGCCGAAAAACGCGCGGCCGAGGCGCTGCTCGACGGCCAGTTGCCGCCGCCGCCCGAAGGGGCCGAAGACCCGCCCGCAAGGATCGAGGTCGATGCCAGCGCCACCATTTCGGCCGAAGAGCGGCTGAAGACGCTGGATTTCGAACAGATGTCCACGGCGGAAATGGCTGAAGCCAGGCGGATGCTGGCGCGTCTGTCGCTTCCGGTGCCGCCGCTGGTCACGCGGCGGGGCCGGGTGGCGGTCAAGGGGCCCCAGATCGCCCCCCGCGCCACCCTGCGCGACAGTCTGCGCCGGGGGGGCGAAATCGCGGCGCTGGCCCGCAAGCGGCCGCTGACGCGCTGGCCCAACCTGATCGTGCTGTGCGACATTTCCGGCTCGATGTCGGAGTACAGCCGGATGGTGCTGCATTTCGTCCATGCCGTCGCCAACCGTCGGGGGCAGGGCTGGGCGCGGGTCCATGCCTTCACCTTCGGCACAAGGTTGACCAACATCACCCGCCACCTGCGCGCCCGCGATGTAGATGCCGCGCTGAAGGCCGCCGGGCAGGAGGCGCAGGACTGGTCGGGCGGCACAAGGATCGGGGCCAGCCTGCATGCCTTCAACCGCGACTGGGGCCGCCGCGTGCTGGGGCAGGGGGCGGTCGTGCTGCTGATCACCGACGGGCTGGACCGCGACGAGGCCGGGCAGTTGTCGCGTGAGATCGAACGGTTGCACCTGTCCTGCCGTCGGCTGATCTGGCTGAATCCCCTGCTGCGCTGGACCGGCTTTGCGCCAAAGGCCGCCGGCATCCGCGCCATGCTGCCCCATGTCGACAGCTTCCGCGCCGGTCATTCCATCGCCTCGCTGGAGGCGCTGGCCCGCGCGATCAGCGAATCCTCCGACACCGGCGAAAAGCGCCGGTTGCTGGCCCTGATGCAAGGCGGCTGATCGGCGGAACCATACCGGAGTTCAGGCATTGATATGGCATAGCGGTGCCGGTCTGCCCTAGGTAGCGGTCAGACTGCGGGGCAAAGGACCGGGAATCGGCCCGGCCAAGCCCTTCGATCACGCTCTTGAAAGCAAAGGACCTGGGATGCGCAAGCTTCTGACCTGTTCCACCGCCCTTTCCGTGGCACTGACCCATGCGCCGATGATGCCTGCCCATGCGCAGACACTGGCCGAAGACGGCTCGGTTCTTGGGCCCGATGGCGCGGTTCTCTGCGTGCCGTCGGCCGATGCGCCCTGTGATCTGGAGGCGATCACCCGCGCCCTGAAAGAGGCCGCCGCTGCCGCCGAGGCCAGCGCCGCCGCCGAAGCCGAAGCGGCCCGCATCGCGGCCGAGGAAGAAGCCGCCCGTCTTGCCGCCGAAGCGGCCGCCGCCGCTGCAGCCGAGGCCGAGGCCGCAAGCGCTGCGGCCGCGGAAGAAGCCGCGCGCGTAGCGGCCGAAGAAGCTGCGGCCCAGGCCGCTGCCGAGGAATCCGCCCGTCTTGCCGCCGAAGAGGAAGCGGCCCAGGCCGCCGCCGATGAGGCCGCCCGTGTCGCCGACGAACAGGAAGCCGCACGTGTGGCTGCCGAAGAAGAGGCCGCCCGCGTGGCCGCCGATGCCGCAGCCGCCCAGGCCGCCGCCGATGAGGCCGCCCGCGTCGCGGCGGAACAGGAAGCGGCCCGTGTCGCGGCCGAGGAGGAGGCTGCGCGTCTTGCCGCCGAAGAAGAAGCCGCACGGCTGGCTGCCGAAGCGGCCGCCACCCAGCCCGGCAGCGAGACCGCCGGGACAGCCGAGCCCGAACCCCAGCCCGAGGTGATGCCCGAGGTGATGCCCGAGGCGACCCCGGAAGTCGCGGTCGAAGCGCCCGACCCGGAAGCGACGGCCCCGGAAGCGGTTGAACCCGATGTTGCCGAAACCGCCCCGGCCGCGGAGCCGACGGTTCTGCCCGAAGAGGAAAGCGCACCGACAGAAGCCGCCGAGGCCCCCGAAATCACCCTTCCCGACGCCGAGGTGGCTGCTGAAGCCGATCCGGCCGAAGGGCTGGCCACGGGCGAGCCGGTGGTGACGGCCGAGCCGGTCGATGCGCCCGAAGTGTCCGAGGAGGCGGCGAGTTCGCTGGCTTCGATCCTGGCCGCGCCGACCGTGACCGAAGAGGCAGCCGCCCCCGAAGTCGCGACGGAAGGCGAGGCGGTTGCCGAAGGCGAAGCCGCCCCGGTGGCCGAGCCTGCGCTGCCGGTTGCGGCAACGGCGACGCTGTCCACCTCGGATGCCGCGCCCGGATCGGAACCAAGCTCTGAAACCGCCACCGAAACCCCGCCCGCCGATCCGGCTGCCGCGCCGGTCGCCGTCGTGACAGAGGTGATTTCGGACGATAGCACCCGCAGTTCCGACCAGGAATTCGCCGCCGCCCCGGTCGCCGTTGCAGGCGGCAAGAAATCCGGTCTGTCCGATCTGGAAAAGGTGGGCCTTCTTGCCCTGGGTGCGCTGGTCGTTGGTGCCGTCATCAACGAAGGCAAGAAGGACGAAAAGAAGGTCGTCTCGAATTCCGGCGACCGGGTCGTGGTGCAGAATCCCGACGGCAGCTATGTCGTCTACAAGGATGACGATGCCGTGCTGCGCCGCCCCGGCGTGCAGACCACGACCGAGACCTACCGCGACGGTTCCACCCGCACCGTGGTCAGCCGGGCCGATGGCACGCAGGTGGTGACGATCCGCGATGCCTCGGGCCGGGTGCTGCGCCGGGCGACCTATGACCGCTATGGGCAGGAGGTGATCCTGTTCGACGATCTTTATCCCGAAGAGCGCATCGACATCACCAAGCTGCCGCCGCCGCGCCCCGACCGGGTGACGATTTCCACCTCGGACAGTGATGCCGGTCTGAAGGCCGAGCTGGCAGCACTTGAGGCCGAAAGCCTGGGCCGCAAGTTCAGCCTGCGCCAGATCCGCGAGATCAGCGAAGTGCGGGCGCTGGCCGCCACGATCGAGGTGGACAGCATCACCTTCGATACCGGATCGGCCGCGATCAAGGCGACCGAGGCGCGCAAGCTGGCCGACATCGGGCGCCTGATCCAGGAACTGCTGGCCGCGAACCCGGCCGAGGTGTTCCTGATCGAAGGTCATACCGATGCCGTCGGCTCTGCCGCGTCGAACCTGTCGCTGTCGGACCGCCGGGCGGAATCCATGGCGCTGGCGCTGACCGAATATTTCGACATCCCGCCGGAAAATCTGGTCGTGCAGGGCTATGGCGAGTCGGAGCTGAAGATCGACACCGATGCCGACGAACGGGCGAACCGCCGCGTCGTGGTGCGGCTGATCACGCCCCTGATGCGAACGGCCTCGTTGCGCTGACGCCGACAGGGAAAGACGGGAAACCAGAAGGGGCGCGGGTCATCAGGCCCGCGCCCTTGCCTATCCAGCCCCCGCGCGGCCCTTCGTCTTCGACCTTTTGCCACTGGCCGAACCGCGGCCCGCGCGGCATCATCCCACCGGGGAGAAGCCGAGATGACCGAGACCGCCGCACCTGACAGGATCGCCGAGGCCGCGCTTGACTGGCACCGGCAGGGCCTTGGCGCGGTGCTGGCGACGGTGGTGGAAACCTGGGGGTCGGCCCCCCGGCAGGTCGGCAGCCAGCTGGCGATTTCCGGTGCGGGCGACATGCGGGGATCGGTGTCCGGCGGCTGCGTCGAAGGTGCGGTCGTGACCGAGGCGCTGGAGGCGCTGGCCGATGGCCGTGCGCGTCTGTTGACCTTCGGCGTCAGCGACGAAACCGCCTTTGCCGTGGGTTTGGCCTGTGGCGGCACCATCCGCGTGATGGTGGAACCCGTGGGGCAGGGCGGCGACCGCCTGCCCGAGGCGCTGCTGGCCGATCTGGTCGCCGCAAGGGCGGCGCGTCAGCTGGTGGCGGTGGAGGTGGTGCCCGGCGCTTGGGCGCGGCGTCTCTTGCGGCCGGGCGCGGATGCGGCCACCGATGCCCGGTTCCGCGCCGACCGGTCGGGGATCGAGGAAGACGGCCGCTTCATCGCCATTCACAACCCGCCCCTGCGGATGATCGTCGTCGGTGCGGTGCATATCGCGCAAAGCCTGCTGCCGATGGCCCGGATGGCGGGCTATGACCCGGTGCTGATCGACCCTCGCGCGGCCTTCGGGTCCGACAGCCGCTTTCCGGGCGAGACGATCCTGGACGACTGGCCGGACGAGGCCCTGACCCGGCTGGCCCCGGATGCGCGCACCGCCATCATCACCCTGACCCATGACCCGAAGCTGGACGATCCGGCGATCCGGGTGGCGCTGGCTTCGGGGGCCTTCTATCTGGGGTGCCTGGGGTCGAAGAAGACCCATGCCCGGCGAGTGGAGCGGTTGCAAGAGGCCGGTTTCAGTGCCGGGGACATCGCCCGCATCCATGCGCCGGTCGGACTGGACATCGGCGCGAAAAGCCCGGCCGAGATTGCGGTCTCGATCCTGGCGCAGGTGACGCAGCGGCTGAGGCAGGGCTGATGGACTTCGGCCCGTTGCCCCTGTCGCAGGCGCTGGGCACGATCCTGGCCCATTCGGTGCCCTTGCCGGGCGGGCGGCTGCGCAAGGGCATAGTGCTGGATGCAGCGGCCCTGGCGGCGCTGGCCGGGGCCGGCATTGCGGAAATCACCGTGGCGCGTCCCGCCCCCGATGATCTGCCCGAGGATGCCGCCGCGCTGGCCGTGGCGCAGGCGCTGGTGCCCGATCCGGCAGCGCAGGGCCTGCGGCTGCGGGCTGTGGGCACCGGGCGGGTCAACATTCATGCCGATGTGACGGGGCTGGCCGAGATTCACATCCAGCAGATCCATGACCTGAACGCCGTCGATCCGATGATCACGCTGGCCACGGTGCCGGGTTGGCAGAGACTGGCGCAAGGCGAGATGGTGGCGACCGTCAAGATCATATCCTATGCCGTTGCCGCAGCGGCCGTCAGCAGGGCCTGTGCGGCGGCAAGCCGGGCCTTGCGCATGCGGCCCACGGCCATGGCCGAAGCGGTGCTGATCCAGACCACCACGGCCGAGGACGACGGCGAAAAGGGGCACCGCGCCATTCAGCAGCGGTTACACTCGCTTGGCGTCGGGCTGCGGCCCAAGCTGCTGGTGCCGCACCGCGAAGACGCCTTGGCGCAGGCCATCGCGGCGGCACGGGGGGCCGAGCTGATCCTGATCCTGACCGCTTCGGCCACCTCCGATGCGCGCGATGTCGGACCGGCAGCGCTGGGGCGCGCTGGCGGCGTGGTCGAGCGGTTCGGCATGCCGGTCGATCCGGGCAACCTGCTGTTTCTGGGCAGGCTTGGCGCGGTGCCGGTGATCGGCTTGCCGGGCTGCGCCAAAAGTCCGGCGCTGAACGGGGCCGACTGGGTGATGGAACGGCTGATCTGCGGCGTGCCGGTCACATCAGCGGACATCGCCGCGATGGGGGTGGGCGGTCTGCTGAAGGAAATCCCGGCCCGCGGGCGGCTGCGCGAGGCGAAGCCGGATTGAAAACGGGGGCCACTGGCCCCCGCATCCCGGACGGATCCGAATTTTCGACGAAAATTCGCGCCCCTTACCTGGGCCCGATCATCATCACCATCTGGCGGCCTTCCAGGCGCGGCATGGATTCCACCTTGCCCTTGTCGCCCACATCGGCCGCCACGCGGTTCAGAAGCTCCAGCCCCAGTTCCTGGTGCGCCATCTCGCGGCCGCGGAAGCGCAACGTCACCTTGACCTTGTCGCCTTCGCCCAGGAATTTCAGCACCGAGCGCATCTTGACATCATAGTCATGGGTATCGGTTCCGGGGCGGAACTTGATCTCCTTGATCTCGATGACCTTCTGGTTCTTGCGGGCCTCGGCCTCTTTCTTCTGCTGTTCGTATTTGAACTTGCCGAAATCCATGATCTTGCAGACCGGCGGTTCGGCATTCGGCGAGATTTCGACGAGGTCAAGTCCGGCTTCTTCGGCCATGGCCAAGGCGCGGGCGGGGCTGACAACCCCGACATTCTCGCCATCGGCGCCGATCAGGCGGATTTCGGGGGCACGGATGCGGTCGTTGATGCGCGGGCCGGAATCGCGGTTCGGCGGGGGCGCATTGTGCGGGCGACGGGCTATGGTGATGGTCCTTGTGCAATTGGCGGAAAACGCGCGCAATCTACGCGCAAGGCGGGGGCGGTTCAACCCCGCGGATGCATCGGACAGGGCGCTTCGGCCCCGGAATGTCAGGGCGATGCGGCGGTTTTCCGGCGCAAATCCAGACCTGGCACGGATTTTGGGGCCGGACCGCCTTTCCAACGCGGCGTTGCGGTGTCATATCCATGCCATCCGGGTCAACCGGGCATGGGAGAATGTCATGAACAGAAACGTCATCATCGGTGCCGTCGTGGTCCTTCTGGCTGCGGGTGGCTACTACCAGTTCAGCTACAAGCCCGCGCAGGAAGCCGCTGCCGCCGCCGAGAAGGCCGCGGCCGATGCCGCCGCCGCCGCCAAGGCCGCCGAAGAAGAGGCTGCCGCCGCCGCCAAGAAGGCTGAGGAAGAGGCCGCTGCTGCTGCCGAAGCCGCCGCTGCCGAGGCTGCCGCCGCCGAAGCCGCTGCTGCCGAAGCTGCCGCCGCCGCGACCGACGCTGCGACCGAGGCCGCCACCGAAGCCGCAACCGCCGTTGGCGAGGCCGCCGAAGCTGCCACCGAAACCGCGACCGAGGCCGCCGATGCCGCGACCGAAGCCGCTGGCGATGCGGCCGCTGCCGCGACCGAAGCGACCGAAGCCGCAGGTGACGCGGCTGCCGCTGCGGCCGAAGCCGCCGGCGATGCCGCTGCCGCTGCGACCGATGCCGCCGCTGCCGCGCTGGATCCGGCCAACTTCAACGCCGATTCCGTCAACGCCCTGATCGACGGCTCTGCGCTGGACGACGCCACCAAGGCCACGCTGAAAACCGCGGTCGAGGCGGCCAAGGCCAATCCGGCGCTGGTCGCCGACACCATCGCGCAGGTCAAGGCCGCGCTGGGCATGTAAGCCTTTCCCTTTCGGGAAAAACCGGGGCCGCAGGATCATCTCCTGCGGCCCCGTTTCATTGGCGCTGGCTGGAGACGTGTCAGATTCCGTCGCCGACGAAGGCTTTTTCCACCACGAATTCCTTCGGATCGGAATTCGCGCCCTCTCTCAACCCGAAGCCTTCCAGAATGGCCTTCACATCGACGTTGAAGGCCAGCGATCCGCAGACCATGGCGCGGTCCTCGGCCGGATTCATCACCGGCAGGCCCAGATCGGCGAACACCTTGCCCGAGGCGAGGTTGTCCGTCACGCGGCCCATGTGGTGAAACTCTTCCCGCGTGCAGGTCGGGTAATAGCGCAGCTTGTCGCCCACCATCTCTCCGATCAGCGGATCGTCCTTCAGGCTTTCCACCAGGCGGCGGCCGTATTCCAGCTCATCCACCGTGCGGCAGGTGTGCATCATGATGACGGAGTCGTATTTCTCATAGGTTTCCGGTTCCCGCATCAGGCTGGCGAAGGGGGCCAACCCGGTGCCGGTGGCCAGGAACCAGATCCGCTTGCCGGGCAGCAGCGCGTCATGCACCAGCGTGCCGACGGGTTTCGGGCGCAGGATGATCTCATCGCCCACCTTGATATGCTGGAGCTTCGAGGTCAGCGGCCCGTCCGGCACTTTGATCGAATAGAACTCCAGTTCCTCGTCCCAGGCGGGAGAGGCGATGGAATAGGCCCTGAGCAGCGGTTTGCCGTTGTCGCCCAGCAGCCCGATCATCACGAATTCACCCGAGCGGAAGCGCAAGCTGGCGGGACGAGTCACGCGGAAGGAAAACAGCCGGTCGGTCCAGTGCGTCACCTGGGTCACGGTCTGCGCATCGGGCAGATGCGGTTTTGCGGGCCGGGCATTGGCGGCTTCTGCGGGGGCATTCATAGGGGCAAGCTCCGTCATGGCCATCGGCCCTTCCTAGACAAAACCGGAAAGCCGGAAAAGCCTTTCCGGCTGCGGCAGATTTTCATTTGTATGCATACAGGTTTTTGGAAAACCCGTCCAGCATCAGGCGCGCAGCCGTGACTGGTAGTCATGCGCGCGCCAGTCGGCGCGGGATTGCCACTGCTCCCAGGGCTGGCGGGCGGCAATCTCGTCGGGAATCTCGGCCCCGTCGAAACCGACGCGGCGGATCATGGCATATTGGTCGGCGATCACCGGGCCAAACGCCAGAAGTTGACCCTTGTAGCCCATCATGCGCAGCCGCCGCGCCACGGTGAAGGCGCGGCCATCCGAAAAGGCCGGGAAGGCGATACGGATCAGGTCCAGTCGGCCCAGCTGGCCTTCCAGAGCGGTCGGGTCATCGGTGTTCGACAGGTCGACGGCGGTATCTTCCGCTGTCAGATCGGCCAGCGCCGGGATGGCACGCTCGGGAGCGGGGGCAAAGCCCTGATCGGTGACGATGGTGGTCATGCCGCGTTCTCCTGATTGGTCCGCACCGGCTTGCCGCCGACGAAATGGATGCCGCATTCGGTTTTTTGCTGCCCGCGCCAGCGGCCAGAGCGGGGGTCTTCCCCCGGTTTCACCGGGCTGGTGCAGGGCGCGCAGCCGATCGACGGATAGCCCCTGGCCACCAGGGGATGCCGCGGCAGGCGGTTGTTGACGATGTAATCCTCAAGATCCTCGCGGCCCCAATGGGCCAAGGGGTTCACCTTGATACGGAAATCGCCTTCGTTTTCAAAGAACTGCAAGGCCTCGCGGTCGGCGTTCTGAAACCGCTTGCGCCCGGTGATCCAGCCGTCGAACTTGGTCAGCGCGCGTTCCAGGGGTTCCACCTTGCGGACATTGCAGCAGGAATCGGTGTTGAACTGGTGCAGCGTGCCATCGGGGTCTTCGAAGCCGACGCGCGCCGGATTGGCCCGGATGGTGCGGATGTCGCACAGGTTCAGGCTTTCGGCCAGCTCGCGCTGATAGTCCAGCGTCTCCTGGAACAGCATCCGCGTATCGACGAACAGCACCGGGGTTTCCGGCGCGATCACCGAAACCAGATGCAACAGCACCACCGATTCCGCGCCGAAGGACGACACCAGTGCCACCCGGCCCAGATCGTCATCCTTCAGCGCATGTTCCAGAACGGCGGTGGCCGAATGATGCCGGTAGCGCGCGTTCAGCGCCGCCACCCGTTCCGCCACGGGGCCGGAATGCAGCCCGCCCAGATCACGCGGCATCGCGGTCGGCCTCGGCGTAAAGTGCGGCCTTGAAGGGCTCCATCCCCACCCGTTTGAAAGCTTGCAGGAAGGTTTCCTCGACCGACAGGCGCAACCCCAGATAGGTGCGCAGCACCTTTTCCACCGCCTCCGTCACCTGATCATAGGCAAAGCCGGGGCCGGTCTTGTCGCCGACGACGGTATCTTCGGTGCCATCGCCGCCCAGGGTGATCTGGTAATTCTCGACCCCGGCGCGATCCAGCCCCAGAATGCCGATATGGCCAACATGGTGATGCCCGCAGGCATTGATGCAGCCCGAAATCTTGATCTTCAGCGGGCCGACTTCCTCTTCCAGCCCCACCTCGCGCAGCCGCAGCGCGATTTCCTGCGCCACGGGGATCGAACGGGCCGTCGCCAGCGCGCAGTAATCCATGCCGGGGCAGGCGATGATGTCGGACGCCAGCCCGACGTTCGCCGTGCCAAGTCCAGCCTGCACCAGGGTGGCATGAACGGTCGGCAGATCGGCCTTGTGGACATGCGGCAGGATGACGTTCTGTTCGTGGCTGATGCGCAGGTCGCCATGGCCATGGCGTTCCGCCAGATCGGCCAGAACGCGCATCTGGTCGCTGGTGGCATCGCCCGGCGTGTGACCATGCGCCTTCACGCTGACGGTGACGATGGCATATTGCGCGTTGCGGTGCGCGGCCAGGTTGGTATCGGCCCAGGCGCGGAACGCCGGGTCGGCCCTGTAAAAGGCGTCATAGGCATCGGTCGGCGCATTGCGGAAGGCAGGCGGCGCGAAGGCTGCCTTGATGTCGTCGAACAGCACCTGATCGGCCCCGCCGAACAGCGGGCGCAATTCGGCGAACCGCTCTTCGATCATCCGGGAAATCTCTTCCTTTCCCGTCTCATGCAGGGTGATCTTGATGCGCGCCTTGTATTTGTTGTCGCGCCGTCCCAGCGTGTTGTAGACGCTCAGCACCGCCTCGACGTAAGGAAGAAGATCGGCCACCGGCAGGAAATCGCGCACCACCATGCCGACCATCGGCGTGCGGCCCAGACCGCCGCCGACCAGAACGGTAAAGCCCGGCTCTCCGGCGGCATTGCGCACCATCCGCAGCCCGATGTCATGTGCGCCGGTCACAGCGCGGTCATGCGTGGCCCCGGTGATGGCGATCTTGAACTTGCGCGGCAGGAACTGGAATTCCGGGTGGTCGGTGGACCATTGCCGCAACAGCTCGGCATAGGGGCGGGGGTCTTCGATCTCATCCGCCGCAGCCCCGGCGAAGTGATCTGCCGTGACGTTCCTGACGCAGTTGCCCGAGGTCTGGATGGCATGCATCCCGACATCGGCCAGCGCCGACAGCATTGCGGGCACATCCGGCAGTTTCGGCCAGTTGAACTGGATGTTCTGCCGGGTGGTGAAATGGCCATACCCCTTGTCCCAGGTGTCGGCGATATGGGCCAGCTGGCGCATCTGCCGGGGGCTGATCGTGCCATAGGGAATGGCCACCCGCAGCATATAGGCATGCAATTGCAGATAAAGGCCGTTCATCAGCCGCAGCGGGCGGAACTCTTCCTCGGTCAACGACCCGTCCAGCCGACGTTCGACCTGACCCGAGAATTGGGCGACGCGGGCACGGACGAAGGCTTCGTCGAAATCGGTATAGTCATACATTGCCGTAATCCGCCTGCTTGCCATGGGCATAGTTCGAAGGGCCGCGGGTGCGGAACGCTTCGCGGAAATGGGTGGGTTCGGGGCCTTTGGGGCCGGATTTCGCATCCGCCAGATAGGCACCGACCACCAGCAGCTTCTGCGCCGAGGCATGAATCAGGCGCAGCTGGCCATGGGCCTCGTCCTCGATCAGCTCGGCCTCGTGGTGAAACGGCGACCAGCGGTCATCGGCGGTGAGGTAAACCACATCGCCTTCGCGCAGGCGGTTGGCGGTGATCACTTTCGGGGTGAAGCGGCGGCTCATGCGCGGGCCTCTTTCAACTGGCTCAGGGCGGGGGCGGCCGCGCGCGGGGCAAGGCCGTAAAGCAGGATGGCGGGGCCGTCTGCCTCGGCCACGGCGGCGGGCAGGGTGGCAAGGGTGGCAGCGATGATGCGCTGATCGGCGCGGGAGACGTTCTCCACCACCGTCACCGGGGTTTCCGCCGCCGCGCCGTGCATCATCAGCCTGCCTTGCAGATAACGGGCAGATTTCTTGCCCATGTAGATCGCCGCCACTTCGCCCGGACGGGCAAGGGCGCGCCAGTCCTGTTCGGCGAAGCCTTCCATCACATGCCCGGTCAGGATGCGCAGACCGGTGTTGCGGCCACGCTTCGTCAGGCTTTGCCCGATGGCGGCGGCGGCAACGCTGGCCGTGGTCAGGCCGGGCAGGATGCGGAAGGACAGCCCTTCGGCATCCAGCGCCGCGATCTCTTCGTCCAGCCGGGCAAAGACGCCGCAATCGCCGCCCTTCAGCCGCACCACGCGCGCGCCCGACAGCGCCGCCGAGACCAGCACGGCATGAATGTCGGCCTGGGCTGTCGAGGGGCCAAAGCCTTCCTTGCCGACATCGACAAGCCGCGCCTGCGGCGGGGCCAGCTCCAGCACCTCGTCGCCGACCAGCCGGTCATGGATTACCACTTCGGCCGCCGACAGCGCCCGCGCGGCGCCAAGGGTCAGGTGATCGGCCGCTCCCGGACCGGCACCGACGAAAAGAACAGGGTGTAGCTGCGGCATGACAGGGATTCCGAATACGTTCGCTGCCGCAGAATATAGAAGATTTTCCCGCATTTCCGCCAGATGCCCTTGCGGATAAGGATACATGTTCCGATACTGGCCCGAACCGGAACCGTGGTTCCGCAATCTGGGGGTTTTCAGGAATGGCCGCCGCGCTGGACGATCTGGATCGGAAAATCCTGTCGGAATTGCAGAAGGATGCCGAGCAATCGCTGGACGAAATCGCCCGCCGGGTGGGGTCGTCCAAGACCCCGGTCTGGAACCGCATCCGCAAGATGAAGGACCTTGGCGTCATCACCCGCACCACGGCGATCCTGGACCCGGAATCGCTGGGGCTGGAGGCCTGTTTCTTCGTTCTCATCCGCACCTCGGAACATGAGGCGGACTGGCAGCGCAAGTTCCTGAAGGCGCTGAAGGAACGCCCCGAGGTGATGGAGGCGCACCGCCTGGCCGGGGACATCGACTATATCCTGAAGGTCCGGGTCAGGAACGCCCGCGCCTATGACCAGTTCTATCAGGCGCTGATCTCGGAAGTGCGGATCTACAACGTGACAGCACTTCTCAGCATGGAAGAGATCAAGTCGACCACGACGCTGCCGTTGTGAGAACGCAAGGTGCCGGGGTCTTTGAGGACAGATGAGGGCGACACCAGGGACATCTTCATCTTTGCGAAAATACCCCACGGGGGTGCGGGGGTGTGAAACCCCCGGCGGCGGTCGGTATCAGCGCGCAACCATCAGCCGTTTCAGTCCGTGGAAATGGTAGACATCGGCATAGCTCGGCGGTGCGGCCAGCCGCAGGCCGGGGCAGCGCCGCATCAGCAGCGGCAGGGCGACCTGCAGTTCCAGCCGGGCCAGCGGCGCGCCGACGCAGAAATGCAATCCGGCCCCGAAGCTGGTGATGGCTTGGGCCGGGCGGCCGGGGCGGAACCGGGCCGGGTCTTCCCAGGGGCCGGGGTCGCGGTTGGCGGCCGCCAGCAGCAACCCGACCCGATCGCCACGGGCAAAGCGCTGGCCCATCACCTCGACATCCTCATAAGCCCAGCGGGTGAACATGTGCAGGGCGGGGTCGTAGCGCAGGATTTCCTCGACCGTGCCCTCGATCCGGTCGGGGCCAAGGGCGGCGGGCGGGGTGTCGTGTTCCAGAAGCGCCTTCACCCCGTTGCCGATGGTGTGGACGGTGGCCTCGTGGCCTGCGTTCAGCAAAAGGATGCAGGTGGTGATCAACTCGTCCGTCGTCAGCTTTTCACCTTCGGCTTCGGCGGCGATGAGATGGGTGATCAGGTCGTCGGCGGGCCGCGCGCGGCGGTCCTCGACGTAAGCCCGCATGAAGGCCACGAAAGCCTCGGTCGCGGCAACGGCGCGGTCCTCGGTTTCCCGCGTGCGGCCGGCGATATACATGCCGACCATGGCATTCGACCAGCGCAGAAGGTCCGGCGCCATTTCCTCGGGCACGCCCAGAAGGCGGGCGATGATGCGGACGGGCAGGGGCTGTGCGAAGGCCTGCAAGAGATCGAAGGGGCCTTCGGGGAAATCCGCGATCAGCTCTTCGGTCAGCGCTGCGATCTCGGGGGCCAGCGCCGCGATCCGGCGCGAGGTGAAGGCGCGCAGCACAAGGCCGCGCAGGCGGGTGTGGCGGGGCGGCTCCAGTTCCAGCATGGAATGGGCCTCGACCGCATAGAAGGGTTTCAGGTGGTCGGGGATCGGCAGAGCCAGTTCGGCCGGCACTTCGCGGCCGAAGCGGCGGTCGCGGAAGATGGCGCTGACGGCGGCGAAATTTCCGGTGCAGGTCAGGTCATAATCCTGCCAGCGGAAGAAGGGGCCGGCGGCACGGGCGGTTTCGTAGAACGGAAAGGGGTTCTGGACGAAGGCGGGATCGGTGGGCGATTGCGACAGGGTCTTCATCGGCGGATCCCGAAGGGCAGGGGGACAATTCCTTGCGCGATCAACACCCCCAGACCCACCACGGTTGCGGCAATCGCCTGCGGCCAGACCCAGGGTGCGCCCCAGGCGAACAGGATCAGCATCACATAGAACGGGGCGGCGTTGATGTGCAGCGCCGACAGCCCGATGCCAAGCCGTTCCACCGACATGATCCACATCACCTGGCTGATCCCCAGTGCGCCGACGCTGAACAGCAGCATCGCGCCGATTTCCGGCCAGCCCCAGCCGCCGAACGCGGGCGCGGGTCCGCCGCTGGCCCATTGCAGGGCGGCGGCCAGGCTGACCGCGATGGCGGCCCCAGTCAGGGTCACGGCGGTGCGGCCCAGGGGCGTTTCGGCCGGAAAGGCGGTGACGGTCAGCCGCGAGCCAAGCGCGAAGGACACGACCGACCCGAAGCAGAGCAGCGCCCCGGTCACAAGGCCCAGCCCGCCCGCCGCGCCGCCCGACGGATCCAGCGCCATGGCCCCGCCCGCCAGCGACAACAGCAACCCCAGCACCAGCGCCAGCGTCAGCTTGCGGCCATCCAGCAGCACCTCGAGCGCGATCCCGACCACCGGCAGGGTGGAGGAGATCACCGCAGCCGTCACGGCCCCGCCACGGGCCTGGCCAAGGATCAGGAACCAGGCCCCAAGGCCGATCAGGCTGCCGACGGCGATGCCTTTCAGCCAGTTGGCCCGGCGCAGCGGGCCAAATCCCTCGCGCAGCAGCCAGAACAGCGCAACCGCCCCGGCCGCCAGCGCCATGCGCAGGGCTGTCAGCTGCTCTCCCGGCAGAAGCGGGATCAGCAGGTCGGCGGCGGGCAGCCCTGCGGCCCAGATCAGCATCGAAGCCATGCAGATCAGGTTGGCCGTCAGCAGGCTGGTTTGCGGGCGAAGTGGGGCGGTTGCTACGGTCATACCGGTTTTTCACATGGCGCGGCGGCCGTGGTCTGGTCCAGCCGCGACAGGTCAGGGTCGCAGCCGCGTTTCCGTGCTGGTCCGGGCCGGGGGCTAGGCCGACAGTGCGGCGACGATGGCCCCGAAATCTGCGGCTTTCAGGCTGGCCCCGCCGACCAGCGCCCCGTCGACATCCCTGACGGCAAAAATCTCGGCCGCGTTCGACGGTTTGACCGATCCGCCATAAAGCAGGCGCATCCCTGCGGCTTCGTGACCGAAGCGGCGGGTCAGTTCGGCGCGCAGATGGCCATGGACCTCGGCAATCTCGGCCAGCGTCGGGGTGCGGCCGGTGCCGATGGCCCAGACCGGCTCATAGGCGATGACGGTATTGTCCGCCGTCGCGCCATCGGGCACCGATCCGGCCAGCTGCGCACCGACGACGGCCAGCGTTTCGCCGGCATCGCGCTGCGCTTCGGTTTCGCCGACGCAGACGATGGCCACCAGCCCGGCTTCCCAGGCGGCCTGTGTCTTGGCGGCCACCAGCGCATCGGACTCACCATGATCGGCGCGGCGTTCGGAATGGCCCAGGATGACATAGGACGCCCCTGCCTCGGCCAGCATCCGTGCCGAGATGTCACCGGTATGCGCGCCCGAGGTGCCGGTGTGGCAGTCCTGCCCGCCCACGGACAGCGCGCTGCGACGGACATGCCAGGCCATCTGGGCGATCAATGTCGCGGGCGGGCAGAGCAGCATCTCGCAGCCGGGGGCGGGATGATCCTTCAGCAGGGCGGTCACTTCGGTCAGCGCCAACGGGCTGCCGTTCATCTTCCAGTTTCCAGCGGCCAGTCTGCGCATCTCGCCCTCCCGTGCCCAGTCGCATCAGGCTTCAGCCCTAGCAAGGCAAAGAGGGGCAGGGAAGGGGCAGATCGTCCCACCGGGGGAGCGGGTGGTCAAATGCGCTGAAAAGTGGCAAGGCCCGCGCCCCGCGATCAGGCCGATGCGCTGCCGTCTTCCTTGAAGCGGATCGATTCGCCGCAGCCGCAGGCCTCGGCGACGTTCGGATTGCGGAATACGAATTTCGATTCCAGCAGGCTGGTCTCATAGTCGATCTCGGTGCCGATCAGGAACATCTGCGCCATCGGCGCGATCATCACTCGCGCGCCGTCCTGTTCGACAACCTCGTCCAGCGGGTTCACCTCGGACACATAATCCATGGTGTATTCCATCCCCGCGCAGCCGCCCTTCTTCACGCCGATGCGCAGGCCCGTTCGGCCGTCGCGGGCCATCAGCCGGGCGATCTGCGTCGCGGCTTTGGGGGTGATGCTGACTGCGGCCTTGCCGGGAATGCCGAACATGCTGGTCTCCTTGGCCTGCAAAGATAGGCGGCGAATGCGACTTTCTCAAGCCCGCACCCGGCGTTTGACCGGGTGCTTACATGAAGCCCAGTTCCAGCCGTGCCTCGTCCGACATCATGTCCATGCCCCAGGGGGGATCGAAGGTCATCTGCACATCGACCTGCTTGACCCCCGCCAGCGGTTCGACTGCATCGGCCACCCAGCCCGGCATCTCTCCCGCCACCGGACAGCCGGGGGCCGTCAGGGTCATGGTGATGTCGACTGCATTCTCGGCCGAGATCTCGATCGTATAGACCAGACCCAGATCGTAGATGTTCACCGGAATTTCGGGGTCGAACACCGTGCGGCAGGCTTCGACGACCTGATCATAAAGCGGATGGTCAGTGGTGGAGGGGCGAATCAGCGGTGCCCCTTCGACATGGTCCTGCATCGGTCCGGTCCTGCGGATGGCTCTTTACCGACAGTTTATATAAGGATTGTCCGGCCAAAGGTCCAGAGCGGGGCTGACCAGGTCAGGCCCCGAAAGGACTGACCCCGAAAGGATTGGCCCCGAAAGGATTGGCCCCGCAGAGGCGGGGCCGCCAGGATCAGAACGGGATTTCGTCATCCATGTCGGCGCGGCCGCCACCACCGCCCTGGCCGCCGCCGCCCGATCCGCCGCCATAGCCGCCCCGGCCACCGCTGCCGCCCGATCCGCTGCCGTAATCGTCATAGCCGCCGCGGTCGTCCTGCGACCCGCCGCTGCCGCCACCGCCATCGCCCCGGCCGCCCAGCAGCGTCAGGTTGCCGCTGAAGGGGCGCAGCACGACTTCGGTCGTATAGCGGTCTGCCCCGGACTGATCCTGCCATTTGCGGGTTTCCAGCTGGCCTTCGATATAGACCGTGCTGCCCTTGCGCAGATATTGTTCGGCGATCTTGGCCAGCGGCTCCGAGAAGATGGCGACCGAATGCCATTCGGTACGCTCCTTCCGCTCGCCGGAATTGCGGTCGCGCCAGGTTTCCGAAGTGGCGATGCGCAGGTTCACCACCTTGCCGCCGTTCTGGAAACTGCGCACCTCCGGGTCGCGGCCCAGATTGCCGATGAGGATCACCTTGTTGACCGAACCCGCCATGAAACGCTCTCCCTGATTCCGATGCCCGGAAGCTTGCCTCCGGTGTGGTTAATCTTTGCTTACACGCGCCCCTTGCGGCCCGCAACCGGCGCGGGGCCCGGTGTGGGGCCCGGCCTGGTGGGCGCTGCCTGTTTCAGCCTTCGGCAAGCTCCTGCCGATGCGACGGGGCAGGTCGGCGATTCCCGGCTGGAAGAATATCTGAACCTCCGTATAGTGTCGGCCCAGAAACCGGCCCTGCGCAAGCGGGGCGGATCGTGCTGTTGCTTGCCGGGGGATACCGCCTGCCCATGACGCGCCATTCCTTGATCCGCGCCTTCGCGGCGCTGAGTGTTGCAGCTTCGATGGGCATCGGCCTGCCCGCGATGGCCGAAGACCCGCTGCTGTTTCATGGCAAGAAGAACCGCTCCTCGATCTTCAAAAGCCAGACCGCGCTGCTGGACGGGCGGCTGTCGGGGCAATATTCCGGCTCGGTCAAGCTGACGCCGGGCTACAAATCCGGCAAGGTGGCCAAGGGCGAGGGCAGCGAGGCAGTTCCGAAATTCCGTGGCAGCTACAAGGGGAAGTATCTTGAGGTTGCCAAGGCCGTGGCGCGCAAACATGGCGTCCCCGAAGACCTGTTCCTGCGGCTGGTCCAGCAGGAATCGGGCTGGAATCCGGGGGCTGTCAGCAACAAGGGGGCGACAGGTCTGGCACAGCTGATGCCGGGAACGGCGAAAAAGCTGGGCGTCGACATCAACGACCCGCATGAGAATCTGGACGGCGGCGCGCGCTATCTGCGGATGATGTATGACAAGTTCGGCAGCTGGAAACTGGCGCTGGCGGCCTATAACGCGGGGCCGGGCGCGGTGGAAAAACACGGCGGCGTGCCGCCCTATGCCGAAACCAAGGGCTATGTGAAGGCCATCCTCGGCTGAGGCAGGGCCAAGGACAGGGGGTGCTGCCCCCGTCCGACAGGGGCGGACTCCCCTGGGATATTTCCGTTCTGAAAGAGGCGGGTCCGATCCTGCGCTGATCCTCTTTCAAAAGAAAAATATCCCCGCCGGATGCAGCCAGGCCGCGGCCGGGTGCTTCGGCTGGATGGGGTCACTCCGCCGCGATCTTGATCACCGGCTCCATCCGCGCCAGCACCTCGGCCGAGAGATGGCATTTGATCTGGTGGCCGTCCTTCAGCATCTGCACTGGCGGCATCACGGTTTCACACAATCCCCCCGGCACTTCGGATTTCCAGCGGCAGCGGGTCTGGAACGGGCAACCCGGCGGCGGGTTCATCGCCGAGGGGATGTCGCCCTCCAGCACGATGCGCTGCTTGGTCACATGCGGATCGGCGATCGGGACGGCGGACAGCAGCGCCTCGGTATAGGGATGATAGGGGGGGCTGAACACCTGATCGGTGCTGCCCATCTCGACCACATGGCCGAGATACATCACCATCACCCGGTCGCTGAGATAGCGCACGATCGAAAGATCGTGGCTGATGAACAGAAGCGTGGTGCGGTTCTGCCGCTGGATGTCCATCAGCAGGTCTGTCACCGCGGCCTGCACCGACACATCCAGCGCCGAGACGGGTTCATCCGCCACCACCACCTTGGCCCCGCCGGCAAAGGCGCGGGCAATGCCGACGCGCTGCTTCTGCCCGCCTGACAACTGGCGCGGCATCCGTTCGGCAAAGGCGCGCGGCAGTTTCACCAGGTCGAGGAGTTCCAGCATCCGCCGCTCGCGGTCGGCATCATCGGTGCCGACGCCGAAGATCTCCAGCGCGCGGATGATCTGGCGGCCGACCGACATCGAGGGGTTCAGCGTGTCGAACGGGTTCTGGAACACCATCTGCACCTGGCTGACGGTATCGGCCCCGCGCTTCTGGATGGGCGTGCTTTGCACGTTTTCATCAAACAGCATGATCTGGCCGTCGGTTGCGGTTTCCAGCCCCATCAGCACCTTGGCGAAGGTGGATTTTCCGCAGCCGGATTCGCCGACGATGGCCAGCGTCTCGCCTTCGCGCGCCTCGAAGGACAGGGTTTCATTGGCCTTGACGACCTTTGTCGCCCCGCCGCCGAAGGCGCCGGTCGACACATTGTAGTATTTCTTCAGGTCCTCCATCTTCAGGACGACCTCGCCCACCGGCAGTTTCTCTTTTGCCTTGCGGGCCTTGGGCGGCGCGGTCCAGTCGATCTCGTTCCATTTCAGGCAACGGCTGCCATGACGGTCGCCGTCGGGCACCTCTGTCATCGGGATGTCGGTCACATTGCAGCGGCCATCCTCGAAGTAATCGCAGCGCGGGCCGAAATTGCAGCCTTGCGGGCGTTCGTGCGGCAGGGGAAAGTTGCCGGGGATCGAGATCAGCGGGCGGGCGTTCTTGTCGGCACCGGGCAAGGGGATCGAGCGGAAGAGGGCCTGGGTATAGGGGTGGCGCATCTCGGTGAAGACCTGCGCGACATTGCCGGTTTCCACCGCCTCGCCGGAATACATCACGCAGATGCGGTCGCAGACATCCAGCACAAGGCCGAGGTTGTGGCTGATGAACAGCATCGAGGTGCCGTATTTCTGACCCAGCGCCTTGACCAGATCGACGATCCCGGCCTCGACCGTCACATCCAGCGCGGTGGTGGGTTCGTCCAGTATCAGAAGGGCGGGCTTCGACATCAGTGCCATGGCGATGACGATGCGTTGCTGCTGGCCGCCCGACAGCTGGTGCGGATAGGAATTCAGCATCCGGTCCGGGTCGGGCAGGCGGACATCGGCGACGATCTGCCGGGCCAGCGCCCAGGCCTCGGTCTTTGCCATGCCCTGATGGATCATCGGCACTTCGGCCAGCTGCGCGCCGATCTTCATCGCCGGGTTCAGCGATGCCATCGGCTCCTGATAGATCATGGCGATCTCGGAGCCGCGGATCTTTTGCAGATTCTTGTCCGACATATGGGTCAGGTCGCGGCCCTTGAATCGGATCGAGCCGCCGGTGATGCGGCCGTTCTTGCCCAGATCGCGCATCAACGCCAGCGCCACGGTCGACTTGCCACAGCCGGATTCGCCCACCAGCCCCATCGCCTCGCCCGCCATGACCGAGCAGGAGAAATCCATCACCGCCGGGATTTCCCGCGCGCGGGTGAAGAAGGAGATCGAGAGATTCTCGATCTCAAGGATCGGTTTCGATGGGTCCCAGTCGGTTGCTGCTTCGGCCATGGGGCGCTCCTTTGGCTGAGGTCGGGCCGGGGGTTTCACACCCCCCGCGTCCACGGTTTCTTGAACCGGTGGTGCAACCATGGTCGCACCCCGTGGGGTATTTGGGCAAAGATGAAGGCGCGATCTGTCATCGTCCTCAATCCTTCAGGCTTTCTTCGCGCAAGCCGTCGGCCAGCAGGTTGAGGCCGAGGACCAGGCTCATCAGTGCCACCGCGGGCACCACGGCGGGATGCGGGAAGATCGCCAGAAGCTTGCGGCCCGCGTTGATGGTGGAGCCCCAGTCCGGGCTTTCGGGGCTGACGCCAAGGCCGAAGAAGCCCAGCGTACCCAGAAGGATGGTGGTGTAGCCGATCCGCAGGCAGAAATCGACGATCAGCGGCCCGCGCGCGTTGGGCAGGATTTCCCACAGCATGATGTACCAGGGGCTTTCGCCACGGGTCTGACCCGCCGCCACATAGTCGCGCGCCTTGATGTCCATCACCAGGCCCCGGACGATGCGGAATACGCCGGGTGAGTTCACGAAGACCACCGAGACGAAGACGTTGAGCATGTTCGGGTCCATCGAGAACAGGCCCGTCGGATCGGCGTTGAAGGCAAGGCCGGAATAGGCCCAGAGACCGAAGACCAGCACCAGGCCGACATAAAGGTTGCGGCGCGGCGGATTGGTCCGGTAGCGCGAGTTGAACAGGACCGCGAAGAAGATCACCGGAAACAGGAACAGCACGGCGGCGAAATACATCGGGATGCCGGTCTCGACGATCTCGGGCGTGACCAGCAGGTAGAAGAGCAGGATGACCGGGAAGGCGAGGACGAGATTGGCCAGGAACGACAGGAAGGTATCCAGCCTGCCGCCGAAATAGCCTGCGGGCAGGCCCAGCGTGATGCCGACCATGAAGGCGAAGACCGTGGCGGCAGGGGCGATCTGCAACACGCGCTGCGCCCCCATCACCATGCGGCTGAACACATCGCGCGCCAGATGGTCGCCGCCGAAGAGATACCAGCCGAAGGCCCCCTCGGACGGGGATTTCAGCGCCGATCCGGGAACGATGTTCTTCATCCCCGACAGTTGCGCCAAGGGGTCATGCGTGGTGATCGTGCCGGCGAAAAGGGCGGTGAACACCCAGAACAGCACGATGGCCAGGCCGAACATGCCGACCGGGCTGTCCATCAGCTTGCCATAAAGTCCAAGGCGCTTCCTGAAGCGGATAGACAGCGCGAAGGTGACGATCAGCGCCAGCCAGACCGGCCAGAACCGCAGCGCGGCCCAGCCGATGATGCCCTTCTGTTCGCCCGGCAGCACAAAGCCGCCCAGGGCGATCAGCAGCACCGCCACCAGGATCACCCCAAGCGCGGCCTGTGCGGCAAGATCCAGCGTGCCGCCAAGGCCGCGGCGGCGGGCGGCAAGCGTGCCCCCCCCGGCGGGCAGGGCATCCGCCCCGCTGGCCCAGGCGAAGAGGGAGACGAAGACCCGGGCCACCACCGCCAGCGCCAGCACAAGCGCAGCCATGTTGATCACCGGGACGAGGAAGGGGCCGAGAAGGCCGGTCCAGCCGAGGTCCTGCATGTCTCTTTCCTCCTCAGGCCAGACGGATGCGCGGGTTCAGGAAGACATAGCCGATGTCCGAGATCAGCTGCGTCACCAGCACCACGAAGACGGCCACGACCGAACAGGCCAGCAGCAGGTTGATGTCGTTGTTCCCGGCGGCCTGCACCAATGTCCAGCCGAAGCCCTTGTAGTTGAACAGGGTTTCCACGATGACGACTCCGTTCAGAAGCCAGGGAAATTGCAGCATGATCACGGTGAAGGGGGCGATCAGCGCATTGCGCAGCGCGTGCTTCATCACCACCTCGCGGAAGCCGACACCCTTCAGCCGCGCGGTGCGGATGTATTGCTGGGTCATCACCTCGGTCATCGAGGCACGGGTCATCCGGGCGATATAGCCGATGCCGTAAAGCGCGATGGTCATCACCGGCAGGGCAAAGTTCCAGAAGGTGATGTCATCCATGGCGGATGTGGCGGTGCCCTGGAACAGGGTCTTGCCCTCGATCCAGCCCAGATCGGCCAGCACCGGCGACAGACCCGCCGTGGCCGAGGCCAGAAGGGCGATGAAGAGAACGCCCGAAACATATTCCGGCGTGGCCGTGGTGGCGATGGCAAAGGTCGAAAGCACGCGGTCGGTGCGGCTGCCTTCGCGCATCCCCGACAGCACGCCCAGGATCAGCGATGTCGGCACCATCACGATCATCACCCACAGCATCAGCCAGCCGGTATGGCCAAGACTGCGGCCCAGGATTTCGGTCACGGGCTGCTTGAAGACGGTGGACCAGCCCCAGTTGCCCTGTATGACGCCGCAATAGCGCGGCGGCGTCTCGCCCGCCGGAATGCGGTTCAGGCAGCGCCCGGTGGCCTTGCCGTCCGAGGCGGTTCCGGTCCAGCCCGGCAGCACGCCCAGCCATTCGCCATAGCGTGTCAGCACCGGTTGCGCAAAGCCGTTCGAGGCCAGCCAGCTTTCGACCTGGTCGTCCGTCATCCGGGCCGAGGCTTCGGATTTCGCCAGCTTTTCCAGGTTCGGGGGCAGGTTGGTCAGGTAGAAGACCACGAAGGTCAGCGCAAGCGCGGTCAGAAGCATCACGCCAAGGCGGCGGATCACGAAGAAAAGCATGGCTCATCCTTCCCGGAGGGCAGGGGGAAGCGGGGGGAGACCCGGCAGGCGGCTGTGCGGAAAAGGAAACCCTCCCCTGAGCAAGAGCCAGGGGAGGGGCAGGAGCTTACTCGGTCCAGTGCCACTTGTAGTGATGATGCTCGAAGGTGGCATGCATCTCGGCACCACCTACTTTCGGATCGGTATGGCGGAAGAGCGAGCGCCAGTAGGGCTGGATCAGCACGCCCTGTTCACGCATGATTTCTTCCAGACGCTTCATCACGTCGCGGCGCTTGTCGGCATCGGCGATGGCCAGCGCTTCGCCCAGCTTGGCGTCGAACTCTTCGTTCGAGAAGGCGGTCTCGTTCCACGCCTCGCCGGTGCGATAGGCGGCGGCCAGAACCTGAACCCCCAGCGGGCGCATGTTCCATTCCGTCGCGCTGAACGGATATTTCGTCCAGTCGTTCCAGAAGGTCGAGCCGGGCATCACCGTGCGCTTGATGTTGATGCCGGCGTCGCGGATCTGTGCCGCAACCGCGTCACAGGTGGCCGATTGCCAGTCATCGTCCAGCGAGATCAGCTCGAACTCGAAATCGCCACGGCCCGCGGCGTCGATCGCCGCCTTGGCGGCTGCCGGATCCACAGTCAGCGGCGGGAGTTCGGCATATTCCGGGTGGATCGGGCAGACGTGGTGGTTCTCGGCCACCTTGCCCAGACCGGCATAGCCCAGCTCCAGCACGACGGCATTGTCGACCGCCAGGCACAGCGCCTTGCGGACGTTCACGTCCGAGAACTCTTCGGCCAACTGGTTGAACCGCACCGCCAGCGTGGCGGCAGTGGTCGCCTCGGTCTTGCTCCAGCCCAGGGCATCCAGCACTTCGATGAATTCGCCCTGCGACTGATAGGTTGCGTCGATCTCGCCCGAACCGGCCGCAGCCACCCAGGCCGAAGGGTCGGTGCCAAGGTCGATATATTCGATCCGGTCCAGATAGGGGCCGCCATAGACCGCAGTGCCCCACCATTCGCCGTCGCGCTTGACCAGAACCTGCTTGACGCCGACGTCGTTCTGCTCGGGCAGGTAGGGGCCGGTGCCGATCGGGTTCACCGACGGATCGCTGTTGTCATAGCTCTTGTGAACCACGCCTGCCGGATAGTCGGCGAAGGAGGCGACAACGGCAACGTCCGGCGCGCTCAGCTTGGCGACCAGCGTCAGCGGGTCGACCACGGTCAGCGCATCGGCGCGGATCTGCTTGGTGGCCGGATCGGCCAGCGCCGCCATGCGGGCCGACATCGAGTTGCCCTCGACCGTGCCATCGGTCCAGCGGGCGATGTTGTGGGCCACATCCTCGGCGGTGAAATCGTCGCCGTTCGACCATTTGATGCCCGGACGCACCTTGAAGGTGTATTCGGTGGCGTCGGCATTGGTTTCCCAGCTTTCCAGCAGCATGCCGCGGATCGAGCCGTCGTTGTTGTATTCGACCAGATATTCCAGCCAGCCGCGGGTGAAGTTGGCGATCTGGCTCCAGTCGGCGGTGCGCGGGTCCTTCAGGCCCTTGGTTTCCATCGACATGCGCAGCGTGCCGCCCATGACCTGCGTCTGGGCCTTTGCTTCGGGTGCGGCAAGGCCAAGCAGGCCATAGGCCGCCGCAGCCGACACGCCAAGGGCGGTGCTGCGGGCCAGGAATTCGCGGCGGCTCAGCTTGCCGGCCCGAACCTCCTCGGCATACATCCGCGCCGCGGGGTGCATGCCCTGGCCGGTGATCGTATCTTTCATTTCGCAAGTCTCCCTGTCAGGTCTTCCGGTTTCGGTCTTCATGGCCGTTTCGGCGTCGGAGCGGCGGCATCGTCCAAAGCTGCAATTGTCTGAGTACAATCACAGCGAAAGCCCCGGTCTGCTGCCGGTCCTGCCCATCTCCGTCGTCCCCATTGCGCACGAATTCCGACGTCGCGTCAATGTCAGACTAAGACGCCTTTCCGCACGATTGCGACATTCATGTTGTATCCCCGACGCAAGAATGTCGTTTTTGACCAATGAGTCAGGATGCCAAGCCACCCTGCGGAACGGGTCCGCAGACACCAGTGCCGACAGCTCGGAAACCCATGGGGACAGGCGGGTGCCGGTCAGGTTGCGCGACGAAAGGCCGAGGGCGACTTGCCGGTCAGATGCTGGAAGGCGCGGGTGAAATAGGCCGCGGAATTGAAGCCGAGATCGGCCGCGATCCGGCCCACCGGCGTGCGGGTTTCAGCCAGCATCCGCCGCGCCTCGAAGATGCGGCGGTCCTGCAACAGCGCACTGGCCGACCGCCCGCAGGCCGCATTGCAGCAGCGGGTCAGATGCGTCGGGGTCACGCCAAGGGCGGCCGCGAAATCCGCCACCCCCATGCCCGACCGGAAATCCCGCTCCAACAGCGCGGTATAGCGCGCCACCAGCCGCCGGGTCGCATCGGGTTTCGGCGTCTCGGCCTCGGCCCTTTTGGCCTGCCGCTCCAGCCAGACCCCCATCAGCCCCAGATAATGCCGGGTCGCGCGTTCATGCGCCGGTGTGTCGGCATCCATCTCGCGCTGGATGCTGTCCAGAAGGATGTTCAGTTCCTGCTGGGCATGGACCTCGCGGATGCGCAGATGCTGCGGCTCTTTCGGCAGGGTCACGTCGCAATCGCGGCCGAAGAACACCGCAGTGCCGAAGACGGCGGGCCCGGCCTCGAACCCGTGCATCACGCCGGGCGGGATGAAGACCGCGTTGTGCGCGGTATAGCCGCGCGTCAGCCCCGCAATGGTGATGCGGCCCTGACCCTTGGTGAACCACAGAAAGCAGGGTTCCGACAGCGATCGCATCGCCTCGACCCGCCAGCGGCCTGCGGCGGCCAGACGGGGAATTGCAACCAGCCGCAGCTTGGAAACGGGGGTCGGGTCTTGCATCTTCAGCGGTATTCCGGATCGCAGGCCACAATCGGCGTATTGGTCAAGGTTAGTCCTGCCTGCCATGACAACCCAAGCAAAAAGATGGCAAAGCCGTGAAGTTATCCACAAGCCGCGCGGAAACCTGTGCATAAGCCTGTGAACAGGCGGAACCCCGCCCAGGCGGGCCTCAGGGCAGGGCGATGTCCCGCCAATCGCCCATCCGGCTGCGGAACCATGTCCGCTGCCGCTTGGCATATTGCCGGCTGGCCAGCTTTGCCGCCGCGACCGCCTCTGCCAGCCCGGTTTCGCCATGCAGATGCGCCATCAGCTCAGGCGCTCCGATTGCCCTGGCGCTGGCGCGGGCCGGGTCCCAGAACGGCAGTTCCGCCCGCACCTCCTCAAGCGCGCCCGACTGGATCATGGCGTCAAGTCGGCGGTCGATTCGCGCATTCAGCCACTCCACCTCGGGTCGCAGCACCCGCGCCTCGGCCCCCGTCAGCGGCAGAAGCGGCGCGCCGGTGCCGGCCTGCCAGGCGGCCAGGCCCCGCCCGGTGGCGCGCAGAACCTCCCAGGCGCGCTGCACCCGCATCGGATTGCGCAGATCGGTGCGCGCCGCCGTGGCCGCATCCAGCCCGGCCACCATCGCCGCGAAATCCCCCAGCCGCAACGCATCCGCCTCGGCCCGCACCTCTGGCGGGATGGCGGGAACCTCGGCCAGCCCCTCGACCAGCGCCGTGAAATACAGCCCGGTCCCGCCGACGATCACGACCGGCCGGTCCAGCAACGGCCGCAACGCCCGCAGCCAATGCCCCACCGACCAGGGCTGATCCCGCCCGACATGGCCATAAAGCGCATGCGGCAGGGCGGCCTCCTCGGCCTGCGAAGGCCGCGCCGTCAGCACCCGCCAGCAGCCATAGACCTGCAAGGCATCGGCATTGACGATGATCCGGCCATCCCGCGCCGCAAGCTCCATCGCCAGGGCCGACTTGCCACTGGCCGTCGGCCCGGCCAACAGCACAGGCGCCTCGCGCGAAATCCCGTCCAGAATCGTGGCCTTCATCTTTGCCTAAATACCCCACGGGGGTGCGGGGGTGTGAAACCCCCGCCGCGCCGCCGAACACAGGTTGAACCCGCCGCCGTTTTCCCGCATTTTGCGGCGCAATCCAAGCAGGCACCGAAATACAGGGGAGTCCCATGTCAGCAGCCGCCGCCGAAGGCGTCAAATACAGCCGCGTCATGCTCAAGATCTCGGGCGAGGCGCTGATGGGCGACCAGGGCTATGGCCTGCATCCCCCCACCGTCCAGCGCATCGCGCAAGAGGTGAAGTCGGTGCAGGAACTGGGCGTCGAGATCTGCATGGTGATCGGCGGCGGCAATATCTTCCGGGGGCTGCAAGGCTCGGCCCAGGGGATGGAGCGGACGACCGCCGATTACATGGGGATGCTGGCCACGGTGATGAACGCGCTGGCGATGCAATCGGCGCTGGAACAGATCGGCATCTTCACCCGCGTCATCAGCGCCATCCCGATGGATCAGGTCTGCGAGCCCTATATCCGCCGCCGCGCCGTGCGGCATCTTGAGAAGAAGCGCGTGGTGATCTTTGCCGCCGGCACCGGCAACCCCTATTTCACCACCGACACCGCCGCGACGCTGCGCGCATCGGAAATGGGCTGCGAGGCGGTGTTCAAGGGCACCAAGGTGGACGGGGTCTATGACAAGGACCCCAAGAAACACGCCGATGCCAAGCGCTATGACGTGGTCAGCTACGACGAGACGCTGGAAAAGCACCTGGGCGTGATGGATGCCACCGCCATCGCGCTGGCCCGCGACAACCGCCTGCCGATCATCGTCTTCAGTCTGGACGAACCGGGCGGTTTCCGCACCATCCTGGCGGGCAAGGGCACCTATACCCGCGTTCAGGACTGACGACAGTCCTGCCGGCTTTCTGCACGGCGGCTGCAAAATCCTTCAGCAAGGATTTTGCAAAATTCCTTTCGCAAGGAATTTTTCCTTTTCGTCCTCCGCCACCCGGCCGGACGGCACCACTTTGATTCCCGGCCCGTCCCCGCTAAAAGGACCGGCAAAGCCTGAGAAGGGAAGACCCGATGTCCGATGATTTCGAACTCGATACCGACGACCTGACCCGCCGCATGGAAGGCGCCCTTGGCGCGCTGCGCACCGAATTCGCCAGCCTGCGCACCGGCCGCGCCTCGGGTTCGATGCTGGAGCCGATCCAGGTCGAGGCTTACGGCCAGATGACGCCGATCAACCAGCTGGGCACGGTGAACGTGCCCGAACCGCGGATGGTGACGATCAACGTCTGGGACAAGGGCATGGTGCAGAAGGTCGAAAAGGCCATCCGCGAATCCGGTCTGGGCATCAATCCCCAGCTCAATGGCACCATCATCATGCTGCCGATCCCCGAGCTGAACGAACAGCGCCGCAAGGAACTGACCAAGGTCGCCGCGCAATATGCCGAACATGCCAAGGTCGCCGTGCGCAACCTGCGCCGCGACGGTATGGACCAGATCAAGAAGGCCAAGGCCAAGAACCTGTCGGAAGACGATGCGAAGTTCTGGGAGGACGAGGTGCAGGAGATGACCGACAAATACATCAAGCTGGTCGATCAGGCGCTGGACTCCAAACAGCAAGAGATCATGCAGGTCTAGGCGGGCATCCCGATGTCCGCCCCCCAGCCCGCACCGCGCCTTGCGGACCATGTCGCCATCATCATGGACGGCAATGGCCGCTGGGCTGTCCAGAAGGGCTGGCCCCGGCTGGTCGGCCACCGCAAGGGGGCCGAACGGGTCAAGGAGATCGTCCGCTCGGCCCCGGATCTGGGCATCCGCTGGCTGACGCTTTATGCCTTTTCCACCGAGAACTGGAAGCGCAGCACCGAGGAAGTTCTTGGCCTGATGGCGATCTTTGCCCGCTACATCCAGCGCGAGGCCGATGCCATGGCCTCCGAAGGCGTGCGGATGCGCTTCATCGGCGACCGGTCGCGGCTGGACCCGAAGTTGCAGCGGCTGATGTCGGGGATCGAGGCGAAGACCGCCCATCTGACCCGGCTGAACCTGACGGTCGCCATCAACTACGGCGGAAGGGACGAAATCACCCGCGCCGCCCGCGGCCTGGCGCTGGAGGTGGCCGAAGGCCGGTTCGACCCTGCCGCCCTGACCGAAGCCGCCTTTGCCGCGCGGCTGGATACCGGCGGCCTGCCCGATCCCGATCTGGTGATCCGCACTTCGGGCGAAACCCGGACCTCGAACTTCCTGCCCTGGCAGGCGGCCTATGCCGAATATGAATTCACCGAGACGCTCTGGCCCGATTTCTCACCCGCCGAACTGGGTGCGATCCTGGCGCGGTTCGGCAACCGCGACCGTCGCTATGGCGGGGCCAGGGCATGAGCGGGGGCACCTGGTCCGACCTTGCCCCGCGCATCCTGTCGGCGCTGGCGATGCTGGCGGTGGGCAGCGGGGCGATCTGGGTCGGGGGGGCGGTCTTTGCCGCGCTGGCGGTGGTCTGCACCGGCCTGATGATCTGGGAACTGTCGCGCATGACCCGTGGCGAAGGGCACGATGCCTCGGTCCTGCTGGGCGGGCTTGCGGCCGTGGTGCTGGCGCTGAACCTTTATATCCCGCATGCCTATGTGCTGCCCTTGCTGCTGCTTCCTTCGCTGATCGGGGTGATTGCGCCGCGCCGGGATGCGGCGGTGTTCATGGGCTATGCGCTGGTGATCCTTGCGGCGGGCTGGGCGCTGGTCGCCCTGCGCCAGACAGCGGGTCTGGCACCGGTGCTGTGGCTTCTGGCGGTGGTCATCGCCTCGGACGTGGCGGGGTATTTCGTGGGCCGAGCCTTGGGCGGGCCGAAATTCTGGCCGAAGGTCAGCCCGAAGAAAACCTGGTCGGGCACCCTGGGCGGCTGGATCGCCGCAGCGCTGGTGGGCTGGGGCTTTCATGCGGCGGGGCAGGGGGCGGCGGCACTGATCTGGGTTTCGCCGCTGGTTGCCTTTGCCGGGCAGATGGGGGACATTGCCGAAAGCGCCATCAAGCGGCGGGCGGGGGTCAAGGACAGTTCGGCGCTGATCCCCGGCCATGGCGGGCTGCTGGATCGCTTTGATGCGCTGGCCTTCGCCGCCATCCTTGCGGTGATCCTGCTGCCCGCGCTGGCGCTGTTTGCGATCCGGGGCGGCTGACCGATGCGCAGCGTCTCGATCTTTGGCGCCACGGGGTCGGTGGGCGAACAGACCGTCGATCTGATCCTGTGCGCGGGCGGGGCGCGGACGCATCGCACCGTTGCCCTGACCGGGGGGCGCAACATCGCCCGTCTGGCGGAACTGTCGCGGCTGTTGCAGGCCGAGGTTGCTGTCTGCGCCGATCCGGCCGATCTGCCTGCCCTGCGCGCGGCCCTTGCCGGAACCCCGACCGAAACCGCCGCCGGGCCGCTGGCGATTGCCGAGGCCGCCGACCGCCCCGCCGACTGGGTGATGAGCGCCATCGTCGGGGCCGCCGGTCTTGTTCCCGGCCTGCGCGCCCTGTCGCATGGCAGCACGCTGGCGCTGGCCAACAAGGAATCGCTTGTCACGGCCGGGCCGCTTCTGATGGCCACCGCCGCCCGCCACGGCGCACGCATCCTGCCGGTGGATTCTGAGCATTCCGCGATCTTCCAGGCCCTGATCGGCGAAGACCTGTCCACGGTCGACCGCATCATCCTGACCGCCAGCGGCGGGGCGCTGCGCGACTGGCCGATGGCGGCGCTGGCCTCGGCCACGGTCGAACAGGCGCTGGCGCATCCGAACTGGGCCATGGGGCAACGGATCACCATCGATTCCGCCAGCATGTTCAACAAGGCGCTGGAAGTCATTGAGACACGCGAATATTTCGGCATCGCCCCCGACCGGATCGAAGTGATCATCCACCCCGAATCCATCATTCATTCCATGGTCGGCTTTCACGACGGGGCGATCATGGCACATCTGGGCAGTCCCGACATGCGCCACCCGATCGGCTATGCGCTGAACTGGCCGCAGCGGGCGCCATTGCCGGTGGCGCGGCTGGATCTTGCGCAACTGTCCACCCTGACCTTCCGCGCGCCCGATCTGGCCCGCTATCCGGCGCTTCGGCTGGCGCGCGAGGTGATGGCGATCCGTGGCCTTGCAGGTGCCGCCTTCAACGCCGCCAAAGAGGTGGCGCTGGATCTTTTCCTAGCGGGCCGGATCGGCTTCATGGACATGGCCGCGCTGGTCGAGGAGACGCTGGACCGGCTGAGCGCGCGCGAAACGCTTGGAAATGCCGCGAAGACCCTTGAGGATGTGCTGGCGATGGACCATCTGGCACGGCAAGAGGCGGCGCAGGCTGCGGCAAGGACAGGAACGACCGTATGAATTTCGACTTTCTCACGGCCTTCGGCGATTCGGCCTGGGCCGTCCTCTGGGCCGGCTTTTTCTTCGTCATCGCCCTGTCGCTGATCGTCGCAATCCACGAATACGGCCACTACATCGTCGGCCGCTGGTGCGGCATCCATGCCGAGGTGTTCTCGGTCGGTTTCGGCCGCGTGCTGGCCAGCCGCGTGGACAGGCGCGGCACCAAATGGCAGATCGCCGCCATTCCCTTCGGCGGCTATGTGAAATTCCTCGGCGATGCCGATGCCTCTTCTGTCCGGTCGACCGGCGGGGCAGGGCTGTCGCCCGCCGAACGCCGTCACACCATGGCCGGTGCCCCGCTCTGGGCGCGGGCGGCCACCGTTGTCGCCGGTCCGGTCGCCAATTTCATCCTGACCTTCCTGATCCTGGCCGCCGTGGGGCTGATCCTTGGCATTGCCGACGGCCAGCCCCGCGTCGAGCGCCCGCTTCCGCTGCCCTGGACCGGCGAGATGCTGCACGAGGGCGACACCATCCTTGCCGTCAACGGCCACCCCGTCGCCAGCTATACCGATCTGGGCAAGCTGGGCACCGAGGTACTGCCCCGCACCCCGGCGGTGGAATGGACGGTCGAGCGCGCGGGCCAGACCGTCACCTTCACCGGCCCGCATCCGGCCCCGGCGATGATCGGATCGGTTCAGGTGAAATCGGCTGCGGTGGACGCGGGCCTGCAATCGGGCGACGTGATCACCCGTGCGGGCGGGCGCGACATCGTCACCTTCACCGATCTTCAGGACGTGGTCTTCAATTCCGAAGGCAAGCCGCAGGATCTGACGGTCTGGCGCGACGGCCAGACCACCGAGATGACGTTGACCCCGCGCCAGCGCGACGTGCCCACGGCCGACGGCGGGTTCGAGACGAAATGGCTGATGGGCCTGACCTCCAGCATGATCTTCGACCCGGCCCTGCGCCCGGCGGGGCTGGGCGAGGCGGTTATGGCCGCGGCCTCGGGCATGTGGGGCATGACGACCACAACCTTCTCGGGGCTGAAGCACATGATCACCGGCGACATCTCGACCTGCAACATGTCGGGCGTGATCGGCATGGCGCAGGTGATGGGCGATGCCGCAAAGGCCGGACCGGAAACCTTCTTCACCATGATTGCCGTGCTGTCGCTTGGCATCGGCATCCTGAACCTGCTGCCGATCCCGGTGCTGGACGGCGGCCATCTGGTGTTCCACGCCTGGGAGGCCGTGACCCGCCGCCCGCCGCCGGACCGGGTGCTGAATGCGCTGATGATGGCGGGGCTGACGCTGCTCCTGTCTCTGATGGCCTTTGCGCTGTTGCAGGATGTGACCTGCGTCTGATCCTGCAAAGCGCCGCGATCCGGTCACAGTCCCGCCCCAATCGGCGGCTACTCCGTCGTTGAAGACGACAGGAGTGAACCATGCAACTCGTGCAAAGAACCTTTCCGGGCCTCAGCCTGCTGGTCAACCTGAACCTTGACCGGCTGTTCTCGATCGGCACCGTGGTCCTGGGTCTTCTGGCCGGGGCTTTCCTCGGCTCGGCCATCGTCGGGCACTGACGGATTCGGGGCGGTCCGATCCGCCCCTGACGGCCTGTCCTGCGCGCCGGACACCCTCTGGAATACCATATCTGGCAAAGTTATCCACAAGGACCGCAGCCTTTTGACAAGGCCCGGCTTTCCCGCTATCCCCAGCGGTGAAGGATCGGCAGGCAAGGGGCTACGCAATGGCAGACAATTCCGGCAGGACCTTGCGTCCAAACCTCCGGGCCCGCCTGCTGGCTGCCGCCGTTTTCCTTGGCGCTGCAAGTGTTTCTGCACCGTTCCTCACACCCGCCATCGCCCAGGTGTTTTCCTTCTCGACCGTCCGGGTCGAAGGCAACAGCCGGGTCGATGCCGCGACAATCCTGTCCTATGCCGGAATCGCCCGCGGGGGCGAGGTTTCGGCCGCCCAGTTGAACGACGCCTATCAGCGGCTGGCGCGGTCCGGTCTGTTCGAAACCGTCGAACTGGTGCCGCAGGGATCGACGCTGGTGATCAAGGTTGCCGAATATCCCTTCGTCAACATCATCAATTTCGAGGGCAACAAGCTTCTGAAGGATGAAGAGCTGGCCGCCGCGATCCAGTCGCAGTCGCGCAAGGCGTTTTCGCCGTCGCTGGCCGAATCCGATGCCGCCGCCATCGCCGAAATCTATCGCATCCGCGGCCGCCTTGCCGCCACCGTCACGCCCAAGGTGATCCGCCGCGACGGCAACCGCGTCGATCTGGTGTTCGAGATCACCGAAGGCAAGGTGGTGGAGATCGAGCGGCTGTCCTTCGTCGGCAACCGCGATTTTTCCGACCGCCGCCTGCGGCAGGTGCTGGAAACCAAGCAGGCCGGTTTCCTGCGCAGCCTGATCCAGCGCGATACCTTCGTGGCCGAACGGCTGGAGGTGGACAAGCAGGTCCTGACCGATTTCTACCGTTCGCGCGGCTATATCGACTTCCAGATCACCGATGCCACGGCGGAAACCTCGCGTGAGCGGGACGCCACCTTCGTCACCTTCACCATCCAGGAAGGCCTGCCCTACAGCATCGGCGATGTCAGCACGGTGTCCGAAGTCGAAGGCGTGGATGCCGCCGAATTCATCGCGGTGCAGAAGATCCGCAAGGGGCAGGTTTTCAACCCGGCCGTGATCGAGAACAATATCGCGCGGATGGAAAACCTGGCCCTGAAAAAGGGGCTGAACTTCATTCGTGTCGATCCGCGGATCACCCGCGACGACCGCAACCAGATGGTCGATGTCGAATTCGCCATCGTCAAGGGCGAGCGGGTCTTTGTCGAACGCATCGACATCGAGGGCAACGCGACCACGCTGGACCAGGTTGTCCGCCGCCAGTTCACCTCGGTCGAAGGCGACCCCTTCAACCCGCGCGCCATCCGGCAATCGGCCGAACGCATCCGCGCGCTTGGGTTCTTCTCGGATGCGCAGGTGAATGCCGAACAGGGCTCCAGCCCCGATTCCGTGGTCGTCAATGTCGATGTGGAAGAACAGCCCACCGGATCGCTGGGCTTCGGTCTCAGCTATTCGGTGGCGAACGGCACCGGCTTCAACATCAACTTTTCGGAAAGCAACTTCCTGGGCCGGGGGCAGGCGCTGTCGCTGGCCATTGCGACCACGGCGGACAACCAGAATTCGTCCTTCTCTTTCACCGAACCTTCGGTGCTGGGGCGCGACCTGTCGTTCAACGTCAACGGGTATTACCGCACCTCGGACAACGACTATGCCCTGTACAATACCCGCAACATCGGCCTTGGCTTTGGCATCGGCTTTCCCTTGGGCGAACAGTCGCGACTGAACCTGACCTACCGGATTTCCGAGGACAAGCTCTTTGACTATTCCGGCGACTCGCCGATCATTCAGCGCGAACAGGCACAGGGTGATGACGGGGCGCTGCTGTCCAGCACCATCGGCTACAGCTATCAGTTCGACAACCGCATCACCGGGCTGAACCCGACCGAAAGTTTCGTGTTCCGCTTCGGTCAGGAAATCGGTGGCCTGGGCGGTGACACCCGCTATCTGACCACCACCGCCATGGCGATGGCCGAAAAGAAGGTGATGAACGAGGAAGTCACCCTGCGGGCGATCTTCGAAGGCGGCTATATCCACAGCTTCGGCGATGAAGGCACCCGCGTGACCGACCGCTTCTTTGGCGGCGGCAAGATCCGCGGCTTTGAACCCAAGGGGATGGGGCCGCGCGATGGCACCGATCTGGCCGATGCGCTGGGCGGCAACGCCTTTATCGCGGCGCGGTTCGAAGCCGATTTCCCGCTGGGCCTGCCCGAAGAATACGGCATCACCGGCGGTGCCTTTGTCGATGTCGGTTCGGTCTGGTCGCTGGATGATACCGCCGGTCTGGCCGGGACGATCGACGACGGGCTGAAGCCCCGTGTCGCCGTCGGTCTGTCGGTGCTGTGGAACACCCCGCTTGGCCCGCTGCGGTTCAACTTCTCGCGGGCCGTGGTCAAGGAAGACTATGACAAGGAACAGAACTTCGACCTTACCGTCTCGACGAAGTTCTAGGGTCGGCATGTCCGGTCGGCTGCCTTCCGCTTTGCACCGGCTGGCGCTGATGGCCGCTGCGGCCCTGTGGACCGGCTCTGCCGTTCTGGCACAGGACGCCGTGCCCGCGCCCGGTGAAACGCCTGCGGTGCTGATCCTGGACCAGCAGCGTCTGTTCGAGCAAAGCGCCTGGGGACGCGCCGCCATCGCCCGCGCCGAGACCGAGGCGCAGGCGCTGTCCGAGGAAAACCTGCGCATCGAAGAGGCGTTGCGCGCCGAAGAGCAAAGCCTGACCGACCGCCGCGCCACCACCCCGGCCGAGGAATTCGCCCGCCTGGCCGGCGAATTCGACACCCGTGTCGAAGGTATTCGCAAGGCACAGGACATCAAGCTGACTGACATCCGCAGCCGGGTCGAAACCGAACAGAAACGTTTTCTGGCCGCCGCGAGGCCGGTTCTTGAGGCGATGTTGCAGCAAAGCGGCGCGACGGCGATCCTGGCCTCCGGTGCCGTGCTTTACGCCAACCACGACACCGACATCACCGATACCGCCATTGCCCGCATGGATGCGGCCTTTCCCGGACTGCCGCCCGAAGCGCCCTGATCCTGCCGCCCGATGCCAAGACCGGACCCTGTGCCGGAGCCACGGGAACTTGTCACCCTTGCCGCGACTTGCTAGCAGAAGACAAAGCTGCTTGGACTTGCGCAGGAGACCCGCCCCGTGGATGCCACTTCCCCCCCCGCCACCGCAGACCTCGACCTGATCCAGCGCATCATTCCGCATCGCTATCCGTTCCTGCTGATCGACAAGGTGCGCGACATCGTGTTGAACGAATCCTGCACCGGGATCAAATGCGTCACCATCAATGAACCGCAGTTCACCGGCCATTTTCCCGGCATGCCGATCTTTCCCGGCGTGATGATCATCGAGGCAATGGCCCAGACCAGCGGCATCCTTGTCGGCCTGTCGATGGATCTGGTCGACAAGAATGCCGCGGTGTTCTTCATGGGCGTCGACGGGGTGAAATTCCGCCGCAAGGTGGTGCCCGGCGATGTGCTGGAACTGCATGTCCGCGCCCTGCGCGGCGGCGGCCGGGTCTGGAAATTCGAAGGCAAGGCCATGGTCGAGGGCGAGCTGGCCTGCGAGGCCACCTTCATGGCCATGTTCGACGTGCCGAAGGCCTGACGCATGGCCATCCACGGCAGCGCCGTCATTCATCCTTCCGCCTTTGTCGAGGAAGGGGCCAGCATCGGCGAAGACAGCCATATCGGTCCTTTCTCGGTCATCGGGGCCGAGGTCACGCTCGGGGCCCGCGTCACCGTCAAATCCCACGCCGTCGTCACCGGCTGGACCGAGATCGGCGACGACTGCACGATCTGGCCCTTTGCCACCGTGGGCGAGGTGCCGCAGGATCTGAAGTTCAAGGGCGAACGCACCCGGCTGACCGTCGGGGCCCGCACCCGCATCCGCGAAGGGGCCACGCTGAACACCGGCACCGAAGGGGGCGGCGGCATCACCCGCGTCGGCGACGATTGCCTGATCATGACCGGGGCGCATGTCGGACACGATGCCCAGATCGGCAACCGGGTCATCCTGGTGAACCATGTCGCCATCGCGGGCCATGTCCACCTGGGCGACGATGTCATTGTCGGGGGCCTTTCCGGCATTCACCAATGGGTGCGGGTCGGGCAGGGGGCCATCATCGGGGCCGTGACCATGGTCACGAATGATGTGATCCCCTATGGTCTGGTGCAGGCCCCGCGCGGTGAGCTTGACGGCCTCAACCTCGTCGGCCTGAAACGCCGCGGCGTGGACCGGGCCGAAATCTCGGCCCTGCGCGCCGCCTATCAGGCCCTTGCCGATGAAGGGGGCTCGTTTCAGGACCGGGCGCAGCATCTGGCCGAAACCAGCGACAGCCCGCTGGTGCGCGAGATCACAGATTTCATCCTGGCCAAATCCGACCGCAGCTTCCTGACGCCCAAGGGTGGCAAATGACGCTGGCGCTGATCGCCGGGGCAGGGGCCTTGCCTGCCGCGCTGACCGCAGCCTTGCCCGCGCGGCCCTTCATCGCCGCAATGGACGGCTTTCCCCCCGACGGGCTGACCCCGGACCTGACCTTCCGGATCGAGCGTCTCTACCCCTTCTTCAACGCCTTGCATGAGGCGGGTATCACCCAGGTCGCTTTTGCGGGGGCCGTCCGCCGCCCCCGCCTCGACCCCGCCTTGTTCGACCCGCAGACCGCCCAGATCGTGCCGCGCCTGATGCACACGCTGGCGCAGGGCGACGATGCCACGCTGCGCGAGGTGATTGCCCTCTTCGAGGAGGAAGGCTTCACCATCACCGGAGCCGCCGAGATCGCCCCCGCTTTGGTGCCGCCCGAAGGCCTCTACGCCGGGCAGATCACCCCCCGAGACCAGCAGGACGCCACCCGCGCCGCCGCGATTGCCGAGGCTTTGGGCCGCGTCGATGTCGGGCAGGGCTGTGTGGTGGCGCAAGGCATCTGTCTTGCCGCCGAGACCATCGCCGGAACCGATGACATGCTGGCGCAGGTCGCCGCCCTGACCGAAAGTCTGCGGCCCAATCCACAGGCGGGCAGGGGCCTGCTCTACAAGGCCCCCAAGCCGCTGCAAGATCACCGGATAGACTTGCCCACCCTCGGCTCCGCCACGGTCGAAGCCGCCGCCCGCGCGGGTCTTGGTGGCATCGCCTGGCAGGCCGGCAGCACCATCACCCTCGACCTTCCCGCGATGCAGGCCGCCGCCCAGCAGCACGGCCTGTTCCTCTGGTCCCGTACCCCGGCCCAAAGATGACCGATTTTTCGACGAAAAATCGCACCCCGACCAACCGTCATCGCAGGGCCCGATTTTTCGCAGAAAAATCGTCGCGCTCCGCTCGACTGCCCTCGACATCCCCTGACGCAGCATGACTTCGGCCCCGCATTTCTTCCTGATTGCGGGTGAACCCTCGGGCGACCGTCTCGGGGCCGCACTGATGGCGGGGCTTGAATCTCTTGCCCCCGGTGCCACCTTCGCAGGCATCGGCGGCCCTGCCATGCAGGCCGAGGGGCTGATCAGCCTGTTCCCGATGGAAGAGCTTTCCATCATGGGCATCGCCGAGGTGCTGCCCAAATATTTCCACCTCAAACGCCGCATCCGTCAGGCCGCAGAGGCCGCCCTGGCGGCCAAACCCGCCGCCCTGATCACCATCGACAGCCCTGATTTCTGTCTGCGTGTCGCCGCCCTCGTCAAAGCCGCCGATCCCGCGCTGCGCACCGTGCATTATGTCGCGCCCTCGGTCTGGGCCTGGCGTCCCGGCCGTGCGGCCAGGATGGCCAGACACATCGACCATGTGCTTGCCCTCTTGCCGTTCGAACCGCCCTATATGACCGCCGCAGGCATGAGCTGCGATTTCGTCGGCCATCCCGTCACCGCCGAACCTGTCGCCACGCCTGAACAGGCCGCCGCCTTCCGCGCGGCCCATGGCATTGCCGCAGCCGCCCCGCTGGTGGTGGCGCTGCCCGGCTCGCGCCGGTCGGAGATCACCCGCCTGATCCCGCCTTTCGGGGCTGCGCTTGCCGATATCGCCCGCGCCATGCCGGGCCTCAGGGTTCTCCTGCCCACCCCCGCCCATCTGGCCGGTGCGGTGGCCGAAGCCACGGGCGGCTGGGCGACCCCGCCCCTGATCCTGCCCGCCCCCGATCTGGCCACCCGCACCGCCGCCTTTGCCGCCGCCGATGCCGCCCTGGCTGCCTCCGGCACCGTCAGCCTGGAACTGGCCGCGCAATCCTGCCCGATGGTCATCGCCTATGACATGGCACCGCTGACCCTGTGGCTGATGCGGCGCATGGCCCGGATCGATACGGTGACTCTGGTCAATCTGGTCTCTGAGACCCGCAGCGTACCGGAATTCATCGGCAGGCACTGTCGCCCCGATGCCATCGCCCCAGCCCTTACCGCGTTGTTGCAAAACGGCCCCGGTGCGCAGGCCGCCGCGATGGAAACCACCATGCAGCGTCTTGGTCGCGGACAGGAACCACCGGGCCTTCGCGCCGCTGCCTCGGTCCTGGCGCATCTGGGGTAAGGGCCTTCGGCGGGGATATTTTCGTTCTGAAAGAAGCCCTTCTTTCAGAAAGCAGATATCATGGGCTCTGTGGACTGGCCTTCGGTCCGGTCAGTGGCCGCGCCAGATCCAGCCGCCACCGAAGACGCGTGGCCCACCATCCGGCGCATGGAAGACGCAGGCCTGGCCGGGGCTGATGCCGTCCTCGGCCTCGAACAGCGTCACTTCGGCCGTGGTGGCCGACAGCGGCCGCAGCAGGGCAGGCCGAGGGGCACGGGTGGAACGGACCCGGACCTCCATCTCCCATTCCTCTCGGGAATCGAAGGGCTCGTCGCCCAGCCAGTTGATCTCGCGCACCGGAACCCGCCGGGTGGACAGCGCCTCTTTCGGCCCCACCACCACGCGGCGCACCTCGGCATCCAGCTTCACCACATAGAGCGGCTCGCCCAGGCCGCCGATCCCCAACCCCTTGCGCTGGCCGATGGTGTAGTGGATCACCCCGCGATGCGTGCCCAGCACCCGGCCCGACAGATCGACGATCTCTCCCGGATCGGCCGCACCGGGCCGCAGTTTCTCGATCACGCTGGCATAGTTGCCGTTCGGCACGAAGCAGATGTCCTGGCTGTCCGGCTTGTCGGCCACCGGCAACCCGTATTTCGCCGCCAGCGCCCGCGTCTCGGCCTTTGACGCCAGATGGCCCAGGGGAAAGCGCAGGTAATCCAGCTGCTCCTGCGTGGTCGAGAACAGGAAATAGCTTTGGTCGCGGGCAGGGTCGGCCGCCCGGTGCAATTCTGCCCCCGAAAGCCCGGTCTTGCGCTGGATGTAATGCCCGGTCGCCATGCAATCGGCATCCAGATCCTTCGCCGTCGCCAGCAGGTCCTTGAACTTCACCCGTTCGTTGCAGCGGATGCAGGGCACCGGCGTCGCCCCCGCCAGATAGGCATCGGCGAATTCCTCGATCACCGCCTCGCGGAAGGTGTTTTCATAGTCCAGCACATAATGCGGGAAACCCATGGTTTCCGCCACCCGGCGCGCATCATGGATGTCGCGGCCCGCGCAGCAGGCCCCCTTCTTGGCCAGCGCCGCCCCGTGGTCGTAAAGCTGCAGGGTGACGCCAACCACGTCATAGCCCTCGTCCTTCAGCATCGCCGCAACCACGCTGGAATCGACGCCGCCCGACATCGCCACCACAACCCGCGTCTCGGACGGGGGTTTCGGCAGGCCAAGGGAATTCAGGGCGATGTCGCGCGGCATGGGGCGCTCCGATGGGCGGCAGGGATTTTGCGGCAATATAGGAAAATGCCACCTACTCTCAACCCCTGCCGCCCGGAACGGTTCAGCTTTGCTTAAGGCCGTTGCGGCAATCTGCCCGCCAATGACAATGCAGACGAGGGTCGTGCCATGTATCTCAAGCGCGTCGACGGACCGCGCCAGATCACCCTGCCGGATGGTTCGGTGCTGAGCCGGGCCGATCTGCCGCCACCGGAAACCCGGCGCTGGGTGGCCAGCCGCAAGGCGATCGTGGTCAATGCCGTGGTCTATGGGCTGCTTAGCCAGACCGAGGCGATGGAACGCTATGCCCTGTCCGAGGAAGAATTCACTCTTTGGCAGCGGGCGGTCGAGCGACATGGTGTAAAGGGGCTGAAAGTCACAGCAATTCAGAAATATAGACAACTTTAAGTTGTTTTCCGGCTTCGGCAGGTCATAGTAACCGTGTGTTAACCATTCGCCGCCAGTGTCTTAACGAAGATGACCCCCAGCCCCGGCTGCCGAAGCGGAGACCCTTGCCCCGATGCGCATTCTTCTTGTCGAAGACGATCCCAGCACCTCGCGCAGCATCGAACTGATGCTGACGCATGCGAATCTCAACGTCTATTGCACCGATATGGGTGAAGACGGGATCGACCTGGCCAAACTGTATGACTACGATCTCATCCTTCTGGACCTGAACCTGCCAGATATCTCGGGGCATGAGGTGCTGCGCCAGATCCGGCTGGCCAGGGTGGAAACGCCGATCCTGATTCTTTCCGGCTCGGACGATACCGAATCGAAGCTGAAAGGATTCGGCTTCGGGGCCGATGACTACCTGACCAAACCCTTCCACCGCGAAGAACTGGTGGCGCGCATCCATGCCATCATCCGCCGGTCCAAGGGGCACAGCCAGTCGATGATCCGCACCGGCAAGGTGAATGTGAACCTCGACGCCAAGACGGTCGATGTCGACAGCAAGGCGGTGCATCTGACCGGCAAGGAGTATCAGATGCTGGAACTGCTGTCCCTGCGCAAGGGCACCACACTGACGAAGGAAATGTTCCTCAACCATCTTTATGGCGGCATGGACGAGCCGGAGCTGAAGATCATCGACGTCTTCATCTGCAAGCTGCGCAAGAAGCTGGCCGAGGCGACGGGCGGCGACAATTATATCGAAACCGTCTGGGGCCGGGGCTATGTGTTGCGCGACCCCGCCGCCGAAACCGCGACAGCCCCCCGCCTTGCCGCCAGCGCCTGAGGGGCTGGCGCTTTACCTCTGCCGCCGCCCCGCCTAACCTTCGCGGCGACAGGGGCGGGGGTGGCCGTGAAACCAGTGGATCAACTGACAGAAGCCGAGGCGCGGGCAGAACTGGCCGATCTGGCCCGCCGCATCACCGCAGCCAATACCGCCTATCACACCCTGGACGCGCCCGAGATTTCGGACGCCGATTACGACGCGCTGAAGCAGCGCAATGCCGCGATCGAAGCCGCCTTTCCAGCGCTGATACGCGCCGACAGCCCGTCGGATCGGGTGGGTGCCCCGGTGGCCGACGGCTTTGGCAAGGTGACGCACCGGGTGCGGATGCTCAGCCTTGAAAATGCCTTTGACGACAGCGACATCACCGATTTCGAGGACCGCATCCGCAAATATCTTGGCCATGCCGGCCCCTTGCTCTTCACCGCGGAACCGAAGATCGACGGGCTGTCGCTGTCCCTGCGCTATGAACACGGCGCGCTGGTGCTGGCCGCCACCCGTGGCGATGGCGAGGTGGGTGAGGATGTCACCGCCAATGCCCGCACGATTGCCGATATTCCGCAAAGGGTGACGGGCGCGCCCGAGATCATGGAAATCCGCGGCGAGGTCTATATGTCCCACGCCGATTTCGCGGCGCTGAACGCCCGCCAGGCCGAAAGCGGCGACAAGAGTTTTGCCAATCCGCGCAACGCGGCGGCCGGATCGTTGCGCCAGCTGGACGCCGGCATTACGGCCCGCCGTCCGCTGCGGTTCTTCGCCTACAGCTGGGGTCAGCTTTCCGAACCGCTGGCCGCCACCCAATCCGGCGCCATCGCCCGGCTGAGCGCCATGGGATTCCAGACAAATCCGCTGACCACGCTCTGCGACGGCCCGCAGGAACTGCTGGCACGTTACCGCGCGATCGAGGCGCAGCGGGCAACTCTGGGCTATGACATCGACGGCGTGGTCTACAAGGTCGACGACCTGGCCCTGCAACAGCGCCTCGGCTTCCGCTCGTCCACCCCGCGCTGGGCGATTGCGCATAAGTTCCCGGCGCAGTTGGCCTGGACCCGGCTGGAGGCGATCGACATCCAGGTTGGCCGCACCGGTGCCCTGTCGCCGGTTGCTCGCCTGACGCCGGTCACGGTCGGTGGCGTCGTCGTCTCCAACGCCACGCTGCACAATGAGGATTACATCGCGGGCCGCGATTCCAGGGGGGGCGAGATTCGGGGCGGCAAGGATATTCGCGTGGGCGACTGGGTGCAGGTCTATCGCGCCGGGGATGTCATTCCGAAGGTGGCCGATGTCGATCTGACCCGCCGCCCCGACACCGCCATGCCCTTTGTCTTTCCCGGCACCTGCCCGGAATGCGGCAGCCCCGCGCAGCGCGAAGACGGCGACGCCGTGCACCGCTGCACCGGCGGGCTGGTCTGCCCCGCGCAGGGGGTGGAGCGGCTGAAGCATTTCGTGTCGCGCGGGGCCTTCGACATCGAAGGATTGGGGGCCAAGCAGGTCGAGATGTTCTTCCACGACGCCGATCTGCCGGTGAAGACCCCGGCCGACATTTTCACCCTTGCCGCACGGGATGCCGCCAATCCGCTGAAAAAACTGAAGAACCGGGACGGGTTCGGCGAAACCTCGACGGCCAAGCTGTTTGCGGCGATCGAGGCAAGGCGCAGCATTCCGCTGGACCGGCTGATCTTTGCCCTTGGAATCCGTCATGTCGGCGAAACCACCGCCGGGCTTCTGGCCCGCCATTATGGCACATGGGACGCGTTCCGTGCGGCGGTCGATGCCGCCATCTCCGCGACCGGCCCGGCCTGGGAGGAGTTGAACGCCATCGACGGCATGGGCGAAACCACCGTCCGCGCCCTGATCGACGCGCTGAGCCCCGACAATCCCGAACGCGCCGCCGTGGATGCGCTGGTTGCCCAGCTGGTGATCCAGCCCGTCATCGCCGCCGCTACCGACAGCCCGGTTGCCGGAAAGACGCTGGTCTTCACCGGCACGCTGGAAAAGATGACGCGGGCCGAGGCGAAGGCGCGGGCCGAGGCCCTGGGGGCCAAGGTGGCCGGATCGGTCAGTGCCAGGACCGATCTGCTGATCGCGGGGCCGGGGGCCGGGTCCAAGGCCAAGGCCGCCGCCGCCCTGGGCGTGACGGTGATCGACGAAGACGCCTGGCTGGCGCTGATCGGCGCATGAGCCGCCCGGAAATCCTGTTCCCGCTTTATGCCAGCCTCGAAACCCTCGACGGCATCGGCCCGAAATCCGCCCGTGCCTTCGAAGCGCTGGAGGTGACGCGCCCGAAGGACCTTTTGTTCCTGCTGCCCTATGCCGGCACCGACCGCCGCCGACGCGATACTGTTCAGGGTGCGGCTTTCCCCACCACGGTGACGGTCGAAGTGACGGTCGGTGCCCATTTCCCGCCACGGACCAAGGGCAAGCCCTATCGCATCGCGGTGCGCGACAGGATGCTGGACTGGACGGTCGTGTTCTTTCACGCGCGTGGCGACTATCTGCAGACCCTCATGCCGACGGGGCAGCGGCGCATCCTGTCCGGCAAGATCGAAACCTTCGATGGTCAGGCGCAGATGGTGCATCCCGATCATGTGCTGCGTGTCGAAGAGGCGCAGAGCCTGCCGCCCTATGAGCCGATCTATCCGCTGGGTGCCGGCCTGACGCAGCGGCAGGTGCAGAAGGCGGCGCAGTCGGCCGTTGCCCGTGCCCCCGATCTGGCCGAATGGATCGACCCGGCGTTGAAGGCCCGCGAAGGCTGGCCCGGCTGGCACGAGGCCATTGCGCAGGCCCATGCGCCGCAGGATGCGGGCGCACTGGCCGCCACCCATCCGGCCCGCGCCCGGCTGGCCTATGACGAATTCTTTGCCCATCAACTGACCTTGTCGCTGGCGCGTCAGTCGATGCGGCGCGGCAAGGGGGTTGTCAGCCAGGCCACCGGCATCTTGCAGGACAAGGTGTTGAAAAGCCTGCCCTATCACCCGACCGCAGCCCAGACCCGCGCCATGGCCGAGATTGCCGCCGATATGGCCGCGCCGTTGCGGATGAACCGTCTCTTGCAGGGTGACGTGGGGGCGGGCAAGACGCTGGTCGCGCTGCTGGCGCTGCTGGTCGCGGTCGAGGCGGGCGGGCAGGGCGTGATGATGGCCCCGACCGAAATCCTGGCCCGGCAGCATCATGAAGGGCTGGCGCCTCTGGCCGCCGCCGCCGGGGTTCGGTTGGAGATTCTGACCGGCCGCGACAAGGGGGCCGAGCGCGCGGCCAAGCTGCGCGATCTGGCCGAGGGGCGGATTCACATTCTGGTCGGCACCCATGCGGTGTTCCAGAAGGATGTGCAGTTTCAGGACCTTCGCCTTGCCGTGGTGGACGAGCAGCACCGCTTTGGTGTGGCGCAAAGGATGGAACTGGGGGCCAAGGGGCAGGCCGCGGATGTGCTGGTGATGACGGCAACGCCGATCCCGCGCAGCCTGGCGCTGGCCAGCTATGGCGATATGGATGTGTCGGTGCTGGATGAAAAACCGGCGGGGCGACAGCCGATCCGAACTGCGCTGATCCCGGCGAACCGGATGGAAGAGGTGGTGGCCCATCTGTCCCGTGCGGTCGAAGACCGGCGGCAGGCCTATTGGGTCTGCCCGCTGGTCGAGGAATCCGAGGTGATGGATCTGACCTCGGCCACCGAGCGGTTCAATGCCCTGCGCGCGGCTTTGGGAGAAGGGCGGGTCGGGCTGGTCCACGGCCAGATGCCGCCCGCCGAAAAGGATGCCGCGATGGCGCGGTTCGTGGCCGGAGAGACCCCGGTTCTGGTGGCGACCACGGTGATCGAGGTGGGGGTGAACGTGCCCAATGCCACCATCATGGTGGTGGAACGGGCCGAGAATTTCGGCCTGGCCCAGTTGCACCAGCTGCGCGGCCGCGTCGGACGGGGCGAGGCGGCTTCGACCTGCCTGCTGATGTATCAGCCGCCCTTGACCGAAGGCGGCGAGCGGCGGCTGAAAGTGCTGCGCGACACCGAGGACGGCTTTCGCATCGCCGAGGAAGATCTGGCCATGCGCGGCGCAGGCGATCTGATCGGCACGGCGCAATCCGGCCTGCCCCGGTTCCGCGTTGCGGATCTGGAGCGGCAATCCGCCCTGATGGCGGTGGCGCAAAGCGATGCCCGTGCGCTGCTGGCCGCCGATCCGGCACTGCAGGGCCCGCGCGGCAGGGCGGCGCGCGTGCTGCTGTGGCTCTTGGACCAGGATCGCGCGATCCGGCTGCTCTCTGTGGGGTAGGGGCGGCTCGTCGTCGGTCTTCGACCGCTCCTCGCGGGGCGACAACGAGAAACGGTCGAAGACCGACGACGAGTGATTGTCTGGGTGTTCATTTTGTTCTCAAATGTTCTTAAAAAGTTCTTTACAGATTGGCGCGGGTATGAGAACAATCGGGCAACAAGGAACAGGAGTTCGCCATGATCGCCCGCTTCAAACGTCTTGCCACTGCCGAACCCGGCCTTGCCGGTGATCTTCTCGGCGTCGCGGCCCTGTTCCTTATGCTCTTTGCGGCCCTTGCCCTGCCGGGTGCCGCCTGACCCTTTCTGCCTGCGGTCTGTTCCCCAGGCGTGCCTTCCGCGTCCCTCTGTCCCGAGATCCGACGCTGTCCCCGAAGCCGCGCCCAGACACGCCACTGCCGCCGTCACGCCTGCCGTGACGGCGGTTTTTTCTTGCGCGAAGGATTGTTCTCAGACGGAAGCTCAGGTTGCCCCGGCCTTTTCCGCCGCTTCACTGGCCTCGCAGGCCGCCTCCAGCGCCAGAAGGATCGAGGCATGGCGATTCTTGTAGTCGCGTGCGGGCAGAAGAACCTCGTAACCGGCAAAGGGCGCGGCAGGCACCGGGCCGCCGTCCTTCAGCATGGCGCGCAGCTGATCCAGCGCCTCCAGCAGTTCGGCCCGGCTGCGGCCCGGCACCGCCGCACCAGATATAGCCGCCGACGCCTGCCCCAGGGCGCAGGCCTTCACATCCTGCGCGAATTCCGCCACCCGGCCATCCCGCAGCACGACATCCACCGTCACCGTGGAGCCACAGAGCGGCGATCGCCGCCGCGCCGATCCCTGTGGCGCGGGCAGACGGCCCAGATGCGGAATATCCGCCGCCAGCGCCAGAATGCGCCCGGAATACAGCTTCACCAGATCCGCATCGCTCATGCTTGCCCTCCGCAGCCCCATATGTAATCCCGCGAAGGCCCCCCGCCAAGGAGAACCGCCATGTCCTTCGATCCGGCCAGCCTGACCTATGATGCCGCGGGGCTGATTCCCTGCATCGCACAGGATCATGCCTCGGGCGAGGTGCTGATGCTGGCCTGGATGAATGCCGCCAGCGTGGCGAAGACGCTGGAGACCGGAAAAGTCACCTATTGGAGCCGGTCGCGCGCCGCCTTCTGGGTCAAGGGCGAAAGCTCGGGCCATCATCAGCGGTTGGTGGAACTGCGGCTGGACTGCGACCGCGATTGCCTTCTGGCCCTGGTGGAACAGGATGGCCCAGCCTGCCATACCAACCGGAAGTCCTGTTTCTACACCGCCGTGCGAAACGCAGATGAGGTCGAAATCCTGAAGCCGATGCGCTGAGGCCCGGCGGGCGGATGCCTCCGGCGGGGATATTTGGGTTCTGAAAGAGGGATCAGAGACCGACCAGCCGGCGAATGTCGGCGGGCGTCGCCCCTTCGGAGCGGTATCTGGCGATGGCGCGGGCATCGTCGCGCTTGGCCAGCCGCTTGCCCTGATCGTCGCGGATCAGGGCATGGTGGTGATAGGTCGGTGTCGGCAGGCCCAGCAGATGTTGCAGGATCACCTGCACCGGAGTGAAGGCAAAGAGATCCTCGCCCCGCACCACATCGGTCACGCCCTGATCCGCATCGTCGAAGGCCGAGGCGAGGAAATAGGCCACGATATCTTCGCCCTTGCGCGACAGGACGACATCGCCGATCCCGTCCATCGCCTGCGCGGGATCAACGGCATGGCGGTCGGCAAAGCGCGGTCCGGTTTCGGCAAAGGCCAGATCCTGCCCTGCCAATGCCCGGAAGGCAGCCGCAAGATCCAGCCGCAGCGCATCGCCGGGCTGGCGGCTGTCCATGGGGCGGCCCCGGCAGGTGCCGGGATAGACATTATGGGCCACACCTTCCTGCGGTGCTGCCAGGGCGGCGCGGATGTCGTTGCGGGTGCAGGAACAGGGATAGAGCAACCCGCGCGCCGCCAATGGCTCCAGCCGCAGGTTGTAGGCCGCGATATGGGGGGACTGGCGGTGAACCGGCCCGTCCCATGTCAGGCCCAGCCATGTCAGGTCGTCGAGGATCTGCGCTTCGTATTCTGGCTTGCAGCGGTCAAGGTCGGTATCTTCCATCCGCAGCAGGAAACACCCGCCTGCCGCCCGTGCCATGTCATGCGCCAATATCGCCGAATAGGCATGGCCCAGATGCAGCGGGCCGGTGGGAGAGGGCGCGAAACGGGTTACGAAAGCCATTCCGTGAAAGCCTGTTTCGCCCGGTCGGTATAGGCCTTGTAGCGGTCCTTGCGCCCCCGGCGGCCGCCCTTGGCGTCAATCGGGGGGAAAAGGCCGAAATTGACGTTCATCGGCTGGAAGGTCCTGGCCTCGGCCCCGCCTGTGATATGCGTGATCAGCGCGCCCATGGCCGTTTCGGGCGGCGGGGGCGGCAGGGTCTGCCCAAGCAGTTCAGCCGCCGCCATCCGGCCCGCCAGAAGGCCCATGGCGGCGGATTCGACATAGCCTTCGACCCCGGTGATCTGTCCGGCAAAGCGGATATGCGGCTGTGCCTTCAGACGCATCTGACTGTCCAGCAGCGTGGGCGAATTGATGAAGGTGTTGCGATGGATGCCGCCAAGCCGGGCGAAACTGGCATCCTTCAGGCCGGGAATCAGTTTGAAGACAGTGGTTTGCGCGCCATACTTCATCTTGGTCTGGAAGCCGACGATATTGTAGAGTGTGCCCAGCTTGTTGTCGCGGCGCAGCTGGACCACGGCATAGGGTTTCTGATCGGGCCTGTGGGCGTTGGTCAGGCCGACCGGCTTCATCGGTCCGTGGCGCAGGGTTTCGCGGCCACGTTCGGCCATCACCTCGATCGGCAGGCAGCCGTCGAAGTAACCGGCCGTCTCACCTTCGTGGAATTCGGTCTTCTCGGCGGCCAGCAGGGCGTCGATGAAGGCTTCGTAATCGTCGCGGGTCATCGGGCAGTTGATGTAGGCGCGTCTTTCATCCTCGGTCTCGCCCTTGTCGTAGCGCGACTGCATCCATGCGACATCCATGTCGATGGTGTCGGCATAGACGATGGGGGCGATGGCGTCGAAGAAGGCCAGCGCCTCGGCTCCGGTCGCAGTGCGGATGCTGTCGGCCAGGGTCTGGCTGGTCAGCGGGCCGGTGGCGATGATCCAGCGGCCGGATGAGGGAAGGTTGCTAACTTCCTCATAAGATGTGGAAATCAGCGGATGGGATTTCAGCCGTTCGGTGACGGCGCGGGCAAAGGGATCACGGTCCACCGCCAGCGCGCCGCCTGCGGGAAGGCGGTGGCGTTCGGCCATTTCCATGACCAGCCCGCCCGCCGCCCGCATCTCCCAATGCAGCAGGCCGACGGCATTGCGTTCGTGGTCGTCCGAACGGAAGGAGTTCGAGCAGACCATCTCGGCAAAGTCGCCGGTGCGGTGGGCGAAGGTTTTCACCTGCGGGCGCATTTCGTGGATGACCACGGGAATGCCGCGGTTCGCGGCGGCCCAGGCGGCTTCGGAGCCCGCCATGCCGCCGCCGATGATGTGAAGGGGTTCCATGCGGGCGATGTAGCTTTGCTTGAGGACTGGCGCAAGAAGGGGCGCTGCCCCTCGCGCCTTTGGCGCTCACCCCAGGGTATTTGCGCAAAGATGAAGAGCCTGTCGTTCGGCCAGGATGTCGATGCCGGTGCGGCCGAGGTCTGCGGCCTTCTGGAAGAATCCAGGGGCGGGGAGGAGGTCGGGCGAGAGCCGCTGGCGAAGGAGGGCGGCGCGGAAGGGTTTTCCTTCGCGGGCGTCGGCTTCCATCAGGGATTCCAGTTGGGCTGTGAGCTGGGCCATGGAGAGGCCGAGCCCGCGGGCGAGATCGCCGTAGGTGAGGGTTGCGCCTGCGGCCGCAAGGGCCGCAAGGCGATCCTCGAGCAGGGTCATTCGGTGTCCGGGCCCTGATCGGCGACGCGGGCCACCGACACGACTTCTTCATCCGCGCCGATCGCGAAGACCCGGACGCCGCCTGCGCTGCGCGAGCGGAAGCTGACCTGTTCCACCGGGGTGCGGATCGACTGGCCGGTCGAGGTGGCGAGCATGATCTGGTCGGCGATGTCGACCGGGAAGGAGGCGATGATGCGGCCGCCGCGCGGGCCGGGGGAGATGGCCTTGACGCCCATGCCGCCGCGGCCCCGGACCGGATAGTCGTGGCTGGAGGAGAGCTTGCCCGAGCCGCCCTTGGTGATGGTCAGGATCAGGTCTTCGGCCGCCGACATCTCGGCATAGCGGTCGGGAGAAAGCTGGCCTGCGGCGACGGTTTCTTCCTCGTCGTCGGTCTCGTCCTCGGTCACGCCGGCCATCAGGCGGCGCTGTTTCAGATAGGCGGCGCGTTCTTCGGGCGTGGCTTCGAAATGGCGGATGATCGACATCGAGACGACATGGTCGCCCGGTGCCAGCCGGATGCCGCGCACGCCGGTCGAACCGCGCGATTTGAAGACGCGGATTTCGGTGGTCGAGAAGCGGATGGCGCGGCCGGCCTCTGTGACCAGCATGATGTCGTCGTTCTCGTCGGCGATGGCGGCATTCACCAGGGTGATGCCCTCGGGCAGCTTCATTGCGATCTTGCCGTTGCGCATGACGTTGGTGAAATCCGACAGGTCGTTCTGCCGGACATCGCCGTCCGAGGTGGCGAAGACGATCTGGAGATTGCCCCAGTCGTCCTCGGGCACGTCGACCGGCATCAGCGCGGCGATCGAGATGCCGCTCTGGATCGGCAGGATGTTGACCAGTGCCTTGCCCTTGGCGGTGCGGCCGGCCAGTGGCAGCCGCCAGGTCTTGAGCTTGTAGACCATGCCTTCGGTGGTGAAGAACAACAGCCAGGTGTGGGTGTTGGCGACGAAAAGCGTCGTCACCACGTCGTCTTCCTTGGTTGCCATCGAGGCCAGGCCCTTGCCGCCGCGGTTCTGCTGGCGGAATTCGGCCAGCGGCGTGCGCTTGATATAGCCGCCCGAGGTGATGGTCACGACCATGTCCTCGCGCTCGATCAGGTCCTCGTCCTCCATGTCGCCGGACCAGTCGGCGATTTCGGTGCGGCGGGGAACGGCGAAGGCGGCTTTCACCTCGCGCAGCTCGTCCGAGATGATCGCCATGATCCGGTCGCGCGAGCCGAGGATGTCGAGATAATCCTTGATCTGCGCGGCCAGTTCTTCCAGCTCGTCGGTGATGGTCTTGACGCCAAGCTGGGTCAGCCGTTGCAGCTGAAGGTCAAGGATGGCGCGGGCCTGGCGTTCCGACAGGTTGTAGGTGCCGTCATCGTTGATGGTATGGCTGGGGTCGTCGATCAGCCGGATATATTGCGCGATGTCATGGGCGGGCCAGCGCCGCTCCATCAGCTTTTCCCGCGCTTCGGCCGGGGTGGCGCTGGCGCGGATGGTGGCGACGATCTCGTCCACGTTCGACACCGCAACGGCCAGACCGCAGAGGATATGGCTGCGTTCGCGCGCTTTGCGCAACTCGAACGCGGTGCGGCGCGCGACAACTTCCTCTCGGAACACAATGAAATAATGCAGGAAATCGCGCAGGGTCAGTTGTTCCGGGCGCCCCCCGTTCAAGGCCAGCATGTTGCAGCCGAAGCTGGTCTGCATGGGCGTGAAGCGGAACAGCTGGTTCAGCACCACATCCGGCGTGGCGTCGCGTTTCAGTTCGATCACCACGCGCACGCCGATCCGGTCGGATTCGTCGGCCACGCCCGAGATGCCTTCCAGTCGCTTGTCGCGCACCTGTTCGGCGATGATCTCGATCATCCGGGCCTTGTTGACCTGATAGGGCACCTCGTCGATCACGATGGCCCAGCGGTCCTTGCGGATTTCCTCGATATGGGTCTTGGCCCGGATGATGACGCTGCCGCGCCCCTCAAGATAGGCCTTGCGCGCGCCCGAGCGGCCAAGGATCAGCCCGCCGGTGGGGAAATCCGGGGCGGGGATGATCTCCATCAGCGATTCCATGCTGATGTCGGGGTTTTCGATCATCGCAAGGGTGCCGTCGATCACCTCGCCCAGATTGTGCGGCGGGATGTTGGTCGCCATGCCGACAGCGATGCCGCCCGCGCCATTGACCAGCATGTTGGGGAACCGGGCCGGAAGGACGGTGGGTTCCTTGTCCTTGCCGTCGTAATTGTCCTGGAAATCGACGGTATCCTTGTCGATGTCGGCCAGCAGGAAGGCGGCGGGCTTGTCCATCCGCACTTCGGTATAGCGCATGGCCGCAGCCATATCGCCGTCCATCGACCCGAAGTTGCCCTGACCGTCCAGAAGCTTCAGGCTCATCGAGAAGGGCTGCGCCATACGCACCAGCGCGTCATAGATCGCGCCATCGCCATGGGGGTGGTATTTCCCCATCGTGTCGCCCACCGGGCGGGCCGACTTCCTGTAGGGCTTGTCGTGGGTGTTGCCGGTTTCGTTCATCGCAAACAGGATACGACGATGCACCGGCTTCAGCCCGTCGCGCAGGTCGGGGATCGCGCGCGAAACGATCACGCTCATCGCGTAATCGAGATAGGCGGTCTTCATCTCTTGCGTGATGTCGACCTGCGGGCCGTGATAGGCCGGGCGATCCGGCTTTTCGCCAGAGATTTCAGTGTCTTCGGGGGTATCGCTCACGGTCTGCCCTTGCTGGCCCTTCAGGCCCCAGATTTTGTTGGCCGCAAGTTACACCATACCGCCCATGGGGTGCAATGGCAGGGGAAGCCACCAATCCGATTGCCCGACAAATGACGGATTCTGTTTCCAATTTCTCCACAATTCGGGTGCCTGATAGGGGAATGGTGACAAGAGGTGCAGTCATGCAGGCAAGTGACACCGAACTGATGCTGAACGGATATGGGATGACCACGGCGGAAATCTTTTACCGGATGCCGGATTATCGCAATGTTCTCAACACCTTCGTCTGGCAGCACATGGATCTGGCGCCGGATTACCCCGAGCTGTTCCGATTCATAGAATTCTGGCAGGGCAACATCGACGGCCCGCTGCATTCGGTGCGCTTTACCCACAGAAAGCTGATCGCCCCCGGAGATTGGCGGCATGTGGTGAAAGAGTTCCGGCTGCACTGAAACGGGGTCTGGCGAACGTATGGCCGACGTATGGCTTGCGTATGGCTGGCAGCCATATATTGCTATTTCGCCCGCGTCGGCCGGTCGAACACCTTCTTGCCCATCAGGCTGCCGACCAGATCCACCATCAGCCGCGCCGTCATGCCGCGGTCGTCGAGGAATGGGTTCAGCTCCACCAGGTCAAGGCTGGTGACAAGGCCGGATTCGTGCAGCAGTTCCATCACCAGATGCGCCTCGCGGAAGGTGGTGCCGCCGGGCACCGTTGTGCCGACGGCGGGGGCAATGGCCGGATCCAGGAAATCGACATCCAGGCTGACATGCAGCATGCCGTTTTCCTTGCGGCAGCGGGCCAGGAAATCGCGCAGCGGCTTGACGATGCCATGTTCGTCGATCACCCGCATGTCGTTGATGGCGATGTCGCGTTCCTGCATCGCCGCCTGTTCGGCTGGATCGACCGAACGGATGCCGAACATGCAGATGCGATGCGCCGGAACGGGCGCGGGGAAGGGGGGGAAGGCATCGAATCCCTCGCGCCCGGCGATATAGGCCAGCGGCGTGCCGTGCAGGTTTCCGCTGGTGGTGGTCAGCGGCGTGTGGAAATCCGAATGCGCATCCAGCCACAGCAGGAACAGCGGCCGCCCCTGCCGTTTGGCGAAAGCCGCCGCCCCGGCCGCCGACCCCAGCGCCAGCGAATGATCGCCACCCATGACGATGGGAAAGCCGCCTTGCGCCAGGGCATCATCCACCCGGTCCATCAGAACTTCGGTCCAGCCCACTGTTTCGGCCAGCGAATGCACCGCCGGATTGGCGCAGGCGACATCGTGCAGGACCGGCAGGGCCAGATCGCCCCAATCTTCAACCCCGTGCCCCTCGGACGACACTTCGCGGGCGATCCCGGCCACACGATAGGCCGCCGGGCCCATCAGGCAGCCGGGTCGCTTTTGCCCGGTGTCGATGGGCGCGCCGATCAGGATGGTTCTGGGCATGTCTGGTCCTCCGTTGCCGCAGGGATACACGCCCGCGCCGCTTCTGGCCAGCGGGAGCCGCCCTTGGGGGACCGTCTGGGGGAGAAGCGCCCCAAATGCCCGCCAACGCCCGGCTGGCCGGATGACAAGCCCGCGACGCTTGCGCGCAGGGCATTGGAAGCACGGCGGGGCGGCGATAGGATGGCGGACGAAAGAGAGGCCGGATGATCGTCGAACTTGGGCATTTCGCATTGGTGCTGGCGCTGATGGTGGCCGCCGTTCAGGCGGTGCTGCCGCTTTGGGGTGCGCAGAGCCGCAATGCCGCGCTGATGGCGGTGGCCGGGCCTGCGGCGGTGGCGCAGCTTCTTCTGGTGGCTTTTGCCTTTGCCGCGCTGACCTGGGCCTTCGTGGTGTCGGATTTCTCGCTGGCCGTGGTGGTGTCGAACAGCCATACGCTGAAGCCGATGCTCTACAAGGTCAGCGGCGTCTGGGGCAACCATGAGGGCAGCCTTCTGCTGTGGGTGCTGATCCTGGCGCTGTTCGGGGCGGCGGCGGCGGTGTTCGGGGCCAATCTGCCCGCGGCGCTGAAGGCGCGGGTGATTGCGGTGCAGGGGTTGATCGGCGTGGCCTTTCTGGCCTTTCTGATCTTCACCTCGAACCCGTTCTGGCGGCTGGCGGTGCCGCCCCTGGACGGGCAGGACCTGAACCCGCTGTTGCAGGACCCCGGTCTGGCCTTTCATCCGCCGTTTCTCTACCTTGGTTATGTCGGCCTGAGCATGGCGTTTTCCTTTGCGGTCGCGGCCCTGATCGAGGGCCGGGTCGATGCTGCCTGGGCGCGCTGGGTCCGGCCCTGGACGCTGGCGGCCTGGGTGTTCCTGACCATCGGCATCGCAATGGGGTCCTGGTGGGCCTATTACGAACTGGGCTGGGGCGGGTTCTGGTTCTGGGACCCGGTGGAAAACGCCAGTTTCATGCCATGGCTGCTGGCGGCGGCGCTGTTGCACAGCGCCATCGTGGTGGAAAAGCGCGAAAGCCTGAAAAGCTGGACCATTCTTCTGGCGATCATGGCCTTCGGGTTTTCGCTGATCGGCACCTTCATCGTGCGGTCCGGGGTCATCACCTCGGTGCATTCCTTTGCCAGCGACCCCGAGCGCGGCATCTTCATCCTGGGAATCCTGGCGTTTTTCACCGGCGGCGCGCTGGTGCTGTATGCCGCCCGTGCCGGGGCGATGGAAGCCAAGGGGCTGTTCGGCATGGTCAGCCGGGAAAGCGCGCTGGTGGCCAACAACATCCTGCTTGCGGTTTCGGCCTTCGTGGTCTTCGTCGGCACGATCTGGCCGCTGGTGGCCGAGGTGGTCTCGGGCCGCCAGATTTCGGTCGGCGCGCCGTTCTTCGATGCCGCCTTCACCCCATTCTTCGTGGCGCTGGCTCTGATTCTGCCGCCGGGGGCGATGCTGGCCTGGAAACGGGGCGATGGGCCCCGTGCGCTGCGCAGCCTCGGGCCGGTGGCGGTGCTGGCGGTTGCGCTGGGGGCGCTGGCCTTTGCGATGCAGACCGGGCGGTCGGCGCTGGGGCCGGTCGGTGTGGCGCTGGGGGTCTGGGTGGTGCTGGGCGCGGCTTACGATCTGTGGTCGCGCACGGGACGGGGCGGGGATCGGCTGGGCCGGTTGCGGCGGCTGCCGCGTGCCGACTGGGGCAAGGCCACCGCCCATGCCGGGCTGGGGATCACCGTCTTTGCGGTGGCCGCGATGAATGCCTGGGCCATCGAGGATATTCTGGTGGTGCAGGAGGGCGAGACCTTCCCGCTGGGCCGCTATGAGGTGCGGCTGGACGATGTGCGGCAGGTCGAGGGGCCGAACTACATCTCGACCACGGCCGAGATGACGGTGCTGCGGGCCGGGGCGGTGGTGACGGTGCTGCATCCCGAAAAGCGGGTCTATCCGGTGCAGGCGATGCCGACGACCGAGGCCGCCATCGACTATGGCCTGTTGCGCGACATCTATCTGGTGATCGGCGATCCGCAGCAGAACGGCGGCTGGGCGGTGCGCGGCTATGTGAAACCCTTTGCCAACTGGCTTTGGGCCGGGTCGCTGCTGATGGCGCTGGGTGGCGGGCTGAGCCTGAGCGACCGGCGCTATCGCGTGGCGGCCGGGGCGCGCAAGGCACCTGCGGCCGGGATGCCCGCGGAATGAGGGCGCGCGCGCTTGCGGTCCTTGCGCTGCTTTGCGCGCTGGCGGTCCCGGTGGCGGCCCCGGTCGCGGCCGTGCAGCCCGACGAGATGCTGGCCGATCCGGGGCTGGAGGCACGGGCGCGCGAGATCAGCCGCGCGGTGCGCTGCCCGGTCTGTCAGGGCGAAAGCATCGACGACAGCAATGCAAGGATCAGCCGCGACCTGCGGATCATCATCCGCGAACGGCTGGTGGCGGGCGACAGCGATGCCGAGGTGCTGGAGTTCCTGGTCGCCCGCTATGGCGAATTCGTGCTGTTCGATCCGCCAAAGCGCGGGGTGAACCTTGTGTTGTGGCTGGCCGGTCCGGCCATGCTGCTGGGCGGGGGGGCGATCGCGGTGACTGCCATCCGCCGCCGCAGGGGCGGGACGGAAGAGGGGCTGAGCGCCGAGGAACAGGCACGGCTGGATGAGATATTGAAGCGCTAGCGAGGCTCCTCCTTGCGCCTTCGGCTTGTCGTCGCGCGCCCCGAGGAGGACCGCAGGTCCCGACGAGGCGGCATGACGCCGCGTTCCGCTTGGCCTTTTCCCGCCGCCGCGCCATCGTCGGTGCCGCAAAGGGGAGATCCGCGATGACCCATCAGACCATCCTTGTCACCGAAACCGATGGCATCGGCACGATCACCCTGAACCGGCCCGAGGTGATGAACGCGCTGTCGCGCCAGTTGCGGCAGGAGATGACGGCGGCGCTGGCGGCGCTGCACCGCACCGCCCGCTGCATCGTGATCACCGGCACCGGCCGCGCCTTCTGCTCGGGGCAGGATCTTCAGGATGCCGGACAGATCGCCGCCGTCGATTTCACCCGTATCCTGAACGACGAATATGTTCCCCTGCTGCGGCTGATCACCGACAGCCCGGTTCCGACCATCGCCGCCGTGAATGGCGCGGCGGCGGGGGCGGGGGCCAATCTTGCGCTGGCCTGCGATGTGGTGATCGCCACCGAAAGCGCCAGCTTCATCCAGGCCTTCACCCGCATCGGCCTGATCCCGGATGCCGGGGGCACCCATTGGCTGCCGCGCCAGATCGGCCTTGCCCGCGCCATGGGGGCGGCCCTTTTCGCCGACAAGATCAGCGCCCGGCAGGCCGCCGACTGGGGCATGATCTGGGAAGCCGTGCCGGATGCCGAATTCCCCGCCGTGGTGGCGGCGCGGGCCGCGCATCTGGCCAAGGGCCCGACCCTGGCCTATGCCGCGCTGAAACAGGCGCTGCGCGGATCGTTCGACCTTGATCTGGCCGCGGCCCTGGCGCAGGAAGCCGAATTGCAGGGCCGATGCGGCGCAAGCGGGGATTTCCGCGAAGGCGTCGCCGCCTTTCTGGAAAAGCGTGCGCCGCGGTTCCGCGGCACCTGAGGGGCCGCAAGGGGGGCGGATGGATCAGCACAAACAGGACGATGTCGTCCGCTCCTACTACCGCATCCGCAAGACGCTGGGCTGGCTGGGGCTGGCGCTGCCGGTGCTGCTGATCCTGGGCGGCTGGGCCAGTCAGCGCATGGTCGAACCTTCGCTGTCCGACTATTACCACACGCTGATGCGCGATGCCTTTGTCGGCACCCTGACGGCGATGGGCCTGTTCCTGATCGCCTATCCCGGCCACCGGCCCGACCGGGGCGAGCATGTCTCGGACGATCTGATCAGCACGGTGGCCGGGCTGGCGGCCTTTGGCGTGGCCTATTTCCCGAACGAGATGCGCACGAATGCCAATCTTCTGGGGTCGATCACCCAGCAGGCGCTGGGCTACAAGATGGCGGCGGCGGCGCATTACATCAGCGCGATCCTGTTCCTGTCGGCGCTGGCGGCGATGTGCCTGCGCAAATTCGCCCGCACGGCCAAACCGCTGCGGCGGCGGATCTATCGCGCCTGCGGCTGGACCATCGTGGCGATGACGGTGCTGGTGATCGTGGCCAGCTGGTTCAAGATCCGCGGCCCCGCCGGGCCGCAGAAGATCGTCAACGACTGGATGCTGGTGCTGTGGTTCGAAGCCGTGGCGATCTGGGCCTTCGCCATCGCCTGGCTGGTCAAGGGCCGGGTCGAGGAACGGCTCACCCGGCCCCGCTGAGGCCAATGCCCCCGCGCGGCACCTCAGGCCCTGCGCGGTGCTGTCTGGATTATGTCGCGCGGCACCTCAGGCGCCGCGCGACAGGGCCGCCACGCCGGTGCGGGCGATTTCCTTCAGCCCCAGCGGGCGCAAGAGATCGGCAAAGGCATCAATCTTCTCGGGCGTGCCGGTCATCTCGAAGACAAAGCTTTCCAGCGTCGAATCCACCACCTTGGCGCGGAAGATCTCGCACAGCCGCAGGGCCTCGATCCGCGCCTCGCCCTTGCCAGCCACCTTGATCAGCGCCAGTTCGCGCTGCACCGACGGGCCTTCGGCCGTCAGGTCATGCACGGCATGCACCGGCACCATGCGGGAAAGCTGCGCCTCGATCTGGTCGATCACCGACGGCGTGCCACGGGTGACGATGGTGATCCGGCTGCGGTGGCCGGTATGGTCCACCTCGGCCACGGTCAGGCTGTCGATGTTGTAGCCGCGCCCGGAAAACAGCCCGATGACGCGCGCCAGCACGCCCGGCTCGTTCTCAACGATCACCGCTAGGGTGTGGCTTTCCTCGACCTGCGAGTGACTGTCTCTCAGGTCATAGGCCGAATGGCTGGTCGAGCCTTTTTTGATATTAAGCGCAGACATCCTGCTGCCCTTTCATCTGTCTGAAAATATCCTGCGGGGGTGTGGGGGCGGCATACGCCCCCACCGCGGTATCACACCAGCACCGCGCCCGATTTGAAGGCGCTGGCATCGGCCGACAACAGCATCTCGTTATGCGGCTTGCCGGACGGGATCATCGGGAAGCAGTTCTCGTGCTTTTCCACCAGGCAATCGAAGATCACCGGCCCGTCATAGGCCAGCATCTCGGCGATCGCATCGTCCAGATCCTTCGGGTCCGAAACCTTGATCCCCTTGCAGCCGAAAGCCTCGGCCAGCTTGACGAAATCGGGCAGGGACTCGCTCCAGGACGACGAATACCGCTCGCCATGCAGCAACTCCTGCCACTGGCGCACCATGCCAAGGCGTTCGTTGTTCAGGATGAACTGCTTCACGGGCGCGCGGAACTGCATGGCCGTGCCCATTTCCTGCATGTTCATCAGCCAGGACGCCTCGCCCGCCACGTTGATCACCAGCGCATCCGGGTGGGCCACCTGCACGCCGATGGAGGCGGGCAGGCCGTAGCCCATGGTCCCCAACCCTCCGCTGGTCATCCAGCGGTTCGGCTCGTCAAAGCCAAGGTATTGCGCGGCCCACATCTGGTGCTGGCCGACCTCGGTGGTGATGTAGCGGTCGCGGCCTTTCGTCAAAACCTCCAGCCGTTGCAGCGCATATTGCGGCTTGATGGTCTTGTCCGATGGCGCATAGGCCAGACAGTTGACGCGTCTCCATTCCTCGATCTGCGCCCACCATTTCGCCAGCCCGGCCTTGTTGACCTTGCGGCCGCGGGCCTTCCAGATCTTCAGCGCGTCTTCCAGCACATGACCGACATCGCCGATGATCGGCACGTCGACGCGGATGACCTTGTTGATCGACGACGGGTCGATGTCGATATGCACCTTCTTCGACTTCGGCGAGAAATCGGTGACGCGGCCGGTGATCCGGTCGTCGAAGCGCGCGCCGACGTTGATCATCAGATCGCAGCCGTGCATCGCCAGATTGGCCTCATAGAGCCCGTGCATCCCCAGCATGCCGATCCAGCCCTTGCCCGATGCCGGATAGGCGCCAAGACCCATCAGGGTGGATGTGACGGGAAAGCCGGTGGCATCGGCGAATTCGCGCAGAAGCTGGCTTGCCGCCTTGCCCGAATTGATCACGCCGCCGCCAGTGTAGAACAGCGGGCGTTCGGCGGTTTCCAGCATCTCGACCATGCGGGTGATGGCGTCGATGTCGCCCTTCACCCGCGGGGCATAGTAATCGGTGCGCGCCTTCTGCGCCGGGGTGTAATCGGCGGTGGCAAATTGCACGTCCTTCGGGATGTCGACCAGCACCGGGCCGGGGCGGCCATGGGTGGCGACATGAAAGGCCTGATGGATGGTCTCGGCCAGCCGGGCAGTGTCCTTCACCAGCCAGTTCATCTTGGTGCAGGGCCGGGTGATGCCGACGGTATCGGCCTCCTGGAACCCGTCGGTGCCGATCATGAAGGTCGGCACCTGGCCGGTCAGCACGATGATCGGGATCGAATCCATCAGGGCATCGGTCAGGCCGGTGACGGCATTGGTCGCCCCCGGACCGGATGTCACCAGCGCCACCCCCGGCTTGCCGGTCGACCGGGCATAGCCTTCGGCCATGTGGACGGCACCCTGTTCGTGGCGCACAAGGATGTGGCGGATGTCGTTTTGCTGGAAGATCTCGTCATAGATCGGCAGGACCGCCCCGCCGGGATAGCCGAAGACCACCTCGACCCCCTGATCCTTCAGGGCCTGCACCACCATCCTTGCGCCGGTCATCGACCTTGTCATTGCCGTCATCCTTGCCGTGTTCGTGTCGTATCGCCAGAAAAAAGCCCTCGGGAAGGGTTCCCGAGGGCGCATGGGTGCCTGATATGGCTGCCGTTACCGACCCATGCGCCTGTTCCCTACAAGTACCAGAATCCGCAGCATCGCCGCCCCTTGTCCCGCCATTGTCAGCGTCGGGGCGGACACTAGGGCGGCGGTCAGGGGGCGTCAACCGCAAAACATCATTCAAAATGTCGCGTGAGCGCGATTTTTTGAACTTTTCTTGCTGGATGTGACTATTCCTGCGCAACTTCCGCAAATCTGCACCCATGCGCAGGCCTCTGTGCGGCGCTGAGTCGCGGCTTCGCTTGCCCTGCGCCGCAGCGCGTCTATGACGGGCCAGCCGCGACGGTCGCGGGGGAGTATGTCATGAAGCTGTATTATTCGCCGGGGGCCTGTTCCTTGGCCTCGCATATCATGCTGGAAGAGGCGGGCGCGGGCTACACCGCCGAGACGGTGAACCTGAGGGAGAAAATCACCGAAAGCGGTGCCGATTTCCGCGCCATCAGCCCGCGCGGGGCCGTGCCGGTGCTGGTGCTGGACGATGGCGAGGTGCTGACCGAAGGCGTCGCCATCATGCAATATGTGATGGACAGCGCAAAGCCCGGTGCCCTGCCTGCGGTGGGAACGCTGGGCCGCGCCCGGCTGCAAGAGGCGCTGAACTTCGTGTCGACGGAAATCCACAAAAGCTATTCTCCGCTGTTCTACGGGCTGGAGGGGGCCGCGAAAGAGGCACAGATGAAGACGCTGGACTCGCGGCTGGCCGTGCTGGAAGGGCGGATGGCCGATGGGCGGGACTGGCTGACCGGGGCGGAGTTCACCCCGGCCGACGCCTATCTTTTCACCGTGACCAACTGGTCGGGGAAATTCGCCCATGACCTGTCGGCCTTTCCCCGGCTCTCGGCGCTGCGCGCCCGTGTCGCGGCCCGTCCGGCGGTGCAGGCCGCGATGAAGGCCGAGGGCCTGATCTGACCCTGCCGGGGCAACGGTCCCGGCCCTTGCCCGGTTTTTCGGCAGGGGCCGGATTTTGCGGCAGAACCGGCGGCGGGTCGACCTGCCGCAACGTCATCCGGCGCATCTGGTAAGGAAAGCTGACCAGACCGTCGCATCCGGGAAGAAAACCGTTTGCATCGCCGGACGGGGCCGTTAGGGTTTCCGCCATCAAGGGCCGCGCAGGAAGCGGGGCCGGATTTTGTGGAGGAGACTGCATGGATCGTCGTTCATTCCTGACCAAGGCCAGCCTGGGCGGTGTCGCCGCTGCGGGTGCCTCGGCCCTGGCCGCCCCCGCCATTGCGCAGGAAAGCCCCACCATCACCTGGCGCGTGGCCTCGTCCTTCCCGAAATCGCTGGACACGATCTTCGGCGCCGCCGACACGATGTCGAAATATGTCTCGGAAATGACCGACGGCAAGTTCACGCTGCAGGTCTTCCCGGCGGGCGAGCTGGTGCCGGGTCTGGAAGTGGCGGATGCGGTTTCGGCCGGCACGGTCGAGGTCTGCCATACGGTTCCCTATTACTTCTGGGGCAAGGATCCGACCTATGCGCTGGGGGCGGCGGTGCCGTTCGGCCTGAACGCGCGGATGATGAACGCCTGGTTCTACTATGGCGGCGGCATCGACATGATGAACGAGTTCTACGCCACGCAGAACCTGATCGCCTTCCCGGCCGGCAACACCGGCGTGCAGATGGCGGGCTGGTATCGCAAGGAAATCAACTCGGTCGCCGATCTTCAGGGCCTGAAGATGCGGATCGGCGGCTTTGCCGGCAAGGTGATCGAGAAGCTGGGCGTCGTGCCGCAGCAGATCGCGGGCGGCGACATCTATCCGTCGCTTGAAAAGGGCACCATCGACGCCGCCGAATGGGTCGGCCCCTATGACGATGAAAAGCTGGGCTTCTTCAAGGTCGCGCCCTATTACTACTATCCCGGCTGGTGGGAAGGCGGCCCCTCGATCGCCACGATGATCAACCTGGGCAAGTGGGGCGAACTGCCGAAAGCCTATCAGGCGGCGCTGAAGGCGGGTTGCGTGGTGGCCAACACCGACATGCTGGCCAGCTATGACTGGAAGAACCCGACCGCGCTGAAATCGCTGGTGGCCAATGGCGCGCAATTGCGCCCGCTGCCCTCGGATGTGCTGTCGGCGGCCTTCGATGCGGCCAATGAGGTCTATGCCGAGGTGTCGGCCGGGAACGAGACCTTCAAGAAGATCAAGGACAGCCAGGATGCGTTCCGCCGGGACGCCTATCTGAACGCCCAGATCGCCGAATACAACTATGACGTCTTCATGATGGCCCAGCAGCAGGCGGGCAAGCTGTAAGACATCCGGTTGCGGAGACAGGGGCCCCGGAGGAAACTCCGGGGCCTTTTCCGTTCAGAGGCAGTTGCCGGGATGTGCAGATGTCGGTTTTTCAGGACGAAGCGGACGGTGGGAATGGTGCCCCTGTCCCTGGCCTTCGAACTGAAGTCCCGGCCGGGTTAACAGCCGCGTCAGCCGCCCCGGCCAGCGCCCGACCGCCCCTATGGGCGGGCGCTTCTGTGCTGTCAGTCTTCCGCTCATGCCATAGGAGTGGCCGCACCATAAAGCACTGCACCCGTGCCGCTGGATGCGCCCGCCCGCGGTCGGGCGCTGGCCTGTGTTGATCCCGTTCCCAACCGTCCGAAAAGGGTCAAGCCAACCGTTCCGCAAATAAGGCCCGGTCCTTGCGGGCCGGGCCTCTGGTTCCGCGCTTCGGGGCCGTCCTAGGGCGTCACGACCGGCTGGCCCAGCGAGGGCTGGCCGGGCAGGGTGGGCAGGCTGCCCGGTGCCGGGGTCGGGGCCGCGCCGCCGCCCAGATCCGGGGCGCCCAGCGAGGGCAGGCCCGGCAGGCCGCCGGGGGCGGTGGTGCCGCCTGCGGGGGCCATCGGTTGCAGCTGGGGCACCTTGATCTCGATGGTCGAGGGGTCGATCACAACGCCCTTGTAATGCATCACCATCTGGGGAAAGGCGATGGTGATGCCGATCATCAGGACCTGGATGATGACGAAGGGGGTCGCGCCCCAATAGATCTGCCCGGTCGTCACCCCGTCCAGCCGCTTGCCCGTCACCTTGTCGGTATAGGCCCCGCGCGGGGCCACGGATCGCAGGTAGAACAGCGCAAAGCCGAAGGGCGGATGCATGAACGAGGTCTGCATGTTCACCGCTAGGATGATGCCGAACCAGATCAGGTCGATGTCCAGCGCCACGGCGGGGGCCACCAGCAGCGGAACGATGATGAAGGCCAGCTCGAAGAAATCGAGGAAGAACGCCAGAAGGAACACCAGAACCGAGACGATGATCAGGAACCCGGTCTGCCCGCCCGGCAGGCCGACCAGCAGATGCTCGACCCAGACATGGCCGTTCACGCCGTAGAAGGTCAGCGAGAACACCCGCGCGCCGACGAGGATGAACATCACGAAGGATGACAGCCGCGTGGTCGACACCAGCGCCTGGCTGATCACGCCCATGTTCAGCCGCCCCTTCATCGCCGCCAGAGCCATCGCACCGACCGCGCCCATCGCGCCGCCCTCGGTCGGGGTGGCGATGCCAAGGAAGATGGTGCCGAGGACAAGAAAGATCAGCGCCAGCGGCGGGATCAGAACGATGATGACCTGCCGCGCCAGATTGGACAGCAGGTTCATGCCCGTGGCCTTGTCGAGAACGGCCCAGAGATAGATCACCGCCACGCCGACCACGCCGCCCCAGATGTCGGCATTCGGCCCTTGCGTCGGATACAGCCACAGATGCGCGGCATAGCCGATGCCCATGGCCAGCGCGACGGCAACCAGCAGCGACAGCGCGCCATGGCCAAGGGTGCGGGCCTCTTTCGGCAGGGCGGGCACCCAGGCGGGCCGGAAGACCGAGACCAGGAAGACATAAAGCATGTAAAGCCCGGTCAGCACCAGGCCGGGGATCAGCGCGCCCTTGTACATGTCGCCGACCGATTTGCCCAACTGGTCGGCCAGAACGATCAGCACCAGCGACGGCGGGATGATCTGCGCCAGGGTGCCGGAGGCCGCGATGACCCCGCTGGCAATGCGCCGGTCATAACCATAGCGCAGCATGATCGGCAGCGAGATCAGGCCCATGGCGATGACCGATGCCGCCACGACGCCGGTGGTGGCCGCCAAGAGCGCGCCGACGATGATCACCGCATAGGCCAGACCGCCACGCACCGGGCCGAACAGCTGGCCCACGGTGTCCAGCAGATCCTCGGCCATGCCCGACCGTTCAAGGATGATGCCCATGAAGGTGAAGAAGGGGATCGCCAGCAGGGTTTCGTTGGATAACGTGCCCCAGAGCCGTTGCGGCATCGTGCCAAGCAGATTCCAGTCCAGCGTGATGGTGTTGTCCGACAGCGGGGCCAGCCAGACGCCGATGGCAAAGAACAAAAGACCGTTGGCCGCCAGGGAAAAGGCGACCGGATAGCCCAGCATCAGGAAGATGATGAGCGAGACGAACATGATCGGCGCCATGTTGGTGGCGATAAGCTCCAGCATCAGCGTTTCTCCTGCTCGGCCGTGGCCACGGATCTTGCCAGTTCCGCGCCCTCAAGCTCGGCCGCCTCATGGGCTGAAACAAACGGATGCGGGTCTTCCATCTCGCCGCGCATGACGGCGATCTTCTTGATGATCTCGGCGATGATCTGGAAGATCAGCAGGATGAAGCCCGCCGCCAGGATGGCACGGGCAGGCCAGATCAGCAGGCCGCCGGCATTGGTCGAGATCTGGCCGATCCGCCAGGCCTGCAACGTGTAGGGGACCAGTTGCCAGCTCATCAGCACCACAAAGGGCAGGGTGAAGAAGACATGGCCGAAGAGGTCGATCCAGTGCTGGGTGCGACGCGAGCGGGAGCCGTAGAAGATGTCGATGCGGATATGTTCGTTCTGTTGCAGCGTATAGGCGGCGGCCCCCATGAAGGCGGCGCCGAACAGATACCATTGCAGTTCAAGCCAGGCGTTCGACGCCAGTTGCGGCGCAACCTTGCGCAGGATGGCATTGGCGGCCGAGATGAGGATCGAGGCGAAGATCGCCCACATCACGCCGCGCCCGACCAGGGCCGTGATACGGTCGATCAGCCGCGCCAGCGGCAGTAACGGTTCCATGGATTTCCCCCCTGTGCGTTCCGCCCTCTGCCGGGGCGCTGTGAACTGGTAATATTTTTTGACCACCTAGGGCAAATCGCGTCAGGCGTCAACAGCGACATGTTGGAGAGGAAAGCGCCATCGGTCCAGCCTTTTCCGCCATGGCCCGCCGCGGGGTTCCGCAAGGGAAAGCGGGCTGTCAGGACGAGGACAGCCTTGCATCCGGCAGGGCGATGCGGGCCACCTGTTCGGCGATCGGATCGACCGACAGCGGATGCAGCTCGGCGCTGTGGGCCGAGATGTCCCCAAGCGGCTGCCAGCGCCCGGCCTTGTAGATTTCCAGTGCGTCGAAGCCGGCCTTGTAGCCCATCTTGCGGCTGCCGGGCACCCAGTAGCCCAGATAGACGAAGGGCAGCCCGGCCTCGCGGGCGATGGCGACATGATCCAGGATGACATGGGTGCCAAGCGACTGGCTGGCCAGATTGGGATCGTAGAAGCTGTAGACCATGGACAGGCCATCGTCGAACACATCGGTCAGACAGACGGCTGCCAGCGGCCGATCGCGCTCGCCCGCGCGCGCGGGGCGGGTGTATTCGATGACACGGGATTTGATCGGGGTTTCCTCGATCATCGCGGCGAATTCGAAGATGTCCATGTCGGCCATGCCGCCATCGGCATGGCGGCTGTCCAGATAGCGGCGGAACAGGGTGAACTGGTCTTCGGTGGCCCAGGGCGACGTCGCGTTGCGGCGCAGGTCGGCATTCTTCTTCAGGATGCGCTTCTGGCTGCGGCTGGGCTGGAAATCGGCCACCCGGATCCGCGCCGACAGGCAGGCCGAACATTCGGCGCAGGACGGGCGGTACAGCACGTTCTGGCTGCGCCGGAAGCCCTGCTTCGACAGGGTGTCGTTCAGCCGCTGCGCATGTTCGCCCTGCAGGGCGGTGAACAGCTTGCGCTCCATCCGCCCGTCGAGATAGGGGCAGGGCTGCGGGGCCGTCACATAGAATTGCGGCGCGATGGGCAGGGTATGGCGCATGAAGGGCTCGGTCCGGTTCGGCGCAAGCCTAGCAAGGCAAATGCCGGACGCCAAGAACCGAGTTTGGCCCCGCCCGGCAGGCGGACGGGGCCGTTGCGATCAGTATTCGCCGCGGCGGGCGTTGGTGTCTTCGGCGCTGCCTGCGACGGCAGGTTCGGCAGTGGCGGCATCGCGGGCCTTGCGGGCGCGATCGTCCATGAAACTGTCGAACTCGGTCTTGTCCTTGGCCTCGCGCAGGCGCTGCAGGAAGGCTTCAAATGCCTCCTGCTCTTCTTCCAGCCGGCGCAGCGTATCGGCCTTGTAGCTGTCGAAGGCGGCATTGCCCGAGGGCCGGGCCGCGCGGCTCATCCTTTGCCAGTTGTCGGACCAGGCCTGGCGGTCGTGGCCATGATGGCCATGATGGCTGCGGTGGCGGCAGGATTTTCCGAACATGCGTTTTCCCCAGATCATATAGGCCAGAAGGGCAAGACCCAGCGGCCAGAACAAGATGAAGCCCAGAACCATGGCAGCGATCCACGCAGCCTTGCCCCGCTGATCGAGCCAGCCCTCGGCCCGCCGGAACCAGTTGCCCGGCGCGGAGGAGGGGTAGGCGGTGGTCGTGTTCATCGGCGAACTCCCTGTTGACGACATGTGAATACCTTTCACATGAGCCAATGTGGGGCGAGGCCGCGAGTCGCGCAAGAGGTAATGTGAAGATTATTTACATGCCGGCATCGCTCCGCAGCGCAGCGGCTTTCGCCGCAGGTTTGATGTCTCGCCTCTGCGGGCAGGCCCGCAACCGGCTCGGGATTGCGCTCCGCGCGGGGGTATTTGGGCAAAGATGAAGTCGGCCGTTTTCATCTTTGCACAAATACCCTCTGGGGGTTTGGGGGGCGAAGCGCCCCCAACGGGCAAGGTCCGGCAGGGGGCGGCCGATAAAAGACCTGGACTTGCGGCGGCAGCCGCTCCGTTCGATCCCATCGGTCAGGAGGGGCGGTTGACCCTTGCCGCCTGCCGCCGCATGGTGCCGCATCATGAGCCTGATTTCCCGCATCACCCGCAGCCCGATCGCCTTTGACCGCGAGGCGGCGGCCGATCTGACCGCCGGATTCGCCGACCTGCCGCCCGAGTTGCGCGGGCTGATGGCGGCCACGGCGGGCTGTTCGCCCTATCTGAAGGATCTGATGCTGCGCGAGGCCGCATGGCTGCGCGCCGTGGTCGGCGAGGTCCCCGAGGCGGTGCTGGCGGCGGAGCTGGAGGCCCCCGGCGCGGTCGCGGTGGATCAGTTGGGTGCGGCGCTGCGGCAGGCCAAGCGGCGGGTGGCTCTGCTGGCGGCGCTGTGCGATCTCGGCGGCATCTGGCCGCTGGAGGCGGTGACAGAGGCGCTGACCCGGCTGGCCGACCGGGCGGTCCATCTGTGCCTGACCCGGCTGGTGGCCGAGGAGATCCGGCGCGGCAAGCTGCCGGGGCAGGGCGAGGACGATGCGGCAACGGCCGGTGGCATGGTGGCGCTGGCGATGGGCAAGATGGGCGCGGGGGAGTTGAACTATTCCTCGGACATCGACCTGATCTGCCTGTTCGATCAGGACCGCTATGGCGCGGATGCGGGCGAGGCGCGGGCCGCCTTCATCCGCGTCACCCGCCGGATGACGGCGATCCTGAGCGATGTGACCGAGGGCGGCTATGTCTTTCGCAGCGACCTGCGGCTGCGCCCCGATGCCAGTGTCACGCCGGTCTGCCTGTCGATGGCCGCCGCCGAGGCCTATTACGAGGCCGAGGGCCGCACCTGGGAACGGGCGGCCTATATCAAGGCGCGACCCTGCGGCGGCGATCTGGCGGCGGGGGAGCGGTTCCTGGCGGCGCTGACGCCCTTTGTCTGGCGCAAGCATTTGGATTTCGCGGCGATTCAGGACGCGCATGACATGCGTCTGCGCATCCGCGACCATCGGGGGCTGCACGGGCCGATGACGGTGGAAGGCCACAACATGAAGCTGGGCGCGGGCGGCATCCGCGAGATCGAATTCTTCACCCAGACCCGGCAGCTGATCGCCGGGGGGCGCGATCCGTCCCTGCGCGACCGCACCACCCTGGGCGGGCTGGCGGCGCTGGCCGGGAAGGGCTGGGTTCCGCCGGAAGCGGCGGCCGAGTTGACCGGGCTTTACCGCGCGCATCGTGAGCTGGAGCATCGGTTGCAGATGGTGAACGATGCCCAGACCCATGTGATGCCGGGCACCGCCGAGGGCGTGGCGCGGATCGCGGCCTTTTGCGGCGAAGACGAGGCGGCGTTCCGGGCGGGCCTTCTGGACCGGCTGGAGCGGACCGACCGGCTGACCGAGGGGTTCTTTGCGCCGTCGGACATCGAGGAGGGGCCGGAGCTGTCGGAGCAGGCGCGCGGGATCGTGGCGGGCTGGGCCAGCTATCCCTGTCTGAAATCCGACCGGGCGCAGGCGATCTTTCGTCGCCTGCGGCCGCGGATGCTGAAGGATCTGGCCCGTGCGGCCAGCCCGGAGGAGGCGCTGGTGGCGCTGGACGGCTTTCTGGCCGGGCTGCCGGCCGGGGTGCAGGTGTTCTCGCTGTTCGAGCAGAACCCCGCGCTGGTGGAGCTGATCGTCGATATCGCGGGGTCGTCGCCGGCGCTGGCACGCTATCTCAGCCGCAATGCCGGGGTGCTGGATGCGGTGATCGGCGGCAGTTTCTGGGCGGCCTGGCCGGGTATGGCGGGGTTGCGGGCCGATCTGGCGGCCCGGCTGGAGAGTGCCGCGGATTACGAGTCGCGTCTGGATCTTGCCAGAATCTGGATGAAGGAATGGCATTTCCGGGTGGGGGTGCATCACCTGCGCGGGCTGATCGACGGGTTCGAGGCCGGGAAAAGCTATGCCGATCTGGCCGAGGCGGTGGTGCAGGCGCTGTGGCCGGTGGTGCAGGCGGAATTCGTGGCCCGGCATGGGGCGGCACCGGGGCGGGGCGCGGTTCTTCTGGGCATGGGGTCGCTGGGGGCGGGGCGGCTGAATGCCGGATCGGATCTGGACCTGATCCTGATCTATGACGCCGAGGGGGTGGAGGCATCGGACGGCCGCCGCCCGCTGCCGACGCGCACCTATTACGCGCGGCTGACGCAGGCCATGGTCACGGCGCTGTCGGCGCAGACGGCCGCCGGGCGGCTGTACGAAGTGGATGTGCGGTTGCGGCCTTCGGGCCGGGCAGGCGCGGTGGCCACCTCGCTGGCATCCTGGACCGCCTATCAGCAGGGCGAGGCCTGGACCTGGGAGCATCTGGCGCTGACGCGGGCGCGGGTGATGACGGGCGCGCCGGATCTGGCGGCCGAGGTGGAGGACTGGCGGCGGCGCATTCTGGCCGAGAAGGGGCCGGGGCCGTCGGTGCGGGCGGATGTGGCCGGGATGCGGGCGCGGCTGGCCGAGGCCAAGCCCGCGCGCGGGGCCTGGGAGGCCAAGAACGGCCGCGGGCGGCTGATGGACATCGAGCTGTGCGCCGAATGGGCGGCGCTGGTCGCGGCCAATCCGGCGCGCGGGGTTGAACGCCAGCTGGCGTCGAAGGGGGCGCTGGCCGCCGGGGACCAGGCGCTGCTGGCCGAAAGCTATCGGCTGCTCTGGCGGGTGCAATGCGGGGCAAGGCTTCTGACCGACAAGGCGCTGGACCCCGAGGCGCTGGGCGAGGGCGGGCGGGCCTTCCTGTTGCGCGAGACCGGGGAAGAGACGGTGGCGGCGCTTTCGGCGCGGCTGGAGCAGGCAGTGTCGCTTGCAGGCGATGTGATCGACCGGCAATTTGCTATCCCGGTCGGGGATGACGGAGAACCGGGCTGATGGGGAGACGCGCCGTGCGGCTGGAAGAGGCGGACCCCAAGGGGCTGGTCCGGGAAAGCTATAACATCGAGGGCATCACCCTGGGCGAATGCCGGTCGATCTTTGTCGACTGGGCGCTGAGCCTGCCGGTGGGCCGACCGGTGCCCGATGCGCTGCGCGCGCTGATCGCGCATTACGGCACGGCGCGGCCCGATCACCCGATGAGCGGCGTGCTGAACGCAGGGCTGTCGGTGCCCGAGCGCACCGGTCGGCGCGGCGGGCGGGCCGCACGCATTGCGGGCGCGCCGCAGGCCGGCGGCTGACACCCCGGCCCGAACCGGGCTTCCGGCCTCAGCCGCGGGCCGCGGCCTCCAGCGCGGGTCCGTCCAGCTTGATCATCCCCGTCATGGCCTGTGTCACGCGTCCGACCATGGCATCGTCGCGCGATTGCATCAGCTGGATCAGCACGCGGGGAATGATCTGCCAGCTGACGCCAAAGCGGTCGGTCAGCCAGCCGCAGCGCTGGGCCGTGCCGCCCTGCATCAAGGCGTCCCAGAGCCGGTCCACCTCGGCCTGGGTGTCCAGCTGGACCTCGATCGAGGCGGCCGGCGACAGGGTGTAATGCGGGCCGCCGTTCAGAAAGGTGTGGCGCTGTCCGGCCAGCGACAGGTGGACGAGAAAGGCGCGCGCCGGATCGGCGCGGTTGGGAAAGACCTGGATGATCTGCGAGCCGGGGATCAGCGCGACATAGGTCCGCGCGGCCTCTTCGGCCTGGTCGACGAACCAAAGGCATGTGTGGACGGTGGGACCGGTCATTGAAACCTCCGCAAGGATGGGCAGATTGCCCATCCTACGGCGGCAAGGGCTCCGCGTCAGCCCCGTTCCAGCCCTGTCGCTTCGGCGGCAAGGCGGGTGATCTCGGCCCAGTTGCCGGCCGCCATCGCCTCTTTCGGGGCAACCCAGCTGCCGCCGACGCAGAGGACGGTCTTCAGCGCCAGATAATCGCGCGCGGTCTTCAGCGAGATGCCGCCGGTCGGGCAGAAGCTGACCTGCGGGATGGGCGATCCGATGGATTTCAGGAAGGCCGCCCCGCCGGATTGTTCGGCCGGAAAGAATTTCTGCACCGTGTAGCCGCGCTCCAGCAGGGCCATCATCTCCGAGGCGGTGACGGCACCGGGCAAGAGCGGCAACCCTTCGTCTTCGCAGGCGGCGATCAGCCGCTGCGTGGCACCGGGCGAAACGCCGAAAGCCGCACCCGCGGCCTTGGCCGCCTTCACATCGGCCGGGGTCAGCAGGGTGCCCGCCCCGACCACGCCGCCCGGCACCTGCGCCATGGTGCGGATCGCTTCCAGCGCGCAAGGCGTGCGCAGGGTGACTTCCAGCGCCGGAAGGCCGCCCTTGACCAGCGCCTCGGCCAGGGGGCGGGCATGGCCGATGTCGTCGATCACCAGGACCGGAACGACGGGGGCGAGGCGGCAGATCTCGGCGGCGCGGCGGGATTGTTCGGCGGGCGTCATGGCTTTCCTTCGGAACGGTGCGGCTTGTGGCGGATTGCGGAGCCTCCGGCGGGGGTATTTGTGCAAAGATGAAAACCCATGGCCTTTACGGCTTCATCTTTGTCGAAATACCCCCGCCGGAGGCGAAGGCGGATGCAGGGCGGCGGTCAGATCACGACGGCGGCACCGGTGTCGGCGGGGCCGACGGTGCGGCGGAAGGCTTCGAACAATTCGCGGCCGATGCTGTGGCTGTTGGCCGAGAGATCGGCGGTGACGGGGGGGCGGGCCTCGAAATCCGCGGCGAGGATTTCGAGTGTGCCGGCATCGGCATCGAGCCGGATCAGGTCGCCGTCCTGCACCCGTGCCAGCGGGCCGCCCACCGCCGCCTCGGGCGAGACATGGATGGCGGCGGGCACCTTGCCGGAGGCCCCCGACATGCGGCCATCGGTGACGAGCGCCACCCGCAGTCCGCGATCCTGCAGCACCGACAGCGTGGGGGTCAGGGAATGGAGTTCCGGCATCCCGTTCGCCTGGGGCCCCTGGAAGCGCACCACCACAACGGTATCGGTGGTGAACTCGCCTGCCTTGAAGGCGGCTTTCACCGCGTCCTGGCTGTGGAAGACCCTGGCCGGGGCCTCGATCAGGTGGCGGTCGGCGGCGACGGCCGAGATCTTGATCACGCCGCGGCCGAGGTTGCCGGAAAGTTGCTTCAGCCCGCCGATCGGGGCGAAGCCTTCGGCCGCCGGGCGCAGGATGCGGTCGTTCAGCGTGGCGGTGGCACCGGGTTGCCAGCCGAGACGGCCATCCTTCAGCGTGGCCTCGCGCCGGTAGGGGGCGAGGCCGTCACCGGCCACCGTCTTGGCATCGGGATGCAGAAGGCCCGCATCCAGAAGCTGCCCGATCAGGAATTGCAGCCCGCCTGCGGCATGGAAATGGTTCACATCCGCGAGGCCGTTCGGATAGACCTTGGCCATCAGCGGCACCGCATCGGAAATGTCGGCGAAATCCTGCAGGTCGAGGATCACCCCGGAAGCCCGCGCCATCGCGGGCAGATGCAGCACGAGGTTGGTCGATCCGCCGGTGGCCATCAGTCCGACGATGCCGTTGACATAGGCGCGTTCGTCGAGAATCTCGCCCGCCGGGCGGTAATCGTTGCCAAGGGCTGTGATCGCGGCGGCGCGGTCGACGGCGGCCAGGGTCAGCGCCTCGCGCAATGGGGTGCCTGGGTTGACGAAGCTGGCACCGGGCAGGTGCAGGCCCATCACCTCCATCAGCATCTGGTTGGTGTTGGCCGTGCCATAGAAGGTGCAGGTGCCGGGGCCGTGATAGCTGGCCATTTCCGCCGCCATCAGCTCCTCGCGCGTGGCCTTGCCTTCGGCATAGGCGTTGCGGACCTTGGCCTTTTCGTCATTGGGGATGCCCGAGGGCATCGGGCCGGCGGGGACGAAGACGGCAGGGATATGGCCGAAGGCGGCGGCGGCCATCACGAGGCCGGGCACGATCTTGTCGCAGACGCCAAGGAAAAGCGCCGCGTCAAAGGTGTTGTGCGACAGCGAGACCCCTGCCGCCAGCGCGATCACGTCGCGGGAAAACAGCGACAGTTCCATCCCCGGCTGGCCCTGGGTGACGCCGTCGCACATCGCCGGGACGCCGCCTGCCACCTGCGCCGTGGCCCCGGCGCGGCGCGCGGCGTCGCGGATCAGGGCGGGATAGCTTTCATAGGGCTGGTGGGCGGACAGCATGTCGTTATAGGCGGTGACGATGCCGATGTTCGGTGCGCGCCCGGTGGCCAGGGCGGGCTTGTCGGTGCCCATGGCGGCATAGGCATGGGCCTGATTGCCACAGGACAGATGGGCGCGGGCCGGGCCTGCGGCGGCCGCACGGCCGATCCGGTCGAGATAGGCCGCGCGCGGGGCGTCTGACCGCGCGCGGATACGGTCGGTGACACGGGCGATGGTGGCGTTCAGCGTCATGGCTTGCGGGTCCCGCTTCGTGGTCTGGCTGTCTTGGTGGTGCCGCTTTGGCTGGGTGAGTGTAACAGGTTGCGTTAGCGCTAACAAGACGGGCCTGCAAGACCGCCTGCGCGGGCCGGGGGAAGGACTGCCTGTGCAGGCCGGAATGGCTTTGATGTTAGCAGCATCCGCCCGTCATGCCAGCCGCAGATTGCCGTTCCGAACAGGGGTCTGGCCGCAAACATTTCGCCGTTGCGCCGCGGCAGCGCCAAGGACTCAGCCCAAATCTGCCGCATTTGAATGGCATCTTAGCTTTCGATCCGGGTGCTGTCCTTTGAGAAGGGCCGCCCGAAATGGAGGATGCGCATATGAAAGCGTTCAAGACCGTTCTGTCGCTGGGCCTGGTTCTGGGCCTGTCGGCCTGCGCCCAGCCCGAGGCTTCGCGTTCGGCGGCCCCTGCGGCGGGGGCGGTTTCGCTGGCCACCAAGGACGCCCCGGTCGAGATGGCGGGCAAGAAGGTTGCCATTCCGCTGAACGTGACCAGGGTCGAGATCAATGTGCCGTCGACGCTGCGCGTCAGCGAGGCCGATACCTGGTATCCGATCGCCGATGTGGTCTGGCGCGGAGAGCCGCGCGGCAACCGGCTGGTGCAGGTGAAGGCGATCTTCGAGGAGGCGGCGGCACGGGGCACGCGGGATCTTAAATCCGGTGTGGCCGTGGTGGCAGAGGTCGAGGTGACGCGCTTTCACTGCGTGACCGAGAAGACCCGCAATTCGATCGGCGGGGTGCATTCGCTGTTCTTCAAGCTGACGATCCGCGACGCAACCACTGGCGCGGTTCTGGACGGGCCGCGGCTGGTGAACGCCGAGGTGAAGGCGCATGGCGGGTCGCGCGCCATTGCCGAGGATTATGCCGGGCGCACCCAGCGCGTTGTCGTGGTGGAGCGGCTGGCGCAGGTCCTGCATGATGAGCTGGACGCGCTGGTCGCCGATCCTGCCGGGTTCGGTCTGGTGCTGTCGTCCTCGGGCCATGATGCGGGCAGGCTGGTGCTGTCGGCCAAGAACTGATCGGCCAAGACCTGATCGGCAAGGGGAACTGACGGCTTCCGCTGCCTTTGCGAAACCGATATGGGGGAGGGCATGGAGCCCTCCCTTTCGCATTCCGCCCCGCCCTCCGCGCTTCCCGTTGTCCGTCTGCGGCCAAAGGCCGAGGCGCGGGCCATTCGGCATGGGTTTCCCTGGGTCTATTCCGATGAACTGGTGGTCGACCGCCGCACCGGGGCGTTGCCTCCCGGCGCGCTGGCGGTGCTGGAGGATGCCGAGCGTCGGCCGCTGGGGCTGGTGACGGTCAATCCGGGTTCGAAGATCATCTGCCGGATGCTGGACCGCGATCCGGCGGCGGTGCCGGATCAGGGCTGGTTCGAGGCGCGGATGGCGCGGGCGCTGGCCTTGCGCGCGCGGCTTTATCCGCAGCCCTTTTACCGGCTGGTGCATGCCGAGGCCGATGGCCTGCCGGGCGTGGTCATCGACCGGTTCGGCGATGTGGCGGTGGTGCAGCCGAATGCGGCCTGGGCCGAGGTGCTGATCGGGCCGCTGGTCGCCGCGCTGGTTGCGGTGACGGGTGTGACCACGGTGATCAAGAACGGTTCGGGCCGGGCGCGCGGGCTGGAGGGGCTGGCCGAAGAGATGGCGGTGCTGCATGGGGTGGCCCCTGCGGGCCCGGTGGCGGTGCCGATGAACGGGGCGGTCTACATGGCCGATCTGATGGGCGGCCAGAAGACCGGCCTGTTCTTCGACCAGCGCGAGAACCACGCCTTTGCCGCCCGTCTGGCGCGCGGGGCGCGGGTGCTGGACGTGTTTTCGCATGTCGGCGGCTTTGGCCTTGCCGCGTTGGCCGGGGGCGCGGACTCGGCGCTGGCGGTGGATGGTTCGGCCCCGGCGCTGGCCCTGGCTGAGGCCGGGGCCAAGGCGGCCGGGTTCGACGGCTTCCAGACCCGGCAGGGCGATGCCTTTGCCGTGCTGGAGGCGCTGGCGGGCGAGAGGGCAGAATTCGATCTGGTGATCTGTGATCCGCCCGCTTTCGCGCCTGCGAAACCGGCGCTGGAGGCGGGCCTGCGCGCCTATGAACGGGTGGCCCGGCTGGCGGCGCCTCTGGTGGCACCGGGCGGCTGTCTGGTGCTGTGTTCCTGTTCGCATGCCGCCGATCTGGCGGCCTTCCGCAACGCCTGCGCGCGCGGCATCGGGCGCGGCGGGCGGCGCGGGCAGATCCTGCACACCGGCTTTGCGGGCCCGGATCATCCGGTGCTGCCGCAACTGGCGGAATCAGGCTATCTCAAGGCGCTGGCCTTCCGGCTGGACGGATGAAGGCGGTTCTGGACGCCTGCGTCCTTTTCCCCACCGTGCTGCGTGAAATCCTGCAGGGGGCTGCGGCGGCGGGGCTGTATCAGCCAGTGTTTTCCGACCGTATCCTGCGCGAATGGGTGCTGGCCACCCGCAAGCTGGGCCCGGAGGCCGAGGCGGTGGCAACGGGCGAGGCGGCCCTTTTGCGTGCCGCCTTTCCCCGCGCGGTGGAGCGCGAGCGGCCCGAGATCGAGGCGCGGCTTCTGCTGCCCGACCCGGATGACCGGCATGTTCTGGCCGTCGCGGTGGCGGCCGGGGCCGATGCGATCGTGACCTTCAACGCCGCCGATTTTCCGGGGCATGTTCTGGCCGAAGAGGGCATCACCCGGCGCGATCCGGACGGGTTCCTGTGGCAGTTGCAGTCGCAAAGGCCTGAGGTGATGGCACGGGTGGTCGAGGAGGTGCGGGCACGGGCCGAACGGCTGTCGGGTCGGCCCGTCGATCTGAAATGGCTGCTGAAGCGGGTGCGGCTCTACCGGCTGGCAAAGGCGATGGCAGGGTAGCACCGGAATTCGTGCGAATTCCGGTCCGATTTCCGTGCGGAAATCGGCTACCGGCCCAGCCAGCGCGCCTCGTTCTTCTCGATGGCGGCGATGCGTTCTTCTGCGCGGGGGTGGCTGCGCAGCCAGTCGGGGATGGCGTCGCCCGCGCCCCCGGTCAGCCGACCCAGCTTGCGGAACAGCGATTTCTGCGGCCCGGTGCCGATTCCGGCCTTGATCAGCAGCGCCGAGGCCCATTCATCGGCCTGAAATTCATTCTCGCGCGAGGTTCGGGCCATCAGCCCGGTCACGACCTGCGCGACGAGCCATGGCCCGATGATCGGCAGAAAGCGGGCCAGCAGCATGTTCGCCATCATCTGTGCGGTCTGATGGCCCATCACGTCGTTCATGCGCTGTTTGGCATGGCCCTGCGCCACATGGCCCAGTTCATGCGCGATGACGGAGGCAATCTCTTCGGCGCTGACCTCGCCCTGATCGTATTTGTGGACGAAACCGCTGGTCAGGAAGACCCGGCCATCGGCATCGGCCAGACCGTTCACCTGCGCCTGCCGCAGTTCCAGCACCTCGACCTGCGGAAGATCCAGCGCGCGGGCCAGCCGCGCCGCCTGCGCCGTCAGCGCCGGATGGCCGAGAGGGCGGGAATTCGCGGTCAGCTCTGCCCGCGATTTCGCCAGATTGAAGCGGATCACCAGCCAGGAAGTGACCAGCGCCATGACCAGGGGAATGAGGATCATCTGCACCATGGCCCGAATATGGCGGCAGGGGCAGGGGCGGACAAGTGGGGCGGTCAGCGCAGCATCCGTACGCCGCGGGTGATGCCCTCGACCGTCATCGGCACCATGCGGCCGGAAAACAGGCGCGAGATCATCGCGGTGGACTGGCTGTAGCCCCAGCCCTGTTCGGGCACCGGGTTGATCCACAGATGGCCGGGCCAGTGGTCGGTGGCGCGGTTCAGCCAGACCTGCCCGGCCTCTCTGTTCCAGTGTTCGTTGGCGCCGCCGGGATGGGTGATCTCATAGGGCGACATCGCGGCATCGCCGATGAAGATCGCCTTCCAGTCGGGGCCATGGCTGCGCAGCACATCCCATGTCGGGGTCTGGTCGGCCCAGCGGCGGGCATTGTTGCGCCAGACGCCTTCATACAGGCAATTGTGGAAATAATAGGGATGCAGATGGCGGAATTCGCTGCGGGCGGCCGAGAACAGTTCCTCCATCACCTTGACATGCGGGTCCATGCTGCCGCCGACATCCAGGAACAGCAGCACCTTCACGGCATTCTGCCGCTCGGGCCGGGTCTGCACGTCCAGCCAGCCCTGTTCGGCGGTGGCGCGGATGGTGCCGTCCAGGTCCAGCTCTTCCGGCGCACCGTCGCGGGCCCATCTGCGCAGCGCCCGCAGGGCAATCTTGATGCTGCGGGTGCCCAGTTCCACCCGGTCGTCAAGATCGCGGAATTCGCGGCGGTCCCAGACCTTGACGGCGCGGCGGTGGCGGCTTTCGTCCTGGCCGATCCGCACGCCTTCGGGATTGTAGCCATAGGCCCCGAAGGGCGAGGTTCCGGCCGTGCCGATCCATTTGCTGCCGCCCTGATGGCGGCCCTTCTGCTGTTCCAGCCGCTTGCGCAGCGTTTCCATCAGCTGATCGAAGCCGCCAAGCGCCTTGATCGCGGCCTGTTCTTCGGGGCTCAGGTGCTTTTCGGCCAGTCTGGCCAGCCAGTCGGCGGGCAGGTCCAGCGCCTGAAGGACATCCTCGGGCGTCAGGTCCTGCAAGCCCTTGAAGGCGGCCGAAAAGGCGCGGTCGAAGCGGTCGAGATGGCGTTCGTCCTTGACCAGTGCGGCGCGGGCAAGGTGGTAGAATCCTTCGATGTCCCAGGTGACAAGCCCCGCAGACAGCGCCTCCAGGAAGGTCAGGAATTCGCGCAGCGACACCGGCACGCCTTCGCGCCGCAGATGGTGCAGGAAGGGCAGGAACATGCCCCGGCCCTAGATCAGGCTGCGGTGGATGATGATGGTGGCGAAAAGCCCCAGGATGCCCAGAATGATGCCGTAGACGGCGGCATATTGCGCGATGTCGGCGGGCCTGCCGCCGCGCCGCCTGGCGCTGAAGCCGCCCCAGAGCGCCCCGATCACGAAGCCACCGATCACAAGCATGGTTCATTCCCCTTCCGGCTGCCCGGCAGGGGAAGGGGGCGTCAGCCCCGCGTCCCCTTCGCCCCCAGGGCGGCAATCTCGCGCGTGCGGGCGCGCATCTGCGCCTCTGAGCCGAAGCCATAGCGCGCCCATTGCTGGCTGTCCATCCGCAGGGCCTCGGCCTCGGCGGTGCGGCCCAGAAGGTCCAGCGCCTCGGCCTTGATCAGCTGGACAGTGGCCAGCAGCGCATAGTTCTGCGCGCCGCGCACCACCGGAATGGCACGGTCGGCAAAGGCCAGCGCCTGATCCGGCTGGCCCGAGGCGACGGCGATGGCGGCCAGCTGCATGTCGATATGGGCGACATGGATCTGCGCATCGGGCAGGCGGCGATAGATTTCGGCGGCGGCGGTGAACTCCTGGACCGCGCGGGCACGGTCGGAGCCGACATAGAGCCGGGCGATGGCGAAATGGCTGAAGGCCAGCCGCGCATCGGTCCACCCCTGGGCGCGGGCGATCATCAGGGCGCGGTCGGCAGCGGCGCGGCGGGCGCCTTGCCCCGCGCCCCCGGACCCCAGCGCGGTTTCCACCGCCTGTTTCCAGGATTTCGGCGTGGCCGAACCTGGGCTGACGCCCCCGACGCCCGACCCGGCGGGATTGATGCGGGCAAAGATGCCGGGCAGGGCGGCGGCCACGGCAGTCTTCGACATGCCGGACCGCAGTTCCGGCGCGTAATAGGCCCGCAGGATCATCATGTCGAAATCGGTCAGAACCGACTGGAAGTTGTCGTCGTTGAAGACCGAATCCGACAGGCGATAGAGATCGTTCAGCGGGCCGATGGCTTGCGCAACCTCTTCGTTGAAACAGTCGCGCACCTCTTGCGGACTGGCCTCGCTGGGCACGAAGATGCCGACGGTGCGGCGCTGGATGACCGTGGCCCAGTCGACGGCGGCGGTGCCGCGTGCGGCCTTGTAGTCGGCCGGGGTGGACACATTGGGCACCACGAAGCAGGCCGCATTGGGGGCCAGCCGGCGCAGCTGGGCGCGGGGGCTGAAATGCACGGTGATCGAGGCGGCTTCGCCCGAAGCGGCGGGGCGCATGTCGATCCCGGCCTCGGTGCGCAGACGGTTGATCAGCTTCACCATGTCGGGGGCTGCGGTGCCGGGCACGTCTCCGGTCAGCGCTACGGTGATCGGGCCTTCAAAGCGCGAGAAGACGGGCAGGCTGCGGCCGCTTTCCAGCTCGAACGCAAGGTCGAGGAAATCGCGCGCCAGCGCGGCATTGCCCCGGCCCGCGCCCGACGGGGCGGTGGCAAAGGCCGGGTTGGCGGCAAAGCCCAGATCGGGCGCAGTCAGGTCATCGCCCGCCGGAATGGCGGCGCGGGCCTTCGTGACCTGCGCGTCGGTCAGCCTGTCGTCGGCAGGGCCGCAGGCGGCGACTGTCGCAAGGGCGACAATCGCGGCAATGGTATGTTTCCGCATTTTCTGGCAGCTCGATTCATGCGCTTGCCGGGATCTTGCGCCCCGGTGGGTTTCCCGTCGGCCCGGACAGACGGCAATGCCCCCGCATCGCCATCTGCCCGGTTCCGCCGGTGGTCCGGATGCCACGCTGCCCCGGACCCTGGATGATGGGGGCGAGCAGACTTGGTGCCCCGCCGTCCTGGGTCAGGCTGGCTTGCCGGGCGGACCAGCCCGGTTTGCGCGTGGAAGAACCTGGCCGTCCCGTGCCCGGCAGGGGCGACAGGACAATCCAGGCGAGGGATCCCGGTTTCGAAAGCTGTCCAGAACGGGGACCGGCGGCTGCGGACAGGGCCGGTCGGGCAGAGCAAAGCTCTGTCAGGCAGGCACGTCGGGCAGTGGCGCAGGGTCATTCTTGGCAGCTTTCGGAACCGGGATCACACAGGTTTGATCCAACAGGTGCCGAGTGTCTTTATCGCGGCCCGTTCATGTCAATTGCGCGGAATCTTGGCGATTGTCGCCAAACCAGCCATAGCGGCGTTCGGCAGGGCAGGGGCCAGATTTGCCATCCGAATGTCACGGATTATTTCAAATTGTGACGGAAATTGGACAATTCGTGAGCAGATTGTGTCACGATTGTGGCCGAACTTCGGCAATGCTGCCCGATTCGGCCATGGTTCGATACGTTCAAATGAGGCGGGGCACCGCGTCCGTCCGCTCCGCCCGTCCGCCCCGCTCAGCGCTGCCCGCGCGACAGGAAGGCCAGGCGTTCGAACAGCTGCACATCCTGTTCGTTCTTCAGAAGCGCGCCATGCAGCCGGGGCAGGCTGTCCTTCGCGTCGCGCTTCAGATCCTCGGGTGACAGGTCCTCGGCCAGGATCAGCTTCAGCCAGTCCAGCACTTCAGAGGTCGAGGGCTTTTTCTTCAGCCCCGGCGTGTCGCGGATGTCGAAGAATTGCGTCAGGGCGGTGGTCAGCAGCGCCTCCTTGATGCCGGGGAAATGCATCCGCACGATGGCGGCCAGCGTCTCGGGATCGGGAAAACGAATGTAGTGAAAGAAACAGCGGCGCAGGAAGGCGTCGGGCAGTTCCTTTTCGTTGTTCGAGGTGATGATGACGACCGGGCGGTGCAGGGCGCGGATCGTCTCGCCGGTTTCGTGGACATGGAATTCCATCCGGTCCAGTTCCTGCAACAGGTCATTCGGGAATTCGATGTCGGCCTTGTCGATCTCGTCGATCAGCAGCACCACGCGGCCCGGCGCGGTGAAGGCCTGCCAGAGCCGCCCCTGACGGATGTAGTTGCGCACATCGTTGACGCGGGCATCGCCCAGCTGGCTGTCGCGCAGTCGGCTGACAGCATCGTATTCGTAAAGCCCCTGCTGCGCCTTGGTGGTGGATTTGACGTTCCATTCCAGAAAGGGCAGGTCCAGCGCCGCCGCGACCTGCCGCGCCAGTTCGGTCTTGCCGGTGCCCGGTTCCCCCTTCACCAGAAGCGGACGTTGCAGGGCGACAGCGGCATTGACGGCGATGCTGAGGGCGGTATCTGCGACATAAGTCGCGGTCGAGGCGAATTTCATCAGGGTTTCAAGACCTTCGAAACGGGATGCAGGACAGGCGGGACGGACCCTAGCCCCGCGTTCAATTTGTCGCAACTGCTAGTGACAATGCCGGACAGTTCAGTTACACGCCCGCCAACAGGAGTGTGCCGATGACAGATGCCAGCCTGTCGGCGCGATCCGACACCAGAGAGAGTGCTGCGATGAAGCCGGAAGTGTTCTTGCCAGACGATTACCGCCCTGCCGAAGACGAACCCTTCATGAACGACAGGCAGCTTGAATACTTTCGCCGCAAGCTGCTGATCTGGAAACAGGAACTTCTGGACCAATCCTCGGAGACCATCGAAAACCTGCAAGACAGTGCCCGCAACGTTCCCGATCTGGCCGACCGGGCCAGCGAAGAGACCGACCGCGCGCTGGAACTGCGCACCCGCGACCGCCAGCGCAAGCTGGTGTCCAAGATCGACGCGGCGCTGCGCCGGATCGAGAACGGCGAATACGGTTATTGCGAAGTGACCGGAGAGCCGATCAGCCTGAAGCGGCTGGATGCCCGGCCGATCGCCATCATGACGCTGGAAGCGCAGGAAAAGCACGAGCGCCGCGAAAAGGTGCATCGGGACGACTGAATTACATGCCGCAGGCGGGGGGCTTGCGCCTTCGTATCGGGCTGTGGAACATGCGCCGGGCCGCTTCGCCCGGCGCTTTGCATTTCGGCACCTTCATTCTTCGGACCTTCCCATGTCGCTGATCGGCCAGTCAGTCACCATCCTGGGCGCGGGCGTCGCGGGCCTTGCCGCCGCGCGGGCGCTGGCGCTGCGCGGGGCAAAGATCACCGTGCTGGAACAGGCCGATGCGGTGCGCGAGGTCGGGGCCGGTCTGCAGATCAGCCCCAATGGCGCGGCGGTGCTGAAGGCACTGGGGCTTGGGGCGGCACTCGACGCGGTCTCGACGCGGGCCGAGGCGGTGGAACTGCGTGACGGGCTGGACGGATCGCTGGTGACGCGGCTGGAGGTGGCGCGGCTGCGGCCCGACCAGGGCTATCACTTCCTGCACCGGGCCGATCTGATCGCGCTGTTGCTGGACGGCGCGCGCGAAGCGGGGGTGGACCTGCGCCTTTTGCAAAAGGCGGATCGGGTCGATCTGTCGGGCACCCGGCCAAGGGTGATGATGGCGACCGGGGCCGAACTTGAGGCGGATCTGCTGATCGGTGCCGACGGGCTGCATTCACCCACGCGCGAGGCGCTGAACGGCAAGGTGGCGCCCTTCTTCACCCATCAGATCGCCTGGCGCGCGCTGATCCCCTGTGAACCGGGGGCGGCGAACGTGGCGCAGGTCCATATGGGGCCGGGTCGCCATCTGGTCAGCTATCCGCTGCGGGGCGGCACGATCCGCAACATCGTGGCGGTCGAGGAGCGTCGGCGCTGGGTCGAGGAAGGCTGGTCGCTGCGCGACGATCCGATGGAACTGCGGCTGGCGTTCGAAAACTATGGGCCCAGGGTGCGCGGCTGGCTGGATCAGGTGCAGGATGTCTGGCTGTGGGGCCTGTTCCGGCACGAGGTGGCGAAAAGCTGGTTCCGGGTGCTGCCCGACGGGGCGGCGGCGATCCTTGGCGATGCCGCCCATCCGACGCTGCCCTTCCTGGCGCAGGGGGCCAGCATGGGGCTGGAGGATGCCTGGGTGCTGGCCGATTGCCTGGCCGGTCACGATGCGACGGCAGCGGCGCTGCGCGCCTATCAGGCCCGCCGCGGCCCGCGGACGGCGCGGATCGTCGAGGCGGCCAACCGCAATGCGAAAGCCTATCACCTGTCGGGGCCGATGCGGACGATGGCGCATCTGGGGCTGCGGATCGGCGGACGCCTCGCACCGCAGGCCGCGCTGTCGCGCTTTGACTGGCTTTACGGCCATGACGTGACGAAGGCCGAACCGCAAAATCCTTGAGAAAGGATTTTGGCAAATTTCCTGATCAGGAAATTTCCGGCCTCAGCAGGCCAGCCCCTCGCGTTCCAGATACCGGGCCGAGGTCAGGATATCCCCGGCCTGCGCCATTTCCAGGATCAGCCGGGGCATCACCGGAAGTTCCCTCAACGCCATGAAGACACCGTGCCAACGGATCGCGCCTCGCCCCAGGGCCCAGTGCCGGTCGGCTACGCCGTCGGCATCCTGCAAATGCACATGCGCCAGCCGCGCCCCCGCCGCGCGCACATAGGCATCCACGGGGGGCGCTGCGGTCGATCCATGGGCGTAATGCGCATGTCCGGTATCGAGCGAGACCTGAATGGCGGTGGAATGAAAGGCGCGCACCAGATCGACCCGCTCCATCGGGTCGCGGTCTTCGCAATTCTCGATCACCAGTGTCGCGCCGGTCTCTTCGGCCCGCTTCACCACCGGGGCGAGACAGTCGAGCGTGCGGTCGATCATGCCTTGCTGGTCGTCCATCTCGGTGCCGCGGTTGAAGCCGGACCAGGTGGTGAACGGGCTGTGCAGCACCATATGGCCCTGCCGCCCGAACAGCTCCAGCGCGGCAAGGGCGGTCAGCATGCGGTCCTGCACGATGCGGCGCAGATCCGGGTCGGGCTGGTCGATGGCAAAGCCAAGGAACGGGCCGTGCAGCCCGATGCGGCCGGAATGCCCGGCGAATTCGGCCTTCACCTGTGCTGCAATCTCGCGCCAGCGGGTGCCGCTCAGCGCCCCAAGCACGGTGAAATCGCGGATTTCCACATCACGGCCGTCGATCCAGCCGCGCAGGCCGGGAATGTCGGCAAGATCGGACAGATAGGCGGCAGCGCCCGGATGCGGCAGGTCAGGCATCCAGTTCCACCCAGACCGGCACATGATCCGACGGCTTGTCGCCCGCCCGCACGTCCTTGTCGATTCCGGCCTCGGACATCAGGTCGGCGGCCTGCGGCGACAGGAACAGATGGTCGATGCGGATGCCGTTGCCGCGCTCCCAGGAATTCGCCTGATAATCCCAGAAGGTATAGATCCCCGGACGCGGGTTGCGGGTGCGGATCGCCTCGGTCAGGCCCAGATGCGCGATCCGACGCAGCGCGGCGCGGCTTTGCGGCAGGAACAATGCGTCGCTGACCCAGGCCTCGGGCCGGGCGGCATCCTCGGGCTGCGGGATCACGTTGTAATCGCCCAGAAAGATCACCGGCATCTCTTCGGCCAGAAGCGCGCGGACGCGCGCCTCCATCCGCGCCATCCAGGCCAGCTTGTACTCGTATTTCGGCCCCGGTGCCGGGTTGCCGTTCGGCAGGTAAAGCCCGCAGACCCGCATCGCGCGGGCACCGATCACCGTGGCCTCGATCCAGCGGGCCTGTTCATCGGCCGGATCGCCGGGCAGGCCGCGCGTCACATCCTCCAGGGGCAGCTTCGACAGGATCGCCACGCCGTTGAAGGATTTCTGGCCATGGGTTTCGACGCGATAGCCCATGTCCTCGAAAATGCCGCGCGGGAAAGCCTCGTCCTGGCTCTTGATCTCCTGCAGGCAGACCACATCGGGGCGCGCGGCCTCCAGCCAGCGGGGCAGGGCCTCGATCCGGGCCTTGATGCCGTTGATGTTGAACGTGGCGATCTTCATGGGCCTCTCCGCATGTCAAGACATCTTGCAAGGCGGCGCGGCGAAGGGCAAGCTGCCATCAGGGTCGGCACGGCCCGCCGCTCGCGCGCCTCTGGCGTCTGGTGAACGTGCCACGGCACCGCGACACCCCTTTCCCGAGGGTCCGCACCCGGCAAGGCGAGCCCCGGCAGGTACAGGACCCCAAGGGAAAAGACGATGCGCGATTTCCGCGATGCAAAGGCCATGGCCGCCACCCTGCGCGACAGGCTGCGGGCCGATGGCCATGAGATGACGCAAGGCCGGGCGCTGGAGGTGGTGGCGGGCCTGTTCGGCTGCCGCGACTGGAACACGCTGGCCGCCGCCATCGGCGACGTCACCGCGCCGAGATTCACCGAAACCTGCCCGATCCTGCGGATCTTCGACGAGGCGAAGGCCCGCGAATTCTATGTCGGCTGGTTGGGATTCTCGGTGGATTGGGAGCATCGCTTCGCCCCCGGCATGCCGCTTTACTGCCAGATCAGCCGGGCCGGGCTGGTGCTGCATCTGTCGATGCATCACGGCGACGCCACACCGGGGGCGGCGGTCTTCGTGCGGATGCGGGCGATCCGCGCCTTTCATGCCGAGATCACCCGCGACCGGCCCTATGCGCACAACCGTCCGGGGCTGGAACCCCTGCCATGGGGGATGCAGGTCGAAGTCACCGATCCCTTCATGAACCGCATCCGGTTCTGCGAGCCGGAGGGATGAGCGCCGCACCGCTGGTCTCGGTGCTGGTCCCGGCGTTTCAGGCCGGGGTCGGCCTGCGGGCCGCGGTGGAATCGGTGCTGGCGGGCGGGCTGGAGCCGGAGCGGCTGGAGATTCTGGTCGAGGCCGACGATGGCCGTTCCTATCCCGAAGTTCTGGGCCTGCCCGGTGTCCGCCTTCAGACCACCGGGGCCGTGGGGTCCGGCGTCGGCCCGGCGCGCAACCGGGCGCTGGCGCGGGCCAGGGGCGCGTTCATCGCCTGTCTTGACGCCGATGACCTCCTGGCCCCCGGCTGGCTGGCGGCGCTGATACCGCTGGCGCAGCGCGCCGGGGCCGCGGTTTCGGCGCTGGAGGTCGAGGAGGACGGCAACATCATCCTGCGGCTCTGGCAGGACCGCGACCGGCTGGGCTTTGCCGATCTGGCGCAAAGCGGGGCCTCGCTGCGCGGCCTTGTGGCGCGCGCGCATTGCCCGCCCTTTGCCGATGCCCCGTCGCAGGACATCCTGCACGGGCTGACGGTGATGGCGCGGCTGGGCGGCAGCCTGCCGCTGTCGCCGCTGCCCTACCGGCTGCGGCTGCGGCCTGCCAGCGTCTCGGCCGCCGCCGATTTTCCCGCCAGGGTCCATGCCGCCTATCTGGCACATGTCGCCACACTGGAAGGCGATCCGTCGCTGTCCCCCGCAATGGCCCGCGCCGCCGCCGATGTGTTCCGCGCCAAGATCGCACTGAACGCGGCATTCGTCGCCGAAGGCGCGGGCCGCAGCTATTACCGCTTCATTGCCGACCGGCTGTCGGGGTGACGGCCGTCGCATGGGTATTTGGGCAAAGGTGAAAGGGTGTTTTCATCTTTGCAGAAATACCCCCGCCGGAGGCATCCGCCGCCCCGGCCAGGCGATCAGATCGAAAAGCTGGTGCCGCAGCCGCAGGAGCTGCTGGCATTGGGGTTTTCCACCACGAAGCGGGCGCCGATCAACTCATCGGTGAAGTCGATCACCGCATTCTGCAGGAAGGGCAGCGACACCGGATCGACGAGGACGCGCTGGCCGGATTTTTCCAGCACCATGTCGTCCGCGGCAACGTCATCCAGCCGGATGTCGTATTGAAAGCCCGAGCAGCCTCCGCCTGAGACGCCGACGCGCAGGGGACGGGCATCGCCGGTGATCTCGGCGATTTCGGCCAGCCGCGCAAAGGCGCGGTCGGTGACGCGGGGGGGAAGTGTCAGTTCCATTGCTGTTCCCGTGGGCTTTCGGTCATTCTCTCCATATATGGAGGATAACGCAACGAACAAGCCTGCCTGCAGGATTGACCGAAGGAAGACCCGATGCTTGCGCCCTTTGCCTGCCAGCCAGACGCTTCGCGCGGGCGGTTGTTCGCCGAAGAAATGTCGTCGTTCCGCAGCCCGTTCCAGCGCGACCGCGACCGTATCATCCATTCATCGGCCTTCCGGCGGCTGAAGCACAAGACACAGGTCTTCGTCGAACACGAGGGCGATTATTACCGCACCCGCCTGACCCACAGCATCGAGGTGGCGCAGGTGGCGCGCACCATCGCGGGCGTTCTCGGGCTGAACACCGATCTGGCCGAGGCGATCGCCCTGGCGCATGATCTGGGCCACACGCCCTTTGGCCATACCGGCGAGGATGCGATGGAGCGGCTGATGGCGCCCTATGGCGGCTTTGACCACAATGCCCAGGCTCTGCGGATTGTCACCCGGCTGGAGCGGCATTACGCCGGTTTCGACGGGCTGAACCTGACCTGGGAGACGCTGGAGGGCATCGCCAAACATAACGGTCCGGTGATCGGGCCGAATGCCGATCCGAAACACGGCCACGACCCGGATCATCTGCCCTATGCGCTGGCCGAGGTGAATGCCGCCTGGGATCTGGAACTGGACACCCATGCCAGCGCCGAGGCACAGGTCGCGGCGATTGCCGATGACGTGGCCTATTCGCACCACGACCTGCATGACGGGTTGCGGTCGGGCCTGTTCGACGAAGAGGATCTGATGGAACTGCCGGTCTCCGGCCCCGCCTTCGAGGAGGTGGACCGGCTTTATCCGGGGCTGGAGCGGATGCGGCGGCGGCATGAGGCGCTGCGGCGGGTGTTCGGCCGGATGGTCGAGGATGTGATCGCGGTGGCGCAGAACCGGCTGGCGGCGGCACAGCCGCAATCGGTGGACGAGATCCGGCACATGGGCACCACGATCATCCGGTTTTCCAAGCCGCTATATCAGGAGTTGAAGGCGGTGCGCAGCTTCCTGTTCCACCGGATGTATCGCGCGCCGTCGGTGATGGAGGTGCGGGCCAGGGTGACGCAGGTGGTGGACGATCTGTTCCCGCTGTTCCTGTCCGAGCCCGGTCTCCTGCCCGCCGAATGGGCCGCCGATGTGGCGGCTGCGGCGGACAAGACCGAACTGGCGCGCATCGTGGCGGATTATGTGGCCGGGATGACCGACCGCTTTGCCATTCAGGAACATGCCCGGCTGATGGGCTGCGCGCCGGTGGTTGCGGCGGGCTGACGATTTTTCGTCGAAAAATCGGGTCTCAGCGCGGACGGGTTGCTGCGAAGATCCAGATCAGTGCCAGCAGGGCCGAGGCGATGGCGTTCCAGCCCGCCATCGAAATCCCCATCAGCGACCACGGGATCGCATCGCAGCGCACCGGTGGCGCGGTGGCGATGTCCGGGTTCAGCAGATCCGCGCCCGAGAGGCCCGCGATCGACCCTTGCGTGCAGGAGGAGATGAACTCCCACCAGCCCTGTTCAACCCCGGCATGAAACAGCCCGAGGCCCGCCGTGGCCAGCGCCGCCAGCGCGCCCGCCCAGGCCAGCGCCCGCCAGCCCGTCGCCAGGGCAAGGCCCAGGATCAGCACCGCCGCCGCATGGGGCCAGCGCTGCCACAGGCACAGCTGGCAGGGGGCAAGGCCGCCGATATGCTGGAAGGCGAAGGCCCCGGCCAGCATCGCGGCCGAGCCGAGTCCGGCCAGAAGCATGGCGCGTGTCGCGGTGGGATTGGTCATGGCCGGGCGTCCTTGGGCTGTGCGCCGCGACCATAGCGGCCCCTTCGGGGCTGCGAAAGACACGCTGCGGTGAAAGCTCCCCCTTCCGTGCGGGCGGGGCTTGGGTCTAGGCTGGCGGGAAAGCGGGCCGCCGGGCCTGCGGTGCAGAAAGGGTTCCGGGATGGAATGGAAGGGTCGTCGCCAGAGCAGCAACATCGAGGACCGCCGCACCCGTTCCGGCGGCGGGCGCCGGGCGGCCGGGGTCGGCGGGGCAGGGGCTATCGTGGTGGTTCTGCTGGCGCTGTTCCTGGGCGTGGATCCCAGTCAGCTGCTGGGCGGGATGGAGGGCGGCGGCGGCACGCCGGACGGAACCCCGGCCGAACTGACCGAGGCTGACCGTCAGGCGGGCGATTTCGTTGCCGTCACCCTGGCCGATACCGAGGAAATCTGGGCCAATGTGTTTCGCGACCAGTTGCGGCGCAGCTACACCCCCGCCACGCTGGTGCTGTTCAAGGAGCATACGCCATCGGCCTGCGGCGGCGCGTCCGAGGCGACGGGACCGTTCTACTGCCCGGCCGACAAGAAGGTTTATCTCGACACCGCCTTTTTCACCACGCTGTCGCAGCGGCTGGGGGCCAAGGGTGATTTCGCCGCCGCCTATGTGGTGGCGCATGAGATCGGCCACCATGTCCAGAACGAACTGGGCATTCTGGGCAAGGCCAACCAGATCCGCCAGCAGGTAAGCGAGGCGGAATCGAATGAAATCTCGGTGCGGATCGAATTGCAGGCCGATTGCCTGTCGGGGATCTGGGCGCGCGGGGCGGCGCGGGAAATCGGCTCGGTCGAGCCTGGCGATCTGGAAGAGGCGGTGAATGCCGCCCGGCAGATCGGCGACGACACGTTGCAGGCCAATGCCGGGCGGCGTCCGATGCCGCATACCTTTACCCATGGCACATCGGAACAGCGGTCGCGCTGGTTCCTGATCGGGCTGCAATCCGGCCAGATCGCCGATTGCGACACGTTTTCGACCGACGATCTGTAATCCCCGGTGGCGGTTGCGGCGGGGGCTTGAACACCCCTGCCTGCGCCGGGTAGAGAAGGGACGCGCCCGCGCCGACAGTTGTCGGTCCTGCCATGCGGGTGCCTTGATGTGCGGGTGTGGCGGAATGGTAGACGCGACAGACTCAAACTCTGTTTCCGCAAGGAGTGTCGGTTCGAGTCCGACCACCCGTACCACATCTGGTCCGCGACCCGCGGTTGCGGTGGGCATGGGGCAGGCGCTGATGGCCTGATTCGCGGCGGATCGGGTGTGACAGTGGAGCGCCCCGCGCCGATACCGAAAATTCGCGGCGATTAGTTCCGGCTTCGGAACACCGGCCCGGAAAATGTGACACAATCCTGCCGCGATCTGCCCGCATGGTTAATCGATCTGGGCGGGACTGCCCAAGTTTCCCGATCATGGACAATAGTCGCCCTGATGGCGCAGGGCGGCGGCCGGACGGGCCGCTTTCCGCCGATTTCTGTGATCTTGCCAGGCAACCGCGCCTTTGCCCTCTGGTCTAAATGCCTGCACGGAAACAGTTAAGATTCAACCTGGCCGTGAATCGTCCTGGCGCGCTGGAACGATCCTTTCACTTTGACAGAAAGTTGCCACTTTTCGCTTTCAGTGGCGCGGAAGCGGGGCTATCAGAAAGGGGTCTTGAAGACGTATGGGCCGTGGGGGCGGTCGTATGTTGGTGACGCATCGCAAGGTGCGGCTACGGTGACGAGAGTGCTGCCGCAACCGGGCGATCCGGGATGATCAGGCTTCCCCCTCATCACATCACCATGCCGATCGGGTCCGGTGGCTTGCCGTTCTGGCAAGGTCGCGGCGTCTTTCGGTCCGGCACCGCGCCGGATCAGGGACGCAACGCGAAGGGACGGCCGGGCCGTCAGTGATCGAGGATATGACATGTCAGTGTTTGACCAGTTCAATGCCAGCAACAATGCGGCCGGTGCCGATGGGGCGCAGGACCGCCCCGAGACTGTCACCCCCTGCTTCACGCCCGGCACGCTGATCGCCACGCCGCGCGGCGAAGTGCCGGTCGAAAGCCTGAGCCCCGGCGACAAGGTGGTGACGCGCGACAACGGCATCCAGGTGATCCGCTGGACCGGGGAAAACCCGCTGTCGGGCCAGCAACTGCGGCTGAACACCCATCTGCATCCGATCTTCATCAAGCGCGGTGCCCTGGGCAATGGTCTTCCCGAACAGGACATGATGGTGTCGCCCAATCACCGGATGCTGGTGGCGAACGACCGCACGCAGCTTTATTTCAACGAGCCCGAGGTTCTGGTTTCGGCCAAGCATCTGGTCGGCAGCCAGGGCGTGCATTCGGTCGAGGCGATCAGCGTGACCTATCTTCACTTCATGTTCGACCGGCACGAGGTGGTGCTGGCCAACGGGGCCTGGACCGAAAGCTTCCAGCCCGGCGACCAGACCCTGAAGGGGATGGGCAATGCGCAGCGCAACGAGATTTACGAACTGTTCCCCGATCTGAAGACGGATCAGGGGCTTGATGCCTATGCGGCGGCCCGGCGCACGCTGAAGGGGCATGAGGCGCAGCTTCTGGCGAAATGACGGTTATGCAGCGCGGCGTGGGTCCGCCCGACAGGGCGACCTTCCGCACAGGGAAAGGGTCTCCGTCCGGGGGCCCTTTTCTTTTGTGCGCCCGCGATTGCAGGGCTGCCCGGTGATGCTCAACTTTTACGAGAATTCGACGCGTCGGTTCGCCTTTGCCCGAAAAAAGCCCTGTTTCCAGAGCATCCGCGTCATTTTCGCCCCGCCGTTTTGCCGCAATGGCGCCCTAGAGAAGACGGACCTCTGCCGATTTTCGCGGGGGATTCTGTTGGACCTCGAGGGTAACGAATGGCCACCGCTAACGAGTTGACGGTCGACACCAGTGCAAGCGCCATGCAGATGGCGGAAACCATCTTCGGCGACGGTATCCAGATCGTCTCGGCCAGCTATACCGGCGATCCGAATGCTGCGGGCATCTATAGCGGGGCCGACAGCACGATTCCGGGCATCACCGGATCGGACGGCGGCGTCATGCTGTCCACCGGCAATGTGGCGGACTTCACCAATTCTACCGGGACGACAGACACGAATACCGCCACCGGCACCGGCACCGACAACAGCGGTGTCGACGGCGATGCCGATATGGATGGCATCGCGGGCGAGGCGACCTTTGACGGGGCGATCTTCGAGTCTAGCTTCATCCCGATCGGCGACATGCTTACGATGCAGTTCGTCTTCACGTCCGAGGAATATCCCGAATATGTCCTCTCGGGGGTGAACGACAGCTTTGGCGTCTGGGTCAACGGCGAATTCGTCGAGATGACGATCACCACCCAAGGGCGGATTTCCGTCGATACGGTGAATGCCGGGCAAAACCAAAACCTTTACCGCGACAATACCGCGGATCAGTTCAATTCGGAAATGGACGGCATCACCTATGTGATGTCCTTCAAGGCACCGGTCAATCCGGGTCAGGTGAACACGATCAAGATCGGCATTGCCGATGGCGGTGATGCGGTCTGGGATTCCAACGTCCTGATCGCGGCCGACAGCATCCAGACCATCACCCTGGCGACCGAGGACGAGGTGGAGCTTGCCACCAATTCCACCCGGATCTTGGATGTGCTGGCCAATGACCGCGATCTTTATGACAGCGGCCTGACCGTCACACAGATCATGGGCGTCGATGTGGCCCCCGGCGATACCGTGACGCTGGCCACGGGAGAGCAGGTGACGCTGAACCCCGACGGCACGCTGAGCGTGACCTCGGACGGCGATACCGGATCGAATGTCCTGACCTATCAGATCACCGATGGTCTGGGGAATACCGACATCGGCTATGTCACCATCCGCACTGTCGATGCGGGTGCGGAAGTCGATGGCATCGTGCAGGGCACGGACGGCGGCGATCTGATCGACGGCGGCTATCTGGGCGACCCGGAAGGGGACCGTGTGGACGGGGCGGACGCCACCGGCATCCATGGCACCGAAGGCGAAGAGGATTACATCCTGGCCGGGGCGGGCAATGACACCGTTATGGCCGGTGCCGACAATGACTTCGTGGCCGGCGAAGACGGAGATGACAGCATTTATGGCGGCGAAGGCGATGATACGGTGCTTGCCGGGGCGGGTGCCGATACCGTCCATGGCGATGCCGGGGATGATGTCGTCTATCTGGGCGCGGGCAATGATGTTGCGGGCAGCGAAGGTGCCGAAGGGGATGGCAACGACCTGATCTATGGCGGCAGCGGCGATGACAGCCTGACCGGCGGCGCGGGCAGCGATACGCTGTCGGGCGGCACCGGGGCCGACAGCCTGTTCACATCCGATCAGGCCGGGCAGGACAGTCTTGACGGCGGCGAAGGCGGGGCCGACGATTTCGATACGGTCTGGTTCGGTAACTATACCTCGGCCAGCGGCGTCAACGTCACCTATACCGGCAATGAAGCCGGAACCTACGCCTATGCTTCCGAACCGTCGGACGGCAGCTTTGTGAACATCGAGGCGCTGGAACTGACCGGGAGTGCCGACAGCGTGGATGCTTCGGCGACCGACGGGCCGAACCAGATCAACGCCCATGGCGGTGACGATACCGTGACGGGCGGCAGCGGAGACGATTTCATCGACGGCGGGGACGGCGATGATCAGATTGCCGGGAACGGCGGGGCCGATACCCTGATCGGCGGCAGCGGGGCCGATACGATCAGCGGCGGGCCGGAGTACCAGATCTTCCCGGAATATGCCGAAGTCACCGGCGCAAGCCAGACCCTGACCGGCAGCAACGGCAACAGCGATTTCGATCACAGCGTCACCACCACCGGGCCATCGGTCGACAGCTGGACCGTGCCGCTGGACGGCGGCTGGTCGATGACCGGCTATCACGTCGGCAACGGCTCTGACGCGAACGAGACCCATACCCATGGCTTCAGCCAGGAAGTCGCCGGGGCGGTGCTGACCATCGCCGACATCGACCCCACGGAAACCGTGGTGATCTGGCTGGACGGGGTGGCGGTCAACCTGAACGATGCGATTGCGGCGGGGCTTGTCAGCTTTGACCCCGGCACCACCGGCTTTGTGATCGACGGCGACGGTGCGCTGGCCGGCACGGTCGCGCCGGTGACGGAACCCGTCCCGGCCACGCTGACCATCCTGCAACCCTTCACCACGCTTTCGGTGCAGAATGCGTCGGACACCGGGCAAGGCAACGGGTCGATCTATTCCCTGCTGGTCGATACCAACGCACCATCGGCCTATGCGGGGGATGACGACAGCATCGACGGCGGCGACGGCGACGATGTGATCTCGGGCGGGATCGGCGCGGATACCATCACCGGCGGCATGGGCAATGACCAGATCGACGCGGGCTTTGACGCCGATATGGCCACCGGCGACGACGGCGACGATTATATCTTCGGCAATGGCGGCAATGACACGCTGTCGGGCGGCGAAGGCCATGATACCGTCGACGGCGGCGATGACGAGGATCTGATCGACGGCGGCGCGGGCGATGACAGCCTGATCGGCGGTGGCGGCGATGACACGATCACCGGCGGGCTTGGCAGCGATACGCTTGAGGGCGGCGAAGGCAATGACAGCCTGACCGATACCGACGGCCCAACGCTGGCCGATGGGGGTGAGGGCGATGATACGCTGATCGCCGGGGACAGCGACGACACGCTGTCGGGCGGCACGGGCGACGATCTGATCGACGCGGGCGGCGGCGGCGACGTGCTGGATGGCGGCATGGGGGCCGATACCATCCAGGGCGGCTCTGGCAATGACACCATCAACGGCGGTGACGATGCCCAGATCCGCAACTCGGCCCCGCCGGAATTCGCGGAAACCTCCGGCACCTCGGGCACTGTCACCGGCACCGGCGGCAATGCCGATTTCGGGTTTGACGTGGTGGCCGATGCCGGTGTGGTTCAGACCGGCAGCGAGACATTCGAACTGCCCGGCGGTGCCGGAACGGAAACCGCCGATGGCTATCTGGTCGGCGCGGTCGCGGGGTCTCAGGACCGCTACACGCACAGCTTCACCTCGGACGTGGGGGCTGTGCAACTGCGCATCACCGGGCTGAACACGGCGGAAACGCTGGTGCTGATCGTCGATGGCGCGCCGCTTGACCTGAACCTGGCCATCGCCATGGGCATCGTGACCTTCGATGCCGGAACCACCTCGTATTATGTCGACGGTACTGGCAACCTGGCGGCGGCTTCGGATGCCCCCGGTCCGTTTGTTCCGGCGGTGCTGACGATCAACGGCCCGCTGGATACGATCGCGGTGCAGAACAATTCGGCCGATGGCAGCGGCGACGGCACCTTCTATACGCTGTCGGTCGACAGCAATCCGGCGCTGGAAATCCTGCCGGACAGCGGCGACAGCCTGTCGGGCGGCGCTGGCGATGATGTGATCAGCGGCGGATCGGGCGATGACACGCTGGACGGCGGCGCGGATCACGACAGCCTGGACGGTGGCGACGGCAATGACAGCCTGTCGGGCGGTGATGGCAATGACACGCTGGCCGGTGGCGCGGGCAATGATACCCTGCTGGGCGGCGGCGACCGCGACGTGCTGACCGGCAACGGTGGCGATGTGGTTGATGGCGGCGAAGACGGCGACGACTTTGACACGCTGATCGTGGATGACGTGGCTTCAGTCGTCTATGGCGGTGGCAACAACGAGGCGGGAACCGTCAACTTCAACGACGGATCGTCGCTGACCTTCCAGAACATCGAAACGATGATCATCGACGGGGTGCCGTTCACCCCGCCGAACGGTGTCGTGAACGGCACCGGGGCCGATGACAGCATCGGTGCGGGCTATGTCGATGCCGATGGCGACCAGATCGACGGCAGCGACGGTGACAATGACGTGGTGCTGGCCGGAGACGGCAATGACACCGTGCTGGCCGGGGCGGGCGACGATTCCGTCATGGGCGAAGCGGGCGATGACACGCTGATCACCGGCGGCGTGGCCGGTCCGGGCAACGACAGCCTCTTCGGCGGTGCGGGCAATGACCAGCTGGTCGTCGAGAACGGCACCGGTTTTGTCCTTGTCGAAGGCGGCGAGGAGCCGGGCGACAACGACAGGCTGATCCTGCCCGGCACCGGGGCCGATGGCGTCAATGTCGGCTTCACCGGCGACGAGACCGGCAGCTTCGGCTATTCCGGCGGTGCGGGTGGCGGCAATTTCGTCGAAATCGAGACGATCGAAACCGGCGCGGGCAATGATACGATCAATGCCTCGGCCAGCAGTGCAGAGACGCAATTGCTGACCGGCGCGGGCGAGGATTTCATCACCGGCGGCGCGGGCGGCGACTGGATCGACGCAGGCGCCGACAACGATCAGGTCTTTGCCGGGGCGGGGGCCGATACGGTTGACGGCGGCACCGGCGATGATGCGCTTTACGGCGGGGCGGGCAATGACGATCTGATCGGCGGCACCGGCAACGACTATATGCAGGGCGACGAAGACGACGACACGCTTCAGGGCGGTGACGGCGACGATTTCCTGCGCGGCGATGCCGGGGATGACTGGGTCTTTGGCGATGCCGGGAATGACAGTGTCTATGGCGGCGCGGGCAATGACTATGTCGATGCCGGGGATGGCGATGACCATGCCTATGGCGGCTTTGGCAACGATATCGTCTTTGGCGGCCTCGGCAACGATACGATCACCGGTTCGGGGGGCGATGATCACGTCGACGGCGGTGACGGCGATGATCTGATGCAGGGCTCGGACGGGTCCGACACGCTGATTGGCGGTGCTGGCGCCGATACCATGCTGGGCGAAGAGGATGCCGATCTGTTCTTCGGCGGCGCGGGCGATTATGTCGACGGCGGCGAGACCGTTACCACCGGCACCGACGACGATACGCTTTATGTCTATGACGTGCTGTCGGTGACGCTGGACGCGGGCAATCCTGAAAACGGTGTCGTCACCTTCAATGACGGCAGCACGCTGGATTTCTTCAATATCGAGAATCTCTATGTCGACGGCTATCTCTACGGCCAGCCGAACTTTGTGGTCGAGGGCACGGCGGGCAATGATGTCATCGACATCGGTTACACCGGCGATCTTCAGGGCGACATGGTGGATGCCGCCGACAACTGGGACGGCAGCAATGACGATCTGATCGAGGCTTATGGCGGCAACGACAGCGTCTGGGCCGGGGATGGCAACGATACCGTTTATGGCGGCGACGGGGACGATACCGTCTGGGGCGGTGACGGCAACGACAGCCTGGACGGCGGGGCGGACAACGATCTGGTCTCGGGCGGCATGGGCGATGACACTGTGTCCGGGGGAACGGGCAACGACAGCCTTGAAGGCGGCTGGGGCAACGACAGCCTGGATGGCGGCGATGGTGACGATCATGTCTTTGCCGACATGGGCGATGATCTGGTCATGGCGGGGGCCGGCAATGACACGGTTCTTTCCGGGCCGGGGCTGGACACGGTCTATGGCGGTGCGGGCAATGACCTGGTCTTCGGTCATGATGATGACGATCTGATCTATGGCGGCGGCGGTGACGATTCCGTCGAAGGCGGTGCTGGCGACGATGCGCTTTATGGCGGTCATGGCGACGACACGTTGCAGGGCAACGATGGCAATGACAGCATCTCGGCCGGGGATGGCGATGACAGCGCCACAGGCGGTATCGGCGATGACACGATCCTGGGCCAGGGCGGTGCCGACACGCTGGAGGGCGGCGATGGCGATGACCTGATCTATGGCGGCAGCGACCCGCTGGCCGTTCCCGACGGCCTGACGATCTGGACCAATGATCCCGGCAATATCTATCGCATCGACATTGCCGATGACGGGTCGGCGGTCAGAACGCTGGTCGGACCGGCGGCACGGGCCTATGGCGACATCGGCATGAATGTCGATGGCCAGCTTTACGGGGTCTCCGGCGGTCAGCTTTACCTGATCGACACCGGCACCGGGGCGGAAACCCTGGTCGGCACCGTCGGCAATTATGCGGGCGGCAATGCGCTGTCCTTCGGACCCGATGGCATGGGCTATGGCTCTGCCGGCAGCTCGGTCTATCGGTTCGATCCCGAAAGTCCCGGCGATTCGACGCTGTGGTGGAGCGATCCGAACGGTGGCTATCCGGCGGGTGACTTCCTCTTCGTCGGCGACAGGGCCTATGTGTCCTGGGTCAGTGCCCCCGCCTATCAGACGCAACTTCTGGAACTGACGCTGGATGGCGACGGCAACGTGCTGGGCAGCACGGCGCTGGGCGTGCTGCCGTCGACATCCTGGGGGCTCGCGGCGGGCGACAATGGTGAAATCTACACTGTCGCCAACCATCTGGGCGAGAATACCCTGCTGCTGGTCGATGTGCCCACGGCTCCGCTCTCTGGCGGCACGGGCACATTGACGGTCACACCGATCGACGGGACAGAGAACGCCACGAACTACTGGGGCGCGACGTCGAACCAGGAGGCGCATCTGGGCGGCGGCGCGGATGAGGGCGATCTGATTTCGGCCGGGGACGGCAACGACACGGTCCATGGGTCCTTCGGCAATGACACGATCCATGGCGGGGCGGACAACGACCTGATCCATGGCGATGAAGATGACGACCTGCTTTTCGGCGATGCCGGCGATGATACGCTGCATGGCGATGCCGGTGACGACCGTCTGGAAGGGGGCGACGGTCAGGACGCGCTTTATGGCGGCGATGGCAATGACCTTGGATATGGTGGCGCAGGCGATGATCTGCTGGACGGCGGTGCCGGAGACGACACCCTGTCTGGTGATCAGGGCAATGACACGCTGTCGGGGGGCGATGGCAACGATGCCCTGCTGGCGATCGAGGGCAATGACCAGCTGTTCGGCGGCACCGGCAACGATACGCTGATCGGTGGCGCCGGATCCGACACGATGGCTGGCGGCGATGACCGCGACACCTTCTTTGGCGGCATCGGCGATGTCGTCGATGGCGAAGAGGGGGGCGACGATTACGACACGCTGGACCTCCGCGGACAGCTGCCGCCCGGCGGGTCGATCACCGTCGACTACGATCCCACCAATTCGGAAAACGGCACGGTCCATTTCCTCGACAGCGATGGCAATTCCATCGGCACGATGACCTTCACCAATATCGAGAATGTCATCGTTCCCTGTTTCACCCCCGGAACCCTGATTGCGACCGACCGGGGCGAGGTGCGGGTGGAAAACCTGCGGACGGGCGACCGGGTGCTGACGCGCGACAATGGCTATCAGGTGCTGCGCTGGGTGGGGCGGCGCGATCTGGCCGCCGCCGATCTGGCAGCCGCGCCGAACCTCTCTCCGGTGCGGATCCGTCAGGGCGCGCTGGGCCTGAACCTGCCCGAACGTGATCTGGTGGTGTCACCGCAGCACCGGGTCCTGCTGTCAAGCACACGGGCGGAACTGTTGTTCGGCGAACATGAGGTGCTGGTGCCGGCCGTTCATCTGCTGGGCAGGCCCGGTATCACGCAGGGGGCCGCATCCGGGGTCGCCTACATCCATCTTCTGTTCGACAATCACGAGATCGTCCGGTCCAACGGGCTGTGGTCGGAAAGCTATCAGCCGGGGGAACTGACGCTGGCCGGGATGGATGACGGGCCGCGACAGGAACTGCTGGACCTGTTCCCCGATCTGCAGCTGGGCCTGCTGTTCCCGGCGGCGCGGCTGACGCTGAAGCGGCGCGAGTCGGATCTGCTGATGGCGGGCTGACAGCCCCGACATCGCCACATTTCCGCATCCTGCGGCCTGCAACAGCAGCCGCAGGATGTTTCCGGTTCCGAAACAAACCTTAATTGCGCCCCGTTGCGGCCATCCGGCGGGAATAGATCGGATTCAACACAAATTGCTTGTGCTGGATCGTTATGGGTCGTGAACCACAGAGAACCGGACTTCGGGGCAAGGCTTCCCGGTCTTCCCGCGCTTCGGGCGGGGTGGTGGTTCTGTGCCGGACGGTCCCCGCCCTGAAAGCGGGCGGCTGATCCATGGCAACGACGTTCAACTGGATCTATCTGGGCACCGGGCCGATGATCGACCCGACCGAAGGCAATTACAACGCCGAGAATGCCTCGGCCCTGGTGGGGCAGACCTATGGGTCGGGCACCGACCCGCTTTACACCCATATCACCCAGACCACGATGATCGACAACGGCGGCAACGCCGGGGCGCTGGATCAGGACAACACCATGTCCAACGACCAGTTCTCGACCAATATCGGGGCGGGCGTCCAGACCTTTACCTTCGATGCTTCGGCCATCTACAACGTCACCGTCACCTATGCCGACGGCACCACCGGCACCGTAACGGCGGTGATCATCCAGGATACCGCAGGTCGGCTTTTCCTGGCCCCCGAGACCCTTGCCGCACCCGCACCCGATACGGCGGTCTACGAGGCCAAGCCGATCGTCTCGATCTCGGTGAATTCCATCTACAACGGGGTGATCGCCTATCTGGGGCTGGGCACGGACCGCATGGTCACGGGCTGGGACGATGGCTGGGTCGAGGGCACCTCGGGCAATGATCTGATCAATGGCTCTTATATAGAGCCGATCGCCAATGGCTCTGACCGGATCGACAACAACGACGGCATCAACGCTACCAGCCTGAACGATGACCGCATCCGCGCCGGGGCAGGCAATGACACGGTGCTTGCGGGGGCCGGCAACGATCTGATCTACGGCGGCACTGGCAATGACAGCCTGTCGGGCGATGCCGGACAGGACACGATCCATGGCGAGGATGGTCAGGATCAGCTGTTCGGCGGCGCAGGCAACGATCAGCTGTTCGGCGGCATCGGCAATGACAGTCTGGATGGCGGGGCCGACAACGACACCCTGATGGGAGAGGCCGGTGCGGATTCGCTTTATGGCGGCACCGGCAACGACAGTCTTGACGGCGGCGCGGACAACGACCGGCTGTTTGGCGGTGCGGGTGTCGACACGCTGCTGGGCGGCGATGGCGACGACAGCCTGGATGGCGGGGCCGACAACGACCAGCTGTTCGGCGGTGGAGGCAATGATACCTTGCTGGGCGATACCGGGGCCGACAGCCTGTCGGGCGGTATCGGGGATGACCAGCTGTTCGGCGGGGGCGGCGCGGATACGCTGGACGGTGGCGACGGGGCCGACAGTCTTGACGGCGGGGCGGACAACGACCGGCTGTTCGGCGGGGCCGGGATCGACACGCTGCTGGGCGGCGATGGCGACGACAGCCTGGACGGTGGGGCCGACAACGACCAGCTGTTCGGCGGTGCGGGCAATGACACCTTGCTGGGCGATGCCGGGGCCGACAGCCTGTCGGGCGGTATCGGGGATGACCAGCTGTTCGGCGGCATCGGCAATGACACGCTGGACGGTGGCGACGGGGCCGACAGTCTTGACGGCGGGGCGGACAACGACCGGCTGTTCGGCGGGGCCGGGATCGATACGCTGCTGGGCGGCGATGGCGACGACAGCCTGGACGGCGGGGCCGACAACGACCAGCTGTTCGGCGGTGCGGGCAACGACACCTTGCTGGGCGATGCCGGGGCCGACAGCCTGTCGGGTGGTGTCGGGGATGACCAGCTGTTCGGCGGCATCGGCAATGACACGCTGGACGGCGGCGACGGGGCCGACCTGCTGGACGGCGGCGACGGGGCCGACAGTATCCTGGGCGGGGCAGGGGCTGATCTGATCTATGGCGGCGAAGGTGCCGATACCATCCTCTTCGGCAGTGACGACGACACGGTCTATGGCGGCGGCGGTGACGATACGATCGACGATGCCACCGGATCGCTGCTGGCCGGGGCCAATCTGATCTATGGCGGAGCGGGCAACGATACGGTCTGGTCAGGTCTGGGCGATGACCGGATCTATGGCGACGACGGCAATGACGTTCTTTACGGCGAGGACGGCAACGACAGTCTTGATGGCGGCAACGGGAATGACCTGCTGGATGGCGGCGCGGGGAATGATGTGCTGTTCGGCGGGGCGGGGATCGACACGCTCTATGGTGGTGCCGGGCGCGATGTTCTGGCGGGTGGCCCGGACGGTGCCCTGATCTATGGCGGCGCGGATCAGGACACGATCTATGGTGGCATCGGCGACACGGTGGATGGCGGCAGTGCCGGCATCGATCTGGACGTGCTGGACCTGACGGCCTGGGGCAAGGCGCTGACCAATGTCTACAAGGACCCGCTGAACCCGGAAAACGGCTATGTCGAGTTTCTGGACAGCTTCGGTGCCGTGATCGGCACCATGACCTTTACCGACATCGAAACGATCATCCCCTGCTTTACCCCCGGCACCCTGATCCTGACCGATCGGGGCGAAGTCGCGGTCGAGGATCTGGCGGTGGGCGACCGCGTCGTCACCCGCGACGGCGGATTGCAGGCGATCCGCTGGATCGGGCGCAAGGCGCTGTCGGTTGCGCATCTGGTGGTGCATCCGGCGCTGCGCCCGGTGCTGTTTCCTGCGGGCGCACTGGGGCAGGGGCTGCCGGCGCGGGATATGCGGGTGTCGCCGCAACATCGCGTGCTGCTGGAAGGCGCGCGCGCCGAGATGCTGTTCGGAGAGGCCGAAGTGCTGGTCGCCGCCATCCATCTGGTCGGATATTGCGGCATCCGGCAAGAGATGACGCCGGGCATCGACTATATCCATGTCATGTGCGACGCGCATGAAATCCTCTGCTCGGACGGGATCTGGACCGAGAGCTTCCAGCCCGCCAGCCGCACCGTGGGCGCGATGGATGCCGCCCAGCAGCAGGAGATCATCGCGCTGTTCCCGGAACTGGAGATCAGCGAGGTCGCCTTTCCGGCGGCCCGGCTGACACTGAAGGCACATGAGGCGCGGGTGCTACTCGCCGCCTGATCCGGTCGCGGCGGCGCGGAACGCCGCCCAATCCTCGGCTGTGTCAAGGTCAAGCATGGCATGATCGCCGGGCAGGGGCAGCAGGTGCAGCCTTTCGGGCCGGGCCTTCAGCACCGAACGTCCGCCTTCGTCTCCGCTCAGCGCCATCAGATCGGGGAACAGATCCGCGGGAAACAGCACGGGGTGGCCTGCGCGCCCGTCCGCCGTGCAGGCGCGCAGGATCGCGCATGGGGCCTCGCGGTGCTGGATGAGCAGAAGCGACAGATCCGCGGTGGTGATCAACGGCATGTCGGCGGGCAGGATCATCGCGCCAGTGGTGCCGGGGGGCAGCGCCGCAAGCCCGGCGCGCAGGCTGGCCGCCATGCCCTGCGCGGCATTTTCAGCGACGACTGTTTGCAGGGGCAGGCCCCGCAGCGCCTTTGCCCTGTCGGGCCGGTCCGGCGGCAGAACGGCCAGAACGGGCACCGCAGTCGCCAGCGCCCGGCTTGCCATCAGCCGAAGCAGCGGTTGCCCGGCGACAGACTCCAGGAGCTTGTCGCGCCCGCCCATGCGAGACGAGGCTCCGGCGGCAAGGATCAGGATCGCGGGATGCGTCATCCCAGTGTGATGGCATGGAAAAAGGGGGGCTGTCTGCCCCCCTCGTCGCTGCGCGCCTCACCCCCCGAGGATATTTCGGGAAGGGAAAGACGGCATCAGTCGCGCATCCGGCCGCCGTCATCCCAGATCGGGGCGAGGTGGACCCTTGCCGGGCGGCGGTCGCCGAGGATCTCGATCTCGACCTCCAGGCCGTCGTTCACGGCATCAGCAGGCAGGAAGCCCTGCGCCACCGATTTGTTCGTCCAGTGGCTGAACCCGCCGGAGGTGCAGAAGCCGACGACGGCACCGTTCAGCCAGATCGGTTCCCAGGCCACGACATCGGCGTCCTTGGCATCGACCACGAAGGAGACGAGGCGGCGTTTCGGCCCGCTGGCCTTTTCGGCGGTGGCGGCGGCCTTGCCGATCCAGTCGGCCGACTTGTTCCAGGCAATGAACCGGTCAAGCCCGGTTTCTGCCGGGGTGTAATCCGGGCTGAACTCGCGCCCCCAACTGCCGAACCACTTGTCCAGCCGCAGGCTCATCATCGCCCGCATGCCAAAGGCGCGCAGGCCCATGTCGGCCCCGGCCTCGTTCAGCACCTTCCACAGATGCTGCACCGACATGGCATCGCAGAAGATTTCGTATCCCAGATCGGCGGTGTAACTGACGCGCTGCACGATGCAATTGGCCATGCCGACGGTCAGCCGCTTCACATCCATGAACTTGAACGCCGCCGCCGATACGTCGGACCGCGTCACCCGTGCCAGCAGGTCGCGCGCGCCGGGGCCTGCGATGGTGAACCCGCTGCGGCTGTCCGAGATGTTCTCGACCGTCACGCCGGGGGCGGCATTCTGCTCGAACCAGCGCTGGTGCCAGCCCTGCGCGCCGTAGCTGGCGGTCAGCTGGAATTCGGTTTCGCTGAGGCAGGAGACGGTGAAATCGCCGATGATCTTGCCGGAATGGGCCAGCATCGGGGTCAGGCTCAGCCGCCCCGGTTTCGGGATGCGGCCGGCCATGATCCGGTCGAGCCAGGCGCGCGCGCCGTCACCCTTGACCAGATACTTGCCGAAGTTCTGCAATTCGTTGATGCCGACGCCTTCGCGCAGGGCGCGGACTTCCTGCTTCGTCGCCTCCCAGGCGTTCGAGCGCTTGAAGGTCGGCTCTTCATGGCGTGGTTCGCCGGGAAGGGCGAAGTAATTCACCACTTCCAGCCCGTATTGCTGGCCCCAGACCGCGTTCATGCCGTCGAAGGTGTCGTACATCGGGGTTTGCCGGAAGGGGCGGGCGGCGGGGCGTTCCTCGTTCGGGTAAGAGACGTTGAACCGCATCTGATAATTCTCGATCACCTTAGGCACGGTATAGCCGGGCGTCGTCCAGGTGCCGAAGCGGCTGACGTCGAAGCCGCGCGGATCGCGTTCCACCTCGCCGTGGATCATCCATTGCGCCAGCGCCAGGCCCATGCCGCCGCCCTGGCTGAAGCCCGCCATCACCGCGCAAGCCGACCAGTAGTTGCGCAGGCCCTGCACCGGGCCGATCAGCGGGTTGCCGTCCGGGGCAAAGGTGAAGGGACCGTGGATCACCCGCTTGACCCCGGTGCGTTCCAGCACCGGAAAGCGGCGATAGGCGAAATTCACGCTGTCTTCGATCTTGTCGAACTGTTCGTTCAGGAGTTCATGGCCAAAGTCCCAGGGCGTGCCGTCCACCGACCACGGCTCGCAGGGTTTTTCGTAAAAGCCGATGCAAAGCCCGCGGCCTTCCTGCCGCAGATAGGATTCGCCGCCGGGGTCCATCACATGCGGAAACTCGCGGCCCGATTTCAGGATGTCCATGATCTCGGGGATGTCGTCCGTCACCAGATACTGATGCGCCATCGGCAGAAGCGGCAGATAGACCCCGGCCATCGCGCCGATCTCGCGCGCCCAAAGGCCGCCGGCATTGACCAGATGCTCGCAGGTGACAGTGCCCTGTTCGGTGACGACCTCCCAGCCGTCTTTTGTCGGGTTGGTTTCCAGAACGCGGTTGTGCAGCACGATCTCCGCCCCGCCCATCCGCGCCGCCTTGGCATAGGCATGGGTGGTGCCCGACGGATCAAGATGGCCGTCCAGCGGATCGTAAAGCCCGCCGATGATGCCTTCGAGGTTGACCATCCCGTCGGTCAGCTTGGCAATCTCGGCCGGGCCGACGATTTCGGTATCCAGTCCCATGTAACGATGCTTGGCGCGTTCGGCGATCAGCTGGTCAAAGCGTGCCTGATTGTCGGCCAGCGTCACCCCGCCGACATGATGCAGCCCGCAGGACATGCCGGTGATCTCTTCCAGCTCCTTGTAAAGCCGGATGGTATAGCCTTGCAGCGCCGCCATGTTGGTGTCGCCGTTCAGGGTGTGAAAGCCGCCCGCCGCATGCCAGGTCGACCCCGAGGTCAGTTCGGACCGCTCGATCAGCATCACGTCGGACCAGCCCAGCTTGGTCAGGTGATAAAGCACCGAACAGCCGACGACACCGCCGCCGATCACCACCACGCGCGCATGAGATTTCATTCCGGGAACTCCGCTGCAATCCGACTGCCCGCACCATGGCGGGGAGGGCCGCCGGAAGCATGAGATTTTACGACAGGAAATGTCGCAGACCGCTCATGCTTTCCCTTCGATAAATATCCCACGGGGGGGCGGGGGTGTGAAACCCCCGCTCTGACGCCCTGAAAAGGCGCTTACTTTTCCGGGATCAGGCCCCTGGGGGCAAAACGCATCACCACGAGCAGCACCACGCCCAGGGTCAGCAGCCGCATCTGGGTGGCGATTTCCTTCAGCGTGCCCTCATCCGGGTTGATCGGCAGGATATAGACGATCTTCTGCAACAGCTGCGGGCCAAGGAATTCGACCGAGAAATAAAGCCAGCCGATCAGCACGCCGCCCAGGATGGCCCCCAGGTTGTTGCCCGATCCACCGACGATCACCATCACCCAGATCAGGAAGGTGAACCGCAGCGGGATATAGCTGCCCGGCGTCAACTGCCCGTCCATCGAGGTCATCATCGCCCCCGCCAGCCCCACCACGGCCGAGCCGATGATGAAGATCTGCAAGTGGCGGAACTTCACGTCCTTGCCCATGGCGGCGGCGGATACCTCGTTGTCGCGGATGGCGCGGACGGTGCGGCCCCATGGGCTGTTCAGCGCGCGTTCGGTCAGCCAAAGAAGCAGGATCAGCACCGCCCCGAACAGGCCCGCATACAGCAGCTTGACGAAGATGGTCGAGGCCGTGACCGGATCCCAGCCCATCGCGGCCACCGGGTCAAGAAAGGCGCTGTCCTTTTGCAGGTCCACCTCTTTCGGCACCGGCCAGGGGCGGGGCAGGTCGATCAGATTCTTGACGCCGCGGTCCAGCCAGTCCTCGTTGCGCATCACGGCGACGATGATTTCGGCAATGCCAAGGGTTGCGATCGCCAGATAATCCTCGCGCAGGCCCAGGGCGATCTTGCCGATCAGCCAGGCGGCGGCGGCGGCCAGCAGCGCGCCCACCGGCCAGGCGAACAGCGAATTCAGCCCCAGCCCGCCGATATTGCCGGCCTGGGCGGGGTTGTTCGCCTCGACCGCCAGGACGGCCGGGTCTAGGATGCCGCGATAGATGAAGAAACCGGTGATCAGGAACACCGCCAGCGCCAGCGTCCGCGCCGCACCCGGCTTCAGCCGGCGATACAGCCAGACCGCCAGCGCGATCAGCAGCGCGGCGAAAAGCAGCGCGCCCAGGATGCGCGGCCCGCCCGCGGCCCAGCCTTCGGGCACCGGTTTCGACGAAACCAGCACCGTTGCCAGCCCCCCCAGCGCGACCGATCCCATGATGCCGGTGGAAAACAGCCCGGCATAGCCCCACTGGATGTTCACCCCGACGGCCATGATCGCCGCAAGCAGGGCCGAGTTCAGGATGTTCAGGCTGAGGTTCCAGCTTTGCATGAAGCCGGTCAGCACGAACAGGAGCGTCACCCCGGCGAACAGAAGAACGTTGCGATATTGTGCCATGTCACTTCGCTCCGTAGATGCCGGTGGGCTTGATCAGAAGGACGATGATCAGGATGACGAAACTGACCGCCACCTTGTAATCGGTCGACAGCGCCTGATAAAGGCCGTCGCCCAGCCAGCTGTCGGGCAGGACGTAAGCAGCGATCTTGCGCCAGGCATAGGTGACGATCAGTTCGGAAAAGGCGATGATATAGCCCCCGACGATGGCCCCCAGCGGGCTGCCCAGACCTCCGACGATGGCGGCGGCGAAGATCGGCAGCAACAGCCCGAAATAGACGAAGACGCGGAACGATTTGTCCAGGCCGTAAAGCGTGCCCGCGATGGTGGCCAGGGCTGCGGCGATGATCCAGGTCACGGCGACCACTCGGTCGGGGTTGATCCCGGACAACAGCGCCAGATCCTCGTTGTCGGAATAGGCGCGCATGGATTTGCCGGTGCGGGTCCTTTGCAGGAACCAGAACAGCAGGGCGACGCAGGCCACCGCAACGACAACCGAAACCACCGCCGTCGTCTTGATCGCCAGCGGTTCGGCCAGCCCGGTCCAGGTCTTGAAGTCGGCCGGGTTCAGCGCCATCCGCGCGCCATCGGCAAAATTCTGCTCCGAGGTGCCGATGATGATCCGCACCAGCCCGTTCATCACGAACATCACCCCGGCCGAGACGATGACAAGGATGATCGGCTTGGCCCTTTGCCGCCGGTAGAAGCGATAGACCACGCGGTCGGTGGCCAGAACGAAGGCGGCGGTGATCGCGATGGCGAAGGGCAGGGCCAGAAGGGCGGTCGGCAGCGGTCCGGCGCTGATGCCCATCGACTGGAACCACCAGGTGATCAGGATGGCAAAGGCGGTGCCAAAGGCCATGGTGTCGCCATGGGCAAAGTTGGAAAACCGCAGCACGCCGAAGACCAGCGTCACCCCCAGCGCGCCAAGCGCCAGTTGGCTGCCATAGGCCAGTCCGGGGACCAGAACGAAATTGGCGAAGGCCGCCAGGGCGTTGAGGATATCCATCAGCGCGTCTCCGCCTGGCAGGTGCCGCGCAGGGTGTTGATCATGATCCCCTCGGACGAGGCGTAATGGATCGTCACCGCCATCTCTCCGCCCGCATGAAGGCTGAGAAGCAGCGTGTTGTTCCGTGTCGGGCTGCCCGCAAGGCTGAACGAGCTGGCAGACCGGTCGACCTCGGTCAGCGTCACGTCATGGCCCGCCATCTGAAAGCTGTAGCTGCCGTTTTCGCCGGGGATCAGCCTTGCCGCATCGGCCAGCGCCGTCTTGCTGCAAACCTGGCCAAGATCGCAGTTCTGCGTGATGGTGCAGGCCAGCGGGCCTTCGGGCAGGTCGAGAGCGACAGCCTCGGCGGAAAGTGCGGTTGCGAGGCAAGGCACGGCAAGGGTGGCCAGGGCGAAGGTTCGAAGCATCATCTGGATCAGCCCCCCAGAAAGGACTTGCGGACTTCGGGGTCGGCCAAGAGGGCCTTGCCGGTGTCGGTATAGCGGTTGCTGCCCTGCACCAGGACATAGCCCTTGTGGGCGATCTCCAGCGCCTGCCGGGCGTTCTGTTCCACCATCAGGATGGAAATCCCGGTGCGGGCAATTTCGATGATGCGGTCGAACAATTCGTCCATCACGATGGGCGAGACGCCTGCGGTCGGTTCATCCAGCATCAGCACCTTGGGCTGCGTCATCAGCGCCCGGCCGACGGCGACCTGCTGGCGCTGGCCGCCCGATAGCTGTCCGGCCGGCTGGTGACGCTTTTCCTTCAGGATCGGGAACAGGTGATAGACCTGCTCCATCGTCTCGGCGATCCGGGCGTCGGTGCGGATGAAGGCCCCCATTTCCAGATTCTCCTCGACCGTCATCGAGGTGAAGATGTTCGAGGTCTGCGGCACGAAGCCCATGCCCTTGCGCACCCGCGCCTGCGGGGACAGCGCGGTGATGTCCTCGCCACCCAGCCGCACCGTGCCCTGGCGCAGGCGCAGCATGCCGAAGACCGCCTTCATCGCGGTGGACTTGCCCGCACCATTGGGGCCGACGATCACGGCGATCTCGCCGGGTTCCACCGCGATGGTGCAGGAATGCAGGATGTCGGCCGCACCATAGCCACCGGTCATCGCCTCGCCGATCAGGAAGGGCTCAGCCATGGATCACCTGTGCGACAGCCCGGATTTTCGTCGAAAATCCGTATTTCGAGTTTTCGTCGAAAACTCGGGATCCGGCATCAGCCATGGGCATGCTCCTCCATGACCTTGTTCTTCAATCCGGTGCCGAGATAGGCCTCGATCACCCGTTCATCGTTGCGCACCTCATCCACGGTGCCCTGCGCCAGCACCTTGCCTTCGGCCATGCAGATGACCGGGTTGCACAGGCGGGCGATGAAATCCATGTCGTGTTCGATCACGCAGAAGGTATAGCCGCGCTCCCTGTTCAGGCGCTGGATGGCATCGCCGATGGTGTTCAGCAGCGTACGGTTCACGCCCGCGCCCACCTCGTCGAGAAAAACGATCTTGGCATCCACCATCATGGTGCGGCCCAGTTCGACCAGCTTCTTCTGCCCGCCCGAGATGTTCCCCGCCTTCTCATCCGCGATATGGCTGATGGTCAGGAAGTCCAGCACCTCATCGGCCTTCTTGCGGATCGCCTCTTCCTCGGCTGCGATGGCGCCACGGGAAAACAGGGCGTTCCACAGCTTTTCGCCCGACTGGCGCGGCGGCACCATCATCAGATTCTCGCGCACGGTCATCGAGCTGAATTCATGGGCGATCTGGAAGGTGCGCAGCAGCCCCTTCTGGAACAGCACATGCGGCGGCAGGCCGGTGATGTCCTCGCCATCCATGACGACGCGGCCCGAGGTCGGCGGCAGCCGCCCGGCGATCACGTTGAAAAGCGTGGTCTTGCCCGCACCGTTCGGCCCGATCAGCCCGGTGATCGACCCGGTGGCAATCTCAAGCGAGGCACCGTCGACGGCATGAAAGCCGCCGAAATGCTTGTGCAGCCCTTCGACCCTGATCATGTCTTCCCCCTGTCGGGCCTGCCATCAATGCCGGGTTGACCCGGTCAGGCGGCCTTTTCCTTAGGCAACGGCCCGGGGCAATGCCCGGGCCGCGCCGATCTGTCAAGCAGCCGTCAAGTCCTCAGCGGAACTTCACGGTCTCGTAGACGCCGCCCTTCACCTCGAATTCGCGGTAGCGGCCTGCGGATTCGCCGGGTCCGATCAGTTCGACCCCGGTGCCCCCGTCATAGTCGATGTCGGTGCCTGCCGCGATCAGCTCCAGCGCCTTGGCCAGTTCGCCGGCATAGATCTTTTCGCCGGGGGCGTTGGCGACATCCATCACCTTGTCCTTGTAGACCTTGGAGTCGGTCGACCCCGCCGCCGCCATCGCCAGCATGATCAGCGCTGCCGCATCATAGCTTTCGGCGGCATAGGCGCCCGTCCCGTCGAAGGACGGGTTCGCGGTCTTTCCGGTCTCGATCAGATAGGCCATGCCCTGCGCGTCCGAGTTGGCATGCTGGCCGTAAGAGCCGTCCAGCCCCGGCCCGATCGACTTGGGCAGGTTGTCGCCCACCATGCCGCCCGGCAGGCCGAAGGTGGTGAAGGCGCCGGTGTCCAGAGAGGCCTGGATGATGCCCTTGCCGCCCTGGTCCAGATAGCCCGCGACCACAAGGATATCGCCGCCCGCAGCCGCCAGAGCCGCGACTTCGGCCGAATAGTCGGCCTTGCCGTCGTCATGCGCGGCGTTGATCGTCACGGTGCCGCCCTTGGCGATGAAGGCGGCCGAGATGGCTTCGGCCAGGCCCTTGCCATAGTCGCTGTTGGAATAGGTCAGCGCGATCGACTTGACGCCATGCTCCATCAGCACATCGGCCATGACTTCGCCTTCGCGGGCATCCGACGGCGCGGTGCGGAAGAACAGCCCGTCATCCGGGTCGGTCGACAGCGCGGGCGAGGTGGCCGAGGGCGAGATCATCACGATGCCGTTCGGCATGGCGACGTTGGTCAGCACGGCACGGGTCACGCCCGAGCAGTCGCCGCCGATGATGCCCTTCACGCCTTCGGCGGTGATCATCCGTTCGGCGGCGGCGGTGGCGGCAGCGGCATCGACGCAGGTCGAGTCGCCCCGGACCGAGACGAAGTTATGCGCCGACTTGCCCGAGGCATTCACTTCGCGCATCGCTTCTTCGGCGGCGGCGGCCATGTGGCTGGTCAGCGATTCGATGGGGCCGGTGAAGCCGATCAGGATGCCCAGCTTCACGTCTTCGGCAGCCGCAGCGCCAGCCGAAAGGGCAACGGCCGAAGCGGCCAGCAGCAGGTTTTTCATTGGTTGTCTCCCTGGTTTGGATCGTGATCCTGGGCTGACCCTAATCAGTGTATGATCAAAAGAAAAGCGCCTTGAATCGCCACATTTGCGGCGATTGCCCGGTCAAATCCGCGTGGGATGCGCAGCGGCGCGGCCGGGGCGCACCTATCTTCGGGCAGATACAACCGAAAGGACCTGCATGTTCGCCCGTTCTCTTGCCGCGCTGGCGTTGACCAGCCTTCCCGTCCTTGCCGATCCTGTCGAAACCTCGGCGGGGCCGATGCAGATCACCCGCATGGCCGACGGGTTCACGGAACCCTGGGGCATCGCATTCCTGCCGGACGGAGGCTTTCTGGTGACTGAACGCGACGGGCGGCTGACACTGCTGTCCGGGGACCTGAGGCAAGAGGTGCAGGGCCTGCCCGAACTGGCGGTGCAGGGGCAGGGCGGGCTGCTGGATGTGATGGTTCCCGGCGATTTTGCCACGACGCGCGAAATCTGGCTGAGCTATGCCGCCCGACCCCGGATGGGCCTGCCACGGCGGCGGGCCGGGGGTATCTGTCGCAAGACGGTCTGCGTCTGGAACGCTTCGAGACGATGTTCCTGGGCGACGGGGCCGGGGGTGGCCGCCATTTCGGCGCCCGGCTGGTCGAGGCGGCCGACGGCACGATCTATCTGACCACCGGCGACCGGGGCACCGGGCCGGGCGGGCAGGCGGCGCAGGACCCCTCCACCAGCATCGGCAAGATCATCCGGTTGGCGCGGGACGGCAGCCCGAGAGGGGCCACCGAAACCGCGACCGAAGGCTGGCGCGCGGGCGTGTTTTCCCTGGGCCACCGCAACATTCAGGGTGCGGCACTGGATGGGCAGGGCCGACTTCTGACCGTGGAACACGGGGCGCAGGGCGGGGATGAGTTGAACGCACCCGAGGCGGGCAGGAACTACGGCTGGCCGGTGATTTCCTATGGCGTGAACTATGGCGGTGGTGCCATCGGCGACGGCCAGGTAAGGGACGGCATGGAGCAGCCGCTGCATGTCTGGGATCCGTCGATCGCGCCGTCTGGTTTGATGGTCTATTCCGGGGCGCTGGTGCCGGACTGGCGGGGCGATATCTTCTTCGGTTCGCTCAACAGCGATTTCCTGGGGCGGCTGGATCCCGACAACCCTACCTCGTCAGGCTATGCCGAGGAACGCATTTCCTCGCCGGAAACCGGCAGGCTGCGCGATGTGGCCGAAGGCCCGGACGGGGCGATCTGGTTCCTGTCGGTCGCGGAAGGCGCGGTCTATCGGATGGCCCCGGCCCAGTGACCCGTGCCGCAGAGGGGGCGCGTGTCCGCTGGTCGGCCCGTCAAGGTTCACCGGACATCGGGGTCAGAAAATCCCGCTTTGGACAAATCGCATTTTGCGCAATGATGCGCGCGCCGCAGCCTCTTGCCTGCGGCGTTGTTTGATCCATGAAGAACTTTGGAGGTCCAGATGAATTTTACCCAGGCCGTGTCGAGTGGCTACCGCAAATACGTCGCCTTCAGCGGACGGTCCAGCCGGTCCGAATACTGGTGGTGGTTTCTCTATATCATCCTGACCAGCATCGTGGTCGGCGTCATTGAAAGCGCCCTTGGGCTGGGCACCGGGACGGTGGAAACCGTCGATGGCGGCGTATCCGCCAGCTTTGCCGGCGGGCCGCTGTCGATCGTCTGGTCGCTGGCGCATCTTCTGCCCGGCATCGCGCTCAGCATCCGCCGCCTGCATGACCTTGACCGCTCGGGCTGGTGGCTGCTGATCGGTCTTGTCCCGCTGGTTGGTGCGATCGTGCTGATCGTGTTCTTCTGCACCAAGGGCACCACGGGCCAGAACCGCTTTGGCCCCGACCCGCTGGGATCGCCCGCCAACGTATTCTGACCTTGGCCAGGGACCCCGGACTTTCGACGAAAATCCGGGGTCTCAGATCGACAGCCGCACCGGCAGGGCCCCAGGCAGGCCCTGCGTGCCGCGTTCGCGGTAAGGTGTCGTATTGTAATGGCTGCGGTAGCATTTCGAGAAATGCGACGGGCTGGCAAAGCCGCAGGCCAGCGCCACGTTGATCACCGACATGTCGGTCTGCATCAAGAGGTTGCGTGCCTTTTGCAGCCGCAGTTCCATGTAGTACCGTTTCGGGCTGCGGTTCAGATAGCGGCGGAACAGCCGTTCCAGCTGCCGGGTGGACATGCCCACCTCTTCGGCCAGATCGGCGGGGGACATCGGGTCCTCGATGTTGCCCTCCATCATCTGAATGACCTGGGACAGTTTCGGATGCCGCACGCCGATCCGGGTGGGGATCGACAGCCGTTGCGTGTCCTGGTCGGTGCGGATGGTGGAATAGATCAACTGGTCGGCCACGGTATTGGCCAGATCCTCGCCATGGTCGCCCGCGATCACCTTCAGCATCAGGTCCAGCGACGAGGTGCCGCCCGCAGTGGTCCAGCGGTTGCCGTCCATGACAAAGACAGATTTGGTCAGCCGGACCTCTTCGAATTCCTCCAGAAAGCCATCCTGGTTTTCCCAGTGGATCGTGGCCTTCCTGCCATCGAGCAGCCCGGCCTTGGCCAGCGCATAGGCCCCGGTGCAAAGCCCCGCCATGGTCACGCCGCGCCGGGCCTCGCGGCGGATCCAGTTCAGCACCGGCTTGGTGGTGGATTTCTGCACGTCGATGCCGCCGCAGACCAGCACGATGTCATCGCGGTCGATCTCGTCCAGCCCCATGTCGACCCGAAAGGCGGCCCCGTTGGAACAGACCGCTTCGCGCCCGGTTTCTCCGGCCAGGGCCCAACTGTAGATAGGCTTCCCGGCGACGCGATTGGCGATGCGCAAGGGCTCGATCGCGCTGGCAAAGGCCAGCATGGTGAAGCGGTCCAGCAGCAGGAAGACAAAGCGCCGTGCGGGCGCTGTCTTCTCGTTCTGGGTGGCCTTGCGGGGCTGGCTGGGCATATCTGCGACCTGTTCGCGTCGGTTATTGGCTATCGATACCTGAATCCATTGCGTCCGCAAGGGGCGGCAAAGGGCCATTCCCGCCATTCAAACCGGCTTTTCGCCTTTGCTTCCCCGGCGCGGCGGCGTATAGCCATCCCGTTACCGCAAACGACCAAGGGTGATGCCATGACAAAGGGGTGGATGAAGTCGGACTGGCGCGCAAAGCCGCGTGTTCAGATGCCCGATTATCCCGATGCCGCCGCGCTGACGGCGGTTGAGGCGCAACTGGCGAAATACCCCCCGCTGGTCTTTGCCGGCGAGGCGCGGCGTCTGAAAAAGCAACTGGCCGCAGCGGCCGAGGGCAAGGCGTTCCTGTTGCAGGGCGGCGACTGCGCAGAAAGCTTTGCCGAATTCAGCGCCGACAACCTGCGCGACACCTTCCGCGTGATGTTGCAGATGGCGGTCGTCCTGACCTTTGCCGCCAAGGTGCCGGTGATCAAGGTCGGCCGGATGGCCGGGCAATTCGCCAAGCCGCGCTCGGCCCCGACCGAGATGATCGGCGGCGTGGAATATCCCAGCTACCGCGGCGACATCATCAACGGCTTCGAAACCGACATGGCGGCGCGGATGCCCGATCCGCAGCGGATGTTGCAGGCCTATACCCAGGCCGCGGCCAGCCTGAACCTGCTGCGCGCGTTCAGCAGCGGCGGTTTCGCCGACATCCACCGCGTCCATGCCTGGACGCTGGGTTTTGCCGAACATGACAAGGCGGAACGCTATCGGGAATTGTCGAACCGCATCTCGGATGCGCTGGATTTCATGAATGCCGCCGGGATCGACAGCGTCAGCACGCCGTCGCTGGCCACGGTGGATTTCTACACCAGCCACGAGGCGCTGCTTCTGGAATATGAAGAGGCCCTGTGCCGGATCGACAGCATCACCGGCCAGCCGGTGGCGGGATCGGGCCACATGATCTGGATCGGCGACCGCACCCGCCAGCCGGATGGCGCGCATGTGGAATTCGCGCGCGGCGTGCTGAACCCGATCGGGCTGAAATGCGGCCCCTCGACCACGGCCGAGGATCTGAAGGTGCTGATGGCCAAGCTGAACCCGCAGAATGAAGCGGGTCGGCTGACGCTGATCGCGCGGTTCGGCGCGGGCAAGGTGGGCGACCACCTGCCGCGCCTGATCAAGGCGGTGCAGGAAGAGGGGGCCAATGTCGTCTGGTCCTGCGACCCGATGCATGGCAACACGATCAAATCCTCGACCGGCTACAAGACCCGGCCGTTCGATTCCGTGCTGCGCGAGGTGCGCGAGTTCTTTGCCATCCACAAGGCCGAAGGCACCGTGCCTGGTGGCGTGCATTTCGAGATGACGGGCAAGGATGTGACCGAATGCACCGGCGGCCTGCGCGCGGTGACGGATGAGGATCTGTCCGACCGCTACCACACCGCCTGCGACCCGCGTCTGAACGCCAGTCAGTCGCTGGAACTGGCCTTCCTGGTGGCCGAGGAACTTTCGGCGCAACGCGAGGCAGCGCGCCGCGTGGCGCTGTGATTTGACCCGTCGGCAAGGGGATCGGATTTTCGACGAAAATCCGGTCTTCGAGTTTTCGTCGAAAACTCGGGTCCGGGCCTTGGCCCGTCAGGGGGCGGAATGGACCAGCCGCAGGTGAGGGTGCCGCTTTTGCGGCACCTGCGGTATCGCCTGGGCTGGCGAAGGGGCGGGACGGATCACCGTCGGCAGGGCCGACGGCTGATCCAGCGGCTCGGCGGCAATCCGCGAGATGGCAAAGCGGCGCGGGCTGCGCCCGATGTCGCCCGCGCTGGCCAGGCAGCCCAGAACCAGCGCCTGCCCGGCGGGCAGGGGGCGCAGCGGCAGCAACAGAAGCTGCGCCCGCAGGGCCGGACGGCCGATGCCGCATTCGGCCTCCAGATGCAGTTCGGCCACCTGCGGCCGTGTCAGCACAGCTTCCACCACATCGGCCAGTTGTGGCCGTGCCTCGGGCAGGAACAGCGACGACAGCGGCAGGCCCTTCATCTCCAGCCCGGCCAGATCGGCCAGCGCCATTCCGGCGATCCGCAGCTGAAGCAGACCGCGGCCGATGCGTTCGGCGACAAAGACCTGATCCAGGACATCGGCCATGCCGCGCGGGTCCAGATCGGCGCGGCCGGGCAGGGCCCCGTTCCGCCGCAGCGCTTCCCAATAGGCGCGCACTTCGGCCGGACCACGCAAGGCGGGCTTCCTGCTGCTCAAACCACCACTAAAAGAAAAGACCATGATTGCCCCTTCACGCGCCTTTGCCGGCAGGCCGCAGCCCTGGCGATGTTGCCGCCCGCATCCGCCTCTGCTAGGCCCGCCGGACCGGAAGCCCGGCAGGCAGGGTTAAGGCTGCGGTAAGTTGTGTTGACGTTCTATGAACATATCGCAGTTCGTTCGGATTCGGTCGAAAATCTCGACAAATGGTAAATAATCGCCCGTGGGTTGCGCGCGCTGCTGTTGCGCCAAGGAGGACAGGATGACGGTTTCGATGACGGGGTTTGCGGCACGGCGCGGGGCGGGGGCGGGCTTTGGCTGGAGCTGGGATATCCGGTCGGTGAATGGCAAGGGGCTGGATCTGCGGCTGCGGGTTCCCGACTGGGTGGACGGGCTGGAACTGGCCTTGCGGGCCGAACTGCAAAAGGCGCTGGCGCGTGGCAATGTCAGCCTGTCGCTGCGGCTGTCGCGCGACGCGGGCGAGGCGCAGGCTCTGCGGGTGAACGATGCGATTCTGTCCGGCGTGCTGGCGGCGCTGGCGCGGGCCGAGGAGATGGCCATGGCGTCGGGTGTGACGCTGGCACAGGCCACGGCGGCGGATGTGCTGGCGATGCGCGGCGTGCTGGAAACAGGTGCTGTCGAAGAAGACACCACCCCCCTGCGCGGTGCCATCCTGGCCGATCTGCCGGGGCTGCTGGCCGATTTCCACGCCATGCGCGCGGCCGAAGGGACAGCGCTGGCGGGCGTGATCGCCGGGCAGCTTGACCGGATCGAGGCGCTGGTCGCCGCTGCCCGCACCCAGGCCGAGGCCCGGCGTGACCGGGCCGGAGAGATGCTGCGCACGGCGATGACCCGGCTTCTGGACAATGCGGACGGTCTGGACGAGGCCCGCGTGGCGCAGGAACTGGCCCTGCTGGCGGTGAAACAGGACGTGACCGAGGAAACCGACCGGCTGACGGCCCATGTCGCGGCGGCGCGGGCGCTGCTGGCGGAACCTGCCCCGGTGGGCCGCAAGTTCGATTTTCTGATGCAGGAATTCCTGCGCGAGGCCAACACGCTTCTGTCGAAATCGCAGGACCTGGCGCTGACCCGCACGGGGCTTGACCTCAAGACCGTGATCGACCAGATGCGGGAACAGGTTCAGAACGTGGAATGACGATGACCGCTGTTTCCCCGACCGCCTCGCAGACCCTGGCGCAAAGCCGCCGCGGTCTCTTGCTGATCCTGTCATCGCCCTCCGGGGCCGGGAAATCGACCCTGGCAAAGCGGCTGATGGGCTGGGATCCGACGATCCGGTTTTCGGTCTCGGCCACCACCCGTGCCCCGCGGCCGGGTGAGGTGGACGGGCGCGAGTATTATTTCAAGCCGCGGGCCGAATTCGAGGCGATGACGAAAGCGGGCGCGATGCTGGAACATGCCGAGGTCTTCGGCAATTTCTATGGCAGTCCGCGCGCCCCGGTGGAACGGGCGATGGCCGAAGGCCGCGATACCCTGTTCGACATCGACTGGCAGGGCGGGCAGCAGATCCGCAACTCGGCCCTGGGGCGCGATGTGGTGTCGGTCTTCATCCTGCCGCCGTCGATTGCCGAGCTGGAGCGGCGGCTGCGATCGCGCGGACAGGATTCGGACGAGGTGATCCGGGGCCGGATGGCGAAAAGCCAGGCCGAGATCAGCCATTGGGCGGAATATGACTATGTGCTGGTCAATGACGATCTGGAGGCCACCTTCGCCCGGCTGCTGACGGTGTTGCAGGCCGAGCGGATGCGGCGCGACCGCCAGCCCGGCATGTCCGATTTCGTGCGCGGCCTGAACAGGGAGTTTGACGAGCGATGATCTATGCGCTGGACGGGATTGCGCCCGAAATCGACGCCGATGCCTGGGTGGCGCCGGGGGCGCAGGTGATGGGCCGGGTGCGGCTGGCGGCCGGGGTCGGCATCTGGTTCGGTGCGGCGATTCGCGGCGACAACGAATGGATCGAGATCGGCGAAGCGACCAATGTCCAGGAAAACTGCGTGCTGCATACCGACATGGGTTATCCGCTGACCATTGGTGCCAATTGCACCATCGGTCACAAGGCGATGCTGCATGGCTGCACCATCGGCGAGGGCAGCCTGATCGGCATGGGGGCGACGGTGCTGAACGGGGCCCGGATCGGACGGGGCTGCCTGATCGGAGCCTGCGCGCTGATCACCGAGGGCAAGGAGATTCCGGACGGGTCGCTGGTGATGGGCAGCCCCGGCAAGGTAGTGCGGCAGCTGGACGAAGCCGCGCAGGCGCGGCTTCTGGCCTCGGCCATCGGCTATCGCGCCAATGCGGCGCGGTTCCGGGCGGGACTTCACGAGGTCTGAGGCCGCAAAATTCTTGTTGAAGAATTTTGGCAAATTCCTTCAGGAAGGAATTTCCTCAGACCGAAACCCGGCATCCTCCGGCCCTTGCGCTGTCGGCAATCGCATGGATCACCCGCTCGATCCTCAGCGCATCGGCGAAGGACGGCGCCGCAGCTTCCAGTCCGGCGATGCCGCGCAAGAGCCGGGCGCATTCGATCACCTTCAGATCGTTGAAGCCCAGCTGATGCCCCGGCGCGGGGCAGAATTCGCCATAGGGCGGATGCGCCGGGCCGGTCAGGATGGTACGGAAGCCTTGCGTCGCGCGGTCGCCCTCGTTCACATAAAGCTGCAATTCGTTCATCCGTTCCTGATCGAAGAGGATCATGCCTTTCGAGCCATGGACCTCGAACCCCAGCCGCGACTTGCGTCCCCAGGCCGCACGCGAGATCACCATCGACCCCTGCGCCCCGCCCCGGAACCGCAAGAGAACCGCGGCGGCATCCTCGTTCTCGACCGGGGCACGGCCGGACCCGTCGGGCAGGGGGCGGGTGTCATAGGCGGTCTGGATGTCGGCGATCAGGCTGTCGATCTCTCCCACGATGCCATGCGCCATGCTGACGAGATGGGTGCCGATGTCGCCCAGGGCCCCGAGACCCGCTTCGGCCAGCCGGGCACGCCAGGTCCAGGGCAGGTCGGGATCGGCCTGATAATCCTCGTCCACCCAGCCGCGGAACTGGAAGACCCGGCCGATCGCGCCCTCGGCAATCAGCCGCTGGGCGTGGGTGAAGGCCGGGTTCGACAGATAGTTGTAGCCGACCATTGTGGTGACACCCGCCGCCTCGGCCGCCGCCGCCATATCCTCGGCCTGCGCCAGCGTCAGTGCCATCGGCTTTTCGCACCAGACATGTTTGCCGTGGCGGAGCGCCTCCAGCGCCATCGGATGATGCAGCCCGTTGGGGGTGGTGATCGACACCACGTCGACGCGCGGATCGGCGCACAGCGCCTGCCAGTCGCTTGTGGCGCGGACAAAGCCGAACTGATCGGCCATCCGGTCGGCCCGGTCGGCTGTGTCGCAAAGCAGTTCCAGCCGGGGCGCGGGCACCGCACCCATGACACCCCCCATCACCGCCTTGACATTCCGCCAGGCGAGGGCATGGGTTTTCCCCATGAACCCCGTGCCGATCAGACCTATGCCCAGAGCCATGGCCGCACCTTTCCGGTTGGAATTTTTGTTCCATGCGTGCTAGCCTGAACCCCCCGCCGTCTGTCAAGGAAAATCCGATGGAAGCCCCCGCGCCCCAGACCACGCCCCTGGCCGCGCCCGTCTCGGTGGACGAATTCCGCGAACGGTTGTCGGCGCAGCTGGATGATCTGCCGAAACGCCTGCGGCAATGCGCCGAACACGTCGCCGCCAACATCGACCGGATCGCGGTGTCCACCGTGGCGGAACTGGCGGCAGGGGCGGATGTGCCGCCCAGTGCGCTGATGCGCTTCTGTCAGATCATGGGGTTTTCCGGCTTTTCCGAGATGCAGAAACTGTTCCGCGAAGCCTATGCCCCCGGCTGGCCGGATTATTCGACACGGCTGAAGAACCTGCGCGAAGGCGGGCAGGGCAGTCCGTCAGCCCTGTTGGCGGAATTTGTCGAAGCGGGACAATCCTCGCTGGAGGCGCTGGCGAAATCGGTGGACGAAGCGGCGCTGACTGCGGCGGTCTCGGTGCTGGCGGGGGCCGAAACCGTGCATCTGGTGGGGTTGCGCCGGGCCTTTCCGGTGGCCAGTTATCTGGCCTATGTGTTTGAAAAAATGCAGGTTCCGGCCATGCTGCATGATGGTGTGGGCAAGCTGGACCACCGCTTCGCCTTGCGCCGGGGCGATGCGCTGCTGGCCATCACCTTCGCGCCCTATTCCGAGGAAACCATTGCCCTGGCCCAGGATGCGCGCGACCGGGGGCTGCCTGTCGTGGCGCTGACCGACCGGATGACCAGCCCGCTGGCCCGCAGTTCGGACGCCGTTCTGACTGTGCCCGAGGTGGATTTCGGGGCCTTCCGGTCGCTTTCGGCCACCATTGCCATGGCGATTTCGCTGGCGGTCGCGGTGGGCACGGCGCGCAACGACAAATAACCCTTTCCCTGCCGAAAAAAATGGAATAAAAATTCCAAAAGACATCGTGGGCCGAGTCTGCCGGGCCGCGAGAGGGGGGAAGCGACGCATGAAGACGCTGGACGTCATCACCATCGGCCGGTCCTCGATCGACCTTTACGGCGCGCAGGTCGGCGGTCGTCTGGAAGACATGGGCTCGTTCCAGAAATACATCGGCGGATCGCCCTGCAACATGGCGGCGGGCACGGCGCGGCTGGGGCTGAAATCGGCGCTGATCACCCGTGTCGGCGATGAACACATGGGCCGTTTCATCCGCGAGGAACTGGCGCGCGAAGGCGTGGATGTGCGCGGGGTGAAGACCGATCCCGACCGGCTGACCGCGCTTGTGCTTCTGGGCATCCGCGACGACAAGCAGTTCCCGCTGATCTTCTATCGTGAAAACTGCGCCGACATGGCGCTGTGCGAAGATGACATCGACGAATCCTTTGTCGCCGAGGCCCGCGCCGTGGTGGCGACCGGCACCCACCTCAGCCATCCGCGCACCGAAGCGGCGGTGCTGAAGGCGCTGCGGCTGGCGCGCAAGCATGGCGCGCAGACGGCGCTGGACATCGACTATCGGCCGAACCTCTGGGGATTGGCCGGGCATGGGGCGGGGGAAAGCCGCTTCATCGAATCGGCGGCGGTGACGGCCAAGCTGCAAGCCACGCTGCATCTGTTCGATCTGATCGTGGGGACCGAAGAGGAATTCCACATCGCGGGCGGCAGCACCGATACGCTGGTGGCGCTGCGGGCTGTGCGGGCTGTCACGGCGGCAACGCTGGTCTGCAAGCGCGGCCCGATGGGGGCGGTGGCCTTCACCGGCGACATTCCCGGCGCGCTGGATCAGGGCGCCTCTGGCCCCGGCTTTCCGATCGAGGTCTTCAACGTGCTGGGGGCGGGCGACGGCTTCATGTCCGGCCTGCTGAAAGGCTGGCTGGATGGCGAGGACTGGCCGCGCGCGCTGACCTATGCCAATGCCTGCGGGGCCTTTGCGGTGTCGCGGCACGGCTGCACCCCGGCCTATCCCAGCTGGGAGGAATTGCAGTTCTTTCTGACGCGCGGGGTAAAGGAACGGGCGCTGCGCAAGGATGCGGCGCTGGAGCAGCTGCACTGGTCGACCACCCGGCGCAATCCGGCCGGGGGCGACTGGTCGACGATGCGCGTCTTCGCCTTTGATCACCGGATGCAGCTTGAGGCGATGGAGGGGGCCACGCCGGAAAAGATCGGGGCGTTCAAGGCTTTGTGCCTGCAGGCGGCGCTGAAGGTGGCGGATGGTCGGCCGGGCCATGGCATCCTGTGCGATTCCCGTCTGGGCCGCGAGGCGCTGTATCAGGCGGCGGGAACCGGGCTGTGGATCGGGCATCCGGTGGAATGGCCCGGCTCGCGTCCCTTGCAGCTGGAACCCGAGATCGGGCCGGATTTCGGCGGACTGTCGGAATGGCCGCTGGAGCATGTGGTCAAGGTGCTGTGCTTCTATCACCCCGACGATCCGCCCGAGATGCGGGCCGAACAGGAAGCGACGGTGACGCGGCTTTTCCACGCCTGCCGTCGCAACCGTCTGGAAATGCTGCTGGAAATCATCCCGTCCAAGGTGGGGCCGGTGGATGACGATACCTCGGCCCGCGCGATCCGGCGGTTCTATGACATCGGCATCTTCCCCGACTGGTGGAAGCTGGAACCCTTTGCCAGCGCCGGGGCCTGGCGCAATGCCTGCGCGGCCATCCGCGACAATGACCCCCATGTCCGGGGCGTGGTGGTGCTGGGGCTGGATGCGTCCGAGGCGGAGCTGGCGGCCAGTCTGGAACTTGCGGCGGCGCAGGATCTGGTCAAGGGGTTTGCCGTCGGCCGCACCATCTTTGCCGATGCGGCGCGCGGCTGGCTGAAAGGGGAATTGTCCGATCAGGATGCGGTTGAGATGATGGCAGGGCGCTATGCGCGGCTTTGCGCGATCTGGGATGAAGCCCGCAGCAAACAGGAGATTGCGGCATGACGACGATCCGCCCCGAAACAGTAAGACTGACGGCGGCTCAGGCCATGGTGAAATGGCTGTCGGTGCAGATGACCGACAGCGGAGAGCGGTTCATCGACGGCGTCTGGGCGATCTTCGGCCATGGCAATGTCGCGGGTCTGGGCGAGGCGCTGCATGGCGCGCGCGACGTGCTGCCCACCTGGCGCGGCCAGAACGAACAGACCATGGCGCATATTGCGGTGGCCTATGCCAAGGCCAGCGGGCGGCGGCGGGCGATGGCGGTGACGTCCTCAATCGGGCCGGGGGCGACGAACATGGTGACGGCGGCGGCGGTGGCCCATGTCAACCGGCTGCCGGTGCTGTTCGTTCCAGGCGATGTCTTTGCCAACCGTGCGCCTGATCCGGTGTTGCAGCAGATCGAGGATTTCGATGACGGCACGGTGTCAGCCAATGACTGCTTTCGCCCCGTGGTGCGCTATTTCGACCGGATCAGCAGGCCCGAACACCTTCTGACCGCGCTGCCGCGCGCCTTGCGGGTGATGACCGACCCGGCCAATTGCGGCCCGGTCTGCCTGGCCTTCTGTCAGGATACCCAGGCCGAAGCCTATGATTATCCGGCGGATTTCTTCACGCCACGGGTCTGGCACATCCGCCGCCCCGAACCCGATGCGCAAGAGCTGGCGGCGGCGGTGGCGGCGATCCGGGCGGCGAAACGGCCGCTGATCGTTTCGGGCGGCGGGGTGCTTTATTCCGGGGCAGAAGCAACGCTGCTGGACTTTGCCCGCACCCACAATATCCCGCTGGTGGAAACCCAGGCCGGCAAGGGGGCGGTGGATTGGGAAGAGCCGCTGCACTTCGGCTCCCCCGGTGTCACCGGCACCGGCTGCGGCAACAGGCTGGCGGCCGAGGCGGATCTGGTGATCGGCGTCGGCACAAGGTTCCAGGACTTCACCACCGGATCCTGGACGGTGTTTTCCGCGCCGGGGCGCAAGCTCTTGTCGATCAACATTCACGGCTATGACGCGGCCAAGCGGGCCGCGCTGCCGCTGGTGGCGGATGCGAAAATCGCCTTGCAGAAGCTCTCCTCCGCGCTGGGGGACAAGCGATTTTCGGACCCGGATTTCAAGGCGCGCGCCGATTGGTTCGCGCTGACCGACGGGATATTCAGCCCGCCCAAGGGCAATGCGCTGCCCTCGGATGCCCAGATCGTCGGGGCGGTCGGCCGGGTGGCGGACAAACGCAGTCTGGTGATGTCCGCCTCGGGCTCGATGCCCGGCGTGCTGCATGTGCTGTGGCGGGCGGCGCAAGGTGGCTATCACATGGAATACGGCTTTTCCTGCATGGGGTATGAGATCGCGGGCGCGATGGGCATCAAGATGGCCCGGCCGGACCGCGAGGTGATCTGCATGGTCGGCGACGGGTCGTGGATGATGGCGAATTCCGAACTGGCGACGGCGGTGATGATGGGGGTGCCGGTCACGGTGGTTCTGGTCGACAACCGCGGCTTCGGCTGCATCAACCGGCTGCAAAAGGCCACGGGGGGTGCGCCGTTCAACAACCTTCTGGACGATGCGTTCCACGTCAATCCGATGGCGCTGGATTTCGTCAGCATGGCCAGGGGCATGGGGGCCAATGCGGTGAAAGCGTCCTCGCTGGCCGAACTTGAGGCCGAAGTGGTCAGGGCCCGTTCGGCCACCATTCCGACCGTGATCGTGATCGACGCCGATCCGCTGCCGGGCACCGGCGCGGGCGGGACCTGGTGGGATGTGGCCGTGCCCGAGGTTTCGGTGCGGCCGGGCGTGAACGAGGCCCGCAAGGGCTATGAACAGGGCGTGAAAGCCCAATGGCTTGTGAACTGAGGGCAGCATGATCCTTTTCGGCACCAATCCCATCGCCTGGGCCAATGACGACGACCGTTCGATCGGGGCGGATATTCCGACGGCGCGCATCCTGGACGAGGCCGGTCGGCAGATCGGCTTCGACGGCATCGAGAACGGTCATCGCTGGCCGGAAGACCCCGAGGAATTGCGTGCCTTGCTGGCGGGTTACGGGCTGAAGTTCATATCGGGCTGGTATTCCTGCGAATTGCTGCGGCGGTCGGTCGAGGACGAGATTGCTGCGGCCCAGGCGCATCTGGCGAAGCTGCGCCACAACGGGTGCCGGGTGATGATCGTCTGCGAAACCTCGAACGCCATTCACGGCGATGCGGGCCGCGCGGTGAACGACCGGCCGCGCCTGACGGCAGAGGACATGCGGGCCTTCGGGGCAAAGCTGGAGGCTTTTGCGCAATACCTGTCGTCGCAGGGCATGACGCTGGTCTATCATCACCACATGGGCACCGTGGTCGAAACCCCCGAAGAGATCGACGCCCTGATGGCGGCCACCGGCCCGCATGTGCATCTGTTGTTCGACGCCGGGCATTGCGCCTTTGGTGGCGGCGACCCGCTGGCGGTGTTGCGGCGTCACATCGGGCGGGTGCGGCATTTCCATGCCAAGAACATCCGCGCGGATGTGGTGGCGCGGGTGCGGGCAAAGGGGATGTCGTTCCTTCAGGGCGTGGTTGCCGGGGCCTTCACCGTGCCGGGGGATCAGGAGGGGGCAGTGGATTTCGGCCCCCTGCTGAAGGTTCTGGCCGGTGCGGGCTATGACGGCTGGATCGTGATCGAGGCCGAGCAGGACCCGAAGGCGCGCAATCCGCTGCTGTATCAGACGCTTGGGCTGGCGACGCTGAAGCGGCTGGCGAAAGAGGCCGGGTTGGTCTGAGCCAGACCGAGGCCGGGGGCGCTTCGCCCCCCGGACCCCCAGAGGATATTTGCGGAAGGGAAAGGGATGGGCATGGAATTGCTGAGAAAACCCAAGGGGGTGCGGGGCAAGGTTCATGCGGTTTCGCCTGCGGAGGCGGGCTGGTCCTATGTCGGGTTTTCGCTTTACCGGCTGGCCGCGGAGGATGTGGCGGCCGAGGCGACCGGGGACCGCGAGGTCATTCTGGTGCTGGTCGAGGGCAAGGCGCAGATCACCGGAGCCGGGCAGGACTGGGGGGTTCTGGGCGACCGGATGACTGTGTTCGAGAAGACGCCGCCGCATTGCCTCTATCTTCCGGATGGGGTGGACTGGCGAGCCGTGGCCACGACGCCCTGTGTGCTGGCGGTTTGCACGGCACCGGGCAAGGGCGGGCATCCGGCGCGGCGGCTGGGGCCGGAGGGCATTGCGCTGACCCAACGCGGCACCGGGGCGAATACGCGGTTCATCAACAACATCGCCATGGAGGCGGCGGATGTGGCCGACAGCCTGCTGGTGACGGAGGTGTTCACGCCGCCGGGCAACTGGTCGAGCTATCCCAGCCACCGGCATGACGAGGATGACTTTCCGCGCATGACCTATCTGGAGGAAAGCTATTACCATCGGCTGAACCCGCCGCAAGGCTTTGGCATTCAACGGGTCTATACCGAGGATGGCAGTCTGGACGAGACGATGGCGGTGAAGGATCACGACGTGGTTCTGGTGCCGAAGGGACATCATCCCTGCGGGGTGCCCCATGGCTATGAGATGTATTATCTGAACGTCATGGCGGGGCCGCTGCGCAAATGGCGATTCCAGAACGACCCCGATCACGACTGGATCTTCCGCCGAGACACCTCCGCCACCTGATCCGGTCTCTCTGGCCGGGACTGCGGATCGGCGCTAGACAGGCGCAGGTTTGGCGCAGGTCTGGCGCGGGAGAGGATCATGCTGAAGGAAGCCATCGACGCGATCCCGCTGCCGGCGCTGGTGGTGGGGCCGGAGGAGCGGGTGCTGCTGGTCAACCCGCGTGCGCAGGCGGCGCTGCCGGGGGTGGTGCCGGGGCGCAATGTGGCGCTGGCGCTGCGGGCCCCCGCGTTTCTGGAGGCGGTGGCGGCGGCGTTGCAGGGGCGCCCCGTCGCCGAGGAGCCGCGGTTCCAGATCTCGCGCGATGGGGCGGACCGGCAATGGCAGGCTTCGGTCGGGGCGGTGACGGGGCCGGAGGGGGCAATGGCGCTGTGCGTGTTCCGCGACCTGTCCGAAGAGGCGCTGGCCAGCCAGATGCGGCGCGATTTTGTCGCCAATGTCAGCCATGAGCTGCGCACGCCGCTGACCGCGCTGATCGGTTTCATCGAGACGCTGAAGGGGGCGGCAAAGGACGATCCGGCGGCGCGGGCGCGGTTCCTGGGGATCATGGAGCGTGAGGCCAACCGGATGAACCGGCTGGTGCAGGATCTGTTGCAACTGAGCCGGGTCGAGGCCGAGGAGCGGGTGCGGCCGGAAACGCCGGTCGATCTGTCGGTGCTGTTGCGGCAGGTGGTGTCGGGCTTGCGGCCGGTGGCCGAAACTGCTGGGGCGCAGGTGGTTCTGGAGGGGCTGGAGGCCCCGCTGATGGTGCCCGGCGATGCCGACCAACTGGTGCAGGTCTTCACCAATCTGGTGGAGAACGGGCTGAAATACGGGGCGGCGGGGCAGGTGTTGCGGGTGGTGGCGCGACGTGAGGACAGCATCCGCGGCCCGGCGATCCGGGTTTCCGTGATCGACCGCGGAATGGGGATCGAAGCGGTCCACCTGCCGCGGCTGACCGAACGGTTCTATCGTGTCGACAGCCATCGCAGCCGCGAAAAGGGCGGCACCGGGCTGGGGCTGGCGATCGTCAAGCATATCGTGCAGCGGCACCGCGGCTGGCTGAAGGTCGAAAGCGTGCAGGGCGAGGGATCGACCTTCAGCGTGGTGCTGCCGGAGGGGCGAGGTTGAGTTTTCGTCGAAAATGCGTCCTTGCGGATTTTCGACGAAAATCCGGGGCTGGCGCTAAAGCCGCGCCAGCCTTTCGCTCAGAAGCGCATAGAAACCTGCCCGGTCCACCCCACCGATGAACATGGCGTTCGCCGCGCGGTCCGTCACCCGCCACCAGTCGGCGACGGTCATGCCCAGGGTGAGCGGGCTTTGCGTTTCGATTTCCACATTGATGTGGCGGCCGGTGAAAAGACCGGGGTTGATCAGATAGGCGATGACGCAAGGGTCGTGCAGCGGCGCGCCCTCGCTGCCGTATTTGGCGGTATCGAAGCGTTCGAAGAAATCGGTCCAGGAGGCGACGGCCTGGCCGACCGGGGTGCCGAGGCTGCGCATCTCTTCCACCCAGGCGCGCGAGGTCAGCGCCTTGTGGGTGACATCGAGCGGCATCACCACCAGGGGAATGCCGGATTTGAACACGATGTCAGCGGCTTCGGGGTCGACATGGATGTTGAACTCGGCCGCCGGGGTGATGTTGCCGACCTCGAAATAGGCACCGCCCATCAGCACGATCTCGGCCACCCTGGGAAGGATGTCGGGGGCCTTGAGAAAGGCGGCGGCGATATTGGTCAGGGGACCCAGAGGACAGAGGGTGACGGTGCCGGGGGCTTCGTGCCGCAGGGTTTCGATGATGAAATCGACCGCATGCTGCGGATGCAGCGGCAGGGTCGGTTCGGGCAGCGGAATGCCGTCAAGACCGGTCTTGCCGTGGACATGTTCGGCGGTGACAAGCCTGCGTTGCAGGGGGGAATCGCAGCCCGCGTAAACCGCGACCGGACGGCCGGAAAGTTCGGCGATGATGCGGGCGTTCTTCTGGGTCAGAGCCAGAGGCACGTTGCCTGCCACCGCCGTCAGGCCCAGCACCTTCAGTTCGGGCGAGGCAAGGGCGAGCAGGATCGCCACGGCATCATCCTGGCCGGGGTCGGTGTCGATGATGATCTTGCGGGGATGGGTCATGGCGGCCTCCTGTCCGGCGCAGCAAAGACCATGGCGGCGGAGTTGTCCAGATGGTCAGGATTTCCGGCGCGATCCGGTGTAGGATGTGGGCAGATGCGGGGGAGGGATGCGATGGCCGATCTGCTGGTGGGAACGACGAAGGGCCTGTTCATTCTGGAAGCGGGCGGCGGGGACGACTTTTGCCTGACCGGGTCGTTCTGTGACGGCTGGCCGATCAATCATGCCGTGGGACAGGGGGGAATCGTGCTGGCCGCGGGGGGCGGCAAATGGTTCGGCACCGGCGTCTGGCGGCGAGAGGGCGGCGCATGGGAGCTGTCGAAAGGGCCGTTCGAGGGGGCGGAGCAGCTATGGTCGGTCTGTTTCGACGGGACGCGGCTTCTGGCCGGGTCGAAACCGGCCTGTCTTTACGAAAGCCGTGATGGCGGCCGGGCGTGGCGGCGGCTGGATGCGCTGACCGATCAGCCCGGCGCAGACCGGTGGCAGCCGGGGGCGGCGGGGCTGGTGCTGCACACGATTCTGGCGGATGGCAAGGGCGGGGTCTGGGTCGGCATTTCGGCGGCGGGGGTCTTCGCAAGCCGGGACGGCGGCGCAAGCTGGACCATGCGGAACCGGCGCGGCAACCGGCCGGGACCGGCGGGCGCGCTGGCACGGGTCTGGGAGGGCGAGGAATTCCGCGCCGAGGATGAAATCTTTTCCTGCGTTCACAACCTGGCCTTCGGTGCGGCCGAGGGGCTGATCTACATGCAGAACCATCAGGGCGTGTATCGCAGCCGCAATGGCGGCGAGGTCTGGGACGAGATCACGGCGGGCCTGCCTTCGACCTTCGGCTTTCCTGTGGCGGCGCATCCGCGCGATCCGGGCGTGCTGTGGGTGTTCCCGCTGAACGGCGACGACATCGGGCGCTGGCCGGTCGGGGGCCGGGCGCTGGTGTGGAAATCGGTGGATGGCGGCGAAAGCTGGCAGCCGAAGGGACAGGGGCTGCCGGAGCGGGACTGCTATTTCACCGTTCTGCGGCAGGCGATGGCGGTGGACCGCGCGACGCCCTGCGGCCTGGCCTTCGGCACCAATTCGGGATCGGTCTTCCTGTCGCGCGACGAAGGCGAAACCTGGGCCGAGGTGGCCCGGCACCTGCCGACCGTGCTGTCGGTGGAGTTCATGCGCTAGGGCTGGCCGGCGGATTGTTAAGACGGGTTCGCGGCGGAGCGGCCTTGCGGCCGCAGTTTCCTGTCTCGCCTCTGCGCCGTTCAGGCGCAACCGGCTCGGCTGCGAAGGCTTGCTGGTGGTGCCGGAGGCGCAAGCGGCCTGCGCCTCCGGCGGGGATTGTCAGAAGAAAAGCGGACCGAAAGGGTCAGCCGTCGTAATCGACGGTTTCCATGATCTTCAGCGCCGCGGCCCGGTGGCTGGCGATGTCGGCCAGCGACAGGCCGTCGGGGGTGAAGTCGCCCCAGCTGGCCACAAGTGCCGAACGTTCGACCCCCGGCTTCACCGGGAATTCGTTGTTGGTCTCGGCATAAATCTTCTGGGCATGATCGCCCGACAGCCATTCCATGAATTTCAACGCGGCTTCGCGGTTCGGTGCGGCCTTGGTCATGGCAACGCCCGAGATGTTCACATGCGTGCCGCCGCCTTCAAAGACCGGGAAGACGATGTTGACCGATTCCGCCCACGGAACCTGCTCGGGATCGGCCAGCATCTGACCCATGTAATAGGTGTTCCCCAGCGCGATGTCGCATTCGCCGGCCCAGATCGCCTTGACCTGATCGCGGTCGCCGCCGTCGGGCTTGCGGGCAAGGTTGGCCTTCAGCCCTTCGGCCCAGGCGGTTGCCGCTTCTTCGCCGTGATGGGCGATCTCGGCCCCCAGCAGCGCCACGTTGTAGTCATGCAGCCCCGAACGGGTGCAGATACGCCCCTTCCATTTGTCCGAGGCAAGGTCTTCGTAGGTCGTCACCTCGCCCGCCGCCACGCGCTCTTTCGAGGCATAGACGATGCGGGCGCGGGTGGTCAGGCCGAACCAGTGGTCGGCGGGATCGCGCAGCGCCTCGGGGATGTTGGCCTCCAGCACATCGGATTGCACCGGCTGGGTCACGCCGGCATCGACGATCTGCTGCAGGCGGGCGATGTCGACAGTCAGCACGATGTCGGCGGGCGAACGGTCGCCCTCGGCCTGAAGACGTTCGGCCATGCCCTTGTCGACAAAGGCGATGTTGACGGCAATGCCGGTATCGGCGGTGAAGGCATCGACCAGCGGCTGGATCAGCTCGGGCTGGCGGTGGGAATAGACGTTGATCTCATCGGCAAGGGCCGGAAGGGCGGTGGTCACGGCAAGTGCCGCCAGCGAGAGGCGGAGGGTCGGTCGGTACATGGCTGACTCCTTTTGTCGGGTTTCCGCGACCGCTTAAATCTGACTCTTTCACTTGGGTCAACCGGCGAATCCCCTTCGGGCGATGGTTGCCCGATGGCAACCCTGTCGGGAATTTGGCGCGGTCGGCTTGAACCCCGCGGCAGGATCGGCCAGATCGGAGCCGTGAGGCAACGTCCTCCCCCTGATGCAGGGCAGAAGTCCGGGACGGCCCGGCTGCTTTGGACAAGGGGGGCCGGGATGGCCTGGATTTCGCTGTTTTTCGCCGGTGTGTTCGAGATTGTCTGGGCCTGGGCCATGAAGGCCTCGGACGGGTTCAGCAAACCCTGGGCGGTGGGGCTGATGCTGGTGACGATGGCGCTGAGCTTCGCACTGCTGGCCCATGCGATGCGCAGCCTGCCGCTGGGCACGGCCTATGCGATCTGGACCGGGATCGGGGCCTTCGGGGCTTTTGTGGTGGGCATTCTGGTGCTGGGGGAACCGGCGACACCGGCGCGGATCGCGGCGGCGGGGCTGATCCTGTCGGGGATCGTGCTGATGAAGATCTCGTCGCATTAGGCTGCGAACTGGCGAAGGCCATCGCCTTCGCCACAGCGAAACAGGGCACCTTGCCCGTCCGGGTGCCCAAGCACCCGGACAGCGCCCGCCCCGCCCATGGCGGGCGCTTCTCGCCCGCCGGGGCAGGCGCCGACCTATGTTCCGCGGCATTGTGCCGACTCAGCCTGAACCGACGCGCGCGGTCGGGGCGAGGCAGCGCCTCGCCTTTTCCGACCGGGCAGCCCTGGCTCAATCCTTCTGCGTCTTCTCTTCCGCCTTGGCCCGGTCCCACAGCGCGTCCATCTCGGCCAGATCGCTGTCGGCGGGGGTCTTGCCCGCCTCGGCCAGCCAGTCCTCGATCCGGGCGAAGCGGCGGGTGAACTTGGTGCTGGCGGCGCGCAGGGCGGCTTCGGGGTCCACCTTCATATGCCGGGCCAGATTGGCCATGACGAACAGCAGATCGCCCATCTCTTCGGCCAGCGACTCCGGCCCCAGTGTCTCGCGCGCCTCGACCACCTCGCGCGCCTCTTCGACCAGCTTGTCCAGCACCTGCGCCGTCGAAGGCCAGTCGAAGCCCACCCTTGCGGCGCGGTTCTGCAACTTGACCGCCCGCGTCAGCGCAGGCAGGGCCATGGCCACGCCATCCAGCGTGCGCTGGCCCTTGCGTTCGGCTGCCTTCAGCGCCTCCCAGTCCTTCGACTGCTGTTCGGGCGTCTTGTCGCGGGACTCCTCTCCGAAGACATGCGGATGCCGGGCCAGCATCTTGTCGGAAATCGCCGTCACCACATCGTCAAAGCCGAAAAGACCGGCCTCTTCGGCCATCCTAGCATGAAAGACCGACTGGAACAGCAGGTCGCCCAGTTCCCCCTTCAACTCGCCCCAGGCCCGGCGCTGGATGGCATCGGCGACCTCATGCGCCTCTTCCAGCGTATAGGGTGCGATGCTGGCGAAGGTCTGTTCGACATCCCAGGGGCAGCCGGTTTCGGGATCGCGCAGCCGCGCCATGATCTCGACCAGCCGGGCGATTCCGGCGCTGCGGTCGGAGATCAGCGCATCGCTTGCAGCGCGGTCAAGGCGGGGAAGGGTCATTGCGGCCACCGGGGTTTTGCGATTTGATCAAAGGCAAGACCGAACCTCAGAGGATTCCCCGATCATGCCCGTCCTGAACCGTATCGCCTCTTATGCCGAGGAAATGAAGGGCTGGCGACGGCATCTGCACCAGTATCCCGAACTGGCCTTCGACTGCCACGACACCGCGGCCTGGATCGTGGCGCGGCTGCGCGAGATCGGGGTGGACGAAGTGCATGAGGGCATCGCCACCACTGGCATAGTGGCCATCATCAACGGCAGGGGCGAGGGCCCGGTGATCGGGTTGCGCGCCGATATGGACGCGCTGCCGATCACGGAAGTCACCGGCGCGCCCCATGCCAGCAAGGTGCCGGGCAAGATGCATGCCTGCGGCCATGACGGCCATGTCACCATGCTGCTGGGGGCGGCGAAATATCTGGCCGAGACGCGGAATTTCTCGGGCCGCGTGGCGCTGCTGTTCCAGCCGGCCGAGGAAGACGGCGGCGGCGGGCAGGTCATGGTGCAGGAAGGCGTGATGGACCGCTTCGGCATCGGTCAGGTCTTCGGCATCCACAATGCCCCGAACGTACCCTTCGGGCATTTCCACACCACGCCGGGGCCGCTGATGGCCTCGGTCGATACGGCAGTGGTCACGGTGACGGGCCGGGGCGGTCACGGTGCCACCCCGCATGAGACGGTGGATCCGGTGGTTGCCATCGTCGCCATGGTGCAGGCGGTGCAGACCATCATCCCGCGCAATGTCTATGCGCTGGAAGAGGCGGTGGTCTCTGTCACCATGATTCACACCGGCACGGCTTCGAACATCATCCCCGAGGACGGCACCTTTGCCGCCACCATCCGCTGCTTCAAGCCGGATGTGCGGGCGCTGTTGAAAAAGCGGTTCTTCGAGATTGTCGAGGGCACGGCGGCGGCCTTTGGCGTAACGGCCCGGATCGACTATGACTGGGGCTATCCGGCGACGATCAACCATGAGGATCAGGCCGAATTCGCCGCAGAAGTCGCGCGCGAGGTTTCGGGGGCGGATGCGGTGGATGCGCGGGCGAACCGCGAGATGGGGTCCGAGGATTTCTCTTATATGCTCGAATCCCGGCCGGGGGCCTATCTGTTCCTTGGCACCGGGCCGGGGGCGGGGCTGCATCATGCAGCCTATGATTTCAACGACGAGGCGGCCCCGCTGGGGGCCAGCTTCTTTGCACGGCTGGTCGAACGGGCGCAGCCCTTGAGTTGAGGCTCCTCGTCGGTCTTCGACCGCTCGTCGCGGTTCGGACGACGAGGCGTCGCAGACGCCCGAGGAGGCGAGGGGTCGTGGAATGGATTTTTCAGGAGGAAAGTCATGCAATTGAAGGCCGTTCTTACAGTGATCTTCCTGGGTCTGTCCGGCCCCGCTTTGGCGCAGGATTACATCGGCTTCCAGTCGCCGACCGGCAATATCCACTGCGCGCTATATGTCTGGGAGGGCGGCACCGAGGCGCGCTGCGACTTGCGTTCGCTGACGCCCAGTTACCGCAAGGCCCCGGCGGGCTGCGATCTGGACTGGGGCAGCGCTTTTGCGGTGCCCGCGCGAGGCGAGGGATATCTGGTTTGCGCCGGCGATACGGTGCAGGACCCCGGCAATCCGGTGCTGCCCTACGGTCAGGCGGTGTCGCTGGGCGGGATATCCTGCGTCTCGGCCAAGACCGGCGTGACCTGCACCAATGCCGAAGGCCATGGCTTCAGCGTGGCGAAGGCGAAGCAGAAGCTGTTCTGATCCCGCTTGGCGCCGCGCGCCGGGGCTGGCCGGAATTTGATCAAACTGCTAGGATCGCCGCCGGACCCAACCGGTGAGGAGACCCCGCATGACCGCTCCCGACGCCCTGGCCCGGCGCAATTCGCTGCCTGATGCCGACGATCTGCACCAGATGGACCGCAGGCATGTGCTGCACCCCTGGGCCAATTTCGGCCCGTTCGAGGCCGAAGGCTCGCTGGTGATCGAGCGGGGCGAGGGCTGTTACCTGTGGGATGCGCAGGGGCGGCGCTATCTGGATGCGGTGGGCGGCATGTGGTGTACCAATGTGGGCCTTGGCCGCAGGGACATGGCGCAGGTGATTGCAGATCAGGTGGAAAAGCTGGCCTTTTCCAACACCTTCGTCGATGTGACCAATGGCCCCTCGGCCCGGCTGGCGGCGAAACTGGCCAGCCTGACGCCGGGCGACCTGAACCGGGTGCATTTCACCACCGGCGGATCGACGGCGGTCGATACGGCGGCGCGGCTGGTCTGGTATTACCAGTCCTGCAAGGGCCAGCCGCAGAAGGCCGATCTGGTGGCGCGCGAACAATCCTACCACGGCTCCACCTACCTGACGCAATCGGTGGGCAAGCGGCGCGGCGACCGGGTCGGGGAATTCCGCTACAAGACCGAAGGCATCCACCACCTCAGCTGCCCCGATCCCTATCGCCGCCCGGACGGGATGAGCGAGGCCGCCTTCTGCGATGCGCTGGTGGCGGAATTCGAGGATCTGATCGCCCGCGTCGGGCCTGACCGGATCGGCGGCTTCTTTGCCGAACCGATCCAGGCCTCGGGCGGGGTGATCGTGCCGCCCGAGGGCTATCTGCGCCGGATGTGGCAGGTCTGCCGCCGGCACGACATCCTGTTCATCGCCGACGAGGTCGTCACGGCCTTCGGGCGGCTGGGCCACTGGTTCGCCTCCGAGGCCGAATTCGGCGTGGTGCCGGATGTGATCACCTGCGCCAAGGGCCTGACCTCGGGCTATCTGCCGCTGGGGGCGATGATCTTTTCCGACCGGATCTGGGAGGCGATGGCCCAGGGGGGCGAGCGCTGGTTCACCACCGGCTTCACCTATTCCGGCCATCCGGTCAGCTGCGCGGCGGCGCTGAAGTCGATCGAGATCATCGAAGGCGAGGGCCTGCTGGAGAATGCGGCCGATGTCGGCGACTATTTCCTTGACCGGCTGAAGGCGCTGGAGGCGCTGCCGCTGGTCGGGCAGGTGCGCGGGCGGCGGCTGATGGTCTGCGTCGAGAATGTCGGATCGAAGGCCACGAAAGAACCGCTGCCGGACGAGGCCAATGAATCGAAACGCATCTCGGACGCGGCCGAGGCGATGGGGCTTATGGTGCGCCCGATCGGCCATCTGAACGTGATGTCGCCGCCTCTGACCATCACCCGCGATCAGGTCGATGTCGTGGTGGACACGCTGGGCCGGGCGATTGGCCGGGTGACGGATGAACTGGTGCGCGAAGGCTATCGCATCGGCTGAAACACCGGAGTTTTATGAAAACTCCGGCGCGATTTCTTCAAAGAAATCGCCGTCGCTTGACTTGCACGCGCGAGGTGCGTTTTCTGGTACGGACGGATCCGCGCGTCTCCGATGAACGACTGCGCTGTCAGATCGGGATCACCATGGCACTGGAAGACGCGAAAACGCAGGTCGATACTGCGTTCACCCGCAAAGGTTTGCGCGGCTATTCGTTCGAAAACGCCTTCGGCGGGGCGACCAGCTTTCTGCGTCGCACCTATACCAAGGACCTGACCGGGGTGGATCTTGCCATCACCGGCGTGCCTTTCGATCAGGCGGTGACGCATCGCACCGGCACCCGCTTCGGGCCAAGGGCGATCCGCGAGGCATCGGCGCTGCAACCCTATGACCCGCCCTATGGTTGGCCGACCAACCCCCTGGAGGAGATGTCGGTCATCGATTATGGCGATCTGGCCTTCGACTATGCGAAGGTATCGGATTTTCCCGACACGCTGACCGCCCATATCCGCACCATCCTTGCGGCCGGGGCAGGGACCGTCACGCTGGGCGGCGACCATTACATCACCTTTCCCATCCTGCGCGCCTATGCCGAGAAATTCGGACCCCTGGGCGTGATCCATTTCGATGCGCATTCCGACCTGTGGCCGGACGACGACCTGACGCGCATCGACCACGGCACCATGTTGTACAAGGGGGTGAAGACCGGGATAGTCGATCCGAAACGATCCGTTCAGATCGGGATCAGGACCACGACCGAGGATTATCTGGGCGTCCATGTGATCGACGCCCGCGAGGTTCATGAAAAAGGCGTGACGGCGGCGGTGGCCAAGGCGAAAGACATCGTCGGCGACGGTTCCACCTATGTCACCTTCGACATCGACTGCCTTGATCCTTCGGCCGCGCCGGGCACCGGCACGCCGGTCTGGGGGGGGCTGCACAGCTGGCAGGCGGCGGCGGCGCTGCGCGATCTTGCGGGCATCAACATGGTTGGCGGCGACATCGTCGAGGTCTCGCCGCCCTACGACACCACCGGCGCAACAGCCATCGCCGGCGCCCATGTCGCCTATGAGCTGATCTGCCTGTATCACTGGGCCCGGATGCAGCGCTGATCCGGCGGAGAGGCCGCGCAGGCGCGGCCTCGCTCCTTGCATCTCGCCTCTGCGCGTTCCGCGCAACCGGCTCGGTGAGCGCCTCCGGCGGGAGTATTTGGGCAAAGATGAAAGAGCGGGAGGGGGTGGCCCTTCATCTTTGCCGAAATACCCCACGGGGGAAGGGCGAATGCCGGCATTCGCCCGCGGGGGTGTGAAACCCCCGGCCGGTTGCCCCCCTTGACCGGCTGCCTGATCCGCGCGACAGAGCCGCCATGGTTCCCATGGACAAACTTGCCCAGATCACCCAGCGGTTCGAGTTTCTCGAGGCGCGGCTGAACGCGGGCGCCGCCCCGGCCGAGATCGCCCGGATCAGCCGGGAATATTCCGAGTTGAAGCCGGTGGCCGAAGAGGTGGCCGCCTATCGGCAGGCGCTGGCCGATCTGGACGCGGCGCAGGCCATGCTGGCCGACCCCGAAATGAAGGCATTGGCCGAGGAGGAGATTCCCGCCCTGCGTGCCCGCATCCCGGCGATGGAGGACCGGCTGCGGCTGGCGCTGCTGCCGAAGGATGCCGCCGATGCCCGCCCGGCCATCGTCGAGATCCGCCCCGGCACCGGCGGCGAGGAGGCCAGCCTTTTCGCTGGCGACCTTGCCCGCATGTATCAGCGCTATGCCGAACGCATGGGCTGGCGGTTCGAGGTGCTGGAGCATCAGGCATCGGACCTGGGCGGGGTGAAGGAATTCACCGCCCATGTGCAGGGCGAGGGGGTCTATGCCCGGCTGAAATACGAATCCGGCGTGCATCGCGTCCAGCGGGTGCCGGAAACCGAGGCGGGCGGCCGCATCCATACCTCGGCCGCCACCGTGGCCGTCTTGCCCGAAGCGGAAGAGGTGGACATCGACATTCCCGCGCAGGACATCCGCATCGACACCATGCGGTCGTCGGGGGCGGGGGGGCAGCATGTCAACACCACCGACTCGGCCGTGCGGATCACCCATATCCCCAGCGGCATCGTCGTGACCAGTTCGGAAAAATCCCAGCACCAGAACCGCGCCATCGCCATGCAGGTGCTGCGGGCGCGGCTTTATGAGGCCGAGCGTGAGCGGCTGGCCGGTGAACGCGCGGCCGAGCGGAAGTCGCAGGTCGGATCGGGCGACCGCAGCGAACGCATCCGCACCTACAACTTCCCGCAAGGGCGGATGACCGACCACCGGATCAACCTGACGCTTTATGCGCTGCCGCAGATCGTGGCGGGCGATCTGGACGAGGTGATCGACGCGCTGATCGCCCATGATCAGGCGGCGAAACTGGCCGAGATGGACGGATGATCGCCAGGCAGGCGCTGATGGCCGCCGTGCCGCGCCTGCGGGCGGCCGGGATCGAGGATCCCGCCCGCGATGCGCGTCTGTTGCTGGCCCATGCGATGGGCCTGCCCGCGGCCCGGCTGACCCTGCATCTTTCCGACGAGATGACGCCGCCGCAGGCGGCGGCATACGAGAAGGTCATTGCGGCCCGGACCGCCCGCAAGCCAGTCTCGCAGATCATCGGAAACCGGCTTTTCTGGGGCCGCAGCTTCCGTGTCACCCCCGACACGCTGGACCCGCGTCCCGAGACGGAAATCCTGATTGTCGAGGCCCTTGCGGCACCTTTCTCACATGTCCTCGACATCGGAACCGGCACCGGCTGCATCCTGCTGACCCTGCTGGCCGAACGCCCCGAGGCGAAGGGAATTGGCACCGATATCTCTGCGGCGGCGCTTCATGTCGCCGCAGCCAATGCCGAAGCCCTTGGCCTTGCCGCCCGCGCCGTCTTCCGGCGGGCCGACTGGCTGGAGGGCGTCACCGGCCGTTTCGATCTGATCGTCTCGAACCCGCCCTACATCGCCCTTCAGGACATGCCGGGCCTTGCCCCGGAAGTGCGCGATCACGAACCGCATCAGGCGCTGACAGATGGCGGCGACGGGCTGACCGCCTATCGCGCCCTTGCCGCCCAGGTGCTGCCATCGCTGACCCCCGGCGGACGGCTGATCGTCGAGATCGGGCCGACGCAGGGGCAGGCGGTGGCCGACCTTTTGCGCCGGGCTCAGTTCGACGGGATCCGCATCCTGCCCGATCTGGACGGCCGGGACCGCGTCGTCCTGGCCTGCCGCCCGACCGATCCGCGCTGACCCTGCGGCATTGCGTCACCCGCCCGCCCTTGCAGATTCCCCCGCAAATGCACAAATATCGCTTGTCAGGGACCAAAGCCTATGGTTATTGGCCCCACGTCAGGGATGGGTTCAGACCCGGCCCGGCCCCTATCATCCCCCTGCGGAGATTTGACAGCTGCCCGATGACAGGGCGGCAGCCGCGGGCCGAAGCCATCATAAGGACAAGATGCGCTCTTCCAAGAAACGCTCGCGTTCCAGCCAGAACCGCCCGCGCAGCCTCGGCAATATCATCAACCGCGTTTTCGATTCCTCGGGCCCCGAGGGCAAGGTGCGCGGCACGCCGCAGCAGATCATCGAAAAATACCAGCAGCTTGCGCGTGATGCCCAACTGTCGAACGATCGGGTTGCGGCCGAGAACTTCCAGCAACATGCCGAGCATTACACCCGCATGCTGGCCGAGGCGCAGCGCGAGATGGCGGCCGAGCAGGAGGCCCGTCAGGCGCAGTATCAGCAGAACGGCCAGAACAACGGCAACCGCGACCGGGATGACCGCCGCGACTTTCGTGACCGCGAGGATCGGCGCGACCGCGATTTCCGCGATCCCGGTGCCGAGGATCAGCCCGCCGCTGCCGATGTGATCGACCTTGACGCGCAATCCGGTGATGCCGGGCTGGTGGAAACCCCCGAAGCCCGCCGCACCGGCGACGCGCCCGAAGGGCAGCCCCGCCGGGATGGCAACCGTGACGGCTTCCAGCCCCGCCGGGACGGCAACCGCGAGGGCGGGAACCAGCCGCGCCGGGACGGCAATTTCCGCCGTGACCGCGACGACCGTAACCGCGACCAGGCCAGGGGGCCCGAACAGGCCCCGGCCCCGGCTGCTGCCACTGCGGCTCCGGTCCAGCCCGAACTTCCCGCTTTCATCACCGGCCCGGTGCCCGTCGCCGAGCCGAAACCCGTCGCCGAGCCGAAACCCGTCGCCGAACCAAAGCCCGAGGCCAAGCCCGCGCGTGCGCCGCGTGCCGCCAAGACACCGGCTGCGGAAGGCACCGAAAAGCCGGTTTCCGAAAAGCCTGCCCGCGCTCCGCGCAAGCCCAAGGCCGAAGGTGACAGCGGCAAGGAAGCGGCTGAGTAATCCTGGCTCAACCAGACGATCTCCGGGGCCCTTGTGGCCCCGTTTTTCATTGGGGAAGGGCGCAGAACCGGCGCAGGCTGTCGCGCGCCTCCAGCACCTGCCGCCGGGCGTTCAGCGCCGGACAAGGCACCAGCATCGCCGCACCCTCCGGCGACAGGGCATCGGCCGGTTCTCCCCGCTCCGGGGCAAAGACCGTATGGCCGTAATGCTGCGCGATCATCGGGTCAAAGCCATAAGCGTCGAACAGCGCGATGGCCTGCACCATCCGCGCCCTTGCCCGCGGGGCAACCGGTGTCAGGGCAGGGCCGGGAAAGGCGGCATCGACATAGGCGGCAATCGCCTGCGTCTCGTAAAGACGAAAGCCGTCATGATCCAGAACCGGCACGCGGGCAAAGGGACGCCCCGCCGCAAGCGCGGCCTGTGGATCGCCAAAGGGATCGACCTCGACGCTGGCAAAATCCACGCCCTTTTCGGTCAGCGCCACCTTGGCGGCCTGGGTATACAGGCTGTGGCGCCAGCCGTGCAGGGTAACACTCATCCCGCCACGGCCCGCGCCAGCGCGCAGAACTGCTCTAGCGAAATCTCCTCGGCCCGCGCGGTGGGGGCAATGCCGACCGCGACCAGCATCGCCTCTACCCCCGGCCCCAGCCCCTTCAGCGACGACCGCAGCATCTTGCGGCGCTGGTTGAAGGCCATCGCCGTCACCCGCTGCAACACCGCAAAATCGCAAGGGTAACGCGGGGTGTCCAGCCGTTTCAGATGCACCACGGCGGAATGCACCTTCGGCGCCGGGGTAAAGGCTTCGGGCGGCAGGGTCATCACGATCTTCGGATCGGCCCGCCATTGCGCCAGCAGCGCCAGCCGCCCGTAATGGTCGCTGCCGGGCCGCGCCACGATCCGCTCGGCCACCTCCTTCTGGAACATCAGGGTCAGGCTGTCCCAGAACGGCGGCCAGCGATCGGGCGACAGCCAGCGGATCAGCAGTTCGGTCCCGACATTATAGGGCAGGTTCGCCACCACCTTCACCGGCGGGGTCAGATGCGCCAGGACATCCAGCTTCAGCGCATCGCCCAGAAGCACGGTCAATCGCCCCGGATGGGCCGCCGCCACCTCCTCCAGCACCGGGATGGCGCGGGGGTCCATCTCCACCGCCACCACATGCCGGGCACCCTCGGCCAACAGCCCGCGCGTCAGCCCGCCGGGGCCGGGGCCCACCTCCAGCACATCGGCCCCCGACAGATCCCCGGCACAGCGGGCAATCTTGGCCGTCAGGTTCAGATCCAGCAGGAAATTCTGGCCCAGCTGCTTTTTCGCCACCAGCCCATGCGCCGCAATCACCTCGCGCAGGGGGGGCAGGCCATCAATCGTTCCCAAGACCGGCTCCTGCCTTCATCTTTGTCCAAATACCCCACGGGGTATGCTCCGGTTCTGCGCCACCGGTTCAAGCGAACCGGCGGCATGGGGGGTGTGAAACCCCGCTCCACGGTCATCCCAGCCGCTCCACGGCCATGCCCTGTGCCATCCGCAGCGCCGCCACAAGGCTGGACGGATCGGCGATGCCCCGCCCGGCAATGTCATAGGCCGTGCCGTGGTCGGGCGAGCTGCGCACGAAAGGCAGGCCCAGCGTGACATTCACCCCGCCGGCAAAGTCGATGGTCTTGATCGGGATCAGTGCCTGATCGTGATAGCAGCAGATCGCCGCGTCATAGCCCGCGCGGGCCGCGGCATGAAACATCGTATCGGCGGGCAGCGGGCCGCGGATCGCCATGCCTTCCGCCGCCAGCCGGGCCACCAGCGGGCGGATCATCCGCTCATCCTCCCAGCCCATCGCGCCGCCTTCGCCGGCATGGGGGTTCAGCCCGGCCACCACAAGGCGCGGCGCGTCCAGCCCGAAGTCGCGGATCAGCCCGGCATGGGTGATACGGATGGTTTCCTCAAGCAACGACCCGGTCAGGGCGGCGGGCACCTGCGCCAGCGGAATGTGGATGGTGGCGGGCACCACCCGCAATCCGGGGCAGGCCAGCATCATCACCACGCGCGGCACCCCGGCCAGATCGGCCAGAAACTCGGTATGGCCGGGAAAGGCGAAACCCGCCCCGTCCTTCAGCGCCTTCTTGTGAATGGGCGCGGTGCAGATCGCCCCAGCCTCGCCCGCCTGCACCAGCGCCACGCCGCGTTCGATGGCGGCCACCACGCCTGCCGCATTGGCCGGATCGGGCTGGCCGGGCCGGGCAGGGGCGGCAAAGCGCAACGGCAGCACGGGCAGGCGGTCGGGCGCAACTGCGGCGGCTTCGGCCGGGTGCCGGATTTCGGTCACGGCGGTTCCTGCGGGCAGATGGCGCGGGTCGCCGATCCAGGCAAAGGGCAGGGAGGCCCCCAGCAAGCCACGCGCCTTGACGGCGATTTCCGGCCCGATGCCGGAAGGATCGCCGCAGGTCAGGACGGGGGGAAGCGGCGCGCTCACGGCGCGCGGATATAGGCGGCGGCCTTCAACTCGGCCATATAGCCCTGTGCCAGCCCGTCGAGTTTCTGGTTCTGCACCTGCTGGCGGATGTCGTCGCGGCTGGGCGGCGTCTCGGCCTGAACGTTACGCGAACACAGCATCAGCACCAGCCGCAGCCCCGATTGCGTCAGCCGGGTGGAAAATTCGCCGGGATCCAGCTTGGCCAGTTCCAGCCCGATGTCCTGCGGAATCTCGGACATCGGCTTCGTCTCGATCACCAGACGATCCTCGGGCTGCCCTTTGGCAAGGCCGTAAAGATCCATGCAGCGATCGGTGTCGGTGACGACCTTTGCAATCTCGGCCGGATCGTCCGGCACCAGATAGCGGGCATATTCGACCGATACCGCAACCGGCTCGGCCGTTTCGTCCTGCGCCACATCGCGCAAGAGGAACAGCACGATGGCCCCCGGCACCGCGACGGGTTTCGAAACCTGTCCGGCCCCAAGGCCCAGGATCTGCCCCGCGATCTGCGGCGGCAGGTTCGACAGCGGCAGCCAGTCCAGCCGCCCGCCCCGCCCGGCTGTGGGGGCGGCGGAATGCGCCCGCGCGGCGGCGGCGAATTCGGCTTCGGAGGAGATCGAGCCATAAAGCCGGTTGGCCAGCGCCATGGCGCTGTCTTCCTGACCCGGCGGGGCAGGGATGACCAGTTCCGATGCCAGCACCTTCAGCGCGCGCGGCCGGGTCATGGTCTGCATGGCCTTGTCGATGTCGGCTTCGGACACCGAGACCTGCCCGGCAAAGCGGGCACGGACGGCCTCGCGCCACACCAGCCCCGCCACCACGAAATCGCGGAAGGTCTCGGCGGCGATGCCCACCTTCTGCAATTCGCCCACCAGTTGCTCGGCGGTCAGGTTGGCGCGGGCGGCAAATTCCTCCATCCCGGCCAGCACCTGCGCTTCCGTCACCTTGATGCCCAGCCGCTTGGCCTCGGCCATGCGCAGCCGGTCTTCGGTCAGCGCCTTCAGCGCCTCTTCCATCGGGTCGCCGGGCGCGCGCAGCACCTGCAGGAACATGGCCCGCTGGATCACCTCATATTCGGTGATCGCCTGATCGTTGACGTAAAGCCGCGGCGCGAACAGGTTCTGGGCCAGGGGGGCCGATGCGCCGGAAAAAAGCGCCGCCACCGACAAAGCCGCCGCAAGCATCCAGCCCGCGATCCCCGATCCACCCTGCCGCATCCTGTCCTGCCGTTCCATGCCTGTCATCGCTTCCGTCTTCCTGCGCCGGTTTTGTCCGGGTTGTCCGGTCCGGGTCGCCCCCGGTGCCGTCATCTGCATCTGCGCGCAGCCCCGGCGGCCGTTCCGCTGCCAAAGCCGATCAGCTCGAACGACAGGCCGAAGGCGGTTGTCGGCGTTACACTAGTCGACGACGTGAACCGACGCGAGAGGGAAAGATCGACCGCAAGGCAGTCGGTCCGGTATTCCAACCCCAGTGCGGCCAGGGTTCCGCGGTCGGCTTCGAAGTCGTAACTGCCCGAAAGTTTCGTGGTCAGCTGGTCGGTTGCCTTCCAGGCGGCGTCGAAGGTGAATTCGCGGGTGGGGTCGGGCCGGTTCTCGATCAGCGGGTCGGCCACCATCCACAGCATCGAGGTCGACAGCGCCAGCCGTTCGCGGTTGACCGAAATCCGCCCCTCGGCCTTGGACAGGGTGAAATCGTCGTCAAAGGTGGCGCGGCCCGCGATGGCATAGCCGTTGCCCAGGGTGAAGGTGACGCCCGCCAGCCAGTCCGAGGTTTTCCCGGCAAGGCCGCTGGCCGGGCCGAATTGCAGATGATCCCTGTCGCGGATCACCCGGCCCAGGGTGACGCCCATGGTCCAGCCCGCCGGGTCGTGTCGGGTCCAGCTGATGCCGATATTGGCGCGGCGGCCCAGTTCGACCGCATCCGAGCCGGGAAACCGGTTCAGCGCGAAAAGGTTGCCTTCGTCGAATTCGACCAGCACCGAATCCTCGTTCGGGATACCGCCGCTGCCGTTGCCGGCCCAGACCAGTTGCACCACGGGTTCGATGACATGCACGGCACCCGATGAGGCCGCCTTGACCCAGGGCCAGCGCAGCTCTACCCCGGCGGCGGCATGGGTTCGGGTCTTTTCCCCGGCAAAGACCGCATCCTGTGCGATCGTATAGGCATCGGCGGACAGCTCGCCCAGCAGCGTGCCCTCGATCCCGAGGGGCAGCATGAAGCCGCGCCGCCAGTCGATCCGGGCCGACACGCGCGTCAGGTCGCGGCCATCGGCGATGGTATCGACATCCGGCCCGTCGAAGGGATCGGCCGAACTGCGCCAGTGGCTGTGGGTCTGCAACCGGAACCCGCCTTCGCCGCCCAAGGGGCCGCCGGAAAAGCGCCGGTGGAAGGTCAGGTCCGACACGACCGAGGGGATGGTGGTGTTGTCCTCGTCGTCGCGCAGGGTCTGAAAGCTGATCACCCGGCCCGAGATATGCTCGTTCCGCCGGGTGCGGCTGACGGTGATCCGGCTGTCCAGCCGGTCGGTGTTGTCGATGCCGTAGTCCAGCAGATAGGCCGGGTCCGATGCCGTTTGCAACTTGATGTCCAGGCCGAAGCCGGCGGGCAGGTCGAACTGGCCGGTTGCATACATGTAGCCGCGGTCCTCGCCCGGCAGGATTTCATCACGCGAGAATGCCCCGTTCACCTCGATCCGGCCGGCGGCGAAAGCCTGGCGATAGCGCAGCTCCAGAGTGCGGCCGCCCTTGGTGGTGACATAGGGTGTCAGCGTCAGGTCTCGGCTGTCGCCAAGGGTGATGAAGACGGGAAACTTCAGCCCGGTCCCCAGTTCGGATGTGGTGCGCAGCGAAGGCCGCAGCACGCCGGTTGCGCGGTCCAGCGTCGGGTCGGGCATCCGCAGGCGGGGGATGTAGAAGATCGGCACCCCGGCCAGGCGGAACTGGGCATTGTCAAAGTAAAGCTGGCGCTCTTGCTGATCATGCACCACGCGGGCGGCGCGGATTTCCCACAGCGGCACCGGCCGGGCGGCGCAGACCTTGCAGGACGAGGCGACCACATTGTCCAGCGCGGTATAGCGCCCGTCCACCCGCATCATCCGGCTGGCCGCCAGTTGCAATTGCTGGTTCAGCACCATGCGGGCGCTGATCAGGATGCCTTCGGACAGATCCGCCGCCAGATCGGCCTGCGAGGCCAGGATGATGGTGGCACCGGTCTCGTCGGTCAGCACGATCGGGCCTTCGATCAGCAGCCGGTCGCTGGCCTGATCATAGCTGATCCGGCTGGCGCGCAGGCGGCGGCCCTGGAAGAACACCTCGACATTGCCTTCGGCGACCAGCGTGCTGGTGCCGGTGATCAGCAGCCGGTCGGACACCAGCGCCGCGGTGTCCTGCGCGGCGGCGGGCGGCGACAGGGCCAGAATCTGGGTCAGCAGCAGGGCCACCATCAGCAGGCGGAGAAGGGCGCGCATGTCAGCCATCCTCCAGATGCAGCACAAGTCCAAGCGCCAGCATGGCGGCTGCCAGCGGCGGGCTCCAGGCGGCCAGCAGCACCGGAATCTGGCCGCTGTCGCCCAGGGCCTGCGCGAAATTGCGCAGGAAGAACACGCCGAACCCGGCAAGCAGCGCGTAAAGCACCATGGTTCCGGTCTTGCCCATCCGGGTATGGCGCATGGTGAACCCGGCGGCGATCAGCACCATGGCGGCCAGCAGCAGCGGCTGCGCCAGTTCCATCTGGAACCACAGCTGATAGGATCGCGCGGTGAATCCGGCCCGTTCCAGCCCCTCGATATAGCCGGGCAATTGCCAGATCGGCACCGCATTCGGGGTGCCGAAACTGTCGCGGATGCGTTCCGGCGTCAGGTCCGAGGCAAGACGGGTGTTGTCGGGCCAATGCGCGGCGGCAAGTTCGGGGTTGGGCGCGGTCAGATCCCACATCTTCGCGCCGTCCAGCATCCAGGCGCCGGGGGTCAGACGGGCGGTCGCCGCCTCGATCCGGGTGGCGGGCATGCCGTCGGGGCCGAAGGTCAGGAAGGTGACGGCGTAAAGCTCGGTCCCGTCCAGATTGGCGCGTCCGGCCTGAATGACGGTCTGGCCATAGTCGCCACCCTGCCGCAGCCAAAGCCCGGTATCGGCGACCGACAGCACGGAATCTCCGGGGCTCAGATGGCTGGCGCGAAGATCCTCGTATGCCTTTTGGGTGGCGGCGACCAGCGGGTTCAGGACACCGACCGCAAACAGCCCGATTCCCAGAGCGGCCAGCACCGGCGTCACCAGAAACCGCAGGCCCGACCGGCCCGCCGCGCGCACCACCACCAGTTCGGACGATCGCGCCAGTGCCAGAAACAGCGCGATGGAGCCCATGATCATGATCAGCGGCAGGATGCGATACAGCGTGTCGGGCACGTTCAGCACCGACAGCCAAAAGGCATCGGCCAACCCGGCCCCGGTGCCCGACAGCCGGCGCATCTGTTCGATCATGTCGACCAAAAGCAGGATGCCGAAGAAGATCAGGAAGACCATCCCCACCGTCATCAGGAAGCGCCGCGCGATATAGAGCGAAAGCGTCATGCCGGTGCCTCCGCCCCGGCAGCCCGCCGCCGCCGCGGCCTTTGCGCCTGCCACAGCAGGCCAAGCGCCATCGCCAGCCCGATCAGCGGGGCCAGATAGACCAGCGGCCAGCCCATCGGATCCTTGATCGCCATCCCGGCGCTGACGGTCGAGATGGTCTGCAACACGATCAGGCAGGCCACGCCCAGCACGATCTGCGGCAAAAGGCCAAAGCGCGAATAGCCCCCCAGCATCAGCGCGGCAAAACCCACCAGCGGGGCCGCCAGCGCCAGCAACGGCGATGCGATGCGGCCGTGGCCCTCTTCGTAGAAAGCGGCGGGATCGGCGCCGATGGATTGCACCAGATCGTCAGGCGCGGTCATCAATTGCAGCGTCGACAGCTCACGCAGGCTCTGCCGCCGCGCGCCGCCGCCGGAAATCAGCCCCGACAGCTCCATGGCGAAATTCTGGAACCGGGTGACGGCCAGCCGCTGCCCCTCGCGCGTCAGCCGTTGTGCCGCCCCGTCCATCATCACCAGCACCGGCCCGGCGTCGCCCCGCACCAGCAGCGCGGTTTCGGCGGTATAGACCACGCGATCATCGGGCGACCGTTCGTCCGACAGGAAGATGCGGTTCAACTCGCCCAGGGGTGTGATCTCGCTGATGTAAAGCGTGATGCCGGTCGTCGGATGCATGAACCGGCCTTCGTTCAGGAACTGGCTGGTCGCATTGGTCGAGATTTCGGAGGTGCGTTCCGACAACCGGGCCTGCGACATCGGCACCAGCACATTGGTCAGCACCAGCTGCATTGCCATCACGCAAAGCCCGAAGAACAGCACCGGCCGGGCCAGCCGGAACGCGGAAAATCCGGTGGCCTGCATCACCACCAGCTCGGATTCCTGGTTGAGCCGGTTGATCGCGTAAAGACAGGCCGCAAAGGCGGAAATCGGCAGCACGAGCCGGATGACATTGGGCAGGGTCAGCAGGGAAAATTCAAGAAAGACCACCGCCGACTGACCGTCGCCGATCAGTTGGTCGAACAGGCCGACCGCCCGGTTGACCCAGTAGACCGCCACCAGCACAAGGCTGAAAAAGCCGAACAGGGCCAGCAGGTGCGACAGAAGATATCGGTCGAATCTCGACACGCCGGATCAGGTCCCCACAAGATGTTGCGGCGACCCTAATGGATTTGCCGGGGGGCCGAAACTCATATCTGGCGCAGGGGGCGGTCAAACTGTAGCGTGGCGGCAGCCGTCCGCCGACCTTCATGCCGCCGGACGCAATCTTCAGGACCGAAGGCATCCCATGACGCATCCCGCAGCAATCCGCTTTACCGAAACCGATCTGGACCGGCTGGCCACCCATCCCGGCCGCATCGCCCTTCTGGCCGACGGGCCGACCGGCCTGACCCCGGCCGCCCGCAAGCTGGACAAGGCGACGCGCGGGGCGCTGGTGCGGGCGATGGCCTCGGACGCCTTCGGCAAGCTGAAACCGGGCGAGGCGATGGAACTGGCCTTCCCGGCCGGTCTGGCGGCGGAATCCTTGCAGATCGTCCGCCTGCCCAAGCGCACCGATCCGCCGTCGTCGCGCAAGGCGGGGGCCGCCATCGGCAAGGGCCTCGGCAAGGCGGACCTGCTGGTCGTGGCGGAAAACCACCCCCGCGCGGCCGAAGTATCCTTCGGTCTGGCGATGCGAGCCTATGATTTCACCCCGCACAAGACCGGCGATCAGCCCGCAAGGGGCGCGGTCGAGATGATGGTGGCAGCACCCGAGGCGGTGGCGGCCGAAGCCGCCCCGATGGCCGCCGTGGCCGAAGGGGTGTTCTTCACCCGCGATCTGGTGAACGAACCGGCCAACGTGCTGACCACCGATGATTTCGCCGCCCGTCTGGCCGCGATGCAGGAACTGGGGCTGGAGGTCGAGATTCTTGAGGAAAAGGATCTGGCCAGGCTGGGCATGGGCGCGCTTCTGGGCGTGGGGCAGGGATCGGAAAGCCCCTCGAAGGTTGTCGTCATGCAATGGATGGGCGGGCCGAAGGGAGAGGCCCCCTTCGCGCTGGTCGGCAAGGGCGTGGTCTTCGACACCGGCGGCATCTCGATCAAGCCCGCCGCCGGGATGGAAGACATGACGATGGACATGGGCGGGGCGGGCGTTGTGGCGGGCGTGATGCGCACGCTGGCCCTGCGCAAGGCCAAGGCGAACGTGGTCGGGCTGGTTGGTCTGGTGGAAAACATGCCCGACGGCCGGGCACAGCGTCCGGGCGATGTGGTGAAGTCGATGAAGGGCGACACGATCGAGGTGATCAACACCGATGCCGAGGGGCGTCTGGTGCTGGCCGACGTGCTTTGGTACGCGCAGGAACGGTTCCAGCCGAAGGGGATGATTAACCTCGCCACCCTGACAGGCGCGATCATCATCGCGTTGGGGCATGAAAATACCGGTGTCTTTTCCAACGACGATACGCTGTGCAACGCCTTCCTGCGCGCCGCCGCGGCCGAGGGCGAGGGCGCCTGGCGGATGCCGATGGGCGAGGCTTATGACGCCAAGTTGAAATCGCGCATCGCCGACATGATGAACGTCGGCGGCCGCGATGGCGGCGCGATCACGGCGGCGCAGTTCCTGGCACGCTTCGTCAAGCCCGAGGTGCCGTGGTGCCATCTCGACATCGCGGGCACGGCGCTGGTGAAATCCGATACCACTCTGGCACCCAAAGGGGCGACGGGCTGGGGCGTCATGGCGCTGAACCGGCTGATCCGCGACACGTTCGAGCAGAAGTAGACGGGTGGGGATCGTCAACTTCTATCACCTGACGCGGCACGGCATGGACGAGGTGATCGACATGCTGGTGCCGCGCGCCCATGCGCAGGGTTGGCGGGTGATGATCCGCAGCCCCGACCGCGCGGTGCTGGACCGGCAGGACCAGCGGCTGTGGCTGCAGCCCGAAGACGGTTTTCTGCCGCATGGGCTGGAAGGCGGGCCGCAGGACCGGGATCAGCCGGTGCTGCTGGGGGCCGGGGCGGCGGTGAACGGCGCGCAGGCGCTGTTCCTCATCGGCCCGCAGGCGGTGGATGCGACCGAGGCGGCGGGGCTGGAGCGGATCTGGCTGGTCTTTGACGGCCGGGACGAGGCGCAGGTGCAGGCGGCACGGCTGCAATGGAAGGCTGTCACCGCCGCGGGTCTTGCCGCGCAATACTGGAACGACGAGTCGGGCCGCTGGGAGAAGAAGGCCGAAAGCGCCGCAAAGACCTGACCGGCAGGCGCGGGCCCTTTGGCCTGCGCACCGCGCTGCGGGTTGGCGGAGAATGGCATTCTCTTTCGGATGCGGACTTTGGAACGGACAATCACGACAATCTTGCTAGATTTACTCCATGAGGAATCGCCCGGACAGGGGCAGGAGTGCCGCAATGACCAAGACGCTGATCGTTCCCGGACTTGACGGCTCTCCCGCGCCGCATTGGCAGCACTGGTGGGCGGCCACCGATCCGATGGCGCTGATGGTGGATCTGTCCGATCCCGCCCGTCCGCTTGCCGCAGTGTGGGAGGTGGAACTGGCCTCGGTGATCCTGCATCACCCCGATTGCGTGCTGGTCGGGCATTCGCTGGGGGCGGTGCTGATCGCGCGCCTGCTGGTGAAATGGCCGCAGCTGCGGGTGCGCGCGGCCCTGCTGGTGGCGCCGGCGGAAACCGCCGGGCATGACCGGATCGGCGATTTCGGCCCGATCCCGGAACTGCCGTTCCATGTGCCCGCCAAACTGGTGGCCAGCCGCAACGATCCCTGGATGAGCTTTGGCCGCGCCGCGCGTCTGGCAGGGGCCTGGAACGCCGATCTGGTCGATCAGGGCCTTGCCGGGCATATCAACGTCGCCTCGGGCTTTGGCCCCTGGCCCGGCGGCATGCAGCACCGCGACGATCTCTTGCGGCTGACCGCGCCCTGGTATCGGCCCGCCCCGGCCCAGCGGAGGGCCCTGTGATGAACCGGGTGCTGCGACCTCCCAGGGGGCATCTGCGCAACTGGGGCGCGCTGGGGCTGTTCGCGGCAGTCTATCTGGCCGCGCTGGCGCTGGTGCTGCTGCCCGGTCGGGTGCCGGCCGCCTTTGGCGAAGCAGCGGTGACGGACCTCTCTCGCTGAAGAGGCGCAAGGACGGGACAGGAGGATGCCATGCTTGACGGACGGTTCGACCAGCATTTCCTTGAAGTCTTTGCCGGGCGCGCGGCAGAGGAGACCGCCAATCCCCGGCAGGGATCGGCGCCCGTGGCCTGGCCGCTGCGACTGGCGCTGCTGTTGGCGATGGTGGCGCTGCCGCTTTGCGTGACGGGGCTGCGCTGACGGTGGGGCGGTCTCAGCGGCCCAGGATCATCCGGTCGCCCGCGATCTCGATCCTGAACCGGCCCAGATAGTCCATCCCCAGCAGTGAAACATCCATCTCGCCCTCATTCACCCAGGCGGCAACCGACATGTCGGAAAACGGGCCAAGCGTCACATTGTCCAGCGTCACCCGCGCGGTCCGCACCACGCCATTGGCGGTATAGGCCTGGCCCAGATAGGCAAGCCCATCGGGGTCGATGCCGATCCGGCGGGCATCGTCCCTGGTCAGCACCATGGTCGAGGCCCCGGTATCGGCCATGAACTGCACTTCGGTGCCGTTCACCGTCAGCGTGGCATAATAGTGCCCATCCGGCGCGCGCGGCAGTTCGACCTTGCCCGCTTCGGTCAGGATCTGCCCCGGTCCGGTGCCGGGGCCGCGGATGTCGTTCCACAGGCCGTAGGCCGCCATCGCGCCCAGGAAGATCAGCCCCCAGGCGGCGGCGGTGCGCATGGCCTGACCCAACCGCCCGCGATATTCCACGATCATCCAGCCGCCCACCGCCGCCAGCAGAAGCGCGAGATAGCCAAGCCGTGCCATACTGTCGCCGTCCATGCGCGCTCCTGCCTTTGCTCCGCCAGATATGGGGCATCCATCGGCCGGGGGGAAGGGTCAGCCGACCAGCCCGGTCTGCCGCACGCCGTCGATCACGAATTGCACCGATAGGGCGGCCAGCAGCATGCCCAGAAGCCGGGTGATCACGATCACCCCGGTGCGGCCCAGAAGCCGCTCCAGCGGCGGGGCGGCCAGAAAGAAGGCATAGGTGACGGCGATCATCACCAGCAGAAGCCCGATCACCCAGGCCGCCCCGATCCAGCTTTCGCCGGTCTGGCCCATCAGCAGGATCATGGTGGCAATCGCGCCCGGTCCGGCGATCAGCGGGGTCGCCAGCGGAAAGACCGAGGGGTCATGATCGGGTTCCGCCTGCTGGCCCTCGCGCCGCTGGGTGCGGCGTTCGAACAGCATGTCCAGCGCGGTCAGGAACAGAAGGATGCCGCCCGCGATGCGGAAGGCGGGCATCGAGATGCCGATGAAGCCAAGGATCGATTCCCCGAAAAGCCCGAAGGCCGTCAGCAGCACGGCAGCGATCAGGCAGGCCCGCCGCGCCATCGCCCGGCGGCGGTCGGCCGACATGCCGCGGGTCAGCGCGATGAACATAGGCACCAGCCCCGGCGGGTCGATCACCACGAAAAGCGTGGCGAAGGCGGTGATCAGGACGGCGGTATCGGGCATCTGGCCTCCGGTTTCCGGCAGGTTAGGCGGAGGGCGGCAGGATGGGAAGCGGAAGATTGGATCGGCAAGGGCCGGGTGCCAGCCCCCCGCGCGTTATCGGTTTCTCGAGCCGATGGCGCAACCGATAACGCACCCTGGGGTATTTGGGCAAAGATGAAGGGGTGGATCAGGCCTCGGCCAGATCCAGCCGCTCCTGCGCCTTCAGCCACATCGCCTCGGCCCGGTCGAGGCCTTCCATCACCTCGGCGTATTTCTTGTTCCAGGTTTCCAGTTCGCCCTTGCGGGCGGCCTCGTAAAGCTCGGGGTCGGCCAGTTTCTTCGCCAGCTTGTCGCGCATCTCGTTCAGCCTGGCGAGGCGCTCTTCGTTCTTGCGCACCTCGGCGCGCAAGGTAAGGATCTCGTCCCGGCTGGCCTTCTTCGGCTTGTCCACCGGCTTTGACGGTCTGGTCTCCTCGTCGCCGGCCAGCAACTGCCGGCGGTAGGCTTCAAGGTCCTCGGTATAGGGCGCGACGGTGCCGCCCTTGACCAGCCACAGCCGGTCGGCCACCAGACCCAGCAGGTGCATGTCATGGCTGACAAGGATCACGGCGCCGGAATATTCGGTCAGCGCCTCGACCAGCGCTTCACGCGATTCGATGTCAAGGTGGTTGGTCGGCTCGTCCAGGATCAGAAGATGCGGCGCGTCGATGGTGGCCAGCAGCAGGCTGAGCCGCGCCTTCTGCCCGCCCGACAGCCGCCCCACGGCGGTATCGGCCTGATCCGCGCCAAGGCCGAAGCCCGCCAGCCGGGCGCGCAGCTTCGGCTGCCCCTCGGCCGGGCGCAGCCGCATGATGTGCTGCAACGGCGTCTCGTCGACATGCAACTCATCCACCTGATGCTGCGCGAAATAGCCGATCCGCAGCTTCGACGAGCGGATCACCTTGCCCTCGGCGGCCTCCAGCTTGCCCGCCAGCAGCTTGGACAGCGTTGACTTGCCCTCGCCGTTGCGGCCCAGCAGCGCGATGCGATCGTCCTGGTCGATGCGCAACGACAGCCTGCGCAGTACCGGCGCGCCGCCATAGCCGACGGCGGTGCCTTCCATGCTGATGATCGGCGGAGACAGTTCTTCCGGCTCGGGGAAGGTGAAGACCACCTTCCTGGCATCCTCGGGCGCGGTGATCGGCGTCAGCTTTTCCAGCATCTTGACCCGGCTCTGCGCCTGTGCCGCCTTTGATGCCTTGGCCTTGAACCGGTCGACGAAGCTTTGCAGATGGGCGCGGCGGGCTTCGACCTTGCGGGCCTCGGCCTGCAAGACGGCGCGGCGCTCGGCCATCTGGCGGGCGAACTGGTCGTAATTGCCCTGCCAATAGGTCAGCTTGCGGTTGTCGAGATGCAGGATGCCCTGCACGGCCCGGTTCAGAAGGCCGCGGTCATGGCTGATGATCAGCACGGTATGGGGGTATTTCAGCAGATAGCTTTCCAGCCAGAGCGCGCCTTCCAGATCCAGATAGTTGGTCGGCTCGTCCAGCAGCAGATAGTCGGGCTGGGCGAAGAGAACCCCCGCAAGCGCCACCCGCATCCGCCAGCCGCCCGAAAAGGCGCTGCACGGCATCAGCTGCTGGTCGGTATCGAAGCCCAGACCCCTGAGGATGGCACTGGCGCGGCCCTCGGCAGACCAGGCGTCGATATCGGCCAGCCGCGCCTGCACCTCGGCGATGCGATGCGGATCGGTGGCATGCTCGGCCTCGGCCAGAAGGGCCACCCGCTCGGTATCGGCGGCCAGAACGGTCTCCAGCAACGAGGTCTCTGACGAGGGCACCTCCTGCGCAACGCCCCCGATGCGGGCGCGCTGGGGCAGGGTGATCTCGCCGCCCTCCAGCGCCAGCTCGCCCCGGATCAGCCGGAACAGCGTGGTCTTGCCCGCGCCATTGCGCCCGACAAGCCCGACCTTGTGGCCGGTCGGAATGGTGGCGCTGGCCCCCTCGAACAGGGGGCGGCCCTCGACGTTATAGGTGATGTCCTCGATCCTCAGCATGGCGCTGCCTTGCCGCAGCCGCGCGCCAAGGTCAACGGCATGCCGACGGTCTGGCCTCTTTCAGACCCGAATTATCCTGGGGGAGGCGCGCGGAAACCGCGCGGCGGGGGCAGCGCCCCCATCTTTTCTTTGCCGCCTGCCCGTGCTAGCAGCCGCGCCATCCGCTACAGGGCCAATCGCGGCCCCAACCCGAAGGACAAGCCCGATGGCCATTGAACGCACCCTGTCGATCATCAAGCCCGATGCGACCAAGCGCAACCTGACCGGCAAGATCGTTGCCAAATTCGAAGAGGCCGGCCTGCGCGTCGTCGCCTCCAAGCGCGTGCAACTGAGCGCGGCCCAGGCCGGCGAATTCTATGCCGAACACAAGGAACGCCCGTTCTACGGCGAACTGGTGGCCTTCATGATCTCGGAACCGGTGGTCCTGCAGGTGCTGGAAGGCGAAGGCGCCATCGCCAAGAACCGCGAAGTGATGGGCGCGACCGATCCGGCCGCTGCCGCCGACGGCACGATCCGCAAGGAATTCGCGCTGTCCAAGGGCGAAAACTCGGTCCATGGCTCGGACAGCCCGGCCTCGGCCGCGCGCGAGATCGCTTTCTTCTTCTCGGGCCTCGAACTGGTCGGCTGAACCGCGACGGCAACGCGGGGCGGCAAATTCCTTGATCAAGGAATTTGGCAAATTTCTTCCTGAAGAAATTTAGCCCCGCCGCTCCACCACGCCAAGAAACGACAGGGCCGCCTCCAGATCGGAGCGGCCCTTTTCGCTGCTGCCGCTGACGCTGGCCTTGATGGCGTCGAACGTCGCCCGCAGCGCCTTTTTCTCGTCGCCCCGGCAATCGCTCCAGGGGCGGCCCTGAAGGCCCATCACCAGTACATAATAGCCGATGAAATGCGGGGCGCTGCCCGACAGCAACAGGCGGCGATAGGCTTCGTCCGCGCCCATCGCCCGCAGCTCCTGCGCGGTATGGATGCCGGCGCGCGCAAAGGCCGCCTCGGACGCCGGGCCGAGATTGGGGATCGAGGAAACCGGATCGGACATCGGCACCTGCGCAGAATGGAAACGGGGCCAGCCTACCGGCCAGCCCCGCGATCCCGCAAGTCCTGCGCGATCAGATCGACGCCCAGTCCTTGAAGACGGGCTTGCCCTTGACAGGCTGCGGGGCGGTGCCCTGCTGCTGGGGCTGCTGGGCGGGCGTTGTGCTGCCGCCTTGCTGTTGCGATGACGTGGCCATTGTGACTGCTCTGCCTCGGGCTCTGGTTGGTCCTGTCCTGTCATCTGCCTGTTGCACATGGCGTCAGCAAGGTCGGGACATGGCACCTTTGCGGCATCCCCGATCACATGTGCGACATTGGCAACAGATATTTTCCCTGTGGGGCCAAATATTTCTCTGTGGGAAATCTGGCGGATCAGCCGATCACGCTGGCCGGAAAACCTATGGCATCCAGCGCCTTGATCAGCGCCTCATCCGCCGCCCCTTCGGCGCGGACGCGGCGGGCGGGCAGATCGACCTCCACCTTTGCGGCGATGGGGGCCAGGGCGGCTTCGACGCTGGCCTTGCAATGGCCGCAGGACATGTCGGGCACGGACAGAATGGTCATCTCGGGTCTCCTTTGCCGCCGATATGGGGCTTCCGGCAGGGGGAAGGTCAAGGGGGTAAGAAACCGCAGCCGGGGGCTTGACCTTCCTGTGACGGGAACCCTTATCTGAGGCAGGCGAAGGAGATCCGCCGATGATTGCCGCCGTTCAGACCACCCCCGAGCAGCCCCCCGAAACCGCCCGCTTCCGGCTGGAGGGGATGAGCTGCGCCTCTTGCGTCGGCCGCGTCGAACGCGCGCTGACGGCGCTGCCGGGCGTGGAAAGCGCAGCGGCCAATTTCGGCACCGGAGAGGCGCAGGTCCGCTTTCACGCCCCCGCCACGCGCGACGCCATGGCCGCGGCGCTGGCGAAGGCCGGTTATCCGGCGGTGCCCGAGACTGTCACCCTGTCGGTCGACGGCATGACCTGTGCCTCCTGCACCGGGCGGGTGGAGCGGGTGCTGAAGGCGCAGCCTGGCGTGGCCTCGGCCGTTGCCAATCTGGCAACGCGGCGGGCGCAGGTGACGGTCTGGGACCATGCCGACCCGGCGGCGCTGGCCGCGGCGGTGACACGGGCGGGTTTTGCCGCCAGCCCGCTGGAGGAGGCCCGGCCCGCCGATCCGGCGGCCGAGGAACGGCGTCTCTGGCGCGATGCGGCGATTGCGGCGGCGCTGACGCTGCCGGTCTTCGTGACCGAAATGGGCGGCCATCTGGTCCCGGCCTTTCACCACTGGCTGCATGGCGCTTTTGGTCAATGGAACCTGTGGCTGATGCAATTCCTTCTGACCACGGCGGTTCTGGCCGGGCCGGGGCGGCGCTTCTTTGCCAAGGGTCTGCCCGCGCTGGGACGCGGCGCGCCGGACATGAATGCGCTGGTGGCGGTGGGCACGCTGGCGGCCTGGGGCTTTTCCACGCTGGTGCTGTTTGCGCCCGGCCTGATCCCGGCCGAAAGCCGGTCGGTCTGGTTCGAGGCGGCGGCGGTGATCGTGGTGCTGATCCTTCTCGGCCGGGCTCTGGAGGCGCGGGCGCGCGGCCGCGCCGGCGCGGCGATTGCCCGGCTGGTCGGCCTGCAACCCCGCACCGCGCGGCTGGACAGCGGGCAAGAAGTTCCGGTGGCCAGCCTTCTGCCCGGCATGCGGATCGCGCTGCGGCCGGGGGAACGGGTGCCGGTGGATGGCGTCGTGGCCGAAGGTACCTCAACCGTCGACGAATCCATGCTGACCGGAGAGCCGGTGCCGGTCGCCAAGACCGCAGACAGCCCGGTGACGGCGGGCACGGTGAACGGCACCGGCGCTTTGGTGGTGACAGTGCAGGCGGTGGGCGCGGCCACGACTCTGGCGCGGATCGTCGCGCTGGTCGAAGAGGCGCAGGGATCGAAACTGCCGGTGCAGGCCATGGTCGACCGGGTGACGCTGTGGTTCGTTCCGGCGGTGATGGCGGTGGCGGCGCTGACGGTGGCGGTGTGGCTGATGGCCACCGGCGACGTGGCCCGCGCGCTGGTGTCGGGCGTGGCGGTGCTGATCATCGCCTGTCCCTGCGCGATGGGGCTGGCTGTGCCGGTGTCGATCCTTGTCGGCACCGGACGGGCGGCGGAACTGGGGGTCCTGTTCCGGCGCGGCGATGCCTTGCAGGCGCTGGCCGGGGTGCGGGTGGCGGGCTTCGACAAGACCGGCACCCTGACCGAGGGCCGCCCCAAGGTGGTGGCCGTGCATGGACCAACCTGGGTGCTGCCGATGGCGGCGGCAGTGGAACGGGGCAGCGAACATCCGCTGGCGGCGGCGGTGCTGGCGGCGGCCGACACGGTGCCCGAGGCCGCGGATTTCAAGGCCAGGCCCGGATACGGGGCCGAGGCAACCGTGCAGGGCGCGCGTGTGGCCGTCGGCGCGGCGCGGATGTTCGACAGCATCCCGGAGGCGCTGGAGACCAGGGCCGCCGAGGCCGCCGCTCGGGGTGAAAGCCTGCTGTTCGTGGCGCGCGACGGCGCGGTCGAGGGGCTGATCGTCGTTGCCGATCAGGTAAAGCCGGGGGCGGCCGAAGCGGTGGCGCAGCTGGCGGCGCTGGGGGTCGAGGTGGCGATGATCTCGGGCGATACGCCTGCAGCCGCCGGGGCCGTGGCGGCCGGGCTTGGCATCCCTCGCGTCCATGGCGGCATCCTGCCCGAGGGCAAGCTGGACATCGTGCGGCAGATGCAGGGGGCCTTCGTCGGCGACGGGATCAACGATGCCCCGGCGCTGGCGGCGGCGACGGTGGGCATCGCCATGGGCACCGGCACCGATGTGGCGATCGAGGCCGGGGATGTGGTGCTGATGCGCGGCGATCCGCGCGGCGTGGCCACGGCGATCCGCCTCAGCCGGGCGGTGATGCGCAACATCCGGCAGAATCTGGGCTGGGCCTTCGGCTACAACGTGGCGCTGATCCCGGTGGCGGCGGGGGCGCTGGTGCCCTTTGGCGGGCCGCAGATCTCACCCATGCTGGGGGCGGGGGCGATGGCGCTGTCCTCGGTCTTCGTCCTGATGAATGCCCTGCGACTGAAAGGAGTGAAGGGATGAACATTTCCGAAGTCGGCGCGCGGGCCGGATTGCCCGCCAAGACCATCCGCTATTACGAGGAAATCGGCCTGATCCGCGCCGGGCGCGGCGCCAATGGCTATCGCCGCTTTGCCGAAAGCGACCTGCACAAGCTGGCCTTCATCGGCCGGGCGCGGGGCTTGGGCTTTTCGATCGAGGATTGCCGGGCGCTCTTGGCGCTGTACGAAGACAAGGGCCGCGCCAGTGCGGATGTGAAGGCGCTGGCCGGGCGGCATCTGGACCAGATCGCCGGCAAGATTGCGGAACTGCTGGCCATGCAGGCCACCTTGTCCGATCTGGTCCGGGCCTGCGCCGGGGATGCGCGGCCGGATTGCCCGATCCTGTCGGGGCTGGCCCACAAGGACGATTAGCCGTCAGGCCACCTTCAGGATGCCATGCAGATCGTGGTTGCCCTCCACCAGATCGGCGATGGTGACGCCGTCCAGCCGGGCATAAAAGGCATCCAGCGCCTCGGCCAGAATGCAGTTCAGCCGGCAGGCCGTCCGCAGCGGGCACTGGTTGGCATCGCCCGCGAAACATTCCGCAAAGGGCAGCGGGGCCTCGAACTTGCGGAACACCTCGCCCACGGTGATGGCGGCGGCCGGCCGGGCCAGCATCAGCCCGCCCGCGCGGCCGCGCACGGTGCGCAGGAATTTCGTCTGGCCAAGCAGATGGATCACCTGCGCCAGATGGTTTTCCGATCCGTTGCAGGCCGCCGCCACCTCTTGCCGCCTGACGATGCGGCCGGGATTCACGGCGCAGAACATCAGCGTGCGCATCGCCAGGCTTGTGCGTGTGGTCAGCCTCATCCTGTCCCTCCGGTTTGACACATGCCCCCGGACCTGCCGGATCGCGGCGGGTTCCGCCATGATCCAGATCAGATGGAACTTTTCTTGTGACGGCCGCCACGGTGCTGGTTCGTGGCCTTCTGCCCCTCCGGGCCTTGCGGTTCCGCCGCTGCACGGAAATCCGGCAAATCGCTGCCGGACGGGCATCCGGGACGGAAGTCCTTTGCGGTCAAGGGCTTGGGCGGTGCCATCTTGTCAAAGCGCTTTGAATGACCGTTGTCGTTGGTTTTGCAAAAAAATATTTCAGTGGACTTGCGCTGTGTTTGCGGTAACAGGAAAGCGGTTTGGGATGGTTCCGGGTTTCGTGCCGGGGCCGGCCCGGACCGGCCCGGACCGGCCGCTTGACCGCAGCAATGGCAGGTCTAGGCTGGACTTGCCGAGTTTTGAAAGAAGCGGACCCCAGCGTGACCGACCTCAGCCTGACGCCGAACCTGTTGAAGACCGACATCCAGCGCCATCTGACCTTTACCCTTGGCAAGGATGCCGCCAATGCCAGCGCCTATGACTGGCGCATGGCGCTGTCCTTCGCCATCCGCGACCGGATCGTCGGCCCCTGGTTCGCCTCGACCCGCCGCACCTGGGCGGAGGACCGCAAGCGCGTCTATTACCTGTCGATGGAATTCCTGATCGGCCGCATCCTTGAGGATGCCACCGCCAATCTGGGCCTGACCGAGCAGGTCGAAGAGGCGATGGCGGCCGTCGGCCAGGATTTCCGCGCCCTGGCAGGTGATGAACCCGATGCCGCGCTGGGCAACGGCGGCCTGGGGCGTCTTGCGGCCTGTTTCATGGAATCGATGGCCACCGTGGGCTGCCCGGCCTATGGCTATGGCATCCGCTATGAGCACGGGCTGTTCCGCCAGCGGTTCGAAGGCGGGCGTCAGGTCGAGGCGCCCGAGGACTGGCTGTCGCAATCGAACCCCTGGGAATTTCCCCGCCCCGAAAGCGCCTATACCATCCCGTTCAAGGGCCATGTCGAAACCCGCGACGGGCGCGAGGTCTGGGTTCCCGGCGAAACCGTGCTGGCCGAGGCGCATGACACGCCGGTCGTCGGCTGGCAGGGCAGATGGGCCAACACGCTGCGGCTTTGGGCGGCGAAACCGACCGCGCTGTTCGATCTGGACCGCTTCAATCGCGGCGACTATGCGGCGGCGGCGGAACCCGAGGCGCTGGCCCGCACCCTGAGCCGCGTGCTTTACCCCGATGACACCACCTATCAGGGCAAGGAGCTGCGGCTGAAGCAGGAATTCTTCCTGACCTCGGCCGCGCTCCAGGACATCCTGCGCCGCTATCTGTCGGCGCATTCCGACCTGACGGCGCTTCCGAACCATGTCGCCATCCAGATGAACGACACCCATCCGGCGATTGCCGGGCCGGAGCTGGTGCGGCTGCTGTCCGACGGCCATGGCATGCCGTTCGATCAGGCGCTGGACACCGCCCGCGCCTGTCTGGGCTATACCAACCACACGCTGCTGCCCGAGGCGCTGGAGAAATGGGCCACCTTCACCTTCGGCAACGTGCTGCCGCGCCACATGCAGATCGTCGAACGCATCGACAGCTGGCACCGCCGGACATACCCGAACCGGCCGCATTATGTGGGCATCGTCAAGCACCACGAGGTGCGGATGGGCGAACTGGCCTTTGTCATGGCGCACAAGGTCAACGGTGTCTCGGCGCTGCATTCCGATCTGGTGAAGCAGAACCTGTTCCCCGACCTGAACCGCCTTCATCCCGGCCGGATCATCAATGAAACCAATGGCGTGACGCCGCGCCGCTGGCTGAGGACCTGTAACCGCCCTCTGTCGGCGCTGATCACCGACACCATCGGTGCCGGCTGGGAAGACAACCTTGACCGGCTGAGAGAGCTGGAACCCCATGTCGGGGACGCGGGCTTCCGCGCCGCCTTCGATGCCGCGAAACGGCAGAACAAGGCGCGGGTCAGCGACTGGATCGGGCGCGAGTTCGGGGTGAAGGTTTCCCCCGATGCCCTGTTCGACGTGCAGGTCAAACGCATCCATGAATACAAGCGTCAGCTGCTGAACATTCTGGAATGCATCGCCTATTGGCACCGCTTGCGCAGCGGGCAGGTGGCCAATCCGGTTCCGATCGTGCGCATCTTCGGCGGAAAGGCCGCGCCCGGCTATGCCGTAGCCAAGGAAATCATCCGCCTGATCAATGATGTGGCAGCCGTTGTTAATGCGGATTCTGAAGTGGGTGATCTGTTGAAGATCGTCTATCCGCCCAACTACAACGTCAGCATGGCCGAACGGGTGATCCCCGCCGCCGATCTGTCGGAACAGATTTCCACCGCCGGCAAGGAAGCCTCCGGCACCGGAAACATGAAATTCATGATGAACGGCGCGCCGACCATCGGCACGCTGGACGGGGCCAATGTGGAAATCCTGGCGGAAGTGGGGGCCGAGAATTTCTTTCTGTTCGGCCTGACCGCCGAAGAGGTCATGAAGCGCCGCCAGGACCCGGACCATGCAAGAAAGGCGATCGAGGCCAGTCCGGCCCTGCAGGACGTGTTGCAGATGATTGCCGAAGGCCGCTTCAGCCCCGAAGAACCCGAGCGGTATCATGGCCTTGTCCATGGCATGTGGCATTCGGATTATTTCCTGGTCGCATCGGATTTCGACGCCTATCACGCGGCACAGGGCCGGGTGTCGGCCGCCTATGCCGACCGTGACACCTGGGTGCGGATGGCCGCGATGAACACGGCGCGGTCAGGGTTCTTTTCGTCCGACCGCACGATCCGCAGCTATATGAAGGACATCTGGAACATCGAGCCCGCGCTCTAGCGGCGGTTCCGGGGCGCGACTTTGGGAGGAGGGGCGCATGGCTGACCACGACCTTGACGAAGCCGCCGCCTGGGCAATTGCCGAAGGGCGGCACGGCAATCCCTTTTCGGTCCTAGGCCCGCAAAAACGCGGTGGGGCCACGGTGATCACCGCCTTCGTGCCGGGGGCCGACCGGCTGTGGGTGCTGGCGGGGAAAAAGACCGACGAGGCCACGCCTTACCCCGGCATCCCCGGCCTGTTTACCCACCGCCAGACCCGCAAGGCCGCCTATCGTCTGCGCGCCGAAGGCCATGGCACGACATGGGACTTCGACGATCCCTTCCGCTTTGGCCCGGTGCTGGGCGAGATGGATGAATATCTCTTGGGCGAAGGCACGCATCGCCGCCTCTGGCAGGTTCTCGGCGCGCATCTGATGCAGCATGAAGGCGTGGACGGCGTGCATTTCGCCGTCTGGGCGCCGAATGCCGAACGGGTCAGCGTGGTCGGCAATTTCAACGTCTGGGATGGCCGCCGCCACCCGATGCGGCGACGTGGCCCGACCGGGGTCTGGGAAATCTTCATCCCCGGCCTGGGGGAAGGCGAGACCTACAAATACGAAATCCGCGGGCCGGGCGGCGAACTCATGCCGCTGAAGGCCGATCCGGTCGGCTTCGGCTCGGAACATCCGCCCGCCAATGCCAGCGTGGTGCGCCGGATCGGCGGCACGTTCGGCGACCGGGAGTGGATGGAGACGCGGGCGGCGCGGCAGTCGGTGGATGCGCCGATCTCGGTCTATGAGGTGCATCTGGCATCGTGGAGGCGCGCGCCGGGCGACCGGATGCTGAGCTATCCCGAACTGGCCGAACAACTGGTCGATTATGCCGCCGACATGGGCTTCACCCATATCGAATGCCTGCCGGTCAGCGAATATCCGTTCGACGGCAGCTGGGGGTATCAGCCGGTTGGCCTGTTTGCGCCCACCATCCGCCACGGCACGCCATCGGAATTCCGCGCCTTCGTCGACGCGGCGCACCGCAAGGGGCTGGGGGTGATCCTCGACTGGGTGCCCGGCCATTTCCCGACCGATGCCCATGGCCTCGGCCGCTTCGACGGCACGGCGCTTTATGAACATCAGGACCCGCGCGAAGGCTTTCATCAGGACTGGAACACGCTGATCTTCAACTATGGCCGGGTCGAGGTGAAGAATTACCTTGTCTCCAACGCCTTGTATTGGCTGGAGGAATATCACATCGACGCGCTGCGGGTGGATGCGGTGGCCTCGATGCTCTACCGCGACTACAGCCGCAAGCACGACGAATGGATCCCGAACCGCGACGGCGGGCGCGAGAATTACGAAGCCATCGCCATGCTGCAGGCCACCAATGTCACCGCCTACGGCGAATGCCCCGGCGTGATGACTGTGGCCGAGGAAAGCACCGCCTTTCCCGGCGTCAGCCGCCCGGTGAACTGGGGCGGCCTTGGCTTTGGCTTCAAATGGAACATGGGCTGGATGAACGATACGCTCAGCTACATGCAGCGCGATCCGGTCTACCGCAAATACCATCACCACCAGATGACCTTCGGCCTGCACTACGCCTGGTCGGAAAACTACATCCTGCCGATCAGCCATGACGAGGTTGTCCACGGCAAGGGCAGCATGCTGTCGAAGATGCCCGGTGACGGCGCGCAGAAATTTGCCAACCTGCGGGCCTATTACGGCTTCATGTGGGGGCATCCGGGCAAGAAGCTCTTGTTCATGGGGCAGGAGTTTGCCCAGGGCGCGGAATGGAACCACAACCGGAGCCTGGACTGGCACCAGTTGGACCATCCCGCGCATCAGGGCGTGCAGGCGCTGGTGCGCGATCTGAACCGGCTTTACCGCGACACCCCCGCGCTGCACCGGAACGACTGCCGCCCCGAAGGGTTCGAGTGGATCGAAAGCAACGATGCCGAGGCGGGCGTCTATGCCTGGGTCAGGAAGGGCGGCGCCGACGATCCGATGATGGTGGTGGCCGTCAACATGACGCCGGTCGAACGCAGCTACCGGCTGGGTCTGCCCGCCGCGGGAAAATGGGCCGAAGTGCTGAACACTGATGCCGCGACCTATGGCGGCGGCAACCGTGGCAACATGGGCGGCATCACGGCCGAGGCGAAGACCTGGCACGGCCGGGCGCAATCGGCGCTGGTCACGCTGCCGCCCTTGTCGGCGGTCTATTTCAAACAGGGCTGACGCCCGGTTCCCGAGGGAGGACACCATGAAGGCAAGACCGAACCAGAGGCTGTCATCACAGGCCATGGCCTTCGTGCTGGCGGGGGGGCGGGGCAGCCGGCTGAAGGAACTGACCGACCGGCGCGCGAAACCGGCGGTCTATTTCGGCGGCAAGACCCGGATCATCGACTTCGCGCTGTCGAATGCGCTGAACTCGGGCATCCGCAAGATGGCCATCGCCACGCAATACAAGGCGCATTCGCTGATCCGCCACGTCCAGCGCGGCTGGAACTTCTTCCGCGCCGAACGCAACGAATATCTGGACGTGCTGCCCGCCAGTCAGCGGATGGACGAGGTGAACTGGTATCGCGGCACGGCGGATGCGGTGGCGCAGAACATCGACATCATCGACAGCTACCGCATCAAATACGTCGTGATCCTGGCCGGCGACCACATCTACAAGATGGATTACGAGATCATGCTGCAACAGCATGTCGAGACCGGGGCCGATGTGACCATCGGCTGCCTGACCGTACCGCGGGCCGAGGCGTCGGCCTTCGGCGTGATGCATGTCGACAAGGCGATGCGGATCACCGATTTCCTGGAAAAGCCGAAGGACCCGCCCGCGATCCCCGGCGACCCGGATCACGCGCTGGCCTCGATGGGGATCTATGTCTTCGACTGGGCCTTTCTGCGCGACCTCTTGCTGAAGGACATGTCGGACGACAATTCCAGCCATGATTTCGGCTTCGACCTGATCCCGCATATCGTGAAGCATGGCAAGGCGGTGGCCCATCGCTTCACCGACAGCTGCGTGACCTCGGGCCTTGAGGAAGAGGCCTATTGGCGCGATGTCGGCACGATCGACGCCTTCTGGCAGGCCAACATCGACCTGACCGATTTCGTGCCCAAGCTGGATATCTACGACAATTCCTGGCCGATCTGGACCTATTCCGAAATCGTGCCGCCCGCGAAGTTCATCCATGACGAGGATGGCCGGCGGGGGGCGGCGGTGTCGTCGCTGATCTCGGGCGATTGCATCGTCTCGGGGTCCTCGGTGTCGAATTCGCTGCTGTTCACCGGTGTGCGCACGCACAGCTGGTCCAGCCTTGAATATGTGGTGGCGCTGCCGCGGGTGATCGTCAACCGCAAGGCCGAGCTGAAGAACTGCGTGATCGACAGCGGCGTGGTGATCCCCGAAGGGCTGGTCGTCGGGCAGGATGCCGCCGAGGATGGCAAGTGGTTCCGCCGCACCGAGTCTGGTATCGTGCTGATCACACAGGATATGCTGGATCAGCGGGCGAAGGCGAAGGGCTGAGGTCGCGCCGGTGGACAGCGGCGGGGGACTTTGCGTCCCCCGCACCCCCTGCAGGGTATTTGGACAAAGATGAAGAGGCTGTGGCGATGAAGGGGCGGGTGCTGTCGGTCGCGTCGGAATGCGTGCCTCTGGTCAAGACCGGCGGGCTGGCGGATGTGGTGGGGGCCTTGCCCGGCGCGCTGGCGGGGCAGGGCTGGCAGATGCGGGTGCTGCTGCCGGCCTATCGCGCCCTGCGGCCGCGGGCCAAGGGCTGGGAGGTGGTCTGGCGCGAGCCGGGTCTCTGGGGCGGCGAGGGTCGGGTGCTGCTGGGGCAGGTCGACGGCATCGAGGTGATGCTGCTGGACGCCCCGCATCTGTATGACCGCGACGGCGGGCCCTATTCCGGGCCGGCAGGCGACTGGGGCGACAATCCGCAGCGGTTTGCGGCGCTGGCCTGGGTGGCCGCCGCGATCGCGCGCGAGGGGGCGGCGGGATGGAAGCCGGATGTGCTGCATGCGCATGACTGGCAGGCCGGATTCGCCCCGGCTTACCTCGCCTATCACGGCCGCGATGAGCAGACTGGGGGCGGCTGCAAGTCGGTGCTGACCATCCACAACATCGCCTTTCAGGGCTGGGCCCCTTCGGCGCTGCTGGCGGATCTGCGGCTTCCGGGATCGGCCTTTCATCCGGCGGCGCTGGAATATTATGGCGGCTTGTCCAGCCTGAAGGCCGGGCTTGTCACCGCCGACCGCATCACCACGGTTTCCCCCCGCTATGCCGAAGAGCTGATGCGCCCCGAATTCGGCATGGGGTTGCAGGGGGTGATCGCGGCACGGGGGGCGGATGTGTCCGGCATCCTCAATGGCGTGGACCTGGCGGTCTGGTCGCCCGAAGCCGAGGCGGAACACGCCTATTCGGCCGGGGACATGGCCGGAAAGGACGCCGCGCGCCGCGCCCTTTGCGCCGAATTCGGGCTGGATGTGCCGGGGCCGCTGGCCATCGTGGTCAGCCGGTTGACTGACCAGAAGGGCATCGACCTTCTGCCCGCCGTGGCCCCCGGTTTCATCGGTGCGGGTGGCGGGCTGGTCGTCCTCGGGTCGGGCGATCCGGCGCTGGAGGCCGCGATGCGCGGGCTGGCGGCGCAATTCCCCGGCCGGGTGGCGGTGAAGATCGGCTATGACGAGGCGCTGAGTCATCGCCTCTTTCAGGGCGCCGATGCCGTGCTGGTGCCCAGCCGGTTCGAACCCTGCGGGCTGACCCAGATGTATGGTTTGCGCTATGGCACCTTGCCGGTGGTGGCGGCGACCGGGGGGCTGGCCGATACGGTGATCGGGGCGACCCCGGCCAGTCTGGCCGCAGGGGTGGCGACCGGCCTTGTCTTTCACCCGACCGATGCGCTGGCCTTCGCGCAATCCCTGCGCCAGCTGGTTGCGCTGCATGCCGACCGCGCGGCCTGGACCCGCGCGCGCAAGGCGGCGATGGCGCAGCCCCTGGGCTGGGAAACCAGCGCCGCCGCCTATGCCGCGCTTTATGCGGGCCTCGTTGCGGGATGATCCCGCCGCGCGCCAATGGTCATGCCGTCAGCCCCGGTCAGCCCTGGCCGATGGGGGCCACGCTGACCGGCGACGGGGTGAATTTCGCGGTGTTTTCCGCCCATGCCGAGATGATCGAGCTGTGCCTGTTTTCCCCCGATGGCCGCAAGGAGCTGTCGCGGCTGCCGATGCGCGACCGCGACGGCGACATCTGGCATATCCATGTCGGCGGGCTGACGGCGGGCTGCACCTATGGCTATCGCGCCCATGGGCCTTATGACCCCGAACGGGGGCACAGGTTCAATCCGCACAAGCTGCTTCTTGACCCCTATGCCCGCGCGCTGGAGGGGCGGTTGAAATGGTCGGATGCGCTGATGGGCTACAAGCTGGGCAGCCCGAAAGGCGACCTTTCCTATGACACCCGCGATTCCGCCTTTGCGGTGCCGAAGGCGGTGGTGGTGGACCCGGCCTTCGGTTGGGGCAATGACGCCGCCCCGCGCGTTCCCCGCGCCGAAACGGTGATCTACGAGGCGCATCTGCGAGGGCTGACCAAGCGGCATCCGGGGGTGGAGAAGGGGCTGCGCGGCACCTATCTCGGCCTCGTCTCGGATCAGGTGCTGGATCACCTGACCCGGCTGGGGGTGACGACGGTCGAGCTGTTGCCGATCCAGTCCTTCGTCGACGAACGCTTTGTCACCGCACGGGGCCTGCGCAACCATTGGGGTTACAATTCGCTGGCCTTCTTCGCGCCCGAGCCGCGCTACATGGGCCGCAACGGCGGGCTGTGGGAGGTGCAGACCATGGTCCGCCGCCTGCATTCCGCCGGGATCGAGGTGATCCTGGATGTGGTCTACAACCACAGCGCCGAGGGCGACGAATGGGGGCCGACGCTGTCGTTCCGGGGGCTCGACAACGCCAGCTATTACCGGCTGACCGAGGGCGGGCGGCGCTATGCCAATGATGCGGGCACCGGCAACACGCTGAACCTGACGCAGCCGATGGTGCTGCGGATGGTGATGGATTCCTTACGCTACTGGGTGGAACAGGTGCATGTCGACGGTTTCCGCTTTGACCTTGCCACCGTGCTCGGGCGCGAATCCGGCGGCTTTGACCCCAACGGCGGCTTTTTCGATGCGATACGGCAGGATCCGGTCCTGTCCCGCGTCAAGCTGATTGCCGAACCCTGGGACATCGGCCCCGGCGGCTATCAGCTGGGGGCCTATCCGCATCCCTTCCTGGAATGGAACGACCGCTTCCGCGACGGGGTGCGGCGCTACTGGCGCGGCGATGCCGGGATGACGCGCGATCTGGCGGCCCGCCTCTTGGGCAGCGCCGAGAAATTCGACCATTCCGGCCGCGCCGCCACATCGTCGGTGAACTACATCACCAGTCATGACGGGTTCACGCTGGAGGATCTGGTCTCCTACACCGTCAAGCGCAACTGGCAGAATGGCGAGGAAAACCGCGACGGCCATTCGGAAAACCATTCATCGAACATGGGGATCGAAGGCCCGACCGAAGAGCCCGCCGTTCTGGCCGCGCGGGCCCTGCGCAAGCGCAACCTGCTGGCGACACTGTTTCTGGCCCAGGGCGTGCCGATGCTGCTGGCGGGGGATGAGATCGGCCAGACCCAGGGCGGCAACAACAATGCCTATGCCCAGGACAACGAGGTGGCCTGGCTGGACTGGACCGCCCCCGATGCCGGTCTGGCCGCCTTCACCGCCCGGCTGGCGGCGCTGCGCCGCGCGCATCCGGTGCTGCGCCAGCGCCGGTTCCTTCATGCCCGGCCGCGCCCGTCGGACAACATCCGCGATGTGATCTGGCGGCGGCCCGACGGGACCGAACCCGCACCGCAGGACTGGCACGACCCGGCCTTCCGCTGTCTGTGTGTCGAGTTGCGGCTGTCGGCCGAGGGCGGCGATCCGGCGCGCGATGCCGTGCTGGCCGTCTTCAACTGCGGCGGGGCCTGCCCGCTGATCCTGCCCGATACCGCCCCGGCGTGGGAACTGCTGCTGGACACCACGCGCCCCGGCCTGACCACCGGCCCGGCCCCCGTCGAGGTGCCCGCCCAATCCGTTCTGCTGTTGCGCGCCACATCCGCCCGCCCAAAGGGAGAGAGCAAATGACCAAAGTCGCCACCCAACCCATTGCCGGCCAGAAACCCGGAACCTCGGGCCTGCGCAAGAAGACGCCCGTGTTCATGGGGCGGCATTATCTGGAGAATTTCATCCAGTCGACCTTCGATGTAGTGGGGGCGGCGGGGAAAACCTTTGTCCTTGGCGGCGACGGGCGCTATTTCAACGACCGTGCGGCACAGGTGATCCTGCGCATGGCCGCCGCCAATGGCGCGGCGCGGGTGATCGTTGGGCAGGGGGCGATCCTCAGCACTCCGGCGGCCAGCCACCTGATCCGGCTGATGAAAACCGACGGCGGCATCATCATGTCGGCCAGCCACAATCCCGGCGGCCCGCATGAGGATTTCGGCGTGAAATTCAACATGCCGAACGGCGGCCCCGCGCCCGAATCCGTGACCGAGGCGATCTACAGGCGCACGACCGAAATCACCGAATACCATGTGGCCGAGGCGCAGGATGTCGATCTGTCCGCCATCGGGCGGCACGATCTGGCCGGGATGATCGTCGATGTCGTCGATCCGGTCGCCGACTATGCCGCGCTGATGGAAAGCCTGTTCGATTTCCCCGCCATCCGCGCCATGTTCGCGGGCGGCTTCCGCATGCGGATGGACAGCATGTGCGCCGTGACCGGCCCTTATGCGGTTGAAATCCTTGAAAACCGGCTGGGGGCCGCAAGGGGCACCGTGGTCAACGCCACGCCCTTGCCGGATTTCGGCGGCATGCACCCCGACCCGAACCCGACCTGGGCGCATGCGCTGATGGACCAGATGTTCGGCAAGGACGCCCCCGATTTCGGCGCGGCCTCGGATGGCGACGGCGACCGAAACATGGTGGTCGGGCGCGGGGTCTATGTCTCTCCCTCCGACAGCCTTGCCGTTCTGGCCGCCAACGCCCATCTCGCGCCGGGCTACAAGGCGGGGCTGAAGGGCATCGCGCGGTCGATGCCGACCAGCGCCGCCGCCGACCGGGTGGCCGAGGCGCTGGGGCTGCATCATTACGAAACCCCGACGGGGTGGAAGTTCTTCGGCAACCTTCTGGACGCTGGCAAGGCCACCATCTGCGGCGAGGAATCCTTCGGCACCGGCAGCGACCATGTGCGCGAAAAGGACGGGCTCTGGGCGATCCTCTTGTGGCTGAACATTCTGGCGGTCCGCAGGGAAAGTGTCGCGCAGATCCTGCATGACCATTTCAAACGCTATGGCCGCAACTACTACAGCCGCCATGATTTCGAGGCGATCCCGACCGAGGCGGCGGATGCGATGTTCGCCGCCCTGCGCACCGCCTTGCCGGGCCTGAAGGGGCAGGATTTCGACGGCATGGTCGTGACCCATGCCGACGATTTCGCCTATACCGATCCGGTGGACGGCTCGGTCTCGACCCAACAGGGCGTGCGCGTGCTGTTCGACGGCGGCAGCCGCGCGGTGTTCCGCCTGTCGGGCACCGGCACCGAAGGGGCCACGCTGCGGGTCTATCTGGAACGCTTCGTCACCGGCCCCGACGATCTGGCCGAGGACCCGCAATCCGCCCTTGCCCCGGTGATCCGCGCCGCCCATGCGATTGCGGATATTGCCGGGCATACCGGGCGCAACGCGCCGGATGTCGTGACCTGAGCGCCCCCGAACGGCACGACCCGGATCTCCGCTACGTATGTACGGAAGCCATACGTAAGCCATACGTGAACCATACGTCGGACATACGCAGATTTTTCAGCCTTATGAAGGGCTTGTGGCCTCGGACCCTCGTCATGGCGTGCGTGACGATTCCATGCCACTTTCTGTCGCCAACAGACCAGACCCCGTCGTCCTAATCCTGACACTGGTGTCGAGTTTGACGGGGGAGCAGCGATGACGGAGCAAAGGGCCAGATCGGGGCGGCAGGCCCGCACGGCGGAACGGTCGCGCAAGGGGGGCGGCCCGCACCGGCCCTATATCCAGCGCAACATCCCCACCTATGACATCCTGTCCGAAGAGAACCTTCTGAAGATCGAAAGGGCCGCCGACCGCATCCTTGCCGAAACCGGCCTGATCTTCCGCGACGACCCCGAGGCGGTGGCATTGCTGCGCAAGGCCGGGGCCAGGATCGAACCCGGCAGCGCCGGCGATCTGGTGAAGTTCGAGCCGGGCAGCTTGCGCGAAATCCTGAAGACCGCACCCTCAGAATTCACCCAACATGCCAGAAACCCTGTAAATTCCGTGCAGATCGGCGGCAGGAACGTGGTGTTTTCCCCGGCCTACGGCAGCCCCTTCGTCGCCGATCTGGACAAGGGCCGCCGCTTTGGCACGCTGGAGGATTTCCGCAATTTCGTGAAGCTGGCGCAATCCAGCCCCAACCTGCACCATTCCGGCGGCACGATCTGCGAACCCACGGATGTGCCGGTGAACAAGCGCCATCTCGACATGGTGCTGTCGCATATCGAACTCAGCGATCGTGGCTTCATGGGCTCGGTCACGGCCGAGGAGCGGTCAGAAGACAGCATCGAGATGTGCCGCATCCTGTTCGGCGCCGATTTCGTCGACAAGAACTGCGTCATCCTTGGCAATATCAACGCCAATTCGCCGCTGGTCTGGGACGGCACCATGACCAAATCCTTGCGCGCCTATGCCCGCGCCAATCAGGCCGCTGTCGTCGTCCCCTTCATCCTCGGCGGTGCCATGGGCCCCGTCACCAGCGCCGGGGCCATCGCGCAGAGCCTGGCCGAAACCATGGCCGGCTGCGCCCTGACGCAGCTGGAGCGCAAGGGCGCCCCGGTGGTCTTCGGCAACTTCCTGTCGTCGATGAGCCTGCGGTCTGGCAGCCCCACCTTCGGCACCCCGGAACCGGCCATCGGCAGCATGGTCGTCGGCCAGCTTTGCCGTCGCCTGAACCTGCCGATGCGCTGTTCGGGCAATTTCACGGCGTCGAAACTGCCTGACGGGCAGGCGATGATGGAAGGCACGATGTCGATGCTGGCCGCCATCCATTGCGGAACGAATTTCATTCTGCATTCAGCGGGTTGGCTGGATGGCGCGCTGACGATGTCCTATGAGAAATTCATGCTGGACGCCGATCTGTGCGGCGCTTTGCATTCCTATCTGGACGGGGTGAAGATCGACGACGATCAGCTTGCCGTCGATGCCTTTGCCGAGGTCGGCCCCGGCAACCATTTCTTCGGCTGTTCCCACACCATGTCGCATTACGAAACGGCGTTCTGGGATTCGGGCCTGTCGGACAATGAGCCGTTCGAGAAATGGGAAGCGGCAGGCAAGACCGATTCCGGCTTCCGTGCCAATCAGGCCTGGAAGCGCACGCTGGCGGAGTATCAGGCTCCGGCGCTGGATGACGGCATCCGCGAGGGCCTGCGAGATTTCGTCGCCCGCCGCAAAGCCGCGATGGCCGATGCCTGGTATTGAGCGCCCGTAGACGGGGGTCATCGAGTTTTCGTCGAAAACTCGGGATTTCGGATTTTCGCCGAAAATCCGGGGCCGGTCAGGGCTGGCGGGACCAGCCATGCTCGCCATGGGCAAACCGGCTGACCGGCCCTTCGACGAAGGGCCGGCCGGGGAGGGCCAGCCAGGAGCGCAGCGTAACGCCCCCGGCATCCAGGGCAATCAGCGACAGGTCGTTGGCATCGGTCTTGCGCCGCGCGGAAATCGCTGTGCCGACTTGCAGGAACAGCATGCCGGCATGGGTTTCGGCCATACCCCAATGCGGCATGTGGGTGTGGCCCGACAGCACGATCTGCGCCCCCGCCGCCGCGAGGCCCCGCAACGCGGCCGCCGGGTCGGCGATGTCGGCCGGGGTGCCGTCCGCCGCCGGAACCGGGGCATGATGCAGCACGGCGATGCGCCAATGGCCGGGCGGGGCGGCCGCGAAGCGGGCTTTCAGCCGGGCCAGCGCGGCGGGTCGCAACAGGCCCGATTTCCAGACCAGCGGATTGGCGGTGTTCACGCCTTGCAGCACGGCGTCGGCCAGCATCAGGCCCGGCTCCAGCTCGGGCCCGAAGGCGCGGGCGTGGCGGCGGAACGGGGCCAGCAGCCGCAGGGGCAGGTTCCACAGCGGCATGTCGTGGTTGCCCGGCACCACCAGCACCGGCTGTGGCAGCGCATCGGCAAAGGCGCGGGCGGCGGCGAACTGGCCGGACCGGGCGCGCTGGGTCAGGTCGCCCGAAATCACGCTGGCATCGGGGGCCAGCCGGGCGGCCAGCGCAAGACAGCTGCGGGCCAGCCCTTCCTCGACCGTGCCGAAATGCAGGTCGGACAGGTGCAGGATGCGGCTCATCCGGCCATGCCCACGCCCGGATCGGCCGGGGTTTTCTGCGGCGGAAGGATGACGTTCAACCGGCCCTCGGCCAGTTCGATCCGCAGGGGCAGGTCCATCTTCAACTTTTCGCCGTCCAGCGCCACCGACACCCGGCTGCGCCCCGGCACCGAAATGCCGATCCGGGCGGGGGCCGAGACCAGCACGTCGCGGCCATGGTCCACCCGCTTGCGCAGCAGCTTCCACGCCAGCCGCAGAAAACCGAATCGCGTCTGCTGCGGGGCCAGGAACATCACGAAGCGGTCGGCCGAAATCGCCTGCGCGCCATCCAGACCGAACTGGTCCAGCTGATAGGCGGACCGGGCGACAAACACCATCGGCGTGCGGATCAGCTGCCGGGTGCCGTCAAGATCCAGTGTCATCCGGTAGGGCCGCTGGAACCGCAGGATGGTGCGCAGCGATGCAAGATGCGCCAGCATCCGGTAGCGGCCCCAGCGGGCATAGCTGGCCTCGCGCTCCTCAAGGATCTGGGGATAAAGGCCGATCGAGACGTTGTTCAGGAACACCCGGCCGTTCAGTGTGCCGACGTCGATGGCATGGGGCCTGCCCTGAAGGATCGCGCCGGCGGCCTGCGCGGCGTCTTCCGGCATCTGCAGGCCGCGCGCGAAATAGTTGAAGGTGCCGAAGGGCAGCACAGCCAGCGCCGATGCGGTTCCCGCCAGTGCATGCGCGACCCCCGCAACCGTGCCGTCGCCGCCTGCGGCAACGATGGTGGCAAAGCCTTCGCGCGCGGCGGCGGCGGCAGTGGGGGCAGGGTCGCCCTTGAACGGGCGCAGGGTGGCGCGGGGGCCGAAGAGCTGCATTGCCTGCGTCAGGGCCTGCGGATTGCGGGCAACGGTGCCCGAATTGGGATTGGCGATGACGCAGATGTCAGGTCGCGTCACAGCCATCTAACTGCGCAGGCCGGTTTCGTAGAGAAGGCCCATGCGTTTGGCCTCGTAGTAATAGCCTCTGGCATACCACATCACGGCCTTTTCCTCGCTTCCGCGAGAGACCAGCCAGGCCCCGCGCAGGTATTTCCCGGCATATTGCAGGTTGGTTTCGGCATCGAGCAGCCCCTCGGGCGACCCGCGATAGCCCATGGTGCGGGCGGTCTGCGGCAGGATCTGCATCAGCCCGTAATAGGGGCCGTTGCGGGCGCGGGGATTGTAGTCGGATTCGCGCTGGATCACGCGATGCAGCAGGCTTTCGGGAATGTCGTGGATCGCGGCATATTTGCGGATCAGCGCCCGCATCTGCGGCGTCTCGCCGGGGTGCAGGTCGCCGTGGCTGGCGGCGGTGTCCTTTGGCCGGCCACCGCCGCAGGCGGCAAGCGCAAGCGGAAGCGTCAGGGCAAAGAGGCGGCGGCGGGTGATCTGCATCATCGGGCCCTTGTCTCTGTGGTGCCGGTCGGTGTTCGGCCAAGGGATAGGGCGCGCGGCGGGGCGGGGCAAGGGCGCGCGGAGCGGATCGGCGGATGCCGCCGCATCCGGGGGTGAAGCTTTGCACTATGCCGGGCGGGTTGGCCGGTGCTAGCCTTGGGGCAGCGACGCGCGGCGACACGCGGCGGCAGGGGGGGCAGGACGGCATGGAGGCGGGATCGGCAGCATCGGGGGAGGCGCGGGTTCTGGCGCTGGCGTTGATCGTCGATGACCATCCCCTGTTCTGCGACGCCCTGTCGATGACGCTGAAGGCTGTGGCCGGGATTGCGCGGATCGACACTGCCGACAGGCTGGAGGCCGCCTTGACGCGGCTGGAGACCGGGCCCGCGCCGGATGTGATCGTGCTGGACCTGAACCTGCCGGATGTCTCGGGGCTGGACGGGCTGATCCGGCTGCGGCAGGCGGCGGGGGCGGTGCCGGTGGTGGTTGTGTCCTCGATGGCGGATGACCGGGTGATTGCAGGCTGCCTTGCGGCGGGGGCTGCGGGTTTTGTGCCCAAGCATTCGCGCCGCGATGTGTTCCGCGCCGCGTTCGAGGCGGTGGCGGCGGGGCGGATCTGGCTGCCCGAGGGTTTCGTGGCGCAGGCCGCCGGCGTGATGAGCCGTCAGGAAGAGGCGATCCAGCGGCTTGCCGCGCTGACCCGCCAGCAGGCGCGCATCCTGCAACTGATCTGCGAGGGCAAGCTGAACAAGCAGATCGCATGGGAGCTGGCCATCGCCGAAACCACGGTGAAGGCGCATGTGACGGCGATCATGCGCAAGCTGGGCGTTCAAAGCCGTACTCAGGCTGTGCTGCTGGCGAATGAGGCCAATTTCGCCGCGCTGGTGCCGGAGGGCGGCTGACCTGCCCCGTCTCGCGGCTTGTCGTCGGGCGGGGACGGGGCCTAGAGTGACGGCAACGCCACGGAAAAAGGCCGGGTCTTGGACGCAGCGATCAGGACAGAGGTGATGCCGCGCGCATCGGCCCCGGCACGGGCACCGGATGCGGTGGCGCGTCTGGTGGCGGGGCTTGGACCGGGGCCTTTTGCGGCGGTGGTGCTGTTCGTTTCGGCCGATGCCGACCTGCCGGGACTGGAATCCGCGCTGGTGGCCTTTGCAGCACCAGTGGTGGGCTGCACCTCGGCCGGAGAGATATCCGCAGATGGCTATGCCGAGGGCGAGATCGTGGCGGTGGGCCTGCCCGCGGCGCTGTTCTCGGCCGAAATCCTGCCGGTGCCCGATCTGGGCGCGCTGGACCCGCAGGCCCTGATCGGCGGGCTGATCCGGGCGCGGGCGGCATTGGCGCGGGCAAGGCCGCAGTGGGAGACCGAATTCGCCTTTCTGATGGTGGACGGCACCTCGACCCGCGAGGATGCGCTGACGGCGGCGCTGGGGCCGGGTCTGGGGCCGGTGCCGCTGTTCGGCGGGTCGGCGGGCGATGGCTTGCGCTTCGGTCGGGCGCTGGTGCTGTGGGACGGCCGGTTCCGGGGCAATGCGGCGGTGGTGCTGATGCTGCGCTCGGCCTGCCGGGTGAAGGTATTCTCGCTGGATCATCTGGTGCCGACGGCCCGGCGCATGGTGGTGACGGGTGCCGATCCGGCCCGGCGCATCGTGACCCGGATCAATGCCGAACCCGCCGCGCGGGAATATGCCCGGCTCTTGGGCAAGGATCCCGAACAGCTGACCCCCTTCACCTTTGCGGCGCATCCGGTGGTGGTGCGGGTGGGCGGGCGGCATCATGTGCGGGCCATTCAGCGGATGGAGCCGAACGGCGATCTGGTGTTCTTCTCGGCCATCGCCGAGGGGCTGGTGCTGACCCTGGCCGAGCCGCAGGACATTGCCGCGCATCTGAAGCGTGAGCTTGCGGCGCTGGCGCAGACCGGGGCAGGTCATGGCCCACCGCAGGCCATTCTGGCCTGTGACTGTATCCTGCGCCGGATGGAGGCACAGGAAAACCAGCGGCTTGGTGCGGTGTCGGCCATCCTGCGGGCGAACGGCGTGGCAGGGTTTTCCACCTATGGCGAGCAGGTCAATTCCATGCATGTCAACCAGACCATGACCGGCGTTGCGATCTGGGCCCCCGACTGGTCCCCCGAGGCGGCGGGATGAGCCGCGATCTTGCCGCCGCCCTGATCGACCCGCAGGACGGACCCGAACGCCGGGTGGAAAAGCTCTTGTCCATCGCGGGGGCCCTGATGGCGCGGGTCGAGGCAATGACGGATGACAGCGGGCTGGCCTATGCCCAGTTCCAGCGTGCCGTCCTGCTGGAGGATCAGGTCCGCGAACGTACCCGCGATCTGGAACATGCGCTGGATCTCTTGAACGATTCGAACGCCCGGCTGGCCGATGCGATGGCCGAGGCCGAGGCGGCCCGCGCCAATCTGGCATCGGCGATCGAGACGGTGCAGGAAGGCTTTGCGCTGTTCGACGTGTCGGACCGGATGGTGATGTGCAATTCGCGCTTTGGCATGCATATGACCGACATCCACCCCGATCTGCGCCCCGGTCTGGTCTTTGCCGATTATGTGGCGCTGGTCAGCCGCAGCCAGCATCTTGCCTTGCCCGAGGGGCTGACGCCCGGCGACTGGGCCTTGCAGCGGATGCGGCGGCATCAGGACCGGCATGTCATCTTCAACGTCCGCATGATCTGGGACCGCTGGGTTCAGGTCAGCGAACATCGAACTGCCGAAGGCGGCACGGTGATCCTTCAGACCGATGTGACCGACATCATCCGCAACGAACGTACCGAACGCGGGCGGATGCTGGATGATCAGGCCCGGATGATCCGCGCCACGCTGGACCATCTGGATCAGGGCGTGGCGGTCTTCGACGCCGAGGCGCAGCTGGCGGGCTGGAACCAGCGGCTGTCGGTGCTGCTGACGCTGCCGCTGTCGCAGTTGCGGCGCGGCGTGGCGTTCGAGCGGCTCTTGGCGCGGTTCCAGGGCGAGATGCGGTTTCAGCGCGGCATGGATGCGGCGGGGCTGCTGGCCTGGGCGCGCGGCGGCAAGGGGCGCGGTGCGCTGACCTTTGCGGTCGAACGGACGGGCGGGCAGGTGCTGACGGTCTTTGCCCAGGAACTGCCCGATGGCGGCTTTGTCGTCAGCTTCACCGATGTGACGGCGGAACGCAGCGCCCTTGCCGCGCTGCATCGCGCGAACGAGACGCTGGAGGCGCGGGTGCGCGAACGCACGCTGGAGCTGGAGGATGCGCTGGCCGATGCCGAACGGGCCAATGCCTCGCGCAGCCGGTTCGTGGCCGCGGCCAGCCACGATCTGCTGCAACCCTTGGCGGCGGCCAAGCTTTTCATCTCGTCAGCGGCCGAAGGCGAAGGCGGCGCTGCGCTGGACAAGGCGCAGAATGCGCTGCAATCGGTCGAGGAAATCCTTGGCGCGCTTCTGGATATATCCAAGCTGGAATCCGGGCGGATGGCGGTTTCGGTCGGGCCGGTGGCGTTGGCCCCAGTGCTGGCGCGGCTGGCCGAGGAATTCGCGCCGATGGCGGCGGCGAAGGGCCTGCGCCTGCGCCTGCACGGGGCCGCGGCTGTCGGCGTCTTCGTGCAGACCGATGCGGGCTATCTGCGGCGGATCCTTCAGAACCTTGTCGCCAATGCGATCCGCTATACCGACCGGGGCGGCGTGCTGATGGCGGCGCGGCGGCAGGGGGCGGCCCTGCGGCTGGAGGTCTGGGATACCGGGCCGGGCATTCCCGAAGAGGCGCAGGACCTGATCTTCCGCGAATTCCAACGGCTGAATGCGCGGGCCAGTGCTTCGGAAGGCATGGGGCTGGGGCTGGCCATCGTCGAACGCGCCTGCGGTCTGCTGGGGCATCCGCTTGACCTTGTGTCCCGCGTCGGGCGCGGGTCGGTGTTCCGGGTCACGGTTCCCATGGCCGCGCCTACGACCAAGGTTTCATAGCGCGGCCCGCCCCCTGCGCATAGGCTAGTCCTGCGAGGGAGGAAACCCGCATGAAACTGACAGACAGCCGCGCGATTTCGGCCGCGCCCGCCATCGTCTGGGATGCGATCCTGAACCCGGAGGTGCTGAAAGCCTGCATTCCGGGTTGCCAAAGCCTGACCGGCACCGTCGAAGACGGGTTCGAGGCTGTGGTCAAGCAGAAGGTCGGCCCCGTCAGCGCCACCTTCACCGGCGTGGTCAAGATCTCGGACGTGGTGCCCGGCCAGTCGCTGAAGATCAGCGGCGAGGGCAAGGGCGGCCCGGCGGGGTTTGCCAAGGGCGGCGCTGCCGTCACCCTGGCGGCCGATGGTACGGGCACATTGCTGACCTATGATGTCGAGGCGGCAGTCGGCGGCAAGCTGGCCCAGTTGGGCAGCCGGATCATCGACGGTTTTGCCAAGAAGCTGGCGGACGAATTCTTCACGCGATTTCAGGCTGCGGTGGAAACCGATGCCGATGGCGATGGTGTGCCGGACGAGGACCCTGAACCCGCGGCAGGAGATGAGAAGAAGAAAGGCTGGTTTCGCCGCATGATCGGCAGTTGACCGGCCTGCAACAGACCCAGGGATGACCAAGGGAGGAGCGAATGGCGAAAGTCACCATGACCGTGAACGGCAAGACCGTCTCGGCCGAGACCGAGGGGCGGACGCTGCTGGTGCAGTTCCTGCGCGACGGGCTGGGGCTGACCGGCACCCATGTCGGCTGCGACACCAGCCAATGCGGGGCCTGCACCGTGCATCTGGACGGCAAGGCGGTGAAATCCTGCACCATATTCGCGCAGGATGTGGCAGGGGCGGATGTGCGCACCATCGAAGGCATGGCCAATGCCGACGGCAGCCTTGGCGTACTGCAACAGGCGTTCCAGGATCATCACGGGCTGCAATGCGGCTTCTGCACGCCGGGGATGGTGATGGCTTCGGCCGCGCTATTGGCGCAGAACCCCAATCCGACCGAAGCGGAAATCCGCCACGGGCTTGAAGGCAACATCTGCCGCTGCACCGGATACCACAACATCGTCAAGGCGGTGATGGCGGCATCGGGACAGGGTTCTTCGAAGATCGCCGCTGAATAAACAGCTATTTCAAGGATATGCGCCGCATTTCTGATGTGTTGCGCGAAGGGAGGACGACATGCCGAAAGATGGAGCCCCCAAGGACGGGGGGATCGGCGCCAGCACCAAGCGGCGCGAGGATCTGCGGTTCCTGACCGGAAAGGGCCGCTATACCGATGACATCAACATCCGCGGCCAGCTTTACGCCCATTTCGTCCGCTCTCAGGTTGCCCATGGCAGGCTGAAGGGGATCGACGCCAGCGCCGCCGAGGCGATGCCGGGCGTTGTCAGGGTGTTCACCGCCGCCGATTTCGCCGCGAATGGCGGGATGCCCTGCGGCTGGCAGGTGACGGACCGGCACGGCAAGCCGATGCTGGAACCGAAGCATCCGATCCTGGCCGATGGCAAGGTGCGCCATGTCGGCGATCCCATCGCCGTGGTGGTGGCCGAAACGCTGGATCAGGCCCGCGACGCCGCCGAGGCGGTGGAGGTGGATATCGAGGAACTGCCCGCCGTCATCGACATGAAAGCGGCGGTCAAGGGCGGCCCTCTGGTGCATGAAGAGATCGGGTCAAACCTTTGCTATGACTGGGGGTTCGTCGAAGACAACAAGGCGGCAGTGGACGAGGCGTTCCGCAACGCCGCCCATGTCACCACGCTGGAACTGGTGAACAACCGGCTGGTCGCCAACCCGATGGAACCGCGCGTCGCGGTCGGCGATTATGAGGAATATTCCGGCCAGCACACGCTTTATACCACCAGCCAGAACCCGCATGTGATCCGGCTTCTGATGGGGGCCTTCGTGCTGGGCATCCCGGAACACAAGCTGCGCGTGGTGGCGCCGGACGTGGGCGGCGGCTTCGGGTCGAAGATCTTTCACTATGCCGAAGAGGCCTTTGTCACCAAGGCGGCGCATCTTCTGAAACGGCCGGTGAAATGGACCTCCAGCCGGTCCGAGGCCTTCATCTCGGATGCCCATGGCCGCGACCATGTGACGAAGATCGAACTGGCGCTGGATGCGCAGAACAACTTTACCGCGCTGCGCACCGAAACCCTTGCCAATATGGGGGCCTATCTCTCGACCTTCGCGCCTTCGGTCCCGACATGGCTGCATGGCACGCTGATGGCGGGCAATTACCGCACGCCGCTGATCTATGTGAACGTCAAGGCGGTCTTCACCAACACCGTGCCGGTCGATGCCTATCGTGGCGCGGGGCGGCCCGAGGCGACCTTCCAGCTGGAACGGCTGGTCGACAAGGCCGCGCGGGAACTGGGGGTGTCGCCGATCGAGTTGCGGCGGCAGAACTTCATCCAGCCCGACCAGTTCCCCTATCAGACCCCGGTCGCGGTGGTCTATGACACCGGCAATTATCAGGCCACGCTGGACAAGCTGCTGGAAATCTCGGACCACGCCGGGTTCGAGGCGCGGGCGGCGGAATCGAAGAAACGCGGCAAGCTGCGCGGCTTTGGTCTTGCGCATTACATCGAGGCCTGCGGCATCGCGCCGTCCAATCTGGTTGGGCAACTGGGCGCGCGGGCGGGGCTTTATGAAAGCGCCAGCGTCCGCGTCAATGCCACCGGATCGATCACGGTCTTCACCGGCAGCCACAGCCACGGGCAGGGGCATGAGACCACCTTCGCCCAGGTGATTTCCGACATGATCGGGATTGATGCAAGCCAGGTGGAAATCGTCCATGGCGACACGTCGAACACGCCGATGGGCATGGGCACCTACGGCTCGCGCAGCCTTGCGGTGGGTGGATCGGCCATGGTCAAGGCCACCAACAAGATCATCAACAAGGCCAAGAAGATCGCCGCGCATCTGATGGAGGCATCGGAGGCCGATATCGAGCTGAAGGACGGCAAGTTCACCGTCGCCGGCACCGACAAGGAGAAAAGCTGGGTCGACATCACGCTGGCCGCCTATGTGCCGCACAACTATCCGCTGGAAAACCTAGAGCCGGGGCTGGAGGAAACGGCCTTCTACGATCCCAGCAACTTCACCTATCCCGCCGGGGCCTATGGCTGCGAGGTGGAGGTGGATCCCGAGACCGGCAAGGTGGATGTAGTGGCCTTTGCGGCGGCGGATGATTTCGGCAATGTCGTCAATCCGATGATCGTCGAAGGCCAGGTGCATGGCGGGCTGGCGCAGGGGATCGGGCAGGCGCTGCTGGAAAACTGTGTCTATGACGCGAACGGTCAGCTTCTGTCGGGGTCCTACATGGATTATGCCATGCCGCGCGCCGATGACCTGCCCAGCTTCCGCGTCGATCATTCCTGCGTGACGCCCTGCACCCATAACCCGCTTGGGGTGAAGGGTTGCGGCGAGGCGGGGGCGATCGGCTCGCCCCCGGCGGTGATCAATGCGGTGCTGGATGCCTTGCACCGGGGCGGCATCACCCATGTGAGCCATATCGACATGCCGGCCAGCCCCGCGCGGGTCTGGGCGGCGATGCAGCGCTGAGGGGAGGGACAGATGTACAACTTCGACTTCGTGAAGCCTGCGACGGTGGCCGACGCGACAAAGGCCCTTGCGGCCGAGGGCGCGCAGGCGCTGTCCGGCGGGCAGACGCTGATCCCGACGATGAAGCAGCGGCTGGCGGCCCCCGGCACCCTGGTCAGCCTGACCGGAATCGCCGAGATAAAAGGGGTGTCCGCAGCGGGCGGCGTGCTGACCATCGGGGCGGCGACGCCGCATGCCGTGGTGGCGCAAGAGGCCGCAGCGCACTATCCCGCGCTGGCGGCGCTGGCGGGCGGGATCGGTGATCCGGCCGTGCGCAACCGTGGCACCATCGGCGGATCGCTTGCCAACAACGACCCTTCGGCCGATTATCCGGCGGCGGTGCTGGCTTCGGGCGCGACGGTGGTGACGAACCGGCGGAAAATCGCGGCGGACGATTTCTTTCAGGGTCTGTTCACCACGGCGCTGGAGGAAGGCGAGTTCATCACCGCCGTTGCCTTTCCGATCCCGGAAAGGGCGGCCTATGTGAAGTTCGACCAGCCCGCCAGCCGTTTTGCCCTGTGCGGGGTTTTCGTGGCGAAAGGGGCGGGCGGGGTGCGGGTTGCCGTGACCGGCGCGTCGAACGACGGGGTGTTCCGCTGGGCCGAGGCCGAACAGGCCCTGTCCGGCAATTTTGCGACTGCGGCGCTGGCCAGACTGGGGCTGGACGGGGCCGGGATGATCTCTGACCTGCATGGCACCGGGGCCTATCGCGCGCATCTGGCGGCGGTGCTGACCGGCCGGGCGGTTGCGGCAGCCTGAGCGACGGGGGAAAGAGATCGAAGGCCCTGGGGGAAACCCTGGGGCCTTGTCCGTCTGACGTGGTGTCATGCGGCTGTGATCGCGGCATGTAAGCTTTGTCGCAGCATATCTGTCGGGGGTTGCCAGCGGGCAAACGCCAGATATAGTCAAGTCATTCGGGGCGGGGCTCCCCGTCCTGATGCCGCAGGCCACAGGACGAAGACGGAGTCACTCATCTTGGACGGCGATTTCAGGACGCAATTCGTAAGGGACCCTGCCGCGCTGAAGCATTTTCCGGCGCTGGTGCTGAACGCCGATTTCCGGCCGCTGTCCTATTATCCCTTGTCGCTCTGGCCCTGGCAGGAGGCGATCAAGGCCGCCGTGCTGGACCGGGTGCAGGTGGTGGCGGAATATGACGAGGTGGTGCGAAGCCAGAGGGCCGAGTTCAGGATACCTTCGGTTGTGGTGCTGAAGGATTTCGTCAAACCCCAGAAGCGCGTGGCCTTCACGCGCTTCAATCTTTTTCTGCGGGATGAGTTCTGCTGCCAGTATTGCGGGGCAAAGGGTGATCTGACCTTTGACCATGTGCAGCCGCGGTCGCGCGGCGGGATCACATCCTGGGAAAACGTGGTGGCGGCCTGTTCGCCCTGCAACCTGAGGAAGGGTAACAAGACGCTGAAACAATCGGGCCTGACCCTGCGCCGCCCGGCGCGGGTCCCGTCGGCCGAGGAAATGCAGGCGCATGGGCGGCGGTTCCCGCCGAACCACCTGCATGACAGCTGGATGGATTTCCTGTACTGGGATGCCGAGTTGGAAGCGTAGCGCGCGATTTTTCGTCGAAAAATCGGGCCCCGTCCGATCTGTCGCATTCCTGTTACAAAACCTTCACAATTCGTTCCGGCTGTGGTCGGATGCCCCTTCTGCAAGGGGGATTCGCCGATGCCTGTCACGCTTTATGCCGCCGCCATCAATCTGGGGGTCGCGCTGGCCTGCGGGGCGGTGATCGGATCGGAACGGCAGGTCCGGCAGCGGATGGCGGGCTTGCGCACCAATGCGCTGGTGGCGCTGGGGGCGGCCAGTTTCGTGACCTTTGCCGCCCTGCACCCGACCGAAGTCAGCCCGACGCGGGTGGCGGCGCAGATCGTGTCCGGCATCGGGTTTCTGGGGGCCGGCATCATCTTCCGCGACGGGTTCAACGTGCATGGGCTGAACACGGCGGCAACGCTGTGGTGTTCCGCCGGGGTGGGCATGCTGGCGGGTGCGGGGTTCTGGGATTTCGCCCTGATGCTGACGGGCTTTGTGGTCTTCATCAATCTTGGCCTGCGACCGCTGGTGAAGTTCATGAAAAAGCACACCAAGGCCGGGGTGCCGCTGGTCCGGGCCTATCGCGTGATCGTCACGGTGATGCCCGAGGCCGAAGGCGGTGTGCGCAGTCTGATCCTGCGGACGCTGGGTCTGTCGGGCCTGCACCTGAGCGAGATCGGCATGAAGGCGGCCGAGGATGGCACCGGCCTTGATCTGATCGCCACCGTTACGGCCGAGGGCGTGCCGGATCTGGTGCTGGAACAGGCCGTGCAGCGGCTGGCGGCAGAGCCGGGTCTGTTGCGGGTGCGCTGGCAGTCGCTGGACGAAGGCTGAGAAGACGGACCGGAGCCGCAGGGCAGCATTCCGCCTGCTGTCGCAAGATGCTAGACTTCCCCGAGACAAGGCGCTAAACGATCTTCGTTAGCGCTAACAGTCTTGTCAGGGGGCCTTATGGTTTCGCGCGTCATCCCGGTCGAACCCTTTGACCTTGTGATCTTCGGCGGCACCGGCGATCTGGCACGGCGCAAGATCCTGCCCGGCCTTTACCGCCGGTTTCAGGCGGGGCAGATGACGGCGGATAGCCGGATCATCGGCGCGGCGCGGGGGGAGCTGACGCCCGACGATTTCCGCAAGCTGGTGGCCGAGGCGATTGCCGAATTCCTGCCCGCAGCACAGCAGGATGCGGCGACGATCGCCCAGTTCCTAACCCGGCTCGATTACGTCGCCATTGATGCCAGGGGCGATGCGGGCTGGCCGCAGTTGAAAGCGATCGTGCGTCACGATGTGGTGCAGGCCTTCTATTTCTCGGTTGCTCCGGCGCTGTTCGGCGATCTGGCCGAGCGGCTGAAATCGCATGGCATTGCCGGGGACGCCGCGCGGATCGTGGTGGAAAAGCCGTTCGGCCGCGACCTTGCCTCGGCCCGCGCGCTGAATGCGACGCTGGCGCAGCATTTCGCGGAAAGCCGAATCTACCGGATAGATCACTATCTGGGCAAGGAAACGGTGCAGAACCTGATGGCGGTGCGTTTCGCCAACATCCTGTTTGAGCCGTTGTGGAAGTCGGAATATGTCGATCACGTCCAGATCACCGTGGCCGAAACGGTCAGCGTCGACGGGCGCGGGGCCTATTACGACAAGTCGGGCGCGATGCGCGATATGGTGCAGAACCATCTGATGCAGCTTCTGTGCCTGATCGCGATGGAGCCGCCCTATCATTTCGATCCCGATGCCGTGCGCGACGAAAAGCTGAAGGTGATCCGGGCGCTGGACCCGGTGCGCCCCGAAGACATCGTGCGCGGGCAATATCTGGCTGCGAACGGGCAGGGCGGCTATCTGGAGCATTCGGAAAATCCGGCCTCGAAGACCGAAAGCTACGTGGCGCTGAAGGCCCATATCTCGAACTGGCGCTGGAAGGGCACGCCGTTCTATCTGCGCACCGGCAAACGGCTGCGGGCGCGGGCCTCCGAGATCGCCATCACCTTCAGGGAGCCGCCGCATTCTATCTTTGACGATGCCGAGGGCTGGCGCGAGAATGTGCTGGTGATCCGCTTGCAGCCCGATGAGGGGATGAACCTCAAGGTGATGATCAAGGAGCCGGGGCCGGGCGGAATGCGTCTGGTGCAGGTGCCGCTGGACATGTCCTTTGCCGAGGCGCTGGGGGCGGCGGCCGAGGATGTGCCCGACGCCTATGAGCGGCTGATCATGGATGTGATCCGCGGCAACCAGACCCTGTTCATGCGTGGCGATGAGGTCGAGGCCGCCTGGGCCTGGGCCGACCCGATCATCAACGGCTGGGAATCGCGCGGCGACAAACCGCAAGCCTATGATGCGGGATCCTCGGGGCCGGAAGATGCGTTGATGCTGATGCACCGCGACGGGCGGCGCTGGCGGGAGATTCGCTGATGCAGATCGAAACCTATCCCGACCGCGAGATGATGCAACTGCAACTGGCGAATCTGATCGCCGGGGAACTGGCCGAAACCCTGCGCCGCGATGGCAGGGCCACGCTGTCGGTGCCCGGCGGCACGACACCGGGGCCGGTGTTCGACACGCTGTCGGGCGTCGATCTGGACTGGGCGAATGTCGCCGTGGTGCTGAACGATGAACGCTGGGTGCCCGAATCTTCCGACCGCTCGAACACCCGGCTGGTGCGGCAGCGCCTGTTGCGCGGGCGGGCGGCGGCGGCGCGGCTGATCCCGCTTTATGCCGACGGTTTCGACACGCCGGAAGATGCGGTGCCGGGGCTTGAGGAAGGACTTGCCCCGCATCTGCCGATCTCGGTTCTGCTGCTGGGCATGGGGGCGGACATGCACACCGCCAGCCTGTTCCCCGGCGCCGACCGCCTGGACGAGGCCCTGTCGGCCACCCAGCGCCTGATCCTGCCGATGCGGGCCGAAGCGGCGGGCGAGGTGCGGGTGACGCTGACCGCGCCGGTGCTGCGCGGCGCCTTGCGGGCGCATGTGATGATCACCGGGGCCGAGAAACGCGCGGCCATCGAACGCGCGGCGGGATTGCCGGTGGAAGAGGCGCCGATCCGTGCCGTGCTGGATCAGGCCGTGGTGCATTGGGCGGAATAGGGGGCGAATGATGACCGACAAATGGGCTGCCTTGCGGGACCATCATGCGCGGGTGGCGGATCGAAAGATCCTGTCGCTGTTCGCCGATGATCCGGGCCGTGCGGCCGGGTTTTCCACCAGGGTCGACGGCATGCTGTTCGACTGGTCCAAGACCAACATCTGCGCCGAGACCCGCGCCCTGCTGGTGATGCTGGCCGAGGCATCGGATATCGAGACCCGCCGCGCCGCGATGTTCGGGGGCGAGAAGATCAACGATACCGAAGGCCGGGCGGTGCTGCATGTCGCGCTGCGGGCCGGGCCGGAGGCGGTGATCCGGGTCGACGGACAGGATGTGATGCCCGACATACGCGCCACACGCGCCCGCATGGCCGCCTTTGCCGAGGATGTGCGTCAGGGCCGCTTCCGCGGGCAGGGCGGGCGGATCACCGATGTGGTGAACATCGGCATCGGCGGGTCGGACCTTGGCCCCGCCATGGCGACGCTGGCGCTGGCCCCGTTTCACGACGGCCCGCGGCTGCATTATGTCTCGAATGTCGATGGCGCGCATATTCACGACACACTGATGGGGCTGAACCCCGAAACCACGCTGGTGATCGTGGCCTCGAAGACCTTTACCACCATCGAGACGATGACCAACGCCGATACGGCGAAACGCTGGATGGCGGCGCGCGTCACCGATCCGGCGGCGCAATTCGCGGCGGTGTCGACGGCGGGCGACCGGACCAGCGCCTATGGCATTGATCCGGCACGGGTGTTCGGGTTCGAGGATTGGGTCGGCGGGCGCTATTCGATGTGGGGGCCGATCGGCCTTTCTCTGATGATCGCCATCGGCCCCCAGGCCTTTGGCGAGTTTCTGGCCGGCGGGCTGGCGATGGATCATCATTTCCTGACCGCCCCCCTGTCGCAGAACATGCCGGTGATGCTGGCGCTGGTGGGCATCTGGCACAACCAGATCTGCGGCCATGCCACCCGTGCCGTTCTGCCCTATGACCAGCGGCTGTCGCGCCTGCCGGCCTATCTTCAGCAACTGGAGATGGAGAGCAACGGCAAGCGCGTGGCCCGCGACGGCAGCGATCTGACGGTGGAGTCAGGCCCCGTGGTCTGGGGAGAGCCGGGCACCAACGGCCAGCACGCCTTTTATCAGCTGATCCATCAGGGCACGCGGGTGGTGCCGTGCGAATTCCTGGTGGCGAAACAGGGGCATGAGCCTGACCTGGCGCATCAGCACCTGCTTCTGGTGTCGAACTGCCTTGCGCAATCCGAGGCGCTGTTGCGCGGGCGGTCCTTGGACGAGGCCCGCGCCATCATGGCGAAAAAGGGGGCAATCGGGGCCGAACTGGACCGTCAGGCCCGCCACCGCGTCTTTCCCGGCAACCGCCCCAGCACGACGCTGGCCTATGACAGGCTGACGCCCTTTGTCCTTGGCCAGATCATCGCGCTTTATGAGCATCGCGTGTTTGTCGAGGGCGTGATCCTGGGGCTGAACTCCTATGATCAATGGGGGGTGGAGCTGGGCAAAGAACTGGCGCTGGCGCTGCAGCCGGTGCTGGAGGGGCGGGCCGACACCGCGGGTAAGGATGGATCGACCGCAGCCCTGGTCGATTTCCTGCGGCCTGATCCCGTCAGGCCGTAGCAAAGGCGCGGGCGGCCGCCACCTCGGGGGCCAGCCGTTCGGCAAGGCTCTGCATCGGATCGGCGGGGAAATCTGCCCGCAGGCTGCGCGCCATGTCCTGCGCATGGGCCAAAGCCGCGCGGTCGTGATAGAGTGACTGGACCGCCGACACGATTTCGGCCGTGGTGGACCGCCGCTGCGACAGAACCCGCACCAGACCGGCCGTCTCGGCCCGGCGGGCATGTGTCACCTGTTCCTTGTGGCCGGGCAGTCCGATCTGCGGCAACCCTGCCAGCGCGGCCGTGCAAAGCGAGCCATGCGGCGAGGGATGCATGATCAGGCGCGACCGTTCTGCAATCAGGTTGATCGGGACCGGGCCGTCTTCGACGATCATCCCCGAAGCCGCCAGCCGGGCCTTGGTCGTCTCGGACGCGCCGGGCAGAAAGCCGCGCCGGGGCAGGGGCAGGCGGCACAAAGCCTCGGTCAGCGCAGGCAGGTCGGCCTCGTTGCGCGAGAAATAGACGAAAACCTCGTCCCCCCGCGCCAGATCGGCGCTGCGTTCCACCAAAGGCGGCACCCGGTCCGCCGGATTGCGCCATGGTCCATAGGGATCAAGAAAGGGAAAGGTGCCGATCAGCGACAGATCGGCCTGGTACAGCGCCGACAGCCGGGGCAGGGGCAAAAGCCCCAGGTTCTCTCCCACCCCGTTCAGACTGGCCAGCACCTGATCCTCGGGGTGGACAACCCGATGATAGCCGCGCGTCGTCTGCGGCAGGCTTGGCAGGTCGGCGGGCGGAATGCCAAAGCCGGTGCCCGCGGTGATGATGCGGATTTCCCAGCCTTCGTCCCGCAGGCCATGGGCGGCGCGCAGGGCAAGCGGGGCATAATCGGCAACCAGGATCGAGACGTTTTCCTGCACGATCAGCTGTCGCCAGAACGACAGGCTGGCGGCCAGCAGCTTTGGCCGCATGAAACCGCAGGCCGCCAGAAAGCAGGCCCAGGTCGCATCCCCGACCAGCAGCGGATCGGCCTTGGCCGCCTTGCTGTAGCCAAGGCGCGGGCAGAATCGAACGTCCACGCCTTTGGACAGCAACTCGGCGGCATGGCGTTGCGCGCCGATTCCGGCCAGCAGGGTGACATCAGGCCCCAGGGCCTGCGCCACCCGCGACAATGTGACGACATGTCCGCGCCCGCCGCCCAGTTCGGTTGCCAGAAGAGCGACGGGTTTCGCCATCAGCGGCCGACCGGATGCGCGCCCGCCCGATCAGGCGAAATACAGGATGCTGTCGTCAAAGCCGCCGACCTGGCTGTCATTGCCTTCGCCCACACTTCCACAGCCGTCGCCTTCGCTGCCGCACCCATCGCCATCGCTGCCGCAGCCTTCGTCATCATCGTCCTCGTCCACCACGGGCGGGGGGGCAGGGTCACTCTGGGCGGATGCGGCGCAGGAGGCATCGTATTCGACCGTTCCGATATCGGCGCCATAGAAGGCAGCGGCCCATGCCAGCGCGGCCGAGGGGCTGAACGCGATCCCGCGGGTCAGGCCGTCCTGCCCGATGGCATGTTCGGTCCGCACGCCATCATTCACCACCACCAGAACCGGCCGATAGACACCATCGCTGAGACTGTTGCAGCGCGATACCGACAGGGCCTGCGCAGAGCCACCGGCCCCGGCGACAAGAAGGACCCCAAGCGTAAAACTGCGAAGGGAAGGGATGCCTTTGGACATCGGAAATCTCCTGAAAATGCTGTCAATAAAATCGGACTGATACGCAGGCACTCGATATGGCGGAAAGGTTAATCCTGTCCGTTCATTCTGGCAAGTCCGGTGCCGGGCAGGCGAACCCCTCAGTTCGCCCGCCCGGCACCGGAAAAGCCTCGGTCAGTTCCCCCAGGAACAGATCGGGGATCAGGTCAGGCCAGTGCCGCCGTCACGATGACTTCGACCAGATAGTCGGGCGTTGCCAGCTTGGCCTCGCCGGTGGCGCGGGCCGGGGTGTTGCCCTGCGGCACCCAGGCATCCCAGACCGCATTCATCTGCGCGAAGGTCGACATGTCGGCCAGCCAGATCTGCGCCGACAGGATACGGGTCTTGTCCGTTCCGGCCGCGGCCAGGATGCGGTCGACCTCGGCCAGGCATTGTTTGGTCTGGGTGGCGACATCGTCCCCCGGAGTGCCGACCTGACCCGCCAGCCAGACGATGCCGTTGTAGCAGACCGCCTCGGACATCCGCGCACCGACGCCGATCCGCTTGATCTCGTTTGCCATGGAAAACTCCCTTTCATCCGTTGCGGCACCGTTGCTAGCCTGCCCTTCCGCGAAAGGAAAGAGAGCGCCGGTGCAAAGCCTTGCCGATGATTGCGCGGGGCTTCGGCAAGATCACGCTCACGCATTTGTCACAAGGTTGCACAATCCGTGATCGGCATGGCATCGGGGCGGCGACGAAACCGCCGAAAGTTTCCCCCTGATGCTGACCAGATCCGCCGCTGCGCTTCTTCTTGCGTTTTCCCTGATGCAGCCCGCCACGGGCGCCTTTGCCGAAACGCAACCGCAAGCGCAAAAGGCCGGGTTCTTCCTGTTCGGCGGCAAGAAGGCGGCGAAAAAGGCGGAACGGGCCGAAGACGCCGCCCGCGCCGAGGTCAAGGAAATGGTGGCCTATGCCACCGCGAACAAGCCCAAGGGCCGCATCTGGTGCGTACCTTTCGCCCGCACCGTCACCGGCGTGCAGATCCGCGGCAATGCGAACACCTGGTGGAAAAAGGCCGAAGGCCTGTACGAACGCGGGCGCACGCCCAGGGTGGGCGCGGTGATGGCCTTTGCCGCGTCGAAATCCATGCCGATGGGGCATGTCGCCGTGGTGTCGAAAGTGGTGTCCGACCGCGAAATCCTGATCGACCAGGCCAATTGGGAACGCAACCGCATCACCGTCGATACGCTGGTGGTCGATGTGTCGGAAAAGGGCGACTGGAGCATGGTGCGTGTCGCCAATTCGGCAGGTTCGCTGGGCCGCACCAACCCGATCAACGGTTTCATCTACAACTGATCGACCCGCGGTCGCGCGGCCTTTGACGGCACGCCGTGGGGTGAAAACCGGACCCGGCAGGATCGGGATTCTTTATTTTGCTTCTATCAAATCATCCTTCAATGGCTTGCGAAAGGGTGCCCCATTCGGTGAAAGGGACACCCCGTTGAACCTGACGGCTGACACCTAGTCCGTGATCAGGAACGTCCTGCTGCTGGCGACATCCTGCAAGGGCAGATGCCGACTGCCCGCGACATCCGCGCTTCTTGCATTGCCGCCAAAGTGGTAGGCAAGGCCGAGAGAGAGGCTGAACTGTTCCTCGCCCGAGCCATTCGCCCCCGATCCGCTGTCGGGAACGACATAGTTGGCGCTGCCATAAAGCGCCCAGTCCGGGCTCAGGGGGACCTTGGCCGACAGACCAAGTTGCCATTCGCCGATGGAACTGCTGTCGAACACGCCGACATAGGCCGTGACATCGCCGCCGAAATCGAAGTTGTGCTTCACATAAAGGTTCGTCTGATCCACGGCACGAATTTCGCGGCGAACGCCGGGGGCCCCGGCAACCGTGACCGCGGCCTGATCGGTATCCAGACCATGCGTGGCCCAGACACCGATTTCTGTGGAGTCGCTCAGGGCATATCCAAGTGTCCCGCGCAGCTGGCTCAGGGTAATGGTGTTCGCATTGATCCCCCAGTTCTCGGCATGCAGGGAATCGAAGACAAGGCCCATGCTCAGCCGGTCCGCCAGCGCCGCATCGGCATCCGGTGTGCTGGCGCGTTTATAGATGCCAACCGTATAAAAGGCATGGGTTTCCATGGCCGTATCTTCCGGCACGACCCGAAGCCTGCCCTTGAAATCATACAACCCGTAGCTGGCACCCGCCTGAATGCCGAAATTCGATTCCGTCAGGGTGTGGCCGCTGTTGAACCCGACCACAGCGCCGAAGCTGCCGGTCAGCGATCCGGTGCCTCCGTTGATGTTCGTCAGACGATCTCCGATCGACTTGTAGGTCTCGAACCCCGAGAAGATATAGGTTCCGGCCAGAAACCCCGGTGCTGCAACCTCTGTTAGCTGAACAGGTTCTTCGGCTGGGGCAACCACTGGCTTCTTTGCAACTGCGGGTTTCTTTGCAACCGCCGGTTTTGCGAACAGCTTCTGCTGATCTGCTTCGGAAATGCCGTATTTTTCAACCAGGGCCCGTTGTTCGGCAGTAAGGGTGTCGGCACCGACAGGGTTGCCCACACCCGCCAGCGCAACGGCAATGGTTATCGCGGCTGCCGATGATTTCATATTGCCGTGCAATCTCGAAACTTCAGGTCTGCGCATCTCAGCTTCTCCGGTCTATGATATCTGTCGCAGGCGCGCGCCGATGCGGCATGCGCCCGATCTGGCCCGCTGTCCGGAAGTTTCCAGGATCAGAGGCCGTGAGTGTGGATTGGGAAACTGGTTACGGATGGACCACGATGGCGCATGACGCCGCGCCAGTGCCGGACGATCAAATCCCGATATCTGCCACCAGAAAATCCAAGACCCGTCACCAAGATACCGGGCCTGCCCCGCTTTGCGGGCGAGTTGTCCAGCTTATTGTTTTTCTTCGATTATGTTGCCGCGAACTTTTTGCTTGGCCGCGACGTTTCCGAAGTCAACTCACTCCCCAAGGACAGTCTTGGCATAAAACATGACTGGCACATAGAGCAAATTTCGGCCCGCTTTCCGATGCGGGGTCCCCTGTGACCGGCCGCAATTGCCAGGGGCAGCCTCTGCCATTCCGCCATACGCTCTCGTGTCCCTTTGGCGGTCTTGCACAGATGCTGAACGCCGCCCGGTGTGCCGCATGTAGCAGCCTTCGGGACAAGCCCACGTCCCCATATCGGCCCCGGAACGACAGCTATTTTACGGAATATACCGGGTTATATGAACCCATCAGGCGCAAAATGGAGCGGGTGAAGGGAATCGAACCCTCGTATTCAGCTTGGGAAGCTGCTGCTCTACCATTGAGCTACACCCGCATTGGCGCGTGGCTTAAGCCAGCCGCGCCGCGCCGTCAAGGGCGGCGCGGCGGGCGGGGCGTCAGGGAACGCTGATCTCGGTCCGCTCGCCTGCCTTGACGGTCAGGGTCGCCTCGGTCATCGCATCGCCGCGATAGACCTGCACGACATAATCGCCTGCGGCTGCGGTCAGGTTCAGATCCTCGGTATATTCCGTGCCCAGCCGTTCGCGGCTGCCGTCGATCTTGACCTGGGCGGCAAAGATCTCGATCGAGCTGGCACCGGGGGCCTTCACGGCCATCACGCCGGCATTCAGGATCACCGGCACATCCACCCGTTCACCGCCCTTGACGGTAAAGGCGGATTCACCCGCGGCCATGCCCAGTTCCACCCGCACGATGTAATCGCCCGGCGGCAGGGTGAATTGGGTGCCCATGCCATAGCCGGTCTCGATCCGCTCGCGCGATCCGTCGATGGCCTGTTTCGCCGCCATCACGGTGACGGCATGGCCGGAATCCTCCATCATCATGCCTTCGGTGTAATAGCCCTCGACGGCGGCCAGACCGGCGGCGGCGATGATGTCGATGTCGGTGGTCTGGCCTGCGGTGATCGTTACCGGCTGACTGACCATGGCCTTGCCGACATGGACGACGACCGAGAAATCTCCGGCGGGCACCACGTCCTTCATCTCGCCGTAATAGGTGGTCAGCCGCTCCTCGCCGCGCATCAGTTCCACTGCGGCGCCGGCTTCCACGGGTCCCCCTTCGCTGCCGCGCGGCCGCACGATCAGCGTGCCCGCATTCAGCACGACATCGGGCGTCGCCGTCGCATCTGCCGTCAGCGTCACGTCGGTATCGACCCTGGCCTGACCCAGATAGGTGCTGACGCGGTAATTGCCCGGCGGCAGATTGAATTTCGGGCTGCCGTATTCGGTGGCCAGCCGTTCGCCCGGCGTTCCATCGGCGTTCAGCGGATAGATTTCCCAGGCCGCGCCCATCTCTGCGGGAACTTCGGCGCCGCCTGCGGCATAGAACAGCTTGGGAATGAAGTTGAACTCCACCACGGCGGGCTGCGGGGCAGGGGTCGGCTCCGGCTCCGGTGCGGGTTCCGGCTCGGCCACCACGGCGGTTTGCAGCGCGTCGACCAGAGAACCGGCATCTGCCGCCTCGATATACTTGCCGCCGGTATTCTCGGCCAGACAGGCGACGGCCTGACCTTCCTCCTTGGTCAGGCCGAAGCCGACGACATGGGCGGTGAAATCAACGCCGCTGGCCTCAAGCTCGGTCCCCAGCGCGCAAGGATCGGCATTGCAGGTCTCGATCCCGTCGGTGATCAGGATCACATTGGCCTTTTCCTCGGTATAGCGCAGCTGTTCCGCCGCCTGCCGCACCGCATCCGACAGCGGGGTCTTGCCAAGGAATTTCAGGTTGTTGGCGGCATCGGTGATCGCCTGTGCCGTGCCCGCAGCGGGCGGCACCACCAGTTCGATGTCATTGCATTCGCCCTTGGACCGGTGCCCATAGGCCATCAGCCCGATTTCGGTGTCGGCCGGGATGCCCGACAGCACCTGGGCCAGTGCCTCGCGCGCGATTTCCAGCTTGGGGCGGCCGTCGATCTGGCCCCACATCGACCCCGAAGCATCCAGCACGATGATCGAGCGGCCTTCGCTCAGGGCGGGGGTGGCCAGAAGGCAGGCCAGCGAGAATGCAAGGGTAGAACTGCGCATGAGAAAACTCCGGTCCAAATCTGACCGAAGCCTAGGCGGAATCCGCGCGCGGTGACAAGTCCTTGATGGCAAAGGCCGCCGGGGCCAGTGCCTCGGCGGCCAGTTGTGAAGGCTGCGCCCCCGGCTGGGGAGATCTTACATCGCGGGCAGCAGCACCGTGTCGATGACGTGGATCACGCCGTTCGACTGCTTCACATCGGCGATGGTCACGGTGGCGACATTGCCCATGCCATCCTTGATCTTGACCATGCCGTCTTCGACCATGGCGGTGAATTCGCAGCCGCCGACGGTGGTCACGGGATGCATGCCGCCGTCATCGGCGATCATCTTCTGGATGTCGGCGGCCATCGCATTGGCGGCGACGACATGGCAGGTCAGGATCTTGGTCAGCTGATCCTTGTTCTCGGGTTTCAGCAGGTTTTCCACCGTGCCGGCGGGCAGCTTGGCAAAGGCTTCGTTGGTGGGGGCGAAGACGGTGAACGGGCCGGTGCCCATCAGCGTTTCGGCCAGACCGGCGGCCTGCACGGCGGCAACCAGCGTGGTGTGATCGGCCGAATTCATCGCATTCTCGACGATGTTCTTGTCTTCATACATGGCGGCACCGCCGACCATGGGGTTTTCGGCCAGGGCGGGGGCGGCAACGGTCAGCGCCAGCAGGGCAGCGATGCGAAGGGTTTTCATGAATTTTCTCTCCCTTTGGGTCTGGATGCGGGGTCATTCCCGCCTCACCCCCACAGCTACGGAGAGCGGCCGGCCAGAGTTTCGGCCCCGGCCTTCACGCCTGCGTGATCAGGCCGACACGGTGGCCGACATCAGCACCGGCCCGGTCGGCTGCCCGGTCGGGCTGCCGCCGACAGGTTCCATCGACACGGCCAGGGTCCAGCCCTTCGGCGGCATCGGATAGGGCATTTCCATCGGCATGTCGCCCAAGAGGCCCAGCGATTGCGGCGCGCCACCGGGCGGGATGATCCACAACTCATGCACCTGGCCTGCGGGGGCGGCATCACCCTTCATCCGGCTGACCATCAGCATCTCGCCCTTGTGCTGGACCATATAGGTGATGCCGTGTTCTTCGTTGACCAGCATCGCCACGTCCAGAACCGGCTCGGGCCGGAAGAAGACGACAGCCCCCGCCACAACGGCGGCGGCGGCAAGACCGGACAGCCAGCCGAACCACGCCCGACGGACCGGGGCCTGCGGGAAAAGACGCGCCTCCAGCGCGGGCATGAGGTCGGGGGCCGGGGCCTCGGGATAATCGTCGTTCAGGGGCGCAAGACGCTGTTCCCACCCGGCGACGCGGGCGGCAAAGGCGGCCTCGGTGCGGATGCGCGATTCCGCCGCCAGCCGGTCGGGCAGGTCCAGCACACCCAGCACATATTCGGCGGCCAGCGCGTCATCGTCGTCATGCGGGGGCGGGATCATGGTCATTGCTCCATGCACTCCCTCAGCTTCAGCAGGCTGCGGCGCAGCCAGGTGCGCATCGTGTTCAGCGGCACGTCGAACCGGCGCGCCAGCTGGTCATAGGACAGGCCGTCGAGATAGGCCCCGCGCACCGCCTGCGCACGGTCGGACTCCAGGGTATCGAAACATTCGGCGATGCGGCGGGCTTCGCCCTGCGCGGCCAGCCGGGCCTCGGCGCGCGGGGCGGCGTCGGGCAGGGCGGCCAGAACGTCATCGCCTTCGGTCGCCGCCGGGCGGGCGCGCAGCCGGTCGATGGCGTGATTCCGCGTCAGCGCGATCAGCCATGTCATGCCACGCCCCCGCGTCGCATCGAACCGCCCGGCGCGCAGCCAGACCCGTGTGAAAACCTCCTGCAAGGCATCCTCCGCCTCGGACCTCGTGCCAAGGATACGGAGGAGAACGCCCATGAGTTTCCCTGACGCCGCGTCATAAAGCGCACGAAAGGCCGCGCGATCCTGCGCGGCGCATCGGGTGATCAGATCCGCGACCGGGTCGTCCATGGCGCAAGACTAGCGCAGATTGCCCGCCGATCAAGCGCAGACAACAGGGTCAGCCGCGCCGCCGCCTGCGCCCGCCATCGCCGCCGCCTGCGGTGTTGAAGCTGACATCGGGCAGCGTCACCACCTTGGCCAGTTCTGGGAAGGGATCGACCGCGTTCGGAATGGCGCTGGCATTGACGAAATGCTCCTGAAAGCGCGGCTCGATCGCGGTCTCGACCTTGTGGATGTCATGCACCAGCGCTTCGATCTGGTCGCGCGCGCCCCGGTTCAGAAGCGCGATGCGCGCGCCGGTTCCGGCGGCGTTGCCCGCGCTGACCACGCGGTCCAGATGCACATCGGGGATCATCCCCAGCACCATCGCGTGCTTGGGGCTGACATGCGCGCCGAAGGCCCCGGCCAGCGTGACCTTGTCCACCTTGTCGACCTGCATTTCATCCATCAAGAGCCGCGCCCCGGCATAAAGTGCCGATTTCGCCAGCTGGATCGCACGGATGTCGCCTTGCGTGACCATGATCTTCGGCCCACCCGTCGCGCTGCCGTCATGCATCAGATAGGAATGCGTCCGGCCATAGGGGATGCAGCGGTCGGTTCCTGTCTGATCGGGGCCGCCGATCAGGCCGCCCTGATCCACCAGCCCGGCCATCCGCATTTCAGCCACCGCCTCGATGATGCCCGATCCGCAGATGCCGGTGATGCCGGTCTGTGCCGTGGCGGCCGCGAATGCCGGATCGTCTGACCACAGATCCACGCCGATCACCCGGAAGCGCGGCTCTTTCGTCGCCGGATCAATCTCGACCCGCTCGATGGCGCCGGGGGCGGCCCGCTGGCCGCTGCTGATCTGCGCGCCTTCGAAGGCGGGGCCGGTGGGCGACGAACAGGCCAGCACGCGGCTGGTGTTGCCCAGCAGGATTTCGGCATTGGTGCCGACATCGACGATCAGCACCATCTCTTCGGATTTCTGCGGCTGTTCGGACAGCGCCACGGCGGCGCAATCGGCCCCGACATGGCCCGCAATGCAGGGCAGGACATAGACGCGGGCATTGCGGTTCAGGTTGCTCAGGTCCAGGTCGCGGGCGTCCAGCGACAGGCTGCTGCTGGTGGCCAGCGCGAAGGGCGCCTGACCCAGTTCCACCGGGTCCACCCCCAGGAACAGGTGATGCATCACCGGGTTGAACACGATCACCATCTCGTAGATCGCGCCGGCGTCGATCCCGGCCTCCTGCGCGATGGAGGAGGCCAGCGTGTTGATCGCCTCGCGCACGGCCCTTGTCATCTCGACATCGCCACCGGGGTTCATCATCGCATAGGAGACCCGGCTCATCAGGTCTTCGCCAAAGCGGATCTGCGGGTTCATCAGGCCGCTTGATGCCAGCACCCGGCCATCCGCCAGATCGCAGAGATGCGCCGCGATGGTGGTGGAGCCAAGGTCCACCGCCAACCCGTAAAGCGCGCCGTCGTGATAGCCGGGGAAGATGTCCAGCAGGCGGTGCGTGCTGTCGTGGTTGCCCTTGGTCAGGACGCAAGTCACCTTCCATTCGCCCTTGCGCAGCACGGGTTGCAGGCGGCGCAGCACCGACAGGTCGGCCTCGATCCCGTCGATCTGCCACTGCGCCTTCAGCGCGCGTTGCAGGCGTTCGAAATCCCCGGTGGGTTCGTGCATGTCCGGTTCGTCCACCTCGACATAGAAACTGCGGGTGGCGGGGTCCATCTCGATATGCCGCTCGGCCGCCGACTTGCGGATGACCTGCTTGTGAACCTGGGATTCGGGCGGCACGTCGATGACCACATCGCCCATCACCTTGGCCTGACAGCCCAGTCGGCGCCCGTCGATCAGGCCGCGGATGCGCTTGTAACGGTCCTCGACCGCGTTCCATTCGCTCAGCGCGTCTTCGGCCACGGTCACGCCATGCTTGGGAAATTCGCCATAACCCGGCGTGATCTGGCATTTCGAACAGATGCCGCGCCCGCCGCAGACGGAATCGAGATCGACCCCCAACTGCCGCGCCGCCGTCAGCACCGGCGTGCCAAGGGCAAACCGGCCCCGCTTGCCCGAAGGGGTGAAGATCACAAGTGCATCATCGGTCATGGGTTCTCTCCGGCTTCGTGAACGAAGCTGTAGCGGATGTCGTCAAAGCTGTCGGCGGCAAAGGTGTAGACCCATTTCAGCGGCCCCCGTGCCAGCGGAACGCCATGGACCGCGCCTCCGGGGATGTAAAGGGCGATGCCGGGGGCCAGCCGGTGCAGAACGCCGTCCACCATCACCTGACCTTCGCCTTCCAGCCCGTAATAGACCTCGGGCTGCGGATGGGAATGCAGGGCAAAGCTGTCGCCCGCCGCCATGATCGCCACGCCGCAGACGATCTGGTCCGTCTCGGTCGCGGGGGCCGAGATCAGGGTGCGGAAACGGATGCTGCCGCGCGCCGGATCGCTCCAGCACTCGTCGGGCAGGGTGGATTCGTCCACGCGGGTGGCGGCTGGCACAGCGGTTCTCCGGTTCGCAGGGTCTTTCTAGGCGATCGATCCGCAGGGGCAGGCCCGGAAGCGGCAGTTTCCCGTCTGCTTGCGGCTATTGCGCCGCCGCGCGCCGGGGTTTCTGCCGCCCCGGACCTGCGGGGCTGCCGGTCAGGATGTCCAGCATGGTGATCTTCTGCCAGACCTTTGCCGACAGCTGGCTGCCCAGCGTTTCGATGTCATTCACCGCCCGCGCCACGCCCTCATCCGGCACGGCCTGCGCGTAAAGGGCGGCCAGCTTGCCGGTCAGCGACAGCATTTCGGAGCAATAGTCGAGATAGCGTTCGAGTTCCGCCGCCGACAGGTCGCGTTCGGGCGATTCCGCGCGGCGCGGATAGGCGGGCGACAGGGCGACCGGGTCCTTTGTCAGCTGATGCATGTCGATCACATGGATGATCGAGCGCAATCCGTGCAAGCCCGCCGCCGCGCGCCGCCGTTTCACCCGCGCCTCAAGCTGCACCAGCGCGGCCAGCGCCAGCCCGCCAAGGACGGCGATGTTCAGACCGGCCTCGATCCCCTCGAAACTGCCGATCGACCGCTGGCCCAGCTGGTTCAGCGGAATGACCGATCCGACCAGCGCGAAAACGGTTGCCCCGACCAGAACCACCCCGCCGATCAGCGCCCGCAGCCACCAGATCGGCGGTTGCAGGGCGGTGGTCTCGGCAATCGTGGCCTGCGCCTGTGCCACCAGTTCGGCCGCCACGCGGGCGATGCCCCGGCCCGGAAAGCGCCCCGAGATGCGCGCCTCAAGGCTGCGGCAGGTGGCAAGTATCCTTTCGGTATCCAGCCTGCGAAAGGGCATGTGGCGTCTCCTGGGCGGGCTTTGCGCGATCCTGCCACGGCCTGCGGGCCTTTCGCAACGGCCGGAGATTGACGCCGCGCCGTTCCCCGCATAACCCGGCGCGCATGGCGCGCGCACCCCTTCTGCAACTTTCCGACATTTCGCTGACCTTCGGCGGCAACCCCGTGTTCGACGGCCTGTCGCTGACCGTGCAGCCCGGCGACCGGGTGGCCCTTGTCGGCCGCAACGGGTCTGGCAAGTCCACCCTGATGAAGGTGATGGCCGGGCTGGTCGAGGCGGATCGCGGCACCCGTGTCGTGCCGCAGGGCGTAACCGTCGGCTATATGGAGCAGGACCCCGATCTGTCGGGCTATGCCACCCTGGGCGATTACGCGGCCTCGGCCCTGCCCGAGGGCGAATCCTACCGGCTGGGGGTGGTGGCTGAGGGGCTGAAGTTCAACCCCGACACTCCGGTGGCCACCGCCAGCGGAGGGGAACGCCGCCGTGCCGCGCTGGCGAAACTGCTGGCCGAAGCGCCCGAGCTGATGCTTCTGGACGAACCGACCAACCATCTGGACATCCAGGCGATCGAATGGCTGGAGGCAGAATTGCGCGAGACCCGCGCGGCCTTCGTGCTGATTTCGCACGACCGCGCCTTTCTGCGCGCGCTGACCCGTGCGACGCTGTGGATCGACCGGGGCGAGGTGCGGCGGCGCGAACAGGGGTTTGAGGGCTTCGAGGACTGGCGCGAGGAGATCTGGGCGCAGGAAGACGAGGCCCGCCACAAGCTTGACCGCAAGATCAAGGCCGAGGCGAAATGGGCGGTCGAGGGCATCAGCGCCCGGCGCAAGCGCAACATGGGCCGGGTTAGAGCCTTGCAGGCCTTGCGCGCCGACCGCGCCGCGCAGATCCGCCGTCAGGGCACGGCGGCGCTGGAGATGGACAGCGGCGCGCAATCGGGGCGCCGCGTGATCGAGGCCAGGGGGCTGGCCAAGACCTATGACGGCAAGACCATCGTCAAGGGGCTGGACCTGCGGGTGATGCGTGGCGACCGGGTGGCCTTCGTCGGGCCGAACGGTGTGGGAAAGACCACGCTTCTCAAGATGTTGACGTGCGAAGTTGCACCGGATTCCGGCACTGTGGCCCATGGCACCAATCTGGAAATTGCGGTCTTCGACCAAAGCCGCGCCGCGCTGGATGCCGATGCCAGCCTGTGGGAAAACCTGACCGGCGATCCGGTGCTGAAGATTTCGGGGGCCGCAGATCAGGTGCTGGTGCGCGGCCAGACCCGGCATGTCGTGGCCTATCTCAAGGATTTCCTGTTTGACGAGGCGCAGGCCCGCGCGCCGGTGCGCAGCCTGTCGGGGGGCGAGAAGGCGCGGCTACTGCTGGCCAAGCTGATGGCGAAACCGGCGAATCTTCTGGTGCTGGACGAACCGACCAACGATCTGGACGTGGAAACGCTGGATCTGTTGCAGGACATTCTGGGCGAGTTCGACGGCACGGTTCTGCTGGTCAGCCACGACCGCGATTTCATCGACCGCATCGCCACCCAGACCGTTGCCATGGAGGGCGGGGGCCGCGCGATGGTCTATCCTGGCGGCTGGTCGGATTATGCCGCCCAACGCCCCGCGCCGCAGGAAGCCGCCGTCAGGCCGATGTCGCCTGCGCCGAAGCCAAGGGACGAGGCACCCGCGAAAAAGACCGAAGGGCTGACCTTCACCGAACGCAAGCGGTTTGAAGACCTGCCCGCGCTGATGGAGCGCCTGCAGGCCGAGATCGACAAGCTGACCGAATTCCTGTCGCAACCCGATCTGTTCGAGAAGGAACCGGCCAAGTTCCGCAAGGCCAGCGACGGGCTGAGCGAGCGGCAGGCGGCGCTTGCGGCGGCCGAAGAGGATTGGCTGGCGCTGGCCGAACGGGCCTGATCAACGGGTCTGACCGGGGCAGGGCGACCGGCTCACCAGCGTCCGGTCGCGCCGCCGCCTGAGGACCGGCCACCGCCGAAACCCCCACCGCTGGAACCACCTGACCGATCGTTGTCGCGCTCGCGCAGCATCGGGATGGTATAGGCGGCAACCTGGCGATAGTCGCAGAAATCGCAGGCGGTCGTCTCTTCCCCCCAACCGTCGGAACTGTAGCTTGGCTGGCTTGTCACGATGCGGGTCCGGTGCAACCCCTTCTTGCCGCAGTGCGGGCAGGGTTTTTGCCGGATCAGAATGTCTCCGATGTAGCGCCGCGCCTTGAGGGCCAGGACGGCCACGATCATCAGAGGGATGAGCAGCGCATTGGTCCAGCCGCTTTCCCTGGACACCACTTTCGGCGTGGGGTTGCTGGCGACGGGTTGCGCGGGGGCCGTCGGGTCCTGGGCGGGCTGTCCGGCAGCAAAGCGCCGGGCGATGCGGTCGATCACCGCCGCGGTGCCCTGCTCGATCCCTTTGGCATAGTCGCCTTTGCGGAAGGATGGCAGAAAGCTGCGATCGATCACCCCCTGCGCCACACCGTCCCATTCGCTGCCATAGCCGGACCCCAGCTGGATGCGCATCTCGCGGTCGGTCTTGGACACCAGAATCATCACCCCGTCATTGCGGGTCCTGTCGCCCACGCCCCAGCGGTTGAACAGTTGCTTGGCATAATCCTCGATGCTGCGGCCCTGCCCGCCATGATCCTCGCGCCGCTCCATCGCCACCACGACGACATGCACCCCGGTTTCGCTGCGGGCCTGTTTCAGCAGGTCCGACAGGCGGGATTCGCTGTCCGGGGGCAGCACGTCATCATAATCGCTGACAGTGTCTGACCGCGGTTGCGGCAGGTCCTGCGCCAGCGCCGCCAGCGGCAGGAACAGAAACAGGGCCAGCCATCGGAACATTCACACCTCCATCAGCCGGGCCACCGTGGCCGGGATGTCCATCACATCCGCGCGGGTGCAGTCGAATTGCCCGACCTGAACCCGGATCACATAGCGCCCGGCGTGGCGGGTCTGGGTAAGGTAGACATGCCCGTCGTCATTGATCCGCGTCAGCAGCGCCTCGGTCGCCGCATCATCCGCCAGCGCGAAGGTGAAGAGCGACAGCCGCGGTTCGGTGACGATGTTGACACCGGGCAGGGCGCGCAGCGCCTCGCAGGCTTCGGCCGCCCAGGCCACATGGTTGCGGATGCGGGCACGCAGCCCCTCCAGCCCATAGGCGCGCAACACGAACCACAGTTTCAGCGCGCGGAAGCGGCGGCCCAGCGGCACCGTCCATTCGTTGAAATTGACGATCTCCTCCCGCCCCGCCGTTTCCAGATAGCTGGGGCGCAGGCCCAGTGTCCTGACCTGCGGGCCCGGATCGCGCAGGAACTGCACCGCGCAATCAAACTGCGCCCCCAGCCATTTGTGCGGGTTGAAGACGATGGAATCCGCTGCTTCAACTCCGGCCCACAAGGCCCTGAATTCAGGGCAGATCATCGCCGATCCAGCCCAGGCGGCATCGACATGGACGGGCAGGTTTCCGGCCTTGGCCACGGCGATGCAATCGGCGATCCGGTCAAAGGCACCGACGCTGGTGCCGCCCGCGCACAGCACCACGCCCGCAGGCCACATCCCCGCCGCCCGGTCGGCCGCAATCGCGGCGGCCAGCGCGCGCGGGTCCATCGACAGCCCGGCATCGGTCGGCACCTTGACCAGGTTGTCCTGCCCGATCCCGGCCAGCCGAACCGCCTTGTCCACCGAGGAATGAGTCTCGGCGCTGGCATAGATCCGCAGCCGCGGCATCCCCGACAGGCCCTGTGTCAGCCCGGCCCAGTCCAGCGCCCGCTCGCGCATCGTCAGCACCGCCGACAGCGTGGCCGTGGTCGCCGAATCGTGGATCGTGCCGGTCATTCCCGCCAGCCCCAGCGCCGAGGCCAGCCAGCCGACCATCACCTGTTCCACCTCGGTCGCGGCAGGAGAGGTCTGCCAGATCATGCCCTGACAGGCCATGGCATTGACCAGCTGTTCGGCCAGCATGGATTCGGGCGCGGCATTGGCCGGGAAATAGGCAAAGAAGCGGGGGTGCTGCCAATGGGTCATGGCATCGGGGATCAGCCGCTGGAAATCCTGCCAGATCTCCTCCATCGGCTCGGGCGTCTCGGGGGCGGCCAGGGGCAGGGCAGACGACACCGCGCCGGGCACCAACGGGGCCCGCACCGGGCGGTTGCGCAGCCCGGCGTGATAATCCGCCGCCCAGTCCGCCGCCCGTTTCGACCAATCGCGCAGGTCTTCGTGATCCATGATGCACCTCTCATGCCAGCTTCCAGCCGGAGACGACGGAAATCAAGTCGGGCAGGGGGCCGCACTCATCCCAGCGCCGCCTGCACCTTTTTCGGCAGCGCCGCCCGGATGATGCGGTAGGAGGTCTCGATCCTTTCGCACAGTTCTTCATCCGTCACCAAGCCGAAGGGGATGCGCGCCCAGCTGGCATGCAGATAGGGCGCGCGGATCGCCCGGCCGGTCTCGATCAACAGCCGAGCCGTCTCGGCATGGTCGGTCTTGATCGAAACGCCATCGCCGATCTGGCCGATGATGGCGAACATCTTGCCGCCCACCTTCCAGCAATCATGGTCCGGTCCGAAAGGCTGGCTGACCCCGGCCCCCGGCAGGCTGGCGCAAAAGGCGTTCACGAAAGCCCGGTCCTGCATGGAAAATCCTCCTTGGCTGCGGCGGCTGACAGGTGTATTCGTCGCAGTCATGACGATATTGCGCAACATCCGCATCTGCTGCATTACCCGCTGACCTTCGGTCGCGCGGGCGCTTCGTCATTCCTGATGGATGAAAAGCCGGTCCCGCGCGGGAACTGCCTTGCGTGCCAAAGGGGCCATCATGGTGACGATCCGGCTGACGAATTCGATGACACGGACGAAAGAGGATTTCGTCCCGCTCGATCCGGCGCAGGTGCGGATGTATGTCTGCGGTCCGACGGTCTATGACCGCGCCCATCTGGGCAATGCGCGGCCGGTGGTGGTGTTCGACACGCTCTATCGGCTGCTGCGCCATGTCTATGGCGCGGATCATGTGACCTATGTGCGCAACTTCACCGACGTGGACGACAAGATCAACGCCGAGGCACAGCGCAGGAAGGGCCTTGGCCGCCCCGAGAGCCTGGAGGCACTGATCCGCGAGCGCACCGAGGAGACGATCGCCTGGTATCACGCCGACATGGATGCGCTGGGGGCGCTGCGGCCGGATCACGAACCCCGTGCAACCGAATTCATTGGCGCGATGATCCGCATGATCGAAGGGCTGGTCGACAAGGGTCACGCCTATGCCCGCGACGGCCATGTGCTGTTCCGGGTGCGGTCCTACACGGATTATGGCGCGCTGTCCGGCCGGTCGGTCGATGACATGATTGCGGGCGCGCGGGTCGAGGTGGCGCCCTTCAAGGAAGACCCGATGGATTTCGTGCTGTGGAAGCCGTCGGATGCCGACCTGCCGGGCTGGGACAGCCCCTGGGGTCGGGGTCGCCCCGGCTGGCATATCGAATGCTCGGCCATGAGCTATGAACTGCTGGGCGAAAGCTTCGACATCCATGGTGGCGGGCTGGACCTGCAATTCCCGCATCACGAGAACGAAATCGCCCAAAGCGCCTGCGCCCATCCGCACGGCGGCTTTGCGAAGGTCTGGCTGCACAACGAGATGTTGCAGGTCGAGGGCAAGAAGATGTCCAAGTCCCTGGGCAATTTCTTCACCGTGCGCGACCTGCTGGATCGGGGCATCCCCGGCGAGGTGATCCGGTTCGTGTTGCTGTCCACGCATTATCGCAGCCCGATGGACTGGACGGATGAGAAGGCGGTGGCAGCCGCAATCAAATTGGATGATTATTTGGTCCTCGGGACCCGCTTTGCTGATCTGGCCACTGCAAGATCAACTCCTGTTGCGCAAGCGGTTATTGATGCCCTTTCTGACGACTTGAACACACATGCCGCGCTCACGCAGGTAGATCGTCTTCTTGGCTATGCCAGCTGGAATGAGTTGGTTGCGACGTTGGACTTTCTTGGCTTGATCCCCTTTGCTCGATTCGAACAGCGGGCAAGTGCGCTCAACGCGGCGGCAGAAACAATTGATATCCTGACGGGACGCATTTCCGTTCTGCGCGAGACCGCGATGGCCACGAAGGATTTTACGGCCGTGGATGCGATGAAGGCGGCCCTTCTGACGGCAGGCGTCGAGGTGCGGATGTCGAAGGCGGGGGTGGAACTGGTGCCCGGCCCCGGCTTCGATCCCGCGAAGCTGGAGGCTTTGCTGTGATGGACTTGGCAGGAGATGGGGGGATGTCTGCCCCCCCAGCCCATCGGTTTTTTGAACCGATGGCGAAACCTCCGGGCTACCCCCCAGGATATTTAAGGACAGATGAAATGCGGAGCGGGCAGAGATGAAGGAGCGCCTTTTCCTCTTCGACACAACCCTCCGCGACGGGCAGCAGACCCAAGGGGTGCAGTTCTCCACGCCCGAGAAGGTGCAGATCGCGCATGCGCTGGATGCCCTGGGGGTGGATTACATCGAGGGCGGCTGGCCCGGTGCCAATCCGACCGACAGCGAATTCTTTGCCGCCGCGCCGAAGACGCGGGCAAGGATGACTGCCTTTGGCATGACCAAGCGCGTCGGGCGCAGCGCCGACAACGATGATGTGCTGGCCGCCGTGCTGGATGCGGGGACAGAGACGGTCTGTCTGGTCGGCAAGACCCATCCGTTCCACGTCACCACCGCGCTTGGCGTCAGTCTTGAGGAAAACCGCGAATCCATCGCGGCGACCTTCCGGCATCTGAAGGCCAAGGGCCGCGAGGCGCTGTTCGATGCCGAGCATTTCTTTGACGGGTTCAAGGCCGATCCGGATTATGCGCTGTCCTGCCTGAAGGCCGCCCATGACGAAGGCGCGCGCTGGATCGTTCTTTGCGACACCAATGGCGGCACCCTGCCGCCCGATGTGCAGAAGGCTGTGCAGGCGGTGATCGCGGCGGGGATTCCGGGCGAACGGCTGGGCATCCACTGCCATGACGATCTTGGCCTGGGGGTGGCCAATTCGCTGGCCGCCGTCACCGCCGGATGCCGTCAGATCCAGGGCACGCTGAACGGATTGGGCGAACGCTGCGGCAATGCCAATCTGACCACGCTGATCCCGACGCTGCTCTTGAAGGAACCCTATGCCAGCCGGTTCGAAACCGGGATCAGCGCGTCGGCGTTGCAGGGTCTCTTGAAGACCAGCCGGATGCTGGACGACATCCTGAACCGGGTGCCGCTGCGGGCGGCGCCTTACGTCGGGGCTTCGGCCTTTGCCCACAAGGCCGGGCTGCATGCCAGTGCCATCCTGAAGGACCCCGCGACCTATGAGCATGTCGATCCCGCGCGGGTCGGCAATGAGCGGGTCATCCCGATGTCCAACCAGGCCGGGCAATCCAACCTGCGCGCCCGTCTGGCCGCCGCCGGGCTGGAGGTGGACCCGAAGGACCCGCGGCTTGCGCGCATCCTTGAGGTGATCAAGCAGCGCGAAGATCAGGGCTATGCCTATGACGGTGCGCAGGCCAGTTTCGAACTGGTGGCGCGGCGCGAGCTGGGCCTTTGCCCGGAATTCTTCGAGGTGAAGCGTTACCGGGTGACGGTGGAGCGGCGGAAGAACAAATATGACCGGATGATCAGCTTGTCCGAGGCGGTGGTGGTGGTCCGGGTCGGTGGGCAGAAGATGATGTCGGTCTCGGACAGCATGGACGAGACCGGGCAGGACCGCGGGCCGGTCAATGCGCTGGCCAAGGCGCTGGCCAAGGATCTTGGCCCCTATCAGGCCTGCATCAACGACATGAGGCTGGTCGATTTCAAGGTGCGGATCACGCAAGGCGGAACCGAGGCCGTCACTCGCGTCATCATCGACAGCGAGGATGGCCAGGGCCGCCGCTGGTCCACCGTGGGTGTGTCGCCCAACATCGTGGACGCCAGTTTCGAGGCGCTGCTGGATGCGATCCAGTGGAAGCTGATCCGCGACGTGGGGCAGCCCGCCACGCCTTGAGGCTTGCCAGACCGGCACTTGCGGCGCAGCATCCCATGGGCAGCAGGGGGCGGTCATGGCGGGATGGCGGGCATTGGTGATGGCTCTGGTCGGGCTGGCGGGCTGCGTGGCCGAAGGGCCCGCAACCGGCACCGGCGCCTATGTAGAAATCTCCAGCGGCGGGGCGTTTTCCGGGGCGACCGTCACGCGGGTTCACTCCGACGACCGGGTCGAGACCATGACCTCGGGGCCATTCGGCAAGGACAGCCAGCGCCGCGTCAAGGCCGGGCGCGACGGGGTTTATGACGCGGTTCTGGCCGTGGTGCTGGCAGATGGCCCGGCCGTTGCGGCTGGGCAGCGCGCCGAACCCGACTGCTCGGATTACGGCAGCGATGCCGTTCTGGTCTCGCCCCCCGCCGACGGCTTTGCAGGCGTGTCTGCGGCCTGCCCGGATGCCGGGGTGCAGGCGTTGCAATCGAAGGTGCTGGCGGTGATCCGGGGCGAGTAAGACGGCTTTCCCCCGGACGGAGGCTGCGTTATCCCGCAGGCATGAGCCTTGATGCCTGTGCCACCCTTGTCGAACGCGGCGACCCCGACCGCTGTCTTGCCGTTAGGGCCGCCCCGCCCGCCCTGCGCGGGGGGCTGTTCGTGCTTTACGCCTTCAATCTGGAAATCGCCCGCGCGCCCTGGGTGGCGCAGGAACCGCTGGTGGCCGAGATGCGGCTGCAATGGTGGCGCGACGTGATCGAGAATACCGCCGCCGGGGCGGCGCGGGCGCATGAGGTGGCGGCTCCGCTGCACGATCTGATCCGCGCCGCGGGCCTGCCCTTGCCGGTGCTGGACCGCATGGTTGCCGCGCGGCGCTGGGACTGCTGGCGCGAACCGTTCGAGGATCAGGCGGCGTTGGAGCGCTATCTTGACGAGACGGCGGGCGGGTTGTTGTGGCTGGCGGCGCTGACGGCCGGGGCTCCCGCTGCGGCCGAAGCCCCGGTGCGCGCCTATGGCCGGGCGGCGGGCATGGCGGGGTTCCTGCGTGCGGTGCCGGAATTGCGCGCGCGCGGGCGGCAGCCCTTGCCTGCGGGCACCACGGTTGCGGGGCTGACCCGGCGGGGGCTGGACTGGCTGGCCGGGGCACGGGCGGCGCGGCGCGATGTGCCGGGCCGCGTCGCGCCCGCGCTGCTGGCGGGCTGGCAGAGCGGGGCGGTCCTGCGCAACCTTGCGGCGGGCGGGGGCGGCGACATTTCGGAATTCGCCCGGCGCGGCGGGCTGATGTGGCAGGGCCTGACCGGGCGCTGGTAACGGGGCGCTGGTAAGCCGCCGCCGGGATCAGCCGCGGAATTCGCGCGGCTTCAGCCACAGCCAGATCAGCGCGCCGCCCGCCAGCACCAGGAACGGCAGCATGGCCATGTTCACCGCCTGCCATCCGGCCTGCACCGACCCGCCCGAGCAGTTCATCAGCCCGCCCGAAGACAGCGAGGCCAGGGTGACGCCGCCGAAGACGACAAGATCGTTCACCCCTTGCAGTCGGCCCTTCTCCTCGGGGCGCTGCGCATTGGTCAGCATGGTCGTCGCCCCGACGAAGCCGAAGTTCCAGCCCACGCCCAGCAGAATCAGGGCAATGAAGAAGTTGGACAATTCCACGCCCGCCATGGCCACCGCACCCGCCCCGGCCAGGATGATCAGGCCAAGCGCGATCACCCGTTCCACCCCGAACCGGGCGATGACATGGCCGGTGATGAAGCTGGGCGCATACATGGCAAGCACATGGGCCGAAACGATGTCGGCGGCATCGTCGGTGTGAAAACCGCAGCCGACCACGGCCAGCGGTGACGAGGTCATCACCAGATTCATCAGCGCATAGGCGACGGTGGCGCAGATCATCGCCACGGCGATGGTGGGGGTGCGGATCAGTTCGGCCACGCTGCGGCCCTGCGGCGCGCCTGCGACACGGGGTGCAGGGCGGGGAATGCGCAAGAGCAGGAACAGGGCCACGCCGATCGCGTTCAGGGCGATGACGGCCAGATAGGTGCCAAGGAAGGGCACCACGAAGGCCTGCGATGTGGCTTTCACCAGTTGCGGGCCGAAGACGGCGGACAGCAGGCCCCCGGCCATCACCAGGCTGATCGCCTTGGGGCGGAAGGCGTCAGATGCGGTATCGGCGGCGGCGAAGCGGTAAAAACCCTGCGCGCTCATGTAGATGCCGGTGAACAGGGCGGCGATGCAGAACAGCGGAAAGCTGGCGGTGTAAAGCGCCCAGGCCCCCAGCGCGCCGCCGATGGCCCCGCCCAGTGCGCCCATGGCAAAGCCTGCGGCCCGGCCATGGCGCTGCATGAAGGCGGAAATCGGTGTCGCGGTCAGCATGGAGCCGATGACGGCGCAGCTGATCGGCAGCGTGGCCCAGCAGGCATTCGGGGCCAGCGAGGACCCGGCCAGCCCGGCCACGGTGAAGATCATCGGCATCTGGGCACCGAGGATGGCCTGGGCCGCGACCAGCACGGCAACGTTGCGTTTGGCGATGGCGTCTGACATGGCTGCAAGGGGTAGGGGGTTCCGGTGGCCCCTGCAAGGGGGATCGGGGTCGCATGGTGGGGCGGATCATTCTTGGGCCGCAAGATATAGCCCAGGGAGCCGAATGGCTGGCGCGGGCCGAACCCCGCTTTGCCCCGGCACTGGCATTGGGGCCGCTGCCCTTGCGACGCTGGCCCGAAGGCTTTGGCGCGCTCTTGGATGCGATCATCGGGCAACAGGTGTCGCTGGCCTCGGCGGCGGCGATCCGGGCGCGGATGGAAGCGGCGGGATTTCTGGATCAGGACCGCGTGGCCGCGGCCTCGGATGATGCCCTGCGGGCGGCGGGGCTGAGCCGACAAAAGGCAAGATATGCCAGTGCCTTGGCGCAGGCGCGGCTGGATTACGATGCGCTTCGGACTGCCCCGGACGAAGAGGTTGTGGCGCGGCTGGTGACGCTGCCGGGAATCGGGCGCTGGACGGCGGAAATCTATGCGATGTTCTCGCTGGGGCGGGCCGATGTCTTTGCGCCGGGGGATCTGGCCCTACAAGAGGCGGCGAGGGTGCTGTTCCAGTTGCAGGCGCGGCCGTCGGAAAGGGAATTTCGTGCCATGTCAGAGGCTTGGCGGCCCTGGCGCAGCATTGCGGCGCGGGCGCTTTGGGCCTATTACCGGGCGGTGAAGGGCAGGGAAGGAATGAAGGCATGAGAGAGCTGGCATTCGGGCGCAAGGGCGCTGCCGAAGGGCAGGCGCGGGCGCTGGTGGTGTTCCTGCATGGCTATGGCGCGGACGGGGCCGATCTCCTGGGGCTGGCCGATGCGCTGGCGCCGCATCTGCCGGGCGTGGCCTTCTTCGCCCCCGACGCGCCCGAGCCCTGTTCGGGCAATCCCTTCGGCCGCCAGTGGTTTCCGATCCCCTGGCTGGACGGGTCCAGCGAGGCGCAGCAGGGCGAAGGGATGCGGGCGGCGGTGGCCGACCTGAATGCCTTTCTGGATAAAATCCTTGCCGAGGAAGGTCTTGGCCCCGAGGCGCTGGCGCTGGTCGGCTTCAGTCAGGGGGCGATGATGGCGCTGCATCTGGCCCCGCGCCGGGCCGAGGCTGTGGCCGGAGTGGTGGCGATTTCCGGGCGGCTGATGGTGCCGGAGCGGCTGGAGACGGAATTTCTGGTCCGGCCGCCGGTGCTGCTGATCCATGGCGATCAGGACCCCGTAGTGCCGTTCGACGACATGGCCAAGGCGGGGAATGCGCTGGTGGCGGCAGGGTTCGAGACCTATGGCCATGTAATGCAAGGCACCGGCCACGGCATCGCGCCGGACGGGCTGGGGGTGGCGCTGCAATTCCTTAAGGAAAGATTGCCGGCCTGAGGCGGCAGGCACTTTAGGTTGCGTCCTGGAAGGGGCGGGCTGGCTGGCCGAGGGGGAGCCAGTCGCATACCATCCTGCCGGCCCACGACCTTGCGGAACGGCCGAGACACGAACCCGCAGAGGGCCGGTTTGAGTTCTTTGCTCTCGTTCCGAATGATGCTCCGGCCGGGTTAACAGCCGCGTCAGCCGCCCCGGCCAGCGCCCGACCGCCCCTTTGGGCGGGCGCTACTGCGCTGTTGCGCTTTGAGCAACCCGCAGCAGGGGCCGCACCATAAAGCGCATCGAACAGCCGTTGCATGCGCCCACCCGCGGTCGGGCGCTGGCCTCTCGTTGCCCTGACTGTCCGCTTCGTCCCGCAAAGCGGTCATTCAGGCGGCGGTCAGTCGCGGGCGCGTCCTCTGGTGCTGAGGAGAAGCCCCCCTCAGCCCTGAGCCGCCAGCCAGGCCGCGCAGCCGGTCAGGGCGGCATAGTCATCCTCGACCACCGAGACCGAGAATCCGTGGACCAGCAGGTCGACGCGGCGGTCCTCGCGGAAGGTGGCGGTCAGGCCGAAGCGGGCGAACGAGGGAGCCATGGCGCGCGACATGCCGCCGATCAGGAAGATGCCGCCCCAGGGCAGGTGGATCAGCGCCAGATCGGCCAGCATCTGCCCCAGGATGCGGGTGTAAAGCCGGGCGGCATGGACGGCCACCGGATCATCCGCGGCCAGTGCCGCCAGCACCTGCGCCGAGGTCAGGGATTGCGGATGGCCCGCCTGCGTGGCTGCGAAGGCGTGCAGGTTGGCAAGGCCGCGGCCCGACAGCACTTCTTCGACACCGCAATGCGGCACCTCGCCCCGGCTGGCCAGCAGCGCCTCGACGAACCGCATCAGGGCAAGGTCTTCGTCGCTGCGCACCGGCATGTTGACATGGCCGCATTCCGACGGCGGCACCACACGCGCGGCCCCTGACCCATGCACCGGGGCGGCATTGACGCCGGTGCCAAGACCGACGACCAGCATCGGGCCGCCCGCAACCGAGGGACCTTCGATCACCGGGCGCAGGTTCGCGGCCGGGATATGGCCAAGCGCATGGCCCTGGGCCTGAAGGTCGTTCAGGATGGCGACGCGGGTCGCCCCGGTGGCGGCGGTCAGCTTGGCGGCATCCATGGTCCAGTCAAGGTTGGTCATGGTGGCGACGCCATTCTGCACCGGGCCGGCGGCGGCGACACAGACGCCGGACACCGCCTGGCCGGCGGTCGCCAGATAGTCGCGCAGGATCTGCGCGATGTCCTGCCCGCGCGCCTTGTAGTCGGCATTTGGAAAGCGGCGGATGGTTTCGCCCAGCACCGTTTCGCCTTTGGCCAGCGCAACGCGGGTGTTGGTGCCGCCGATGTCGGCAAGGATGGACAGGGTCATGCGCGGGACTCGGCTGTGTTGCGGGCAAGGGCACGGGCCAGCGCGTGATACGAGGCTTTGGGCGTGCGCTTCAAGCTGTCGAAATCGACATGGACCAGACCGAAGCGTTTTTCATAACCCAGTGTCCATTCGTAATTGTCCAGCACCGACCAGCAGAAATAGCCCTGCACATTGGCACCCTGCGCGATGGCGCGCTGCACGGCTTGCAGGTGCCGGGTCAGGTAGTCGATCCGCTCGGGGTCCTCGACGGTGCCGGAAACGACGGGAACCTCGGGCGAGGCCATGCCGTTTTCGGTGACATAGATCGGCTTGCCACGGGCATATTCGGTTTGCGCGCGCAGAAGGAATTGCTCCAGCCCTTCGGGATAGATCTCCCATCCCATCTGGGTTTTCGGCAAGGGGCCATCGGTTTCGCGGTAGGATGGCCAGGGGCCGGGATCGGGGGCGATCACCTTGCGGGTGTAGTAGTTCAGCCCGCACCAGTCGACCGGGGTCGAGATCGTGGCCATGTCGTCCTGCCAGCCCTGCGGCATATGCGGCAGCAGGCCCGCCAGCACCCGTTCGGGATAGCTGCCCTGGAAGATGCCTTGCAGGAACCAGCGGTTGTAGATGCCGTCGTAAAGGGCGGCGGCTTCGGTTGCCTCGGGGCTGTTGTCCGCCGGGGTGGCCCATTCCAGATTGCAGACCGCGCCAAGGTTCTGCACCCCCAGCGCGCGCATGGCCTGAATGGCGCGGCCGTGACCCAGCAGGACATGGTGCATGGCACGGGCGGCAGCACGGATGTCGCGCAGGCCGGGGGCGTGATAGCCCATGAAATGCGACAGCCAGGCCACGCACCAGGGCTCGTTGATCGGGGCAGTGGACCAGATCCGGTCGCCGATCCGGCGCATCAGCACTTGTGCATAATCGGCGAACCAGCTGGCGATGTCGCGGTTGCGCCAGCCGCCCGCGTCCAAGAGCGGCGAGGGCAGTTCCCAGTGATAAAGCGTCAGCGCGGGTTTGATGCCACGCTCCAGCATGCCGTCGACCAGCCGGTCGTAGAAATCCAGCCCCTCGGGATTGGCGGCCCCGCGCCCCTCCGGCATCACCCGCGCCCAACTGGCGGAAAAGCGGTAGACATCCAGATTGGCGCGAGCGATCAGGTCCAGATCCTCGGGCCAGCGGTGGTAATGGTCGCAGGCAAGCGCGCCGTTCTCGGCCCGGATCACATTGCCGGGCGTCGCGGCGTAATCGTCCCATTGCGTGCGCCCGGCCCCGCCGAAGCCATGGCCTTCGATCTGATAGGCCGAAGCGGCGGCACCGAACAGGAAACCGTCGGGGAAACTGGCACGGGCAGGCAGCATGGCGCTTTCCCTTCTGGAAGATGGCCGGGGATCAGGTCCGGGGGGCGGGGCCGGTGGACTGGCCGATGATCAGATCGGCTTCCAGCAGGCGCTGGGGCGCGTCGCCCCCCGGACTGGCGATCAGGCCCAAGAGCATTTCGGCGGCGATGCGGCCCGCCTCGCGCACCGACGAGCGGGTGGCGGTGTAGATCGGCACATCCTCGCCGTTCTTCATGTAGGAAAGGTCGTCGTCATGGATGATGATGCTGACATCGCGGCCCATCACCAGGCCGCGTTCCTCGATCGCGCGGCGCACCCCCATGCCCGAGATCATCGACGAGGCCAGGAAGGCGGTGGGCGGCCGGGGCTGGGCCAGCATCCGCGCGGCGGCGCGGTGGCCGGAGATTTCGGTCATCTCTTCCGAGATCATCAGCGCGGGGTCGGCGGCGATGTCGCGCGCGGCCAGCGCATCCAGAAAGCCGGTGCGGCGGCGCACGGCGAAATCCATGAACTCCAGCCCGTTGACCAGCGCGATGCGGCGGTGGCCCAGATCCAGCAGGAATTCGGTGGCGCGCTGGAAGGCGCGGCGGTTGTTCACATCAACCCAAGGGTAAGTGCCGGTCGTGCCGGTCGAACGGCCGTGGACGACGAAGGGCAGGCCGATCTCGCGCAGAAGCGGGATGCGCGGGTCCGACAGGCGCGGGGCATGCAGGATGACGCCATCGACATTGCCCTTGGAGCGCAGGCCGCGATAGGTTGCCTCTTCGTCGGCATCCGGGACGACCGACAGCACCATGTCGTAATCGTTGCGGGAATAGGTTTCGCCCGCGCCGGCGATGAAATCGGCAAAGACCGGATTCACGATCTCGTGCCGCGTGGCGACGGGGATGACATGGCCCACCGCCATGGCGCGGCCGGTGGCAAGGCGGATGGCGCGGGTGTTGGGGCGATAATTGTGGCGCTTGGCGGCGGCCATCACCCTTTCGCGGGTGGCTTCGTTCACTTCGGGATAGCCGTTCAAAGCCCTGCTCACGGTCGTGGGCGACAGGCCCAGCTTCGTGGCGAGTTCCTTGAGGTTCATCGGGGCGGCGTCCAAAACGGTTTCAACTGCAACAGTCTTAGCCGGGGCATCAGGGCAGGTCAAAGAGAAAGAGGCAGGGCGATATCGTGCCTGGATTGCAGAATCGGGGTCGGTTCGGGCAGGATTCCGGGGAAAGCGGGGATGCCTCCCCGGCTTTTCGTTGACTTGAAAGGGCGGATCGGTAAGGGTGCCGCATCCAAAGCGGTTTGAATCGATTCTGCGAGAGGGCGCGGAATCCCGGACCGGAGATGGACCAAAATGCCCGCAACCGGAATGGCGGGCCTGTCGGGAGGACGATCATGACCATGAAACTCGCTGCCAGTGCGGCGGTGCTGGCGCTTGTCGCCGGGGGGGCCTTTGCCCAGGATTTGAAGATCGAGCCGGGTTCGGAGCCGGAGCGGTTCCACTGGGACAGTTTTGAGGCGCTGAAGGCGACCGATCTCAGCGGCCAGACGCTGAACGTCATGGGCCCCTGGACCGGCCCCGACCAGGATCTGGTGCTGTCGGTCTTTGCCTATTTCGAGGCGGCGACCGGGGCGAAGATCAACTATACCGGGTCGAACAGTTCCGAACAGGACATCCAGATCGCCGTCGACGGCGGCACCCCGCCCGATATCGGCATCTCGCCGCAGCCCGGCAAGGTGGCCGACTATGCCAAGGCCGGCAAGGTCAAGGCGCTGCCCGCCGAAGTGGCCGACTGGGTCAAGGCGAATTACGCCGCCGGTGACAGCTGGGTGTCGATCTATTCGGCAGCCGGGCCGGACGGCACGACGGCGCTTTATTCGTTTCCCTACAAGACCGACGTGAAGTCGCTGGTCTGGTATGTGCCGGAAAACTTCGAGGATGCGGGCTATGAAGTGCCGCAGACCATGGAGGATCTGAAGGCGCTGACCGAGCAGATCGTGGCCGACGGCGGCACGCCATGGTGCATCGGGCTTGGCTCGGATGCGGCGACCGGCTGGCCCGCGACCGACTGGGTCGAGGACATGATGCTGCGCAACAACGCACCCGAGGATTACGATGCCTGGGTGGCCAACACGCTGCCCTTCAACGATCCCAAGGTGATCGTGGCCATCGACGATTTCGGCTGGTTCGCCAAGAACGACGCCTTCGTTGCGGGCGGCGCGGGGGCCGTGGGCGCGACCGACTTCCGCGACAGCCCCAAGGGTTTGTTCGACAGCCCGCCGAAATGCTACATGCACCGTCAGGCCAGCTTCATCCCGTCCTTCTTCCCCGAAGGCACCGAAGTGGGCAGGGATGCCGATTTCTTCTACTTCCCGGCCTATGCGGGCAAGGATCTGGGCAAGCCGGTTCTGGGTGCGGGCACGTCCTTCATGGTGATGACCGACAATCCGGCCGCGCTGGAGCTGATCAAGTTCCTGCAAACCCCGATCGCGCATGAAGTCTGGATGGCGCAGTCGGGCTTCCTGACCCCGCACAAGGGCGTGCATGTCGAGGCCTATGCCAATGACGTGCTGAAAAAGCAGGGCCAGATGCTGCTGGATGCGACGACCTTCCGCTTTGACGCCTCGGATCTGATGCCGGGCGGCGTGGGTGCGGGCACCTTCTGGACCGGCATGGTGGATTATGTCGGCGGCAAGGATGCGGCGACGGTGACGGCCGACATCCAGAAATCCTGGGACGCGCTGAAGTAAGGCGACGACCACAGGCCGGGCGAGCCATCGCCCGGCCCTTTCGGCAAGGGGGGGATTCATGGAACAGGTCGCACAGGCCTTTGTCACCATATTGATCGGCGTCGGGGGCTGCGCCCTGTGGTACTGGGCGTCGAACACGGTTCTTGACACGGTCTATCCGGCGCGGGGGCCCAATGCTGGGCCCAACATCAGCAAGGCGAACCTGATCCGGCCCTGGCTGTTCGTTGGCCCGGCGGTGGTGATCCTGGGGGCCTATCTGGTCTATCCGGTGTTCAACACGCTGATGCGGGCCTTCATGGACAAGACCAGCACCAGTTTCGTCGGCTTCAGCAACTTCAGCTGGCTGCTGTCGGACGGCAAGTTCCATGAATCGATGCTGAACCAGTTGATCTGGCTGCTGGTGGTGCCGGCGCTGGCCACCTTCTTCGGCCTTCTGGCCGCACAGCTGACCGACCGCATCCGCTGGGGCAATTTCGGCAAGTCGCTGATCTTCATGCCGATGGCGATCTCTTTCGTCGGTGCGGGCGTGATCTGGAAATTCGTCTATGCCAATTCCGACGGCAACCAGATCGGCCTTCTGAATGCCATCGTTCAGGCCCTTGGCGGAGAGCCGCAGCACTGGCTGCAGCTGCCGTTCTGGAACAACATCTTCCTGATGGTGGTACTGGTCTGGATCCAGGCCGGTTTCGCCATGGTGATCCTGTCGGCGGCTCTGCGCGGCATCCCCGAAGACACGATCGAGGCCGCCATCATCGACGGCGCCAATCCGTTCCAGATCTTCTTCAAGATCAAGGTGCCACAGATCGCGGGCACCATCGGCGTGGTCTGGACCACGATCACCATCACCGTGCTGAAGGTGTTCGACATCGTCTATGTGATGACCAACGGCGAATGGGGCACGCAGGTGCTGGCCAACATGATGTACGACCTGCTGTTCGACCAGAGCGACTATGGCCGCGGCTCGGCCGTCGCCATCGTGATCATGATCCTGGTGCTGCCGATCATGTGGTGGAACGTGCGCAACGCCCGCAAGGAGCTTCGCTGAGATGGAAAGCATGGCAGGCAAACGCCCGGCACTGAGCTGGGCGGTCAATCTCTCGGCGGCGGCGCTGGTCTTGCTGTGGCTGATCCCGACGCTGGGGCTGCTGGTAACGTCGTTCCGCGACAAGGACCAGATCCTGGCCTCGGGCTGGTGGGAGGCGTTCTTCAGTTCCGAACAGACCGAACGGTTCCGCACCGATCCCGGCGCGCAGGCGCAGGTGGGCGCGGAATGGGTGATCGAGGGCGTCGTCCTGCCGAAGGGGGCCGATTCGGTGGCGGCCTGGGGCCTGAAGGCCACCGAACCCGGCGCCCTTGCCCCCGGCGAGACGGTGGATCTGGGCGATGGCGCATCGCTGACGGTAAATGAGGACGGCAGTTACCGGCTGGTGTCGCAGACCGAGGTCGAGGATGACCGCCGCATCTTCGTGCAATCCGAAGTGCCGCCCAGTTTCACCCTGGACGGATACCGCCGCGTGCTGACTGGCGAAGGCATCGACAAGGCGTTCTTCAACACCGCCACGGTGGCGATTCCGGCCACGATCATCCCGATCCTGATGGCGGCCTTTGCCGCCTATGCCCTGGCCTGGATGGAGTTTTCGGCACGCGGGGTGCTGATTGCGATCATCGTCGGCCTGCTGGTGGTGCCGCTGCAACTGGCGCTGATCCCTATGAAGATCCTTCACAGCAACCTGGGGATTTCCGGCTATCTGGGGGTCTGGCTGGCGCACAGCGGCTTTGGCCTGCCCCTGGCGATCTATCTCTTGCGCAACTACATGGCCGGGCTGCCGCGCGACATTATCGAGAATGCCCGTGTCGACGGCGCGACCGAGTTCCAGATCTTCTTCAAGATCATCCTGCCGCTGTCGTTCCCGGCGCTGGCCTCGTTCTCGATCTTCCAGTTCCTGTGGACCTGGAACGATCTGCTGGTGGCCAAGGTCTTCCTGCCGTCGAAAGAGCAGGAGGTGCTGACCGTGGGCATCGCCAAGATGATGGGATCGAAGGGCGGCGAATGGGATCTGCTGGCGGTGGCCGGCTTCGTCTCGATCGTGGTGCCGCTGATCGTGTTCTTCTCGCTGCAACGCTTTCTGGTGCGGGGCCTGCTGGCGGGGTCGGTCAAGTGAGCCTGATGCAGAGAGAGGGGCGCAAGGTGCTGGCACGGGACCCGGAGTGGTGGCGCGGCGCGGTGATCTACCAGATCTATCCGCGCAGCTTTCAGGACAGCAATGGCGACGGGGTGGGCGATCTGGCGGGCATCGTCCAGCGCCTGCCGCATGTCGCGGCGCTGGGGGCGGATGCGATCTGGATCAGCCCGTTCTTCACCTCTCCGATGAAGGACTTCGGCTATGACGTGTCGGATTACTGCGATGTAGATCCGATGTTCGGCACGCTGGCCGATTTCGATGCCGTGGTGGCGACGGCGCATGATCTGGGCCTGCGGGTGATGATCGACCTGGTGCTGTCGCATACCAGCGACCAGCATCCCTGGTTCCGCGAAAGCCGCAAGGACCGCAGCAACGCCAGGGCCGACTGGTATGTCTGGGCCGATCCGAAACCCGACGGCACACCGCCGACCAACTGGCTGTCGGTGTTCGGCGGCTCGGCCTGGGCCTGGCATGGCGGGCGCGAGCAATATTACCTGCACAATTTCCTGACCGCGCAGCCCGACCTGAATTTCCATCACGCCCCGGTGCAGGAGGCGCTGCTGGACGTGGCGCGGTTCTGGCTGAAGCGCGGGGTCGACGGGTTCCGGCTGGACACGATCAACTTCTATATCCACGACAAGTATCTGCGCGACAACCCGGCCCTGCCCAAGGAGTTGCGCAACGACAGCATCGCGCCGGGGGTGAATCCCTACAATCACCAGCTGCACCTGTTTGACAAGAACCAGCCTGAGAACCTTGATTTCCTGCGCAAATTCCGCGCGGTGCTGGACCCCTACGCCGCGGCGGCGGTGGGCGAGGTCGGCGATGCGCAGCGCGGGCTTGAGATCATGGCCGAATATACCAGCGGTGGTGACAAGGTGCAGATGTGTTACCCGTTCGAGATGCTGCAACCGCGGCGGCTGACGGCACAGGGGCTGGTCGACACCTTTGCCCGGATGCGGGCGGCAGCCCCCGATGCCTGGCCCTGCTGGTCCTATTCCAATCACGACACGGTGCGCCATGTCACCCGCTGGGATCTGAGCGAAGCGGCGGCAAGGTGCTATACCGCGCTGCTGGTCTGCCTGCGCGGCTCGCTTTGCCTGTATCAGGGCGAAGAGCTGGGCCTGCCCGAAGCCGAGATCGAACAGGCGGAATTGCAGGACCCCTACGGCATAGAATTCTGGCCCGAGTTCAAGGGCCGCGACGGTGCCCGCACTCCGATGGTCTGGCAGACCGACAATGCCGCGGGCGGGTTCAGCACCGGAAAGCCCTGGCTGCCGGTCAAGGCCCCGCACCGGCCGTTGTCGGTGGCGGTGCAAGAGGGGGCGGACGGCTCGATGCTGGCGCATTACCGCCGCGCGCTGGCCTTCCGCCGCGCGCATCAGGTGCTGCGGACCGGAAGCATGGAAGATATTGCCGCCGAAGGGCCGGTTGCCCGGTTCGAGCGGCTGGGAGAGGAGCGCCTGTTCTGCGCCTTCAATCTGGGCGAGGCACCGGCTTCGGTGGCCCTGCCCGAAGGCAGCTGGCAGGCGGTGGGATTGGAACTTGGTGGCGTGACGCCCATGGGCGGCCGGGCGGATCTGCCCGGCTGGGGTTTCGTGCTGGCACAGGCGGTGTGAGGGAGAAAGACAGATGGCCGAGCTTCTGCTGAAGAACGTCGAAAAGGCCTATGGCGAGGTCAAGGTGTTGAAGAACATCAACCTCGACATCAAGACCGGCGAGCTGATCGTCTTCGTCGGCCCCTCGGGCTGCGGGAAATCCACCCTGCTGCGGATGATCGCGGGGCTGGAAAAGATCACCAGCGGCGACTTCTTCATCGACGGGGCGCGGATGAACGATGTGCCGCCGGCACAGCGGGGCATCGCCATGGTGTTCCAGTCCTATGCGCTTTATCCACATATGACGGTGCGCGACAACATGTCCTTCGCGCTGAAGATCGCCAAAAAGCCGAAGGCCGAGATCGACGCGGCGGTGGAACGGGCAGCCAAGATCCTGCAACTGACGCCCTATCTCGACCGGCTGCCCAAGGCGCTGTCGGGCGGGCAGCGGCAGCGGGTGGCGATCGGGCGCAGCATCGTGCGCGACCCCAAGGTCTATCTCTTCGACGAGCCGCTGTCCAATCTGGACGCCGCCCTGCGGGTGGCGACACGGATCGAGATTGCCCAGCTGAAAGAGGCGATGCCGAATTCGACGATGATCTATGTGACCCATGACCAGGTCGAGGCGATGACGCTGGCCAGCCGGATCGTGGTGCTGACGGTGGGGCAGGGCATCGGTCAGGTCGGCTCGCCGCTGGAGCTTTATGAACGGCCCGAGAACGAATTCGTCGCCCAGTTCATCGGCAGTCCGGCAATGAACCTGATACCGGGGCAGATCACCGGCACCGGGGCCGAGACCACGATCGCGCTGGAGGGCGGCGGCGTTGCCCGCTCCAGCGTGCCGACGCAAGAGGCCGACAAGGGGCGAGCGGTGAACGTCGGTGTGCGCCCCGAGGATTTCGTGCCGACCGAGGGCGAGGCCATCTTCACCGGCAAGGTGGAAATCACCGAGGCGCTGGGAGAGGTGACGCAGCTTTACTTCGAGAAGGGCGGCCGCGACACCCCGGTGATCGCCAAGCTGGCGGGCATCCACCCGCAACTGCGCCACCAGAGCGTCAGCCTGACCGCCGATCCGAAAAAGGTGCATCTCTTCGCGGGCGGCAGATCGCTCCTCTACCGCTGATCCCCTTCATCTTTGCGCAAATACCCCTGGGGGTCCGGGGGGCTGGCCCCCCGGCGGGTCTCACTTGCCCCGCGCGTGGAAGATGAAGCCGAGGAAGTTCAGCAGCACCTGTGCCGCCAGAATGGCGGTCGATCCCGAATGGTCGTAATCCGGCGCCACCTCGACAAGGTCCACCCCGACGATCTCATGGTCGCGCGCAACGCCCTGAAGGATCTCCAGCACCTCGTAATACAGAAACCCGCCATGGCTGGGCGTGCCGGTGCCCGGCGCGATCGAGGGGCAGAAGCCGTCGATGTCGATGGTGACGTAAAGCCGCGCGCCCTTGGGGATGCGGGCCAGCACGCCATCGCGGCCCAGTTTGCGCACCTGCCGCACGGACAGGATGTCGTCGCCCATGGCGCGGGCAGCGTCATAGCCGTCCTTGGCGGTCGATGACACGTTGCGGATTCCAAGCGCGGTGATGCCGGTGACATGCTCCTGCTCGGCGGCACGGCGCATCGGGTTGCCATGGCCGTGGCGCACCCCGTGGCGCACATCGACGAAATCGAGATGGGCGTCGATCTGCAGGATGTGGATCGGCCCCCGGTCCGCAAAGGCGCGTATGCATGGGATGTTGACGGAATGGTCGCCCCCCAGCACCACCGGCAGCGCACCGGCATCAAGGATGGCGCGGACGCCGGTTTCGATATTGGCGTGGCTTTTCTCGGTATCGGTATGGACGATATCGGCATCGCCGATGTCGACGATGGTCACGTCGCTGCCCAGATAGGTGCAGTCGTCCTCATGGTCATAGGCCCCGGCATGGCCAAAGGAAAACAGCGTCGAGGCCTCGCGGATCGCGCGGGGCCCAAAGCGGGCACCGGCGCGGAACTGGGTGCCGAAGTCGAAGGGTGCGCCCAGGATGGCGGCATCGGCGCGGATCGCCGACCAGTCGGCCTGATAGGGCCGCTTGCCGAAGGTGGAAATTCCCACAAAGGGCAGGTTCAGCCGCCCGGTTTCATAAGTGTTGCCGCCCATCATCTACCCTTTCCTTGCGCGCCGACAGTGACGCGGGTTCACAGCGGCGGCAAGAGGGCAGGCAGCATGTCGCACAGCCGGGCGGCGGCGGGCGACAGCGGATTGCCCGAAAGCCGCGCCAGCACCAGCGGTTCCGCCCCCGCATCGGCCAGCGGGCGGGTGATCAGCGGGCGGCCATCGTGGCTGTGGGCGCTGGCGGGCCGGGAATAGCTGAGCCCGATACCCAGGCCGTTGGCGGCGAAGCTGCGCATCAGTTCCAGCGTGGCGGTGCGGTGAGCGATGGCGGCGGTCAGGCCGCGGGTGGCGAACAGCGCCCGCATATGGCCCAGCGACAGGCCCTGATCGGTCAGGATCAGCGGCTGGCCGGCCAGTTGCGCCAGGCTCAGCCGGGCATGGCCCGCCAGTGGGTGATCGGGGGCCAGCACGGCATGCGGCGCGACGCGGGCCAGTTCTTGCCGGTCGATGCCGGGCGGCAGCCCCAGATCCCAGGTCAGCGCAAGGTCAATGCCGCCGCCGGTCAGCGCGGCGGCCAGCGGCTCGAACCCCAGCACCTGCGGGGCCAGCCGGGGACCGTCTTCGGCCAACCGGGCGATCAGAGGGGCCAGCAGGGCGGGGGCGAGATCGTCGAAGACCGCCAGCCGCACCGGAGATTCCGGCAAGGCCCCCTCGACCAGCCGCCGGATGCCCTGCACCTGCCGCGCGGCCTCGGCCAGCCAGGCGGTGCCGAAGGAGGTGGGCGTGACACGTCCGTTGCAGCGCAGGAACAGCGGCTGGCCCAGTTGCGCCTCAAGCTGGGCCAGGGCGACCGACAGCGCGGGCTGGCTGACGTTCAGCGCGGCGGCGGCGCTGGTCATGCCGCCATGACCGGCGATGGCGGTGGCATATTCCAGCTGGCGCAGGGTGATGGATAGCATTGGTTTATCGGGTGGATTGTGAACTATTATTTGAATTGATGATGCAGCTTTGGCACAACTTTGGCAAGGCAGCGACAGGAGCGGATGATGGCGGTTCAGGTGACGGATGAGATGGTGCGGGCCTATCGGCAGGATGGCGTCGTGCTGGTGAAGGGACTGTTCGCCGACTGGGTGGACCGCCTGCGGGCGGGCGTCGATACGAACATGGCCAGCCCCAGCTTTCAGATGGAGAACCTGAAGCCGGGCGAGAAGGGCCGGTTCTTTGACGATTACTGCAACTGGTCGCGCATCCCGGAATTCGAGGCAGCGATCTTCCAGTCCGAAGCGGGCCGCGTGGCGGCGGCGCTGATGGACTCGGACCGGGTGCAGCTGTTCCACGATCATGTGCTGGTCAAGGAGCCGGGCACCAGCAAACCGACGCCCTGGCATTCGGACGGGCCTTACTATTTCGTCGAGGGCCGCCAGACCGTCAGCTTCTGGGTGCCGCTGGACCCGGTGAAAGAGGCCAGCTTGCGCTGCGTGGCGGGCAGCCATCTGTGGGAAAAGGACGTGCTGCCGACCCGCTGGCTGAGCGAAAGCGACTTTTACCCCGGCGATCACGATTACATGCCGGTGCCCGACCCCGAGGCCGAGGGCATGCGGATCGTCGAATGGCCGATGGAGCCGGGCGATGCGGTGGCCTTCAACTATCGCACATTGCACGGCGCGCGCGGCAATACCTCGGACAACCGCCGCCGGGCGTTCAGCCTGCGGCTGGTCGGCGATGATGCGCGTTATGTCGAACGGCCCGGCCCGACCTCGCCGCCCTATCCCGGCCATGGCATGCAGTCGGGCCAGCGGCTGCGCGAAGACTGGTTCCCGGTGATCCACGGCTGAACCCTCGCGGGCCGACGCTGCGGCAAAGCTGCGGCTTGCGGGCGGGGCCGGGGCGTGGTTCGGATGGGCAAGGAGGTGCCCGATGACCCAAGACCCCGCCCGGTTCCGCCCGAAGATGTTCCCGCCGCCCGAGTTTCCGCCGCGCAAGGTGCCAGCCTTCGCCCGCACCCCGCCTGCGGTGTTTCCCGCCATCCTGGGCGCGGTGGGGCTGGTGCTGGCGCTGTGGCGCGGGCTGGTGGCGCTGGATCTGCCGCAGGCCCCGGCGGATCTGCTGGCGGGGCTGGTGCTGGCGCTCTGGGCCTTTGCGGCGCTGGCCTATGCGGCCAAGCTGGCGCGGCGGCCGGGTGTGATCCTGGTGGATCTGCGGGTGTTGCCCGGCCGGGCCGGTCTGGCGGCGGGCACGGCGGGGGCGCTGGTGGTGGCGGCGCTGCTGGTGCCCTACTGGCCCGGCGTGGCGCGGGGTATGCTTTTCGCCGGGCTGGTGCTGCACGGCGTTCTGGCGCTGCTGATCCTGCGTGTGCTGGCCGGGATGCCGCCCGAGGGGCGGGCCGTGACCCCGGCGATGCATCTGAGCTTTGTCGGCTTCATCATCGGCGGGCTGGCGGCGGTTCCGCTGGGGCATGAGGCGCTGGCGCGGGCCTTGCTCTGGGCCACACTGCCGGTGGCAGTGCTGATCTGGGGGGCGAGCCTTGTGCAACTGGCCCGCCGGGTGCCACCCGCGCCGCTGCGGCCACTGCTGGCGATCCATCTGGCCCCGGCGGCGCTGTTTTCTCTGGTCGCGGGCGGGCTGGATATGGCCGGGCTGTCGCTGGCCTTTGCGCTGCTGGGGCTGGCGATGCTGGCCGTGCTGCTGGCGGCCGGGCGCTGGATCGCCGCAAGCGGGCTGTCGACGCTGTGGGGGGCCTTCACCTTTCCGTTGACGGCGCTGGCCTCGGCGCTGCTGGCGCAGGGGGGCGGGCTGCAAATGGTGGGGATGATCGTGCTGGCGGCGGCGCTGGGGTTGGTGCCTTACATCCTGTGGCAGGTGCTGAAGCTGTGGCCCGGCGGGCGGCTGGCGGCGAAGACCAACGCGGCGGAGGCCTGAGGCATCCTCCTCCTGCGCCTTCGGCTGTCGTCGGGGCAGAGCGGCGCGACGAGCGACGATGTTGCCAAGGAGCGATTCAGATCTGCGCGACCCAGGCGCGGGCGATGGTCAGGCCATGGGCATCGGCGGCGGCCCCCAGCGTGGCGGCCTCGTCCTCGAACCGCCAGCCGGGGCGGGCGGCTTCCATCAGATCGCCGAAACTGGCCCGCCAGTTGCGCACCACGGCGCGGTTGGCCTCGAAATGGAACTGGGTGGCATAGGTGGCGCGGCCGATGCGGAAGGCCTGCTGCGCGGCCCCCGGAGAATGCGCCAGATGCAGTGCGCCCGGCGGCAGGGTGAAGGTGTCGGAATGCCACTGGTAGATCGGGAAGGTCCGGGGCAGGGCGCCCAGCACCGGATCGGCCGCGCCCGCATCGGTCAGTGTCACCTCGCACCAGCCGAATTCCGGGGCTGCGCCCAGGATGTTCTGCGCCCCGAAGGCCCGCGCCAGCAGCTGCGAGCCAAGGCAGATGCCCAGAACCGCCCGGTCCGTTGCGGTATAATCGGCCATCAGCTGCGCCAGCTGCGGCAGATACGGATGCGTATGGTCATCAAGCGCCGATTGCTCGCCGCCGAAGACCACCAGCGCATCGGCATCGACGCTGGCGGGCAGCGGCTGTCCGGTCCAGGGCTTGTAAAGGTCGATCCGGGCACCCGCCTCATGCAGCGCCACGCCGACCTGACCATGATTGGTGGCGGCAGTATTCTCGACGATGGCGACGCGCATTCCCGGCTCTCCTGTTGGCCGGGTCCAATCTGCATGGCCGCCGCGCCGGTGCAAGCCCCGGATGCCGAGGATTCCGGCTTGCCAATCCTTGGCGCGCGTGAAACAGGGAACCGTCAAACGAACATCCCATGGAGACCCCGATGGAGATTCGCGAGGCGCTGACCTTCGATGACGTTCTGCTGGTTCCGGCCGCATCCAGTGTGCTGCCGTCCGATGCCGATACGTCGACATTCGTCACCAAATCCATCCGCATGAACATTCCGCTGCTCAGCAGCGCGATGGATACCGTGACCGAGGCGCGGATGGCGATTGCCATGGCGCAGGCGGGCGGGATCGGGGTGATCCACCGCAATCTGGATCTTGAGGCGCAGGCGACCGAAGTGCGGCGGGTGAAACGCTTTGAAAGCGGCGTTGTTTACAAGCCGATCACCCTGACCCCCGATCAGACGCTGGCCGACGCCAAGCTGTTGATGGAACGCTACAACATCACCGGCTTTCCGGTGGTGGATGCGACGGGCCGGGTGCTGGGCATCGTCACCAACCGCGACATGCGCTTTGCCTCGGACGACAAGACCCCGGTGCGGGTGATGATGACGGCCGAGAATCTGGCGGTGCTGAAGGAGCCGGTCGACCGGGCGCAGGCGATTTCGCTGATGAAGGCGCGGCGGATCGAAAAGCTGCTGGTGACGGATGGCAAGGGCAAGCTGACCGGCCTTCTGACGCTGAAGGATACCGAGAAATCGGTGCTGAACCCCAATGCCTGCAAGGATGAACTGGGCCGGCTTCGGGTGGCGGCGGCCTCGACCGTGGGGGATGCCGGGTTTGATCGCAGCCAGGCGCTGATCGACGCCGGGGTCGATATGGTGGTGATCGACACGGCACATGGCCATTCCGAAGGCGTGGCCAGGGCGGTCGAGCGGATCAAGAAGCTGTCGAACACCGTGCAGGTGGTGGCGGGCAACGTCGCCACGGCCGAGGCGACGCGGGCGCTGATCGGCGCCGGAGCGGATGCGGTGAAGGTGGGGATCGGCCCCGGTTCGATCTGCACCACGCGGATCGTGGCGGGTGTCGGCGTGCCGCAGCTGACGGCGATCATGGATTCGGCCCGCGCGGCGGGGGATATTCCGGTCATCGCCGATGGCGGCATCAAATTTTCGGGCGATTTTGCCAAGGCCATCGCGGCCGGGGCCTCTTGCGCCATGGTGGGCAGCGCCATCGCGGGCACCGACGAAAGCCCCGGAGAGGTGATCCTGTGGCAGGGCCGCAGCTTCAAGGCCTATCGCGGCATGGGGTCGCTGGGCGCGATGGCGCGGGGGTCGGCGGACCGCTATTTCCAGAAGGATGCCGCCAGCGACAAGCTGGTGCCCGAGGGGATCGAGGGCCAGGTGCCCTACAAGGGCAGCGCGCAGGCGGTCATTCACCAGATGGTCGGGGGCCTGCGGGCCGCGATGGGCTATACCGGCAACCGCACCGTCGAAGAGATGCGCAGCCGCTGCGCTTTCGTGCGGATCACCGGGGCGGGGCTGAAGGAAAGCCATGTCCATGACGTGCAGATCACCCGCGAGTCGCCCAACTATCGGGGCATGTGATGACCCCGGCCGCCCGTGCGGCGGCGGCGATTGCCGTGCTGGACCGGGTTCTGCTGGGCGAATCCGCCGAAAAGGCGCTGACCAACTGGGGCCGTGCGGCGCGCTATGCCGGATCGGGCGACCGGGCAGCGGTGCGCGACATCACCTTTGATGCGCTGCGCCGCCGGGCCTCGTTCGCGGCACTGGGCGGCGGGCTGACCGGGCGCGGGCTGGTGCTGGGCGCGGCCCGCGCGGCGGGGGCCGAGGCGCTGTGGTTCGACGGATCGCCCTATGGTCCGGCGGTGGCGGGCGATGAACCGGGCCGCCGCCCGCAGGGGGCAGAGGTTCTGGATTGCCCTGACTGGCTGGCCCCGCGGCTGCGTGCCGCGCTGGGAGAGCGGTTCGAACCGGTGATGCAGGCGCTGCAACGCCGCGCGCCAGTGTTCCTGCGGGTCAATGCGGCCCGGATCACGCGCGAGGAGGCGCAGGCGGCGCTGGCTGGCGAGGGTATTGTGGCTCAGCCGCACGACCTTGCGAAGAATGCGCTGGAAGTCACGGAGAATGCAAGACGAATCCAGAATTCGGCATGCTATGCCGCCGGGCTGGTCGAACTGCAGGATGCGGCCTCGCAGGCGGTGGCCGAGGCCGTGCCGCTGCGCGATGGCGACCGGGTGCTGGACCTGTGCGCCGGGGGCGGCGGCAAGACGCTGGCCTTGGCGGCGCAGGGGGCGGCTGCGGGCGCGCGGCTGGAGATCTTCGCCCATGATGCCCATCCGCACCGCATGGCCGATCTGCCCGCCCGCGCCGACCGCGCCGGGGCCGCGATCATGCTGACCCGCAACCCGGAAGACCTGGCCCCGTTCGACGTGGTGCTGGCCGATGTGCCCTGTTCCGGCTCGGGCAGCTGGCGGCGCGACCCCGAGGGCAAGTGGCTGCTGACCGAGGCGCGGCTGGCCGATCTTCTGGTGCTGCAGGCCGGAATCCTGGATCGCGCGGCGCGCCTGTGCCGTCCCGGCGGCGTGCTGGCCTATGCCACCTGTTCGCTGCTGCGCGAGGAGAATCAGGATCAGGTCGCGGCCTTTCTGGGCCATCATTCCGGCTGGATCATGCGCGAAAGCCGCAGTTTCACGCTGTTGCAGGGGGGCGACGGCTTCGGTCTTGCCCTTCTTGCGCGAGTTTGAAAAGAATAAACAACTTTAGGGTGCTTTTCCGTTGCGGTTAAGTCCTGATTAACGAGTCGCATCTCCTATGGGTCGGCGGCGATTGCGCGCCGTGATGGCCCGAATCCGTGACGGAGGGACAGGTGCTACGACCGGAAACCGAACTCAGGGCCGTGCTGGCGGTCTCTCGCGGCCTGTCGGGTCGCATCTTCTGGGTTCTGGGCGCGGCTTCGGTCAGTCTGGTGCTGGCGCTTCTGTCCGACGAACCCGCAGTGCGCGCGACACTGACGGTGGTGGGCCTTGCGCTGATCGGGCTGACGATCCTGGTGCGGGGCCTGGCCTGGCTGGACCGGCGGCGCGAAATGCGGCACGAAGCCCAGCTTTCCCTGCTGGTGGGCGAAGATGCGGCCCCCTGTTTCACCACGGATGAACTGGGGCAGGTCCTGTATCGCAACGCCTCGGCCATGGCGCGGTTCGGCGAAGCGGCGGCCGCCACGCTGGTTTCGGTGCTGCACGAACAATTCGCCTCTCCGTCCAACGTGCTGTTCCGCCTGCAATCGCGCGCCGCCAATTCCGGTGCCGCGCGCGAGGATGTGGTGACGCGCCGGGGGCATCTGCGGCTGTCGGTGCATCGCGTCGCGGCCGACCGGTTCCTGTGGCGGATCGAGGAATTCCAGGACCGCAGCCCGACAGGGCGCGGTGCCGAGGGGCTGAGCCTGCCGATGGTGGTGGCCAACCGGGCCGGTGTGGTGCTGTTTTCGAACGAGGCGATGCGCAAGGTGTTGGGAGAGCGGCCGAAACGGCTGGACCGGATCTTCCTGCAGCCGCGGATTTCCACCGGAGAGGAAGTGCAGGTCCACGGCCAGAACGGCCCCGTTCGCGCCATCGTGGCCGAGGTTGAAGGTCTGGGCGACAGGCGCGAGATTTTCCTTCTGCCCGCCGCCGACCGGACCGATGCCGATACGGTGACGACGGATTTCGAGAATGTCCCGGTTGCCCTGATGAAATTCACCGCCGATGGCAGCCTGCGCAGCCTGAATCGCGCGGCGCGGGATCTTCTGGGTGACATGCCGGTCGCCGATCTGTCGTTCCACGATCTTTTCGAGGATCTGGGCCGTCCGGTCGCGGACTGGATGTCGGATATCGTGGCCGAACGCCTGCCCTCCGGGGCCGAGGTGCTGCGGCTGCGCCGGGCCAGTGACGAAAGCTTTGTCCAGGTGCAACTGCGCCGGATCGTCGAGAATGGCCGGGCCGGGGCGCTGGCGGTGCTGTCGGATGCGACGGCACTGAAGAAGCTGGAGGCACAGTTCACCCAAAGCCAGAAAATGCAGGCGATCGGGCAACTTGCGGGTGGAATCGCGCATGATTTCAACAATCTGCTGACGGCGATTTCGGGCCATTGCGATCTGCTGCTGCTGAACCATGCGCGCGAGGATTCCGATTTTGCCGATCTGGAGCAGATACGCCAGAACGCCAACCGCGCCGCGGCCCTGGTCAGTCAGCTGCTGGCGTTCTCGCGCAAGCAGACGCTGAAACCCGAAACGCTGGATCTTCAGGAGGCGCTTTCCGATCTGACGCATCTGCTGAACCGGCTGGTGGGCGAAAGGATCCTGCTGAACCTGACGCATGATTCTCGGCTGGGGCCGATCCGGGCCGACCGGCGGCAGCTGGAACAGGTGCTGATGAATCTGGTGGTGAATTCGCGCGATGCCATGCCCGAAGGCGGCGCGATCCGCATCGAGACCGAGGCGTTGTCGCTGGCCGAACCTCTGTCGCGCGACAAGGCGACCGTTCCGGCCGGGGACTATTCGCTGATCCGGGTGATCGACACCGGCACGGGGATTCCGGCCGACAAGTTGCCGAAGATATTCGAGCCGTTCTTCACCACCAAGAAGGTGGGCGAAGGCACGGGGCTGGGCCTGTCGACCGTCTATGGCATCGTCAAGCAATCCGGTGGCTATATCTTCGTTGCCAGCGAGCCGGGGCGCGGCACGGTGTTCGAACTGTTCTTCCCGGTCCATCATCTCCAGCCCGGAGCCGCCCCCGAGCCGGTGGCCGAGGAGCCACCGAAAAAGCTGATGATCCGCAAGAGCGAAGGCGTCGTCCTGCTGGTCGAGGATGAACCGCCGGTGCGCGCCTTTGCCAGCCGGGCGCTGCGGCTGCGCGGCTTTACCGTGTTGGAGGCCGAGAATGCCGAAGAGGCCCTGAAGACCTTGGCGGATCCGGGGCTGGAGGTGGATGTCTTCGTGACCGATGTGGTGATGCCTGGCATGGACGGGCCCACCTGGGTCAAGCGCGCGCTGGAGGACCGGCCCGATGTGAAGGTGGTCTTCGTCTCGGGCTATGCCGAGGATGTGCTGTCAGCCGATCAGGCACGCATTCCGAATTCGGTCTTTCTGCCCAAGCCGTTTTCGCTGAATGACCTGACAGCCACGGTGCAGGGGCAATTGCATTGATGCATCGGAGACAGACGGGCCGAGGATCGGCCCTGACGGCAAGCGGCGGCCAGATGGAGCCGCAGAGCAGACGGGCAGAGCGCAGGGGCAGGGGGCAGGGAGAGACCAGAGAGACAGAGCGTGCGGAGAGGCCAGACAGACGGGCCATAGCAGGGCCGGTCAAGACGGAGCAGCCAGACGGGGCAGGCAAGATGTGGCAGGCAAGATGTGGCAGGCAAGACGGGGCAGGGCCTTGCGGCGGGCCGGACGGGCCGCCGCCGGGGCGATCTGATCCGGTCCGCGATCAGGATTCGGGATGGATGAGCCTGTCGTAAAGCGCGAAATCCGCGGCGGCCACCTGATGCAGCAGCGCTTCTGTTTCCGTGGCAAGATCGGTCAGCCCGGCGGGCGAGACGTTCAGCCGGGGTAGCGTGATCTCGCAATCCAGCCGGTCTTCGAGGAAATGCACGAATGTGTCGATTTCTTCATAACGGAACAGCTGGTCCACCCCCTGACCCTGCCGCGGCCGCAGGAATCGCTCTTGGCTGCCGACATCGGCAAAGGCGGGGCGCGGGTCGGAACACCAGGCGCGGACGAAATCGTCAAAGCTCAGGCCGCGGGTCGAATTCTTCGGATCGGTCTCCTCGCGCTGGCGAAACCGATACCAGGACCCCAGCCAGTCACGCGGTTCGCGCATCAGGGCGACAAGGGTCCAGTCCGCCTTGGAGGCGGCTTCGAGATAGGGGCCGACGAAGCGGCGGAACCGATGCACGCTGGTGTGCTTCAGCACCGGCGGCCGCTGCACCGACACGGCGGCGAGTGATTCGAGCGCGGCGGCAATCGCCGTCGACCCGGTCTTCGGCGTGGCCAGAAATGCCAGCCGCGCCTCCCAGAACACCAGCATCCCTGCCCCTTTTCCTGCCCCGTGCCCGTTCCGGGCCGTTTTCGCTGCGGCTGTAAACTATCCCTTAAGGAAATTGGGCAAAAGCTGATTTTGCGAGAATCCGATTGAAATGTTCCCTTTTTGTCCGCATAAGGGCAGGAACATAGGCGGAACACGGGCAAGCATTGCCGCCCCTGGGTGGCTGTGGGATAAGGAAGCGAAAATGACGGTGGCCAATCTTTTCGACCTGGGGAGCAAGCGGGACATGGACAAGCAGAAGGCATTGGAAAGCGCGCTTGCACAGATCGAACGGCAGTTCGGCAAAGGCTCGATCATGAAGCTGGGGGCCGATAGCCCGGCGATGGAGATCGAGGCGACATCGACCGGCAGCCTGGGGCTGGATATCGCGCTGGGGATCGGCGGTCTGCCCAAGGGCCGGATCGTGGAAATCTACGGGCCGGAATCCAGCGGCAAGACCACGCTGACGCTGCATGTGGTGGCCGAGGAACAGAAGAAGGGCGGCGTCTGCGCCTTTGTCGACGCCGAACACGCGCTGGACCCGCAATATGCCAAGAAGCTGGGCGTCAATCTGGACGAGCTGCTGATCTCGCAGCCCGACACGGGTGAACAGGCGCTGGAGATCGTCGATACGCTGGTGCGGTCGGGCGCGGTTTCGCTGATCGTGGTCGACTCGGTCGCGGCGCTGACCCCGAAGGCCGAGCTTGAGGGCGACATGGGCGATGCGACAGTGGGCGCGCAGGCAAGGCTGATGAGCCAGGCGATGCGCAAGCTGACCGCCAGCATCGGCCGCAGCAACTGCATGGTGATCTTCATCAACCAGATCCGCATGAAGATCGGCGTGATGTTCGGCTCCCCCGAGACCACCACCGGCGGCAATGCGCTGAAATTCTATGCGTCGGTGCGGCTCGACATCCGCCGCATCGGCGCGATCAAGGACCGCGAGGAAGTGGTGGGCAACACCACGCGGGTGAAGGTGGTGAAGAACAAGGTCGCGCCGCCCTTCAAGCAGGTGGAGTTCGACATCATGTATGGCGAGGGGATTTCCAAGACCGGCGAGCTGGTTGATATCGGCGTCAAGGCCGGGGTCGTCGAGAAATCGGGCGCCTGGTATTCCTATGGCGACGAACGCATCGGCCAGGGCCGCGAGAATGCCAAGACCTTCCTCAAGGCCAATCCTGCGGTTGCCATGGCGATCGAGGACAAGATCCGCGCCGCCAATGGCCTGGATTTCCACATCGAAGGCGGCGCCAGCGAAGATGACGTGATGGAGGGCTGACGTCTTCATCCCTTGCAACTGCAATAATCGAAAGGCCGGAGGCACCCCCTCCGGCCTTTTTCGCAAGCGCCGCAATCCGGCGTGGACAGGCCGGAAAAGCAGGGCTAAACGAAGGCCGATTGGCTGACTTCCCGGCGAAAGGCCCCGTGATATGGCGTCCCTGAACGACATCCGCTCCACCTATCTTGATTTCTTCCGGCGCAACGGCCACCGCGTCGTCGAAAGCTCGTCGCTGGTGCCGCGCAACGATCCGACGCTGATGTTCGCCAATTCCGGCATGGTGCAGTTCAAGAACCTGTTCACCGGGGTCGAGACGCGGGATTACAAACGGGCGACGACGGCGCAGAAATGCGTGCGGGCGGGTGGCAAGCACAACGACCTTGACAATGTCGGCTATACCGCGCGGCATCATACCTTCTTTGAAATGCTGGGAAATTTCAGCTTTGGCGATTACTTCAAGGACCAGGCGATTGCCTTTGCCTGGGAGCTGCTGACCAAGGATTTCGGTCTGGACAAGGACAAGCTGCTGGTCACCGTCTATCACACCGATGACGAGGCGGCGGGGATCTGGAAGAAGGTGGCCGGCCTGCCGGACAGCCGGATCATTCGCATCGCCAGCGACGACAATTTCTGGCGCATGGGCCCGACTGGCCCCTGCGGACCCTGCACCGAGATATTCTATGACCACGGGCCGAGCATCTGGGGCGGCCCGCCCGGCAGTGCCGAGGAAGACGGCGACCGGTTCATCGAGATCTGGAACAACGTCTTCATGCAGAACGAACAGTTCGCCGATGGCAGCATGCGCCCGCTGGACATGCAAAGCATCGACACCGGCATGGGGCTGGAGCGGATCGGCGCGCTGTTGCAGGGCAAGCACGACAATTACGACACCGACCTGATGCGCAGCCTGATCGAGGCAAGCGCCCATGCTACCCATCAGGACCCCGATGGCCCCGGCAAGACCAGTCATCGGGTGATTGCCGATCACCTGCGGTCGACCTCGTTCCTGATTGCGGACGGGGTGATGCCGTCGAACGAAGGCCGCGGCTACGTGCTGCGGCGGATCATGCGACGCGCGATGCGGCATGCGCACATGCTGGGCGCGCAGGACCCGGTGATGTATCGGCTGGTCCCCGCGCTGGTGCGGCAGATGGGGGCGGCCTACCCGGAACTGAGCCGGGCGCAGCCGCTGATCGAAGAGACGCTGAAGCTTGAGGAAACCCGGTTCAAGCAGACGCTGGACAGGGGTCTGCGGCTTCTGGATGACGAACTGGCCCGGCTGCCCGACGGCGCCGATCTGCCGGGGGCGGCGGCGTTCAAGCTGTATGACACCTATGGTTTCCCGCTGGATCTGACGCAGGATGCGCTGCGCGAACAGGGCCGGGCGGTGGATGTGGCCGGCTTCGATGCGGCGATGGCCGAGCAGAAGGCCAAGGCCCGCGCCGCCTGGGCCGGAACGGGCGAGGCGAAGGACGCGAAGATCTGGTTCGAGATCGCCGAGGACAGGGGTGTCACCGAATTCCTGGGGTATGAGCTGGAAGCCGCCGAGGGCGTGGTGCTGGCGCTGGTGCGCGACGGGGCCGAGATCGGGTCTGCGCAGACCGGCGAGGCGGTGCAGGTGGTGGTCAACCAGTCGCCCTTCTATGCCGAAAGCGGCGGGCAGGTCGGCGACACCGGGCTGATCCGCACCGATACCGGCATGGTCGAGGTGACGGATACCAGAAAGGCCGCCGGGGTGTTCATCCATATCGGCCGGGTGGCCGAGGGCGCTATTGCCAAGGGCCAGCCGGCCAAGCTGGAGGTCAGCCACACCCGCCGCAGCCAGATCCGCGCCAACCATTCGGCGACGCATCTGCTGCACGAGGCGCTGCGGCGCGCTCTGGGCGATCATGTGGCGCAGAAGGGCAGCCTGAACGCGCCCGACCGGCTGCGGTTCGACTTCAGCCATTCCCATGCCCTGACCCCGGCCGAACTGGCCACGGTCGAGGCCGAGGTGAACGCTTTCATCCGGCAGAATGCGCCGGTCGAGACCCGGATCATGACGCCGGACGATGCGCGCGGCATCGGGGCACAGGCCCTCTTTGGCGAGAAATACGGCGATGAGGTGCGGGTGGTGTCGATGGGCTGGCTCGACGGTTCGGGCAAGGGCGCGGATCAGCGCACCTACAGCCTCGAGCTGTGCGGCGGCACCCATGTGGCGCGCACTGGCGACATCGGCGCGCTGGTGATGCTGGGCGACAGTGCCTCGTCGGCCGGTGTGCGGCGGATCGAGGCACTGACCGGGCAGGCGGCGCTGGACCATCTGCGCGCGCAAGAGGCCCGGCTGGCCGAGATTGCAGCGACGCTGAAGGCCCCGGTTGCCGAAGTGGCCGACCGGGTGAAAGCGCTGGCCGAAGACCGCCGCAAGCTGGAGACCGAGGTGGCCAACCTGCGGCGCGAGCTGGCGATGGGCGGCAAGGGCGCAGGCCCGGAAGCGAATGAAATCAACGGGGTGAAGTTCATTGCTCAGGTGGTTTCGGGCGTTTCGGGCAAGGATCTGCCCGCATTGATCGACGAGATGAAATCGCGTCTCGGCTCGGGTGCGGTGCTGCTGATCGCCGATACCGGGGCCAAGCCGGCGGTTGCGGCCGGGGTGACGGCGGATCTGACGGCGCGGCTTTCGGCCGTTTCGCTGGTTAAGGCCGCGGCCGAGGCGATGGGCGGCAAGGGCGGCGGCGGGCGGCCCGACATGGCGCAGGCCGGTGGGGCGGACATTGCGCTGGCCGAAGCCGGGATCAAGGCGGCGGAAGCCGTGATCGGGGGATAGGATGCCGACAGCACTCTGGATTGCGCATGTTCATGTAACCGACCCGGACGCCTATGGCCGTTACGCCAGCGGGGCCGGGCCGGCGATTGCCGCGCATGGCGGCGTCTTTCTGGCCCGTGGCGGGCGCTATGTGCAGCTTGAGGGCAATGATCGTGCCCGAAACGTGGTGGCGCGGTTTCCGTCGCTTGAAAAGGCGGTGGAATGCTATCATTCGCCCGCCTATCAGGCCGCCCTGGCCCATGCCAAGGGCGCCAGTGTGCGCGATCTGATGGTGGTGGAAGAGGTGGAACCTTAGGGTTTTACGCGAAAATTCCCCACGCGACTGCGGCAAAACGTGCTAATGTGACAGAAAAAGCAGACAGGCGTGTCACAATGACAATCGAAAAAGGCCCCCGCTGATGTGCCGCTGGGCCGCCTATTCCGGGGCTCCGATCTTTCTGGAAGAGATCATCAGCCGCCCCGGCCATTCGCTGATCCACCAAAGCCATTGCGCCACGCAATGCCATACTGCGATCAATGCCGATGGATTCGGCGTGGCCTGGTATGGCGACCGGCCGGAGCCGGGGCTTTACCGCGACGTGATGCCGGCCTGGTCGGACCCGAACCTGCGCAGCCTGACCGCGCAGGTGAAATCGGGGCTGTTCCTGGCGCATGTGCGCGCCTCGACCGGCACGGCGACCAGCCGCAACAACTGTCACCCCTTCGTGCATGGGGTGTGGTCCTTCATGCACAACGGGCAGGTCGGCGGCTATGAGAGATTCCGCCGTGATGCCGACATGATGGTGCCGGATCACCTTTATCCACAGCGCAAGGGCGCGACCGACAGCGAGGCGCTGTTTCTGGCCGCCATCGCCGAGGGGCTGGACGGCGATCCGCGCGGCGCGCTGGAACGCGCCTCGGCCCGGTTCATCCGGCTGGCGCGCGACAAGGGTGCGCTGCCTTGGCTGCGGATGACTGCGGCGCTGTCGGACGGCAAACGGCTTTATGCCGTGCGCTATGCCACGGATGAGGCCGCCCCCAGCCTTTACTATCGCTGGTCGGCCAGCCGGATGGGCATGGCGGTGGTGTCGGAGCCGCTGGAGGCGGAAGAGGGCGGCTGGAGCGAAGTGCCCGCCGCCAGTTTCTGCACATTCGAGGGCGCGGATGTGAAGGTCGAACCGTTCCTGCCCTGTCGGCTGGCCGCGGCGGCGGCCTGAGGGCCCCCGAATTCTGTGCAGAATTCGTGGCCGGAGTTTTTTTGAAAACTCCGGCGCGTGGCGCCAGAAGGATCAGAACTGGTCTTCCAGCAACGCGCCGATGCTGCGCTCGGGCAGCCCAAGGAAGGCCAGGGTTTCCGCTTCGGTCAACAGGACGCGGGCGACAATCTCGTCCCGCCCCTGCCATGACCGCAGCACGAAGGCCGCCATCTGCTGCGCCGCGACGCCGGGCGCGAAATAGGCCAGCAGGGTTTCTACCGGCTGGCCGACGAAATGTTCGGCCTTCAGGGCCTGCAATTCCATCAGGCGGCCATAGTCGTTTTCAAAACCGATGACATCGGACAGGTCGACCAGATGCTTCTGGCCCGGCCGACAATCAGGGTGCTGCATGTACTGGGCAAAGGCCAGCTGGCTTTCGCGGGCCCCTGCAATACCCGAATAGCGAACATAGACCAGCCCGCGATCCGGCAGGATTCGGAAGGAAACCGGCATGCGCCCCCCGGAAATGACGATGCCCCGCAAGGGGGCACCGTTTGATCATCAGGTCAAGCCCTTCGTCGTGCCGATCAGTCCAGCGCCTTGAAGTTCAGGCTGGCCCCGTCCTTGATGCCGCTGAACCAGCGCGCGGTGACGGTCTTGGTCTTGGTGTAGAAGCGGAAGGCATCGGGGCCATACTGGTTCAGGTCGCCGAAGGCAGACCGTTTCCAGCCGCCGAAGCTGTAATAGGACAGCGGAACGGGGATCGGGAAGTTGATGCCGACCATGCCGACATTGACACGGGATGCAAAATCGCGCGCGGTATCGCCATCGGCGGTGTAGATCGCGGTGCCGTTGCCGTATTCGTTGTCCATCACCAGCTTCAGCGCCTCTTCGTAAGAACCGGCGCGCACGGTCGACAGCACCGGGCCGAAGATCTCCTGCTTGTAGATCTCCATATCCGGGGTCACGTTGTCGAAGAGGGTGGCACCGACGAAGAAGCCGTTTTCATAGCCCTGGATCTTCAGGCCCCGGCCATCGACCACCAGCTTCGCGCCCTGTTCGATGCCGGAATCGATCAGGCCAAGGATACGGTCTTTCGATGCCTTGGTAATGACCGGCCCGAAATCCACGTCATTGCCGGCGGTATAGGGACCGACCTTCAGCTTCTCGATCTTCGGCACCAGCGCCTCGATCAGCGCATCCGCCGTTTTCTGGCCCACCGGCACCGCGACCGAGATCGCCATGCAGCGTTCGCCCGCCGCGCCATAGCCCGCGCCGACCAGTGCATCCGCCGCCTTTTCGATATCGGCATCGGGCATGATGATCATGTGGTTCTTGGCACCGCCGAAGCATTGCGCCCGTTTGCCGTTGGTGGCGGCGCGGCCATAGATATATTGCGCGATCGGGGTGGAGCCGACGAAGCCGACGCCCTGGATCACCGGATGGTCGAGAATGCCGTCGACCACCGACTTGTCGCCGTTCACCACCTGCAGCACGCCATCCGGCAGGCCCGCCTGTTGCAGCAGTTCCGCCAGGAAGAGCGAGGTCGACGGAACCCGTTCGGACGGTTTCAGGATCATCGCATTGCCGCTGACGATGGCGGGGGCCATCTTCCACAAGGGGATCATGGCCGGAAAGTTGAACGGGGTAATCCCGGCCACCACGCCCAGCGGCTGCCGCATGGCGTAAAGGTCGATGCCGGGGCCGGCGCTGTCGGTCATCTCGCCCTTCAGCATGGCGGGGGCGCCCATGCAGACCTCGACCACCTCAAGCCCGCGCTGAACGTCGCCCTTGGCATCGGGAATGGTCTTGCCGTGTTCGCGCGAAACCAGTTCGGCCAGCTTGTCCATGTGCTGATTGATCAGCGCGCCAAAGGCCATCATCACGCGCGCCCGGCGCTGCGGGTTGGTGGCGGCCCATGCAACCTGCGCCTTGGCGGCTTCGGCGACGGCATGGTTCAGCTCGGCCTCGGTGGCCAGCGCGACCCGCGCCTGCACTTCGCCGGTGGCGGGGTTGTAGATGTCGGCAAAGCGGCCCGATTTGCCCGCGACCAGCTTGCCGTTGATCCAGTGACCGATCTCTTGCATCGAATCCTCCTGTCTGAGTTGCCGCTGTTTTATCCTTGCGGAAACGCCAGACAAAGCGGCAATCTTCCAAAAGGGCTTTGCAGGATTGCAATGATGGATTGGGATGATCTGCGGGTGTTCCTGGCCGTGGCGCGGGCCGACAGCCTGTCGGGTGCGGGGCGGCGGCTGAAGATCGACCCGGCCACGGTGGGCCGCCGGATTGCGCGGCTGGAAGAGGCGATCGGGGCGCGTTTGTTCCAGAAATCGCCGCAGGGCTATGCGCTGACCGACGAGGGCACGCGGCTGCTGCCTCATGCCGAACGCGCCGAGACCGCCGCACGCGCCGCCGCCGAAAGCCTGTCGGGGCCCGAGGGGCTGACCGGGCAGATCCGGCTTGGGGCCCCGGATGGGTGTGCGAATTACCTGCTTCCGCAGGTGATCGCGAGGATCTGCGATGCCAATCCGGGGCTGGAGGTGCAGATCGTCGCGCTGCCGCGTCTGTTCAACCTGTCCAAGCGCGAGGCCGATATGGCCATCGGTGTCAGCCGCCCCGAGGCCGGACGGCTGACCGTGCAGAAGCTGACCGACTACCGGCTGCATCTGGCCGCCAGCCGCAGCTATCTGGCCGAGCATCCGGTGCAGGGGCCGGATGACCTGCGCCACCATCGCTTCATCGGCTATATTCCCGACCTGATCTTTGACAAGGAGCTGGATTATCTGGCCGAGATCGGAGGCCCGCCAGTGACGTTCTCGTCGAATTCTGTGTCGGTGCAACTGAACTTCCTGCGGCAGGGCGCGGGCCTGGGCGTGGTGCATGATTTCGCGCTGCCCTCAGCGCCGGAGCTGGTTCGGGTGCTGCCCGATAATATCCGGCTGGTCCGCAGTTTCTGGCTGATCCGCCATGCAGACGATGCCCGCGTGCCGCGTCTGACCCGCTTTGCCGAGGCGCTCTTGCGGGCGGTCCGGGTGGAAATGGCGCGTCTTGAATCAATCGCTTGACAGAGACGTGCCCTCGCAGGACCTTTGCAAGGACAAGGCCGGGAGGAATAGCCGATGCTTGTCAGCCAGATCCTGAAATCCAAGCCCGAAGGGGGCGTCATCTCTATCGCGGGCGATGCCAGCGTGGCCGAAGCGGTCGAACTGCTGTCGTCGAAACGCATAGGCGCGGTGATGGTGTCGGCAGACGGCAAGAAGCCGCTTGGCATCCTGTCGGAACGCGACATCGTGCGCGAACTGGGCAAGCGCGGGGCCGATGTGCTGGCCGACAAGGTTTCCAGCCTGATGACGGTCAAGCTGGTGGGCTGCGAGCGGGGCGATCAGACCGATGCCGTGCTGCAGAAGATGACCGATGGCAGGTTCCGTCACATGCCGGTTCTGGATGGCGGACAGATGGTCGGCATCATCTCGATCGGCGATGTGGTGAAGGCGCGGCTTGAAGAGCTGGCGGCGGAAAAGGATGCGCTGGAAGGCATGATCAAGGGGTTCTAGGGCGCAACGGCGCGGGGCGCAGGGCAGGCTGCGGCGAATTCGCCCTTGCGCCTTGTTGCGCAATATTGTTGCGTTGCCGCGGGCACATGGCCCCGAGGAGGACTCCTGAATGCGCATCGGCCTGTATCCGGGCACCTTCGATCCCGTCACGCTGGGCCATACCGATATCATCCAGAGGGCGATGGCGCTGGTGGACCGGCTGGTGATCGGGGTGGCGATCAACCGCGACAAGGGGCCACTGTTCACACTGGAAGAGCGGGTCGCCATGGTGCGGGCCGAATGCGATGCGATCACGGCAAAGACCGGCGGCGAGATCGTGGTGCATCCGTTCGAGAACCTGCTGATCGACTGCGCCCGCGATGTGGGGGCCGGGGTGATCATCCGTGGCCTGCGCGCGGTGGCGGATTTTGAATATGAATTCCAGATGGTCGGGATGAACCGTGCGCTGGATGCCAATATCGAAACGGTGTTCCTGATGGCCGATGCGCGCCGCCAGGCGATTGCGTCGAAGCTGGTCAAGGAAATCGCCCGGCTGGGGGGCGATGTGTCGAAATTCGTGCCCGAGGCCGTGCGCGGTGCCCTGAAGGCCAAGTATCGCTGAGCCCGTTGTCCCGAGGGGGCCGAAATGCAAAGGGGGCCTTGCGGCCCCCGGCATCGGACCTGCGTTGCAGCAACCTCAGTTGCCGTAAACCGCCTTGTGGGCGATCTTCGCGGCATCGCCGGGGTAGATGTCCAGGTCAAGCGCGATGTCCAGCGGCATCCGGGCGATCTCGTCGCGGGTACGGACATAGGCGGCGCGTTTGCGGGCGGCTTTCTTCAGGGTCTCAAACATGGTCAGCATCTTCGCTTCCTCTTTGTGCGGCGGGATGGATTTCCTTCCGCATGACCAAAAGATAGACCTGCCAGTTATCGCTAACAACCGGTAATGCTGCGGTGCAGCTATGCGTAAAACGCATATCTTAAAGCCAAGAAAAAAGGCACCCGAAGGTGCCCTTCCCCTGATTTTCGTCGAAAATCAGATCAGCTTGCCCATCGCAACGGCGGTATCCGCCATGCGGTTCGAGAAACCCCATTCGTTGTCATACCAGGACAGGACCGAACACAGCGTGCCGTCCATCACCTTGGTCTGGTCCATGTGGAACACCGACGAATGCGGATCGTGGTTGAAGTCCATCGAGACATTCTTGGCCCTGGTATAGCCGAGGATGCCCTTCAGCGGCCCGTCGGCGGCGGCGCGGATCGCCTCGTTGATCTCGTCCACGCTGGTGGCGCGCTTGGCGATGAACTTCAGGTCCACCACGCTGACGTTCGGTGTCGGCACCCGGATGGCGAAACCGTCCAGCCGGCCCTTCAGATCGGGCAGAACCAGCCCCACCGCCTTGGCCGCCCCGGTCGAGGTCGGGATCATGTTCAGCGCGGCGGCGCGGGCGCGATACAGATCCTTGTGCATGGTGTCCAGCGTCGGCTGGTCGCCGGTATAGCTGTGGATCGTGGTCATCATGCCCTTTTCGATGCCGATGGCTTCGTGCAGGACCTTGGCAAAGGGCGACAGGCAGTTGGTGGTGCAGCTGGCGTTCGAGACGACGATGTCATTCTTCGTCAGCGTGCCGTGGTTCACGCCATAGACAATGGTCTTGTCGGCCCCGTCGCCCGGCGCGGAGATCAGCACACGCTTCGACCCGTTTTCCAGATGGGGCAGGCACTTTTCCTTCGATGTGAAGATGCCGGTGCATTCCATGACGATGTCGACATCCGACCAGGGCAGATCGGCCGGGTTCTTCAGCGCCGTCACCCTCATGCGGCCGCGGCCGACGTCGATCCAGTCGTCTCCGGTGGTCACATCCGCCGGGAATCGGCCATGCACCGAATCGAAGCGCAAGAGATGCGCATTGGTTTCGACCGGGCCAAGGTCGTTGATGGCGACCACCTCAATATCCTTGCGGCCCGACTCGATGATCGCGCGCAGCACATTGCGCCCGATCCGCCCAAATCCGTTGATTGCAACCTTCACGGCCATGATCTTCACCCTCCGAAGCTGCCTGTGCGCGTTCCGCTAGCGCTAACAATGCGATCTGGCGGAAAAATGCAACCTCAGTCTGACGGGATCAGCGCCAGAATTCCACCCAATCCATCAATCCAAGAAACTTTCGCGCCAGGAAGACCAGGGTTTCCCCGCCGGTCAGCAGGAAATCCGCCGCGATCAACCCGGCAAGCACAGCCGCCAGCCAAAGCGCGATATGTTCGGTCATCATGCCCCCAGGGCCGGGGGCGGACCCCGGTTACTGCGCCAGCCGCCCCATGACGCCGGCCACGTCGGCCATCCGGCAGGAGAAGCCCCATTCATTGTCATACCAGGCCAGAACGCGGACCGAGCGGCCAACGACCTTGGTCTGGTCGGGGGCGAAGATAGACGAGAACGGCGTGTGGTTGAAGTCGATCGACACCTTCGGTTCGGGGTCATAGGACATCACCATGCCCATATAACCCGCGCAGGCCTCGCGCACGATCTCGTTCACATCGGCCACCGTCACCGCCTTCTTGGCGATGAAGGTCAGGTCCACGGCCGAGACATTGGGCGTCGGCACCCGGATCGCGCTGCCATCCAGCAGGCCCGCCAGTTCCGGCAATACCTCGCCAATCGCCTTGCCGGCGCCGGTCGAGGTGGGGATCATCGCCAAGGCGGCAGAGCGCGCGCGATACAGATCCTTGTGGCGGCGGTCCAGCGTCGGCTGGTCGCCGGTATAGGAATGGATCGTGGTCATCACGCCACTTTCGATGCCGATCGAGTCGTTCAGCACCTTGGCCAGCGGTGCCAGGCAGTTGGTGGTGCAGGAGGCGTTCGAGACCACCAGATGCTCGGGCGTAAGCGCGCGGTGGTTGACGCCATAGACAACGGTCATGTCGGCCCGCTTGGCCGGGGCAGAGACGAGCACGCGCTTCGCCCCGCGCCCCAGATGGACGGCGGCCTTGTCGCGGTCGTTGAACTTGCCGGTGCATTCCAGCACCACGTCGACGCCCTGCCAGTCCAGTTCCTCGGGGGTATAGGTCGACATCACCCGGATCGGTCCGCGGCCCAGATCCAGCGCACCGTCGACCACCTTCACCGTGCCGGGAAAGCGGCCGTGGACCGAGTCGTATTTCAGAAGATGGGCGTTGGTTTCCACCGGGCCGGTGGCATTGATCGCCACCACCTGCACATCGTTGCGGTTCGATTCCGCGATATGCGCCAGCGTGCAGCGCCCGATCCGGCCAAAGCCGTTGATGCCGATGGTGATCATTCTTCCATCCCCGATAAGACTCGCCCCCGTGGCAGGTATCCTGTATGCGACGGCATTCCTAGTCGAAAAGCGACGTAATTTCCATATGTTAGCGTGAACATCCGCCGTTTGCGCTAACGAGATCGGGCTTTGCCGAATCCCCCTCGGGCCTGTATGCGGATCGGACAGGTCATTGCGGGGTTGGGGATGAGCGGACTTCTGGCGCTTCTGGACGATGTGGCGGCCATTGCCAAGGTTGCGGCGGCTTCGGTCGATGATGTGGCGGCGGCGGCGGCCAAGGCCAGCGCTAAGGCCGCCGGAGTGGTGATCGACGATGCGGCGGTGACGCCGAAATATGTGCATGGATTCGAGGCCAAGCGCGAACTGCCGATCATCTGGCGCATCGCGCTGGGGTCGATCCGCAACAAGCTGGTCGTCCTCTTGCCCGCGCTGCTGGCGCTGAACTACTTCCTGCCCGCGGCCATCACACCCCTCTTGATGCTGGGCGGGGCCTATCTGTGCTTTGAAGGGGCCGAGAAGGTGTTTCACAAGCTCTTTCCGCATGGCGATGCCGCGGTGGAAGAGGATTTCGACACCAAGGACCCGACCCGTCTGGAAGAGGAAAAGGTGGCCGGTGCGATCAAGACTGATTTCATCCTGTCGGCCGAGATCATGACCATCGCGCTGGCCACGGTGGAAAGCCCGTCGTTCTGGATGCAGGCCGCCACGCTGGCCGTGGTGGGCGTGCTGATCACCGTGGCGGTCTATGGCGCGGTGGCGCTGATCGTGAAGATGGATGATATCGGGCTGCATCTGGCCGGCACTGGGCGCACGGCGGCCGGGCGCGCGCTTGGCCGCGGGCTGGTGGTGGCGATGCCGAAACTGATGGCCTTTCTGTCGACGGTGGGCACGGCGGCGATGCTGTGGGTGGGCGGGTCGATCGTGCTGCACGGGCTGGAAGTCACGCATCTCTGGGCCTGGCCCTATGAGACCATCCACCATATCGCCGAAGCTGCGGCTGAGGCGGCCTCGGTCGCGCAGGGCTTCGTGGCCTGGGCGGTGCAAGCGGCCATCGACGGGGTGTTCGGGCTGGGCCTGGGCATCCTCTTGATTCCGCTGGCGACGCGGGTGATCGGGCCCTTGTGGGCGGCGGTGACGGGAAAGCAGAAGGCCGCGCATTAAGCGCGGCCTGCAAATTCGTTTGAACGAATTTGACAAATTTCTTGATCAAGAAATTTGCCGGTCAGAGCATCGCTTTCGCCGCAGCGACCGCCGCTTCGGCGGTGATGCCGAACTCCTTGTACAGCCGCTCATAGGGGGCCGAGGCCCCGAACGATGACATGCCGATGAAGGCGGCCTTGCCTTCGCGGCCGCGCTCGCCCAGAAGCCAGCGGTCCCAGCCCTGCCGCACGCCGGCCTCGATCCCGACGCGGACCGCCCCCGCGGGCAGGACACGCTTGCGCCAGGCTTCATCCTGCGCCGCGAACAGTTCCATCGACGGCATGGAGACGACACGGGTGCCGATGCCCTCGGCCTCCAGCGCCTCGCGCGCCTTGATGGCGATTTCCACTTCCGATCCGCTGGCGATCAGGATCACCTGGCGTTTGCCGGTGGCTTCGGCCAGCACATAGGCCCCCTTGGCGGAAAGGTTCTGGTTGGTGTGGCTCTTGCGCACGGCGGCCAGGTTCTGACGGCTCAGCGCCAGCACCGACGGCGTGGTCTTCTGCGTCAATGCCACTTCCCAGCATTCCGCCACCTCGACCAGATCGGCCGGGCGCAGCACCAGCGTGTTCGGCGTGGCGCGGGAAATCGCCAGATGCTCGACCGGCTGATGGGTCGGGCCGTCTTCGCCCAGGCCGATGGAATCATGCGTCATTACATAGACGACCGGAATCCCCATCAGTGCCGACAGCCGCATCGACGGCCGGGCATAATCGGTAAAGGCCATGAAGGTGCCCGAATAGGGCCGGACGCCGCCATGCAGCGCCATGCCGTTCATCGCCGCCGCCATGCCATGTTCGCGGATGCCCCAATACATGTAGCGGCCCTTGCGGTCGCCCACATCGAAGACGCCCAGATCGGCGGTTTTCGTGTTGTTCGATCCGGTCAGGTCGGCCGACCCGGCAAAGGTCTCGGTCATCACCGGGTTCACGGCGGCCAGAACCTTTTCCGAGGCCGAGCGGGTGGCCAGTTTGGCCCCTTCCTCGGCGGCCTTCTTCTTCACGGCGCGGATCGCGGAATAAAGCTTCTGCGGCACGTCCAGCGCGAAGATGCGCTTGAATTCGGCCTGTTTTCCGGCGGGCAGGGCGGCCAGACGGGTTTCCCAGTCGGCGCGGGCCCTGGCACCCTTTGCCCCCAGCGATTCCCACCATGCCTTCACCTCGGCGGGCACTTCGAACGGGCCACCCGGCCAGCCGTAACCATCCTTGGCCGCCTGCAACTGCGCCTTGTCGGTCAGCGCGCCATGGCCTTTCGAGGTGTCCTGTGCGGCATGGCCGATGGCGATATGCGTGGAGCAGGCGATCATCGCCGGGCGGTCACTGGCCTTGGCGGCGGTGAGGGCGCGGTCGATGTCGTCGGGGTCATGGCCGTCGCAGTCGAACACATCCCAGCCCGAGGCGGCAAAGCGGGCCTTCTGGTCGGTCACGTCCGACAGGCTGACCTTGCCGTCGATGGTGATGCCGTTGTTGTCCCACAGCACGATCAGGCGGCTGAGCTTCTGCCGCCCGGCAATGCCGATCGCCTCCTGGCTGACGCCCTCCATCAGGCAGCCGTCGCCCGCGATGACATAGGTATAGTGGTCCTGCACCTTCGCCCCCCAACGGGCGCGCAGGTGTTCTTCGGCCATGGCAAAGCCCACGGCGTTGGCTATGCCCTGACCCAGCGGGCCGGTGGTGGTTTCCACCCCGGCGACATGGCCGTATTCCGGGTGCCCCGCAGTGATGGCCCCCCATTGGCGGAAGTTGCGGATCTGATCCAGCGTCACATCTTCATAGCCGGTCAGGTAAAGCAGGCTGTAGATCAGCATCGAGCCATGGCCCGCCGACAGGATGAACCGGTCACGGTCGGCCCAGCGCGGGGCCCTGGGGTCGAATTTCAGATGTTTCGAGAACAGCACTGTCGCCACATCGGCCATGCCCATCGGCATGCCGGAATGCCCGGAATTGGCGGCTGCCACGGCATCCAGCGCCAGCGCGCGGATCGCGGTGGCGCGCATCCAGTGATCGGGGTGGCGGGAACGAAGCGATGCAATGTCCACGGGGCTTGTCCTTCGGTCTGGGATGCTCTCGGCCCCGCGCATAGCCGCCGCCCCCGGCAAGATCAAGCGCGTCCCCCAAGGCCTTGGGAAGAAAGAGAAGACGCGATGATCCGGTTTCGGCATAAGATGGGGCAAGGTGCCCCCGGCCTGCGATTCGCGGATCGGCACGGGGGCGGGCGCAACTGCGAAGGGGCAGCCATGCAGGATGTGACGGAATTCGAACGGCGGATCAGTGCCGCGCTGGAACGGATCGGCCGCGGGCTGGACGGCCTTTCGGCCGGGGGGGTGCCTGTGGGCCCGGCAGCGGCGGATCCTGCCGAGATTGCCGCCTTGCGCGCGCAGCTTGAGGAAGAGCGGACCACTTCCGCCCAGTTGCAGGAACGGCTGAAAGCCGTGAAGGACCGCGACGGTGCCGCGACGGCGCAGTTGCAGGACAAGATCGACCGCCTGACCCGGCAGCTGGATGTGCAGGGGCTGGAATTGCAGCGGATGCGCCGCACCACCATTTCCCTGCGCGACCAGTTGCGCCAGCTGCGCGAGACGCAGGCGGCGGGCGTGGCCGAGCCGCATCTGATCAACAAGGCGATGCTGACCGAACTGGAGGCACTGCGCGCCACCCGCCTGACGGAAATGGCGGAACTGGACGAGATTGCCGCCGCGCTGGACGACCATCTGACGGAGGCCGAGAATGCCTGATCTGGAAATCACCGTCGGCGGCCGTCCGTTTCTGGTCTCCTGCCAGCCGGGCGAGGAACATTTCCTGCGCGCCGCCGCCGCCATGCTGGACCATGAGGCGCAGCCTCTGATCGCCGCGATGGGGCGTCTGCCCGAGGCCAAGCTGTTGCTGATGGCCGGGCTGATGCTGGCCGACCGCACGGCGGCGGTCGAGGACGAGAACCGCCAGATCAAGGCCCGGCTGGCCGAGTTGGAAAGTCGCCCCGCGCCCGAGGCGCAGCGGGTCGAGGTGCCGGTGATCCCGCCGCAGCTGATCGAGACCATGGCCGAGATCGCGGCGCGGGCCGAGGCGCTGGCGGAACAGGTGGAAGAACGGGCTTCGGCATGAAGGCGGTGCTTCTGGCGGCCGTTGTCGTAGCCGCTCCGGCGCTGGCGCAGGAAACCCGGTTTGTCACCACGCATTATGCCTGCGACCGCGGCGTGACCATTCCGGCCACCTATGTCAACGCGGCCGACCTGTCGCTGGCCGTGATCCATGTCGAAGGGGCGCAGATCACGCTTGTGAGCGAACCCGCCGCATCGGGCGCGCGCTATGGCTGGCCTTCGGACGGGGCAAGCTATGTCTGGTGGACCAAGGGGCCGGAGGCGACGCTCTACTGGAAAGAGGGCGGCGAGGAACGGCCTCTGATCAGTTGCACCGAATGGCAATAGGAAAGGCCGCCGAAACGGCGGCCCCTGTCACACCTGTCACAGGATCAATGCGTCCCGCGACCTTCAGGCATTCGCTTCGCGGATCTTGTCGGCGGCGTCCTTGTCGAACTTGACGCCCTTCGCCTCGAACAGGGTATCCAGCTCGCCCGACAGCGTCATCTCGGTGACGATGTCGCAGCCGCCGACGAATTCGCCCTTGACGTAAAGCTGCGGAATGGTCGGCCAGTCGCTGAACTCCTTGATGCCCTGCCGCACATCGGGATCGGCCAGAACGTCAATATCCTTGTAGTCGACGCCCATGTAGTTCAGCACCCCGGCCACGCGGCTGGAGAAACCGCATTGCGGCATCATCTTGCTGCCCTTCATGAACAGCACCACATCGTTGCTGTCGATGGTGTTCTTGATCGTCTCAGCGGCGCTCATGGCCCATACTCCCGTTCCAAATGATCTGGCATTCAACCCGTCCGGTCCCGGCTGGCCAGATAGGCCGCCATCCGGCGCTCGGTCTCGGCAATTGCAACCTGTCGTTTCTCGTCGGTGCTGTCCTGTCCTGGGTCGCCACGCCTGCGGGACCGACGCGCCCGCAGGATCGACACGATCCCGACCAGCATCATCACCACCGGGATCAGGCTGAACAGCGAGGGCCCGACCGTGGCCATCTTATTCCGGTGCCTTCGTCGTCAGCGCCAGGGCATGCAATTCGCCATGTGCGCCGTCCATCTTGCCCTTCAGGCTGGCATAGACCGCGCGCTGCTGCTGGACCCGGTTCATGCCCCGAAAGCTTTCGTCGATCACTTCGGCGGCCCAGTGGTTGCCGTCGCCCGCCGTGTCGATCACGGTGATCTTCGCCTGGGGGAACGATGCGCGGATCAGCGCCTCGATATCCTTGCCTTCCATCGGCATGGGCAGCCTCCTTGGTCCTGTCGCCCAGATGTATGCCGCAGGGCAGGGGGCCGCAAGGGTGATCAGCGGGCGGGCAGGGCCTGCCATTCATCGCGCAACATGCCGAAGAGCAGCACATCGACGTTGCGGCCCAGTGCGGGGCGATACCAATGCGCGCGCTGCCGCCCCTCGGGCACGAATCCCAGCTTTGCATAAAGATGTGCCGCCCGCGCGTTTTCGCCCGAGGCATCAAGCCACAGCTTCTGCGCGTTCAGCACGGTGAAGGCATGGTCGATCAGGTGCCGCACGAAACCTGCGCCGCGCCCGCCGCCGGTGCTGGCCAGCGCCAGACGGCGCAGTTCGACCGTGCCGGACGGATCTCCGACGCCGCAGAACAGCGCGTATCCCGCCGGCTGACCCCGTTCCTGCCAGATCAGCAGCCGGGCCGAGGGATCGGGTAGATAGGCGGCCAGCCCGGTCTCATCCTCGTCGGTCAGGAAGGGCGCATTGTCGGGGTGCCCGGCCAGCCCGCGGATGAAGGCGAAATCGGCCGGGGTGGCGGGGCGCAGGGTCATGCCGCTTTCCATTCGCGCCGCAGCATCGAATAGGCGTGGCAATCGACCCAGACGCCGTCACGCAGCCAGCATTCGCGCATCGTGCCTTCCCGCACCAGCCCGGCGCGTTCAAAGGCGGCAAGACCGGCGAGATTGTCAAAGGCGATGTCGCAGAACAGCCGGTGCGATTGCATTTCATCGAACGCGACCGCAAGGGTGGCCCGGATCAGGGCAAGGCCCTCGCCCTTGCCGGGCTGCGACAGCGCCAGATTGGTCAGAAAGACGACATGCGGATAAAGCGGTTCGATGATCGAGAAACCCGCGAAACCGCCATTGCGCTGCCAGACCAGCACCCGTGCGTCGGCGTCATCAATCAGCCGGGCAATCCATGCCTCATCCTGTTGCAACAGGCTTTGCGGATGGGCGGTGATGAGCCCGCGGATGTCTGCCTGATCGGCAGCCACTGCGGGCCGCAGCATCAGACCCCAACCTTTTCGGCAAAGGCGCTGCGGTAAAGCCGCGACAGATCGGCCAGCGGGGCGGCATCGGCGCCAAAGGCCACCAGCGCGCCGCCAAAGCTGCCGATGCGGGTGACGGGAACGCCTGCGGTCAGGGCGGCGGCCTCGATGGCTTCGGCCCCGGCCTCATCCACGGCCAAGAGATAACGGGCCTGATCCTCGCCGAACAGCGCCGGAATGTCGCCGGGGATCAGGCCGATGCCCAGACCGGCCGCTTCGGCCATCTCGAAGGCCGCCAGCGCCAGTCCGCCATCGCCCAGATCGGTGCAGGCGCGGATGTGGGCGCGGTTGGCGCGCAGGAAATCGCCGTTGCGACGCTCGGCCGCCAGATCAACCGGCGGCGCATCGCCCTCTGCCATGCCGAAAGCTTCGGCCAGAAGCGCGCTTTGTCCCAGATGGCCGAAGCTCTCGCCCAAGAGCAGCGCGATGTCACCTGTCTGTGGCCGTCCGGCGATGATCTGATCCAGGCTGGACAGCAGCCCGACCGCACCGATGGTCGGCGTCGGCAGAATGCCCTTGCCGTCGGTTTCATTGTAAAGCGACACGTTGCCCGAGACGATGGGCATGTCCAGCGCCAGACAGGCTTCGCCGATGCCTTGCAACGCGCCGACGAACTGGCCCATGATTTCCGGCTTTTCGGGATTGCCGAAGTTCAGGTTGTCGGTGGTGGCCAGCGGCAGCGCGCCGACCGCCGTCAGATTGCGGTAAGCCTCGGCCACCGCCTGCTTGCCACCTTCGTAAGGGTTGGCCTTGACATAGCGTGGGGTCACGTCGCTGGTGAAGGCCAGCGCCTTCCCAGTGCCATGCACCCGCACCACCCCCGCAGGCAGGCCCGGCGTCACCACGGTATCCGCGCCGACCTGGGCATCATATTGCTCATAGACCCAGCCCTTGTGGGCATAGCAGGGCGACCCGATCAGCACCTTCAGCCCGTCGATGGCGCCGATCTGCGGCACCGGTCCCAGCGGGCCGGCGGCCGGTGTCGGCACCCAGGGCCGGTCGTATTCCGGGGCGCTGGACGACAGTTTCGACAGCGGGATGTCGGCCTTCACCTCATTGCCATGCAGGATCAGGAAGCGGTCCTCGGGGATGGTCTCGCCCACGATGGCGAAATCCAGATCCCATTTGACGAAGATCGCCCGTGCTTCCGCCTCCATCTCGGGCTTCAGCACCATCAGCATCCGCTCCTGGGATTCGCTCAGCATCATCTCATAGGCGGTCATGTGGGTTTCGCGCTGGGGCACGTCATCCAGTTGCAGCCGGATGCCAAGCCCGCCCTTGTCGCCCATTTCCACCGCCGAGCAGGTCAGCCCGGCGGCGCCCATGTCCTGAATGGAAATGACGGCCCCACTGGCCATCAGCTCCAGGCAGGCTTCGAGCAGCCGTTTTTCGGTGAAGGGATCGCCGACCTGAACGGTGGGGCGCTTTTCCTCGATCGTGTCGTCGAATTCGGCCGATGCCATGGTGGCCCCGCCCACGCCGTCGCGTCCGGTCTTGGCACCAAGGTAGACCACCGGCATCCCCACGCCCGAGGCGGCGGAATAGAAGATGGCATCCGTCTCGGCCAGACCGGCGGCAAAGGCGTTCACCAGACAATTGCCGTTATAGGCGGCGTGAAAGCGCACCTCGCCGCCGACGGTGGGCACGCCGAAGGCATTGCCATAGCTGCCGATGCCTTCGACCACGCCCTTGACCAGATGCGCGGTCTTCGGATGCGATGGCAGACCGAAGGACAGCGCATTCATCGCCGCGATCGGCCGCGCGCCCATGGTGAAGACATCGCGCAGGATGCCGCCGACGCCGGTCGCCGCCCCCTGATGCGGCTCGATATACGAGGGGTGGTTGTGGCTCTCCATCTTGAAGATCACCGCCTGCCCGTCGCCGATGTCGACGACGCCCGCATTCTCGCCCGGTCCGCAGATCACCTGAGGCCCGGTGGTCGGCAGTTTCTTCAGATGGATCTTCGAGGATTTATAGGAGCAATGCTCGTTCCACATCGCCGAGAAGATGCCGAGTTCGGTGAATGTCGGCTGGCGTCCCAGAATGTCCAGCAGCCGCTGCCATTCATCCGGCTTGATCCCGTGCGAGGCCACCAGTTCGGGGGTGATTGCGGGTTCCGACATGGGATGCCTCCGGCGCGAGGGGGATGTTGGGCGCGTCCTAGACGAAAGCCCGGCAAAGGGAAAGAGCGCAGCCCGGTCTGACGTGCCCGAATTTTCGTCGAAAATTCGGGCCCCGTTCCGCCGGGATCGGGCCTTGGCCGGCGCGGGGCGCCCAGAAAACGGGCGGCCGGAAAAAAAGAGGCCGGACACGAGGTCCGGCCAAGTCCAACAGGGAGGTATGAGGCGCTGAGAGAAGTCTCAATCACCGCCTCGCCGCATGATTTATGGGCTGGTTGCGAACTCTGCAAGGGAAGGAATGCCGCACTTGCAGCATGCCCGCCATGCATCGTTTGCATATCTATGAAAAGCGCCCTAAATCACGGCTGCTGGCGCTTGCGATAGCTCATGATCTCATCAAGCACGAAATCGCGGAACACCGAGACCCGCTTGGAATGCCGCAGCTCTTCGGGATAGGCCAGAAAGACCGGAACTTCGCCGCTTTCCACCTCGGGCAGGACGCGCACCAGATGGGGGAAATCCTCGGTGATGTAATCGGGCAGGACCCCGATCCCCAGATGGTTCAGCACCCCCTGCAGCACACCGAAATAGTTGTTCACATGCAGGATGGACGGAATGTCGTTCGTCATCAGCTCGGCCACCAGCAGCGCCCCGGCGGCGACCTGCGCCGTGCCGGGATGCTGGCAGATCAGCCGGTGCTGGCTCATATCTTCCATCCGTTCGGGCGTGCCATGGGCGGCCAGATATTCCGGGCTGGCATAAAGCCGCATCTTGATGTTCATCAGCCGCTTGCGGATCAGATCGGCCTGTGACGGCTCCTTCATGCGGATCGCCACATCGGCCTCGCGCATCGGCAGATCCAGCACTCGCTCTTCCAGCATCAGGTCGATCTTCAGACTGGGGTATTTCTCGTAAAGCCGCGCCAGACGCGGGGCCAGCCACAGCGTGCCGAAGCCGGTCGTCGTCGTCACCTTCAGCTCGCCGAACACCTCATCCTCGGAATCGCGGATCCGCGCCGCCGTGGCCTCCAGTCGCTTGACCATGGCCTGCGTGGCATCGAACAGCAATTCTCCCTGTTCGGTGAGGATCAGCCCCCGCGCGTGGCGGTGGAACAGCGTCACGTTCAGGCTTTCCTCCAGGGCGCGGATCTGGCGGCTGACGGCCGACTGGCTGAGGTGCAGCACATCCCCGGCATGGGTCAGGCTGCCCTTTTCGGCCACCGCGTGAAAGATGCGCAATTTGTCCCAATCCATCGCCCGGCCCCTTCAAACCCGAAACACTCTAGCACGAGCCATGCTTCTGGGGAAAACCCGTTCCGCTGTAAATGCCGTGGCACGGGGAAAATTCGCAGCCAATTGTCGCGGGACTTCCGCAAGACCGCCACTCTGCCTATGATGCGGGCCAAAGCGGGCGTTCATGACCTGCGGGCAGGCGAAAGGCATCACATGGCAGTCGGCATCTTCGATTCGGGTCTGGGCGGGCTGACGGTTCTGGATGCGGTGTCGCGCCGTCTGCCGGACGTGCCCTTCGTCTATTTCGGCGACAATGCGCATGCGCCCTATGGCGTGCGCACCGGTGATGACATCTTTGCCCTGACCTGTGCTGCGACCGAGCGGCTGTGGGCCGAGGGCTGCGATCTGGTGATCCTGGCCTGCAACACCGCCAGTGCCGCCGCCCTGCGCCGGATGCAGGAAACCTGGGTGCCGCCCGAGAAGCGCGTGCTGGGGGTCTTCGTTCCGCTGATCGAGGCGCTGACCGAACGGCAATGGGGCGACAATTCCCCGCCGCGCGAAGTGGCGGTGAAACATGTGGCGCTGTTCGCCACCCCCGCCACCGTTGCCAGCCGCGCGTTTCAGCGCGAACTGGCCTTCCGCGCCATCGGCGTCGATGTCGAGGCCCAGCCCTGCGGCGGCGTCGTCGATGCGATCGAGCAGGGCGACGAGATCCTGGCCGAGGCGCTGGTGCGCAGCCATGTCGAGGCGCTGCGCCGCCGGATGCCCGCGCCCGAAGCCGCCATTCTGGGCTGCACCCATTACCCGCTGATGGAAAAGGTGTTCCAGGAGGCGCTGGGGCAAGGGGTCAAGGTCTATTCCCAGGCCGATCTGGTGGCCGAGTCGCTGGCCGACTATCTGATCCGCCGACCCGAGTTTCTGGGCGCGGGCAAGGCGTCAAGGTTCCTGACCACCGGCGATCCTGCCAATGTGTCGAACAAGGCGACCCAGTTCCTGCGCCGCCGGATCAGTTTCGAGGCGGCATGACAGAGCCCTGTTCCGCCGACCTTGCCCAATGGCGCGCCGCCCGCCTTGCTGCCCTGACGGCCCCGGACGGATGGCTGAACCTGGTGGCCCGGATCGAGCTTGCCCCCGGCAGCCATCAGGTCGGCGCGGCGCAGGAGGTTCGCCTTCCCTACGGCCCGGATCTGTTGGGCACGCTGACGCTGTCGGAGGTGGGGGCAACCTTTGCGCGCCCCGGTCAGGCGGCGGAACACTTCGTTCCGGTTCCCGATGCCTTTCCGCAGCTGCGGGTCGATCCCTTCCTGCTGGAAATCCATACGGTCGATGGCATCCCGGCACTACGGTTGCGCGATCTGACCCTGCGCCCGCAGATCACCCTGCGCCACTATCCAGACGCCCCCGAATGGAACATTCGCGCGGAATGGGAGAGCTTTGCCCCGCAAGCTTCTGAAGTGAAAATGAAAGATGGTTCCAAAGCGGCCGTGACGCTGACCCATCGCGCCACTTTCATCCATGCGGGCCGGACCGTCACCCTGACGCCGACCCATTGGAAATCCGGCAAGCCGATGTTTGTCTTCCGCGATGCGACGGCGGGGGAAACCTATCCCGCCTGCCGCTTTCTTTTTGGCGAGGCCATGGGGGACAGCGCGATCCGCCTTGATTTCAACCGCGCCTTCACCCCGCCTTGCGGGTTTACCGATTTCGCCATCTGCCCGCTGCCGCCCCCCGGCAACATCCTGCCGTTTCGGGTCGAGGCGGGAGAGAAGGCCCCCTGAAGGATTGTGGGGGCAATCCTTCCTTCTCTCCTGCCCCGCCCAAGCCTTTCCAGCGATCAACCGTGCCTCAACTCGTGCTGCCAAGCGGGCCGGTGTCTGAAAAGGCCCCTGCCGTCAGGCCCCCAGGCCGCCGGAGCTGCGGTCGGCGCGCCGGGAAAGAAACATGACGACATTCTGGCGGTTGGCGGCGTGAAATCTCGCCCCATCCGAGAAGATATTGGTCATCCGCGCATCATTGCTGCGCATAGCGCCCAGGGCGGCCAGCCGTCCATGACGGGCTTTTTGTGCAAGATCAGTCACTTCGGGATCCTTTCCTCACCTGGTTTGCAAATTGTGGGCTTTCGCCACAGTTTCTTCATGAGAATGACACTGTTGTTCAACCTAGGCGGGAATGTGGCGAATTCGGGCAGTAAAGTGAAAATGCCAAGGTAATATTTTGACAACTATAGGTAGAATTAATAACAACCCTAGCGTGTTTCCAGGCTGCACCATCACGGTGGCCGCGCTGCAAAAGAAAAAGGCAGGCCCGATGACCTGCCTTCTGTCGAACCGCCAGGGAAGGGCGATGAAGGCCCCCGATCCCGCCGTCAGTCCTTGGCGCGTTCCTGATAGGAATCGTCATCGGTGTTGATCACGATCCGCGTGCCGGCCCCGATATGCGGCGGCACCATCACCCGCAGCCCGCTGGTCGTCATCGCCGGCTTGTAGCTGGAAGACGCGGTCTGCCCCTTCACCACAGGCTCGGTCTCGGCGATCTCGACAGTGATGCGCTGCGGCACCTCGATGGCGATCGGCGCGCCTTCGAAGGTTTTCAGATAGCAGCGCATGCCTTCCTGCAGGTAGACCTTGTTGCTGCCCATCACGTCTTCGGTGACGACAACCTGATCATAGGTTTCCGGCTCCATGAAGTGAAAGCCTTCGCCGTCCTCATAGAGAAAGTCGTAGTGACGTTCATCCACCGTGGCCTTTTCCACCTGATCGGTGGTTTTCCAGCGTTCCGACACCTTCACCCCGTCCGAGATGCGGCGCATGTCGACGGTGGTGGTGGGGGTGCCCTTGCCGGGATGGAAGTTGGTGGCGCTGAGGACAACGTAAAGGCGGCCGTCCATATCGACGACGTTGCCCTTGCGCAGGCTGGAGGCGATGACTTTCACGAGACGCGATCCTTGTGATATGGGCGCGAGGGGCGCCGCGGATGCGCGCGTCTAACGCACCTTTGCCCAGATTTCCAGCCGGAACCGACCTGATGACCGACACCCGTTGGTGGCACCCTTCGCGCCACGCCGACCGCCGCCCGCTGCTTCTGGCGCGCAACCGCATTCAGGCCGCGATCCGGGGCTGGCTGGCCGGTGAGGGGTTCATCGAGGTCGATCCGGCCGCCTTGCAGGTTTCGCCGGGAAATGAGGCGCATCTGCACGCTTTCCGCACAAGCGCCATCGGCAATGACGGGCTGGCCCGCGAGATGTATCTGCATACCTCGCCCGAATTCGCCATGAAACGGCTGCTGGCGGCGGGCGAACGGCGGATCTTCTCGCTGGGCCATGTCTGGCGCAACCGAGAGCGGGGGCCCTTGCACGCGCCGGAATTCACCATGCTGGAATGGTATCGGGTCGGGGAACCCTATGAGCGGCTGATGGAGGATATCGCCGCCTGGGTGCGGCTGGCCTCGGACGGGGCGCTGCGGTTCCGGGACCGGATCTGTGACCCGGCAGCGGCCCATGTGCGGATTTCCGTGGCCGAGGCTTTTCAAACCCACGCCGGGATCGACCTTTTCGCCACGATGGATGCCCAGGGGAATACCGATGCGGCGGCACTGGCGGCGCAGATGGATCGGGTGGGGATTGCCCATATGCCGGGGGAAAGCTGGTCCGATCTTTTCAGCCGCGTGCTGGGGGAACGGGTCGAACCGCATCTGGGTGACGGGCGGCTGACGGTGCTGGACCGCTATCCGGTCGCCGAGGCGGCGCTGGCGCGGCGCTGCGCCGACGATCCGCGTGTGGCCGAGCGGTTCGAGGTCTATGCCTGCGGGGTGGAATTGGCCAACGGCTTTGGCGAATTGACCGATCCGGCCGAACAGCGGCTGCGCTTCGAGGAGGAGATGGCGGTCAAGGCGCGGGTCTATGGCGAGACCTATCCGCTGGACGAGGATTTTCTTGCCGCCCTTGCGCTGATGCCGCCCGCCAGCGGTTGCGCCCTTGGCTTTGACCGGCTGGTGATGCTGGCCACCGGGGCGCCGTCGGTCGAGATGGTGCAATGGGTGCCTGCGGGCGGCACAGGGCTGTGACCCGCTGACGCGGGGTCTCGACAGGGCGGCCCGCCGCGCCTATCTGAAGTTGACCGAGGTCAAGGCAGCCCGCCTTTCATTTGCCTAGAGCGGCCGCAAGCCAAACCGGGAGAGAGCCAATGGACGCCACAGCCAAGCCCCAGTTCCGCGGGTTGAAGGGGCTGAAGAAGCAGCGGCGCATCCAGGTGATCGCGCTGGCCTTCGCCTCTCTGGCCGCCGCCTTCCTGGTGATCTGGCTCTTCGTGCCGAAGGATGCGATGAACTTCTTCCGCTCGCCGACCGAAGTGGTGGAGACACCGCCCGCGGCCGATGAGGTGTTCCGCATCGGCGGTCTGGTCGAGGAGGGCAGCCTGCAACGCGGGCAGGGCACGGCCGTGACGTTCCGGGTGACGGATACCAACCAGAGCGTTCCGGTCAGCTATACCGGCATCCTGCCGGACCTTTTCGCCGAAGGTCAGGGCATGATCGCGCTGGGAAGGATGCAGGACGGCACCTTCATCGCCAGCGAAGTTCTGGCCAAGCATGACGAGACTTATATGCCGAAGGAGGTGGTCGACGCCCTGAAGGAACAGGGGGTCTATCAGGACCCTGAAAGCTGATTTTCGACGAAAATCAGCACCGGGTTTTCGTCGAAAACCCGTGTCGGCGCGCGGCGGTGTGAGAGTGCGTTAACGCCTGCAGGACAGATTGGCCGCGGGGGAGCTTGCCCGACGAGGAAAGCTCATGCTGTCTGTCAAGGAAATTGCACAGGATATCGTCGCCCGCGAGGGCGGTTTTGTGAACGACCCCGAGGATCCGGGCGGGGCCACCAACCATGGTGTGACCATCCACACCCTGCGGCGGCTGGGGATCGACGTGAACCGCGATTCCCGCATCGACTTCGACGATGTGAAGGCGCTGACCCGCGCGCAGGCGGTGGAAATCTACATCGAGCATTACTTTTCCCGTCCGGGTCTTGGCGCGCTGCCCGAGGTGCTTCAGGCCTCGGTCTTCGACATGTATGTCAATGCGGGCGCGAATGCGGTGAAGATCCTGCAACGGCTCTTGACCCAGATGGGCTATCCCTGCGACCCCGATGGCCAGATCGGCCCGCAGACCATCCGCGCGGCCCAGGCGGCCCATGAGGCGGCCCCGTCGCATCTGGCCGATGCCTATGGCATCGCGCGGCGCAATTACTATTACGCCTTGGCCGATGCCCGCCCCGCCAGCCGCAAGTTTGCCCGCAGGCGGGATGGCGGCAAGGGCGGATGGATCCTGCGGGCCGAGGCTTTCATCGCCCCGAAATACCATCTGACCGAAGCGCAGCACCGCGCCCGTGTTGCAGGGTGGGCGTGATCATGGGAGTGATCGACAAGGTGATCGGCGGGCCCGCGGCAGTGGGGGCGCTTGGGCAGGCGGCCAGGGGGGTGGCCGAGATCTTTGTGCCGTCCGCCACGCGGCGGATGGAATTGTCGGCCGAGGCGCAGATGGCGGCGCTGCGGCAACTGGGCGAGGAATACCAGCATCCCGCGCTGTCGTGGTTCGACCGGATGATCAACGGGCTGAACCGGATGCCACGGCCCCTGCTGGCCTTCGGAACGCTGGGCCTGTTCATCTATGCCATGGTTGATCCGATTGCCTTTGCACATCGGATGGTAGGGCTGAATGCGGTGCCCGAGCCGCTGTGGTGGCTGCTGGGGGCGATCGTCGCCTTCTATTTCGGCGCGCGAGAAACCTGGTATTTCCGCAACCGGGGCGTGGTGTCGCCCTATGCGGCGGGGGAGGGGAGCGAGGTCGAGGACAATGCGGCGTTGCAGGACTGGCGCAAAGCGGGCTGACGATCCGGCCCGGCGGCGGCTCGTCGATGCATTGCATGCACTCCTCGCGGGTGGACGACGAGGGATGAAATCCCCGAGGAGTGGCCCGGCTTGACCCGGATGATCCTCTCTGGCAATGCCAAGGGATCAGACGGGATGTGATCAAATGAACCTCTTCGCGGATCTCCGCAGCGCGGTGGTGGATGCCCTTGGCCGCATGGTGGCCGAGGGCCTTTTGCCGTCAGGACTGGATCTTTCGGCCGTGGCGGTGGAGCCGCCGCGCGATGCGGCGCATGGCGACATGGCGACCAATGCCGCGATGGTGCTGGCAAAGCCGGCCGGAACATCCCCGCGCGGGATTGCCGATGCGCTGGCGGTGAAGTTGATGGAAGACCCGCGCATCGCAGGGGCCGATGTGGCCGGGCCGGGCTTTCTGAACCTGCGGCTGGCACCCGAGGTCTGGCAGGGGGTGGCGCGGCAGGTCTTGGCCTCGGGGCTGGACTATGGCCGGTCGGATCTGGGCCGTGGCCAGAAGGTCAATGTCGAATTCGTCAGCGCCAACCCGACCGGGCCGATGCATGTCGGCCATACGCGGGGCGCCGTCGTGGGCGATGCGCTGTCCAATCTGCTGGCCTTCGCGGGCCATGAGGTGACGCGGGAATATTACATCAACGACGGCGGCGCGCAGGTCGATGTGCTGGCGCGCAGCGCCTATGAACGTTACCGCGAGGCCAACGGGCTGGAGCCCGAAATCCGCGAAGGGCTTTACCCCGGCGATTACCTTATCCCCGTGGGCGAGGCGCTGAAGGCGAAATACGGCACCAGCCTGCTGGACAAGCCCGAGCAGGACTGGCTGGCCGATGTCCGCGATTTCGCCACCGGCATGATGATGGCCGAAATCCGCGGCGATCTGGCATTGCTGGGCGTCACGATGGATGTCTATTCCAGCGAGAAGGCGCTTTACGGCACGGGCGAGATCGAGGCGGCGATCGAAGAGCTGCGCGGGCTTGGCCTGATCTACGAAGGTGTGCTGGAGCCGCCGAAGGGCAAGGAGCCGGAAGACTGGGAACCACGGGTGCAGACCCTGTTCCGCAGCACCGCGCATGGCGACGATGTTGACCGGCCGGTGAAGAAATCCGACGGCGGCTGGACCTATTTCGCCCCCGACATCGCCTATCACTACAACAAGGTGAAACGCGGCTTCGATCAGCTGATCGACATCTTCGGCGCCGATCATGGCGGCTATGTCAAGCGGATGAAGGCGGCGGTTTCGGCGCTGTCGCAGGGACGGGTGCCGCTGGACATCAAGCTGATCCAGCTGGTCAAGCTGTGGAAGGGCGGCGCGCCCTTCAAGATGTCGAAACGTGCCGGCACCTTTGTCACCCTGCGCGACGTTGTGGAACAGGCGGGGCCGGATGTCACCCGCTTCATCATGCTGACGCGCAAGAACGACGTGGCGCTGGATTTCGATTTCGACAAGGTGCTGGAGCAATCCAAGGACAATCCGGTCTTCTATGTCCAATATGCCAATGCACGGGTCAATTCGGTTCTGCGCAAGGCGGCCGAGGCCGGTATTGCCACCGGCGGATCTGACCTGCTGGCCGCCGATCACCGGCTTTTGTCGCATCCCGCCGAACTGGCCCTGCTGAAGAAGATCGCCGAATGGCCGCGTCTGGTGGAAATTGCCGCCCGCAACAACGAACCGCATCGGGTGGCCTTCTATCTTTATGAACTGGCGTCCGAATTCCACGGGCTGTGGAATCGCGGCAATGACGAGGTGCAATTGCGCTTCGTGCAGGAGGATATCCCGACCTCACAGGCGAAAATCGCCCTTGCAAAAGCAACAAGCGTTGTTATTTGCGCAGGTCTTGCTATCCTTGGGGTCACGCCGGTCGAAGAAATGCGCTGAAGAAACGCGCCTCGGCCGGAAGGGCAGCGGAACAGGCGGGGCCAACCCGCCGGACAGAGGCGATGATGGCGGATAGGGATTTTGCCGGATATGGCGTGCCCCCGGCCCATGGGCCGGGGCGGGCGCAGCGCATGATGCAGGTCGCGGGCGCGGTCAGTTCGCTGGCGCTGGTGGTGGCGCTGGGGGTCTGGGGCTACAAGCTGGCGGTGCGCGATATTGCCGGCGTTCCGGTGATCCGCGCGCTGGAGGGGCCCGCACGGCTGGCCCCCGAGGATCCGGGCGGCGAGGTGGCCGATCATCAGGGTCTTGCGGTGAATGACGTGGTGGCCGAAGGAGCCGCCGCCCCTCCGGCCGAGCGGCTGGTGCTGGCTCCGGCCCCGGTGGAACTGTCGCTGGAGGATATGCCCGGTCTGGCCGCTGCGACCGCCGCCGAGGATGAGTTGCAGCCCGCAAGACTGGAAACGCCCGGCCAGATGGTGCCGGTCGAGCCGCAGGAAACCGATGATGCGGTGGCGGCCGCGCTGGCCGAGGCCCTGGGGATTGCCCCAGATGAGGTGGACACCGGGGTCGAGGTGGCAGCCCTGGGGGCCGATGGCCTGCCTGCGCCCGAAGGGGCGATCACCCGGTCCTTGCGTCCGCAGCCCCGCCCTGACCGGACATCGGGCACGGCAGGGCAGGCGGCGGCCGTGGTGACGCCTCCGGTCGAGGTGGATGCGACGACGCTGGAACCTGGCACAAGGCTGGTGCAGTTCGGCACCTTCGACAGCGAGAGCGAGGCGCGCGCGGAATGGACCCGGCTGGCGGGCCGTTTCGCCGATCTGATGGCCGGAAAGTCGCTGGTGATCCAGTCGGCGGTCAGCGGCGGGCGCACATTCTATCGCCTGCGGGCCCTTGGCTTCGAGGATGAGGACGACGCGCGCCGGTTCTGTTCGGCGCTGGTGATCGAGAATGCCAGCTGCATTCCCGTGGCCCACAGATGACCATTGGCAGCGGGGCAGCGATCTTCGGCTGCGCGGGGCCAGAGCTGCTGGCCGGGGAACGGGCATTCTTTCGTGACTACGACCCCTTCGGCTTCATCCTCTTTGCCCGCAACGTCGAGACCCCGGATCAACTGCGCCGCCTGACCGCCGATCTGCGCGATGCCGTGGGCCGCGATGCGCCCGTTCTGGTGGATCAGGAAGGCGGGCGCGTGCAGAGGCTGCGCGCGCCATACTGGCGCGAATGGGAGCCGCCTCTGGATACGGTGGCCAGGTCGGCTTCGCGCGATGCTGCCGTTTCGGCCATGTATCTGCGCGCGCGGATCATCGCGGCGGAACTGCGCGATGTCGGGATTGATGCCGATTGTGCGCCGGTGGCGGATGTGGCGCGCGACTGTACGCACCCCTTTCTGAAGAACCGCTGCTATGGTACTGATCCTGATACCGTTTCCGCCATTGCGCGGACAGTGGCCGATGGTCTTCTGGACGGGGGCGTCCTGCCGGTGGTCAAGCATATGCCGGGCCATGGCCTGAGCCGGATGGACACGCATCACGATCTGCCCACGGTTACGGCCCCGGCCCCAGAGCTGGACCGGATGGATTTCGCGCCGTTCCGGGCGCTGGCCGATCTGCCGATGGCGATGACGGCGCATATCATCTATGCCGCACATGACAGCCTGCCCGCGACGCAAAGCCCGACGATGATCCGGCTGATCCGCGACGAGATCGGCTTTCGCGGTCTGTTGATGACCGACGATCTGAACATGGAGGCGCTGAAGGGCACGCTGGCCAGCCGCACCGCGGCCTCGCTGGCGGCGGGCTGCGACATTGCCCTGCATTGCAAGGGCGATTTCGCCCAGATGCAGGAGGTGGCCGCCGCGGCCGGACCCATGCGCGACGACACGCGGGCGCGGGCTGTCGCGGCGCTGGCGCAACGCCGTCCCGATCCGAAGGCTGACCTTGCCGCACTGGAGGCCGCGCTTGCAGCGTTGACCGAAGGGGCCGCGCATGTCTGAGCCCCCCGAAGATTGGACCCAGCCCGAACGGCTGTCACCGGCCGACCGGCTGGCGGCCGAGGCGCTGATCGTCGATGTCGACGGGTTCGAGGGGCCGCTCGATCTGCTGTTGTCGCTGTCGCGCACGCAGAAGGTGGACTTGCGCCGGGTGTCGGTGCTGCAACTGGCCGAGCAATACCTGGCCTTCATCCACCGCGCCAGCAGCCTGCGGATCGAACTGGCGGCGGATTATCTGGTGATGGCGGCGTGGCTGGCCTTCCTGAAATCGCGCCTGCTGCTGCCGCCCGAGCCGGGCGAGGATGGGCCGAGCGCCGAGGATCTGGCTGCGCATCTGGCCTTCCAGCTGGAACGGTTGCAGGCCATGCGCGAGGCCGCGGCGCGGCTGATGGCGCGCGACCAGCTGGGCCGCGATTTCTTTGCCCGTGGCCTGCCCGAAGGCATCAGCCTGCACCGCAAGATCAGCTATGACGCCACGCTGCTGGATCTGATGCGCGCCTATGCCCGGATCAGGACCAAGGACGAATTCCGCCCCTTCGTGATGGACCGCGAGCATGTCTTCACCATGGAGCAGGCGCTGGAGCGGATGCGCGGGCTGATCGGATACGCCGGCGAATGGGCCGATCTGACCTCTTTCCTGCCCGAAGGCTGGGACGTGACGCCGATGGCGCGGCGGTCGGCCACCGCCTCGCATTTCGCGGCTGTGCTGGAAATGGCCAAGCGCGGGCAGGTGGCGATCAGGCAGGGCGAGACCTTTGCCCCGATCCAGATCCGGCGGAGGGACGGATGAGCGAGGCCGAACAAAGCCTGTTCGCCGCCCCGGTGATGGCCGAACAGGAGCGTATGGTCGAGGCGATCCTGTTCGCCAGCGCCGATCCGGTGACGGTGCCGGAACTGGCCGCGCGGATGCCGCATGGCTGCGACCCGGCCGAGGCGCTGGTGCATCTGCGTCGGCGCTATGAGGGCCGCGGGGTGCAGGTGGTGAAATTGGGCGATGCCTTCGCCTTCCGCACGGCGGCGGATCTGGGCTTTCTGATGAGCCGCGAGACGGTCGAGACCCGGAAACTGTCGCGCGCAGCGATCGAGACGCTGGCCATCGTTGCCTATCACCAGCCTGTGACGCGGACCGAGATCGAGGAAATCCGTGGCGTCGCGGTCAGCCGGGGCACCATCGATCTTTTGATGGAACTGGACTGGATCAGGCTGGGGCGGCGCCGGATGACGCCGGGGCGGCCTGTGACCTTTGTCGTGACCGAGACGTTCCTGGATCATTTCGGGCTTGAATCGGCGCGCGATCTGCCGGGGATCAAGGAATTGCGCGCGGCCGGTCTGCTGGAAAGCCGCCCCGGCCCCCTGACGCCCGCCACCGAGGACGAGGATGAGCCGCAGGCGGGGCAAAGCGAATTGTTCGAGGATTGAGGAGGGCCGGATGGAGCGTTTCCTGCATCAGTTGCTGAACATGGCGATGAAGATATTCATGCGGCGGGGCATCAATGCCGGGATCGACATGCTGGCCCGGCGCGGCAAGCCCCCGCAAGAGATGACACCCGCCGAACGGGATCAGGCCGCCAGGGCCCGCGATCTGTCGAAACGCGCGCGGCAGATTACACGGCTGGGGCGTCGGCTGGGGCGCTGAGCCAGAGACAGGCGCAGGGGGCGGTATCGGGCCCTCAAATCCCTTGGCCACAGGATGTTTTCATTGAATGATGCGGCATTGGCCTGCTTGCTACAGCAAAGAGGGATGCCATGTTGAAAAAAACCGGATTTGTGCTGGGTGCTGCCTTGGTTCTGCAAGGCTGCACCACAAGGATTACCGTTCAGGACGGGTCGGTTATCAAGTATGAGAAGGTTGCGGCCGAGACAGCCCGCGCCAGAGTGCGCGAGCTTCTTGACCAGGGTTATGAATGCTCATCGAGACCCACCAGCGGTTTTGGCGCAGAATATGAATGCGTCAAGTATGGCGGTGCGGCCTCAACCACCCCATTGGTTCTTCCATCGGCCCCTGTCCGGGAAGGCGGTGGTGATGGTGCAGGGTTCAAGCCTGCCGCAGACGGCGAGGTGCCCGACCCCGACTTCGACGCGGATTGAGCTAGCCGGTGTTTGGAAACCGGCCGTCCTGATGCCATAGGGGCTCCGCCGGGGGCGGGTCAGGCCCGGAACTGCTTGGCCAGTTTCAGGCCCTGGCCCTGATAATTCGATGCGATTCCCGTGCCATACAGCCGGTCGGGCCGCGCCTGCATCCGTTCGTAGACCAGACGCCCCACCACCTGCCCATGTTCCAGAACGAAGGGCGCTTCGTGGCAGCGCACCTCCAGCACACCCCGGCTGCCCTTGCCGCCCGCAGATGAATGGCCGAAGCCGGGATCGAAGAACCCGGCGTAATGCACCCGGAATTCGCCCACCATCGCCAGATAGGGGGCCATTTCGGCGGCATGGTCCGGGGGGATGGTCACGGCCTCGCGGCTGACGAGGATGTAGAAGGCACCGGGGTCAAGGATGACGCGGCCTTCCGTGCTGTGGATTTCCTCCCAGAACTCGGCGGCGGGATAATGGCCGATGCGGTCAAGATCGACCACGCCGGTATGCGGCTTGGCGCGATAGCCGACCAGGGTGCCTTTGGCCGGTTTCAGATCGACCGAAAAGCCCAGGCCTTCGGAAATCAGCGGCGTACCGTCGACCAGCGCCTCTTGTGCATGCAGGGCGGTCAGATCGGCATCCGACAGCACGGCCTGCCCGTTGCGGAACCGGATCTGGTTCAGCCGCTGCCCGGCCCGCACCAGGACCGAGAACGACCGCGGGCAGACCTCGGCATAAAGCGGGCCGTGATAACCCTCGGGGATGCGGTCGAATTCTGTGCCGCCATCGGTGAGGGTGCGGGTCAGCAGGTCCAGCCGCCCGGTCGAGGATTTCGCATTGGCCACGGCGGTGATGCCGGGCGGCAGGGCCAGGGATTCGGCCAGCGGGATCAGATAGACACAGCCCTTTTCCAGCACCGCCCCCTGCGACAGGTCCACCCGGTGCATCTCGAATTCCGGGATGCGCTCGGCCACCTTGCGGCCACGCCCGGCCAGGAACGAGGCACGGACGCGATAGGCCAGCTTGCCCAGCCGCAAATCAAGGCTGGCGGGCTGGATCTGGGCGTCGATTACCGCCGGATCTGCACTCAGCGATCCATCGGCCAGCATCCGGCGGATCGCGCTGTCGGGGAGGACTCCGGTCATCTGTGCCAACCCCTTCGGTTGAAATGAAAAACCGCCCGGCCTGCGGAACAGGCGGGCGGCTTTGCAATGGTCGGGCCGGAGAGATTCGAACTCTCGACCTCCCGCCCCCCAGACGGACGCGCTAACCAGGCTGCGCTACGGCCCGACACGAGGGCGTTCATAGCGGTTTTCCGGGCGGGGGCAAGCGGGAAAATCGGCAATCGCATCCGGGGCATGAGGTGCCGACGTGCCGGATCATGCCCGCGGCGGCTGACCGCCCAGCTTGTCGCGCAGCGCGGTCAGCCGCGCGGCGATGGCGGCCAGATCCTCATGCCGGGCGGCAAGGCTGCCACGGGGCAGGGCGCGCAGACGGGCAGCCAGGGTGGCGGTGTCGTCTTGCGCAGGCGGCGATTCGGGTGGCGGAGCCGGGGGGGCCACAAAGAGATCGCCCTGCGGGGCGGCGTCTTCATAGGGCGGCATCGCAGCTGCCGGGGGGGCCTCGGTGATGGCGGCAGCGGCCGGTTCGGCGGACATGGCATCGTCAGGCCGATCCGTTGCGCTCTGCTCTTCGGGCAGAGGTTCCGCAACATCTTCTGCGACCGGCGGCGCAAAGGGCACGATCTTGGCGGCCGGGGCCACGTCCAGCGCGGCCGTCAGCGCGGCGGCGGTTTCCTCTTCGGCCTGATCGGCGGGCAGGGCGGGTTCGGCATCGAACCGGCCCGCCATTGCGGCCTCCAGCGCTTCTTCCTCGGGGCTGGTGTCTTCGGGCAGGCCCGCGACATGCCGGATCCCCTGTTCGCGCAGGATTTTCTGCACACCCCGGATCGTCATGCCTTCGTCATGCAACAGCCGCTTGATCCCGGTCAGCAGGGCCACATCTGCGGGGCGGTAATAGCGCCGCCCGCCCGCCCGTTTGACCGGGCGGATCTGCGGGAACCGGCTTTCCCAGAACCGCAGCACATGCGCGGGGGTTTCCAGCGCCTCGGCCACTTCGGAGATGGTGCGGAAGGCCTCGGGCGACTTGTCCACGGAAAGACGCCCTTACTTCTTCTTCCCGGCCGCGACGCGATCCTTCATCAGATGCGACGGGCGGAAGGACAGCACCCGCCGGGGCGAGATCGGCACTTCATCGCCGGTCTTGGGATTGCGGCCCACGCGGGCGGATTTCGCCCGGACCGAGAAGGTGCCGAAGGAAGAAATCTTTACCGTCTCGCCCGAGGCCAGCGCGTCGGACATGTGCTGAAGCACGGCTTCCACCAGATTGGCGGATTCGTTGCGGCTGAGGCCAACCTCACGAAACACGGCCTCGCTGAGGTCCATCCGCGTCAGGGTCTTGTCGCTCATCTCTGTCATCCCCCCCGGGTGATTTCGGGGCAAGGATGCGGCGAATGGAATTGCCTTGTCAATATCAATGACTTGTGACGCGCATTTGAAGCGCCGCCACAGCCGTTACCAGCGCAGGACCACCGACCCCCAGGCAAGGCCACCGCCGATCGCCTCTGTCACCACCAGATCGCCGGGCTTGATCTGACCGCGCGCCTTGCCCACAGACAGCGCCAGCGGGATCGAAGCGGCCGAGGTGTTGCCATGGTCCTGCACCGTCACGACCACGCGGTCCATCGGCACCTGCATCCGTTTCGCCGTGCCTTCGATGATGCGGATATTGGCCTGATGCGGGACGATCCAGTCCACATCCTCGCCGCTCAGCCCCAGTTTGTCCAAGGCGGCATGTGCCGTTTCGGCAAGCTTTTCAACGGCATGACGGAAAACTTCCTTGCCTTCCATCCGCAGGTGGCCGGTCGTCCCGGTCGAGGTGCCGCCATCGACGTAAAGAATGCCCTTGTGGCGGCCATCGGAATTCAGATCGGTCGCCAGGATGCCACGGTCGGCATTGGTGCCGGTGCCGGTGTCACCCTCCAGCACCAGCGCACCCGCCCCGTCGCCGAACAGGACGCAGGTGCCGCGGTCGGTCCAGTCCATCAGGCGGCTGAAGGTTTCCGCGCCGATCACCAGCACGCAAGACGCCTGGCCTGACAGGATCATCGCATTGGCATTGGCCAGCGCAAAGACGAATCCGGCGCAGACCGCCTGCACGTCGAAGGCAAACCCCCTGGTCATGCCAAGGTTGGCCTGCACCATGGTGGCAACCGACGGAAAGGTCAGGTCGGCGGTCGAGGTGGCAACGATGATCGCATCGACGCGATCGGCCGCGATCCCGGCATCGGCCAGCGCTGCCGCCGCCGCACGGGTGGCCAGATCCGATGTGGTCTGGCCTTCGGCCGCGAAATGCCGCCGTTCGATTCCCGAACGCGAGCGGATCCATTCATCCGAAGTGTCGATGGTCTTTTCGAATTCGGCGTTCGGAACGATCCGGTCCGGCAGATAATGCCCGACGCCCCTTACCACGGCGCGTGTCGTCATTGGGTTGGATTGCTCCCCTGTCCGGTCTCGTCGCCGGTTCCCACAGCGTCGCCATCCTGCCCCGCGCCGCCAGCGGATGCAACCCGTGCCGCAAGCCGTTCGTGAAACCGGGCCTGTGCCAGTTGCGCGGCCAGACGGATTGCAGCGGCAACGCCGGTGGCATCGGCCGAACCATGCGATTTCACCACCGTGCCGTTCAGCCCCAGGAACACCCCGCCATTCACCCGGCGCGGGTCGATCCGCTTTTGCAGACGTCGCAGCGCGCCCATGGCCAGAAACGCACCGATCCGGGCCAGAATCGTGCTGGTCAGCGACTGGCGCAACAAATCGCCGACCAGCCGCGCGGTGCCCTCGATCGCCTTCAGCGCGACATTGCCGGTGAAGCCGTCGGTCACGATCACATCGACACGATCCGACAGGATATCGGTGCCTTCGACAAAGCCGACATAGTCGAAGCTGCCGGCCTCGGCGCGCTGGCTCAGCAGCACATGCGCCTCATGCAGTTCGGACCGGCCCTTGTGTTCCTCGGTGCCGACATTCAAGAGGCCAATCCTGGGGCGGGAGATGGCAAGGCCGTTGCGGGCGTAAGAGGCCCCCATGAAGGCAAATTGCAACAGATCGCCGGGTTCGGCCTTCACATCGGCCCCCATGTCCAGCATTACGTTCATCTTGCCGGGCGTCGGGGTCGGGAACAGGCTGGCGATGGCGGGGCGGTTCACCCCCGGCATCTTGCGCAGGCGCAGCATGGAGACAGCCATCAGCGCGCCGGTGTTGCCGCAAGAGACTGCCGCCCCGGCCTCGCCATCGCGCAGGGCTTCGATGGTGGCCCACATCGAGGTGCCCTGGCCATGGCGCATCACCTGGCTGGGCTTGTCCTCCATCGACACCACACGCTCGGCATGGCGCAGGGTGACGCGCGGGGCGAAAGCGGGGTGGCGGGACAAGAGCGGCTTAAGCTGCGCCTCATCGCCATGCAGAAGGAAGCGCACGCGGGGCAGGGCGGTGGCGCAATCGACAAGACCGGCAACCACGGCTGCCGGTCCGCGGTCTCCGCCCATGGCATCGACCGAAATGACGATGGAAGCGTCGTCTGAGGTGTGCGGAATCTGCAATCCGTCAGCCATGACGACCCGAGGTGACGCGGCTTACGCCGCGTCCTCGTCCAGATCGACGGCCTTGGCGGCAGCGACGACTTCGCGCGCGTCGTAATGGCCGCAGGCACCGCAAACGTGGTGCGGGCGCTTCTGTTCGCCGCAGTTGGGGCAATCGGCCGGATTCGAGGCGGCCAGCGCGTCATGCGCGCGGCGCATGTTGCGGCGGGATTTGGTGGTGCGATTCTGCGGGACTGCCATGTCACGACCTCGGGTAGTGGGGACAGGCCCCGGATTTCCTTTGTGAATCAGCGCGGAAGGCAAAGCCCGACAGCCGCTGGCGCACAGCTTGAATGAGGCGCGGAACATAGCCGGATTCCGGCCGGGCGCAACCCCCAATCTTCCCGCGCGTGACGCGCTCAGTCCGGTTCGGGCGGCGGCTTGCCGACCAGACCGGCCAGCCCCGCAAAGGGGCGCAGGTCCTGATCGCGCAAGGGGGCGGTGCCGGGGGCGGCAAAGACCGCCTCGCCAAGATCGGCCCCTTCGGCGCGCGGATAGGGCGGCAGCGCCAGTGCCAGCGTCTCACGCAGGATTTCGGTCAGGTCGATCACCTCGGGCAAGGGCTCGGTGCTGTCATCTTCGGGCATCTCGATCTCGTCGCCTTCGGGTGTGGTGAAATCGGCCAGGAACCGCCGGGTCACGGTCTCGTCGATGCGTGCGGGCACCGGGGCCAGCGTGATGACGCAGGCCTGAACGGCGCGGGCCTGCAACCGGCCGGTCAGGGTGAAATCATGGCGGCCGGTCGGTGCGATCTCGCCCTCGAACGCCACCTCGGGCAGGTCGATCAGATCCAGCGAGGCGGCAAGTGCCGCGCGCGCGGCGGCATCCGGTGTCAGCCGGAACCGTGTGGTCTTGCGATGCGACAGCGTGGCGCTGCGCAACTGGCTGGGGCTGGCCTCTGTCATCCGGTTGTTCCGTCTTCCTTGCGGGGAGGGGGTCTGGCCGCCCTGACCCCGCCATGATCTTTGTCGTCCTTGAACATAGGGCGTGGCATCTGTTATCCCAAGGTGCAAGAGGCAATCAGGCCGACCGGACCAAGGGGGACGGGCCGGCCGGGGAAAGATCGGCGGCAAGGCCGGACACAGGGGCGGGGATGGCAGTCAGAACCACGAAGGCTTGGTCCGGCAGGGTGCAGGCGGGGGCGGAACGCCTGCGGCTGGCGCTGATGGTGCTGTGCTGTCTGACGGTGGCCGCCTGCGCCACCGTCGTGCGCAACCACGGCTATGTGCCCGACGAGGTGGACCTGGCGCAGATCGAGGTGGGCAAGGATACCCGCGAGACGGTGGCGCAGAAGATCGGCCGCCCCTCGGCCCAGGGCCTGCTGAATGATGTTGGCTGGTTCTATGTGCAAAGCCGGTTTGAACACGTCGGCCCGCGCGAACCAAAGGAAGTCGACCGGCAGGTCGTGGCCGTGACCTTCAATGACGGCGGCGTGGTGGACAATATCGGCCGCTACGGGCTGGAGGATGGCCGCGTCGTGGCCCTGTCGCGCCGCGTGACCGAGACCAGCATCAAGGGAATCGGCTTCATCCGGCAGCTTTTCGCCAACTTCGGCCGGATCAGCGCGAACGATCTGTTCCGCGAGTAAAGATGACACGGACCGCGGCGGCCCGTGGCTTCAGCCTTTGTTTTCCGGCTCGAACTCCAGCGCGACGCCGTTGATGCAATAGCGCAGGCCGGTGGGGGCGGGGCCATCCGGGAAGACATGGCCCAGATGGGCGGCGCATTGCGGGCAATGCACCTCGGTCCGCACCATGAAATGACTGCGGTCCACCTCTTCCTCGACGGATTCGGGGGCGATGGGGGCGCTGAAGCTGGGCCAGCCGCAGCCGGATTCGAACTTGTCCTGCTGGTCGAACAATGCGGCCCCGCAGCAGATGCAGTGAAAGGTTCCGGCGGCCTTGGGAAAGCCGGGATGGGAAAAGGCGCGTTCGGTCCCGTGCTGGCGGGTGACGCGAAAGGCCGCGTCGGACAGTTGCGCGCGCCATTCGGCTTCGGTCTTTTCGATCTTCGACATTCTGCCCCTCCTTCGGATATGCGATAGATAGAGCGTGTCCGACAAAAGTGGAATCCGGTTTTGGCGAAAGAAGCGCGACCACGAAGAATCTAGAGTCTGTCCGGCGCTTCTATCCGCGTCGGACAGACTCTAGGATGGCAGGGGGCGGAGGAAAAGACTGTGCGACCGCTGGTAAAGGGGGGATTGGTGGCGCGGCTGGCGGCGGGGCCGGCGGATCTGGCACGGGTCATGGCCTTGCGGGCCGCCGCCTTTCCCCGCAGCGATGGCGGGCCGGAAGAGGATGCGCAGGATGCGTTGTCGGCACATGTGATGGTCGAGAGCGCGGACCGGCTGCTGGCGGTCTGTCGGGTGATGCTGTTCGGCTGGGGCGCGGGGCTGGCCCAGGGCTATGCCGCGCGGTTCTACGATGTGGAACCGCTGGCGGGTTATGCGCTGCCGATTGCCGAGATGGGCCGGTTCTGTGTGGCACCGGGTGGCGTGCATCCCGATGTGCTGCGACTGGCCTGGGGCGCGATGACGCGGCTGGTGGATGACGGACAGGCCGGGTTGATGGTCGGTTGCGCGTCGTTCCGGGGGGCGGACTGGCAGGCGCACCGCGCCGCGCTGGCGCTGCTGGCGGCGGGGCATATCGGCCCGGCGGAACACCTGCCGCGCCGCAAGGTGGCCGAAGTGGTGGACTATCCCGCGCTTGTCGGCCCGCTTGGGGATCGGCGGGCGGCGGTGGCGGCGCTGCCACCTCTGTTGCGCAGCTATCTGGCGATGGGGGGCTGGGTCAGCGACCATGCGGTGGTTGACCGGCAACTGGACACGCTGCATGTCTTCACCTGCGTCGAGGTGGCAATAGTGCCAACCGCCCGCGCGGCAAGCCTGCGGGCAGTGGCGAAATAGCCGATTTTTCGACGAAAAATCGAAAGCTCGTCGTCCGTCTGCGACGGCTCCTCGCGGACGAAGAGCGGTCGCAGACCTGTGATGAGCCGGGGGATCAGCCGCGGCCGCGGCGGCCGCCGCGACGGCCCCCGGCGGCGGCGCTGGCGGCGGCAGAGGCTTCGGCAAAGCCGAGCCCGCCTTCCATCGATTCAAGCACCTTGGCAAAGCGGATCCACTCGCCGCCGTTGGCATCGTGGTTCATCAGGAAATTGGCGGCGCGGATCGCCTCCATCTCTTGCTGGCGCACCGGGTTCATGATCGCGCTGGTCATGCCGGCGCCGATCGCCATCGGCAGGAAGGCTCCGTTGATGCCATGGCGGTGCGGCAGCCCGAACGAGATGTTCGACGCGCCGCAGGTGGTGTTGACACCCAGTTCGTCGCGCAGTCGACGCACCAGCGCAAAGACCTGCTGGCCCGCGCTGGCCATGGCGCCGACCGGCATCACCAGCGGATCGACCACGATGTCATGCGCCGGAATGCCGAAATCGGCGGCGCGTTCCACAATCTTCTTCGCCACGGCAAAGCGGACATCGGGATCGGGCGAGATGCCGGTATCGTCGTTGGAGATCGCCACGACCGGAACGTTGTATTTCTTGACCAGCGGCAACACCAGTTCCAGACGCTCTTCTTCACCCGTGACCGAGTTCAGCAGCGGGCGGCCCTCGCAGGCCATCAGACCGGCTTCCAGCGCGCCGGGAACCGAGCTGTCGATGCACAGCGGCACGTCAACAGTTTGCTGGATGATCTCGATCAGCGCCTTCATCAGCGGCGGCTCGACAAAGTTATTGTCGGCATAGCGCGGATCTTCGGCCATCTTGTTGGTGAAGACAGCACCCGAGTTCACGTCCAGCACGGTTGCGCCGCAGGCCACTTGCTCCAGCGCGTCCTTGATGACGGTGTCGTAATTGCCCATCTCAAGCTCGGCGGCCAGCTTCTTGCGGCCCGTCGGGTTGATGCGTTCGCCGATCACGCAGAACGGCTCGTCAAAGCCGATGACCACGGTTTTCGTTTTTGATTCCAGAACAGTGCGGGTCATCGGTTTTCCTATGTCAGAAGGTCAGGCGGCTTTCGCCGGTTTGCCCGAGGCACCGCCATTGGCAGTCACCCATTCGGCATTGGTCTTGATCCCGCCCAGCGGGAAGAAATGCACCTGCTCGATGCCGAAGCCGGGATTGGCGGCCTTGTGGGCGGCCAGTTCGGCGACGAATTCGGTCGGCTCATAGGGCAGAAGCAGCTTGGTCACGTCCAGCGCGCGTTTTTGCAGCACCTTCAGCGACGGGCCGACACCGCAGGCGATGGCGAACTTGATCAGGGTCTGCAGCTTGGCCGGGCCTGCCACGCCGATATGCACCGGCAGCTTGATGCCTTCGGCCTGCAGGCGGTTGACCCATGCGATCACCGGCGCGGCCTCGAAGCAGAACTGCGTGGCCATCGCCATCTCCGCGTCGGTCCGCTCGCTGAACATCGACTTCCAGCGCGCGGCCTCCATCACCATCCGGTCCGATCCATCGGGGTCGATGTCCTTGTTGCCCTCGGGGTGGCCGGCGACATGCAGCCGCTCGAACCCGTCGAAGGTCCCCGATTCCAGCAGTTGCATCGAGGTCGCGAAATCGCCCACCGGCTGCGCCACGCCACCGGCCAGCAACAGGCCCTGCTTCACCCCGACATCCTTGTAACGGCTGACCCAATCGGCCAGCGTGGCCTTGTCCCGGATGATCCGCGCCGGGAAATGCGGCATCACGGTGAACCCTTCGTCGCCGATCCGCTGCGCCGTCGCCACCATGTCCTCGATCGGGGTGCCGTCGATATGGGCGATGTAGACGCGGGTTCCGGTCGGCAGCAGGGCGCGGAAATCCTCGATCTTCTCGGCGGTGCGGGGCATCACCTCGATCGAATAGCCTTTCAGGAAGGCTTCCACCTCGGCCGCGGTGCCTTGCGAAGACGCGGCGGGGGCGGATTTGCGGAACTGGAACAGGGCCATCAGACGCTCCTTCAAGGTGGGGGTGGCGGGCATGGGGTCAGGCTTTCGCCCAGCCTTCGTTGTCGATCAGCGCCTTGATGCGCGCCAGGTCGTATTCGGTTTCAAGCCTGGCCGCGATGTCGCGGGCCAACTGGTCCTGGTCGCCCTCGACCTCTCCGCTCGCCACCTTGCGCCATTCGGCCAGATAGGCATCGGCATCCCTGGCGCCGATCTTCATGGCACAACGGTCGATGGCCTGCTCGAACCGTTCGGGCAGCTGCACCTTGGCACCGCGACGGCCCTTGCCGACGATCACCTGCGCGGGGATGTCTCTCCAGTAGACGATGGTGACTTCGGGCATGTGCTGATTCCTGACCCTTCTGAGCGATGTAGATAATCGCCGATCCCCGACATCCGATGCCGGATTTCGACATGGGATGCACGGGATGCGACCCGGACCCGCGCCGGACCCGAATAGCCTGCCGCCGTGCGCTGCACATCTGCAAAGTCGCGTGCCGGGGCCAGTTCTTTTCATGAAGAAGATGCACAGCACCGATCATGCAGCCCCGTCTGCGCGGTGAAGCACAGAGCCGCGGCTTGCGCCGGGGGGGGAAGGCGACTAACCTGACCGCAACAAGTTGGAGGGCGAATATGGCGCCCGAGCGTCCCCACAGGGCGGACGCGACAGAATCGGCGGTTGAGCGGGCCTTTCCTGACACGGGGGCCGAGGTTTCCCCCGAGACTGAACCGTCGGCCCCTGTCCCGGATGGCGCGTCGCTTTATGCCGCGCTGGATCTGGGCACGAACAGTTGCAGGATGCTGATTGCCCAGCCCAAGGGCAGTCAGTTCTTTGTTGTCGACAGTTTTTCCAAGACTGTCCAGCTGGGCGCGGGGCTGGAAGCGTCCGGCCGCCTCAGCCGCGCCTCGATGGGGCGGACGATCCAGGCGCTGCGGATCTGCCAGAAGAAACTGGCCAAGCATGGCGTCGGCCGGATGCGGCTGGTGGCGACCGAAGCCTGCCGCCGCGCGCGCAATGCCAAGGAGTTCATCCGCCAGGTGCGGCGCGAAACCGGGCTGGGGCTGGAGATCATCACCCCCGAGGAAGAGGCCCGTCTGGCCGTCATCTCCTGTGCGCCGCTGGTCAGCCCGAAGACCGAACAGCTTCTGATCGTCGATATCGGCGGCGGATCGACCGAGCTTGTCTGGATCGACCTCTCCGCCGTGCCGCCCGAGGACCGGGCCCGCGCCATCATGCGGCTGCACATGGGGTTTGACGCCCAGGGCGATGGCGCTGTGGCGCGGGTGGTGGACTGGATCTCCGTCAAGCTGGGGGTGGCGACGCTGAAGGACCAGTTCGCCGATGTCGAGGACGACGCCGCGCGCTTTGCGCTGATGAGCTGGTTCTTCGAGGAGAACCTGTCCTCGTTCAGCCCCTATCACGCCCAGGCCCCGCGCGAAGGGTTCCAGATCATCGGCACCAGCGGCACGGTGACGACGGTGGCGGCGTCCTTCCTGGGGCTGAAGCGGTATGACCGGGCCAAGGTGGACGGGTTGCAGATGTCTTCGTCCCAGATTGATCTGGTGATCCGGGACTATCTGTCGCTTGGCCCCGAAGGCCGGCGCACCGATCCGCGCATCGGGCGCGACCGGCATACGCTGATCATGTCGGGGGCGGCGATCCTGCAGGCGCTGATGCGGATCTGGCCGACGGATCGTTTGTCGGTTGCGGATCGTGGTCTGCGCGAGGGCCTGCTATATGCACAGATGAGCGCGGACGGCGTGTTGGGAGACGGACCTTACCGATGACCGAAAAGAAGACCAATACATCGGGCCGGGGCCAGCGCGAATTGCGGGTGCGGGTCAAGACCGCCAAGGGGCGCAAGCTGTCGTCAACGCTGTGGCTGGAGCGGCAGCTGAACGATCCCTATGTGCAGTCGGCCAAACGCGAGGGCTATCGCGGCCGTGCGGCCTACAAGATCCTTGAGCTGGACGACCGATACGGCTTTCTGAAACCGGGGGCACGGGTGGTCGATCTGGGGTGCGCGCCGGGGGGCTGGTGTCAGGTGGCGGTGACGCGGGTGAACGCGCTGGCGCAGAACCCGAAAAAGCCGCAGGGCACGGTTCTGGGCGTCGATCTGCAAGAGGTGGAACCGATCCCCGGTGCCGAACTGCATGTGCTGGATTTCCTGTCCGACGATGCGGATGCACTGGTCAAGGGCTGGCTGGGCGGGCGGGCCGATGTGGTGATGTCCGACATGGCGGCGGCGGCCTCGGGGCACAAGGGCACCGACCATCTGCGCATCATCGCGCTGGTCGAGGCGGCGCTGGCCTTTGCCTTCGACGTGCTGGAGGACGGCGGCAGCTTTGTCGCCAAGGTTCTGGCCGGCGGGGCCGAGAACGAGATGCAGGCCCTTCTGAAGCGGAACTTCACCAAGGTGGCGAATGTGAAGCCGCCCGCCAGCCGGTCGGACAGCTCCGAGAAATTCGTTGTGGCGATGGGCTTCCGCGGCCGTCAGCGGGCCGAAGAGGACGGGCAGGGCAGCTGAACCGCCCGTCGCCGTTCACGGTTCGGAAACAGTCCGGCGTTGCGATTGCCCGCCTTGAATTGCAAAGCGCCCCGATGGGGCGCTGCAAGATCGGTAAAATCCGATGGATTGATGGGCCTCAGCCGCCCCAGGTGCGGACGGGGCCGCAATCCATATGGACGAAGTTCGACCGCGAATAACGGCCCACGCCACCGGCCGCACAGGCCGAAGCCGCCTTGGCCATCTGCCCGACCGAACGCGACTTCAGCCGCAGGTCGGCGGCCTGGCCCTTCATGTGCAGCGAGTTCTTGGCAACCCCCGAAGACCGTGACCGCAGCATCGCATTGGTGGCCGGGCTGCGATAGCCCGACAGCAGCATGTAGGGTTCGGTCACATCCATCAGGCGATGCGAGGCAGCCATGATGTCGACCGTGCGCATGTCGATCTTGATCGTCTCGCCATTGCGCCAGTCCCGCATGAAATTGACGATTTCTTTCGTGACTTCAGGCACATAATCACCGTCGATCCAATAGATCGTGTCGATGCTTTCGCCGGTGCGGCCCGAATACATCCGCAGGCGGCGGATGTCGCCGGCCCCGCGGGCAAAGGCCGGGGCGTTCGGGAAGAAGGGGGCCGCCGTCACTGCCGTTGCTGCGAAAACGCCAAGAAGTCCGCGCCGCGTGAATCCGTTGATCGCCATTCTGATCGCCTGTCCCGTGCTAGTCTTCGACTGCCTGTCGCGGCAGCTTCTGTGCAACTTCTTCCCCAAGTGCCCGCTTGTTATGGCACAGGGGGATTCGAAGCCCAAGCGCAGAATCCGTCCGCAGGGCCATATGTGCCCGGATCGGCAAATATTTGCTGAATGGCGGGGGCCGCACGGCGGGTGTCAGCCGGGTCATCGGTGTTTCTGAAAGTCAGCAAATCCTGACCTGTGGCCGGAAACCGGGTCTGCGGACAGGATTGTGAATGGACAGTTTGTGCATTTTCCCTGATCCTGCGCTGGATTTGGGCCAACAAGGCTTTGAACTGGTGCAGGTTTCGGGGATCGGAATGGTGGAATTTCAACGGCGCGGCCCCGGCTTTGTGCGGGCGCTTGGGGCGGCACTGATGATCGGCGGATTTTCGCCGATGGCGATTGCCGAAGTCCAGGCCCCGGTTCCCTCTCCCTTCGTGCAATCGCTGTCGGCCGCCGCATCGGCGGATGAGGCGGTGGCAGGCTGGTATCGCGCCCGCGCCTATGCGCCGATCTGGACCGGACCGGGCGACGCCGACCGTCGCGCCGCGCTGTTCGCAGCACTGGACACCGCGCCCGACCACGGGCTGCCGCCCGCACGCTATGACGCCGCCGGGCTGAAAGCCGCCTTTGCCGCCGCCCGCACCGAAGGCGACCGGGGCCGGCTGGAGCTGGCGATGACACGGGCCTATCTGACCTGGGCGAAAGACCTGACCTCGGGGATGCTGGAGCCCAAGAAGATCGACAGCACCATCGTGCGCGAAATCAGGGTTGAGGACCCCGTTCGCCTGCTGGACCGGATTGCCGGGACCGAACCGGAAAAGGCGCTGCGCGCGCTGTTGCCCAAGTCCGATGTCTACATGCAGCTGATGAAGGCGCATATCGGCCTGCAGATGCAGATCGAAGGCGGCGGCTGGGGTGCCCCGGTCGATGCCGGATCGCTGGCACCGGGCGACACCGGCCCCGCCGTGGTGCAGTTGCGCGACCGGCTGATCGCCATGGGCTATCTGGGGCGCAGCGCGACCGGCAGCTATGACAAGGGGATCGAGGCCGCCGTTCTGGCGTTTCAGCTGGCGCATGGCCTGCCCGCCGATGGCGTGGCCGGGGCCGAGACGCTGAAGCAGATCAACGTCGGCCCGGAAGAGCGGCTGAAATCGGTGATCGTCGCCATGGAGCGCGAACGCTGGATGGACATCGACCGGTCGGGGCGGCTGATCTGGGTGAACCTGCCCGATTTCACCGCAAAGATCGTCGATGACGGCCAGACGGTGTTCCGCACCCGGTCTGTCATCGGACGCGAGGACATGGATCGCCGCACGCCGGAATTCTCCGACCAAATGGCGCATATGGTGGTGAACCCCAGCTGGGGGGTGCCGCGCTCGATCATCGTTGGGGAATATCTGCCGCTGATGAAGCGCAATCCGAATGCGGCGGGGCATATCCAGATCGTCGATGGACGGGGCCGGGTGGTCTCGCGCGGGTCGATCAATTTCGCGGCCTATACGGCGGGGAACTTTCCCTATTCGATGCGCCAGCCGCCGGGGGATGCCAATGCCTTGGGGAAAGTGAAATTCATGTTCCCCAACAAGTACAACATCTATCTGCACGACACCCCGGCCAAGGCGCTGTTCGCACATGACGTGCGGGCCTACAGCCATGGCTGCATCCGGCTGGCCGATCCGTTCGACTTTGCCCATGCGCTGTTCTCGACCCAGTCCGATGCGGTCGAGGAAGAGTTCGACGCCACGCTAAAGACCGGGCAGGAAACCACGGTTAAACTGGATCGCAAGGTGCCGATCCATCTGGTCTATTTCACCGCCTATCCCGAAGGAAAGGGGCGGATGGGCTATCGCCGCGATGTCTATGGCCGCGATGCCCGCCTGTGGGAGGCGCTGTCCGCCGCCGGGGTGGAATTGGTGCCCGAACACAGCTAAACCGGAACCGGACAGCCGGAGACCGGGAAGATGCGCCATACGATCCGCGAGATTGCCTCTGCCCTGGGGGCCGAAGCCGAGGGTGACATTGATCTGGTCGTCACGGGCGCGGCAGAGCCGCAGGCCGCCGGGCCGGATCATCTGGCCCTGGCGATGGACCCGCGCTATGCCGACGGTATCGGCAAGGGGCAGGCGCGGGCTGCCGTGCTGTGGCCGGGGGCGGACTGGCGGGCGATGGGGTTGCAGGCGGCGATCTTTGCGCCGCGCGGGCGGCTGGCGATGGCCGGGCTGACCCGGCTGATGGATCCCGGCCCCGATCTGGCAGCGGGCGTGCATGCGATGACGGCGGTCGATCCTTCGGCGCAGATCGGGGTGGGTGCCCGCATCGGGGCCTTTGTCAGCATCGGGCGTGGGGTGGTGATCGGGCCGGGCGCGCGGATTGCAAGCCATGTGTCGATTGCCGAAGGCGCGCGGATCGGGGCGCAGGCGCTGATCCTTCAGGGCGCGCGGATCGGCGCGCGGGTCACGATCGGCGACCGCTTCATCTGCCAGCCGGGCGCTGTGATCGGGTCGGACGGGTTCTCTTTCGTGACACCCGAGAAATCGGGGGTCGAGGAAATCCGTGAAACACTGGGTTCCCGCGCCGAAATCCGTGATCAAAGCTGGACAAGGTTGCATTCACTGGGCGCTGTAACCATCGGGGATGATGTGGAAATCGGTGCGAACGCCTGCATCGACCGCGGCACGATCCGAGACACGGTGATCGGGTCGGGCACCAAGCTGGATAACCTTGTCCATATCGGCCACAACGTGCAGGTCGGGCGCGATTGCCTGTTGTGCGGGCAGGTCGGCATCGCCGGATCGGCGCGGATCGGCGACCGGGTGGTTCTGGCCGGACAATGCGGCGTCAACGACAATATCTTTGTCGGTGACGATGTGATCGCGGGCGGGGCGACCAAGATCTTTACCAATGCCCCTGCGGGCCGGGTGTTGCTGGGCTATCCGGCGGTCAAGATGGAAACCCATGTCGAGATGCAGAAGGCGTTGCGCCGACTGCCGCGACTGGCCGCCCGCGTGGCCGCGATGGAACGCGGCCCCGGCGAGGAATGACCATGGACACGCTGGAAGCCCGCGTCGTGGACATTCTGGCGGCGCAGGCGCTGCTGGATCCGGCCAGCCTGCGGGCCAGCGACGATCTGGCGGAGCTGGGGCTGGATTCGCTTGGTCTGGTCGATGCGATCTTTGCCATCGAAGAGGCATTCGGCATTTCGGTGCCGTTCAACGCGAATGAACCGGACGCGCAGGATTTCGACATTTCCACCGTCGGATCGGTGGTGGCCGGGGTGCGGCGGCTGGTGGCCGCCAGGGACTGATGCCGCGCGTCGTCCTGACCGGGGCGGGCACGGTCAATGCGCTGGCCCATGACGTTCCGGGCACGCTGGCGGCGTTGGCGGCGGGGCAAAGCGGCATCGGCCCGCTGGACATCCGCGACGCGGGCAGGCTGACGATCCGCATCGGCGCGCAGGTGAAGGGCTGGCCCGGCCTTCCCGGCATGACCGCGCGTGAGGCCGCGCTGTGGGACCCGTTCACCCGCTTTGCCATTGCGGCTGCGGACCAGGCCGTTGCCATGTCGGGGCTGGCCCCGGCCGATCTGGCGGCGGCGGGGGTGATCCTTGGTACGGCGGCGGGCGGGATTTCGACCTGGGAGGACAATTATCGTGCTGTCTTTGCCGAAGGGAAGGACCGGGTGCCGCCCCTGGTGGTGCCGCGCCTGATGCAGAACGCGGCCCCGGCGCATGTCTCGATCCGCCATGGGCTGCGCGGGCCGTCGTTCTCGGTCTCTTCCGCCTGTGCCAGCGCCAGCCATGCCATCGGGCTGGCCTTCCGCGACATCCGCGAAGGCCGGGCACGGGTGATTCTGGCGGGCGGGGCCGAGGCAATGCTGGTCTTCGGCGGCATCAAGGCCTGGGAGGGTCTGCGCGTGCTGTCCCCCGATGGCTGCCGCCCCTTTGATGCCGACAGGAACGGCATGGTGATGGGCGAGGGCGCCGCCGTCTTCGTGCTGGAGGATGCCGATCATGCCGCCGCGCGGGGGGCCAGGGCGCTGGCCGAAATCGCGGGCTTCGGCATGACTTCGGATGCAGGCGACATCGTGGCCCCGTCGGCCGAGGGGGCGGCGGCGGCGATGCATCTGGCCCTGACCGATGCCGGGATGCAGCCGGGTGATCTGGGCTATGTCAACGCCCATGGCACCGGCACGCTGGCCAATGACCGGGCCGAGGCGCAGGCGCTGCGCGCGGTTCTGGGGGCCGGGGCAGCGGCGGTTCCGGTCAGTTCCACCAAGGGCGCGCATGGCCATGCCATCGGCGCGACCGGGGCGCTGGAGCTTCTGGCCTGCATCGCGGCGCTGCGGGATGGTGTTCTGGTGCCGACCACGGGCTGCCGCGTTGTGGCGCCGGATATGGGGCTGGATGTGGTGACGGAAACGGCCCGACATGCGCAACCCGGCGCTGCCCTGTCGAATTCCTTTGCCTTTGGCGGAACGAATGCCGTGCTGGCGCTGCGGGCGGTCTGAGACAGGCCGGACAGGCAAACGGCCCCGTAAGGGGGCCGTCGCTGTCGTCATGGCGATCCGGGGAAAGGATCAGTTCTCGGCCGGTGCTTCGGCGGGCGTTTCTGCCGGGGCCTCTGCCGGGGCGGCTGCGGCCGCGGCATCGGCTGCGACATTGGCCGCCGTCACCGCATCCAGCCCGGCGGTAAAGCCCTTGAGCGAGGCGGTCAGCGTCACTTTCTGATCCGGGGCCACGAAGGGAACGATGGTCAGCGTGGCATTGCCGCCCTTCTTGAACATGTTCACCTCTTCGGCGGTAAAGCCAAGGCGGGCTACACAGCCGATGCCGGCGCAGAAGGTGAAGGGATAGGCGCGCGGCTTGTTGGAATCGACCTGGATTGTCACACCGGCCCCCAGCAGGGTTTCCAGCGGGGCGATGAAGGTGCCGCCGGCGGTGGCCGGGCCTTCGGTGCCCGCAGGCAGGTTGAACACCGAGAATTCGGCAACCGCCTGGCCGTTTTCATCCTTCAGCAGCATGTAAAGCTGGCAGGGGTCGATGCCGCTTTGCGTCTTGACGCAGCGCTGTTCCCAGCTTTCGAACTTGGCCTTGACATAGCTTTCGCCGACACCGGCAGGGGCACCGACCTCGACCCCCATCGACAGCCCATCGGCAGAAGCCGCATCGCCCGCTGTTTCTGCCGGGGTTTCGGTCGCGGGGGCCTCGGGTGCGGTTTCCTGCGCGGCTGCGGGCAGGGCAAGGCCAAGGCCAAGCGCAAATGCCAGAGACAGCGAGGTGATCTGAGAGGCGTTGGTCATGCGTGATCCTTTGATCCATCAGAAGCTGCCGCGACCGGGCGGAACACCATGGCTGGCGCGGGCTGGCGGCGTGGTATCACGGAGAAAGACCAGTGTCAGGTCATAAAAACGCGAAGCGCGGCAGGGCGGCGGCGGCCTGCCGGGGGCGGAATTGCACGGGAAAGCACGGGGCAGGAAAGGCGCCGAAAAGACAAAGGGCCGGCAGACCGGCCCTTTGACGTGTCATTCTTTGCTCCCTGTCGGACTGGCCGACTTCATGACCAGACGCTATTGCGCTTTGACCGGGGCGTCAACGGGTTTCTTGTCATGCAACTGTCGTGAAACGCGGGATCCGGGCCAGCGCCAGCACCGAAAAGCAAGAAAAAAACCGCGCCTTTCGGACGAAGGCGCGGCCAGTCGACAGGGAGGAAGTCATGATCCGGGCGGCCGTGGCCGACGCGGATCAACATCAAGACTGGCACGGCCGGGTTAACAATGTATGTTTGCCTCGCGCGGGCCGGATTGGCCCGGTGGGCCAGTTCGAAGGGGATCGGGTGTGACGGAAGAGCCTTCTATCTTTGTGGGCGGTGGCGGCGAAGGCTATGGTGCGCCGCAGAACCTTCTGCTGAAATACGGCAACCGGCACGGGCTGATCGCGGGGGCCACCGGCACCGGCAAGACCGTGACCCTTCAGGTGCTGGCCGAAGGGTTTTCCGCCGCCGGGGTTCCGGTTTTCCTGTCGGATGTGAAGGGCGATCTGTCGGGCCTGTGCCAGCCGGGCGATCCGGCGGGCAAGCTGCATGAGCCCTTCATGAAGCGGGCCGCCACCATCGGGCTGGGGCTGGCCTATCGCGCCTTTCCGGTGACGTTCTGGGACCTTTACGGTGAAAAGGGACATCCGATCCGCGCCACGGTGGCCGAGATGGGGCCGCTTCTCCTCAGCCGCCTGCTGGAACTGTCCGAAGCGCAGGAAGGCGTGCTGAACGTCGCCTTCCGGCTGTCGGATGACGAAGGGCTGCCGCTTCTGGACCTGAAGGACCTGCAGGCCCTGCTGACCTTCATTGCGGAAAACGGCGACGCGGTGACGGCGCGCTATGGCCTAGTGTCAAAGGAATCCGTCGGTGCGATCCAGCGCCGGTTGCTGGTGCTGGAAAACCAGGGCGGGGCCAGCCTGTTCGGCGAACCGGCGCTGGCCTTGCAAGATCTGATGCTGACCGATGCCCAGGGGGCGGGGCGGATCAACATCCTTGCCGCCGACAAGCTGATGAACGCGCCCCGGCTCTATGCCACCTTCCTGCTGTGGCTTCTGTCCGAACTGTTCGAGACGCTGCCCGAGGTGGGGGACCCCGACAAGCCGAAGCTGGTGTTCTTCTTCGACGAGGCGCATCTTCTGTTCAACGACGCGCCCAAGGTGCTGGTCGAAAAGGTCGAACAGGTGGCGCGGCTGATCCGGTCCAAGGGGGTGGGGGTCTATTTCATCACCCAGAACCCGGCCGACGTGCCCGACAACATCCTGGGCCAGCTGGGCAACCGGGTGCAACACGCGCTGCGCGCCTTTACCGCCAGGGATCAGAAGGACCTGCGGCTGGCGGCGCAGAACTATCGCCCCAATCCGCGCTTTGCCATCGAGGATGCCATCCGCGAGGTCGGCACCGGCGAGGCGGTGACATCGTTCCTTGAGTTGAAGGGCATCCCTTCGGTCGCCGAACGCACGCTGGTCCGCCCGCCGTCCAGCCGCCTTGGCCCCTGTGACGAGGCCGCACGGGCGGCGGCGCTGTCAGGGTCGCCGGTTGCGGGGAAATACGACACGGCGATTGACCGCGATTCCGCCTGGGAAATGCTGCGCCGACGCGCGGATGAGGCCGCCCGCAAGGCGGGGGAAGCAGAGGAACGCGCAGGCGGCGGGCTGCAGCTGGATGTGACCGAGTTCAGCAAGGGCCGCCGCTATGACGGCAAGGGCTATGACGCGCCGAAGAAGACCGCGACCGCCCGCAAGTCGGATTCGATCACCGAAACCTTTGCCAAGAGCTTTGCTCGCCAACTGGGCACAAAGGGCGGGCAGGCGCTGGTGCGCGGGGTGCTGGGCACGCTGTTCGGCAAGCGCTGACGATCCTTCGACGAAGGATCACGATGCGTCGGGGGGATGCGATTTTTCGTCGAAAAATCGGGTCTGCCGTTACAACTGGCGCAGCTTCAGCCGGGTGATCCGGTTCTCGCGCCGGGTCACGACGGCAAAGCGGAAGCCGTGGAAGCTGAACACCTGGCCCTCGGCCGGGATCATCTGGGCCTCGTGGATCACCAGGCCGGCGATGGTATTGGCCTCATCATCCGGCAGATGCCAGTCCATCGCCCGGTTCAGGTCGCGGATCGTCATCGCGCCGTCGACCATGTAGCTGCCGTCGTCATCCCGCTTCAGGCTGCCTTCGCGCGAGACGACATCGAATTCGTCGGTAATCTCGCCGACGATCTCTTCAAGGATGTCCTCCAGCGTGATCAGGCCCTGCAAGGTGCCGTATTCATCCACCACCAGCGCGAAATGGGTGCGACGGCGCAGGAATTCGCGCATCTGTTCGTCAAGGCTTGTGGTTTCGGGGATGAAATAGGGCTTCATCGCCACTTTCACGATGTCGAGCCCTGCCAGACCCTCGGCCGGGCCATCCTCGTTGCGGACCAGCCGGTCCACCTCGCGTAGAAGATCCTTGGCATGGACCACGCCAAGGATGTTGTCATCGGAGTCGCGATAGATCGGCAGGCGGGTGTGCGGGCTGGCCAGCACCTGCGTCAGGATGCGGTCCGGGGTCTGGTCGGCATCCACCATTTCGATCTGGCGGCGGTGGCGCATGATTTCCTCGACCGTGCGATGGCCAAGATCCAGCGCGCCCAGCAGCCGGTCGCGGTCCTCCTTTTCCATCGTGCCTTCGGAATGACCCAGCGCGATGGCCCCGACGATCTCTTCGCGCAGGGCCAGCATGTTGCCTTCGGGATTCTCGCGCACACCTATCAGCCGCAATATCCCGCGCACCAGCAGCCTGACGGCCGAGACCACGGGCGAAAACACCACCATCACCAGCCGGATCGGCGGGGCCACGCGGGTCGCCACCGCTTCGGGAAAGGTGATCGCCAGCGTTTTCGGCAGAACTTCGCCGAAGATCAGCACCAGCGCGGTCATCGCCATCGTGGCCAGCGCCACGCCGGAATCGCCGAAGAGCCGCGTCAGCAGCGCCGTCGCCAGCGAGGCCGAAAGAATGTTGACGATGTTGTTGCCCAGAAGCAGCGCGCCGATCATCCGCTCGCGGTCGTCCGTCACCCGCATCGCCGTCCTGGCCCCGGAGGATCCCCTGTCCGCCTGGGTCTTCAGCTTGGCCCGGCTCGCGGCCGTCAGCGCGGTTTCCGACCCCGAGAAGAAGGCGGACAGCACCAGAAGGGCGGCAATGGCGGCGGTGGTGATCCAGAAGGCGGTATCCATGGGGGGTGCGGTCATCCTGTCCTGGGGTCAGCCCTTGCGGGCAAGCGGGTGGCGGGTCAGGACGAGGTCTTTCAGATGCTCGTCCAGCACATGTGTATAGATCTCGGTCGTCGCCACATCGGCATGGCCAAGCAGGGTCTGGATCACCATCAGATCCGCGCCATGCGCCAGAAGATGCGTGGCGAAAGCATGGCGCAGCCGGTGCGGTGTCACCTTGCCGGGCGCGATACCTGCCCGCAGGGCGATGGCCTTCAGCGTGGTGAAGACCTGCTGGCGGGTCCAGTGGCCATCGGCCCCGCGCGCCGGGAACAGCACCTTGGGAACCGGCTTTCCGGCGGCGCGCAGGGGCCCGGCCTCGGCATCCAGATGCGCCAGCCAGTCGGCCAGGGCGGCGCGGGCGGGCGCGGACAGCGGCACCATGCGTTCCTTGCCGCCCTTGCCCCTGACCAGGATCATCCGCGGATCGCCGCGGACGGCGGCCTGCGGCAGGGTGCAGAGTTCTGTGACGCGCAGGCCGGTGGCGTAGAGCAGCTCCATCATCGCCGTGGCACGCAGCCGTTCGGCCATCGTGCGGCCATGGTCGCGGGCGGCGGCCAGAAGGGCGGTCACTTCGGCCTCCGACAGGGTTTCGGGCAGGCGCTGCATCCGTCCGGGCCCGGAAATGCGCAAGGCGGGATTGTCGTCGCGCCAGCCTTCCTCATGCGCGAAACGGAACAGCTGGCGAACCGACGACAGCCGCCGCGCACGGGTGGACTTGGACAGGCCCTGCGCATCGCAGGACACCAGATAGGATTCGACCGCCGCCCGGTCCAGGCTGGCAAGATCAAGCTGCCGCGCCCCGGCCCAATCGGCAAAATCCTTCAGGTCGCGGCCATAGGCCAGCCGGGTGTTGCGCGCGGCCCCCTGATCGGAAGCGATGGCGTCAAGGAAGGTCGAGATCCATCGGTCGGGGTCTTTGGGCGGCTGCGGCATCAGCCCCGCCGCTCCAGGATCATCAGTTCCAGCGCGGTGCGCCGGGCCAGCCCGTCCAGCCGGACCAGCCGCAACAGCGACAGACCTTCGGTCACGCTGCGCGGATTGCCCTGCACCCCGGCGGCAATGTCATCGACCCCAGCCAGGATCGCCTCGCCCAGACGGTCGGAGTCGAGCAGCATCCGCGCCGTTTCCGACGGGCGGGGATCGGTAAAGGCCGGGGCGATAGCGCGGGCAAGGGAATCGGGCGGCAGGACACCGTCCATGTCGCCGGTGGCCAGCGCCACGAGAAAGGCCTCGGTCAGGTCCTGGGGCTTGCGGGCGCGGGCCACCCGTTCGAAATCCGGCGACAACAGGCCGATGCGGAAGGCGGTGGCCGAGGCAGGCCCCGACAGGTCCATCCGGGCCAGGTCGCTGCCATAAAGCATGGCGAAGGCCACCTCGAGTTCCACCGTCTGCATTCGCGCCCAGACGACCGGCAGGGTCTGTTCGATGCGGGGGATATCGCGGGCGGCAAAGGCGCTGTCGAAATCCTGAAAGGCATCCACCCGGTCCCAGACCCCGCCCGAGGCCGAGGAATCGCGCTCGGTGTAAAGCCCAAGGATCACATTAGGCGCGATGGTGCCTGCCGCGGTCAGCCGTTCGGCGGCCTCGATCTGCGCCTTCCAGCCGAAATTCGGGCTGATTTCGGCATAGGCGAAGGCCACCGGCAGGGTGGTTGTGGGAAGCGGTTCCCCGATGCCTTCGAACATCTTCCAGTCCAGCGGTGTGACCGGCACCGGCGGGCGCGGCACCGGCTCGCCCTCGAACAGGTCGGGGTCGAGAAAGCGGCCCATCAGCGCCGCCTGATCATGGCTGACCTGACCCAGCGCCTCGGCGGTTTGCAGTGTCACGACGGCGGCATCCCATTCGCCGCCGCGCGCCAGACAGAAGACGCGGGCCTGAAGGGTGGGGGCAAGGCCGGGATTGGCGGTCATCCGCTGGCAGGCGCGGTCTTCGTGCCCGGTCAGCAGGGCCACATCGAAGGCGCGGCGGAACAGATCCGACGATTCGCCCTGATCGGCCAGATCGATCAGCGCCGCCGCCTGTTCCAGCGCCCCCAGTTGCAACAGCTTGTCGATGCGGGCCTGCAACAGGATGCCCTTGCCTTCGCTGTCGATGGGGGCGGCGGTTTCGGCCAGCAGGATCGTCAACACCAGTTGCCGCAGCACCGGCAGGCTGTCCAGGCGGTCGCGCGTCACCGCCTGCGCCACCTCGACCGTCAGGCCGACGCCCCAGAGATCATGCGGCAGGCCCGACACGGCGGGAGAGATCAGCCCCACCGAATCCGGCGAGGGCCCGTCCAGCGGCGTTGTCGCCACCACCGTGGGCAGGGCCCCGCCCGAGGACACCGGCGGTTCGTCGGGATTGATCGCCGGGGCTGCGGCGGCGCCCGAAGCCACGGGGGGGGCGGACAGGGTGCCCGCCGCAGGCGTCACCGATTCCGACAGCCAGTCGATTGCCGACAACGGATCGCTCTGACCCAGCACCGGGCCCGCGCCCGCCGCCAGTGTCAGCCCAAGTATCGCCCAAGACCAGGCGTCAATCCGCATCCAGCACCACGGGTTTGCGTATCTCCACCTGCGCCGGCCGCAGGTCCCCAAGATAGGCATAGCCCGTAAGCGCAAGAAACCCAAGCACAGCCAGAACAAATACCGCCTTTATGATCCGCCCCATGCGCCCGTTCCTTGTTCTTGTGTCGCTGCGCTTTCGCCTCTGGCCCTGCCTGCACCAGCCGGAAGTGGATTGCAACCACAGCGCGACGATGGCAAAGCCCGACGGATTATATATGGCTTTCCGCGCGACTTCACGCCATTCAGGGGGAACTTTCCCGCGAGCGGCCGGGGCGGCAGGTGCCTGTTGCCGCCGGGCGCAAGGCGGCATGGGGGGTGGATGGTGCGGCTGAAGAAGACCGTCGTGATGGTGGGCATGATGGGCGCGGGCAAGACCGCTGTCGGCACGGCGCTGGCCCGTCAGCTGAAAGTGCCGTTCCTTGATTCGGACGAAGAGATCATCCGCGCCGCCGACCGCAGCATCGCCGAGATCTTTGACCGCGATGGCGAAGCCTTCTTTCGTGACCGGGAATACGAGGTGATCGGGCGGCTGTTGCGCGGGGTGCCTTGCGTGCTGTCCACCGGCGGCGGGGCCTTTCTGTCCGAACGCAACCGGGCCCAGATTGCCGGGGCAGGGGTCTCGGTCTGGCTGCGGGCGGAACTGGACCTGCTGTGGAACCGGGTTCGCCACAAGACAACGCGGCCGCTGCTGCGCACGCAGGACCCGCGCGCCACCCTCGGCCAGCTGTATGAGGCCCGGTTGCCCTCCTATCGGCTGGCCGATCTTGCGGTGGATGCCTCGCCCGACTACTCGGTCGAGCAGATGGCCGGGCGCGTGATCGAGGCGCTGAAGACCCGGCCCGATGTGCTGGAAGAGGCGTGAAGATGACCAATATCGTGCCGGTGGACCTGGGGGAACGGTCCTATGAGGTTCGCATCGGCCCCGGCCTGATCGACCGCGCCGGAGCCGAGATTGCCCCCCTCTTGCGCCGCAGGCGGGTGGCAGTCGTCACCGATGAAACCGTGGCGGGGCTGCATCTGGCCCGGCTGACCGCCGCGCTGGAGGCCGAAGGTGTCACCGTGACCGCGCTGGCCCTGCCACCGGGCGAGGCGACGAAGGGCTGGCCCGACTTTGCCCGTTGCGTGGAATGGCTGCTGGATCAGAAGGTGGAACGCCGCGATGTGGTGGTGGCCTTCGGTGGCGGGGTGATCGGCGATCTGGTCGGCTTTGCCGCCGCCGTGCTGCGCCGGGGCGTGCGCTTCGTGCAACTGCCGACAACGCTTCTGGCGCAGGTGGATTCCAGCGTGGGCGGCAAGACCGGCATCAACACGGCGCAGGGCAAGAACCTGGTCGGGGCCTTCCATCAGCCCAGTCTTGTCCTGGCCGATACGGCCGTCCTCGACACGCTGCCCATCCGCGATTTCCTTGCCGGTTATGGCGAGGTTGTGAAGTATGGCCTGCTTGGCGATGCCGCATTCTTCGACTGGCTGGAGGTTGCGGCCCCCGGCATGGCGGCGGGGGATGCTGCGGCGCGGCTGCGGGCGGTGACGCGATCGGTCGAGATGAAGGCCGGCATCGTGTCGCGCGACGAGACCGAAGAGGGCGAGCGCGCGCTTTTGAACCTGGGCCATACCTTCTGCCATGCGCTTGAAAAGGCGACCGGATATTCCGGCCGGCTGCTGCATGGCGAAGGGGTGGCCATCGGCTGCGCACTGGCCTTCGACCTGTCGGCCCGACTGGGCCTGTGTTCGCAGGAGGACCCCAGCCGCGTCCGCGCCCATCTCCGGGCGATGGGCATGAAGGTGAACCTGTCGGACATCCCCGGCGACCTGCCCGGCCCCGAGACGCTGCTGGCGCTGATGGGGCAGGACAAGAAGGTGATCGACGGCCGCCTGCGCTTTGTTCTGGCGCGCGGCATCGGCCAGGCCTTCGTGGCCGAGGACGTGCCGCCCGAACAGGTACTGCGGCTGCTGGCCGAGGCGGTCTGATATGAAATCGGGCCCCAAAGGGGCCCGGAGTTTCTTCCCGTCAGGGAAGGATTTGGCTGGGGCGCCAGGAATTCGAGTAACCGGTAGGACCCGTACCAGACTGATGCCAACTCTTGGCAAGGTGGGGCAACGGGTGGGGCGGTGGGGTTTGGCGAGGGTTGGGGTTATGCGCGGAGGGAGATGCGGAACTGCAATCATAGCAGAAACTGCAAAGAAGTGGTTTCAACATAATTGATCTGGTGAAAGATCTTACTTCATAATCCACTCACGCTTTGACGTCAAACACTCAACGTGTAGAGAACTAAGGTTGAGCCAGTAGATTCTTAATCCGCGCCCTGACGTTAAGAAATACTTGGTTTAGGTGAGTTTTCCCCGCTGCGCTGAGCAAGCCAGTGTGTCCTACAGCATTTCTAACCGGTTTATAGTTTACAGCATCAAGCCAAAGAGACGGGCCAGTGGGTGACTTGGAACCTTCGGCCATTATCGCGAGTCCGTCCATCTCAATGTAGTACAAGTCGTCATTTGCAGTTCTGATTGACCAGCTGATGTTTGCCTTGCCAAGATTGTCTGCTTCGATGGTTTTCCACTTCGCGGCGTCTTTTGCTGCAACAGTGGTTAGTGGAATAGCTTTTTCAACCAAATAGCTCCGGATCAGGTTTTCAGAAAGAAAACAGTCAACGTAGGATTGCAGATTGTACTGAGCGTCATTCTGAAGCCCATCCAACCAAGTATCAACTTTATCCTTGTTTGGCGCTGCATCCTCTAGTTTGTAATCATCCTTGGCGGCATTAACGAGGTCACGGGCCTTGCGCTCCTTCTTAGTCTTCCGATTATTTTCATCGTCGCCTTCAAGGTTCCGATCGAGGCGGAGTCCATCCCATTCATCAATGATCTGAGGAAGGAGATCACGCTTGAGATAGTCCATCAAGGATTGGAACTGGATGTCGTCTTCTACCACGCCCTCACGGCTGCTCGTGAAGGGGTCGGTCCCCTCTCTGTCCATGATGTCGAAGTGTATCTGCCCGTAGAGATAGCTCTCGACAATTCGTTGGGTTGGGATGTGGCGGAGGATGTTTTTCTCACGAATGCGGCCGTTGACGATGAGGTCGACTGTTGCTCGTTCATCAGTACCGGTGATCTTAAGGTGTCGCGGCTTTTCCACAGTGGCCAAGAAGCCCCGTATGCCAAGCTCAGTTGTCTTGGGCACTGCGGGTGACTTCAGTTTATCAAGCGTGGCCACATAGCCATCAGTGTAACCGTTGACGATCCAGAGGAACTCGGTCGCTCCGGCCAAGTCAGCTAGGTCGGCTTCGGTCACTTCCGTCCCTTCCACGAAGATCTTAAATGCCTTGTCGTGGAGAGAGAACTTGAAGCTCATGGCGAGCATCTTCCGAATGTGCGCGGGAGAACTGCGCAGTTTCTCCTTCATCCCGTCAAATACGATGATGGTCCCTTGCTCGTGCCCCTGCTGAAGCTTATCGATGCGGCGGAAGTCAGGCTGCTCAAGCGGATACTGATCGGCAGTGTTGTCGCTCTTGATGGCCTTATCCAGTTCGGCGTTGTCGATTACACCCCCAACGTAGCCGGTACCGGCAGTCTTCGAGTAAATCGAAACCCGTTTGGCGCAGGACAGCAGGGCGAGTTTACCGATGCCTTTGGCACCGATGAACGGTCGGCCTCCATCGGTCGCCTTCTTCCCATCCTTGCGCTTAGAATAACCGATCTTCAGAAACTTCTCTTGGAAGTCTTCTGCGGTCATGCCAAGGGGTAATCCTCCCCATGGTTAAGGGGATGCAGAAGTAGAATTTTCTCGGCAGGATGGACGAGGAGATTCCGATGAAGAAGAGCCGTTTCACCGAAGCCCAGATCATGGGCGTGCTGCGCCAGGCTGAG